>Ga0209192_10000025_pt1 | contig 192643 bp, 188 predicted proteins | sample ArcticOcean_MG_C_11_FD_187433 | JGI IMG/M metagenome (GOLD analysis project Ga0209192, IMG submission 187433) | Marine microbial communities from western Arctic Ocean - ArcticOcean_MG_CB2_154 (SPAdes) (version 2) | ecosystem: Environmental > Aquatic > Marine > Oceanic | place: Arctic Ocean... | reverse complement strand
CGGTAGTTCCTTTCACGCCGAAGCGTTTCCCCGCCGCGCACGCATCCCCCACTCCCCCTCGCGCCACCACCGACGCGTCCGCGGTGGACAAAACGCGCACCGCGAAAACGTCCCCGACCGCCAACCACCGCTCCGCGTGGAAGTACGCGGAAACCGCGGCGTCAACGTTCCGACTGTTTGCCCATACGTCGTTTTCTTCTTTCCTATCACCCGTGTCCCCAAACCAATCACAACGCAACGCGCGCACTGGGGCGATTGCTACGCGTTTCGCGACTGGCGCTGGCGTTGTGCGCCGCGTCACGCGCACGAAAACGTCTGAATCTGAAGTACCTGAAGTACTTTGACCGCCAAAAGAAACACGAGACGCCGCACTTTCTCTTTCTGTTTCTCCCTCCGCGCCGAGTTTCGCGACCGCATCTGGTTTCGTAAAAAGTGTCAGTCTTGTATGCGCAAACAGTCATGGGATTTGGGAAAGGCCCAATACGTACCTTGTAGCGCGAAGTGCACGTGCAGCTTCAGGTTTCTCCGCATCGCGGGGGGCAGGTACAGTTTGTTTGTTAGAAGAAGCGATTTTGACGAGGCTTCATAGGTGTTACGTTCCGTTTCGTCACACGCCGCCGATGCTTCCGCGTCCAAGTCGTCTTCCCCGTCCTCCGCCTCATCCACGCCTTTCCCCGCGCCCCCATCCTCCTCCCACCGCGTCGCCGCGACGATTCGCCCCACTCTCGTCTCCCCTCCCACGTGTTCCGTGACCTCCACCACGTCGCCGTGCATCCACCCCAGCGTGCGGAGAAAGTCCGGGTGCGCGGCTATTTCGGAGTCGTGGTCCCGCCGTGAGGTTTCCAGAGCGGAACTGGTCGTGTCGTCCGTGTTCAGAACCACCACCGGGCGCGGCAAAGGAAGGACGGGACAGGTTTGGGAATGCAACACTCCGCGATCCTGCACATCCGACGACGTCACGGAGGACTCGGCACCCAACGCATCCCTCCTCACCCACGGCGCCGCAAAAGCGGTGGGGAACCACGACGCCTCGGGGATGACCACCAGAGGCGCTCGCGGGGGGTCAGCCATCGCCCTGCCGGGTCCCCGCGGAGTGGGCGACGGGAAGGACGAGCGCGTGAATTATCAACTCTCCTCGAAAACGATAAAAACGAAACGAAAAGGGCCGTCCGTGAAAATAACGACAACTTCGGGAAGAGCGGTTTCTCACTCCGGGTGATAGGTGATAGGGGTCTGTCGAGGAGAGGTCTTGAGTCGTACATCGTACAAGTAAGACAAAAACTGAGTAAAACTCAAATCATCCCGGATACGTCGAAACAGGTTCACGTCAAGTTACAAGTCACGCAGGTCACGTCTATCGGTATCTTTTTCTTTTGCCGGGGTCCCCACTACACGTTTTTTTTGTCAAGCCTTCGTCACGCCGACATCGTCCCCGCCCGCCGCAGCGCGTCCGCCACCGCCGTGTGCACATCACCCGCGCTTCGCGTGACCATGGTCTCCAACAACTCAGTGGGTAACCCTAGCCGGTACGCGTCCGTGAGCTGGTTGGTTTCGTGTGTGGTGTCCAGGCGCGCGATGGACTCTAGCTCGAAACTCCACGCGTCGGCGGGGGTGAAGCCCATCTGTTCAAACACGCACGGGAGCTGCGTCTGGAAGAACCGAAAGAAAACGGGTTAACGTCTTGCGTGTACTGTGTTGGGCGATTTATGCACAGTGCGCAAACAGGGAGGCCGAACAGTGCGTTTGTGATGTACTTGTAACAGCCGCAAGTAAGCCAGTAAACGTTACCCGTAGTAAGTACGTTACGTTACGTGTTCCCGTACTTCCGTTGCATGAAACGGGTGTGGACGTCACGAACGGGGCTTGACACGGTGCCTGTATTTGGGAAAGCCCCGTCTGGCCGTACCAGCAAACCGGTCACGTCGGACGACATGGAGAACTGGTTGCCGCCAGCGAGCATCCCGCTGTGCTCCGCGTGTTTCTTCGGGTCTCTTGGTGAGCTCCAGTAAAGCACCGCGAGCCGCGATTTCCACTCCGAGTAACCCGAGTTCCGCAAACCAAGCACCGCCAGTTCGGGGGCCAGGCGCAACAAAGACGCGACGCACGCTTTCTGGGTTTCGCGCTTGTCGTTGCCAAACTCGGCGAGGAACTGGTTGGTGAACTGGTTGGAAAAAAGAAGCCCGGGTCAGTCCTGAGTCTGTCTGTAGTGGTAAGACGTGCGCGTGACTGCACTACATACGTGGCACCAAACGCCCGGTGTCTAGATTTGGGAAAGGCCAACGCGTACCTTGGTGATGTTGTCCTCGCGCGTGCGAGCCGCGTTTTTCAGACTCTTGCGCAAACGATGGGAAAGCGCCTCCCTGGATTCCAACCCGGCGGACGACCCTGACGCCGAAGCCGAACCCGAGGCGTGTTGTGCGTTTTGACCGGACGATGAACCGCGATTGACCGACGACGGCGGCCCGATCGGAGTTTGCGCGGCGCGGATGGTTGTGTTTCCCGTGGAAGACCCGCCGCCACCGGACAATTCGTGAATCACCCGGCTCGCGTTCGCGCTGGCGTCCACCCTCGCCTGCGCGTCGTTTCTTCCTCGCTGAAGCGAATTGTAAACTTCGTCTTCCCTGTCGATGCGCGCGAACATCTCACCCGCCCAGCTCGTGTCCATTGACGCCCAGTCAACCTTCCCCCAGTCCCCGCCGCAGTCCCCGCGAAGGCTCGCCAAAAGGCGTTTCATCTCGGCGTCGATGAAAGGTTTCGCCCTGTGCCCAACAGGCGCGGCGTTGGCGCACTTGTTGACCCAGCCGGACATCCCGGGCGCGAGCTTGGAGGCGCCGCCGACGGGAGTGGGAGGCGCGGGGGGCGAGTCCGTGGTGGGACTGACGCCTCGAGAAGCGGACGCGGACGCAGAAGCAGACGCCGACGCGGACGCCGACACAGACGCCGACGCGGACGCACCCGCGGCAGACCCGAGGGACGGGAACTGTTGATTGGGCCAAGCTGCATGTTGATTGGGCGCATGTTGATTTTGGTTTCCCGAGCCCCCCGCACCTGAAGGCTCCGCCCACGGCGCGGGGGTCGTGGCGAGACTCCGGCGCACGGCGGCTTGGCGCTCCGCTTCCGACGCGCTCCGGTCTGAATTGCTGTGTCCCGCGTTTCTGGAGAGGCCGTCTTTATGGTCATTATTCGCACCGCCGTTTTTGTCGTCAACGCTGAAGTTCTCCATGTTGGGGAACGCGAAATCACCCAACGTCTGCCCTCGCGGCGCGCTTCCGTAGGAGCCGTATGATTCGGAGTCGTCGTCGTCGTCGTACCTCCCCCCCATGCGGTTGTCGTCGCCCCACCCACCCAACCGCGGCCGCTCGAACTTCGGCACCTCGCGAGACACGGTGGCTTTTTCTTTCGTCACCGCTTTCGTCTTACCGGTCTTGCTCTCCTGATTGTAAAAGAAAAAGTGTCAATCTCGTATGGGCGAACAGGGAGGCGGAATGTGGTGATTGGGAAATACTTACCTTCTCCTTGTTGTCCTTCAGCGCCTCCGCTGCGGCTAGGGCACGTCTCGCGGCTTTGGCTTCCGGGCCGAACCTGGGGGGTTCGGGCGCGGCCGGCACGTGCGGTTCTTTTTTCTTCTTCTTGTGCGCGAGCGGGTGCGACTTCGAGATTAGGCCGGGACAAGGAGGGTCCTCCGTGAGCTTGGTGTGGCCCCTGGGACACTTGAACCCGATTTTGCGGGTTCTGAGAAGGGTGGTGGGTGGAGCAGAGGTTAGCAGGTCAGAGGTTGGGTGGGGTAGAGGTTAGTGGGTTAGAGAGACGCGACGCGGCGGGTGCTCCATTCAAAAGAAAAATCTCGCAAAAAGCACCTTCGAATAAAAGGGACTGGCGGGCGTTGTTCCACCGGCCGGCCGGCCCCGCGGTACGCCCGCGCCCAACCGGCGGATCGCGAACGCGCCAGTACTCGCGCTTGTCGGAACGAACACGCGCAGGTCGAGGTCGAGACGCGGTACGCCGGAACGTGAAGGTCGCCTTTAAGGACCACGACGGGTTCGTCACGTTCGAGTATCTCGTTGTAAGAGGTGGTGGTTGGGTCAAACCTCGTGGTTTTCGGGTTCGCGCGCCTTGATGTGCTCGACGTACCTGTGGTTTCCCCGCTCCATGCTCCCTTTCAGGTACTTCTCCACGCATTCCTTGTGATACACCGAGTTGTTGTCAATCGTGCCTTCACGCGGGCAGTTGTCGTAGGAACACGACAGGATGTTGAGCTCCCCCTCTTCCAACTCGCACACGCACTGGCACCAGTCACACGTCTGCCCGGTCGCCCAATCCGCCAGGGTCACGCCGCCGACGCCGGCCATCGTGGATGGTGGTGGAGGTTCTGGTTCGGAGACGCACGTGTGCGACTACCAGTGGACACGACCTTGAAACCTCCAAAGCACGAAGGCAACGATGTTCGGTGCGCGCGCGCCAGTGGCGCGACGGAGGAGGATCGGCGCGCCGAAGGAGATTGTTGTTGCTTGGCTTGGCTTGGCGAAAAGCCAGATTCGCGAGCAAATCGAGAAGACGAAGCGTCGAAACAAACGAAGACGTGATGTGTCTTGGTTGGTTGTCTTGGTTGTCTAAACGTCCTAAACATTACCCTCCTCGTAAAGACTCGCACTACTGCATACAAAGAATCAATCTACTGTACTAAGACCAACCCAGCTAGATCCCCTCCAGCGAGTGCCAAACCTGTTCGTCGACTTTCGCGATGGTGACGACGACTTTCGTGCCCGTTCCGTCGCGTCCCGAATCCACGGTCCACGTGCTTTCGTCCGGCCTCGTTTTCCGATAAAGATTTGGCACGTCAACGAACGTCCCGCCCACGTCTTTCAACGCCACGGTGACCGATTTTGGCTTGAAACCAACAACCAGGTCTTTCGCTTTCGTGCCGTCAGGTACGATTAGTGTTAATTCAATTTCGTCGTCGGTTTGGGACCAGGTGTACCCTTCCCCGACGCCGCCGGGCATGCCGCCGCCGCTAGATCCGCCTCCCACCATCCCACCTTTATCGCGCATAGCGTCCTGTAACACCTGCATCGATGCGTTGTACTCCAGGTTCTCGGAAACCGCTCTTTTAAGCCAGTCATTTGAACTGTCCATGTCTTGCACTAAAAAGTCCGTGTTGTGCATCGGCGAGGGTTGCTGTAACACGCTGCCGATGAACATGTCGCCGTAGAAAGAAACGTTGGCGAACCCGCACGCCACCGCTAGCTGATTGGCCCTTTCATTGGCCGGCAGCTTCTTCAACAACCCAACCTCGTCCAGGTACAAATAAACCCCGCGGTGGCCGTTCGTGTGGCTCGGCCGAACCAGCGCGAAGGTTTCGCAGTTACCGAGTTTCGTCGCGTTTTCAATAGCGCTTTGGGAAAGCTCCAAGCCCTTCTCCCCGAGCTGCCTCACCGCCTGCTCTCTGGCCGCGTGCCCGTCAACCGACCCGCCGCCCGCGAACCTCGGGGCCAACACGTCAGGCAACACGTCACCGTGGGCGTCGTGCGCCAGCACCGCGAACAACTGCTCGAGTTGATGTGTGCTGTCACACGGGATCTTGACGTACTTGACCCGCCGTGTGATGCCCTCCACGTGGTCCAGCGGGTGCGCGGACGCGCGTTCTTTTTTCGCCAACGCCGCGATGCGGCGATCTTCCACGGATTCGATCTCCACGCCCCTCGCGCGAAGCCAGGTTTCCTTCTGGGCCATGGTCTGCAGCTCCTCGTCGTCGTCTTCTTTAGCGACGTCAGCGGGGGGGGGGTCCTCCATGGGGGATACCATGGCGCGCGCGTGACGACGGTCGCGTCGACGCGAGTGACGATGGCGCGATCGAAGGCTTCAGAGATCTAAGGAGAAGAAGCTCTTCAGCACACTCTCAAATTATTGAGACTCCGAAAATGGAAAAGTGGGCACCTTTATAATTTCCTTCGATGATGGACCAACGGTCCCTTACACACACCCTTACCCCACAACCCCCTACCTCACCTTTGCAGCCTGCGAATCTCGTCCAGGTCAGCCGGCGCGTCCTTGAAATGCGGCGCGTTGTCGTGGATGAACTTTTGCAGTTGTTTCGGAAGCTCGGAGTGCGATTGAACTCGATACCCGGCGGTTTTCAAAACGCACGCCTCGCCAAACGGGTGCACCACGCCGAACCGAGTGTACGTCCACCGATTGGAAGGTTGTGTTTCTTTTTCATTTCCAACCACTGATGAGTCTCCACACGACGACGAGCCCGGAAAGTAGTCGTACGCCTCGTACGCTTCGTGTTTGTTCCCGTCCTTGGTCTGCACGTCCAGAAACGCGGGAACGGAAAACGTGGTGACGCCGTCGCGGTGTTTCGAAACGCTCCGGTCACGCGTGAGGGTTATTTTTTCGCCGCCGGCGCCCACGGTGACGGACGTGGAGACGTGGTGGTTAGCTTGTTCCGCATGGTGACCCGCGGTGTCGGTTCGATCCCCGCCAGTGTCCGGGTTGCCATTCCCTAAATTCGTATGCGTATTTCCCGTACCAACATCAATCAAAGAATACGTCACGAGCTGGTACGGAAACGCCGCGGGAACTACTTTTCGGCCGGCAAACGTGGTTATTATTTCTTTGGAGGTCGGGTCCAAAAACAGCATCAGCTTTCGCGAAAGCTGCGTGACGGTTTGGGTTTGGTTGGTGGTGTTGTCGGCAGTGCCAACAGTGCCAGCAGTGCTGGTGAGGCTAGTCGCGTTCTCCTTGTCACCGGTTCCGTCACCGGTTTGATCCCCAACACAATCCCCAACCACCCTGCGCGCCATGTCCACGCCGATCACGGTCGCCAGCAGTTTCCCGGTCGGGTACTCGAACAACTCGCCGGTGATGGCCCACCGGATCGATTGACCGGGAGTAGGGCCCATCTTCGTTGAACACCAGTTCGCGAAATCGGCGGGCGACCATCCTGCCGTGCTACTCGGTGACGATATGTCCGTTTCGGATTTTGTGTCCCGGTGTTCCGCCTTTCCAAGCGACGCGCGCGGGCGGTTGATGTCGCCATCCACGAAAGGTTTCGTCGGTTCCGCCGTCCCCGAAACAAAGGATGGCTTGACCGACGCGAGGTCGGGGTCGTGTTTCGCGGGAACCTTGTGGGTCTTGTTTTTCGGCAAATATTCTGTCCGTTGCTTACCCCCGCGCGTGTGTGATTCATCACGTGTGGTCTTGTCGTGTCTTCCGAGCACGTACCCGAACACCAAACCGAGAAACCCGGTGACCAACGCGCCGAACATCGCGAAGTCGGTGGTCCCCCCCGACGGGAACATTGTGTTTTCATCTCCCGACCGTTTCGGGTTCGGCCGCGTTCGTCGGGGAGGGGAACGCTTTGTTACCGGCGGTTTCGGGGGGGGTGCATCGCGCGCTGGCGATGCATGCGCGGGCGCGACATCCACGGAACCCTCGGGGGGGGACGTGCCGGTGTCCGTCATGGCGCGCGCGACGTGATGTCTGTTGGGTCGAGAAACGCGTTTCGTTTTTTTTCGCAGCACGACGAAAGAACTCCAGCTTTGGAAATCGCCAAGTGCCGTTTCGTTTCCAGCAGTTCCTTAACCGGCGCCTTGCACCCGAAAAAGAACCACACACGCACGCACGCACGCGCGTCCGTGTTCCGATGACCGCCGTGGCTCCCCTTCCCGATACGTACGTCGAGGCGGCAGTTGATGTTGAGTCGCAGGTGGCTGTCGCGACCGCAAATTCCGACAAGAACTCTGGGGTTGTCCCCGTCCCCGGAACCGCCCAATCTCGCATCCGCGAAACCCACCCCTTTTCCGTCCCCGAATCCGCTGGATCCGGAGAAGTGGAAACCGGGGACCGGGACGTTGAGTCCAGCGGGTTCGGGGTTCGCTCCACGCAGGTGGACAGCAACAACGCGTCACTCACGACCTTGCCACGGGTTCCGGGCCAACGAGGCGTCCGTCTTGGCGATGACGGCAACGCGCCAGACAAGTTCTCGGGGGACCCGAAACGAACTCCAGCACTCGTTTCGTGGACGGGAAAAAAGGAAATAGAGGCATCCGACGACATGACCGCCGACCAGGTCTGGTCGCAAATATCCTCCACGCCCAAAAAAAAACGCGTCGCAATAGGCCACGACGGCGAGCTAATGGAACAACGAAGCTTGAAGGTTCAGAACTCCTTAGGAAGGCGGCCGAACGCGAAATCGCTGTTCCACGCCATGGCGGGTGTGCAGCGGCACGGCGACGACGGCGGCGACATGCACCCGAAACTGATCGCGGTTGATATTGACGGTGTGTATTTTTGTTTGTCACCAAATCCCGCCGCCTTTTTACTGCCCCTGGTCGAGTACAACACTAGTAACAAGTGATTGATTATAATCCAACTCTCTGACTGTTTGCGGATACAAGTTACAAACATCACGAAAGACTGACACTTTTCTTTTCTTTTCCAATCAGCGTACGGCAAGGAATGGACCACGTACGAAAAGCGATCGACTTTTCTGTATTTCATCCTTCACTCCCTCGCCTGGCTCGCCCTGACCTTCGCGGATCCTGACTCGTGGCTACGCGTACGTTTAAAGGAGGATGACGATTTCGAGAGTTACTCCGCGAGCGATTCGTCAATCGACGCGTCGGCGAAGAATTCCTCAAAGTTCGACCTGGACTTCTGGACCAAGATGGTGGCGCAACAAACCGCGATTTGGGTGGTGTTTTCGGTGTGCGGTTTGGCAGTAGTCACGAGAGGCTGGAACGAGGGATACTCGCGGAAAGTGTGTCACGTCGTGATGTACTTGATGCCGTTCTTGATGCACATGGTGTGGCCGAAGCAGGACGGAAACGACGGCGCGTCGTCCAACTCGCAACTCCCCACGGTTTGGGTCATGAGCTGGACCGTTTGGTTTCAGGTACGTCTCGGGGCTTTCCCAAATATTCGACACTGTTTGCCTTGTACGGCGTACGTAACATTTACCGCCGTACTGGCACTCGTTACCGCAAGTGCGGCTACGCGAGTCTTACCACCACATGGCCGGCCCCACATAGTCGACTGTTTACTCACTGTACGAAAATCGCCCAACACTCCCGACTCAAAACTGACCAAATTCTTTCCACTCCCAGTTCGTTCCTTTCTACCTGCAGATTAAACCAGCGCGGCGACGAAGCACGTTCCTGATGCTTGTTTTCAAAGCCTACGACCGAGCCCAGGACCGGCCGCACACGCTGGTGTGGCTTTTAACTCAACTCGCGGGGGGTTACGTGGTGATTTTGGGTCTGTACATGTACCTTCAGAACCGCGGTTCTGGAACCGTGCCGCCTGGCGCGGAGCGCGCTATTTTAATCCCGGTGGTGGTCAACGTGTTCGGCGACGGCTTAGCAGAACCCATCGGCATCGCGTTCGGAAGGCACAAATACAGAGCCAGGGCGCTTTGGTACAAAGGCAGGTGCTGCGCTGGCGAGTTCAAACGTACCCTGGAAGGGTCCGCGGTTGTTTATTTCGTCACCCTGCTGGCGGTGATTCCTTGCCGAACAAAGGTACGTCCCCGCATTTCCCAAATCCCGCCTCCCTGTTTTATCTCTCAGCTGGTGACTGTTTGTCCATACATCGCGATATACACTACTGACACTTTTCGTACAAAAAAAAGCCCCTCACCATCTTTTCGCTTCCCCAATACGCTACCGCCCTGGCGCTGCTGCCGCCGCTGTTGACCGTCACCGAAGCCTTTGCGCCGCACACCTGGGACAACCCGTTTATTACACTGGTCGGCGCGGTGTTTTTGCTGGGGCTTTATGAGCTCGTGCCGTAGAGTTAGTTGGGGCGGGGAAGTGACCGCGGCGATAGGGAGGTGATTGTAATCAAATTCTTTTTCTGGAGACCTGAATCGACCTCGGTGTGCCCACAACCTCGGGATCGGGTTTCTCTTTGAATCGTTCTTTCTCTCGTCGTAGGCACCCTGGGCTCAAAACTCCTTTCCTCCTCGCCATAGTCGCGATCGCGTTGGGCGACCGAGTTGGCTTGTTCCGCACGGCGACGTTACTTGTACCCGCTCGATCGTTCCCCACGCGACGCACGGGTGACGCGAGACGCACGAACCACCGCCGGCGAGTCGAACCGCGCGAGTTGAGTTTTGGCAACAAGTCGCCATCCGACAAAATGGCGCCCGACCAGGTTCTGATGGACATGGACAACGACCCCGCGGTCGGGGAGAAGCGCAAGGCTGATACCGGCAAAGCCCCCGTGAACAGCGGAAACGATGACCCTAAGAATGACCCTAAGAAGAACCAGATGTGGGTGGAGAAGTACCGCCCGTCGAAACTCGCGGACGTCGCCGCGCACAAAGACATCGTGGATACGATTTCCCGCCTCAGCGCGGAGGACAAACTGCCGCACCTGTTGCTCTACGGCCCGCCCGGGACAGGCAAGACCTCAACGATTTTGGCGCTGGCCAGGGAGCTGTACGGCACGTCGTTCTCGCAGATGGTGCTGGAACTCAACGCGTCCGACGGTACGTTTCCGGACCGAAGCCGAGAGGCCGGCCTGGGGGGGAAGTCGGGTCCCATCGCGTCGCCCAGATCTGCGATTTTTGGGTTTCAAAAATCGCCCACCTTTTCTTTTCTTTTTGCGCACTTGATGCAAAAACAAGACAACGCGTGGCAATGGCTAACAACTCCCACCGCCTCCTTCCCATCTTTCAAAACACCTTCCTTCCAATCACCCGAACACCTCATTCCCAATCTTTCAAAATTCACCAATCAGATCGCGGCATCGACGTCGTGAGAAACGAGATCCAGAGTTTCGCGAGCACCATGCGGTTCGGGTCCAGAGGGTTCAAGCTGATCATCTTGGACGAGTGCGACAGCATGACCAAAGACGCGCAGTTCGCGCTTCGGCGGATCATCGAAAAGTACACCAAGCACACGCGGTTTTGTTTGATCGGCAACTACGTGAGCAAGGTGATTCCCGCGCTACAAAGCCGGTGCACGCGGTTCCGGTTCGCGCCGCTCGGTCCGGAAAGGTACGGCCTTTCCATTTACCACATTCTGCCTCCCTGATTTCCAACACGAGACTGACCCTCCTTTCTTTTTTATCGTATCAGTGTCCGAGAAAGGGTACAGCACGTGGTGACTTGCGAGAGTCTTGACATTTCTCCCGCCGGCGTCGACGCCGTGACCGGGCTAGGCGCGGGTGACATGCGGCGCACTTTGAACATTTTGCAATCCTCGTTCCTTGCGAAAGGTACGTGTTTCCCATTTACCACATCCCGCCTCCCTGTTTGCTTGTACTCGTACCAGAAGGGACGTTTATTACGTCTGCCCATTACCCTGACTGTTTACGTAATACACATCACGAGAGACTGACACTTTCTTTCCACAATCAAAGCGGGCGAAGGCCCGATCGAAGCGGACGACGTGTACGCCACGACCGGCCAACCGCGGCCCGCCGATATCGAAGGTACGTGTTGGGGCCTTCCCAAATCCCGCCTCCATATTTGCCCATACAATTCTGACACTTTCGGTTACCGGTATCAGCCATCGCAGGTATGCTGTTGAACCTGCCGTTCCACGAAGCGGTTTCGCAAGTCACGGCGACGAAAACGCAAAGAGGCCTGGCGCTTTCCGATATCTGCAAGCTGCTGTGCGAGTACGTGTTCCGGTTGCACCTGCCGCAACCGGCGCGAGCGAGTTTAATCGTCGCGCTCGCGGATTGCGAACACAGGCTGGCGTACGTCACGCACGAGCGGTTACAACTGCTGGCGCTGGTTGGTGCGTTTTCCAAAGCGAAGGAACAGATCGTGGAGGCGGCGCAGTAGAGAGGGGGTTTGTGAAGGCGAGAGATTGACGGCTACGCGGTGTTTTGATTGATGAAAAAGAGTCTCTTGTTTCAAAAACCGCCCTACCCCACTACCCGGCTACCCCAGCACCCTGCTCTCGCCCCCGGCGTACTCGCTGTCCGTGGATACCCCCCCCGCGCCGACCGTTTCCCACACCCCGAACTTGGTGGGCAGGTGGCCCACCGTTCCGTTTTTCCTGCAACACCACTCGTGAATGATTGGCAGGAGTTTTTCGTGAAACCGTTCATTTTTTTTATCGTCGCCGAACCCGGCGAGGGCGTTTGGGGCGAGGTTGTCGACGATTAACAATTTTGCATCGGCGGCGAATTGAATGTTTCTTTTTATGTCACCCACGGTGCTCCCGAATTTCACGCGCACGTACCGCGGGCTTCCCGTCTTCACGGACGCGATCGCATTCGACGTGGCGCTGTCTACTCCCGAGAACCCGGGAAGGGAAGCCGTGTCGCCCGGTATCGCGAATGGTTGTTTTTTGTTTGTGTCTGCCACGCCGCCGCCGCTACTGTCCGAGCTCTTCTTAGTAGAGCTCCCGGGTCCGTCAAACACGAGCTTCGCCACCGGCCCGAGCGCAGGTACTGCTGAACTTTGTTTTCCAGCGGCATGGGCACTCGCCACGCCGTTGACATCTACCGAGTCGCCGCTGTTTTCGGTAATACCTGCCTGAATACCCCCACTGCTATTACCAAAAACTCCCAACCGCTTCGCTAAAAACGTTTCCCGATTCGCAAAAAACGCGCGCTCCGCGTACCGCCCTTGCGATAAATAAAAGAAAGTGTCAGTCTTGTATGGGCAAACAGTGTGTCAGGATTTGAGAAAGGCCCAAGGCCGTACCTCCTCCGTCGAATGTATCAAGCGGGCCAATCAGAAACACGTGATCGGTGGGACACAGGAACGGCACCCGTAAATCGCCTTGCGTGCAGTTCGGCAAAAGGTTGAACCACCGGTCGCAGGTACACAGCAGCGGGGGGAGAATCAGGGTTCGGTTTAGTTCGGTGGCTGAGTTTTTCTCGAAAAGTGTCAGTATTGTTTGGGCAAACAGTCTTGGCGGGATTTGGGAAATTGCTAGGTACGTACCTAGCAATAAACCGTCTCGGATGCGGTTGACTTGGTAGGTTATTAAACCGAGATGCGTAAACGGGGTGTTTCCTTTCGGGGTTTTTAAGGAATTCATTGGGTCTGCTAAGTGGCCGGGGATGTCGTAGCGCAGGTAGAGGAACTTTTTAGGGTTAGACCCGGCTTCGTTTGGAGTGGCACGATTTTCAGTGTCACCGAGACCGCTCCCCTTGTAATGGACAGGAATATTTTTGCCGTCAACGACGTTCGATAGACTTTTGTCGACACCAACGTTCGATATACTTTTATCGTCGTTGTCATCAGTATCTTCTCCGAAATACCGCCCCCCGTCCATCGTCCACATCCCACCGTTTTCCCGGAACCGCGCGATCTTCCCCGCCGTCCCACTGTACTGGTACGTGTTGTGCACCGCGAACGGGGCGACGCCTGTTTTTGTGAACGGAAAGGGTCAGTTGCGAGTCTTGAGTATGGGTGTACTTCGTAATGTGTATGAGCAAACAGTTAGAGTAATCGGGCCGAACAGTGCACTTGTGCTGTATTTAGTTATAACAGTGCCAGTACATGTTACTAGTAGTACACTCAAAGAGGGTCCGTAAACAGTCTTGGGATGTGGGAAAGCCCCGACACGTACCCGAGCGCTCACCGACGTGTGAGACAAAAAACGTGTGCCCGTTTGAAAACAGCCCGGTGGGTAACAGCGCCACGAAGGTTTTGTTGGCGCCGCAGACGTACAAACGCGGGCGCAGTCCTTTTTTGTATTCGTCGGGGAACAGTTGGGCGTCGGGGGTTCGTAAGGGATCGATCCCGGGCTCTTTTTTTCTGAGTGTAACGTCCAACGAGTCATCGGATGACTCATCGTCATCCGTCACAACTTGATCATCCCGTGATGATGACTCTTTTAATGCGTCGACAACATCGTCATCCCCAACCACGTCGTTCGGGTAGAAATCAACCGCCTCTCGACCACCGCCGCCTTCGTGTATCACCTTGTTGAAGTGCGACTGCGATTGTTGCACGAAAAGTGGTTAACGTCTTGTATTGGGCGTGTATTGGACGATGTATGGACAAACAGTCAGAGTAATCGGTCTGAACAGTCACCAGCGTTAGAGGTAAAACAGTGCGTCCCTGGATTTGGGAAACGCGCAATACGTACCTGGTCGTTCATGTCCACCTGGTCTGCGAATTCAACCTGCGAGCCAAGCCACCGGTTCACCAAATCCACCGATTGCCGCCCGCGCCGCAGCAAAAGCACACCGGTGTTGAACTCCGCGTTGCGAGGATCGGGAGCTTGTCCGAATTTGTCAAAAGCAGCCCGTCCAGGTTCGAACCCGAAAACGCAATCGCTGGAAACCAGGACTTTGGCGTTTTTCGCCTGGATTGTAAAAAAAGTGTCAGTCTTGTATGGGCAAACAGTCGTCCGGGATTGGTAAATACAACACGAACCTGGCCGGATTTGAAATACTTCGCGGGCGAATTGAGCCAAACAACGTCCACGTCGGAAATCAAAACGTCCAACCCCGCGTTTAGTAACGCCAACAAAGCCGTGGTTTTCACGATGCCGATCTTGTTAAACACGTGTTTCCGCTCTCGGTGGCCTATGAACACGCTTTTGTCGTCGGTGGGTTTAGTTAACGTGTCCACGTCGATCAGCGCCGACGCGTCCAGGACTCGGATGTTTTTTCCAACGCACCTGGGATTAACAAGGAAGTGTCAGTCTCTCGTAATGTGTATGAGGGATTGGTACGAGTAAACAGTCAGAGTAATCGAGCCGAGCAGTCAGGGTAATGGGCAGAGGTAATAGTCCCTTCTGGTACGAGTATGTGCAATCAGGGAGGCGGAACGTGGTGACTGGGAAAGACTCACCACTGCACGATTTTCTCGTCAAGCGCGATGACTACTATGTTCGGTAGCCCCGCGCCGACTGCGTGATTGTGCCAGTTGTGTAACATATCAACCACGTCGATTGTGGCGAAGGTTGCTGACAATGCGGCGTTTTTGGGGAAACCGAACCTCGCGGCGCGACCGGCTTCGTCGACGGCGTGGACGATGTTTTTGGAATGCTGTGTTTTTTTAGAAGCATCTTTTTTTTCGCCGATTTCCGATTCGTCCGATTCGCGTAGCGGGGCACCATGAATACCGGGCTCGGGGTTAGGTGTTACAGGGTTGTTTGTGGGTGTCACTGTTTTTGTTCTTGATGACGCGACATCTTCCGCGCGACTCGGTCGTAGCTCGTCTCTTTCCAGGTCACCGTGTGTTTCCTTCGGCGTCCCGAATTTCTCCTCGGTGGGCACCTTTTCATCGCCGAGTGTGTTGAACTCACGCGTCAACGACCCGACATTCCCGCTGGGTTCCGTGTCCACTGAATCAATTCCATCGGTGGACCCCGCGTACCACCCGCGCGCGCATACCGCGGCGGCCGCGACCAAGGCGAGCGCGGCGAGGACGCGACCGCGCCGCTTGCGTCCCATCACTGAACATGGTCTGCTCGATCTGAAGCAGTTTCTGCTAAATTTATTTTCTCACGCAGGTTTTCCTCGGGGCTCATCAGAGGCTAGGGCGCGGTGCCATGACGCCACGGCAGAGTGTGACGGTCGCGTCACAGGGCGCGGCCGCGTTCGTGGGGGAGGTGTATTACCTTGCCGACGGGAGGTCGGGGGACCCGCTGGTGGGGTGGCCGCCGAGGCCGCCGCCGGTTGGGTTCCGAAAAGATGACGATGCGAGGAGGAAGCGGGTGAAAGATGCGAACGATCCTGAAGCGTCGTTGTCGAGTAACGCGTACACGTCCGTTCAAAAAAACACCGAGCGCGTGTTCCTGGCGACGAACGAAAGGGACGCGAGTCGTGCGCTGGGTGAACTGCGCGTGTCCATGAAGCGAGACAAGGCGTTCTGCGCGACGCTTGATGCAAACGGCGGCGAGACATCATCAATGGCAGCAGCAGCATCGTCATCATCTTCCCATCTTGACGTCGACGATGCCATCTCCGCGAATCTCGAACACCTCACGTCAGTCGCGACGCAAAACCGGTCAAACGGCCCTTCCGCGTATTTCCCGGAGAAAGATCTTGCGCAGAGATGGGGCGAGGTTGTGAACCGGCCGTTCGGGTTGTCGCACAGGAGTTTTGGCCGACGAAGAATACGACGACCGAGCGATAAACCGCTGCTGGTGAGTCTAACAATCGCGGGCCGAAACGTGTCAAGCGCGTACGCGTCGCTGTGCAAAGGCTGGGCCAACCCGGTTTTGGCGGCGAAGCGGGGCATCGGGGTTTCGGCATCGCGAAACGACGCGGTCGCTTTGCTTCAAATGCACGGCGACGTTCCGTACGCAAACGTCGCCGCCGTGGTCGGGTCGAATCCCGACGTCGTCGGCGACGGCGTGGCGAACCGCGTGGCGCCGTTGCTAACGGGGTACGATTTGTTTTTGCCGTACGTTCCGTTTGGCGAGGAAAAGGGTTACTCGGCTTTACGCGAAGGTAGTAATCCTACGCCTACCTCCAACGATGAAGTTAAAACAGTCGCCGCGTCGCCGGATAATGGGACGTCGGAATTAGGCAGCGGTGAAATTCTGTTACACAACGCGTGGCTTTCCTTCGAAGTCGGCGAAACTTCAAAAGCCGACGACGGCGCGCCGGCTGGTTTCTTCAAGGTACGGGCCTTTCCCATTTAAAACATTCCGCCTCCCTGATCGGCCCGATTACTGTGACTGTTTACTCATACATATTACGAGAGACTGACACTTTCTTGTTAATCTGCCAGGTTATGTCAGGAGCTTCGTTTCCGACATGCGGTTCTTTCCGGGCCGTGTCTTCGCGACTTGATTCGGGAAAGGAAAGGATTGGGAGTGATGGATTGGTTGGGACCGGGGAGGGTGGTGACACCGACGCGAGGCGCGACGACGACGCGATTGACTTTGAATCAGTTCTCTCCGAGGCCGAGCGTTCAAAAGTAACCTCCGACGAAGCGGCGGACGCGCTCGTCGCGACGAGAGCGGTTGACCAAACCTGCGTCTCCGTGGGCGAGTGCCCGCGGCGCGGAGGTACGGACTTTTTCTATTTACCACGTTCCGCCGTGCGGGATTGCCCATACTCGTCCTGACGAAGGGACGGTTATTACCTCTGCCCTGACCGTTTACTCATACACATTACATACGAGACTGACACTTTCTTTTTTAGGCCCGTCAAACGTCCCGGTTGATACCCCCGTGTTCTCGTCGCCCTTGGTGCACGTGGTGATGCCGGGTGGCGGCGGCTCCGGAGGAGGAGACGGGTCTACCGGATTTGTGCACGTGGACGGTCAAGGTTCGATTCTTCCTGGAACCGTCCACAAAAAAGAAATCGAAACCACGAAAGACCCGTTCCCGCTCGGCGTGAAGCTCGCTATGCGCGGCGATTCTGGAATTTCCGTCACAAACGCGCAGATGTACCGGCCGTGGTTTTTCAATCTGGAGGACCTGGCCGCGATGGTCAGGGCGGCTATTAAAAAAGAAGCTTCGTTGCGAGTCGCTAAGAACGAGACCCAAAGGGACGTTACCAGGTACGTTTTGTATTTACCAAATCCCAACACTGTTTTCCCAATCGAGACTGACACTTTTCGTTCACAATCACAGGAAAGCCCTCGCCGCGATGCTCACCGCGATTACGCACACGAAACCGAACAGGAAATTGTCAGGGTTCGCCATGCCCGGGATCGAGGTTCGGAAAGGGAGTTCGGGTGGTAGCAACGGCACAGGCAAACCGTCGGGCGGGTTTTCGCTGGGCGACGACACCCCCGACGACGATTTGAAAAACGATTTGCGAAACGGAGGACACGATTTCGACGACGACGACGACGGTACGTCCCCGCGTTTCCCAAATCCCTCCGACTGTCTTGCCGATTGTCCAGAGTAATTACTCACTCATCACATTACGAAAGACTGACATTTTCTTTTATTCATCGGAAGTTTCCGACAAAAACGAAACCGGCCTGGACGACGACGACGCATCCGATTTAAATGACGACGAACTAATGAAGGAGTACATGAAAGAGATGGTCAAGGACGGGAGCGCGGAGAACGCACTCGGGAGTTGGGCGCGAGACGCCGCGCTAAAAGCGCAGGAAGCTAAAAACTTTCAAGGAGGAGCTAAGGACCCGAAGCACGGGTTCCAAACCCTGGACGTGTCACCGATGGCGCACGCCAGCCTGATCGGCTTGGTGAGCGCGTATTACCTGTGGAACGAGGTGAAATCGTGGTTTGGTACTGGGTTGGACAAAGCTTTGCTTTTGACCGAAATCGGGCGGTACGCGCTGGTGGTGGATTCCCCCTTGGCGGACGCGATGGATCAAGTAGAGGTTGGAACGTTCCAAGGCGTCGTTTCCGCCGCCATAGCTGGCGCGGCGGTGCACGACATCAACGACAAGTTTAAGGTCAATACTGACCTTCGAAAAATGGCTCTCGATTCGTGCAAGCGACGCGTTCGCGAGCTGCACGACGAAAAAGTGAAAAAGGAACTCTTTGAGTTACGGGTTTTGGCAGACGCGCGGAACGCGCACGACGAGCTAATTTCCCTCGAAACCAAAAAACTACTCGCGAAGCACCCGGGGTTGGGCGACGACGAGCTGCGCGGGTTGTTGTGGAGGTTTGACACGCCGCGAATCACGAGAGAAACCGACGGACACGACGTCGTTTTGGAAACGTCAGAACCCGTTCCGCCAACTCCACCGCCGGCGCCGAACCGAAACAAACCGAAACGCGCCGGCGGGATTTTCCGCTCCGTTCCGTTGCTGCGCCGGGTTCCCGTGATTGGCGCGGCGACGAGGGAACGCAAACCGGTCCGAGACGGTGGAAACAACTCGAATCCGATGGAGGGTACGTGGGAGGGAAAGAAAACACAAAAATACGGATTATCCGAACTGTCCGTTCCCGCGTTGGAAACCCAAATCGCCGAAGCCACTTCGCGACGCGACTTGTTACTGCGCCGCGCTACGCTCGCGTCCGAGGAAACCCAGTGCGTGTTAAAAAAAGAACAACTAGCACAAATGCGATTGCTGAAAACCCTCGCGGACGAGGTCCGGGATAACCTGGACGCCCTGCGGTTCGCGGACGCGACGAACGTTGCGCTGAAGGGCGCGGCGGAGGCGCAGTTGAATAATCGGGTTTTGTTTGACGAGAAAAACAAGCCTAAGGCGAAGGACACTGATGTTGAGGGTACGTCAACTGATTATTTCGCGGGTGGTGACACTACTCATACATCAGTCACCGTGGTATCCTCGACACCAGTGGACGTTTTGGTGGACGGCGAATCCGGGAAAGAAGTAACTCAAGAACAAGGAGTCGACTCGTCCGCGCGATCGTTCGAAGTGCCGCCTCTTTTCGTGGCGAACTTACGGTCCGGCGCGACGCTCGGGGACGGCACGCAAGTCGCCGGCGACGGCTCCAACGCGGTTTTAAACGGGTTCATCGGGAGTGGGAAGTATTCGCACGTGCGGCGGGTGTAGATGGAAGGTATCTTTACCTGGTATTCTTTTTGCAGGATCATCGGATACCTTTTATGGGGAATTCTTTTTGCTTTGGGAACACCTTTGCCGGGACTTCTTTTTGCTTTGGGAACAACACCTTTGCCGGGACTTCTTTTCGCTAAAAATAACCACCTGACCCTAATAATAACTACTCGTCCTCCTTACCAGCGTCCTCCGCTATACTCTTCTTTCCTTTTCCCTTCTTTGCGTGTTTCACGGTTTCCGCCAAAACTCGGTCCACCAAAACATCGGGGTCGTTTTTCAGTTTCCGCGGCGGCCGTTTCCGTGAAATCGAAAGAAGCGTCCCGTTTTGCCGCGCCGCGATTACGGATTTCACGAGCGCGCGACTCGCGACGAAGCCGTCGGCGAAGGATAGGTTGTCGACGAGTTTTTCGCTTTTCGTTTTTTTTTCGACAGCGGAGTTTTTCGTACCCTTCTTCTTCTTCTTCTTTCCTGAAGTGTTGTTATCGTTGGGTGCATTCCCATCGAAAGCACCGCCAAAAGTAGAGACTGTATTCCCATTACCCTTCCCCTCCATGCTTTTCTCGACTTTGCACAGCGAGTCCAGGAAAATAATCGCGCTCTTTAGTTCAAAGTCGCTCATCTCCACCGCTTTCGTGTACGCCGCCTGCGCGATTGCGTTTGCGCCGTTTTTAGAAATCGAACCAGAGTGCTTGCTCTCGCTAATCCAGACTAGCGCGCGCAGGTTACCCACGACGTCTGATGGGGCGCACTCTTTCGCAAATTGGGTTCCGGACTGCGTGGCGTTCAGTGTGGCGAGCTTGACGAGGTCCGAGTAAGTAACATCTTTGTCCAAACCACCAACGCCGACGTCACCGAAATCGTCTCCGACTCCCGCTTTCAACAACCGCGCCGTGGCGTCAAGCAGCCGGCTCCACTCGTGGCCGTTGGTTACCTCGCCCGCGATTCGGCCGATCGCGGTCCACAAAGCTTTGTTAGCCCTACTGGCAGTGGGTATTTGCGCAGAGTTACTCACCGTTTCTTCGTCCCTGCCGTCAATGACGTTAACTTTAAAATTGCCAATTCGAAACACGCCGCGGTCGTGGTCGTTTTTCTTTTAGTGGAAAAAAAAAGGGTCAGTCTTGAGTGTACTGTATGGGCAAACAGTCTAAACAGTCTACTTGTGCTGTATGTAGGATGCTTCCTTTTAATGACTAGTGGACGTCACAGAGGGTCCGTGAACAGTCGGCGGGATTCGGTGAAAGGCCCAAGGCCGTACCTTTCGTTTTTCAATCGCCGCGTGCTGCGCGACTAATTTACACGCCAAGTGAATGGTGAACCGGTCCAGCCGTTGTTCGTTTTCCAATACCCAGGTTTGCATCCCTCCCAGGCTTTGTCGCTTTCCCGAACGCAACCGCTTGCTGGTTTCCTTGGACCGGCGGTGTAACTTCGCGTTTTGCTTTTCCAGTTTCAGTCGCAGTTTCTGTTCCGGGGATTTTTCAGGTTTCTGCTCGTCATCTTTGGAAACGGACTTGGACGACGGCTTTTTGTAGGTGACCGCCCCGTACCGTACCACGGCATCGTCCCTCCTTACCGTTGGTACCTGTTGTGTTTCTGCTGTGGCTTTGGTTTGTTTCGATTTCGGTTTGCGCGGGTTCGGTTTCTTCTGTTTCGCACCGGCGGTACCCTCCTTCGTCTCATGACGAGGCTTTCCTCGCTCGGACGTGTCGAACTCGGCGCGCGATTCAAGACGATGAGGCGTGCCCGACGACGACGCCTCCGCTGTGGACGCGAAACCGCGGTCCTGTGCAATCGGAAGGTAACCGCCAACCTGATGTTTCACGAGTCTCGAACTGTTTCCCGTGGATGACGCGAATGACACGTGGTGACTCCAGCCGGGAGGCGCCACCCACGGCCTCACGCACCGCTTGTCGTACCAGTCAGCCGTGGTACCAGTCGGCTGCGAGTTGCGTTGCTCTGACGATGCGTTTGAGGTTTGTCCAGTTTGAGATCGCCATGCGTCTTGTCGGCCCGTCCTGATCACCCCCGGCCGGCACCCATCCCGAAACGTCGGCGCCGACTTTGCCACGACTCCGATCTTCGATGCCAACACTGTTTGCCCATACCCGTCGCACCAGCGCCGCGCCGCCGGGAATCGAAACGCCGCAGCTCTCCACGCCGCCGCGGTAAGCCGTGCCCCTAGCCGCCCGGACTCGCGCGTCGCCATGTCCAGTCGCGCACCACCGGCGCTCCACCGACTGGATCGCGAAAGTGTCGGCGGCGTCTCTTATGCTGATTTTTTGTTTCGGGAAATTCTCGGGACACTTCTCATCAGAGTTCGTCGGCGCCCGGACGTCATGGACGGCCCCGGCATTTTCGATGCGCCCCTGGACCTTCCCTCTCTTCGCGCCGAGCTCGCGCGCCGCGACGAAACTTTCGAACGTGACACCGGTGTGAAGAGCGCCCGGACGCACATCGCAGCTGACTCGGAATGGGAGTTTGTGTATCAATCCTTGAAACGCGCCGAGCTTCAAATCGCGGAACAAAAACGAACCCCCGGGCAGTGCGCGCAGTACATCCCGCGGCGAAGGCGGTTCTGCGCATCACGAGCGGGGGACGGGAAACACACTGGGTTCTGTTCGCTTCACGCGACCGATTTATCCCGAACGGTCGTGTCCAGACCAGAACAGGAGGGCTCGGGGGCGGACGACGACGACGGCGAGACATCCGATGTCGTTTTCGACAAAGAAAGCGGCGGCTCGGACAAAAAAAACCCAATCGTGAAAAAAAAAACCAACATCCACCGCCGTATGAAGAAACTGACCAACCCGATGGCGTTGCATCACCGAAGGGCTACGGCGTGCCCCAATTGGTGTGACGTGTTCGCTGATTCCTCCCTGCCGCTGTTCATCGACATCGGGTGCGCGAAGGGAAGGTTTCTGCAAAAATGCGCGAGCGTGGATCGCGAGCGGTTCGAGAGTTTCACGGAAACAAAAATGAACCTGCTCGGACTTGAAATCTACGCGCCCATCGTTTTGGAGGCGAACCGGTGGACGAAAAGTCACACGAAAGCAGGGAAAAAAAAACAAGACGCTGGGGATGGAAACGAGCCTGGGGGTGATGCTGTTGGGAATGCGGAGGATGGAAAGAACGACGACTCAAGCCACGCCTGGACAAAAAACGACGACGACTCTATAGACAACCTGCACTTCGTGGCGTGCAACGCGAACGTCACGTTGCGTGCGTGGTTTGGTTGTGAAACGTGTGATGCGTCGAGAATAAACGAGCTGCAGAAGTGTCAAAAATCGTGCCAAGCGTCGAGTGCCGAAAGAGGTCACCAGCAACCGCCAAAAATAGGGTTCGTCACGATTCTTTTCCCGGACCCGTGGTCGCGTCGGAAACACGCGTCGCGAAGAGTCGTGACACCCGAGTTCGTCAACACGTTATCGCTGGTGTTGGAAAAAGGCACAAAAGTGTATTGCGCGTCCGACGTCTTGGCCTTGGCGCGGGAGATGCAGGGGGTTTTTCGGTGCGACGAAAATTTTACGTTGGATGAACAAAGCTTCGCGTGCTTCGGCGAGGCCACGGAAAAAGAACTGATCGAAAAGTGCGAAAGCGCCAGCGGTGGGGGAAAGCGGGAGGCCACTAATGAGTCTGCAGAAAACACCGAAGAAAACTTCAACCACGTGTTCCCGGCGCACCAGTACCGGTGGCAGGCGCCTGGAAATAACGCGGAGACGAGTCCAGAAAGTTTCGAGGCACCTTCCAACGAGCTGGCTGGTGATGACGAAACAGAAGAAACCGCCGACGCCTCCGCGTTTACGTTCGACCCGCGCCAAAAACCGCGGTGGCTCACCCGGAACCCGCTCGGGGTTCCCACGGAGAGGGACTTGGTGTGCGAGGGAAAGTGGAGACCGGTGTGGCGGTTCGTGGTGGTGCGGGTTTGAGGGTTTGAACGTAGAGGCGGGGGTTTACGAAGGTCACGTCTTACCAACTCGTCTTCCAAAAAACATGACTAAAGGTTTGAACCGAGACGCGGGGGGTACTGTTGTCACGTCTTACCAACTCGTCTTGCCAAAAAAACATGACTAAATCTGCACGCCTCCTTCACCGCCCATCCGCGTCCACCACGACGCACTTGCCGGGCAGCACCGAAAACTCGGCGCCGCCGTCCAGTTTCACCCGAACGCGCTCCGGCGTTTTCGCGTCCGGCCCTTACGACAAATAAAAGAAAGTGGTTAACGTCTCGTTTCGTCGTGTGCGCACGTACGGGAGGCTGGGATTTGGGAAACGCGCAACACGCGTACCTGCCACGGTTCCCCAGCTCCCGTTCATCGCGGCCGCGTTCAGGCCGGCGAGAACGACCCGGGTGCCTGGCTTCAGGTCAGCTGGAGTCGCGCCGTTTGCGTTTCCTCGTCGCCGGCGCACGCCAAAGGGAAGGACGAGGAACCGACCAAAGCCGCTCGACGCGCCGCCCGCCGCCGCGCGTTCGTTCGCCTCGCGCACGCCCGGAGGCGGGTCCGGACGTACCGTGTTTGACCGTGTTTGGCGAAACACGCGTGTGCGTTGCTTGACATATCTCCAGCAGGCAAAGGTATGTCCTTCCCAGAGCGCCGCGTAAGCGCCGACGAGGGCGCCCGTCGCGTGGTACACCAAACTCGGCGCGTGCGGATGCAGGAGGTGAATCACGCCCAGCTCCGCGATTGTCGCGAACTTTCCGGGGATTATGAACCCCCACATCTGTACCGGCCCTGGTTCCGTGATGGAGAGGTATGTCTTGGTAGCGAAGTTTAAACCGCTTATTCCGACAATGCAGCCTCTCGTGACGTCCAAAACGTTTAGCCGCCGCAAGGTTTCGGCGAGCGCGACGAATGCGATTTGCGTGGCGAGAAAAATGATCAGCAAAAACTTCGCGAACCTCGCCGGTCCGAACTTGCGCTCCAAACGCGCGCCTTGGAAAAGGAACGAGGACAGGTTGATGACTAAATGCACGTCGTCGCCGAACACGAACGGAGACGTGACGATTCGGTGCCACTCCCCTCCCGTGAATTTAAAAGAAGACCAGAACGAGTTGTTCCCGGAGAATCCAAACAAAGTTAACAATCCGGTCCAGGATTTTCGGGTCAGGGAGAAGATCCGAATCGGGCTCAAGCACGCGTCTCTCGAGTTGTACACACCCATCAGTTCCAGGGGACTCGGCAAACCAAGCATCCCGAACACACCGAAGTGCGAAGACGCGAGAACGCACATGAACCCAAGCGTCAGTGCGGGTTTGTCCGGACCTAACCGTTCGATTTGCTGGTAAAGCTGAAACGCTAACATCAAAAACCACGGGTCGGTGCCGCCTCCCCGGCGCCGACCGCCGTGCATCGCCCCAAACGGAACGCCGCCTCCAAACATCGAAAGTATCTCCTTGGGTGTGGTGGGTGAAAACTCGAGTGCGAACTCGGAGTAACACACAGACACCGACCTCTGCGCTGCTTCGATTGCGCGACGCAATCTGAGATTCGGTTGAAGGTTTCGTAAACGTGGCAAAAAAAGCAAAGAACGAAAAAAGAGTTGTTTTTCATCTGACGCGACTGATGGTCTCGTTATTACGGGACGCACGCGATTGCTGACGGCAAGGTTGTTGAACACACGACGCGCCGGTGCCGCTGAATCAGGAACGCGCCAGATACCTACTTTGATACACCTGCTTTTCGAAGTGGCGCACCTTTGGTATCGCCAGTCGTCAGTAATCCATTTTCGGTACCCATGTCTTTCGACGAACTAAAAGCCGACGGGGCTTCGTTGCTCGCCTCGGGCGACGTGGCTGGGGCGATTCGCAGGTATACTTCGTGTTTGCCCCTGGCACCAAACGACGACCAAGCCGGCGCGGTGCAGTCCAACCTTTCGCTGTGTTTTCTGCGAGAGAAACTGTTCCCGCTGGCGCGACAGGCGGCGGAACGCGTGGTGGTGTTGCGACCGAAATGGGAGAAAGGTATTTCGGGACCTTTCCCATTTGCCACGTTCCGCCTTCCTGATCACAGCCCCTGTTTGACTACACTAGTCATTCAACGGAAGTATTTCCCCTAGTAGTAACGTACTTACTACTGGTAACTCTTACCAGTACTCGAGGCTCTTACAAATACACCACATACGCACTGTTTGCTCGTACAAGTTACGAACATCACGAGCGACTGACACTTTCTTGTTAATCGTATCAGGCTACTTCCGTCTCGGCGAGGTGTTCTTCGAAACCAACGATTTCGCAAACGCGGGCGTCGCCTACAAAACCGCGCTTTCGTTGAAACCCGGCGATGTCGTCATAAAAAGAAGACTCACCTGCGCAACGGAAGCGTCCGGCTCGCGGTTTTATTTCCGGCAGTTACTACCGGGACGCGACATCGCGCTTCCACAATCGGCGGTGGGCGATCCGGTAAAGCGACAGATATTCGCCGCCGCGACGCAGATGAAAAACTTCATCTACGTGGTGGGCGACTACATCACGAAGGAGTGTTTCGTGATCGACGCGTGCTGGGACGTGGACGGCATTTTGGCGGTGATACATAACGACAAGATGAAGCTCACCGGCGCGATCGCGACGCACTGTACGTGTTTCTGGCTTTCCCAAACGCAAACACTGCGTACTGCCCCGTTCGTGACTATTTACTGTTTTGCCAGACTGACCTTTTTCGTTACCACAATCACGCAGACCACTTCGACCACGTCGGGGGGAAACCGCCGGCGCCGTTTGACGCGCTCGGTATCGTTGTTCCCGGTTTGAAGCAGATCTCGAACGCCACGGACGGCCCGGTCTATTGCCACGCCGAAGACGCGGGTTCCATCGCGCGGTGCGTGTTTCCCACCCACCACACGCCGCCTCCGCGATTGCCCGTACGAGACTGACGTTTACTTTTTTGCAATCAGGGATGCCGGCGTCGCGCGAACGCGGTTGACCGAAATCGGAGGTACCCGCGGTGTCATCCAAATCGGTTCCGAAGGATTCGTCACAATACACACCACGCACACCCCCGGGCACTCACCGGGAAGCATGGTTTTGTTCGTGGACGGACAGGTAACGGGCAAAAAGTTTGGCGACGGCGCCGGGCTGCTCATTTCGGGCGACACCATCTTTCCCGGAAGCTGCGGAAGACTGGACCTTCCCGACGCGTCCGCGGACCGGTGCGTATTTGCCACTCCGAATCCCGTACGACTGTTCCGCCCGATTACGGTGACTGTTTACGCATACCCACTACGAAGGACCGATTACGGGTGACTGATTGCGCATGCCAATCCCTCATACACGTTACCAAGTACACCCACGCTTAAGACTCGAGACTGACGTCTTTTTTTTCCCAAACAGGATGTTCGACTCGCTCGCCCGCGTGGCGCGCGAAATCGCGGACGACGTCGACGTTTTCCCGGGGCACGCGTACGCCGGCGCCAAAAGCACGATTCGCGAGGAGAAAAAACACGGACTTTTAAAGCCGTTCACCAAAACGCAGTGGATGGCGATGCACCAACGGTAACGGCAATCGTGGGTAACGGTGTGGTAGATACGTTTTGTGTGTTGTGTGTTGTGTGTCTTGAACATTTTTATTCCTTCTTTCTTCGGAGGCGCGTCTTGTCTTTCGTCTCTCGGTGTCTTGTTTTTATTCCTCTCAAGATTCTATTGTCGGCCTGTGTCTTGCCTCTTTTTCCTCTCATGTCTCTACTCATCACTCATATCACCGCACTGCAATACCCGTACAATACTCGTATTAATACAATACAGTTAAACCCGTATTACGCCTTGAGCGGGGTCAGGTTCTTCGTGCCGAGCGTTTCCAGCTTTTCAAACGCGCTCGCGAAATCTGTAAAGAATGCCTTCTGGTCCTTCGCGTACTCCAGGACGTACTTCTTGAACTTCTTGTCTTCAATCAGCGCGATGTCGCTGGGTAACATCATCAGGTTGCCACTAGGGTCTTTGTATTGGAACTTCGCCTTGGTGTCATCGGGGGTCCACTCAAGCCCTTTCAGAAGCACGAAGTACGAGTTGTTGAAAAGCAAAGGCGTGCCGGACCACGGGCCGACGTACCCGGACGCGTCTGTGATTGTGAACGAAAAGTGTCAGTCTTGTATGAGCAAACAGTGTGCCTGGATATGGAAAATACAAATACGTACCTGCGTGGCACCGCCCCAAGGCGTGCGCCCCCGAAAGCGCCACAATTTCCCGGTCCCCAAACCCCATGCGCGCGAAAACGTCCCGCAATCCTTTCCTTGTTTTGGGCCCCGGGCCGTCGCCTTTGTCCGCGTCGGGCAGGCGCCCGTCTGGTGTGACCTTCGCAGGGTCCATCTCGTCGAACCGGCCGTATGAAAAGTTGATTTGTGGGCCGCCCATGGTTTCGATCGCGACCACCCCGACGAACGCGATGAGATCCGCCCACGAGATTTCGGGGTGTTTCTTTTTCAGCGGCTCCAAGCGTTTCACCGCTTTGTCAAGACCCGCGTTGCCGCCGTGCGCCAGCTCCTCCTTGAATCTGATTGTCCCACCCCCGTTGCCGCCGGTCTTGGTCATCTTGTCATACGTACCGCTGCTGTGCCAGGCCAGCCTCACCATGGTCGGGCCGAAATCGCCATCCTTTTTCATCAATCCCTTTATGTCGGTTCGGAGCAGCCCGAAGGACACTTCGGGGGTTGGCGGGGACTTCTTGGCTGGGGCGGCGAACGCGGGTTGGGTGACCAGTGTCAAAGGCGCCAACGCGGCGGCCAACAGCGCGGTTCGTCTTTGCAGGGAAACGGACGACGGAAGGGCGACTTTGTTCGTTTTCGCGACCGTTCCGTCCGACGAGGACGCTTCACCCCGGACGATGAGCTTTTTCGACACCCGCGGAGGTCGTGTGGTGACACGACCTCCGCAGGTCAGGTTGTTTGCCGCGACGGTGGTGGCGAACATGGCGGCGGCGAGATAGACGAAAGCGACGGGAGAGGTTTGGAACCGCTGGGGGCGCGTGGTGGTCTGCCGTGGTGCAGTTCCGAGAGGGGACAAAAATATCTACATCGATCGATGGCACGTCAGCAATTCTCCCGCTCGGCCGTTCCCAGAAATAATAACGCTTTTTGGCGTAAGATCTCGCGCCACAACGAGACGCACAAGCGAGATGGAGGAAGAGATGGAGATTCCAAAGGAGTTCGAGTACTTATTGCGCAGGGTGCGCTCGTTGCAGATGGTTCTCGGCGGCCAGATACATGAACAAAAAGTCCGTGAGGCCGCTGAGCAGGGTGATGCAAATGCCCAGTTCGAGTTGGCGGGTGATGCAAAGTCCCAGTTCGAGTTGGCCAACATGTATTTCCACGCCCCCGAAGGAGTGGAGAGGAACATCGTGCTGTGTGAGCAGTGGAACGACAAGGCGCTCGCCAACGACCCCGACAATGTACAGTCACAGAACATGCAAGCGTACATGCTCGCCGAGAGGCTGCGAAGAGTGAAGAACCCTCCGGTCATTACGGACGTTCAGTCGTTCACGTTCACGCCCCTCCCGACCGACATCGGTAACAGATTCAACCCGGGTGACCGTGGTGAAAAAACGTACAGCGTGTGCTGCGAAGCCTGTTCCGCCGCTGTTCCGGTTGACCGCGACAAGAAGTACTGCGGATTTTGCAAGGTCATGGTGTACTGCAGCAAAGCGTGCCAGGAAACGGACTGGAAGCGCCATAAGAAGGTGTGTGGAAAGGAAGGTAGCCAGACCCCGCGCGCAGGACAAGCGGGAGTACAAAGCGGACATCGACGTGACCGCGGGGTATCTCTCGTTGATGTCGGGCCTGGGGCACTTTCTGCAGGTCCTGTGCTACATCCACTGGAACGACTGTCCCGTGATCCAAATATCCACGCGCGCAGGTACCGACGGCGCGAACCTCACGGTGGGAGCCATTCCAAAAAGTCAATGGGTGCCCGTGCATCCGGACGACGGCACGAAGCGACGAATGGTCGACGTGATTGCGAGATTTTACAAGGACGGCCCGACGAAACACAGGTTCCCCATCGAGTACAACCTCGCGCACCTCGGCCCGGAGTCCGCGGTGAAGGCCGCGTGTACCACGACTGTGATGGAGATCCAGGACAACAACACGCAAAGGCACGGCTTGGCGATCTCGCGTTTCACATGGCCGTCACAGCGCGGGAGCGAGGTTTGGTTGAGTACGTCAAGAGCCGAACCACGCTGCCCACCTCCGTGGATGAAATGACCGCCTCTTACGACGAAAAGATGAAATGACCGCGTTTCCCTATGCTCACGTGTTACTAGCCAAGCAAGTGACGGCCGCGTCGCGCGCGCGGGTGTGCCGGCGTTTGCCTTTACTGTTTTGAAAAGCCAAAAGCCCCATCGAACACAACGGACCCAATCTCTTCACTCCCATCCCACCCCTGCGTTCCCCTCCGCGGACGCCGCGACGACCGCGCGCAGACACCGAGTCGCGTCCGCGGCGTACCCAACCGCCACCTCCGTTAACCGCGTCGCCGTCGCGGTTGCCAATCGCGTCGCGAGCGCTAAAGTTTCTGTTCGCTCGCGCTCCGAAACAAACCCGCGGAATCCCTCCCCGTCCCCTGTCTCGCAATCACTGACCGCCCCAATTGCGGTCTCCACGAACGCGTCCGCGATGGTAGTTGCGTCGGCGACCATCAAACGGACCCGGCCGCGTATCAAGCGCGCGCGCGCGAACGCGACGTCGGACGGTGTTTGGGTGTCTCGGGTGTCTCGGGTGTCAGGTAACGACGGTAACGGTAACGGCCACCCATCTGTTGATGCCCCATCCGCCTCTAAACTCGACGCGATATCTGTCACGTGCGCGACAATCGCGGCAGTGACGTCCGCGACTCGGCTCGCGGCGTCTTTGAGGAGGGGTTCCATCGCGTGTAGTAACGCGGCCATCAACGCGGCGTCCCTCGTGGTCTTGTTTTGTAGCGTGGCATGCATGCTGGTGCTGCTACGGGTGATATCTCGTGCATCGTTTCCCGGATGCGAATCGTTTCCCGACATCGTTTGCGTCTCCGGGGTGCTTTCGAAAGCGTCGCTGCTGTCGTTTTCGCCGAGCTCGTCGCGAAACGCGTTCCGCGCGACGCGCAACGCAAACGCCAAAGCGTCGACGCCGTCGGTGCGCATCGCGCTCGTCAGCTCGGACGCGTCTTCACCTGGAATCAGGCCGCCCGCGTTTCGGACATCAGCATCGTTTGTGGATGACGACGTTTCATCTGCGTCGCCGTCCAAATCAGAGGTATCGCGTTCGACGTCCAAAATCAAATTGATCGCGTCAAGCGCTCGCGGCGAGAACACGACGAATCGATCGCCGTTCGAGGAATTCGATTCACCGCCGTTACCACCAGAACCAACCTCCCCCCAAGTCGTTTCCGCAAACGCATCCGCCGCGTCCGCCAACGCCTCCAGTTGTGCAAGGTGCGCCGCGCACCCGCCTGTTATTGTAAAAGAAAAGTGTCAGTCCTGTATGGGCAAACACTGTCGGGATTTGGGAAATACAATACGTACGTTCGATCAACCCCTGTTCCAACGCGACTCCGGCTTGGTCCGCGATTCGCGAGATCGTTGCCGCATCCGTTCCGCCGTTTGCGGACATCACGGCGTTTTGAAACTCGTTCGCCTTTTTCTCCAGACGTGTCACCGCGTTTTTCGCCGCGTCCAATGATCTCGACGCGAAGCTTTTTATGCTCGGGTCGGAAACGACTTGACTCGCGGCGCGCTCCACCGCTTTGAGCGAACTCTTCGCCATCGATCCAAACGCGCTCCACATCTGCGTCGCCGTCGAGGTTTGGGTTTGGGTTTCACTCGAGTTTTGTGTGACAGTCCCACTATCCGTGCGATTGCGTGACTCACCCAAAGTATCGACATCAGCACCCTTCACTGCTAAGTCCTCCCCGGTCACGTGCTTCGCCAGGCTCCCGATTTCCTTCCCAACGTCCGTCACAGACCGAATCGCGTGTTTCCCTAAATCGGAACCCGCCGCGGCTGATACCGATAAAATAAAGTGTCAGTCCTGTCCATGAAATCAGTGTGTAATGATTTGGGAACTAAAATACGTACCTCGAATTCGTTCCGTGGCGGCCGCTGCGACGTCGCTGAACTTTTCGGTGAAACCGTCGAACCCGAAGCCGCTGAATATTTCCGTCCTCGAAACCTCCTCGGCGTCGGTGCGCATGCGCCATGACGAATCCGAGCCGTCGCCGCCGCCGAGGGAATCGTTCCGGGCCTCGATAGACGCGCTGGCGCGGAGAGGGGAGGTGTTTTCCGCGGGTCGCGTCTCGTCGGACATCGTCTCTATGGGTACCGTCTCTAGTGGCATCGTCGGCACGGACATCGTCTGCGGGGGCACCGTCTCCACCGTTTCCACGGACACCGTCTCGATTTCAACCGCCGCGGGTGTCGCGTCTACGGGTACCGTCGTCTCTTTGGGTACCGTCTCTACGGGCGTCGTCGTATCTAGGGGAATTATATCTACGGGAATCGTCTCTACGGGTACCGTCTCTACGGGCGTCGTCGTGTCTACGGGAATTATCTCCACGGGTACCGTCTCTAGTGGCACCGTCTCTAGGCACGCATCCACGTGTCGTTCCGAATCCGCGACAACAGTCTCTACGAGCACAGCCAGTTGTTGCTCCGTACCAGACACAACAAACGAAGAGCGAAGAGATTGGTCAACCACCGGAACGACATCATCCGCGTTTCGTGAACCTCGCGGCGACGTCGTTTTCGGGGACGGCGAAAGCGTCGCCGTCGTTTTCGGTGACAGCGAAAGCGAAATCATCTCATCCGGCATCTCCGTCGACTCTGGGTCGACAAACCCTTGGGTTTCGATTGACACGGGCGGCGGTGTTGGGGGCGGTGGAGGTGCATACGTCTCCTCCACAAGCGGAGTCTGACCCGCGGGCTCCTGTGCCGTAGATTCAGGCGCGTACGCAACAGGCGCAGACATCACGGCCACGGGCGTCGTCTCCGCCAAGAAGCTCGGCGTGCCCGGTGTCGGGTCGCCGATTTCCACCCTCGGGGCTTCGTCGTCCGAGCTGTCCAGCCAGTCGTCGATCTCGTCGTCGTCCATCCCGGGCGTGGCGCGTGTGGCGACCGTGCGAGGTCCAGCGCCACGACGAGTGAATGAGATTAGATGAGATTTCAAAGACTTCACAAAAGCAGCAGGTCTGTTTTTCGTGAGAAGGTTCAATCTATTTGTTCTACGTGGTATCACAAGTTGAATCACTCACTCTACTGGTTTGGGTTTCCCTTGCGTTTCCGGCTCCGGAAGCCGTTCCCCCAGGAACGCCTTGGTTTCGATGACAAAGCAAAACCGCTGGAACTTGTCCCACTGCTCCACCTTCTCCGAGCCGTTTTTGGCGGAGCACGGGCTGACGATGAACGGCGTGGAGAAATCCATTTTTGATTGTTCGGGAGATGCTGATGCATCAGCGACAGCAACACCTGCTGATGTATCAGCATCAGCAACACCACGTGGGTTAGTTTCACCCTTGTCACCTTGACCCTGCTTACTTCGACCAAAGTCACCTTGACCCAGCCCCCCTATCAAATCCCCTTTCCGCTGACTGACCTGCCCCAAACAAACCCCCGCGCCCCGTGGCGCGCCCGGCGCCGTGGCCAACGAAGCGGCTTCGCTCATCTCCACCCGACGCACGTCCTTCATGAACGACCGGAACACGAACGGCTTGGGCCACATTCTTACCAAGACTTTGGGCTGGAATGTTTTAAGTGACGACGGAGTCTGAGTCTGTTTTGATAACCGCGGCGTGTCTTTCGACGCGCTCCCGCTCCCGGAAGAACGCCAATCGTCGCCGTGCCCGGTGACGTCGCCGGCGCGAAGCACAACGACCGTGTTGACGTGGGACTTGTCGTCGGCGAGGTGCTGCTGTTCCAACGTTTCCATGGATCGTCCGGAAGCAGCATCCGTAGCTGTTTCCGTGCCCGAGAAATCGTCCGTAGCTGTCGCGCTCAAAGAAGCGGAAGCGGTTCCCTCAAACGCGCCAGAAGCGGGTGATCCAACACTCGCCGCACCGTCACCCCCATGACTGTTTGCCCATACAAGACTAACACCTCTTTCCTTGCCCCCGAGCAAACCCTCCCCGAACCCGCTTTGCCGGTCCCAGCGGATGTCGTACCGTCGCATCAAAGCCCGGTCCACGGCGACTTGGTCGTCGCACGAAGAGCCTGATAATGTAAAAGAAAAGTGTCAGGAACGAGCTGTTGGATTGCGATTCGAGTTTCGACGAAGAAGACAGTCTGCTTTCTTTGGAAAGAGGGGAACGCGCGACGCACGCGCATTCGCAGAGGCGGAACGTGGTGATTGGGAAAGACCTTTACCTTCAGCGCAAGTCCGTATCGCTTGTCGCAACAGCGTCTGCGCGCCAGGCGTGGCTCGAAACGCGACGCTTCCCATGCACCCCACGAAACCCCATTTATCGTAAACATCAGGTGGGTACACCGTGCCTTGCGACAGGAAAACATCCGTTTCTATGTCCCGCGTTGACCCGGCGAACAGCGCATCAAGAGGCACGTACCGGTTCCACATCGTGTCCACGTCCACCAAGAAAATGGACCGGCCAAGCTGAGTTTGCCGCAGCGCGTACGAAAGACGGTACCGCCACAGTTTCCACAGGTGCCGTCCCCACCCCGGGACGGGTTCGCCTTTGATTGTAAAAGTGAAAAGGGTCAGTCTTGAGTTTTCAAGGAGCCACTGTTGGCAAACAGTGCGTTTGTGCTGTATTACGCAGTTGCCAGTACGCCGTAAATGTTACGGCCGTAGTGCACTGAAAGAGGGCCTGTAAACAGGGAGGCGGGATTTGGGAAAGCCCCGCTACTACGCACCGGGTTCCATCTTTTCGCTCGGGCTCACGACGTGGTCCTCCACCCGGTACCCCTTCGCCGCGAGCGCGGTGAACAACAAATCGTCCATCGCCGCGACGACGTGTTCAGAGTAACCCAGGTCCGTGAGCCTGTCGTACCAAAGCGTTGTTATGGCCAGGTAGTTGTGCGACGAGAAGGCGACGATTTTCCAGGAACTGGTGGCTGCTTTTTGAGGAGACGCGATCTCTTCATTGACGGGAGGACCACCGCCGGTTGATCCTTCTGTGGGTGGTACCATCTCCTGTTGCTGCTTCCGTGCGTCTTCGTCCGTTCCGCGCACGGCGCCGTTCGCGTCACTTTCCGTGGTTCGCGTGGTTTCGCCAGCAACCTCTGCCGCGTTTAACTCTGCAGCGTTCACCTGCGTCGCAACCGCGTGCGCGGGTCGCCACCAATCGCCATCTTTCCACTGGTGCGTATCAAGGCTCTCGTGCACGGACCAGCCGAGACGAGGGGCGACATTGTGTTGTGTGTCCGTGGAAACGAACGCGACGCCCAGGACCGCGAGCTGTGAGGGACCGGGGGGGGAGGTCGTAGATTGGAGGGGGGATACGTCAGAATCGGAACCGGGCCGGGTGGGTGGTGACGCGCGAGGGAGCGACGGCGGGTGGACGAAATGCCGCGGCACTGGGAAGAGAAGAGTTCGGCCGAATCGATGGGGGCTTGGCACGTACCGTCCCGAGCACCGACAACGCGACCAGGAGTGGTCTCCACCCCCGCGCCGACACAGGCGATGCCGTTGTGTGTAGCAGCGCCGCGGTCTCCCCGTGGACCCGCATCTCCTCGTGGACCCGCGCGGCGACGAATGACGGGCGGTAACACCCACTCCGAGGATTGCCCTGAAAAACCTTTGCGAGAAGAGATGAGCGAGCCAAAACGATGTGCGTTTTTTCATGACTGAAACGGCCCCTTTGCGTTCGATCCGTGGCCTCGCGTGTCCCACAACGAAACGCGCGGTCCGGCGGGATACGCCGCGTCGCTCCGGCGGGATGGCGTTTCAGGTGGTCGCGTTGTTCGACCGTCTCGCCGCGATCGACGGCGTCGCGAAACACGCGTCGATGCGCGATCGCGGCCGCCGAGGTGGGACACGTGTCGGAGACAGCTCCTTTTGCAATCGTTTGAACGGGACCCAATCGCGAGGAAGCTCGCGTGGTCGGTGTGCGGCCGCCGCCACACGGCGAGGCCTTGATGGGTTCGACGACCACCCACGCGGCCGCGAACCGTTCGAGTACCCGTTCGGACGCGTACAGCAGGAACGTCATTCCGACGCCACGCGGAGGACACGCGTGGTCCACCAACCAAACGCAAACAGGACGGCACGTGCTGCGTCGAGAGACTGGGAACGTCCTCATCATCACACAAAAAGTACCGACGACGTGCTCCGCGCGGATTCGTGGACGGACACGGGTTCGTCGTACCCAACGGAGTACGCTTCAGGGTACTCGAACATCGTCCCTGTGGTACACCCGAATCGTGGTATGACCAAACCGTCTGGACCACGGTTCCGACGGTCGTCGGTGCGACGCGGGTCGCGCGCGTTTCAAGTTTCCAGCGTGTCCCCATTCGCAAAAAAAGAAAATCAAAACCAAAACCAAAAAAAAACCCAAACCGTTTTCGCCGGCGTCGCGTTGGCGTTTGTGTCGTTCGTTTTCGACGTTCCAGGAACGATCGCGCGTGTTGACAGGGAGCACAAAGCGCACGTCACAGTTTCGTCGTGCTTCGTGTTGGAGACTGTAGACCCATCAGGAAAAGTAAACAGGTCATCGTCATCTTCTTTGACGAATTTCCTGACCGATACCCGCCCTCCTCGCGTGGCCGGACACGTCAGAACAAAAGAAGCGCCCCGGCGACAACTCAGGTCGTTGGGCGGCGGCGGCGGCCAGCGGGGAGGCAAGGAAGTGCTGCTGCATCACGCGGCGGCTAAATCTTTCTTGAAAATGAGCAAACACGCGGCACGTGACGGGGTTACCCTAACCCCCGTGTCCGGGTTCAGGGACGTGAACCGACAAAGTTTGTTGTTTTTCGACGGCGCCGGCGAACGCGGACAGACCTTAACAGAACGCGCCAAAGTTTCAGCGCCCCCCGGGTTCTCCGAACACCACACCGGCTACGCGATTGATATTTCGTCACCGGAAATGGGGGATGACTTGACCGAAGTGTTTGAGGGAAGCGGCGCGTTCGCGTGGCTGGCGAAAAACGCCCAGGCGTACGATTTCGAAATGTCGTTTCCCAAAAATAACGACAACGGCATTTCCTACGAACCCTGGCACTGGAGGTACGTGGGGGATCGACACTCGCAACGCGTGTTCCACGAAGCACGCGGGGGCGCGTTCGGAAACGGCCGGGGGGGGGTCGCCGGTGGCCGGGTTGTTTAAGGTTTTGTAAGGTAGTTTGTCACAAGAGGAGTCTCTAGTCGCTCCTGCACTCCGCGCAGTTCTTTTTCAGCTTGCCGTGAAGGCAGGGGTTGCACTTCGCGCAGTCCCTTTTCACCTTGCCGTGGAGGCAGGGGTTGCACTCCGCGCAGTTGCTTTTCACCTTGCCGTGGGGGCAGGGGTTGCACTCCGCGCAGTTCTTTTTCAGCTTGCCGTAGGGGCAGGGGTTGCACTCCGCACAGCTGTCTTTCCGCTTCCCGTGAGGGCAGGGGTTGCACGCCGCGCAGCTGTTTTTCACCCTGCCATGAGGGCAGGGGTTGCACTCCGCGCTCTTGCGTTTCAACTTGCCGTGAGGGCAGGGGTTGCACTCCGCGCTCTTGCTTTTCACCTTGCCTTGGAGGCAGGGTTTGCACTCCGCGCAGCTGCGTTTCAGCTTGCCGTGGGGGCAGCCCTTGCACTCCGCGCATCTGTATTTCAACTTGCCGTGGGGGCAGGGGTTGCACTCCGCGCAGCTGCGCTTCACCTTGCCGTGCGGACACGGGTTGCACTCCGCGCAGTCCCATTTCACCTTGCCGTGAGGGCAAGGGTTGCACTCCACACAGTTGCTTTTCACCTTTCCATGCGAGCACCGTTTCCCTCCCAACGCGTCTCAACTTGTACGACGGTGTCGCGGAGATTCCACGTCCAACCGCGTGCGGCTATCGCGTCGTCACAACTATTCACCACGCCTGTATCGGTAGCCTCGGAAGCGTCCGTCGGAGCAGACACGAGAGCGCTCGCGCACGAAGTGTGGTGCATTCGGTGCGGGCCAAAAAATTAAATACCAAAAGATTGCGCAATAAACGTTCCTATTCTCGGGCGCGCGATGCCGCGCCCTGAGAGAGGCGAGCGCGCATCTTCTGGAGCTGCGCCCCTGGACCCATGTGATGTGGAAGACATGCGCTTGAGAATCGAGGCGCACAAGCTCCGGAGCGAGGAAGAGGCGGCTTCCGCGAGGTCGTTCCGTTTGGCGAGTGAAAAAAACCACGACGAGCTTCTTCTTGTCATCTCGGAACTGGAGCGGGCGCGACGCGAACGCCACGCCTCGTTCCTGGAAACGATGGTTGGTACGTACGCGCGCGCCAGGGACGCGCGCCTCCCCGTGACGCCCCAGGGGCTGGCGCTGAGGCGAAGGGCGCGGTCCATCGGGCGTGCGATGGAAGCGGCTGGGGCTGATGAGAACTCGGGTGATGGAAATCGGTGGCAGCAGCAATCTCCGAAGAAAGCCTCGCGCAAAAACAATGCGGATGAAGACGCTTTCGCGATCGCGGCGCTTGAGGCGGCGGCGGACGACGTGGCACGAAACACACTCGAAACGTACCAACACAAAATAACGCAGCACGCGCGGTCCAGAATTGTTTCCTTAAACGAGAAACACTTGACCGAAACCTCCGCTTTCGTTAAAAAAATAACCGAAGAGGAGAAGACGTTTTTGCAAAAGAAATCCGGGTTCGCCGCGGAACGGTTTCGGGGTGACAAGAGCGCGGCGGGTGCCAAAAACAAAGACGCCGTTGTGAAGAAAACGCGTCACGAAGCACTCGTTACCGCCGTGTCCAACGCGGCGACGACCTCGACCAACGCTGTCGCGCGATTCGCGAAACGGCTGGCGCGCGAATCTGACGAAGCGCGCTTAGTACAATTAAAACAGTCACGACTGTTTCCCCGAAAACTAAAACAAACGATTGGAGCGCTCCCGGGGGACGATGGTAAACAAGCGCTTTGGAAACGCGTTGAAATGTTTTTTCTGGACGACGACGGTTTGATCGACTGGCAACGCGTCGAGACTGTTTGTCCATTCGATTCAAGTAACAACTCGGAGCGCGTTCGACGCACCGAACTAACGGCGCGCGCCGAGTTTAAACGAAGGCGCGGGGATGAAAAAAAAGAAATAGCACCCTTGCTTTGCGCCGACGGAAACGATACCAGTATCCATAAGTCTACTGATACCGAGTCCACTGATGCTGAGACTACTAAGTCCACTGATGCTGAGACTACTAAGTCCACTGATACCGATTCTGACGACATGCCACCCAAGTGGTTACACGGTTCGTTTTCCAACCAACCGCCCGCTCCGGTTCGATCCTTCCCCTCGCCTAGTAATCGAAACCGGCGGTTGATTCCCCGAGCCAAACTGGGCTCAGCGCAGGTCGCGGCGCTCGGGACTAGGCGATGCGACGGGAAGGGGTTTGGCGTTTTGGGCGAATCAAAAACAAGTTTCGTTGGAGCGGGTAAAGGTCCGGGTGGACGGGGGGGTGGGGAGGACGTGCGGTACGACGACGAGACGTACGATACCGAGAGTGGGGAAGTGACTTTGTCTTCTTATCACGGCAGTGGCGGCGACGACGACGAAGCGAAAGGCGAATTAGTCAGTACCCGAACCGCCGCGAGTACCGCGTTCGCCGAGTGCGTCGTTTAGCGTCAATAGCATTTAGCAATAGTATTTATCCATCAAGTATTTATAAACGTTCAACTGTTATTTCCCTCGTCTCTTGCTGTTCTTCCCATACCCGCCCGGTTCTCCCACGCGCTAGAACCCGGCGATCCCGCGGTGTCTGGGAATACGTAAAGTTTACCCCGGCAACGGGACGTCGCGCTTCGCACGTTTCCGTGACCAGGCCCTTTATTTTCGCCGGCAGCTGCAGCACTTGACTTCTTTTTGCCGGGAAACGGCAAAATAAGCGCGCCAAATCCACGTACGTGTTTTATTTCCCAAATGCCCTAATCCCAAGACTGTTTTCCCATACGAGTACAAGACTGACCTTTTTCTTTGGACAGTCAAATAAAATATCTCCTTGCTTGCCTTTTTCGAAAAGCCACAACGTTCAACACTTGCTCTTGCGCACGCGCCCTCCCTCGTGTCGCCACGCGTACGCCCGAGTTCTGTGTGCACACCCGTTCTTACTGATTCGAGCTAAACCACCCGCCATGCCTTCCGCGCTCGCCGCGATGCATAGCCTCGCCATGACAACTTCGGTGCGTACTGGTCGAATCTCGCGAATGAAAATGGACGCCCCTTCCCTTTCCCGTGTCACGTCACCACGCCACGACTCGGGCTCGTGTTTCGGTTACGGTGGATTGTAGCGCGCACGTTCCGCGGTGTGTGCTGCATGCGTATCACGCGCGTGTGCTGTGCCCGACTTTGCAGGTCATGACCACTCGCGCGACGCAGAAACCGGCACCCGCCGGGGTGAAGCTTCGAGGGAAAACGGACAAACATTCAACGACCGAAATGCCGCGGCCCCAGCAACATCGCGTCCGCCCGCGCGTCTTCCCGACCTTTCACTGACCCGTGTGCACGTCGTTCCGTTGTCAAAACACAGGCCCGCCCCGTGCGGTGTACCGCACCAAAGGCCGTGGCGCCGTCGCGCGCTCGCGCAATCGTCACCAGCGTTCGCTCCGACTTCGCACATGGGTGCTGTGGTACGTTGTTGTTTCCTCGCGGTTCGGTTTTCCGCGCGGAAATTTACGCCATCGCATGGCCGACAACTGGCAGTCCCGCACATCACCCCTGCTCCACTCCTTCCGCGATTGACAATTGACATTGACCCACGTAACACCCTCTCAAAATCCCAAAAGGCACGGCCGGGTTCCAACGCAGTCGCGGCGTCGTCAAGGTACGTCGCAACGACGAGATTTGGCATTCAAAAAGTCCCCCGACGTTCGCGCCAAATGCGCAAAAAGAAACTTTTCGAGTTTCGACTTTTTCCGGAGCGACGTCACTTGCTCGTCTCACACCCCTGACCTTCCCCATTTAACCGTCTCTCTCCACACGCAGGCGCGCGTTTCCCTCCGCGTCATCGCAGTTTTCGAAAAGTTCACCGAAAGGGCTATCAAGGTACGTGTGTAAGGCTTTCCCAAATCCCGCCTCCCTGCGTTCCCACACGGCCGACTGACACTTTATTTTTTACGTATCAAGGCTGTGATGCTCGGGCAACAGGAAGCCAAGGCGCTTTCCCGAAAAGAAGTTGGCCCCGAACACGTGCTGATTGGTTTAATCGCGGAGGAGTCTTCCAAGAAAGGCGGGTACCTCGGTTTCGGGGCGTCCATTGACTTGGCGCGGGAAAAAGCGGCGTTGCTGACCGGCGCGCGTCGCGACGGCGAACACGAGAAGCCGGACGGAGCCTACGCGGTTTCCCCCGTGGAAAGAGGCGGGACCCGCGAGACCCCGTTCAGTTTAGGGGCGAAGGTACGAAACTTTCCCAATCACCACATTAAGACGACTGATTACAGCCCCTACTTGACTGTTTTCTACGGCCGTAACTCTTACCACCGGGCCCTGTGGTAAAAAGACACAGGGCCCTGTGGCAATTTACCGCCCGGTCACACCCCGGTACCCTGTCCAATCCCGGAATACACGCGGTCCAAAAGACTGACCTTTTCGGCGTTAATCCTATCAGCGCGTTTTCGAAGCCGCGCTTGCTGAGTCGCAAAGTTCTGGGATGTCATTCATCGCCCCCGAGCACATCGCGGTGGCGTGTTCTTTGCTGGACGACGTCACTTTGGTCGCGTTTTTCCAATCAATCGGTGTGGACCGTACCGTTTTGCGAACAGAAGCGCGGCGCCGGCTGGATTTGGAGAGGGAAAGGGAAAGAGGAATCGACAAGAAAGCCCAAACGAACTCGCCCGCGGGCCCGAGAACGGACACGAAAAGCCAGCAGCAAGGGACCGCACTGGCTAGACAAACCCATAACCAGAAGCAGCGAAACTCACCGCTCGCGTCTTTCTGCGTGGACCTCACAGAAAAAGCGCGCGCCGGGACCGTGGACCCGGTGATCGGTCGGGAAACGGAAGTGGAGCGCGTTGTGCAGATTTTAGCGCGGCGATCTAAAAACAACCCGATTTTGCTGGGCGAACCGGGGGTTGGCAAAACCGCGATTGCGGAAGGGTTGGCGTTGCGCATCGCAAGAGGGGACGTCCCGGATTTTCTGGCGCACAAAAAAGTCGTCTCCCTGGACGTGGGGTTGCTCATGGCGGGCGCGAAGGAACGCGGCGAGCTGGAGCAACGCGTGACCGGTCTGGTGGAGGAAATCAAACAGGTACGGCCTCCTGGGCTTTCCCAAATCCAACGGCCCCCGTTTGCCGCCCCTACGTGACTATTCACTAAGTGCACTACTGGTAACTTTACAAGTACTGGCAACTGCTACATACTGTATAAATCGCCCTATACAGTACACCCATACTAAGACTCAAGACTGACCCTTTTCTGTATAAAACAAAACAGCGCGGCGACGTGGTTTTGGTCATCGACGAGGTGCACACGTTGGTCGGGTCCGGGGCGGTTGGCAGGCGAAGCGGGTCCGGCGGCGGAGGTGGGTTGGACATTTCGAATTTGCTAAAGGTTCCCCTCGCAAGAGGCGAGCTGCAGTGCATCGGGGCGACCACGGTGAAGGAACACCGCTTGTACATCGAAAAAGACCCAGCCCTGGAGCGCCGGTTCCAGCCCGTGATCGTGGAAGAGCCAAACGAGGACGACGCGGTTGAGATTTTGTTCGGTCTGCGCAGCCGGTGCGTATTTCCCAATCACCACAAACCGCCTCTGCAAATGCCCATACTCGTCCTGCAAAGGGACTATTACGACCAGAAGGGCGCATTCCCTCGGAATGTTACCACGACTGTTTACTCATACCAATCCCTCATACACTTGGTCCGAGAGACTGACACTTTTCTTTTTACAATCAGGTACGAATCGCACCACGGGTGTCAATACACGGACGACGCCCTGGAGGCTGCCGTGAAGATCTCGTCCCGGTACATCCCGGACCGGTTCCTTCCCGACAAGGCTCTTGATTTGATTGACGAAGCGGGAAGCAAGGCGCGGATCGACCGGTACTTTGAAATTAAAGAGTCTGACCAAAACGCGGGCGCTACGCTGGACGCGGTGTCCATGGAACAGATGGACCAGTGGCGCCAGCTGAAAGAGGTGCGCACGATGAAAGAACTGAGAATCAGCGAAGAGAATTTCGAAGAAGCGTCTCTGTTGCGAGCCCGGGAAATGGAAGTCACGAAGGCGCTCGTGGCGAACGGCGTGGCTTCCGGGTCCATTTCCCACGAAAACCTCGTGGTGGGGGTTTCCGAGATCGAGCACATCGCGAGCTGCTGGTCAGGCGTTCCGGTGCAAAAGATAACGCAACACGAATCCGGCGTGTTGACCAACATGGCAGGCACTCTTTCAAAGGACGTGGTTGGCCAAGCCGAAGCTGTGGGCGCCGTGACCCGGGCGATGCGGCGCGCGCGGTGCGGTTTGAACAGCGCGGACCGGCCGATCGCGTCGCTTTTGTTCGCCGGCCCGACCGGCGTTGGTAAAACGGAACTGGTCAAGGCGTTGGCGGAACGCTTTTTCGGAAGCCAAGACAACATGACCCGGCTGGACATGTCCGAGTACATGGAGCGGCACAGTGTTTCCAAGCTAATAGGCGCGCCGCCCGGGTACGCGGGGTTCGGGCAAGGCGGGACCCTCACCGAAGCCGTGCGGCGCAAACCGTTTGGGGTTTTGCTTCTGGACGAAATCGAAAAAGCGCACCCCGACGTGTGGAACGTGTTGTTGCAGATGATGGAGGATGGAAGGTTGACCGATAGTAACGGGCGCGTGGTGAGTTTCAAGAACACGCTCATCGTGTTGACTTCGAACGTGGGGTCGAAAGCGATCGCGAAGGGCGGGAACACGCTCGGGTTTCTGGTCCACGTGGACGAAAACAGCGAAGACAGGTACGTATTGGGCCTTTCCCAAATTCCAATACTGTTCGATGCCCTGTATGGAGTGTAGTGACGCAAGTCTTACCACTACAATAAGTGCACCAGAGTACAAGACTGTTTACCCACTGTACGAAAATCGCCCAACACGAGACTCAAGACTGACCCTTTGTTTTACTCGTCGTAAGCGCGGCGTACGGGCGCATGCGTTTGAAAGTGCTTGACGAGCTGAAAACGGTTTTCCGACCCGAAATGCTCAACAGGCTTGACGAGATTGTTTGTTTCAAGCAGCTGGAGCAAGCGCACGTTATTGAAATCGCCAGGCTGATGTTGCGGGAAACCGCGGACAGAATGCGAGTCAAAGGGATGGAGATGGCGCTCACGAAATCCGCGATGGCCAAGCTTCTTGAAGTCGGCTTCGACAAAGAGTACGGCGCGCGGCCTCTTAGGCGCGCTATTACCTCCATCGTGGATGATAACTTATCCGAAGCCCTGCTGCGAGGCACGATTAACGAAGGTGACGTCGCGCTCGTGGATTACGACCCGGGGTATGGGAGTTTGACGAGTACTAACTCGCCAAAAGAGGCAACCAAAGGCTCCGGCGCTCCGAACGCGTACCACGGCGTACGCGTGGTTGGGATTTCGGGTGATGAATACTCCGCAAGGAATCTGGACGCCGCGTGGTGTTCCTTTGGGAATGATTTCGAGGAGGAGGAGGAGAACGTGGAAGAGCTGACGTACCAACAAGGAAGGGTCGTGGGGAACGTGGTGGCGAGAGGGCCCGTGACGAACGACGTGGTGGCGTGAGAGGGTTTCCTTGTAAGTGTTGAAGAGTGAAGGTTGTACTTGGATTGTAATTGTAGTTATATGTTTACAGCATCGGCTCTGGTTCGCCGTGCGTGTCACGCCAGTGCTTCACGTGCTGTCGTTTGTGATGCGGTAGCTTGGTGCCTAACACGGGCCACACGAAGTCGTCCTCGTTTGTTTTTTCTTCGGCAAAATCTTTCGACGATGATGACACTCTGGCCATGATTTTGGCCGTCTCCGCGCTGGCGACCAGTTTCGCCTCCCGGTTGATTTGATCCTCTCGCAACGCAGACGCGTGGTTGGAAAGACGCGCCGGGCCGATGTTCATCCTGGGTGGGTGGGGGGGGTTGGAGTCAGAGGTGACGAGTAAGTCAGAGGTCATTAATAAGGGGCATTCGGGTGATGAGCAACAAACCTGCCAAACGCGGCATTCTGGGAAAGACGCACTTCCGTTCATGTGCCATCGCTTCTTCGAGCTGCGCGAACTCCCTCGTGGTGGAGGGCATGTCGCGAGGCATCGCGGCCGGACGGTAAGTACCAACCACGAGAAACGTAGGGGCAAGACTCGTAGCCCACGCCGAGCCCTTTGCGAGCAAGGGACTGATTTGGATGGTGGCATTCTTTTCGATGAAAAATATTTATCGGTTCCGCCATTCGTGGCGTGGTCGTGCCCTCCTCACCACTCTGCCCCGCACGCTGTGACCTCGGGGTCGGCGGTGTGTGATTTATTCGTGGCACATGTCATCACACGGCGTCGTTCCCGATGGCGCCGAGGCTAAGGGCGTGCCAAACGATGTGCACGGCGAGTTCCCATCCACCGCGCTCGCGGAGATCGCGAAAGAGACAGGCGAAACAACTCAAACGCCTCCCAAGCCCGGGGGCTTGCTCCGTTACGTGTCCCGGTGGAACCCTCGGACCACGCCGAGGTTCACCACGACGGTGCTTCTGTACCTGCTGGGGCTGTTCCTCGCCTTCGGCGCGGTGCCCCCGGTGACGATAAGTAACGAGATGCAGGAAAGGTATTTCGGCCAGATGGAGTTTGCGGATAGCTTGGACTACGCGCCTCGGATGGCGGCGGAGCGGGCGTATCAAAAAGCGCAAGTCGCTACTCATCGCGCGAACGGCTTCCTGTGCTGGACAAACGCGAAGTGCAAAGTGAAGGTCAAGCACTTGAAACAAGCTGAACAAACAGCAAAGCAACACGCGAACGTGTATCGCGAGAAGCGCGCGAAACTGGTCGTTGCGGCTAAATCTGAGTTGGGCCTTTGGAGCGCTTTGGGCATAGGTACGTATTTCCCAACACAAGTCCCAAGACTGTTTGCCCATACCGGATCAAGACTGACACTTTCTTTTATTTATGTCAGACGAAGCCAAGGCTCTTTTCAAAAAGGCGTACGACTCAGGGAAGGTTTACGCTACGCGAAGCAGTTACTACGATACGTTTTTTCTGATTCTCAACGGGCGAAGTGACGACTCCATGGTCGAGTTGTTACTGCGGTGGGGATTTCAAGTCCTGGCGAACTTCACCGTGGGGATGATTCGGGCGGTTTTTCACTTTGCGTTTTTGCTGCCAGCTTTGATCAGGGACTACGGCGCGAGTACGTTGTCAGCGGTGAGCTTCTTCGTGGCCGCTCTCGTCGCAGGTACGTCTGTTGCGTTTTCGCTGCTGCTGCTGTTGTTCGGCACCGCGGGCGGCGTCACATACGGCGTCGTCGCGGTGGCGCCGACCCTGATGAAGCTGGAGCAAGCGCAGCGACAGCAAGAGCGGCAGCGGCTTTTGAGGGAACACGAAAGACGACGAGGCGGAGGTTGGGCAGGCGCCGCACCGCGAAGAGAACACGTAGACTGACCTGTGGGTTGTGTTTAGTTAAGTGACGTTAGAGTGCTCTGTTGTTTACATTGTGGAGCCCTTTTTACGCGTAATCCCCGTTAGCAACATGACTGTAAGTACATCTCAAGACAGCTCTCTACATCTCAATCTCAAGTGGGACCAGAGAACGCGAGTTACCGTCAAGTAACGTCAAGTTTAAACACATCAAGTGGACGTCTCAAGTAGTGTCCCTATTCGTCGTCGTCACAGGGCTGGCACACCGCCGCGAGCAGCGAGGCGGATATCCGCCCTCCCCTGTGCGGAACGGAAGCCACCGAGCCGGACGTGCGGCACGTCTCGCACTTCCGACGCACCTTCCCGTGCGGACACGGGTTGCATTCGCCGCAATCCGTTTTCATCCGCCCGTGCGGGCACCCGCTGCACTCGCCGCAGTTGTACCGCAGGCGGCCGTGTTCACATGGGCGGCACTCGCGGCAGCTGTGCTTCAGCTTGCCGTGAGGACACGGCGTGCACTTCGCGCACTTGCGTTTGATTCGGCCGTGAGGACACCCAACGCACGCCACGCAGTTTAGTTTCACCTTGCCATGCGGACACGGGCTACACTCCTTGCACCAGTCTTTGTGTTTGCCGTGTTCGCATTTGCCGCCTGACCACGTCATTTGTGTTCCTGAACGTGTTCCTGAACGTGTGTCTGAACCCAAACCCTAACTCCGTGGTGTTTAGCCGCACCACAGGCACGTCCACAAACGCGAACCGCAGATTGAGGCGCTCGCAGAGGCCCTTTAATTGTCACAGGTACGGCGATCTCCACGGCAACACCAGCGTGAACCGGTGGTGTTCGTGAGTGCGAATGCACGATTTTGGATCCGCGTCGTGCGCGGTGCCAGGCGCGCGACCTGGTGCGTGACGCTCGCGTGCACCGTGCGTCTCGCGAAGGCGAGAAGTGCGCGCGAGGTCGCCTCGGCGTGTGAGGTGACGTCCCGGTGGGAAATTTTCGTTCTCGGAAAACACGACTGTTCGTCTTCGTTGTCTTGACCTTCGCTCAGACGACGACGTCGCGGGACGTCACTGCTGCGCGCGGCGAGCTGGCGTGGCACTCGGTTGTTCCGGGTTTGCATAAACCCGGAACCCGTACACACCACGACCGCGCGCGATGCGAGGTCGCGTCGTCGCGTTCGTCTCCCTCGTCGCCGTTTTCGCGGTGGGCCACGCCTCGCATCATCTCGCGACGCACCCTTCGTTTCCACAAAACACGCACACCACCGCGAGTTGCCGAACTTCCGCGCACGAAGTCGTGTTTGACCGCGAGTCTTTTTCCGATTTGACCGCGGATGCGGGGCACGACCCGTCGTCTCCGCACGCGTCCCTGTGCGCGCGCGTGCTTTCCACCCCCCGGCTGCGGTGCGTCATCGCGACCGCGAGCACGCGGTGCCGTCTGCACCGCGCGAAAGTCACTCCCCGGGGCCGGTGCGAAACAAGCGACGACTGCGAGACGTGCGTGATGCGGGAAATAGGACAAGGGCTGAGGTACCGTGGCACAGATGATGAGGACCAGGACGAAGGGAGTGCCACGGAAGATGACAACGCACACGACGATGCTGCTGATGACTGTTCGGACCGTAAACCAGGGCTACCAAAACACTCCGAGGCGTCCGGCGCTGAAAGAAAACCTCTTTTGCGTTTCCAAAAAGCCTCTTCGGCGTTTGGCGCCGACCAAAACTTCCCCAAAATCCACCGCGCCATGGAGTGGCAGATCTATTTGCAGGAACTCGAGTCGGTGGAGAGTGTTTGCCGGGACTTCGAAACGGGGTGGCGAGCGGAGCGCACGTCCCGGGTGTTACAAAAGGTTTTAACGCAATCGAAACGCGCTTCCGAGGAAAACCAAAAACTACACAAGCACGCCGCGGAGTCGGCGGCGTTGGTTTCGCGAAAAGTGGACGCGGCGAAGATTTTGGCGGATGCGTCGTTCGCGCGACTGACCTCCATAGAGCTTGTGTCGCGAACTATCACGGCTGACTTGTTGGAATCGGCGAAACAGTCACGCGAGTTCCAGTTGGCGCATCAAAACGCGCTTCGCGAGGCGCGAGTCGGCTTGGAGGGAATAGCGCGACTCGCGGCGAGTTCCGTTCGCGGCGTTCGAATCGTTTCGCGAAAAGTGCAAAGCGGGTTGGACGTTTTGGTTGAGATTCGGGATGGTTTTTTTGAGATGCGGCGAACCGTGGTCACCGCGGTGCACGACATAGACGCCATGTTGCTTCAACACGTGTCACACGAAAAGTTCAGAAACGAGTCTGGCTGGTTCTGGGGATGGAAAACAAACGCTCCGTCGGAAACGTTAGCCTGGTTCTCGCTTCGTATCGCCTGGCGAGTCACAAGAGTGACGAGCAGTTTTTTCGCAAACAGTGCGGTGTTCCTCGCACAGTGCCTCACACCACAAGCGCAACTTTGTGTTGTGCTTTGCTTGGGTTTTCGTTTGCGATTGTTTGTAAAATCGTACCGGTCGCGGCAGCTCGTCGCGGTTGAAAAAACGCGGGACGAAAAAAACGAAGCGGCGACGAAACAGCGACACTCCGAATTGCTCGCCGAAATGCGATGCGAACTCTACTTGCTTCGCAAAGAAACCATAGAGGCGGGGTTGTTCGAGCCCAGGTGTTGTTCTTTCGTTTTTCGACGCGAGAAGGGTAAAATAATGGAAAGGCGACAGGATACGAAACAGACTCGCGAAGACGAGACTAAACCTTTGAAACCTGAAAAAATAAACGCTTCGAAACCGTCGACGCGGACCGGCGCGCGCGTTCGATCGGCGTCTGCGAAAGCGAAGGCTGCTCACTGAGAGCCGTGAGAGATGAAATGCGAACTTGTTTTCTTTACAAGAAGTGTGAGTTGTGATCTGGTCAAAGACCTACTTTTTTATGAAAACAGAAAACCGACTAAAAGAACGCGCCGGCGGCATCTATCGACGCTGTCCTCATCGAGATCATCAATGTTGTGAACGACGTCCCGTTTTCCGTGCGCCGTATGATGCGCGGTAAATGGAAAGACTGTCGACAGCATCGAATCTCGTTGACGACAGCGTCGATCGATGCCTTCCGCAAGCAACAAAAAAACTATTTTTATTCTTACGTATCACCGCTTTTTTCCGTTTCTTTCTTAAAACGCGGCGGGCGCCGGTGCGTACTCCGGCGCCGCGGCTGGAACTTGCGCCGCGACGGCGGCGGCTTCGTAGTCCACGTAGTCCAGCTGTTTCAGGGCGCGGCGTTTGACGAGGTCGGGCGTGGGGGCCATCGCGTCGTCGTCCGTCATCGGGTCCGTCGGAATCAACGGCATGGGCATCGCGTACCCGTCCTCATCCACAGGCTCCATGTCGGGCGGCTGCGCGTAATCCGACTCCGGAGCCATAGAGGCTTCGTACGCCTGTAACAACGAGCGTCTTCCCGGGGACGGCGCCATCGCGTCTTCCATTTCAACTTCGTCATCAGGCTCGTACTCGGTGGTCAACGGGAGTTCGCTCTCGCTTTGCAGCCGCGCTGCAAACGGGTCGTCTGACTGAAGCAGCGCGCGTCGGCGGGCTTCTTCCGGGGCTGGCGCGGGCGCCATCGAAAACTCTTCAACTTCGTCGTCGGGTTCATACTCAGCCAACGGGGGCTCGTACTCGGCCAGCGGGAGTTCGAGTTCGTTTTGCAAACGCGTTGCGAACGGGTCGTCGGACTGGAGCAGTGTGCGTTGGCCGGCTCCGCCGAGAGCGGAAACGCGTTCGTCTTCCCGGGCTGCGGTCGCTTCGGGTATCATCTCGTCGGGGGCTGGATCGGGCGCCATCGCGTCTTCTGACGTCTCGTCGGGAGCCGGCGCGGGCGCCTTCGCGTCTTTTATCGTCGCTTTGATGTCCTCCGCCATCTTCACCACCGCGTCGGCCACGGTCTTGGCAATGTCCGCGACCGTCTGGGGAAAATCGCTGAAGGTGTCCGCCAGCTTCGTAGAGTCACCCGACTGAAGCAGCGTGCGACGGCGGGCTTCGGGGACTGGTGCGGCTTCGGCGGCTTCGGCGGCTGGTGCGGCTTCGGGGGCTGGTGCGGCTTCGGGGGCTGACGCGGCTTCGGGGGCTGACGCGGGCGCCATCGCGTCTTCTCTCATCTCGCCGGGGGCTGGTGCGGGCGCCATCGCGTCTCGTATCGTCTCGGAGACGTCCTCCACAACGTCCACCACCGCGTCGGAGACGGTCGTGGTGACGTCCGCGACTGTCTCGGAAAAATCGGTGAAGGTGTCCGCCATAGCGTCTTCTGTCATCTCCTCGGGGGCTGGCGCGGGCGCCATCGCGTCTTCTGTCATCTCGTCGGGGGCTGGTGCGGGCGCCATCGCGTCTGTTATCGTCGTGGCGATGCCCTCCGCGACGTTCACCACCGAGTCCGCGACGGTGTTGGTGACGCCCGCGACGGTCTGGGAAATATCCGCGATAGGGTCATCAACCTGAAGAAGTGCGCGTCTTGGGGTGGAAGCCGCGGAGACGACCGCGACGTGCAACGACGCCGCGAGGGTGGCGACGAGCGCGAGCGACGCGATGCGCGAGCTGTTGGTGGCCTTGGGCATGTCTGGTGGTGTTGGGGGAAGGTGCGAGGCGTGGGACACGGCTGCGTGCGTTGAGAAGTGAGGGACCACGACGTCGTGGTCCTCATTTCTCGAAACGACGCCACGCGGTTTGCAGGTCCTAGAAAAACGGTGCCGTTTCCCATAACGCATCAATCGCGCGTTCCAAGACACACGAAGATCAGGGGAGCCACTCGTTCGAAAGGGAAACAGGGAAACGCGAATGCTTCCGAGAACCTCGAGAGGCGGCACGTCCAAGGGAAGTGGAGAAACGAACAAACTCAATTTTTGTTTTGGCAAAACAAAAGCTATTAAACTCACCCGCACAGAAACGGGTTAACCCTTTCCTCGGGAATATCACTCGGTCGTTCCGCGGGCACTGGGATTTCTCGGGGCGACGCCGCGGGCGAGGGCCCTCCTCGGGGCACGGGGTTGTTTCTTTGAGGAGAAGCCGTAGGGGATGCAACTTTGGCGTCTATTCGGCGCGGCGGCGTCGGCGGCAGTTCGCTCTTCACCATCACACGCGGAACGGGCGACGACGACGCGCTACCCCCCGCGGTGACCACCGGCACGGCGCTGTGCATCACCGCCGTGAACGCCTTTGCGTTCGTTGCGTTTGACCTGGCCATCATTTCAAGCATGGTGGCCATCTGCGCGCGAAGGCCTTCCAGTTCGACTTGCACGGACTGGCCGTTCGCGGCGACGACGCTTTCAAGAGTCGAAACAGTTCGCTCCAACAACTCGACGCGGGATTCTTGTTTCTGATCGAGTGGCGCGCGGGTACTTGTTGACCCAACAGTTGGTCGACCCGGGGTCCGCACGCGTGTTGCACGTCCATCCGCGACAGGAGTGGAGTTACCAACACCAGATCGCGCGGCGGACGCGACGGTGGCGTCCCGAAAAGAGTTTCCAGAGTTGGTATCAATTTTAGACTTCACCGCAAGTTCCGCGGCGCGCCGGGCGCGAGGTTTCTCACTCTCCGCTTTCGCCCTTACCTCGTTTGCCTTGGCGGCGGCGTTTTGAGCGGATTCGCGCTCGCGCTGTTTGACCCGTTGCGCAGCTGCGCGAGCGGCCTGGGCGGGATTCGCGGAACTCGCGGAGGTTTCTTTGTTTCGCGCGAACGGTGTTCGCGAGCCGGGCGTTTTTTCGGGCGTTTTTCTCCCCGGGGACAGCGGCGGCGCGTAGGCAAAACGCGGGGACCGGGTCGCGAACGGTCCAGCGTCCCACTCCCCGTCCCCGCGTCCCGATTTAAGACCCGGGGACTCGCCAGTTGAAATGGGAATGTTCCGGATAAAAGCAACCGTCCCGTCTGCGCGCGTTACCGAAAAGTGTCAGCGCCGCGCAAACGTCGTCGTGTTTGGATTTGGGAAACGCAATACGTACTCGCGTTGTCAAAGCCCCAGGGCTGGCGAGCGCGTCCCCGGGTGGGCTGTTTTTGCGACGGCGGCGTTTTCGTTTGGTCAGTCGCGCTTTGCCTCGCCTGAGATAAAAAAGAAAGTGTCAGTCTTGTATGGGCAATCAGTCGGCGGAATGTGGTAAATGGGAAATACTTACCGTGCGCGTGACGATTTCCAAACGTCGTTTGCGTAACCGCTCCAGTTCGTTTTCCGCCGCCCGGACGAGTTTCTCGGTTTTATTTTTCTTCTCCCGTTTTTCCCACACCGCGAGTTCCAACGCGGTCGCTTTTTCCAAACGGCGTTGTGTCGCCACGCGTTGGCGCTCGTTCCACGGCTTTTTCCGACCGGGCGAACCCCCGATATCGCCCGTGAACCTCCAGTCGAAGTCTGTGTACGCCGCGGCGTTCACGGGGGTGGTGGTTTTGCGAGTGGACAAGTAAGGACTCGTCGCGGCCACGAACGGAGATTGGGAGCGCGGACGTATCAACCCCGACGGTGACCCGAACGCGGAGGGCGTGGCGAGTATGCGCTCCAGCGCGTCTCGCGCCGCCAACTCCTGCTGCGCGAGAATCGCATGCTCCCGTGCGTCTGTTGAAGAATTCGCAGGGCTCATCACTTTCTGCGTGGGGTTTGCCGATTGTCCAGAATAATTACTCATACCCATGGTCCGCAAGCCGCCGCCCATTCGCGCCATCTCCGCCGCCACCGCCGGCGCCGCGTTCGCGGCCCCCGCCGCCTCCGCGACCTCGCGCGCCGCAAGCTCGGCTCGCAACAAGAAAATCTCCCGTCGCTTTTCGGAAAGGTCTTTTCCAAAGTGACGCGGGCTTTGTTTGGCCAAGCGCGCAAACACGGGAAGCCTGGTTTCCGCTTGGTTGTCTTGGTTGTCTTGGTGTAATGACGCATCAGCAATCCCGCCGTTCACGTCACCCGGGGTTGTGAAGTGAATGGCTCGAGAGAAATCCCGTGGTGATTTCCCTTGTTTCCCCGGGGTCGTGGCGCGTTCTCCGGTTGTGTACCTTTGCGCCGGCGGCATCATCGCCTCGACGGGCGGCCACGCGGGTACGTTTCCTCGGTTCCTCGGTTCCACATCCGTGACCTTGGGAGGCGACCACGGCGGTTTTTTAGGGGGCGTCGATCCATCCCGTCGCGTGCCTAACAACGAAGGACTCCCATTAGCCAGCCGCGTTAGTAAAGCATCCACCTCCGCGTCAGTTGGGGTCGTGACGTGCCCACGCGCGCTTCGCGCACCAGATCTTCGCGAGCGTTTCTGGGAAAGCGTGTTCCCATCAGGCGTCCCATCGCAGTCGTCGCCGTGTCTCAGGGAGTGCTGGAAGGAAAGGTTAGCCCTCATCGCGGTCCCCTCGGCGTCCCCCCCACTGCCCTTGCGCAGCGACCTGCGGTAAAAAGCATCACTCCCGGGGCTAGACGCGGCCGGCATGGCGCGACACGCAATGGGTCGGCCAGATGGAGTGGCGCGCTGATTACCCAACGGCTAACCGTTTCCGAGGAACCGAGCGATGAAAAACAGCACTTTCTGGATTGATGATGAGCGAGAGTTCATCACAGTAGCTTGATTAATACTAAGCTTAATACTGTCAACTCCTGCTACCACCTCAAACTCACTTGCTTTCCTCAGTCAACAGCGCTTTTTTGCCTTTCATCATCCCGTACGTCATCAAGTCGCAATCGAACGCGCGGTGCATGCGCTCCAGGGTGACGATTTCTCGGATCGTTTTCCACCAGATTCGCGGCCCCGCTTACGATGAATAAAAAGAAAGTGTCAGTCTTGTATGGGCAAACAGGGAGGCGGGATTTGGGAAACGCGCAAGACCGTACCTTTCACCACCGGCCACGGATCGTAAACCCCGACCCAAATGCTGTGCCGCCAACTCCGGATGGTTTCCTTTACCCAGTTCGCGCTGCCCACGGTGGCCATAGCGTCGGTGCCTTCCATCAGTCTTACGTATTCCTCGATGCTCACGAAATACGGGTGCGCCCACTCTTCGTAGAGGAACTTTAAGTTGGCTGTGATTGGGAAAGAAAAGTGTCAGTCGCGTGTGGGCAAACAGTCAACAGTGGCCGTTGGATTTGGGAAAGCCCCTACGGCCGTACCTTCTTCCTTCGGGGTGAATTCCGTCTCCGGCGTGGTTTCCCTTTGGCACCACGTCGCGATGACGATCGTACCGCCGGGTTTCAAAACGCGAATCATCTCCTCCACGTACTTCTTTTTGTCCGGCATGTGCTCGCCGCTTTCGCACGCCCACACCAGGTCGAAGGTGTTGTCCGGGAACTGCAAATCGAGGGCGTTCATGACCTGGAACGAGGCGTTGTCCACGCCCTGCGTTTTCGCAAGCGCCGTGGCCCGTTCCACCTGGTTCGGCGAAAGCGTGATTCCCTGCACCTGGCTTTTCGGGCCTAGCGATTTCGCCAAGTGTCTGCTCGTGCCTCCGATGCCGCACCCCACGTCTAAAACCCGTGCCGGCTCAGGGGGGCACTCGCTCCACTGCAGCATTTTATCCACAAAGTCGAACTTGGCTTCGATGAAATCCTTCACGTTGCACCCCGCTAAGGTACCGGCGCCGTTCGCCATGTCGGCATCCGTGTAGTACCCCAAATGAATGTGCTCGCCCCAGTAGTACTCCAGGATGCCTTCCTCGGTCCACGCGTCGTACTCCTCGCCCACCGTGCCTATTTGCTGCTGGCCATCGGGTGCTTGCGTGTACGTTCGTGACGGGGTGTCCAGTAGACTTTTCACGGTCACCCCGAACGCCACGACCACGGCGAGGGCTAGAAACTCGGGGCGGATGCCATTCGGGAAGATGCGCAGTGGGTTCGCGGTGGTGTCCGCGACGCCGATGGCTTTTGAACTCGCGGAGACCTGCGCGAGCTCGGTGCAGCCGTGCGAACGAAGCACGGGTTGGGCGAGCTCGGAGAGGGACAAACGATTCGGGACGCGCGCGTTGGAGTTGGCAGAGAGCGACGCATCGCCACCGACAACCGCGGCGATGCGAAGTTTTGACGCGCGGGAGGACCGGCGCGCGCGCGACACGGAAGGGTTAGCGACGACGCGTGCGGAACGAACACCACGCGCGCCGTTCGCGAGCGCGGGCGCGGCGACGGAACAAGTCGCGGCGGCGAGCATGGTGGCCGTCGTGCGTTGCGAGTTGTGCAGAGTCCAAAGCGTGAACGCTCGATCGCGTAAACGCACGGCGCGTACGTGGGTGGCTGCCTTGCCCTCGTGGCGCCTTGGATGAGGAAGAAGTCATTTTCCAAATCGAAACACTGTTTTACCGAAGCTTGTGACTGTTTGTCCATACATCGCCCAATACATGACTGAACTTTTTGCTTTTTTTTACATGCAAAAAAATACTCCCCGCTCTACTTCCCTCCGAAGATCCCCTTCAAGAACTTCACGGCGTTGTCGTTGATCAGGGGTTCGTCGAACTTGTCCATCATGGGTTTGAAGCCCGGGGCTTTCTGGACGTTCGCGAGGGACGGGTCGGTTCTGATTTTCTTGAAATCGCGCCACCCCGACCCCATGCATTTTTTAAGCGCGGAGAGGGAGTTGTCGATCTGCCCCAGCTTGGAAAAGCAACACGCGATGTTGTACTGGCTCACCCTGAAGATCTCGGTGGCCATTTGGAAGGAATCCGACATGTAGTTCTTGGGTTCCAACGCGGCGACTTCTTCGAACACAATCAGGGCGCCGTCGAAGTCGTTTTTGTTGTACAAAGAGATGCCTTCGTCGAACATGTCCAGGCGCTGCACTTCCAGTTCCTTCTTTTTTGAAAAGTTTTGCATCTGCTGTTCCTTCGTGCCGGCGCCGTAGTTCCCGCCGTTGCGCTCAGCCGCCATCGCGCTGCTCTTCCCAGTAGACTCCAACGCACTTAAATCACCACCAAGCTTGCGCATTTTTAAATAAATGTCCCCGTTTCGGTTTTTCATCGCGTAAATCACCTGCCCGTACGATTCAGCGCCCCAAACCTCATCCCCGAAACTCGCGGAAACCGCGACGATCTTGTCCCCGATTTCGAAAACGTCGTACTCGGGTTCGGGGGGGACGAAAACCACGTACGCGCCTCCGTCGTTTCCTCGCGCGAACTTCACCCCAACAGGCTTGGGAAGCGTGACCTCGTAGAACTCGTCCGCGGACACCGCCGCGGACGCGCTGCCGGGGCCGTACCCGCGGTCCACCTCGGCTCGGGTGACGGAACAAACCCCTCGTTTCGTCGAGGCGGCGCCGGCGCGTTTGGGTTTGGAAAACACAGCGCGCGCCGCGAGTGATGTGGAGAAGGCGAGGGCGGTGGACATCGTGCCGGAGTTGGCGGCGGACGACGGACGCGGGGTGCGTGCGGAAGTGCGCGTTCGGGAGCGTCGCGGGGCCTTATCGATGGACGAAATGTCGCGATCGAACCGCCGGAAACCGAACACCAGAGGCTCCAAGGCGAAGCGCGCGACGTGTCGTTGTGGGAAGCGCGCCTGCCGGAACAGCAGGCGGGCCACCGAGAGCCACGGAGGCAAAAAATTTCCGGCGAGGACAAAACAACCGACACCGAATTTCACGAAAAGAACGGAAGAGACGCGCTCGTGACTGCGATGCTTAACCGAAATAAAGGCGTCGACGAGACACCGTTGGGGACGTGTGATATGCCACGCCTCGTGTCACGACGAACGCTGTCGCGCCTGTGAAGAGAGAGAGAGTTTGGAGGGACGAGGTGAGTCGTCGGCGTTTGGCGGCGAAAAAAAATAAAATCAACCGAAAAGTTTCGCATTCGAATTTGGTCCGTAATTTGAGTAGAGCGCGCCCACCGCTATGGTAAAGCCGACGCGCTCTGTGGAGTGAAGACCCCAAACCAGTTTGTCGTCTGGCGCGCTGTGGCGAACCACAACGCCGGGTTACTCTGCGCAACTGAAGTAAGAAGTCTGGTTCACGGAGTTTGAACCGCTTCAGGCAAAGTGGCGCTTTGTTTCGGGAAAAAGAAAAAACACGACACGCCGCGTCGCGCTCGCGCCTCGGATAGTTTGAGGCAATCAATTCTTAAGTCGTCACGTGGCCGTCCGGTAGGGACGGCATGATTCGGACGAAAGAAATTTCGTCTTTGGCGGGGGACGTGTGTCGTCGTGGTCGTCGTGTGTCGTGTCGCGCCGCGACGCGCGTCCCCGACTGTTTGCCCATGCGGCGGAACAGTACGCGCCGCCCATCCATATCGTCATCGCTCGGTACTTCTTAGAGGGTGAAGGTATTGGTGCCTCACGTTTTGACGTCCGGTAAGGACGACGTGGTTCAGCGAATTTCTATCCTCAGCGCGAAGGACGCGGTTTACGGAACTGGCTCAAGCACGACGCGCGGGGAACAGCGTTCGCAAAACAAAAAAACAAAATCGGAAATGTCGCACGAGAGATTGAGCAACTGTTCAGGATCCATCACCGGTAAGGAGAAAGTCCGAGCGCTCACCCATTCCCAAGCTTTAAGCTCTGCCTGTGAACGACGGGAAAGCAAAGAGAGCGTGGTCTCTCTACGCCTTCTGCTTTGTCCAGGCGTTTTTTGTCGGGTTTTGGTGGGGGGAAACGGGAAAAACAAAAAGCAAAAAAACGCGAACTCGTCTCGGCGCGGTCAGAACAGAAACGATTCATGGGCTATGGAATGACCAAGGAATGCCCGTGTTCACCCCGGGAAGCAACCCTCGGCGCCTCGCCGCGGCGGCGTACCACCGCGGGTCGTGTACTTTCTTTCATCCACCCACTCCGATTCGACGAGTCGCGGTTTCTTTCCTTCTTTTCGCGCGCGCGAAAACAAAAACACTCCTTCGCGAGACGGGCGCGCCGCGCACCTTTGTTTAATCGGCGTACGTATGACGACTTGGAAGAACTTTTCCTTATTTTCCAGTCGTTTCCGTGCGAATCTCTCCTCCACCCGAGTGCGGCACGGATCTGTTGATTCGGTGATCACGGGAAGGGAAGGGAGGTCAGGTTTCCGACCTAAAAACAAGTCAAGCTTGTTCGCGAGCGCGGAGTCCCGCACCAAAAACCGTTTTGTCAACCGCGGTCAGGACAGAAACGAGTCACCGGCTTTGTAATGACCGAGGAATGCCCGTGTTCACCCCGGGAAGCAACCCTCGGCGTCTCCCTGTTGTGGCGTACCACGACAGGTCGTGCGTATTGATCGATCATCCCGCGAGAGACAAAAAAAGCCCGAAACTGTTGCTGCTCCTTTCGAGGTTCATCTGCATATCATGACTTCAAGACCCCGGAGAGGAACATCCCGTAAATGTAGCCCTCTCTCAAAACGAAGCCCGATTGCGAGTGTTCTACGTTCGCTTTTGCAGGTGACGTTCTGCGAGAGGGCGGGGCATGGCGGCAAGTTTGTCGGACAAAGTCTCCAAAGCCAGCCAAAACCAAAAAAGAAAAACCAAAAAAACAACGCCCTTCGCCTCCTCTCGCCGCGACACTTCCCAAAGCTTTCTTCAGTCGAAAGATGGTGATATATTGAACGTTGATCGTCACCGAGTAGTAGATCATCAGTCGTGTGGATCAAATTATACATCAAAAGAAAGCTTTTCGGGTGCGGTGGGTTTCGAACCGGTGTGGGCGGCGACGACGCGAAGACGTCAAGCGACGTCCCAAAACTTTCGGACGAATTAGGTTATGCATCCGGCGATGGCGCGCGCCGGATAACCGTAGATTTCGCCAACGTGGTTATAGGCACGGAAAGTACAACCTTCAGGTTCGCGCAGTGCGGGTATCAAGCGCCCGCGAATCTGTACACACTCGTGCCTTGCGAGACGAAACCCGAAAACGACGACGTTTCGACGAGACGCCACGGCGTTTTCGCGAAAGACCCAAAACACCAAAAAAATAGGGCCGCGCTGTGAAAGCCTCAGATGTAATGCTTATTGGCATCATGGCCGCACGAGAGGTTTTACCCGATAACTACTCCGGCCCCTCGCGGAACAATCAGTAGCCAAGCGTAAATCGGTTCTTCAGTAGCTTCACGGGGGGTGGTGGGGGGTGGGGCGGGCGGGTGGAGACGCAACGACCTGACGGGCGGCGGGGCTTTTTTGTAAAGCGGCGGCGGGCGATCTTTGCGTTTTACCTAACCACCAACACTTGAGTGTTGTCGCGAAGTCAGGGTTTGGGATTAAGAGTTGACGTACCGTTACGTGGGACGTGCGCATGGTGTGGATCTGGATCTCGGAACGGCGATCGTCGTACAAGAGACCCGCGGCGGCGCGCGCCGCGAGACTGCGAGACGAGGGCTGATGCATCTGCAAAAAGGCAAACTTTGCAGGGTATAACATGGGTACGTAAGGTGCTAATCACAGCACGTGTTTCTTCTTTCATATTGCCTCGAATGTCCCGCACCGGCACTGATTGACCGCCTGTTCCGGATTTATTTCTGGAGCGGCGCGTACCCTGAACAGGGGGCCTGAAAAAACTGGGGGCGTAGCTCAGATGGCAGAGCGCTCGCTTAGCATGCGAGAGGTACGGGGATCGATACCCTGCGCCTCCACTTTTTTGAATTTGGTGGCAGAGAACCCTTTTGTTTTATTTTCGCAGGGCGCGAAAGAGTGGGGGAAGGGGAGGGCGAGGAGGACATAAAGGATAGGATTAAGTATAGGATAGGATTAATCCGTAAACCACAGTCACTTCTCCCTCACAGGTTAACACAAGATTCGTACGTCGGCACCATGTATTTGATGTTGATAAACGCGTCTTCGCCGCCGTGGCGTTCAAACAGGGAAAGGGTTTCTTCGATCATCGCACCGACGTTGACGCGCTTACGCTGGGCGTAGTCTATTCCGTCGCCGATGTTGAGGTTTTTGTTTTTAAACACGTTTAGGATGGGCAAAATCTGGCGGTAATAGGGCACCAAAGCTTCGCCTATTGCTTCACCGGAGACGACCAATTTTTGTAGCAGCTGCAGGGTGACGCAAATCACGGACGGATCGCGGGTGTTCAGCGCGGTTTTAATCGGAATGATGAGCTGCGGAATGGTGGGCAAAATTTTAACCCCCCCCGTCCGCAACAAGTCCTCCACCCCTTTCACCGCTAAGAACCGAAACGGCTCTTCCTTCTCCCGGATTCCGTCGAAGAATATCGGCAGGTAGTGGTGGTAATCAAGCGCGTCGATGTCGACTTTCCACACGATCGTGTTCCGCGACGAGCTCATCACCGCCACGGGCAGATCCCCGCGCTCGTAGAACTTCCGGAACGTGGTATCGGGCGGGTTGTCTCGCTTGGAGAACGCATGTGCGGTGGGTGGGCCGATCGGGCCGTGTATTTTAGGAGAAGCCATGGGTACCAAGCCACCGAAATTTCGTTGCCCGCGCGTCGCCGACAAATCGCCGCGCTTTATCGCACCGCCGTCGCCTTTCCGCAAAAACTGGCCCGTCGTACGTTTCTCAACCGGCCACACGTGCGTCTGCGCCTTGGCGAAGTACTTAGGCACAGGCTCGTGCGACACGTGGTGCGCGCCAGGGCGCTTGCCGTGCGATGGCCGGGTCTGGTCGAAACACTACTCGGGGTTGCGTGGAGATTGGAGTGGTTAGAATTCGGGGAATGAAGTTTTGGAGGGATGCGCTCTCAAAAGAAAATGTGTGTCTCGATTCGGGTGTTCTGTGGGCCCGACGTACCGACCCGGACTGCACGGAAGGTTTGCCGAAAGCCATGCCTTTGATCTTCACGTCGCAGTACCTGCACAGGTTGGTGAAGAGGTGGTGAGAGGTTAGAGACTGTGTTTGTGAAAGGGGACACCGAGCGGGCGGTCAAACGGGGAAATCGGTGCTTCCCGTACGGGATCGCGAGTTCTATTTTGCCCAATTCGCGCCTCGCGTCGCACGACTCACCTGTCCACGAACAAAGCACCGCCCACGTCCACGGCCTTGACGTCGCTCATCACTCGTCGGACCCGCTGTGACGCGAAAGAAGGAGACAGGTGTCAAGCTCGCGTGTCCGTACGAGTGCGCGCGAGTCGCGGGCGAGAGACTTGATTTCCTAAACGGGATTGCTGCTTTTTCCGGGACGAAAGTTTGGGTTGAAGGTTTTGGTTCGTTTCGTGACGTCGTCCTCTCCACTTCCCACGCCGTTCCCCTCGGCCCAATTGCGTTTCCTCCAGTCGCGTGTACCATGGCATATACGGTGTGTCAAATCTGCGCGCGCGTACCGGTGGTGGCACAAGGTCGCGCTGGCGCGGGCAACAACACGCCGCGCGTCACCGCCCCGACCCGAAAAACCGTTAACCTATCCCGGGGTGGGCAAGATGTCGCTTCTGCCCGGGGCACTTCCGTCATCGCGCACATGAAAAAAGGCATGCTCGCCGGGATCATGGACGACGGCGTGGATGGCCCCACACCTGCGCCGGTTTCCACGAAGTGCCCGTGCGGCTCTGGGGGTGAGTACGACACGTGTTGCGGTGTGTTGCATTCCGGTTCTGCAGATGACGCCACCCCGGAAGCCATCGTACGCGCCCGGTTCAGCGCCTACGTCAAAAACCTCCCAAAGTACATCACGCAATCCACGCACCCTGGCAGCAAGGACTTGCAACGCAAGGATGACCCTGTGGAAGCGGTTGAGCAGCTGGAGAAGGATGCCGCGGCTACCATGAAGACGGTGAATTTCACCGCGATTAAAAAGATCAAAGTCACGGATGGGAAGGAAAAGGATGAACAGTTCGCGTCCTACGAAGTCGCGTACAAGGGCGCGGGGAAAAAAGGCAGGCAAGGCGCGCAAACCCTCGCGGAGCGGTCGCGGTACCGCAAACACGACGGGCGGTGGATGTACTTCGACGCGTTGCCTCTGAACCAGTCGTCCACGAAAATGGAAGGGCAGATTTAACGCGCCGGCTTTGTTTGTACCAGACGTACTTCGCGTAAACCGTACGTACCTTTCTCGGGGTAATAACAGCCGCACCTTTGAAGGTACATGACATGTCATGTCTTGGTGTACTACGGAGAGTATCCAATAGGACCGAGTACTTCTAGAAGACTACTTATGTTAATAGACTGGGTACCTTCAAGCACGAAAAGAATCAGTCCGAAAGACTCAACCTCTTCGCTTCCTGATTGAGCCACCGCGCTAACTCGCTGAACCCCTCCAGCCTCGCCATTTCCCCCGGCGTGTTGCCGTCCCCGTCCGGTGCTAAGTGCGTTCCCGTCAAGTTCCCGTGACTAAGCAACCACACGCAACACCCAAAGTTGCCTTTCACCGCGGCTTTGTGAAGCGCGCTGTGTCCGTTTCTGTTTTTCAAACGCAAATCGGTTCCTATTTTCTGGAGATAACGACACATGGCGACTGCGTTTTTTCCCCGCTGCGCCGCCCACTGCGACGCGTTGCACCCGAAAACGTTCAGCGCGTGGACGTCCGCTTTTGCGACGGTTGTTAACCAGGACAGGGTAAGGGCGCGCGACCCGAGTTTGGGCTGTTTGGGGGGCTGATTTTCCCGAACGGCGCGGGGAGCTTTTTTTGTTTCAGTATTTGCAGGTAAAGTCGAGTCCAACGGCTCGTGTTCGCCTTCATCGACAGGTAACACCCGTTCTTCGTCTTCTTCCTCGCCACCGAAAAACTCCTCGTCATCGCTCTCCTCAACGCCCCCTCCTCCCCAGACGCACCACATGAACGGCGTGGTGCCGTCGTTCGTGGGGTCGTTCACGGACACGGCGTGTTTTTCGAAAAGCCACGCGCATACCTCAAGCTGGGCGTTCCGCGCCGCCCAGTGCATCGCCGTTCGACCGTCGCTGGCTTGCCGCCGTCGCGGGTCCTCCCCCAGCACTTCCACCAAGTATTGGCAAATCTCAAGCGACCCCCCCCCCGCGGCCCAGTGAAGCGCGCAGCTCCCGTTCTTGTCCACCGCGGAGGAAAGAACCGGGTCCCACCCGCTCGGGTTCGTGTCAGTCACCAAACAGTCAACGAAACACGCAAAGTCGCCGTCGCGCGCCGCGGCGAACCCTGTTGATAAATTGGATTTTGAGTTTGAGGTTTTCTTCGTCGCCGCTCCACTCGCGTCGTCCTTCACTCCGCCGACACCCTTTGGAATCGAACCAGCGACGTCGGTGTGCCCAGTACGTGGCTTAGCCACAGCACGGGTGGTAGTACACACCACCATCGCGCACCGCGCCTCGCGCACGTTCCCCACCGACGTCTCGTAGCTCTCCAAATGCCGCACCTGGTTGTGTTCCCGCAAGCCTTTGTTTCCTTGTAAAAGGGTTTGGCAGGTTCGGCACAACAGCAAGTCGAGGGACGCGGCGCGGCGTAAACGCGTCTGCGTGACGAAGGAAAGGGACCCGCCGGGTTTCGCGTGGCGACTGTTTTGGCACTTCGTGTCACGCGGCGGCGGCGGCTCTGGAAAGTTCTTCTGAGAAGTTTTATCAACCGCAACCGCGTTTCCGGGAGAATCCACGCACGCGTGCGCTACCGTCGCGCCCAACTCGGCCGCGTGTGTGGCCTCCAAAATCGCGTCCGCCAGGCACGAAACGGTTCGGTACGTCCGGTGTCGAACGGTTCCGTATTCGGTTTTTGAGGTGATACAAATACCTTCGCCGAAGTCGCCTGACTGTTTGCGCGTACGAGACGAGAAAACACCTTGCGTGAGGTCATTGTCCGTAGAGTCGTGCGAAGCACCGAACGTGCTCGTTTCGGAAGTTTCACTCGCGCCGCCGCAGCCGCAATCGGCACGACGACGGACGACAAACGCGTCGCCGGGCGTCGCGAAAGGTTCCGCAAACGGTCCCGAAACGTTTTCGGGTGTGTGGATTTTCCCGATCCCAACCCCATCCATCTCCCTCTGCGACTTCGTCGCGGTCGCGTAGAGCCTGCGGAACAGGGTCACGGGGGCGTGGCACTTGAAGTCCGCGCCTTGTGTACGTGCAGCTGGGGGGGTTTCTCCCGAGGCCGTGCGCCGCGGGCGCTCGCGGGGCACACCGAACACCTGGTTTGCCAACACGGACCCGCACACATCGGACGCGGCCGCGAGAAGCATGGCGTGAAGCTTTTCCTCATCTGCCGTGTCCGCGAGGTCTTGTCCGTCACGTACCGGAGACAACCCGTCCTGCGCCACCGAAGACGCGGCCATCGCCCGCACCGGCGCGGCGCGGGAAAGGCAGAGGGGGGCGCGTGGCGAGACGCGCGCCCGACACAGTGTCACTGCGGCGAACCTGCCAGATGCAGTCGGCACTAGGATTTCGGGACGACCGAAAAAAACTGCAGGTTCTTTTCGTTCGTTGTTGGTTTTTTCGGGACGATCCAAGACTGACAGCTAACGCATCGTCGGCCACGACCGTCACACCGTCACGCACCCGCGCGTTTCATCACCCTGGGTGCTTCGGTACGGGTGCGTCGTCGTGATGTCCGCGCTCACGAGTCCGCGCGCTTCCCCGGTCGTGAACCTCCACTCGCGGTTTAATGGAACGCGCGGCAAACACAGATTCGTCAAAAGCCCAGGATGGAAGCAGCCTCCAGGTCGTGGCGTTTCCGTAGTACTGGTAAGCGCTGGTTTCAGCGACCCGGGCTATTGGAACACGGTCACGAGCCTGATGACCCCACACGTGACCGTCGACTTTTCCCCGCAATCCCTCGCCGCGCTCGCGATAGGAGGCGTCCTGGTGCTCGGGCATTCGTGGGAAAGCATAGAGGCGAGCAAAGGATGGCGGGAGAACAAAAAGCGTAGTACGTCAAATGAGTACCTCGACGCAGTCACAAAGACCACCGACGAGTCGGGTGCTGCTTCATCAAATGCGGCGACTGCTTCAAACCCTAAATCGCAAAAGAAGAAGACCACCACGTCATACACGAAAACCACAACCCAGAAGGTTCTCACGAATGACGAGCGCGAAGCCGCCGCCGCGAGCGCGCGGGCCGACCGAGTTTTGGCGATCGCGGCGCGAAGAGCGCGCCTTGAGATGCAGAATTTGGGAGAAGGGTCTTCTATGGGTAATCAGTACGACACAAAAAACAAAGCGCAATCCATCACAATCGAAGTGTGCACGAACAACCAATGCGCGAAACGGGGGGGGAAGGAGTTGCTCGCGGCGTTGCAAAGCTTGGCAGAACGCTCCGAGTTTTCCGGCGACGATGGGCGCGATGGAGACGGAAACGGTAAAAAGATAATCGAAGTCAAACGATCGCGGTGCATGGACGCGTGCGCGGTCGCGTGCGCGGTGAAGGTTACCGGTTCGGGGACCGTCACCCGGCACGATCGCTGCGCCGGCGACGAGGTAAGTATTTCCCATTTACCACATTCCGCCGACTGATTGCCCATACAAGACTGACACTTTTCTTTTTACAATCAGGCGAGCGATTTGTTCGAACTCGCCACCGGGATACGGCGGGAACAATAAACCGGTATTTTTACCGACTCCTGTGACTACTGGATGTACTGTATCAAGACTCGTGTATCACACCGCTGTACTAAGACCACAACACACCGCTGATAGTAAATATCGAAACTGAAGGTTCCTATTTCTACAATCCGAGGATTAGTCGTTCAAAGTTTTCGTCGCCCTCGACCGATTCCGCCACCGCCGCGACGCGAGGTAACCCACCCCCAGCACACCGGCGACTTCGAGGACCGTGACCCCGGTGGGTACGAGGTCGGGTGACTGTTGATTCTTGAGTCGTGACTCAAGACTCAAAACACCCAAAACCGATCGCTTCCCCGTGAGCGGTACCCCGAACAAGTTGATTTTTTTTACCAAGGGCCCGTCCATCGTTTGCGAAACGCCGTTACTTTTAACCAGTCCCAGCGCCACGGCCTGTCCGTTTTCCACCCTAAAGTCCCCAGCCTCGTCGTGCAGTTTCGTCAGTTCCCGTCCTGGGGACAGGGTGTCATCGCCAAAAACCGCATCCACCCCGAAAACACCGAAACAGTGGTGCTTGTTGTTTTGGTATTCGTTTTCGTATTTGGTGGACTCGCCGGAGGTCCGGCAGCGGTGCGCGCAGTACGCAAACGGCCTGATTTGGTAGTCATCCTCGCCCGGTGGAAACTGGTGGGATTCGCCGCGAACCGTTTCGCCGCCGTGCCCGCCGTGGCCAAGAGAGTGCGTGACTAACCACCCGCGCCACATGCTAGGGTGCATGTGCGACACGGGGGGAAGCTGTGCGTGTTTTGTCGCCATCTGCTCCACCGATGTGTGGCAACACACCACGCACCGCGCGTACGAGTCGCAGCAGCTTTTCTCGGAACAGTCCTCGGCACACTGTTGTTTAGATGTCACCATCTTGGGTTCCAAGCAGCACCCGGTAGTCGTGTCAACCGCGAACGGGCTACACACCCCGCCCCGGTCGTCCGCGAGCTCGTGCCGGTTCTCAAACGCGGTGGCGCATTGGGAATCTTCTGCCCAAGATTCGGACGGCGCCGCGAACAACCGCGGAGCCGCGTGCGTGGTGGGGAGCGCGCTCGCGGCGAGGAGGGCGGTCGTGACCAGCACCGTGAACCAACACGAGGTTCTCCGCGCTCGGCGCGAGACGACGCGGAGGCGACGCGGACGCGGCATCGCGGGCGATGGACAATGTCGCAGCAGATCCGCGGCTCGACTGGACCCGAAAACTCAAATCTGAAAATCGCGAAAAAAAAAGAAGCACTCGGGAGCCGAAACGCCGTCCCTTCCGAGAGGAATCACCCGCGACGCGACGCGACGCACACCACAAGAGAGGTGCGCTTACCGGTGTTCCTCCGTTGCGTCTCGGGTGCTTGTAAGGTCACTTGATACGCTCGAGTTTTGGTGTGTGATCCGCCAAGGACTGTTCTCACAAAATGAGCCCGGGAAACGCAACCGACGTCCCATCCCTGGATGCCGCTCGCGCGACGTTAGGCGTACCATCTTTCGCGTCGAGGGATGAATCGAGAAGGGCGTACCGAGGCTTAGCGCGGGCGTTCCACCCGGACAAAGGCGGCGACGTCACGAAATTCAGACTGGTGCAGAAAGCGCACGAGAGGTTGGAGGGGTGGTGGAAGGAGAAAGAGTTGGTGCGCACGTCTGGCAAGGGAACCGGGTCCGCCGAGCACGTCGCGTCACAAAAAAGTACGCATGGCCTTTCACCAAATCCCAACACTGTTTGCCCATACAAGACTGACACTTTTCTTTCACAAAAAGCAAACAACGCCTGCGGCGAAACCCAAAACGCGCCCGCCGGCGCGACTCGCGACGACGACGATTCCTTCCACCCGTTAGCCCCGAATTCGGACCTGGAAACCTCCGCGTTCCAGGCGCTTCATGAAAACGACTTCGCAAGAGCGGTTTCCCTTTTCGACGCCGTCATCGCGCGCGCGCTTGTTGACGAGCGCTACGGCGCCAAGTACGTGGACGAAAATCGAAAAAGAAAGAAAGTAACTTTGGCTGATTCGTACTTTGCGCGCGCCAAAGCCAGGGCCGGTTTGTTTGACTGGCAAGACGCGTTGAGGGACACGGACTGCGCGCTTGCCAGAGTGGGGCTTTGGATAGAGCCGCGCATGATGCGGGGCTTCGTGCTCGAAAAACTGAACAGGCACGAAGAAGCGGCGGCTTGCTACGCCGACGTGCTCGCCGACGCGAAGGAAACGTCGTCGGATGATTCTGATTCAGACGATTCGGACGATTCGGACGATTCTGATTGCGACGACGACGCCTCCTCACAGAACGGCACCGTCGTCCACGACGACGACGACGAAAAGGGCTCGGTAAATTCGGCAAATAACCGCCCCAGCGCTGGGCTCGCGGAAAATTCAAAACTTATCCGGGACGCCACGTCTGGGTTGGCGCGGTGTCGAACGAGGGTCAACGACCGAACCAAGGTGTGCGAGATGAATCTCGGGCATCAAACATCCGTCGTCGCCGTGGCCTTCGCGCCCGCGCAGTTTTCGGTGGGCAAACAGTCTGAACAGTCTGGAAGTGATTGCACGCACACTTCGTCGCATCAAGCCGTACTCGCCACCGCGGACTCCGAAGGCGGCGTCACGGTGTGGTGCGTGCCTGGTGGGACTTGCGTTTGTAAGCTACGCGCGAGTAGTCGGACTGAAAAAAGCCCGGTGATGAGTTTAATTTGGGGCAAAGTGTGCGTCAACGGCGAGGCGCGACTCGTGGCGACGAGCGAAAACGGCGACGCTGCGCTGTGGAGGTTCGCGAGGGATGGGAATGACACCACCATTTCCGTCGTGGGCGAGCACAGAGTGGTGTGCGGTGATGAAACAAGCACCTATATGGACAGACATTCTGATACGCAACAACAACAACGCGACACTGACACTGACAAACAGTCTGAAACCAAACACAAACCCACCCCCGCCGTTGCCAACTTCGACGCTTCGTCCGCGCTCCTCGCGGTTGGCGACTTTTCCGGGCGGTTAAACGTTTTCGACGCGAGTGACGGTTCGTTACGCCGAGCGTCACGACGCACACACGCCGGGCCGATCACGTGCGTCGCGATGCACCAACAAGGCTGGCAAGCCGTGACCGGTTCCACCGACGGCGACGGCCGGTGCTGGGACCTTGAAGGTATGACCGGGGTGAAGCCTGGTGCGTGTCAGCACACGCTGCGGTGGGGAACGCCTGGTAGCACGAAAGTCACGCACGTCGAGTACGCGCCTTGTGGGCGGCTGGTGGTGGTAGTCACGAGCGACCACATGGGCAACGCCGGGAGCGGGGCGTACCGGCTACTCACCTGGTCCGTCGTTACAGGCCGGCTATGTACGTGGCACGACGCGCACCAAGGCCCGGTGGCGAGCTTGGCGTGGGAAGTGGGTTTTGGTAGTAGTGGTAGTAGTCACGACGGCAGTGAGACGAACGATGAAAAGGAAAACCTCCCCCTAAGCGTGTTAACGCAAAAACTCGCAAAGAAACGGTTGCAGGAAAACGTCGTGGTCACAGCATCCCTCGACGGCGCGCTCCGGCTGTGGGCGCTGCGAGGCGCGCCGCAAGGTACGCATTGCACGTTTCCCAAATCCAAGCACTGTTTCAAGCCCCGTTCGCGACGTCCACGGCCGTCATTAAAAGGAAGTGCACTACTGGTAACTCTTACCAATACTCGCGGCTCATACAAATATATCACAAGTGCACTGTTCGGCCTGAATACTACGACTGTTTTCCGATTGTCCAGAGTAATTACTCAGACAAGTCACGGGAAGACTGACCCTTTTCTTTCGCAATCGCAAAAGGCGCGGGGAAACCGCTTCACGAGTGCTGGCAGTACGCGGAGAGCGCGGAGTTGTTTGGCTCGGAGTTGACTCAAGAAGAAGGAGTTAACTCTGAGACACCACGTAGTTACCGAAACCCGGACCCCACCGGTCCTGCGATTGCAACGGGCGCGGCGCTTTGCGTTTCGCGATCGCCGGGCGGCGGGCGCGTCGCGACGGCGCATTTAGACGGCACCACAAGAGTGCTCGACGCCGCGACTTTCGAAACCGTTTCGGTGTGGAGTTTCGGCGCCGCGCAAACCGTTTGCGACTGGGCGGGTCACTCGGTGCGACTCCTCGAAACAGAGGAAGAGGAAGAGGAAGAGGTCAACGCCACGGACAGTTCTAAGAAGTCTACCGGAAGTTCTCAGAAGTCCAGCGACAGTTCTAGGAAGTCCACTGACGGTTCTTCTGATGACACCAAAAGGACCTCAAAAGAATCAAAAGAATTCAACCTCCTCGCGACGGGCGGCGCGGACGGCGCGGTGCGCGTGTTCCGCGTGGCCATTACCGGAGATAAAAACGCGTGGCGCGACGTCGACGAGGGCGTCGTCGCCGCGATCGGCCCCGGCGTGGGCGGCGCCAGAAAAGCCCTCCCCGCGTCGTTGTTAACGGGGGTTTCGTCAGAGCGCGTTTCCCTTGCCCTGGAGACGTTCGGGGGAGAGAACAGCACGCGGAAAGGCGGATCCGTGCCGTTTTCCGTGTTCATGCACGGAGAGAGTGGCATGAAGGCGCTGGGTGCTTCTGATACCAACTCCGACCACACGCACTCCTCGTTCGCGGACCTGAACCTGGCGGACGTCGTGGGGCTGCCCGCGGACGCGTTGGCGTTCGCGTTGGGGCCTGACGCCGAGCGCGAGGCGACGGCGAAGCTACAAAGGTGGCAGGAGGAGTACGACGTCGCGGAGAAAGAGACGACGCGCGCGAGCGAAACGCGGCGCGAAATAGTCCGGGATCAATTTCCCACCATGAGTCCCTCTGAAAAACGCGCGGCGAACAAAAGCCACGCGGAGAAAATGGTCCCCCTGCGTCTGGCCCGAGTGCGCCTGTGGAACCTTATTAAAACGGGCGGGTACGGGGTGGAGACGACGAGTGAGGGTGAGGGGACGTGCGGCGTGGAGACACACGAAGAGGACCAAAGGCTCAACCACTTTTGCTGAAGGCGCTGCAGCGCAGGTCTGCGGGTGCTGTAAAAGAAAACTTCCTGAAATAAAAGAAAATACTTCCTGAAATAGTGTAATCACCGTCACGCCAGCGCCGCTTTCGCAAGGATCAGCACGCTGAACAGCGCCGCGGATCCGGCGACGCATCCGAACGTGACTGACACGAAAACGCTTTCGTACCGCCAACCCGTTTTTTCGCACACCTGTTTTATCAAAGAGTCTATTTTGGGCGCGCCAGCCACCGCCAAACCGAGCCGCGCCAGTTTCGTGACCTGCGATTGTGAACGAAAAGTGTCAGTCTTGAGTCTCGATTATGGGTGTACTGTATGAGCAAACAGGGCACTTGTGATGTATGTAGTAAACAGGAAATGCTCACGAACGGGGCGGTAAACGTAGGTGCCTGGATTTGGGAAATTCAACACGTACCTGGCTCCCGGTCCACACCAACGCCATCGTCGTTCCTGCTAACTTAAACGCCTCCGCGGTGGATAAATCCGCGGGAACCGACCGGAACGTCCACGCCGCGGAAAACGCCAACGTGTAGTACACCGTGTTCAGAATGCCGTAGCACGTCACACCGGCCATTCCCAAGGATTGGATCTGCTCCATGGCGGTTTTCGTTTTCGACGCGTAGGATTGGAAAAAGTTTTTTTGTGATTCATCGTTTGATGCATCATCCTTCCCATCGAGGCGCACCTTCCCCGTGCCTTCCTCGTCCGTGTTGTTCCTGTTTTTTTCGTTGTCCGCGAACCGACGGACGTCCCTGCGGTGCGTCGCGCCAAACGTCCTGGCAAACCCGGAACCCCGGGCCGTCACGGCCTTGGGTGCTGAGGGACACGAGGCGCGCCCTGAAAACACACGGCCGTCCTTTCCATGTGGGACGCCGCTCGCGTCAACGCGAGTGACTCGAGGTCTTTGCGAGGTCTTCGCGGCAACCGCCGGTAACACCGCGAAGGCGTACGTCGCGACGACCATCGCGCTGGGCCGAACCGTTTCGTGGAGCAGGGATTGCGGAGGCCCACTGCGCGAGACGGTGTGGACGACGTGGTGAAAACAATTTATAATACCCGGTTTGCGCGAGTCGTTGCTTTTGCGTTTTCCACTCCGCACTCGAAATCGTTCATTTCTCCTCTCCAGTGGTGGTGGTGAGTCGCACAGCCAGACGCACCGAGAGCCTTGGTCCGCGACGCGCGCGCGTTTCGTCCGTCGCCATGGTGCGTGTTGTCTGCGAACCGGCCGTCCCACGACCCACTCGCCGTGGAACCGCGGAGCGGGAAGAATCGCCCGCGGTCCCGTTTCGCGCATCGTTCGTTTTTCCGCCCGGACGGAAAAACGCGGACCCGACCCACATCCATCCATCTCCATCTCCGCCCCATGACACAACACGACATCTGACCCCCCGTTCCCCGACCCGCAGTCCGAGGTCGAAGCGACGTTGCAGCGAATCAACGGACACAAGGTAAGGAACTTCCGTCCGAGCGTAGATACGTCTACGCGACGAAGTAACCCCTACTCGAGATGGATGCACGACCGGATGCCGCTTTCGGCGCTCCAGGTGCTGCGACGAAAAAGTTTTATTTTAAATGAATCCTTTCCAACTTCCAACTCGAATCAAACTGACGCCGACCCACTCAAACCCCAATCAAACCTCGACCTCCTCCCTCCCGCAATCCCACACCAGGGCGTGCTCGGCACGATAATCGTCAACGAGGACGGCGAGGCGGTTCGGGCGACGACGGTTTGCGACAAAAACGGCGTGCCCGTGGCGGATCAAAACGCGGTTGTGAAACAAATGGCGGATTTGTTACCCGCGCTGGCGTCCATGGCGCGGAACATGGTGCGCGACCTGGACCCGTCAAACGACCTCCGGTTTCTGCGCATCAGAAGCAAGGATCACGAAATCATGGTGCACGCGGACACCGAGTTCACCCTGATTGTGATTCAAAATCCAGCCGCGGCGGAGTAACGGCGGTGGGGTGGGCGCGTGTCGGAACTTTGTAACGTGACCGGACACTCAAGTAAGATAGATTGGGCGGGAAAAGTTCGCGTCGTATCACAACGCTCAGGCCCAGCGCTCATATAAATACTTCACACAGCACTCATTATTTACAGCACTTACGACACGGCCCGGTTTCGCAGGAACAACCCGCCGCCTGTACCCGGTCGTGGGGTACAAGGGTACCCGTAAATCCGTACCCAACACGTTCACACCTGCACCTTGACCTGGTCCCTACTGATGCCCATGTGCGAGTCGTAATCGGCGTCGCGTTCGCGCGCCATCTCCCGCGCCGCGCGGTCGTGTTCGATCTCAGCGTGGCTCTTCCCGCACTCCGCCGCGTGCACGGCAGAGACCTCGGCGTAGGTCGCCGCGGACGTCGCCGTGAACGCCTTTTCCTCGGGGGTCATGTTCCGCATGAACCGCGCGGGGGACCCGCCCCAGAGCTGTTTTTTTGCAAGAAAAGGTGTCAACGTCTTTCGTGACGCGTATGAGTAAACAGTCACCGTAATCGGTCCGAACAGTCACCAGCGTTGGAGATAAAACAGGGAGTCGGCTGATTTGGGAAACCCTGACAGGCCGCACCTGTCCCGACGGTACCACCACGCCTGGCGTGACCAGCGCGCCCGCCGCGACCATGGCGTTTTGCTCCACAACCGCGCCGTCCATAACAGTCGCGCCCATCCCCACGAACGCGTCGTCGTGAATCACACACGCGTGAAGAATCGCGTTGTGCCCGATCGTGACCCTGTTGCCGATCGTGGTGGGCATTGACCGGCCACCCACGTTGGTCTTCGCCACGTGCACCACGGCGTTGTCCTGGATGTTCGTTTCCCGTCCGATGACGATGCCGTTCACGTCCCCCCGCAACACCGCGCCGTACCAGATGGAGCTGTTTTCGCCGATTGTTACGTCGCCCATAACAGACGCGCTCGGGGCGATGAACCCGACGCTCGGTAATCGTGGGACCTTGTCGTACACCCCGCGCACGGTTTTGTGTTTCGAAATCAGTTCCCGGAAAACGCTCGAACCCTGCATCGTACAACCCACCCGGTCAAGAACCTGGCCGGTCTCCCGGAGCGCCGTGCCTAGGGCGAACATCACGCGAGACATGGTGTGTGATGACTGTGATTAAGTAGGTTTCTGAAGAGTTCTGGACGTGGGGACAGGGTCAGAAGAAAGTGGTGGAGACGAGAGGTCGGACGAGAGCGCGGAGATGACGTCAAAAACAATCCCTCTCAAAACCAAAAGCAAACGCAAACCTGGCAAAAATCCAGCCCCCAACGAGAGGAAACCGATGGGTCGCCGACGATGGGGTCGCGGCCGTGGGTTCTGCGAGAACCGCGGTTCGGCACGCCACGCGCGCTTTGTCGTCCACGTCGCCGACTGCCTGGAGGTCGCGCGACGTGCGGACACCCGGAACCGCGCGTCGTCGTCCGCGTACTGGGGAGGCGCGACCAGTAGACAAGCGGAAGGGAAACCAAATCCGCAGAGCCAGGCGTGGGGGACCCGACCCCACTGCGGTGCGTGTTGGGTGGACTCGGGGCGGTCCGGAGTCGGGGCCGGACGCGCGTTGGATCGGAAGCTAATTCGTGGACGTACCCTCGCGTGAGCGTAAAGCCGCGACACCGGGCGCAGCGTGACCTGACTCGCGGAGGTGCGCGCGATCGTGTGCGTCGAGAGGCGCCGCGACAACCTGGATTGGCTTGGGCTTGGTTTTGAGCAGCAGTTTGATGGGGGCTCGTTTTTCGACCGGAAACCACTGGGCATTGGGCAAAAAGTATATCTAACCTGCGAACCTGTGCGAACCCGAAAAGTCGAATTTTCGAAGATTTTTTTCATTCGCCTACAGTTTTCTGGAAGGTTATGACTCAATTTCTCGCTAACAACCCTGACGCCCCACTTCGCCCTGCCGCGTGCGTCGGCGTGGCGGAACCCGCGATGTGGTTCCGCGACGTCGCGTTTGTCACGTGCGTCTGTTTCGGCGCGTACGCGTTGACGGAACTAGGGGTGAGGGTGTTTCGTAACCGCGTGGTCCCACACGAGAGGCTCGAGGAATTAGCTCTCGAGAAACTATCTCTCGTCGTCCTCGCGCTGGCGGGTGCGATCTGCGCGCTGGTGTCCCTGGGGGAGGCGAGGCGCGCGCGTTTGAACACCTCTTTGGTGCAACGAAGCGCACGGAGAGACGCACTTTTCCACCAGAAGGTGCTGACCGCGGTTTCAAAGAGGGACCCTTCCAAAGACCGAGCCGGCGCGACCCGGGTGGATTTGCTCGCGCACCTGGCGCGAGTGGACCCTTGTTCGTCGCCCGGCGCGCGGGTTACCGTGTGGGACCCACATCCCAACCTCCCGCCGCTGCTCGCCACGCCCGCGAGGCGTACCGCCGCGAGGGACGCGTGTAGGCGGGCCTCCGGTGTGACAGGAGGGACCCAATTGTGTCACGTCCCGGCTTCGTTCCACCTGGCGGATGTATTAGACGGCGCCACGCGCAAGTCGCGGGCGTTAACCGCGAACGGAGACTGCAACGCAAACGTGGAGCTCGCGGCGACTCTTGAGGTGCACGCGAGCGCATCACAAGGGCCTGTTTGGGAGATCGCTGGCGAAGAAAGCACGACGCGGTTCGCGACGGGCGGCGTTTCCCTGGACCCGAAAGACGGCCTGGACCGCGTCGTGGCGGTGGCGTCTGTTTTGGTTGACCTGGCCAACGGGAACTCTCTGACTGGGCTACAGCCTGGAGAAGTCAATAGGGTTGGGAACAAAGGCACGCCCGCGACGGTGAGGCTGCGTTTGGAGGTTGGCGCGGTTTTGGATGGGAACGACGTGCCTTTGTGTTCGCGTTTCGACGTCTCGACGAAAAAACAAGGGTCCCGACCCGTCAAACAAAAAAACAACCCCACAGCGCAACACGAACCGCGGTGGACGGAACTCAAGCTCACCGCGTGCCTCGTCGTGCCGTGGGACGCGAAAAGGAGCGGGATTGACGTCGAGGCTCGCTTGGAGGAACGGGGGAGGAAAAAGAATTCACGCCGACCGAAAAAAACAGGCTCCGACTCCGACTCCGACTCCTCCGACAACGAGCACGGCGTGGCGTTGGTGGCGCTGCGCCGCGCAACCGCCGCGCTGGGCGGGTACACGACCATGGAACCCGCGACCGGTCCGGACGCGTTGGGCACCGCGTTTATCAGCGTTCTCCCGCTGTTGCGCTTCAACTCGCAAGCGTTGAGGGAGGAGGAGGACGACGACGCCGTGGTACGTATTTCTCAATCACCACGTTCCGCCTCTGCGATTGCCCATACGTCGATACTGACACTTTCGGCTTTTATCGTACAAGGCGACGGACCGGTTCGTTTTGGACAAAACGTTACCCGAGCCGTTTGGGTCGATGTATTTCGGGCTCGTCAGTCTCGGGCTGAATACGACCAATATCACCGCCGCTATGAGCAACGGCATGAATTCCATGAGTAACAATTTGAATTCCAACACGCCTTCACAACTGAGCGCCAAGAAAATAGTCGTGGAGTGCGTGTTCCACCCTTCGGTGGCGAGCGGCAGGTACGTATTTCCCAATCACCACGTTTCGCCTCCATGAATGCCCATACGAGACTGACACTTTCTTTTTTATCGTATCAGACGCGCGCACGCGCGGCGGCTGCTGGAGAGTTACCCTTTCGTCAAGACGCGCGTGGCGAAAACCGCGGCGAGCGCGGTGGAGCTCGCAGTGCGGGGTTTGCGAAACGGGTCCTTCGTGGTGGTGGTGTGCGCGTCCCCGACGGGCGAGCGGACCACGGCGCACACTAGGGCCGCCGTCGCCGCGGTCGCCGCGCACGAAACGCTAGTAGAAGCCACGCGGGTAGCGCAGGTTGCAGGTGAAGACAAACATCACCGAGCCGCCGCGCTTCTGCTCGCCTCCAGTGGCGACGACGCGGACGCGGCGCGGAGCGCGGCGAGGGAAGCCATGGTGGCTGGTACTGTTGTTGGGGGTGAGAGTAGGGATGCCGAGAGCATTTCTTCCGACGCCAATCAAAACCCGTCACCAAACACACGTTTCGAGTTCGCCTCCGTGCAAACTCCGGCGACGTGCGAGGAGATGCACGTGGGTTTGTGTCACGCGCTGCGCGGGGGGGTGGAGTACGTTTCGAAGGTAGTGACCGCGCAGGTACGGCCTTAGGGCTTTCCCAAATCCGACACACGCTGTTTTATCTCTCAGCTGGTGACTATTTGTCCATACATCGCCCAAATACGGGACTGACACTTTTCGTTCACGATCACAGGCGGCGGCGCGCAAGGCACGGCGGGACCACGCGGCTGGGATTCATAAAACGCAAGCCTCGCCGAGCGCCACGTTGCGGGCGCGGCGGTGTAGCAACCGGAGCGACGACGGCGATTTCGCGGACTTGGTGCCATCCTCCCCTCCCCGGGCTGGAAAAGAGTCTCTCCATGTCGCGGAAGAACCGGAGAGCCAGGCTTATTTTTGGCCAGACGCGTACGCCACGACTGGGTGGCCGTCCACCGCCGCGGGTACACCGATTGCACGTGACGCGGCGACTGGCGCGTCGACGGAACAGGCGCCGACGCCAAAACTTGACCCTGAACCTGACCCTGAACCTGACCCTGAACCTGACCCTGAACCTACACCGAAAGAACCTTCACCTACACCGAAACCCGAGCCGAAACCCGAGGACCAGAGTTTAGAAGGCTTGCGGGTGTTGGTGGTGGACGATAACCACTTCCAGCTGCGGGTGGTGAAAGCTTCTCTCAAAAAATCCGGAATCGAACTGGACACCGCGGTGCACGGCAAGGAAGCCGTGGATTTCGTGGAACGGCGCATCGCGTTGGGAAGCGACGCGAAGCTTTACGACGTTATTTTGATGGACAGCATGATGCCCGTGATGGACGGCGCGACGGCGACGAGCGAGATTCGGGTTTTGGAGCGTGCCTTCCGTGCGGAGTTGAGATCGGAGCTTACAATGGCCGGGGGGCTTCACGAACGCGAGATGGTGATTATAGGCCTCTCCGCGGAAGCCGGCCCGGAGTACGAAGCGGGCGCCCGCCGCGCCGGGATGGACGGCGCGCTCGGGAAGCCGTGTCGCCCCGACCAACTGCGGGACGCGCTGCGGCAAGTCAACCAAGGAACGTTCTCGTCGTGGAAAACAAACTCGAAAAGAAGCGGGATGGGGACGTAGGGGGGGGTTAGTTTGCCCCACTGACGTGACGTTTAAGAAGCACGGATTCCATGTTCGATAACGAATTCGGTCGTCGAAACCAAGACGCCATGTGTCTTTTCGCACTTCGCACTCGCAACTTCGCAACAAACACCCTTCACGAACGCCCCGTGTCAAAATCGAAGTAGCCTTGAATCGTGAACGGCTCTTGCTTGATCTCGGGCTCTTGTTTGATCTCGGGCGAACTCTCCGGCTCGCGCTTAACTCGCTTCAAACTCGGCTGACCCGCGCGTTCCGTTTTGCACGTCGTGCAGTTGCTCTTCCGCTTGCCTTGAGGGCAGGGGGTGCATACCGTGCAGCCGTATTTCCGCGTGCCGTGGGGGCAGGGTTTGCACACCGCGCACTGGCTCTTCAGCCTGCCGTGAGGGCAGGGGTTGCATACCGCGCAGCTGTTCTTCCGCTTGCCGTGAGGGCAGGGGTTGCAGTTCGCGCAGTCGCTTTTCCGCTTGCCGTGAGGACAGGGGTTGCATACCGCGCAGTTGGTTTTCCGGTTCCCGTGAGGGCAGGGGGTGCACGCCGCGCAGTTGGCTATCAGCTTGCCGTGCGGGCAGGGGTTGCAGTCCGCGCAGCCGTGTTTCAGCTTCCCGTGAGGGTAGGGGGTGCATACCGTGCAGTTGGTTTTCACCCTGCCGTGAGGGCAGGGGTTGCACGCTGCGCAGTGGCGTTCCAGCTTCCCGTGAGGGCAGGGGCTGCACTCCTTGCAGCTGTTTTTCTGCCTGCCGTGCAAGCATCGCTTTCGTGTTCTACTCATCCTTCGTTTCCAACCGCGCGTTGCGATGTGCGGCCGTGCCCGCAAAGAGCGGGGACGTCGCCTTCAAAGTTCGTCTGGGAAGAGCCGAAGTCGATGCTTTTGCCAAAATTTGGTTTTTGGCAAACCGGCAAAACCCCTCGTGCACGTGGTCGATCGCACTACTTTCCCCTGCTCTCGCTGGTAGGTGACTCGGATGAGGACGCACGGCAGCGGTTTTGGGATGGCCACCACGCACGTGCGCGCGCGTGGAAACGCGCGTTTCGTGTTCGTCTCCTTGTGTATCCTCGCGCTGTTCGCGTTGGTCCAAGGCGCGCACGCCGCCCGGGGCGGTGGCGGTACCGAAACTACGCTAGACGCGCAGCAGGCCCTGGAGGACAAGTTCGCGGAGGACTTCGAGGCGCCTATTTACAAAGCCTCCCAAGTCTCCATGGATACCGCGGCTGATGTCGAGGTTGAGAGGAAGGCGCTTAGTGCGAAGCAAAGGCTGGCGCAACGCCGGCGCGCGAATCTTCACGCGCCTCCTGTTTTCGAATGGCGGTACGAAGGCGTCGGTTTGCTGGCGGTGGTGGTGTACGTTTTGACGTACCTCAGGGGCAACGCGGTGAACCGCGAAATCGCCAGGGCGTTCGATGTCGCGTTCCTTACAAAGACAAGTGGAACTTTCAGGAAACAGTTTCACGAGGTGGGAAAGCTGGCGGACACCGATCCCGGCCCGGGAGGGCGACGCAGTTCCAACTTTTCAAAGGAAGCCCCTGACGAGTACAAGTGCTGGGCAACCGGCAGGCGGTTCCTAACTGGTACCCTGGTCACGCTGAAGCTGAAAAAAAGACACGACTTGTTTCACGTCATAAATGCGCTGTCGAACCCTGCTTTAGCAACCAAAGATACGTGTGTGGTGGAGTGCTTTTTCAACCCCGGGGTGGTACAGCCAGGGACGTGCTTCGCGATCGGCGAGTTGAGTCACATTAAAAACTTGGAAAAATCGAACAAAGGCAAACTAGACGTCGCGCGCCTGTGCGATACCTTCGCGGGCCCGAAAGATATTGGGGGGCGACGCAGGGTGTCCAGCTTGTTGACCGTAAAAGCGGAGAGCCAGGAGCTCGCGTGTGACGTCCTGACTGACGTTTCCCTGGCCGCGCTTTTCGGGGAGAAGACGTTTTCGGAATCGGCATCGGAAAGGTTTCTCAAAACCATACACGCCGCGTGCGGCGACGGCGGAAGCGCGTCGTCCACGGGAGTCCTCGCGCAACCTGCGTTGGAAAAAGTAAAGGAAAAAGGAGATGGCGATGCTGAAGATGACAATGATTCTTCTAAAAAAGAGGCAAAAAAAGAAGCTCAAAACAGCGGCGTTTTGAGATTTACGTTTGACTTGCCGTCCGCCGATGTCGGCGCGGACGGGTACGAAAGAATTTTGCGCGACGTGATCGATTTGATTCCGCATCTCGTCGACGCCGTGGCGCGCGTGCGTTTGAGTGAGCAACAAAAAACGAACGCGGTGAAACGACGGAAACTAGTCACCGAGGAGGACTTTAAGCTCTCCCTGAAAACGCACCAAAAGGAAAACGCGGACAAGAGGCTTGATAAAAAGATGGACGCGATGAGCGACAAGGAAAAAGCCAAGTGGCGTGAGAAGCAACAGAAGAAGCTTTTAAAGAAAGGCGCGGGGAAGTCGCTGATGCGAAAAGGGTAACCGCGCGTTGGTGTTACAGTAGGTATTACGGTAGGTCACTGTAGGTAGTACTCTGTTTATCTTCTATTATGATACCGCGGTGTCTTCTGCAGAGCTCTGAGACGCTCCGGACCGGGTGTCGCCTGGGACGATGTCTTCCACGGCTGTTTTTTTTTCATCCGTAACAGCCGCGGTGTTACGCGCGTCTTTCGTCGTCGTGTCAACCGCCTGGCTGGGCCCACCCCCCGGGCTCTCTTCCAAACCCGCCGCCCCTCGGTGTCGTTGCCGCATATACGTACCCCGCCGTAGCGCCACGATCTCCAACGTTTCGCGCTCCAGCGTCTCCTTCAACTCATGACTCCCGCTTCCCAGCCGAATCGGGGGATGCACCGTTTGACTCGCGTTGTTCTGCGCGGCGACGTTGACACGCGTCTCTTGGTGCGGATCCCCCTGCGTCGCCAGACCCTGGATCCAGTTCACACTCACCGGCGCCTGCGCTACTCTCTCCACGGTGACGTTCAAAACCAGCGCCACCGCGCCCATGGCCATGAACGCGATGGCGGTGAGCACGCGGTGGGACACGTACTCGCCGCGTGCGCAGCGATTGAGGTACCGCCACGGGCTTTTCTTGGGACCCGGACCCGCGGGGGTTCCATGCTTACGCGTCTCCCCTAGCAGAAGCGTCTGCTCTTCCAGAGCGGAAGCAGGGTGCGGCGCCGTCGCCGCACCCGTGGCGGATGGAACGCGAACGCCCTCCGCGAGGGACATCGCAGCCGCGCTGCGGACACTGACGGAAGGACCAACCGACGCCACGAGATCCGAATAACGCCACACACCTGACGAAACACCCCGGTCGAATTTTCATACGACAAAACGTGACGATTGATGCAGGTACTATTCCGGCTTTACTCTATACCACTCCACGCACTTCACGAAGTGTATTCTTCTGGTATTAAACACTCTCTACAGTCACTACGCTCAGTCACAAATCCGACTCGAACAAAGGGACGCGGTTTCGACGCGCGCTCGACGCGGACTCGGCGTCAAAACGCACGCGCTTTTCGCCACTCTTCACTCGCTGTTCCACAAATTACTTGTCCGAACTGAACTCGGCGTCGATGACGTCGTCGGGGGCGCCTCCGCCCGGGGGGGGGGCGCCACCGCCGCCGCCCGCGCCACCGCCCGGGGGCGGTGCGCCGCCGTCACCGCCTTGGTACATCGCCTGCCCCATCGCCATCACCTCCTGTTGCAGCGCCTCTTGCTTGGTTTTCATCCCCTCCAGGTCATCCGCTTCAATCGCCGCGCGCAGGTCCGCCATCTTGGCGTTCACCTTTTCCTGCACGTCAGCGGGGATCTTCTCCCCGAGTTCCTTGAGCTGCTTTTCGGTTTGGTAGCACATGGAGTCCGCGGAGTTCTTGGTATCAACGGCGTCGCGCTTCGCCGCGTCCGCGGTGGCGTTTTGCTCGGCGTCCTTGACCATCTTCGAGACTTCGTCTTCGCTTAGCGTGGAAGCACCCGTGATTTTGATATCCGCAACCTTGCCCGTGCCTTTGTCCGCGGCGCTGACGCTCAGAATGCCGTTCGCGTCGATGTCGAACTTGACTTCGATTTGCGGGACACCGCGAGGGGCGCTCGGGATGCCGTCCAGACGGAAGTTACCGAGGGACTTGTTGTCCTTGACGAACTCGCGCTCGCCCTGAAGCACGTTGATCTCGACGCTCGTTTGCCCGTCCGCCGCGGTGGAAAACACCTCGGATTTCGAGGTGGGCAAAGTGGTGTTCCTCATGATGAGCTTGGTCATCACGCCGCCCAGGGTTTCCAGGCCGAGGGACAGGGGGGTGACGTCAAGCAACACGATGTCGCTGACCTCGCCGCCCAGCACACCGGCTTGCACCGCCGCGCCCAGCGCCACGACTTCGTCGGGGTTCACGCTCATGTTGGGATCTTTGCCCGTGAGTTTCTTGACCAGGTCCCTCACCGCGGGAATGCGCGTGCTGCCGCCAACCAGAATCACCTCGTCCATGTCCTTCAAATCCAGCTTCGCGTCACGCAGCGCGTTTTCAACCGGAGTGCGGCAGCGCTGAATCAAGTCGTCGCACAGGGATTCGAACTTGGCTTTCGTGAGGTTGCAGTCGATGTGTTTCGGGCCATCCGCGGTGGCGGTGATGAAGGGCAGGGAGATGCTCGTGGAGGGGGTTGAGGAGAGCTCCATCTTTGCTTTTTCCGCAGCCTCGGTGAGGCGCTGCAGCGCTTGTTTGTCCTTCATCAAGTCAACGCCTTCGGATTTCTTGAAATCAGCGGCGAGCCACTCCACGATTCGTTTATCGAAGTCGTCCCCGCCGAGAAACGTGTCCCCTGATGGCGAGTGAAAAAAAAGAAAAGAAAAGTGGTGAGCGATTCGTTCGCCGAAGCGCGATTCGTACGCGCGAGCGCGCCGCGTGGACGACAGTCACGAGCGCGTTCGAGGTACACCAGTAAAGCGGGATCTGGGAAACACGACACGTACCCGAGGTTGAAAGCACCTCGAAAACCCCGTCCCCAACCTCCAGAATGGACACGTCGAAGGTCCCGCCGCCCAGGTCGAAAATCAAAATCGTCTCGTTGGCTTTCTTTTCGAACCCGTACGCCAACGACGCGGCGGTGGGTTCGTTGATGATCCTGAGAACTTCGATACCCGCGATTTGGCCGGCATCCTTGGTGGCTTGCCTTTTCGGGAAAAAAAAAACGTCAGTCGCGTATATCGCGATGTATGGACAAACAGTCACCAGCGTTGGAGGTAAAACGGGAAAGCGGGAATCGGGGTTGGATCAGGGTTGGGAAAGCCCCGAGCCCGCACCTTTGCGAGTCGTTGAAGTACGCGGGGACGGTGATCACCGCTTTGGTTACCGTGTCCCCGAGGTACGCGGCCGCGTCGTCGCAGAGTTTCCGCAGAATTTGGGCGCTGATTTCCTCAGCCGCGAAATCCTTCCCCGCCGCTTTGCACTGGATCTTGACGTTGCCGCTTTCGCCTTTAACGGCGGTGTACGGCACCTCCCTGTCCTTGTCCGAAACCTCGTCGTAACGCCGTCCGATGAACCGCTTGACGCTGAAAAACGTGTTCTCCGGGTTCACCACGCCTTGGCGCTTGGCGATCTGTTTGCAGGGAAGTAAAGGGAGGGAGGGAGTGGAGTCAGCGGAGTGATGGATGGATTTGGATTTCGTGACGACGTTTTTGTGGCCAAAACGCGTGTTGGCAATCACGGGGAGGGTAATTGCTCATACGACTCCTCCAAAAAAAGAAGCTTTTCGATGCCAGTCGCTTTCGACGCACGCGTCTTTCGACGACGGTTGCTAAAAAACGATTACGTGAAGCCGGGGACGAACCTGGCCCACCAGCCTGTCTCCGTTCTTGGCGTACGCCACGACGGAAGGGGTGGTTCGCCCGCCTTCCGCGTTGGTGACGATGGTGGGGGAGCCGCCTTCCATGGCGGCGACCTGAAGGAAACGAGAAAGGGACCGGTTTGGTCAGCGCGCGTTCGTCAGAATCAGCGGCGGTGTGTTATCAATCCGAGAAGGAACGTCGGCGGCGTGGGGGTGGATAAACACGCGTGCGTGCGGTGGGGGTGGGTGCCCTTTGTCCGCAGGGGATTTCGGCAACCGCGCCGTGCGGTGCTCCCACAAGACGCGGGGCATCGCATCAGCGTGACGCGCTTGGCTCTGTCCTTGCGGCTGTGCCTTCGGCGACTCCGAGCGCGCGCGCATTGAAACCCTGTGTGCAGGGTTGAGGCGGCGAGATTGCGAAAAACGCCGACAGGCGCGCGCGCCGGGTTCCCACGGAAGCGTCGCTGTTCGCGTACGTACCGCTGAGTTCGTGGTGCCGAGGTCGATGCCGACGACCTTCTCCGCCCTAACGTTCAGGCCCATGGGCTGCGCGACTCGGCGGCCCAGGCTGGCGCGCGCCTTGAGCGAACGCGCGTTCCCGAAGAACTGGTTCACGCCGACCGATTGCGACTTGACGCCAGCCATGGATCGGCGGCCAACGCGTTGCGCGCCAGCCACGACGGGCTTAGCACCGAGGACACCGTGAGCGTTCATTGTGTTCGTGTTCGAAACGGAACGAAGGAAACCGACTTCGAGTGTGTGGCGAGTGAGGGTCGCGTCACGTGAGTGAGGACGGGTACGGGACGCCGAGCGCTTTACGGCAACGCTTGCTGTCGCGTTCCACGACCTTCGGAGAGACGTCACCGTGAATCGTGGCCGTTTGCAGGGGTCGGGAAAAGGGAAGGGGAAATCAAAAGTGGAAAACTCGTTTTTGCCTCTTCCACAACACCCAAACATCGATCTCGGGTGTTTCAGAGTGCCCGTCGCCCCCCCGTGTGCGCGCCAGGCCGTGACTTGGGACGGAGCGACACGACGGTTCGTTCCGGTCGGACACGTCTTTCGTCGTGATGGGACACCCGCGGAAGGAGCACTCCGCTGGAAGGGCTCGGCTCGGGTCGCCGGGGCGAGACGTGGGACGAGACGCGCCCGTTTCCCAACCGGAACAATCGCACCAGCCGCGCGACGAGACGTGGGCTTTGGGTCCGACACTTGCGGGTCAAAGGGAGACGACGCGAGACGCAGTCGCGGTGCGACACGCGCGCGTTTCCACTGCCCGGCCTGCGACACGAAAACAGACACGGCGCAAGGAGGAACCCGCCACGCCGTCCGAATCTGAATCCGATGATGAAGACTTCTCCGAGTCGGGTTCTGAGTTCTCGGAAAGCGATGGCGAAAGCGAAAGCGAAAGCGACGCCGGCGACTCCGCGCCGCGCCCCGTGGGCGTTCGCGGACTGTGGCACACCGCGTCACGAACCGTGATGGCGGCGCGGTCTGTTTTGACATTGACTTCGCGGAAAAGAACGGGGGCGTCTGCGTCGCGAAAAAACGACCCAGCATCGGAGGTGTCTTCTTTTGATGATGACGACGACGACGACGCGTCGCAATCGTCGTCGCAATCGGAGCCGAGCGTTTCGGCAAGTGACCCCGGGCCCGAAGCGGGTGACACAAAGGAAAACCGCGTCATGTCCCGAAAACATTCAAACAGCGCGTTGAAGGACACGCATTTGAAATCGTACGACGACTACACATCGTCATCCGACTCGGAGTGGGACGTCGAAGCGGCGGCGCCGGTGGTGGCCGCGAAACGTAAGGAAAAAGTCTCCGCGAACAAACCCGTCGCCGCGAAAATTCGCGTCTCCTCGAAACTTCACGCGCAACAAGCCGCGCACGTCGCGAAAGCCTCCCGTGCTGCGGAGCGCAAGGAAACTGAGTCGCGATGGAAACAGAAAGGCGTTTCCTTTGCCACGAAGACGGGTGAGTTCGCGCTTCCCGAAAAAGCGCCCCTGCTGGGGTACGAACCGGCGGGTTGGCAATACTCCCAGGATGGCACTTTACGAAACGCGACTTTGAAAAAGACACTCAAAACAGGGTACTCCAGTGTGACGCGTTTCCTGGTGCTCTCCGCGCTGGCATTGATCGGCGTGGTGATGGTGAGCGCGGGTGCGCGTTCGGTTTTCCTCGCCAACGACGCGCCAAGCGCTGTCGCGTCGTCGCAGTCGCCGCGGCCGATCTCTTCGGTTTCGGGTGTCCACGCGCGTCACTCCGCTGATGGTCAATTTGCCACGTCCGCGAGCACGACGCATCCGGTGGCACCTTTCCCGGTTAACGCGGGCATTCGCGTTGATGCGGAGACCGACACCTTGGTTTCGGAAAGCGAGTCACAACGGATGGTCGACGCGGCGCTCGCTTCGGCGCGTAGGGAACGGGCGGTGCTGAGTGAAAAACTAAAGCAGGGCGGCTTGAGTGTGGTGGATGACGCTGGGGATTACACCGCGACGGTTGGTGAGGCGGACGGGGGTGCCGGGACATCAAGCGGTGATTCGGTATTCGACGACGCGTTGTTTGACGATCTCCAGGCGGAAGTAAGTGACCCGGAACCGGTGTCTGAACTTACACAACCAGCCGAAGAAGTAGTGACGCCGGAACCGGCGCACGTTGAGGTTCGACCCGAGCCGACTCCCGAGCCGGTTACCTTGGAAGACCCAACCGTCGAGACGACACAAACGCACGAGCCTCACATCACGCCCGAGATGAGTTACGAGGAACAGCAAGCTGAGTTCTCACGGTTCGCACAAGCGGAGGCGGCGTACAACGACGCGGTCGCCGCGGAAGCGGCGGAGAGCGTGAGAAGAAACGCCGAGGATGGCGCGGCGGCGGCGATGGGGGAGGCGGAGGCGGCGCAAACGGAGGCGGCGCTGGACGCAGCTGCGTCGCAGGCGCTTGAGGAAGTGGCTCATGTTGATGAGGAACCTGTTGAGGAACAATCTGTTGAGGAACCTCCTGTTGATGAAGTTACAGAAGTTACGGGCGACTTGGGTGAACAAGATTCCGGACCCGTCCTTTCAGTCGGTGAGCGCTTGATGATCGACGTGCCTGACGATTCAAGTCAAGACGCACTCTTCGTGGTTGAAACAATACCCATGACTAAAACCGAAGAGCTGAAAAGAGCCGCCTTCGTCGCGGGGCTCGGGACGGAGTAGTAGCGTAGATTTGACTCAACACAGTCAGGAAGAATGCGACCGATTGCTTGCTCCAAATCAAATCGCCTTTCTTTTCTTGGACCTGCCGCGAACCTCGTTCGAGAGTAGATTTCGCTCCCTTTGCCTTCTTTGCTATCCTCGGACGACTCCGTGCTTGGTTTTTCGTGGAAGCGCGTCGTGTCACCCCGGCCTCCCTCGCGGTCGCCCCTCACGATCGCGCGCGCATGCGGCGTTTCACTAACCCCGCGCGTCTCGTGGGGCTGGCGTGTCTCGTCGCGTTGGTCTCCGCGCAAACCACCTCGGCTCCCGTGTTAACACAGAAACGCGGAAGTTGCGTCGCCGCGTGCGACACGTGTTGGTTCGCCTCCGCGGACGCGAGCGTCGTGGAGTGCTGCTGCGAGCCGAGCTGCGAGCAGGCGGGGGACTGCTGCGAGGACTACCGAGATGTGTGCGTCACGGAGACAAGTGCGGACACGCAACTGACGCGCGCGCCTGGCCCGACGCTCGCGCCCGACGATTCCGTGGACGAAGTCGACGACCCGGGTGGTGGTGAAAATGACGCGGCAGAGGCGTCGGCGCCGCCAAAGCCCCCGACGACACCTGCGCCCCCGCCGACGGATGTCTCCAGGGCGTCCGACGATTATGCGTCCGACGATTACGCTGAGGGCGAAGAGGATGTACTCGAGTCAGCCGTTGACGCGCCCGACACCGCGAACGTAACGACACCTTCACCGCCGGCGCCGTCAAAGACAACGACGACCGAGGACACTTCGAGTGAAGAACCTCCTCCTCCGGGAGGGGCTCCGCCTCCTCGGAAGCCTCCTCCCCCAAGAGATCCTCCTCCTCCTCTCGAGCCTCCTAGTCTACGCAAGCCTCCTCCAGAGTCCTCGCCGCCGCCGCCGCGCCAGCCTTCCTTCCCCTTCCCTCCACGGGAACTGCCGCCGCCGCCGCCGCCGCCGACGGCGGCGCTCATCGACGTGAGCGGCGGCGCCGGCGGGGTTCTTCCCACGGAGGCTTTCTGGCGAGCCGTGGGGGAGGCGCTGGGGCTTGATTTGAGGGGCGAGCCGCTGCTTGTTGGAGAAGACGATGACACAGGTTTAGAAACTGATTACGAATCGCCTCAAGAAGAGTTACCAGACGAAACCGCGCCCGGCGACTCGGAAGACGAAGAGTCAACTTTAATCGGCGGCGATTTCCCGGCTCGTCCGTCCACCGCCCGCGGCGTTTCTTCCACTTTGACTGAAAACGCGTTTTGTTTAAACAAAACCGAACCGAGCTACTACTCTGGGTCCTTCAACTGCGCCTGTGACTGCGCCGGGTGCGACTGCCGGCGGTACTACGCGTGCTGGGACTGCGAGGTGGACGCTGACGACGGGGTCAAGAAATGTTTCTCGCAGGCGTCTTACCTGTGCGCGCTCGGTGACTTTTCGGTGTTCAACGAACAACGACAGGTATGCGCGTGGGAACAACCGCGGCCGTTGCCTTTCGGGTGTCCGCCGCGACCGCCCGGGCCGCCGTTACCGCCCGGGCCGCCGTTGCCGCCGAAAGCGCCAGCGGGACCGCCGCCGTTTCCGAGGGCGCCGACGTTCCCGGGGCTCCCGCCAGCGCCGGTTGGTTTGGCGCCTGTTCCGGGAGGCGCGTTTCCAATCGGAGGCGGACCCCTACCCGTCGGCACGCAGCCCGGATTCGGGGTCCAACCCGGAGTGGGGTTCCAGCCTGGTGTTGGTGTGCAGCCCGGTGTCGGGGTCCAGCCCGGGGTCGGGATCCAGCCCGGCCGCCCCAACCCCGCCAATCCCAACGTCCCGAACCAGCAAATCCTTCCGGGATCCTGCAGCGCGATTCCAACCTGCGACAGCTGTACGTATTGCGCGTTTCCCGAATCCAACCACTGTTCGGCCCGATTACGGGTGACTGTTTACTCATACACGCGGTCCGAAAGACTGACACTTTTCTTTCCAAAAACAGGTTTACAAGCCGCCGACCAAACCACGTTCGTTTGTTGCTGCGACGCCGCGTGCGTTTCGTGGAACCCCGCGCTTGAGGTGGGCCAATCCAACGGGTTTCTGGGGTGCTGCACGGATTACACGCAGGTGTGCGCGGCGGTTACCGGGTGATTAAAAGACTTGCGGAAGAATTTTGAGACGGAGTGGTTTTGTGATTGATCACCCGTTGTGCGGCTACGACTATTCTTCACTACGCTATGCCTAAATTCCACCCTTTCCCTCTTCCCTCCAACCACGCAAACCTCATTGGTACGGCACCGTGAGAAACGACGGAAACGCGTCCGCGGATTCCCACACGTTTACGGACCCCGCGCAGTTTGACGATTTCACGATCAGTTTCACCGCCGCGTTTGTCACCCCGTCCCAAAACTCGCTCCCCCGAACTTTCATCGAGTTTCCCAAAACCTTTGTTTCCACGGGAAGCAAATCCGGCTCCTCGGGGACGCCTTGTTGCTCGTAACGTTCCTCTCTATCGACGACGCCGTCGCCGTCGAAGTCGTACGTCACGACCACGTCTGTGATAAATAAAAGAAAGTGTCAGTCTTGTATATCGCGATGTATGGACAACAGTCACCAGCTGAGAGATAAAACAGGGAGGCCGGGATTTGGGAAACGCGCAAGGCCGTACCTGCGAAACACCCGCCGCCCAAACCGGGTTTCGCGCCGACCCAGAACTTGAACGTCGTGGCAGGGCCGCGTCTTTTTCGAATCACTTGGTTTTCGGAATCAACAGAAACGTCCCCCTCGTCATCCTCTAGGCCGGACTCGGGAAGGATGAGCTGTTCTGCCCAGTTGTTGGACACCGTGTCCGTCAGGGTTCCTGCAACCGGTTCATACGTCGTAAACACCAAACCTCGATTCGTCACCGTCGCTTTCCGTAACAAAGCATCAAGCGAGTGCGTGGAAGTAGTCAACGCGTTACCGTCCGCGAGGTAAAAGTTTCCACCGACGCCGTTCAAAGTAGCCACGCCGTTGAAATGGCAGTCTCGTTGCGCAAAAGCATCGGCCTCCAAACTTCTTTTTAAAAAAAAGGAAGTAATCGCCCACGCCGCGTGGTCGCGCTTCGTGTTCGGATGGAACGCCCGGCCGCCCTTGGTGATGGGCGCGCAGCTCATTTTTTGCGAAAGCTGGTCGTTTGCAGGGTTGCACGCGTAATCCAACACGGCTTGCGCCTGTTGCTCCGTCACGTCCCGCTTCAAAACGCAAGGTCGTCGCTGTAATCCCATGGAAGAGACGCGTGTCGCGGGCAAGCCTTTGTATTGTCCTCGTTTATTCTTCTGAGAACGGGCGGCCCGCAACCGGGCCGCGGTCTGCTCCGGGTCGGGGTCGAAGGAAAAGCGTTTGTTTCCTTCTCTGGAAACGGCCGTGTCTGTTTCATCTGCGACGTTCAATACGTTCCCGTCTCGAAACGCGCCTAAACCGCCCGAAGCGCGTCGCTGTTGTTCTCGTTTCGTAACAGGGACGTCGAAATCGCGGTACGTGTCGAAGTCATCGGCATACGCATTACGAGCAGTACGAGTATCATCGTAAAGGTAGTTTCGTGTTTGCCGATGGACGGGTCGTTTCCGTCGCCGCTCGCCGTCGCGCGCACCGCCGAGAATAACGCCGCCGCCGGAAAGGTCGCGGCGCGCTCGGTCGTACTTTCTGTTCTCGTTCCGGACGTCGTCTCTTTCGTCGTCGTACGGGACCCTTCGTTGCGTCTGCCGTGCTGCTCGCGCGTGTTCCACACGCGCCGGGGCATACGAATCGTCATACCCAGAGTCATACGCGGAAGAGTCATCGTACGGATCGTAAGCCGAGTCGTACCGATCATCCGCTGCGTCGACCCGCGCTTCCCCGCCCACGCTTTGTCTGTTTGCCCGAGCCGCGTCGCCCCCGGAGAAATCACGTCTTGGTGGTGTATATACCGCCCCTTGCCTCGCGTTTCTCGCGTCTCGCGACGTGGACTGCGCATCGAACTCGTCGGTGTCCTCCCTCGCCGCGGCCGCGGCGCTTTCAAGCCACTGCGTGTTCACCTGGTCCACCATCATGGTTGCTTTCTGTGACCTGGCCAGCCCCGCGGGTGTTAGTTCCGGGAGGTGCCGTGGGTCCAGTTTCAACCCCCGGGCGTCCGTGAACGGGTTGAACGCCTGCAACGCGGTCGGGCGATCGGGAACGTCCGTCGCGCTGCCCGCGAACCCGGCCCGGCGCTCCCCGACTTTCGCACCCGCGGCGCCCAACGATGGTAGCATCGCGTCGCCGGAGTCCACCGCAGCGACACGCGACGTCTTTATTGACACGCCCACGACCGCCGTCACCGCAAGCGTCGCGAGGAGAACAAGCGCGGTGGTGACCGCGATGGAGTATCCCGTAAATCTACCGCGACACCGCACCGGGTCTCCTCGACCGGAACCGAGCAGTGGTATTTTCTCCACGGATGTCGACGCGGCGGGCGCGGACCGTACCGGGGCCGCGGAAGCGCGCACGTCCCGGAAGCACGCACCGCGCGCGCCGTCCAGGATGGGTATCGTCGGGACCCCGACGACGACGCCTTCCAAGGCCATCGTCGCACGCACGGGCACTCCCAAGAGCGCCGATGCAATGGCGAGTTGGGTGTTGAGCGGGTGTTCAAGGCGAGTTTTGATACACTCTAAATTCACGATGAAACGCAAAGTTCATCGCAAATTGAGTGAAATTCCAGTCTGTAAATCTGCGTTTCATCGATACATTGGGTGAATTCTTGACTCTCCTCGGAACATCATTTTCGTGCCACAGAAGCGCCAGCCACAACCCGCGGCGCACCGACCGCGAAACACACCACACACCCAAACCGGCATGTCCCCCAACGCAACGTGCGGTGTGGAAACACGCGCGCGCAAGAGAAAGCGCGAGCGCCGCGATGCTACCGCGGCTAACGGGGGCGAGGCCATCCCAGCCTTCTCAACGACATCGTAGTCACGCACGTTCTCAGATCTGGCCATTTCGACGACCCCGCCGATCTCGCACGGCTTCCAGCGGTGAGCCGCGCGATGCGCGACGCGGTGGCGGCGACGGGGCTTCGGTTTGAGGAGCTTGATGAACAGGAAGCCGTGTAACTTGGATGTTTGAGCGCGTTGCAGCGCCGGCAACGGCAAAGTCGCCTGTCGCGTCAACAACTCCTATGTTACGCAGCGGCGAGGAGTGGACAGCTCGAAGAGTTGACGGTGTTGCGCGAGAACGGCTGCTCGTGGGACGAGGAGACGTGCGCGAGCGCGGCGGAGGGCGGGCATCTCGAGGTACTGCAGTGGGCGCGCGAGAACGGCTGCCCGTGGGAAGAGAGGACGTGCTTTGCTGCGGCATGGGGCGGGCACCTCGAGGTGCTGCAGTGGGCGCGCGCGAACGGCTGCCCGTGGGACGCAAAGACGTGCGCGAGCGCGGCGGAGGGCGGGCATCTCGAGGTACTGCAGTGGGCGCGCGCGAACGGCTGCCCGTGGGACGAGAGGACGTGATTTGCTGCGGCATGGGGCGGGCACCTCGAGGTGATGCAGTGGGCGCGCGAGAACGGCTGCCCGTGGGACGCAAGGACGTGCTCGGTGGCGGCGGAGCACGGGCTCCTCGAGGTGCTGCAGTGGGCGCGCGCGAACGGCTGCCCGTGGGACGAGGGGACGTGTTGGGCGGCGGCGTACAGCGGGCACCTCGAGGTGATGCAGTGGGCGCATGCGATCGCCGCGCCGTGGGACGTAAGGACGTGCTCGTTCGCGGCGATGAGCGGGCTCCTCGAGGTGCTGCAGTGGGCACACGCAAACGGGGCGCCGTGGGACGAGCAGACATGCGCGATGGCGGCGGAGAACGGCCATCTCGAGATGCTGCAGTGGGCGCGCGCGAACGGCTGCCCGTGGAACTGGAATCAGTGCGTGTCTGGTGCGACGGAGAATGGCCATCAGGATGTGCTAGCCTGGTTGAACGAGAACAAAGCACCGGCACCGTGAGAAGACAACGTCGTTGAAGATTTGAAACGGAAGAGAACTACAGTAGACGAAATAAAAATGCCTATTCTCGCATCTCGGCTTTGAGAAAGTCGTCGATGTTGAGCGTCTGATCACCGTGCGCCACCGCGTTGGTATCCTCCGGGACGAACAACGTCGATGATGACGCCTTGCCGTCCATCTGTAACACCCCGTCTTCTGTAACCAAGACAGCGCCGTGCGCGGCGAGCCAGTCGGTGCACGTCGAAATTTCTGTCTCCGTCGCTTCTTGTAATATGACCCTCAATTCAACGGCGTCGCCATTCAAACCCCCAGCATCCTTCCCACCCGTGAACCCCAGCGATTTCGCCAGGAATGACACGGGTACGTGTGGCCGAAACGCTTTGGCAACGCTATTGAGGTGCGCCCACCGAATCTCTTCAGTCGCGACGTTCATTAATTTACCCGCGTCTTTTAGATTGTTTTTTTCAATCGAAGCGGCGCCCAAAAGCTGGAACCACTCGCAGACGTTCGTTTCCGCAAGCGCCCTACGCGCGGCTAGGGCGTGCGCGACGATTTTCGTTCCCGACGCCACAGCCGCGGCTTCCCCGAGCACGGCGACGAACTCGGGACCGGTCGCGCGCGTCACGGCGCCGTATAAAACCCGGTAGGCCAAAAATTCGTACTCGTTTTCGCACCCTTTTCTTTTGCTCGTTTTTTTTCCCAAATCGCCATTCAGTTCCTTGTAAAGCTCCCTCAACACGGTCTGGCACTGATTGAACTCGTTTAAGTCGTCGTTACGCAGCGCAACACGGGCGTGGTGTTCGTAAACCTCCACCGTGAGTGTATCTCGCAACCGCTGGACGACCAGATCCTGCCGCTGCGCTTTGAGCTGGTCGTTGAGATAGTGGTAGTTGTAGTTTTTTTCGTCGAGTGTGATTTGGTCGCTCTGCAATCGCAGAAGCGCTTTTTTAAGCACCGACGCCGGCCTCACGGTTTTCGGATCAGGCGCGCTTGTCAGCCTGAAGTAGCTCTTCTCCAGGACCTGACAAGTACCTCGCACCGTGAACTCGTCCCACACGGATTCCCGGCGATCCAAATCGATACCGTCGTTGTGTTCCGCCACATCGCCGCTTTGGCCAAAAATGTTGGGACTCGAACTGGACACGAACCGTAGGGTGCTGAGCCGTTCCCTTCGTTGCGCCGCCGCGACCTGATTGTAAAAAGAAAAGTGTCAGTCTTGTATGGGCAATCAGTCGGAGGAATGTGGTTATTGGGAAATACTTACCGTAGCCGCTTCAGAAGCGCCTTCCGCGGTTCCGTCCCCGAACCTGCCTGTACGTTTGCTGCGTTTCACGAGCTCGCCCGGTGGGGCTAAATCGGTCTCACTCACTAAGCCTTCCAATCGTCGCTTCGCGTGCTTTTTACCCGTCGCGACCCCTGGGTTTTCTTTCAGCGGATTCTTACCGCCTCCTTTCTTACCCCCGGACCTCGGCGTGTTCGGCGTTGAGCCCCACTCGTCCCCCCCCCAGATCTCAGCATCGGGCAACACGTACGCCGCCGTCGTTCGTGGCCGGCCATACACCAACTTGGGAACGACGCTGATGATTTGATCGCTATGAGCATTGCTATGAGCATTTAGTTGCGGCGCAACCGGCGCAAGACCCGGGTTCAATCCAGGTCCGACCCGCGGCGGCGCCTTGGCGTCCCAATCCGCGGTCCAAAGCGTTCCGGTTTTCGTGCACTCCGCGATGAGCTGTTTCAGCTGCTCCGTCACGAACGGCCGCGACGGTTCGTGTGACCGGCACGACGCGAAACACCGCTCCACGTACGCCTTCAACGCGGGCGGCCATTGCGACGTGTGGGCGTTTGATTGGGCGTTTGTGTTACTCGTCGCCGCCGCGTAGGACGGCGCCGCCCCGCCTCGCGCCGCGTTCGTAACCGCCGCCGCCGCGATCGGCGGGTTCTTGCATAAACGCACACCGAGCGTCGCGCCGATGGACGGCGCGTGGTGCGACACCGGGCCGTGGTGCGCGGAAGGCGTAGGCGTCATGTGCTGGTGGGTCACGTGATGCTGATGCTGATGCTGATGCTGGTGCGATATTAAGTTGGGTTGCGTTGGATGGTGCGTTGCGTGCGTGCCGGGATAAAGGCCGTAGTTCTGTTGCCCCATCCCTGCGACGCCATCCGCCGCCGCCGCCCCCGGGTTCATCGCGTAATACGCCCGCCACGCCTCGTGGTTCGCCACAACCGCTTGCTGCGTGTGGTACTGCTGCCACGCCGCGGTTAGGTGTGTGGTCTGCGCGAGCGCCGCTTGTTGTGCCCCGACGAACCCTGGATCCACGTGCTGTGGCAAAACACGAGGGTCTGGTGCGCTCGTCGCGCCGGCTTGTGACTGCGCCCACGCCCTCGCCGCGGCCTGCCGCGCGTGGTACTCGGCCCACGCCTTTGCGTCGGGCGCCTGCCCGCTCATCGCGGCGCCCGCAAAGGAGTGACGAGGGCGACGAGCGAGCTACGAACAATCACTGCAGTTTTTTTTTGTCGGGAAAACCAAAGACGATAAAGATTTTTTGCTGTGAAAAGGATGTGCTGCTTTGCCTCTAAAGACTACCGCTCTAGTCAAAGTCCACCACCCCCGGGTCTTCGCTCTCGTCGTCATCCTCGTCCTGCTCGCTACCCTCCATATCCTCGGCATCCTCGTCCTACTCACTGTTCGCGTATTCACTGGACTCGGAGTCACTACCACCCTCGCCCTGCCAGTCTTCCAGAAGTTTGTCCTCCGAAAGCTCCGCGCCGACGTCGCCTTCGCTGTCGCTCGCCCCCTCAGCGCCCTCCCCGGTACCCCCAGAGTCCGACTCAACAGAGCGGGATGAATCATCACCATCATCGTCACTGTTCGCGTCACGGTTTCCGTTTCGTTGTCCGAACGGCACGAAAAGCGCGGTGTCGTCGGCTCGAAAGAAATCACTCGCGAGCGCACGCGTCGCCGCGGTCGGTACTGGCGGAGTCGCCGTCACCGCGTTGTTTTTCACGCGCTTCGCGTCGGGTGCATCAGCCGTCGAGCGTTTCTCGTCGTTTTTATTTTTCGTTTCATCACCCTTCTCCCACCACTTCGCCTGGCCAGCAGCCATGGGCACGCCGCCTTCGGTAGGGTCTCTTGGTGCGGGCTTGGAGGTTGCTGCTGCTGCCTTGGCTGTGGCCAGTTTTACAGCGCGCGGTTCTGAAACCGCCGGCGGCGACGGCTTCTCTTCACCTTCGTCGTCATCGGAACCGGAATCGTCGCCGCCCATGAAAGCCGCGAGCGCGCGCATCTCCATGGAATCCTTTCCCCGCGCGCTTCCCACGGAGTTTGCATCAACCCGCAACGCCGGCCCGAGCCCGAACTTCTCGCGAGCGCTGAGCGCTGATTTCAATTTCTGATCCGAGTTCGAACCTTGAACACGCGACGAATCTGTGTTGTCCGCGGCGCGCTCCGCGGCGATTGCGGAGGCGAAGAACTCGCGAGGCAACGCGAAACGATCGGGCTTGTTCGGTTTTTGTGCGTCGTCGTCATCGTCGGAGTCTTTGGAGTATTCGTCATCAGAATACTCGGAGTCTTCGCCGTTCTCGTCATCAGAGTCCTTAGAGACGGACGGTGACTCCCCACCTGGTGACGACCCCGCCACCACCTCCAGCGTCTTGCCATCCCGGCCAAGCCTGGCGAGCATTCGTGTCCGTCGTTGTTCGAACCGCTTTTCGTTTTGAGCCGCCAACTCCTTCACTCTTAGTTCGATCTCGGGAAGTTGATACACCCGACGCTTACTGCGCCAGCTATCTTTTTCGTCAAACTCCCTCCAGTCCGAGTTTGTGTTTATGTGCGTCACAGCAGCCGGAAACGAGGCCCCACCACTCAAGTGTTGTTTCGCGCCTTTACCCACCAGCACGGTGACTTTCTCGTACCGAACCCTCCCGTCGATTTCGAGCGCGTCGCCGGGTTTAAGCGGGAGCAAAACTTCGTCTCGTGTTTCGTCATCATTAGATGACTTGTTTTCTTTCGCATCCTTCGCACCGGCCGCCGCTTTCGTGCCCTTCAGGGAAACCCCCAGTGCATCCACCCCTTCCCGTTCCATGATGAGCCGCTCCGCGAACCCCGGTTTCGCGGTAGTCACGGACAACGTCCCGCCTTTCCATTTGCACCCGTTGTAAAGCGTGACGCATCGGTTTAAGGATTTCGCATCAGTGGCCAACAGGTCAACGTACGCGAACCCGCGGCACGGGTGTGGTGGTTCCTTTCGGTGGTTTCGTGTGCTGGCGGTGCTGGTGCTTGGCTTTGCATTGACCCCACCACCGCGACCGCCTTTCCCTCCGCGGCCGCCCCTGCCACCCCTGCCGCGCGTTGGCACGTCCTCGCTTTCGCTCTCGTCGCTGCTCGCCCCATCGCCCTCTCTTCGGAAGAACGGTGAGTTGGGCTTCTCCCGCAGGACCTCCACGCCGAACACCACACCGAACGGCGTGAACCTGGCGCGCAGCTCGTCATCCAGAAGCTCGCGGGGTAAGCCGCCTATGTGCAGCCGCGCGCGCGGCTGCTGCGCCTCCGCCGACGCCATCGGGAATGGCGTCGGCGGCTACGATTTCGCGCATCAGATTGTTCGCGTCTCGGAAAACTCGAGACTGTCAAAATCTCGGCAGTCGCGAAGAAACCACTCATTGGCCAAGGGCGCGCGATGCTTCGCGAGGTGGAGCTCGCGGAGCCGGGTGGTTCCGGCCGGACCGCGGGCGGGTCAGGGGCAGTGGACGGTGAGGAAGTTGAGGTGGAGGACGACGACGTGCGACTCCTTCCCGCGGCGCTGGAGATGCCTTTAGGAGCGGGTGGGCAGTCATCATCGTTTTGGTCAAATCTGCGTGCGTCGTTACGAGAAGAGCCTCTTCTTATGCAGACGCTCGTTGGCGTCATCGTCGGCGTGTGCATCGGCAGCATCGCACGCGCGTGCGACCCGTCACCCACCACGGTTGAGTTGGTTGCCTTTCCAGGTGAGCTCTTCATGAGGGTGTTGCGAGGGTTGGTGATACCGCTGGTGTCGGTATCGATGGTGTGCGGCGTGCTGAGTCTGTTTGATAAAACAAACGGCACCAACGGCGGCGCGAAGCGAGTCGCGTTTAGATTAATGCTGGCGTACCTGGTCACCACACTCGTGGCGTGCGCCATAGGGCTGCTGGTGGTGCACGCGGTGCGGCCTGGGGATGGGGTGAGCTTGCAAATGGGACGGGATTGTGGGGCAAAAGTGGAAAGGACGGTACCTTCGCCGGCGACGCAAAGGAGCGGCGGAGCGTTAGCATCGGTGTTGACCACCGCGCGAGCCGCGGTTCCGTCCAACGTTTTCAACGCCCTCAATGAAGGCAACGTGCTCGGCATAATCACCGCGAGTTTGTTTTTCGGAACCGCGATCGCGAGTGTGGACGGGAACTCGACAAAAGACGTGGTTACTCTTTTTCACGCCCTCGACAAAATAATCCAGTTGTGCGTCAAGTGGGCCACGCAATTGATGCCCATAGGCGTCAGTTCAATCGTCGCGGGGCGCATCTCTGGGACGTGCGACCCAACGCAGATGTTATCGGCGCTGGGGAAGTACGTGTTCTGCATTTTGCTGGGGCTAGGCGCGCACGCCGCGGTTGCGCTTCCCGGGATGTACGTCGTCGCTACGTCCACACGGTTTTCGAGGGTGTTTTTTTCCACAAGAAACCGCGGAGGTGCAAGAAATGCTGGAAATGCTTCCCAACACCCTCCTCCGCCTTCCTTCCTGCAGGTCATAAAAGCGGGCGTCCCATCCTTCGCCACCGCGTTCGCGGTGGACAGTTCATCCGTGGCGTTACCGAAAACCATTGCGTGCGCCATGAGTCTGGGAGTCCCGGAAAGTTTGGCGAAGTTCTCCCTTCCCCTAGGCGCCACTGTGAACATGAACGGAACGGCGCTTTACGAAGGTACGTATTTTGTTTCCCAAATCCCGTCGACTGTTTGCCCATACAAGACTGACACTTTCTTTTATTTATCTCAGCGCTGAGCGTTCTTTTCATCGCGCAGTGTCACGGCGTCGAGTTGAGTTTCGGGGAAACGGTGGTGGTGACGCTCACGTCCACAATAGCCGCGGTCGGCGCCGCGGCGATACCGTCCGCGGGGTTAGGTACGTTTGCATTTCCCAAATCTGTCAACACACTGTGGAGGCCCGATTACGGGTGACTGTTTACTCATACATGTGACGAAAGACTGACACTTTTCGTTCACAACAGTCACGATGTTGCTCGTGCTGCAAGCCGCCGGGCTCGCGGAATTTAGCGACGACGTCGGGGCGTTACTCGCGCTTGATTGGTTTTTGGACCGGTGCAGAACCGTGGTGAACGTGCAGGGGGATTTGATGGTCGTCACCGCGCTGGCGGCGTGGGAAGCGGGGGAGGAAAGTGGGGAAGTACGGGAAACGGTTTCGGTACGGGAAGAGACTAGACGAGGGGCGACCGGGGTAGAAAGTAGAATTTAGATGCAGAATTTCGGCACCGCAGGGGCACAGAAAAGAGCAAAATTATTTCAACGAGGGGAACTACAAGCGAGCTCTCTCATACTTCCCCGCGCTTGTCGGGTTTCCCCCACCGACCCCGCGTTCGGGGTCCCGTAGTGCGTCACTTGGGCGCGATGGTGCTAAGCCCCCCCGCGCCGACCAGGCGACGCGGGTCCCTTCGCGCCAGCGACGTGCCGAGTGGGAGCACGTCGCATTCCTCCTCGATGTCAACCGAATCCGGTGCCGCTGCCGAAGCGATGCGCGCGGTCGCCGCGCGTCTGGAGAAGCACACCGGCGTGTTACGGTCGGTGCTTGAGAAAGTCTCGTTCCTGGACGACCCGGCCAGCGCGGCTTGCAAACCATCACCCGCGGTCGCGGCGAAGAAGGCTCTTGAAGCTGGCCGTCGGGTGTCGTCCTCCTGCGAGTCGTCATCTTCCGATGATGACGACGAGTTTGAGCAGGCGCAAGCCGCGCGGCTGCAGTCGTACCAGCGCGCGGACGTGTACATCAAGAAAGCCGCTGGGAAAATCGCGGGGCACAGGGGTTGGACTACACAAAACTCTGGTGACTCTAAAAGATCCATCACGGAGGCGCTGGAGGAGCTGAAACTGGCCTCCATGGTTCTGCAGCGAAGACACGACGCGGACGCGGCAGGTGGTGGAATTGTATGGAAACAAAAACGAAGTCGAATCAAGCCGAATTCGTCGGACGTCGCGTCATCCTCCCCTCGACACACTGACGTCGTGTCTACACAGCAAAACGTCACCAGGACACACCAGGTCGTGATGCAACGCGTCAAGGATGCGCTGAAGCCGCTTGAGCTCACCACCGAGGCGTTACAAAAAACGGCCGGGCGGCTGTGCGCGGACGCCGATAAATGTGAAACTTTTGATTTGAGTTTGAAAAAGAAAATTGATGAATTAAAAAAGCAGCGCAACGACGCCATGGCGGAGGCGGCGCGGGAAAAAACGTTACGCGAAACCGCGCCTGCGAAGATCGTCAAAGTGCTTGTAGGGCCCACGGAGACGGAAAAACGGGCGGATTTGAGGAAACAAAAGGAGGCGCTGGAAAAGGAAAAGGCGGAGAAGAAACAGAAAGAGTCTGCGTCTGTTTTGGAAACGGAAAAGGAAAATTCGCAAAATTCGGCGGAAACGAAACCCAACCCCGATGCCGAATTGATGGCCAAGCTTCGCGTCGCCACCGAGCAACGGGACGATTTCGCCCAAAAACTTCGCAGAGTGACCATTACGTGTGACACGGAGACGCACGCCCTAAGTGCGTCTGTGCGGGATGCTGCGCGACGAACGCAAGAAGCGATGGACAAAGCCCGCGCCGCGCATGAAGAGAAGGAACGATGGCGGGCGCTTTACGTCGCCGTGCGCTCAGATTTCGCGGGCGGCGTCGGGAAAGTCGAGGCGGATGCGTTACGTGCCGCGACGCGAAAATCTGAAGACACAAGACGCAGGGAATTAAGCCTGCTAGGCGCGGAGCACGGCAACCAGTGCGCGTCGTTGAAACGAGCGTTAGCAGATGCTGAGCGAAGGGTGAACGAGATGGTTCCGCAACTGGAAAAAGCGGAACGAAAACAAAAAGAAGCGTCGGAAAGTTTGGAAAACGAAAAGAACGCCACAGAGACGGCGGAACACAAGGCTCGGCTTATGCACGGCGAGTTGAAACGATGCGCCCAGAAACTGGAAGTGTTGGAACTGGACCTCGCTTCAACGCAGCTCAAATTGGAGCAGACGGAGCGGCATAGCCTTGAACTGCAGAAACACGAGACGGTGGCGCGCCTGGCGATTACGAAAGAGCTTGAAACCGAAAGACTCGCAAATTCCAAACACGACGACTGGCGAGTGAGGGCCGCCGAGGCGAAGTTTCTAGCGGCCGCGTCCACCGCGAAGCGAGAAAAGGACCGAGCGGATACCGCGGAACAATTGCTTGACGAGGAAAGACGAGCGGTTGTTGACCAGCACGCCGTCGTCGCGGGAAACGCGATGGCGGACGCGGTGAGGCGGTGGGGAGGGACCGGAGGGGAGTAGGGTTCATTTTTGGCCGTTTCATTGGAAATTTCTCCACTCTTTCGATATGAACGTTCGGCACCTTGCTTCCCCTTCTTCTCGGAACGTGCGCTGATGAAGCCGTCCCCACAGTCGGTGTCGCCGTGCAAGGTCCCGTCGGGAGACTCGCGGCAGGTTTGGCGTGCGCCCTCCGTTCCGGACACCATGGGCGTGTCCACCCATGACCCGTACGGCCCCGTGGGGAGCCCGTCCTCGTTCGGCCGAAGTCGGCCCGCGGATATCACGCACGCGCACCACAACGACTTGCAATCCAGTTCGGATGATATGAGCGCGATGGCTGACTTGGTGTCTTTACAGATGCGGGCTTTGAAGGACATTCTGGACCGGTCCACGAGTGCGGGCAGTGCATCGGAAACCGCGATGCGCGCCCGGCACGAACACGAAACCGAGTGGTGGGACAGCACCGAGCAGACGAGCGATGGGAAACTGATTTCCTACCGCAAGACGGATGATTACATCAAGCGCGCGGCGAGCCGGGCGAGCGCGCAGAGAAAGTTCGTGACGAACAAAAACGCGGCGAGCAGTTTACAAGAAGCTTGCGAGGACTTGAAACTGGCGTCTTCCGTGTTGAAGCAGCAGCACGAAACGGAAACGGCCGCGGCGGAGCATTCCGCGCGGCGGGTAAAAAAACTCACCGAGAGCGTAAAGGCGGAACACGCGGCGATGAAACTTTTTCGCGACGAGATGGGTCCGGCCGTGGAAACCGTGGTCCGCGGGATGGCTGATTTGAAAGATAACCTCGACCGCGCCGCAGTGGCTGCGGCGCGACGCGCGAATGAAACGCTCCAGGTCGCGCCGGAAGTGTCACCTCAACGAATAATGAAATCCCCGGTCCTGGCGATGCCGCGCATCGACGCGTTCGAGACCGAACATATTGCCGGATTTGAGTCGCCACCCAGTGTCGGGTCCTTATCGTTACCATCGACGCCCCCTGTGGTGACGAAAATTGTGGAGAAGATCGTAACGGACCCAAATCTCGTCGAGGAGTTGAGGCTGGCGAGAATGAGGATCGCGGAATTAGGGACAGCGGACGACTTAGTCGACGAGCTGCGCGCCGCGACGCGCAGATCGAAGGAAGAACAGGACGCGATGTTTTTGGAGATGACGTCGCTGCGGCAGCGCCACGCCGCGTCCGCCGCTGAGGTGAGTAGATTAACCGCGGATTCCGAGAAGTGGAGAGCCATGTTTGACGCGGTGAAGGACGAGCGCGGTCGAGGGGAGTCGGTGTTTGGCGAACTCGACGCCACGAGGGCGGCACTGAGACGCGCGGATGAGACGCACGCCAGGGAAATCGCCACGCTGGGCGCCGAACACGGCGCCGCTGATGCGGACGCAAAAAGAGCGTTAGCCGCGAGTGACCGGCGAGTTGCGGACCTTGAGCCCACGTTGGAGGCGTGTGAAAAAAGAATCCGGTCGCTTGAAGAAGGTACGAGTTGTATTTCCCAAATCCCAAGACTATGTTCCCATACAAGACTGACACTTTCTTTTATTTATGGTAAGACGTGCGCGGCGAGCGCGAACGCCGGCGGGACGTGGAGGGCGAGCTGCGGCGGGTACGTATTTCCCATTTACCACATTCCGCCTCCCTGATCGCCCATACACGACTGACACTTTCTTTTTTATCGGGTCAGGTTTCGGGTGACTTGCAGCGCGCGGGACGGGACGTTTCTCTTACCCAGGACGAACGGACGAAAGAACTGGAGTTGGTTACGACGCAGTTGGAACGCGTTACGCGAAGGGCAGCTGACGAACGAGACACCCTGGAGAAGGCGCTTGACGCGGCGCGGAAATCGGCGGGGGCGGGGCACGTTAACTCCGACGACGGCGGCGCCAACGGCGTTTCGTCTTCCGGTTGGCGGCTGGCGAATTCCGAAAACGAGCTCCGCAAAGCGCAGGAGTCTTTGACCAGCGAGCGCGAGGAAACAGGCCGGCTACGAGGCGAGCTGGAACGCGCGCAAACGCAACTTAACGTCGCGCGGGAAACCTCCCAGCGCGCGGCGCGTAGCGACCTGCCGGGCGTCGTCGCCGCTTTGGAAGCCGAGGTGAAACGCTTGGCGAAGACGCACGCCGCCGAGATAGCGAACTCTGCGGAGGTTTGGGAGGTGGAGACGAAACGGGTACACAACAAACACGCGAGCGAGCTGCGGCACCAGAAAGACGTTGGCGAGGTGGAAACGAGACGGGCGGAGATGCTCGGGAAGAGCGCGCGGGCGGAAACGGACGGCGCGAAGGCGGAGGTTGGGAGGCTCGAGCTGGAGCGTTTGGCGATGCAGAACGAGTTGAAACGGCTGGAAAGTGAGGTAAAAAGGCTTCGGAGTGAGTTGAGGCACGCGGAAGAGGTGCTCATGGAGGAGTCGAAGAAGACAACAGCAGCATCCGCACTCGCGGCCGCGGAGATTGCAGCCGCAACAGCGGCAATGACCGCGGCGGCGGCGAAGGAGAGGGGAAACGACGAAAGCGCGGAGATTGCGAGGTTGAAAAACATCGCCGAGAAAAACGCGAAATCGTTTGCACTCGTGACGGATGAACTCGCGGAGGTTACAAAACAACTCACTGTCTCGCAGCGGTCAGTTCATGTCACAGAAACTGCCAAGGAGCAAGCTGAGGCACAACTTCGCGCGGCGCAGAAAAAAACAGTCGACGCGTTGGAGGCTGAAACGGCTATGGCCGCGACGAAGAACCGCAAAGCGGTTGAGGTTTTGGAAGCGCGCGCGGCAACGGCGCTTGTGGCGCATAAGCGCACTGTGGTGGCGCTTGAGGAAGAGGCCTCTTTGGCTGCGACCACGGCTGCGCGGTTACACAAAAACGCAATCGCGGCCCTTGACGCCGAGGCTTTGGTTTCCGCGAGCGAGTATAAAAAGACACTGACGCAACTGGATATTGATTTCGCGGAGAAACACAAGGGCGCGCTTGCGGCTGCGGAAGTAGAGTCTGATAAAGCAACTGTGGCGCACAGAGCGTTACTCGAATCCACGGAAGCTGAATTGGTTGAACTCGCGAGTAAGCACAAGAAGGAACTCGCGGACCTGCGGGCGGAACTTAACCTAGTTCAAGGCGAAGCGTCGCGGCGCGCACAGAAACTGCAAGCGCTAGGCGCGGCCGGGGAGGATGACAAGGCGGACAAAACACGGCTAGCCGCGGATGTCACCCGCCTCAGAGCGGCGCTTCTTGAGACGGAGTCGGCGCTCGAGGCGAGCAACGCGCGCGTTTTGGCGGCGGAGCAAGGGAGGGACGCCTCCAATGAAAAGTCGTCCGTCTCGGAGGAGGGCGGCAACCTCGCTGCGTCCGAGGCGCGCGCGAAAGCAGCGGAGGAGGCTTTGGCTGAGTCTACTACCAAAGTTAGAGGTCTCAAAACCGAGTTTAGTGAAAGCGAGCAGGCGCTTGACACGACAAAAATGAAACTGGCGACGTTGCGGTGGCGTCTGCTCGGCGGGTCGCGGGGCGGGGGCGACGAACAAACAGTCGCGCCGCCGCCTCCCGCGCAAACCGCGAACGCGATCGACCCCGAAACCCTTCGGTTGATACGACAAGAAATTTGCGACAAGGATGACACGATGGACGCGCTGTCGCGCACCGTGACCCGTCTCGAAGCGTGTCTCGGCGCTGAGATTGAAACTTCGCAGGTACGGCCTCCTGGCGTTTCCCAAATCCAGGCACACTGTGGAGGCCATACTCGTACCAGAAGGGCGCATTACCTCTGCCCATACTCGTACCAGAAGGGACTATTTACCTCTGCCCTGACTGTTTACTCATACACATTACGAAAGACTGACACGTTTCGTTCACAACCGCAGAAACGAGTCGTCGCGCTGGAGGACTCTTTGTCCGAGCTCACGATTTTACGCCGGGATTGTTCCGACTCGGACAAACGAGCCGCGGCGGCGAACAAACGCGCCGAGACGAGTTCCGAAACGAGCGCTTTTTTGGTAAGTATTTCCCATTTACCACATTCCGCCGACTGATTGCCCATACAGGTACAATACTGACATTTATTTTATTTCAATCAGGAAAAGGAGCTGAGTTTGGCTCAGAAACAGGCGGAAGAAGCGCTGAGAAAAGCAGAAGAAGCTGCCGCGCGCCAGAAAAACGCGGAAGAGGCGGCTATTCGGCTGAATCAAAAGCTCGTTGAGTTCGTCGCCGTCGCCGCGGAGACGAAACCGTCGTCCGCGGTGCAGTCGAGCGTTCTTTCCACGCAACACACGTCGACCGACCGCGAGTTAACTGAAAAGTTGACACAAGAGCTAAACGAAGCAAAAGCACAGCTCAAGAAACTTCGCCGCGCCGTTTTCGACGCCGACGAAAAAGCGCTTGCGTTGAAGAAAAAACTGGACGCCGCGTTGGGGGAGAGCGCGGCGGCTTTGATGGAGCGCGGCGCGTTTAAAAAACAAGCCGAGGAGTTTGAAGCAAAGGCGCGCGATGCTCAAAACGAGGCTGAGAAGAAGCTCAGGGATGCGCAAGCCGAAGCGGAAGAATTTGAGAAGAAGCTTAGGGATGCGCAAACCGACGCGGAAGAATTTAAGAAGAGGTTTAGGGACGCGCGAGCCGACGCGGAGACGGCGACCGAGTCGTCGCGCGACACGCGCACCGCGAACCGGTTACTGGCGCGGTTTTCCGATTCCGATTCTGAAACTAAAAAGATTCTGGAAACCGCGGAGTACGAAATCCAAAAAGCACACCGGGACAAGGAGGATGCTGATGCGCGCGCTGCCAGTGCCAGTGCGAGGGCGGAAGATGCGATCTCGCGCTCGCACGCGCTGACCTTGGAAGCGGCCACGCGCGAGCGCGAACGCGATGCGTGCGTTGCGAAGATTTCGGTTCTGGAAACCAAAATAACGAAACTCGAGAAACCCGAGAAACCCGATGTGAAACCCGAAACCAACCCGTTCAGACACAAAGCTGAAGCTGTGGAGGACAACGCGAAACAACCGCCCTCTGTGGCTGACGCAACGAAAATCGTGACTGTTTACCCCGTGGCGAGTACGCAAAGCCCCGAATTCAAACGCGTGGAAATTCCGTCCACCGAAAACGTGAAATCGCACGCGACGGCGGCGGCGGGTTTGTACCGCGAGGATTACAAAATCCTCGCCGAAAACGTCTCCGTGCTTTCACTTCTTTGCCAACATGCGTATTTGGACCAGGCGTGGCTCTCGGGCACGCGTGGGGACGCGCTTCGGTGCGGGCAGCAGCCCAACCCGATGGCGAGGGCCGCGGGTAAGCTGATGGTGAAACTAACCTACCCCAGGACGGTCTGCGCTACGTGGTGGGAGTACCTCTTACTGCTGTGCGCCGCCTGGGTGTGCTGCATTCTCGCGTTCTGCTACGTCTCGGAAACCGTGCTTTCCATAACCCCCGGCATTCTCTTCGCGCCGTTCTTCCCGAGCTTCTGCGTGTTGCTCGCGCGGATTGTGTTGACCACGGATTTGGACTTTAAAAACGACCGCGCAAAGTCGGTAATCAACACAGCGCACCTCGCGTTAATTCCAATCGGGTTCATGCTGTTCTTCGCCAAGCTGTGGTACGACGCGGACGGCCTTCCGTGGTGGCTGGTTTATTTGTTCCCGTTCATCACGCTTACCAAGTTCCTCGGAAACTTCGTACACGACGTGGTGATTTTAATGCCCATGACCGAGTACGCCGCGCTCGGGTTTGGCGAGGAAAACAGCGCGTACGAGTTTGCGTTTTCGGAACGGAAAAGCGGCGAGCGGGAAATCGACATGCGGACGAGACGGGTTAAGGACGTGCCGTACGTCGCAACGCGAACCTGGGAAACGAGGGGCCGCGGGCGGTTTGCAAACGCGTCGTCGTCTGTGGTTTCCGATGAAGAGGAGGATGGTGGTGGTTTTACGGACGACGTGATACGCGCGGGTTCGGACGGCGAGGACGTGGAACGAGGCGTGGATACCGCAGGAGTCGTTACCGCAGGAGTGGATACCGCGGGGGATGATACCGCACGGGTCAATACAGCACGGGTTGATACCAGAGGCGTAGTTGATACCGCAGGAGTTGATAGCAGAGGCGGAGTCGGTACCCCTATGGGCGCTATCGCGCAAACCACGCAAAGGCCTTCCATGGCTTCGATTGGCGCCCTGCTGGCGTACAAATCGCCGCGACTCACAAAACCGGCGCCGGCGCAACCCGCGCAACCGCGAGGACCGGCGCCGCCGTCTGTACCTCCGCAGCCGCGCGTCGCGGATTATTCGCACGTCACGGCTTCGCACGTAGCGCTGACGGCGCCGCGCGTTCCGGGTTTCGGCGAGTTGCCCAAACCGCCGCCCCCTGTCGGCGCCGCACCCGTGGCACGCGCCGTGCCGACCGCGGGCGGCTCGCCTTTGTTCCCGCAAAGGCAAGCCGCCGCCCGGCCGTCCGGAAGTAATCTTCATGCTGACATTCCGTCCAAAAAAAAGCAGCCGGGGTCGTCGCCCGTCATGCGAGGCGCGAACTTCGGCGCAGGCGCGTTTAAACGCTAGCGCAATCGGGAGCGCCTGCGCCTGCGAAGGCTGCGAAAAAGGGTTTCGCCGGAGTTGGTAGTATCATAATACATAGTCTATTTATTAGTCTCTTCTCTCTATTCTATTTCTTGCCAGTCACTCGGCACCTGCACGGCGAGCCCGCCACTGGATTTGAACACCCGCACGTGTTCATCCGAGTACAGCACCGCGAACGCGCCTGGTCCGCTAATCGGTAACTCTATTTTCTTTTTCAATCCGGGAAAGAACGCGGCGCCTGCGGAGATTTGCACGGAGAACGGAAGCGGGTGTTTCGCGCCTTTTGCTATTTTGTGAGGGGACTCGGTACATGCTATGCTCGTATCAGGAAAAAACACCCCACCCGCAGTGATCATCACGAACCCGTCAAACAGCTCCGCGAAGTTCAACGCGGAGTTACTTCCGTCTCCATTTTCGCTCTCGTCGAAACTAAACCTTTGGCCCGCCCGACATTTCCCCGCGATTCGTTGCACCAAGCTCGCCACGAGCGCTCGCCACGCCATCGTGCCGTCGCTCCACACCACCTCGAACACTCCGTCGAACGCGCCGGTTGTCACGGGGGCCTTCGCGGAGGCGAGTTTGTGAATGAGCTCCAGAACGTGTGCGTCGTCCACGGTTGCGGATGATACCGAGGCTACCAGCTCTTTGGAAAGCGACTGGATGTCGACATCAAGAGAAACGTCCCCGCGCGCGGCCGCGATTGGGGCACGTCTCCGGACGCAGGAGGCGGGCTGGCGGGCGGAACGCCGTGTGGATTGCGAGCTTCGGCATCCCACACCGCCCACCAGCGCGCGCTGTGCCGTGGCCATGTGCGGTGAGGTGTGAGAAGATGGATTCCGTGGTGACGAAAGAAGCTGTGGAATAAACTCATCAGATTGTTCATCTAGGCGTCACAATCGGCGGCACCGCACGGCGTAGGGCGTAACCGCCCGCCCTAGTACTAACGCCCGGGGACGTCCCCGTTTCCCCGAGCCGGGAGCACTGGTACGTAGAGTGTACTATGATTCCCGTGACGAGCAACCTCCGAAGGCGCGTGGATGAGGTCGCACTTCTTTCGGTGGATCTTTCCGGGAAAACCGCGCTGGTCACTGGCGCGACGTCCGGGTTGGGTAAAGCCACCGCGCTGGCGCTTGCGGAGCGGGGCGCGCTTGTGATTATCGGCGTGCGGGACGTGGACGCAGGCGTTTTGGTCTCTAAAGAGATCAATGACAGTCTGTCCGGGTCGCAAACAGGCCGTGTGATTGTGGGGCCACCGCTCGATCTCGGGTCGATGGATTCGGTGAAGGCGTTCGCCAAAGAAATAGCATCAAAACACCCTTCGATAGACCTTCTCGTGAACAACGCGGGTGTAAATTTCCTTCCCGAGACCTTCACACCAGACGGCATAACGACCCTGGTGCAGATTAACTTTCTAGGACCCGCGGTGTTGACGCGACTTCTGGAAAAGCCGTTGCTCGCGGCGGCGGCCAAAGCAAACGGCGGCGTCGCGAACGTCGTGCACGTCGCCAGCGCGGCGCACCGGTACGCGTCAATCGCGGGCGACACAAAAACATTCACCTCCTCGGGATTGAACCAAGGCAGCTACGCGGCTACGAAGCTGGCGAACGTGGTGTTCGCGTACGAGTGTCAGAGGCGGTGGGGTTCGGTAGGGGTAACCTCGAGCGCGGTGGACCCGGGGGCGGTTTTCTCGAAGCTGTGGGAGAGGGACGCGTTTTTTTCGAAAACGTGGGTTCTTTCTTTGTTGCGCGCGCTCTACGCCCCGCCGCGCGACGGCGCCACCGCGGTGGTTTTGGCGTGCCTCGCGCCGTTTCACGAATCTTTCGAAACGAACGAAACGAACGGCGCGAAATCAAACGAAGACAACGACGACGGCGACTCAGCCTCCCGCTTCCGCCACTACGCCCGGGGCTTGTTCGCGTCGTTTCCCGTGACTCACTGCGGTCCTGGTGATTCGCGAGCTCTCGACGAAAAAAAATCGCTCGGTGTGTTGCGGAAAATCTTCTGGAACGCGCACCTCGTGGGTTGGGGACTGTTCACTTTAATGTGTTCGGTTTTGGACTGGCCGGCGCGGCGATGGATTCCGAAATGGGTTCCGTTTGGCGTAGCGAGCGTAGCGCAAAACACGTTCGAAGTCCCATCCTCCCCCGGGTCGTACGACGAGACAACAGGGAAAGCGCTGTGGGAACTCGCGGGCAGTGCGGCGAGACTGCGGTGACAAGCTGAGGAGAGCGCTTAGCTAATAGCTTTAACAGACGTCGCTCTTTTTGCAATATTCTGTCAGCCGTTTCATCAATCGAAGTCCGAGCCGAACTTTTCTCGCGGCACCAATCTTCCATCGCACCGTTTCAGTCGTCCGAGGAGAATCTCCTTGGCCGTACGCACTGGAACGCGCGCGGTGCGCGTGCGCGAGTATCGGGGGTTTTCCTGGTGTCTCACCGCGTGTGGAGGAAGTACATCTCGCTGATTGTTTCCGCGGGAGGTGCACGCGACATGGCTGACGACAACGCCTCAGGGACGGGGGGAACGGGACGGCCCGGGTTTGGGTTCCCGCAACGACCGCGAGCGCCCGTGGTGCGTGCGCCAGAACCCACAGTGGCGCCACCCGCGGCGTTTCAGCCGCGCGTCGTGCGTCGCTTGGACACGAGTTTGGCCGCGCCCGAGCCACCGAACTTGGTGCCCCTGGCGCCAATGCAGGCGCCCGCGCAGGCGCCTCGCCAATCTCGCCATTTGCCGACCTTTTCGCGGGACGCGCCGCTCGCGCCTCCCCCCACCCCCGGCTCGGTGTCGACGTCGTACGCGCCTTCGGTCAACGCGCCCACTGTTAACATGAATCAGCAGCCCATAAACGCGTACGCCGCACACGCCCCCGCGACCGCGTCGGAGTCTTACCCCCAGACAGATTTGGATATCGGGGGTCGGTCGTACCGCGCCACCCCGCCGTCCCCCGGCGGCGAGTCGTGGACGTCGGCTGATTTGGAGAGTTACGACTCACCACCCCGGTCGAGACGAGTGACTCCGAAGCGTCAACAAAGCTCGATTCGCGGCAGGTCGGGTTTGGCTATTCGACCGGGCGACGTCGACGTTTCCGTGGACGAACCGGGCGCGGGGACTTCTTCCGGTAAATGGAAACACTCGTGGTCCATCTTAGCGGCAAATCGACTGCAACAGGGTTCGGGTGGTACCGCGAAAGCGAGTGCGCTGGTCCGGTCGAGTTCCGTCCCTACCGATGATGACGACGAGCTTTTCGAAATCGGCCGGTCATCACGGGCGCGCACGCGGTCGGTGGTGATGGCGGGATGCGTGGGCATATTCATCATCATCCTCATAATTCTGCTCGCGGTGTCCAACGCGGCGAACAGAAAGAACGCGGTGAGCTGGACGATGCCGCCGTTCCCGCCGTTCCCCGCGTACCCGTCCCCTCCACCGCCTCCGCCGCCGCCGCCGCCGCCATCGCCGCCGTCGCCGCCGCCGTCGCCGCCGCCGCCGCCGTCGCCGCCGCCGCTGCCGCCCTACCCGCCGCCCCTCCCGTCGCCGCCGCCCTCACCGCCCCCCTCGCCGCCCCCCCCCGTGTGCACCACCGCAGGCGCGTGCTACATGACCGCGGATGGGAACCAGGTGTGTCAGTACAAAGCAGTGGGGGCGGGTAATTTCGTGCCGTGCTTCGCGGCGGACGGTTCGCAGCTAGTCGGCGCGAGCGGATCCTGCGGAAACCGGACGTGCTACTTTTCAAACCCGGCGCGAGTGGATTCGCAGTGTACGTGCTGATCCCGTTACCGGCGCTGATGGTAGCCGGACTAGCCACTAGTCAATAGATATATTATTCCTAAACGAGTGAACAAGGGATCAACCGTTCGGACGGTTCAGACGGCGTCTGCAATTTTTTTGTCAGTGTATCGCAATTTTTTCAATCGACGTCTCTAGTAGGCTTTCAATTTCAAGTGTTTCACTTATTCCGAGGCGCGCGGACAGGTTGCTGTCGCGCACGCTCTTAGGCTCTGCGTCGCCGTACGCGGGCGCACGGGAGGCACTGGACATGTCGGCGCCCGTAGAGGTCGTTCCCGCGACGACACCTGGGGACCTGACAGTGCGGTTCGCGGATGACGCAGGCAAACTTAAACCCTCAACGATTTTGTCGTCCGCGGCCCCGACGCGGACGATGGTCAGCGGCGCGTGCGTGTTCTGCGCGTGTGTCTCCGCGCGTCGGTGGTACTGTGTAGACGAGGAGGTGGACGATGAGACTGAGGCGGTATCGGCCCCGATTCCGAGTCGTTCCACCACGACCCTGACGTACATAGCCGGCTCTGGTACCTCACGCGAACGAATCTTGCCTTTGGTGTTGGCTCCCCGGTCGCTGTGGTCGGGCGCGGGCGCGAACGCGCCACCGAACACCGCGCAGCTGTGTTCGCACTGCCACGTCCAGAACGAGCAGCTCTGGGGGGAAAGCGGCTCGGTCGTGTCGGATCGCGGCTCCAACCTCGCCTCGGTGCGTGACACGATGCGAAACTTCGACAGGATCATGCACTTGCTGGCGCCGGGAACCAAGGCGCGTCCACAACCTGGGCGCCCGCGGCGCAGGGCGGGGAAACACGGCCACCATGGAGGTGTCGTCCGTACGACGACGACTCGCGTCAATGATGATGAGAATTACGATGTCCAATCGATGTCCAAATCAGCCCCGGCGTCGTCGCTCGTCCACGCGCCGCCGTACCGACCTTCCCCTCTTTCGCACACGCGCGCCGCGCTTAGGGACCAGAGTTTACAAGCCGAGTTGATTGAGGCGCAGGAGTTGGGGCAACGGCGCAGGCGCCGGTGGGCGAACGACCGGTTGCTACGCGAACTCGGCGGCGCCATGACGATCACGGAGATGCAAGCGCAGTTCTCGCCTCCCCCGTTCGGCGCCCCGCCCGTCCCCACCGCGTTTGAGTTGATGCTCTCCGCGCAGAGACGCGGGGAGTGGAGTGGTTTTCACAAGGTGGACATGGACAAGGAGCGTTTGTTTCTCTCGTCGCTGGCGGAAAACACACACAAAAAGCGACAAGCCAGGCGCACGAGTTGCGGTTCCGGTCCCGGTAACGAAGCGCGTGGGAAATGGGCCGGGGTTTCACAACGCGCCAGAGTTGCGCTGCGGTCGGTGGCGCGGCGGTCGCCGGAACGGCTGGAGCGTTTGGAATCCGGGCTGCTTGATTTCGCGGCGGCGGCGAGAGACGTTGATGACGTGACGCGGCGGGCGATACGGGACCGGGAGAACGAAGGCCAGCGCGCATCGTTAGTCCACGACGACGACGACGACCGCACCCTGGTCCTACCGCTACACGATGCATTCGCCAGGCTCCTAGCGCACGGCCTGTGCGAGTTCCACGGGTTACGCAAAACCTCCAGGGTCGCTTTGGGGGGAGGGAAGGAGCTGGTGGTTTCGTTTGAGGGCGGGGACGGGGACGTCGGGGACGACGGGGACGTTGGGGACGTTGGGGACGAATTCACTGCTGGGGACGCCGACAACGTCGGGGACGATGCGGCGTGTCACGAAAACGTGCGCGTTTCGCCGCCGGCGCCCGCGGTGACTTGCGTCGCGTTTTTAAAAACCATGCACGCGAACACGGAACCATCCGGGATGGAAAGACGCGTCGCCGCGTAGTTTCCGTAAATCGAGTACGAGTAGTATGAACACCACCACATACGGAAAGACAGGTACCAAAAGATTAATCTCAAAACTCTTTACAAAAAGAATGGACGAACCGCCTGCTCTTCGTCCCGCAACGCCGTCGTCGTCTTGGTCAAGACGACCCCTAATCACCCACCACCGCACTTCGTTTTTCGCAACCCAATGTGCACCGTTACCGTTTACATGGGCACCGCGGACTTCCCCGCGTTGCGCAGCGCGTTCGCCCTTACCACGGACGCGATGGTGTTCCCCAGGAGCTTGATGTCGTCGATGGGGTTACCGGGCACGACGGTTTTGTACAGGTACGAGTCGAACGTCATCTTCTGCACGTACTCGTCCGCGCACATCTCCACAAACGCCTCGCGCGCCGGGTTTGAGCGGTAAAACACTTTCTGCAAAATATCCAGAACCTTGTACGTCGCCCAGTACTTGCGGTCCCACTTGTCCAGGTAGCTCCGTAAGTCGGCCTCATCCACGGCAAGGGTTCCGTTCTTGGACTTCTCCACCACGGCTTCCGCGGCCATGCGCCCACTTTTGGCGGCGAAGTAAATGCCCTCGCCGCTGCACTTGGTGACGTACCCGGCGGCGTCGCCGACCAAGGTCACTCTTCCTTGCACGCGCCTGGGCCTGGGGTGTTCCGGAATCGGGTGCGCCTCGACGCGGATGATCTTCCCCCCAGCGCACTTCTCCTCCGCGCGCTTCCTCATGGCGGCTTGGTAGGTTTTGATCGCGGTTTTGTTCACCACGGTCCCCGTCCCGACCGCGACGTGGTCGTACTTGGGGAACACCCAGCCGTAAAAGTCGGGGGACACGTCGTCGCCGACGTACATCTCGGCCAGGTCTTTGTAGTACTCCATCTTCTCATCCGGGATCTTGATCCGTTCCTGGAACGCGATGGCGTAGTCGTACTCGCCGGCGTCGATGTTCTTGGCTACGCGCGAGTTCGCGCCGTCCGCGCCAATCACCACGTCCACTTCCATGGTTTTGGGAACCCCGACCTTGCTGTCGCCTTCGTAGTCGTTGTACTGAATCGTGATGGCGCCGTTACCGATGCCGGGGTCTTCCAGTTTCATGAACAAACCGTTGATCAAGTTGGCACCGACGCTCTTGGCGCGTCTGCGCAGGAAATCGTCCATCACCTCGCGTCTGCACATGCCGATGTACTCCTTGTCGTTCAGGGTCTGGCCCACGTCCACCGCGCGGTTAGAGGGCGAGATCATCTTCATCTTCGTCACTTTGCGGTCGATGATCTCCTCGGGGAGGTCAAACTCGCCAACCATGCACAGGGGAATCGCACCGCCGCAGGGTTTGCAGTTGTCCATCTTCCTTTCAATCAGGAACGCTTCGCACCCGCCCTTCGCGAGCGTCTCCGCGGCACACGCACCAGCGGGGCCGCCGCCGACGACGGCGACCCGTAGCTTGCGCCCCAAAGGAGCGCCCGCCGCGACAACTTGCGTGTTGACAACCGATGACGACGCCTTGGCGCGCGACACCACCTTCTTGCCATGGAAGTTGCTGGACTTCAGGCTGTGGGTGTTGATTGGAAGGGAAGGGGGGGGAGGACGGGATCAGTTTCCGTACCCACAAGAACGCAAGAGTGGGTACGTAGGGAAGAGGTTGGCGCGAGGTTTGCCGACACCAAAAAGGCGAAAAGAAATTGCCAAAACAGGCGCTTCCGTTTGGCATCGAACCGGCCCACGTCGCGTCGAGGTGCCGTGTCCGGTTCGCCGGCAACCGACGTGTCGTGCTGTTCCGACAACACGCACGCGATCGTGTTTGTTGGTGATACACAACCACACCACGCGGCGGGTGATCGCGCGTGCGTCGTTTCGACCGCGATGCGCGGCGACGCGCCACCGTCGCGTGACACTTGGCACATCCTTGGCAATAGATGGAGTGTCGGAGCGGAGATATTATTCGCGCGATACGCTCGGCGACGCCGTCGTGTGTACCACCTACGCGTGTTTGCGTCGTGTCGATCAAACGCGTCACAGCCGTGTCCAACGCGAGTCCTTCCGCGTGCGCATCACTGATGCGTGCAAAACCGAACACCGCGCGGTCGCGTAGACACAGGCAAACAGTCGCCGAGGAAACCCTCCGGGGTCGCATCGCGACACAAAAAAGAAGCACCTCGCGAGATGCCGAAAACCATTCGGACTCGTTTACGCGGCGCACCGAACGCCGCGACCGACCAAAACTGGCGCACGTACCTGGCGTTGGAGGCCGAAGCCATGGCAAGGGAGGACGCCATCGTTACTGTGGTGGGTCGGTGTGTGGTGCGACGGCCGGGGGACGGACGCGTGCGCGATTGTACGGATGGACGCTGTTTCCAGGAAGCGAAAGTACAGATTGAGATCTTCATGCGAAAGCCGGCGTTTTTATTGGTCGAAAACCGTGCTCAAAAAAAAGGAGATGCTGCTTTCGGTGGTGGACAGTCAAGAGTAACTGGTAGGAGGAACTGAACTTCCTAACCGGCGAGGATTTCCGATTCGGTGAGGCCTTGCTTTTCGGTTTCGAGTATGGGAAGGAAAAATTGGCAAACGTTATCTGACTCGAGGCGATCTTTGGAGGGCCGTGGCCGCGCTCGGTTCCCCGAGACGCGCCATATCGACGCACGTAAGGTACGCACCGCCCAAGGCCTAGTGCGATCCAACACGTTTCCCGGCACACACGCCTGGTCGGTTGAGAGGTCGAGGCTCCGGCCACCCGCCGCGCGTGTTCGGGCCCGTGTTTCTTTCTTTCGATCGTCCCAAGAGAAAAAGGCGATGCCGCCGAGGCGTTTGTTCTCTTCGTCCCGGGACGTCCGCGGTTGGATCGGATCCCCAATTTGATTCCGTTTGTGCGTGTCGCACACGCCATCCCCAAAACGGCACGCTGACCAACCCCCTCCACCGGACTCGCGTGCCTTTCCCGTGCGCCTCTCGTTCCCCACGCGTCGCACCACGGACGCATCATCTTTCTTTTCACCAATTGAAAAAAAACAACAGGAGCCAAACTCCTCCCGCTAACCTAAGATGGCTGCCGTCGCCTCCTCCGCCGTTTTCGGCGCCCGCCACGCGATGGCCCCGAGACGTGTCACTTCGCGCGTCTCCTTTTCCCGGGTCACCGCGCGCGCCACGCGTGTTGCCACCGTGACACGCGCCATGGCACGAGAGACGGATCCGAAGAAAAGAATCGTGGTGACCGGCATGGGGCTCTGTTCCGTGTTCGGCAACGACTACGACGTTTTTTACGACAAGCTCCTCGCGGGTGTCAGCGGTGTGTCAGAGATTGACCGGTTCGACATCGGTGAGTTCCCCACCAAGTTCGCGGCGCAGATCCGGGAGTTTGACAACGAGGGTTTTATTGATAAAAAAAACGCGCGGCGCATGGATCCGGTTTTGCAGTACGCCCTCGTGAGCGGCAACAAAGCCCTGTTGGACGCGGGCCTCGACGCCCCGGCCCTGGCGAAGGTGGATTTGACCAAAATCGGTGTACTGGCGGGCAGCGGGATGGGCGGCCTGACCGTTTTCCAGGACGGCGTCAAAGCGCTCGTGGACAAGGGCCCGAAAAAAATCACCCCGTTTTTCATCCCCTGTAAGTATTGCATTTCCCAAATCCAAAGACTGTTTGACCATGCAAAACTGACACTTTTCTGTAAAACGCAAAGACGCCATCACCAACATGGGCGGCGCGCTTCTGGCGATTGAACACGGTACGTCTCCTTGGGGCTTTCCCAAATCTAACGGCGGCACACCGTGTCCGGCCCACATACGGGTGACTGTTTACTCACTCACGCGGTCTTACAACACTGACACTGGCCGTTTTACCCATCGCAAGGGTTCATGGGCCCCAACTACTCAATCTCCACCGCCTGCGCCACCGCGAACTACTGCTTCCACGCCGCGGCGAACCACATCCGGAACGGCGAGGCGGACATCATCATCGCGGGCGGCGTGGAGGCGCCCATCATCCCGGTCGGTTTGGGCGGTTTCGTCGCCTGCAGAGCGCTCAGCACGAACAACGCGGACCCGTCAGGCGCGTCACGACCGTGGGACAAAGCCAGAGACGGATTCGTGATGGGGGAAGGTGCTGGTTTGCTCGTGCTTGAGTCCTTGGAGCACGCCCTGGCGCGGGGCGCGCGCATCCACGCCGAGTACCTCGGCGGCGCCATCACGTGCGACGCGCACCACATGACCGACCCGCGACCGGACGGAAGCGGCGTCGGGTTGTGCATCACCAAAGCCGTGGAGGACGCCGGGATTGATATTAAGGAGATCAACTACATCAACGCGCACGCCACGTCCACGTTGGTCGGGGATGTTGCGGAGGTGAACGCGGTGAAAAAAGCGTTCGGGGGTGTGGAGAACTTGAAAGGCGTCAAAATGAACGGCACCAAATCTATGGTCGGGCACTGTCTCGGCGCCGCCGCTGGGGTGGAAGCCGTGGCGACGATCATGGCGATCAAAACCGGATGGCTGCACCCGACGTTGAACAACGCGGAACCGATTGACGAAGTGGAGGGGATCGACATCTGCGCCAACACGAAAGTCGAGCACAAAGTAACCGCCGCGATTAGCAACTCGTTCGGGTTTGGAGGACACAACTCGTGCTGCATCTTCGCTCCGTACGAAGACAAATAAACGTAACGTTGCGTACGCTTTAGTCACAGACTGAGCTGAGCGTCAGTCGCGTACGCTTTGTTTTTTCGGTTTGAGACGTAGACGGGAGGCGAGGTTTCGGAAAAGTAATATCGCGGAAACGACGCCCCCGCGGGGAGTGTTTCTTTTTCGGGTGGGTAAGTGGGTGAGGGGCGGGACAAAGCCACCGCGCGGGACGGTTGGTGCGTTTGTGGAAAAACACTCACCGACGCGAGCGAAGGCGATTACGGGGCGCGCGTTGGGACATGAATCGAAAACACGCTTTCTGTTCTTTTCTTTTCTTGAGGAAAGGTCTCGAGTTTTATTCTTTTCAACGTCGAGCTAACGGGTGCGGCGCCCCGATCCTGAACTTCCGTCACGAGAAGCCCGCCACGATCAGCAACACGAACGAAATCCCAGCCGCTGCGAACGCGGCGTTGAGTGGGTCCGGCGCGTTTGCCGAGGATATCGAGGAAACCCGTGAATCCCGCGAAGCGCCGGTCGTTTCACGCGACCCGGTTGCGTCGGTCGCCGTTTCGATTCGCGTTTGCGTTTTTTTCTTTAATTGTCGCGTCGGTTTTTCCGCCGGCGTGCCTTCCGCGATCCAAGCAACCGCGCGTTCCACATCCCTTTCCCGTTCCAAAATAAGCGTCACCGGTCCGTCAAGGACGAGGCCGTTTTTCAGCGCCCCGATCGTTTTCCCCCACGGCTGGTCGTCTGCGCCGAACAACACCACGGCTCGTTTCGTGCCGGATAAGTCCCCGAGCAGTTGCGCCCTCGGACCTGGACGAAAAGTGTCAGTCTTGTATGGGAAAACAGTGTTGGGATTTGGGAAAGACCCAATACGTACCGTAACTCAGCGTGGTCGTCGTGAACGCCCGCACCACGTCGCCTTTCTTCGGCGCCTGCGCCCCGGCTTGGTTCAGCCCCTGTAACTTCTGAACCGCCGCGGCTCTTCCCGCCCTCGACCCCTCCACGAAGTCCGCGACTCGCACGTACCCCTCCGTGTCCCTCTCCACCACGATCCCGAGCGGACGCTCCATGGTTACCGTGATGATATCACTCTCTTTCCCGACCACGCCGTTCCGGATGCCCAGCCGTTTCCGCAGCGCGAACTTCCGTTGCCGTTTCTTCCCCACGATCCCGACATCCACCTTGACGCGTTCCGTTATGCCGTACGCGTTAAAATCACTCGGAACGATCCCGTCGTAGAAAAAACCGCGCGCGGCGTATACCATGCGTCCGGCGTCGTCGCGCTCGTACTCTTCTTTTTTTTTGTCATCAAAGTTCTCGACCGAACCCGGTTGGGGCTCCGCCACGTCCCCCACCCACCCGTCATCTATCCGGGGGTCACCGCTCAGGGTGTTCCACCGTATGTCGTCGTTGGTTGAGTCGGCGTGGCTATCGTCGCCACTCGCCTTGCACACGATTTCTGTTCTCAATTCAGAAAACCGGATGAACATTGACACAAAAGAGTCGACCTCGTCGGCCTCGTCCGGGGAAGGGATATCCTTCGCTAACGTTATTTTCTCCCCCTGAGCACCGGGCGCCAGAACTTGGTAGCACAGAAACACCACCAGCTGTACGAACACCGCGCCGGTCACCGCGTCGCCCCCTGAGATAAATAAAAGAAAGTGTCAGTCTTGTATGGGAACACAGTCTTGGGATTTGGGAAATACAATACGTACCTTTCGCGCCGAACACGTAAGCGCAGAGTCCGGCTATGGAGGTTTCGAAAACGCCGTACACGACCAGCCCGGCGGTGGCTATTCGCGGCTCGTTTGTTTTCTCAGACCAGACGTTTGCGAAAAACGCGAGCGGGCCGGTAAAACACCAAAGCAATGCGAGGGTTTGCTGCGCGGCACTCATCGCGGCGAATTCCGGCGCGCCCGCTGCGATTGGCAGCGCTGAAGGCCCTGCCACAAAATCAAAAAAGTGCGCCATCCCCGCGACTAAATACGCGGTGGCTACTGTTTTCCGATACCGTAACAGCCGCACCGGCTCCCGCGGCGCGTACCCGCGGCGTTCGTACATCTGTCTCGCGAGTGTGTTCCCGGCATCCACGCGACACCAAATCGTTTGACAACCAGCGTTTTTTGCAAACACCTCTGCTTCGTGTAACAAGTCGCTCGCGATGCCTTTTCGGCGTGCCCGTGACGCCACCGCGAGGTTGGTGACGTACGCCGCGTTCGCGCCGGACAACCGCATCTCGCGCGGTTTCAGGACGTCGTCAATCAAAACGCCAACCACCCCGACGACTTCTTCCCGGGTGTCTAACGGCGACGGCGCCATGGACGCGACGAGCGCTACCTCCGCGGTTGGCCTGGCTTGAGACGCGTCCAGGGCGTACACCGCTAACGCATTCGCGCTGACCTTAGACGGGTCCGACGCCTCAACAAGCGTCGCCACCACGGGCGCGAGGTCACCCGGAAGCATGGGCCTGACTACCGCGCCAGAGACCGATCTTTTCAGCCCAGATGAACTCGCGGACCAAGACGACGTCGCGGAGGCGAGTACCGACCGAGCACGACGCGCCCGCGGACGCACGACCCCGAGTGGCACGCGGGCAAAGGACCCGGATGCCACCGACAACGCCATCCCCGCCGCCGGGGGAGGCCGGGGGGCCGAGGGTTGTGACAACAAGACGTTACCAAAGCCCTCGCTCGTCCCGCTGATCTCTTGGATTCCGCGTGCAACGACGAACCAGGTTCCGGAAACACAACCACCAAAAACGTCCCGCATAGCGGTTTTCGTCGAGGTCAGGTCCGTGCCTCGGTGGGTCGGAGATTGGGGAAATTCGCGAAAAGTCGAAAAACTGCGAAACGCACTTCGAACAAGCTGTTTTCCTTGCCCTCGCGCCCAGCCGGAAAGGGTCTGGCATCTGCTTGTGTTTACATCCTCGAAATGATGTCACGTGAAGTATAATAAGTCAGCAAGCAAGCAAGCAAGCAAGCAGGAGGAAGAGACAAAAAAGCCAACGCCCGCTAATCTGTTGTTGTACAAAGTCTCTCATCAAACTCCCTGAAACTACCTCCCCCCTTTTTGCCTTTCCGACTTGTCCGTGACCACTTCAAGCACTAGCGACTTCTTATACCTGTCCCAGGTCATGGCTCGTTGGAACTCGGCGAGAATGGCGGGTTCGTCCGCGTAAAACTTCATGGCGCGGGATTTCGAGCTCCGGAACCGCCGCACCACGTCCCGGTCAACGCGCTTCAGCATGTCCCACTTATTCAGGACAAAACACTTGGTGGGTTCCGTGGTGATCGCACTCGCGGGCTGGGTGAGTTTTTTGGTCAACACGACGTCGCCGAAATAATCAAGCGCACCCGCGCGGCCGGCTTCCAGAAACAACCGCCCTAAACCGCGGTGTTTCGCGCTGACGGTGCTTTCGTCGACGCCGAACGCAGCGGACGTTTTGAAACCGCCAAAGCTACCGCCGCCGAAGCTCTTGGCGTTGAATTCCGTCCCGAACTCCGTCCGGCGCATTCCCAACGTGGGTTGACACGAGCCGCCGTCGTGGCCAACGGTGTCACCGGTCAAAGGCGTGTCGCCCAACGTGGGAACGCCGTTGGCGAATTTCGGCCCAGAGGCGGTCGGCGTGGTGTTCGTATTCGCGTCGTTGTTTTCAACCCCGCGCCGCTCGTTTTCATTGAAAGTCGCCGCCGCTTCCGACGCGTGCCCGCCAATCGTCTCGAACTCGCACAGTCGGTCGCCGGCGAGCCCGGGAAACGCGTTGGGCGTTCGCGCGCGCGAACTCCCGCGGCTCTCCCCGCGCAACGAGCTCGCCAAACTCCGCGTTCCGTGTAAATGCGAAAACTCGTCGATGGTTTCGTTTTCGGTGTCGTCCACGCCGGGGGGCGGGGGGGGTGTTGCGTCGAAGCCTCCTTTGTCGTGAAGCGCGATCGCCGCGGCAGCGACCGGGCCGTCCCTTAGGACGTTCATTTTGCGCAACGCGGTTTGGTTCAAAATCTCGCGAACGAACTTCACCCCGCCGCTCTCCACGAAGAAAATCTCCTCCGTCTCTTCGCCTTGCTTGTACACCACCGCGTTTCGCGTGTACTCGCGCGTAGTGAGGACGTATGCCGTGCTCCTGATTGTGGGTAAAGAAAAGTGGTTAACGTCTTGGACCTGGGAAAACAGGCCAGTCGTCCTGGATTTGGCAAATGCGGGGACTTACCGAATCATCGACGCGGGGACGCCCGCGAACGCGGGGAGGCCGTGCAGAAACTTGATCTTCGCCGCGAGCTGCGATTGTTTCCAAAAAAAGTGTCAGTTTGTGTATCGCGCCGTGTGGACAAACAGTCAGGGCAGAGGTAAGACGTCCCTTCGCAGGACGAGTATATCGCGCCGTGTGGACAAACAGTCAGAGGTGATGCTCCCTTCTGGTACGAGTATGGGCAAACAGTCGGGCGGATTTGGGAAAGGCCGGATTCAACACGTACCTGCTCCTCGGAAACGGCGCCCAGGATTCGGTTATAGTCGTCCCTAGAGATAAAAAAGAAAGTGTCAGTCTCGTACGGGCATTCAGTCTTCGGAATGTGGTAAATGGGAAATACTTACCTGCTTATCGTTAAAAACTCCACGTCCGTTTCCGCCCTCACCGTGGCGCTCCGAACGCTGCCCTCCTGCAAAAGCGCGAGCTCGCCGAAAGAATCGCCGTTGTACAGCGTCGCGACCTTGGCGAAATGGTCGGTTGGTGTGTGTTTCGCGTCGCCGGCGTCGCCGCCCCCGCCCCCTTTTATGGCAACCGAAACGCTCCCCGAAAGGATGATGTAAAACGTGTTTCCCGGGTCCCCCTGGTTGAACACCACGTCCTCCCCTCTCGCGGTCCGGTACCCCATCGAGCGGCACACCTCCACGCGCTCCGCGTGCCGCAGGGTCTTCGCGAACCGCAGAGGCCCCAAAATTTCCATCAAGCTCAAAATGTCGCTCTCCGTTCGGTCCCGAGACGGTTTGCCCAAAATCGTACGCCGCGTATCAGTCTTGTCCTTGGTTTTCTGCTGCAAAGCCCCACCCACCAGGGACAGCTTGCCTGCCCTACGACCAGCCGATGCGAACCGGGAAAGGGGCGTGCGCCGCAGGCTCGTCGCGCGGCTCAGGCTGGCCGCCTTCCCGGACGACCCATCAGGGCCGAGGTTTTTTTGAGGATTTGGAAAACTGCCTTCTTTGGGTCCGGGGTGCGCGATTCCGGGAGTTGTTGACTCGCCGGCGTTTTGGCCGGAACCCGCGGACGCGTCATTTGGTGTCGGCATCGCAACGGGACGTACCGCACGACGCGCGTCACCCGGACCGCCGAGACCAGCCACGCGCGCGCGTCCCCGGAAGTGGTGGCACGATGAGGAAGGAAGATTCGTTAGATTTGAGCAAATTTTGTTTTTATGGCAAAACCTCAGTCGACACGACGATACGACAAATTTGCGTCGTCATTACAACCCGTCGCCCAGCTCGTGGAACTCCATCTCCACCGGCCCTCCCGCGGCGAGCAACACACTGGCGGCTTCGTCCGCGTTCGGGTACGCAGCCGCGTTTCCCGGTGCGCCCCTCTTTTTCAAATCGACAAACGACTCGTCGCGGCGCGCGGATTCCCGAATCACAACCGGCGTTTTATTTTTGTCGATTTTGCAAAAAAATCGCGTCTCTCTTAATCGCACGCGCACCCCGTCGCACCGCATCCAGAACCGCATCAGCACGAACCAGCACGTGGGCATGACCCTAACTTTAATGGTCACTGAGCTTTCGCCGTTGTCGTCGAGCTCGGATTCGTACAGCGTGAGCTCGTCGAAAAACAAAATAGGCTCGCGCGCCATCAACGCGCCGCGGTCCACGCGCTTTTGGGTGGACATCCAGCTTTTTTTTTGTGTGTTCGTTTTACGGTTACTGCAGTCTTCCGACGACGACGCTTCTTCGCCCGCGGCCTCCCCTCCCCTCATGACGCTGCCTCGGTACGGCGTGGTGAACGTCCAGTCGTAATCCGAGATTGGTTGTGTTTCGTCCCACCCCGGTGGCGGTGCGGACCCAGAAGACCCGGAGTTTGTGTTGGGCGGCGCCCCCGTGCCGAACCGGAGCCGGTGCGCCTCCGCCCATCGCGCCGCGGCTGCGATTTTAAGGGGAGGCGCGTTCTCCACAAGCCACTCCCGGAGCGCGTCTTCCGCGTTGAAGTGCAGTTTCGTGTTGGACTCGGCGTGCGTCAGGGTCAAGGCGCTGCCGTACACCATCTCGGGAAGGTGGGAGGTGCCCAGCCGAGCCTCCAAACCAGCCAGCGCTTCCTTGCCCAAGATCGGCGTGCGACTCGTGCGCACCTCCCACCCACCGACGGTCACGCCGTCGTGCGTGGACAAAGAAGCACCCCCGGCGTCTCGCAAGGCCCTTTGCGCGTCCGTGACGTCCGCGGGCGCGAGGTGCGGCGCGGAGTCGGGGGGGGGGGCACGGTCAGGGAAGGAGGTCATGACCTAGCGCGCACGGGTCTGTGCGGAGGGGAAGCGGGAAATCGTTTGAAGACGTACAAAAATACAAATTGGAAAAATATTATTCGACAGCTTGTGCGTCCTCGGGCTCTGCGGCGGCTGCCTCCGGATCAGGCACGGGCTCTGCTGCCGGCGCCTCGGGAACCGCCTCGGGCTCCTCTGCGACTGCCGCGGGCACCGCCTCGGGCACCGCCACCTCTGCGACTGCCGCGGGCACCGCCTCGGGCACCGCCACCTCTGCGACTGCCGCGGGCTCCGCCTCGGGCTCCTCTGCGACTGAATCGGGCTCCGCCTCGGGCTCCTCTGCGACTGCCTCGGGCACCACCTCGGGCTCCTCTGCGACTGCCGCGGGCTCCGGTTCGGGCTCCTCTGCGACTGCTTCAGGCTCCGGCACCGCCACCTCTGCGACTGCCGCGGGCTCCGGTTCGGGCTCCTCTGCGACTGCGTCGGGCTCCGCCTCGGGCTCTTCTGCGACTGCCTCGGGCACCGCCTCGGGCTCCTCTGCGACTGCCTCGGGCACCGGCGCGGCTTCAGGCGCGGCTTCCGGCGCCCCTCCCTCTGGCGCCCCCCCTGGCGGCGGCGCGAGCGGATCTTTCATTTTCGGATCTCCCCCAAACATCCCCTGCACGATTTGGTTCATCTCAACGTTTTGAAACGCCCCCATGACCAGCGCGGTTACTTGTTCCTTGTTCCGCGCGACTTCCGGGGAGACGCCGCACTTGTCCCGCTCCAGCTCCTCACGCGAAATCCCGAACGAAAAGTTCATGGAGTCGTATATGTCCGCCAAAACCGGGTGCACCACGCCTAAGCCGCACTCCAACCCTAGGGAGATTTCAAGCGCCGCGCCGAACGGGTCGTTGTTCTTGTCAAAACTACACAGGTTAGCTCCGCCCTCGGGTTCCCCGTCTAACTTGCGCTTGATGTTCCGCGCGATGATCAAGCCGTGAATAAACGCAGTGCTGTGATTGTGAAAGAAAAGTGTCAGTCTCGTATGGGCAAACAGTGTGTCAGGATTTGGGAAACGCCCAAGGCCGTACCTGGCGATGCGCTCGGGGTACTGATTGCCATCCACCGCGTGCGCGCCGCTGCTGCCGAACATCTTGTCCTCCAGAATGTCACCGCCGGCGTATACGTTGGTGAAGCCATTCAGTTGGCAGTACGCGGTGACCTTGACGAACCCTTTATCGTCCACCTGCGCCGCGATCGCCGGGTCTGTGCGGTCGTCCTTGAACAACCCCGTGTTGGGTGTCGCCCCAACGCACCGGTACACCTTGCCCGCGTGGAACACGTTGCCTTTGTCCGTCTTGTACTCGCGAAGCATGTCGTCAAACGCGATCACGCGCTCGTTCAAGTGCACCTCCACGCCCAGCTGTTCCATGCGCTTCATGATTTTTGCGTGCGCCTTCGGAACCCGGGGTAACAAAACCGAACCGCTCTGCACTAAGACCACCCTTTTGCCCGGGTAACGCTCGCCGATGTTCGAAGCGCACTCCACCCCCACCAGCCCGCCGCCGATGACCAGAATCGTGTCGCTACAGCGAATCACCGCGGCTTCCGCCTGGAGCTGCCGCAAACGAAACTCAGCGGTGGGGTTTTCGATTTTGATGTTCGACGAGTACGACGACCCGGTGGTGATCACCAAGGAGTCGTACGGAACGACCGCGCGTTCCGACCCGACCTCGACGAAACTTTTCGAAACACTCATCGCGAAACCGGGGACGTGCGAGTTGCGGGAGTGCGAACCCGCGTCGATCACGGTTCCGTACGCGCACACCGTGCTTCCGATAGGTAAAACAAAGTGTCAGTCTTTCGGGCCGCGTGTATATCCGGGATTGGAAAGGGTAGGTCCTGTACTCCATACAGGGCAGTAAACACGGTGTGTTGATTTGGGAAAGAAAATACGTACCCGCACCACCGCCCTTCCGTCGCGGTACCGGGGTTACACAGCAACATGGGCTGCGCGGTGACGTCCTCGAAATAGTTTTTCGGGTCCACCAGGGTTACGTGGAAGCGGTCGTCCCGGGCGAGGTCAAACGCGACGGTGTTCCCGGCGTCGCCGCCGCCGAGAATCACCACGCGGTGTTTTTTTTTTTCATCGCCGGCCGTCGCGTTCTTCCCTGTGACGACTTTGTTTTGATTGGCTTGTTTCCTGCGCAACAAACCGAGCGCCGGCGCTAGTGTTTTTTCCGTTTCCAAAAACGGCACGACGAGTGCTTCCAACATGCGTTGATCCAGACCAAACGGGGGTGGGTCTTCCTGTTCCGCCAACGACGCGGTTTCGGCGATTTCGTTAGCCGCGGTCGCCCTCACCTCGTCGCTCACGGGTAGCCCGTAGCTCGCGCCTGCTGCCAAAAAGCGCGTCGCAATGTTCGTCGCGCTCGCCTTGACCATCCGCAGCCGCGGTAACGAAAGCGCCCCCGCAGCTGTCGGCGAAATCGCCCCCGCTGCACGTCGCAGCTGGTCCACCTCCACCAAGAAAGTCAACGCCTCTTCAGGGAGCCGCGCGCGCACCACGGCCACCCTCAAGCCTTGCAGAATCCCAGGCGTGCGCAACGCGGTGACGATGTCGCGACACGAAGACACCGCCAATTCCTCAGAAGCTCTTCGCATGATTGCCTCCGCCACGTCCTCCGCGTAAGCTTCCGTGTCTTCGCCGTCGCCCATGGAAGAGCCTTCGCCCGCGCGGCTCTCCGTTTCCCAAGCCGTGTCGTCGTTACTCCCGGGACCCGCGATTCCGCCGCTTTTTTGGACCTTTTTCTTCGGCCGCAACGAATCCGGCAAATCGTCGTTCCGCACGAGCACCACGCGAGACAAGTACTCCTGATTGGAGAAAGAAAAAGTGTCAGCCTTGTGTGGGCGATCAGGGAGTCGGAATGTGGTGGGTGGGAAAGCCCCGCACCTCGCCCTCCAGGGTTTTCTCTTGCTTGCGCGTAACCCTCACGGCGCCGTTATCGAGGAAAAACGAAAACTCGCCGGAGGCCATGAACCGGAACTCGGGAGGTACGTCGTGCAGGGAACGAGGGCTGTGTTTGTCGTTGGTACCAGTGGTACCAACCACGCCTCCGTTAAACGTAAACTCGTCATCGGAATCATCCTCGTCCTCGCCAAGCGTCAGCGCGTGCGTCATTACCAAGTGCCTGATGACTTTTAAGCTATCGCTCGCGCGACACATGAAGAATCCCGGCTCGGTGGTTTGGTCGATTTTCTTTTCCTCGTAGTCGAAAACCTTCACCGCGAACATGTGCGACTGCGCCTTGACTCGTTTCGACAACGCGGCCATGGTGTCGCTGATGCTCGCCGTGGCGAACACCTCGCCGAACCCCAACACCGTCACGGTTTGGCCCGCGAAACACTGTCTGCAGATCGGCAAAGCAACCTCCGAGTCCAACCCTTTAATAAATAAAAGAAAGTGTCAGTCTTGTACATGTATGGGAACACAGTCTTTTTTTAATTGGGAAACGCGCAACACGTACCTTTATATTCGCGCTCGTTGACTTCGAACCGCAGCGCCTCGGCCAGCGTCTCAACGGAGACTTCCCTTTGGTCACCGAAATGCTCGTCCCAGAACCGCCGGGCGTCCGCCTGTTTCAGCTTATTCGCAGTGCGCGTGCTGAACTTGTGTAACTGTGTGGCTTGCACCAAGGACTCGACGTGCTTACGAAGTTCGTCCTCAGTGTCGCCAAGCTCCTTCTCCGCCGCTTTCACGTCCTTGCCCTTCGACGCCAGGGTTATACACAAACACACGCTGCTTTTGCCGAGTACGCCGTCCGCCATCGCGAGCAAGCGCGTCAGAAGAAGGTCGAGCTCGGCGACGCAGCTTTGGATGTTGCCCAAAATAACGCGCGTTCTTTTGTCCTCCTGGTTCAACCCATCCACCATCCCGTCGATCTGATCCAAAAGACGCGAACACCGCGTCGCGGTTTGGGGTAAATCTTTCGCCGCGTCGATACGGGCTTGGACCTCGTTACACAACGCGTGCAACGCTCTGCCGAGGTCAACGGTCACGGCGAACAACACGTCCGCCATCTTGGTGCAGGTTCCGAGACGTTCGACGAAGTAAACTTAACCTCGTGAATCGCGTTACGTTTAATGCAGTTGAACGCACCCGAGGTTTGGCTTGGAGTTCACGATGTGTCACACCGTACACCACGGTCGCCCGGCTCCGTTCGTCCACGGTTCCCCGCAGATCAGGGGCGCGGCGACCCGAAACCGCGCGCGCGCGAGTGACCCGTCCCGGTGTCCTTGGCGCTTCGCGGACGGGACCGAAGGGTGTCGGCCAGTCCGAGTAAGCAATCCAAAAAAAGAAAAGTTGCCGACCTTTGCCGTTTCGTGCTTGAGTTTGCATTTCTTTTGTATGGGCAAACAGTCTCGTGATCGTGCAGTGGTCGCCAACGCCTTATGAGTTCGTCGTCCAGAGGCGCGCTCAAAAAGCCGCGGCCTGAAGCCTGCAAAGATTTGTGCCGCTCTCAATTGTCCGGTGCGACAGACGGGCGGCAGTCTCACGCGCGTTTCCGTGTCGCGACTTTCCGAACCGCGGAACGGACCGGGCCCGCGGAAGGTACGCTCCGTCGAGTTGCCGACGCAAGGCCGTCGAGACGCGCGCACCCACACACATCACATCACCACCGCGCCGCGCAAAAAGCAAAGATGAAAGTCACGTCGTTGTCCTTATGGAAGTGGAACGGGGACAACGTGGAGCCTACTTGCCTTGGCAGGGCTGAGGACGTTACCGAGTTTGGGTATTTCCAAAGACCGAGTGTGCGTGAGATGTTGACGTTCATTTCGCGGACGATCGTAAAGCGAACGCAACCTGGACAACGGCAAAGCGTGGAGCAGGACGCGTACTTGGTGCACGTCAGTAACCGCTCGGGTTTGGTCGCGATCGCGGTGATGGACAAGGAGTACCCGAGCCGGTCCGCGTTTTGTGTGCTGGGAAAAATGTGCGACGACTACGTTGATAAGGTGGTTGGCGAGGGGTGGAGGGTGGTTACGGAGGATGACCAGCGAGGCGACGCGTTGTTGGCCACCGCGATCGCGCGGTACCAAGATCCGATGGAGGCGGACAAGATTTTGAAAATCCAGGTACGCGTCGCGTTTCCCAAATCCAGACGCTGTTTACCGCCCCTCTTTGAGTGCACTACTCGTGATGTATGTAGCATTGCCAGCACGACCGTAACACTTACCAGTACTCGCGGCTCTTACGAATACATCACAAACGCACTGTTTGCCCATACAGTACACCCATACGCAAGACTCGCGACTGACCCTTTTCTTTTCCATTCCCAGCGCGAGTTGGACGAAACAAAAGTCGTGCTGCACAAAACAATCGACTCCGTGTTGGCGCGCGGGGAGAAGCTTGATAACCTGGTTGATAAATCCACCGACCTGTCACTGGCGTCGCAGATGTTCTACAAACAAGCAAAGAAGCAAAACCAGTGCTGCACGATGATGTGATTTTGAAAAAGGATTGAAAAATCATCGCAGCTGTACCTAATTACCTTATTACCTATACCTATTGTTCCCATCTGTGTGACTACGGTGCCACACGAGCATCACTCATCACGGATACGGTCTCATCCGACTATCTCATCTCACACGACTATCTCCCGAGCTCGTTTTTAAGCGCATCGTACGCGTCGTAGGCTTTTTTGAACTCAAACTCCGCGGCGGCTTTGTCGTCCCCTGAATGTACGTCGGGATGCCACCGCATGGCGCTTTCCCTAAGCGCGCCTTTCAGCGCCTTTTCAGTCAAAACCAAACCGCTCGCTATGCCCAGCGTCGCGCGGTGAGGACAGGAGTTGGTATGTCGCGTTGAGTTTGAGCCTGGGTTCGATCCCGGCCGGTGCGCTTTTTCTTGAAACTCCGTGTACTGGTACCCGTCGCCGAAGCCGTCGAAGCCGAAGCCGAAGCCGAAGCCCGATTGTTTTCGCGCCGCTTTTGCAAATGCCTCCCAAAACGCCGCGCCGTCGGCTTCGGAGTCGGAATACGCATACCGATTTCTTTTAGAAAAGGTCCCTTTGTGTGTCGTGTCACCAGAAGCGCCGTGGGGGTTACAGTCTTCAAAAAACGCGTCGTCCGCAAAGGGCACGCTCCGCGCCGATCGTTTCGATTTGTTTCGGTTTCGTCCCTCTTTCTTTGCAGGATTGCTCGCCGAGCCGCCCACGCGGTGTTTGTACTTGACCCTTTGCTTGTCGGATTTCTTTTCGGATGTATTGTCCTCACTGCGTTGCTGCTTGTTAGGCTTCCTTTCTGCTGTGTGTCGCTTCATATTCCGCTCCGCGGGTCCGCTTCCCGGTCCAAACCGCGCGTCGCCCGCGTGCCGCATCGCGGCCGCGACGAAGGCTTCGTAGGGCGTGCCGTTCCCCACGTCATCCGCGAACACCGCACGCGCCCAGTCCTTCGTGTTCCTTCGCTTGCTTGGGCTCTTTTCGTTTGGATTACTCGCCAATGGGCCGCTCGTTGGTTTCAACTCCCGGAGCTCGCGAAGCGACCGCATCGTGACGTCCGCACCTCGCCACTCGTTCAAGGTGCGCCGTGTCCCGCGACGAAGTTTTCGTACACGCGCCTTGTCCGTCTCGGAACGCGACGACAGCGGCGCCGCGGTCCACGGTAACACCCAGGGGGGTGCGCATCCAGCCGCCGCGGCGGGGGGTTGCGCCGGAGCAACTGCGGCGGAGTGGCACGCCGAACCTCCCCGAGCCGCGGATGCCACCCGCCAAGCCCGGCGAAGCATGGCGACTTCCCAATGGCGCTTTTCGCCCTCGAGAGCTGAGAGCTCGGGAAGCTTCGTCGCGGTCGGTTGCACGCCCGATTTGCCAACCGGCGCGGGCGACCTTTTCAGATCCAAACTCGAACTCAAACGTAATTGATACTCGTTGAACTCGAAGAGTCCCCATCTCCCGCGACGCGTACGAGCCCGCGACCGGGTGAAAAACGTTCGCGGACGTCAGCGTCGGCGCATATAGCACGCGCGTGTGACGTTCGTGACCTTTGTTTGACTCTCGCGTCGTTGACACGCGCCCGCGTCCGGACCGAGGGCGGGCGCGAATTGTTTCCGGGGTCGATCCGTCGCGTCGTTCGCGATTTACGCGGTTTTTCAAGTGCCTCGCTCGTCCGGGTTCGCGGTGCCGATCCTTGTTCCGATCGAGGGTTTCCTTTTTTGAGCTTCACAGGCATGGCCACATTGGCTGAGATGCCCGCGACGCGCGCGGGGCCGAGGGAGGTGACCGCGGGGCACGACGCCCAGGACAAGACAGGGACCACGACAACAGAAGGAAAAGCGTCACCCTCGGGCTCGGAGGATCCTGCGAGCGCGGTGACGGGGCGAAGTGTGGGGGTTGGGGGGGAGGCTGAGGCTGAGGCTGAGAAAGGCCACGGCGCGCTCGCTGGTGATCAGGACGACGCGACGCGCGACGGGAACCCGCCCACGGAAACCGCCCAGGAGGAGGGCGCGAACGTGCTGATCACGCACACCGCAGACGCCGCACGAGGCGAGCAGTTGCTTGACGCGGCGTGCGAGTTGGAAGAGACTGAAAAAGATGAAAAAAACTCGGACGATTTCGACGGAGACGGAGACGACGACGACGAGAACTCCGACGACCCTGGCGACGACGAAGCCTTAGCCGGTCTACACAACATGGCTCTTGCTCATCAAAACCAGCACCCGCAAGAGGGTGGAGGGCGCCGCCGATCCGTGCGCCAAAGCGCGCACATCACGCAAGAGGAGTTGAGTTCGTGTTTCCATCTTCCGAGCGAAGCGGCGTGCCGGGCGCTCGGGATCGGGCTGACGGTTTTGAAACGCCAGTGCCGGAAGTACGGCATCAAGCGGTGGCCTTTTCGTAAAATGAAGAGCCTTGACCGGCTTATTACTAACGTACAAGCGGGAATTTCCCCGGGGGATCAGAACCGAGTTCTGGTGAAATCGGTGGAGGAACTGGAGGTGCAGAAACAGCGCATGCAGGAGTGTCATGATTTGGACTTGGACGAAAACACGAAACGGTTACAACAGGCGTACTCGAAAGCGAACCACAAAGCGCGACGCGCAGCGCACGCGGGGGATATGGGCGGCGTCGGGGGTCTGCTGGCGCTTTCGGGTGGGGAGCCGCCGCCGCACGGTGGACACGGCGGCGGAGTTTCGAACGCCTGCCTTGCCATGGCGCAGGCGGCGGCGATTGGCGACGGGCGGCCTCACGACCTTAACCGAGTTTTGGCGCAAGCCAAGGCGCAGGCTGAGCTGTTACGGGGCGTGGCGAGCACGATTCCCGCCCTACTCCCAGGTCAACGAACCACCTCACAGCAGATATCCGAAATAGCAGCGCGCGCGGTGACCGCCGGCGCGCAAGGCGTCGTTGACGCGGCGACGATCGCGTCCCTCACCGCGAGGGGGGCGGCGTCCAACCCGTTCGCGCCACCGGGCGGCGGCGGCGCGCCCGGACTTAAAGGCACTTCCGACGATGGGTACGACGGGTACGACGCGAGGAACCCCACGGACGCGGTGGTTGGTGCTTGGTCACCCGCGCGGCCGGTGGTGGGCGTGGCTAAAAAAGAAGCCGGCACGGACCGAGGCGCGTGCACGCTGGAGCAACTGCTCGCGGGCGGGTTACTCAACGCGGGTGTTAGGGATGGGTGGGACGACCGCGAGGAAAGCGCGAGGGGGCGGAAACGCAAACCGAGCGCGAAGCTGTTGGAGTACGACTTCGGAGGCAAGCGGGGGGGGGTCAGGGGAAGTGGGTTCGGGGGACAAGGCGGGCAAGGCGGGCAAGGCGGAGGCGGCGACGACGACGACGCCGATCCGCTCGCGTCCCTCGCCGCCGCCGCGCTCGCGGTGAAGGAGAAAGTCCCCGGCCGAGGCCGAGGAAGGCCGCCTGGCAGTAAAAACCTCCCGAAACACACGCACAGCGCGCCGCATGTGCACGACAGCATTCAAAACGCGCGGGACGCGGCGCTGGCGCGGTTTGCGGGGGCGGCGAGTAGCGGCGGTGAGTATTTCCCAATCACCACATTCCGCCGACTGATTGCCCATACGGGACTGACATTTATTTTTTTACAATCAGGTTTCGGTACCGCCGCGCACGCCCACGCCAACACCTCGGGGTTCAGCAAAAGCGCGGTGACGCTGTTAGTCACGGAGCACGCCGACCGAATCAGGGAAGCGTTACTGAAAACGGTTTTGGAAAGCGAGGCCATGACAGCCGACACTAAGGAAACGCAGGTGAAGAAAATAAACGAAGTCGTCGGGGTGGAGTCGCTGAAGTTGAGAGACGCGCTGAACAACGCGTTGGCGTTTCTGAACGTTTAAATTTTCTGGCGCATTTTAATAACGGGTTGGGATTGGTACGAGGAGGTATCGCGTGGTAGGGAAGGTTTTGGTGACGGACGCGTACGGGATGGATGTGTAAGGGAGTATATAAAGGGAATCGTGGTAGGCATGCTTTGAGTGTATCGGGTCCCGTGTAAGGGATGCCTTGAGTGTATCGGGTGGGTCCCTTAAGGGATGGCTTATAAATATTCGTGAACGGTCGTTTTATAATAATCGAAACAGCACAAGAAACGCTAAAGTATTCCCCGCAGCGCGGCCGCGCTTGTGGCGACGACGAGAACTATGAGAAGCAAAAGCGCCCCGACGCTTCCCAGCAAAACCGCGACTTGTTTTCCCGAGTACTCCACGAGCTGCGTTTTCGGTCGGTACGCCTTGCTCGTGTCCGTTTTTCCATTTTCTCCGTTTGTATCCATCTTGTCCCGCGCGTCATAAACCAAGTCCCACGTGTCGTCCCACGTCGTTGTGACTTTTTTGAAAAACCCCTCGAAGTCGTTTACGAATTTTCGCGATTCAATAACCTCGCTGTACCCGACCGGAATCGTAACCCCGAAGCTGGCGCTGTACCGCTTTTGCGAAAGCACGTGTTCCTTGCTCGCCGCGACGATTATCTGGACGTCGAGTTGCCGACTCCAGGTGTACTTAATCAGTCCTCGTTTCAGGGGTAACGCCCTGGGTTTAATGTTGCGCGTGCCCTCGGGGTAAACGATCAGGCCGCTGGCACGATGGACGCCGAAAATGTCAGTCTTTCGGACCGCGTGTATGAGGGATTGGAAAGGGGTCCGACGGAGTGGGGTCCGTACTTTCCGACTGTATTCCATACAGGGCAGTAAACAGGGAGGCGGAACGTGGTGATTGGGAAAGTTCCTTACCTGAAGTCGCCGTGCGTTTCCCGGTGGGTATCGAGTTGCGCGTTCAAGGCTTCGTGCGCGCCTGGTTTGTTTCGTTTGAACGCGAAAACGGCGCCTACGGCCATCGCGGGTAGGGCGAAAAGCGGGAACACGTACACCACCAGGTACCTGGAAAGAATAAAAGCCCGGCCTTCGGTGAGGTACACATCGATGAAGAAATCAGCCCAAGCGCGGTGGTTGCACAGGTAGACGCATTTCCCATCTTTGTGCAACCCCCTGTTACCCACTAGGGTCAGGTTGCACCCCATCACGGTTGAGGTCATGAACTTACTCCACGTGAACGAGAACGACGGGCGGTACTTGTCCCGGAAGCCCCACACCGAGGGTCTGCCGAACACGAACGATAGAGGGAGGGACAGGGAAAACAAGGGAAGCACCGCAAGCAGTGTGAGGAAACCCACGATCTTGCCCACGAAACCGTCGGAGGTGGTGCCGCGCATGGCGCGTGGATGTTTTGGTAAATTAATGGACACACGCCCCAGAGGTCGGTCACGAGTGCGCTCGCGACGTGTGGCGCGAAACGCGAAACGCGCGTGTCGAGGTGTCAACGTCGGAGGGGCGGACAAGAGGTCATGGTGCATTTTATCGATCGAAAAGTTTTTGGCCAACTTTTTCAATCTACGCCGACGACTTCCCCGCCTCGTTGTCTGCCCTCTTCCGTCACTGCGTGTCCGCGCGAGGTGGCGTTTCGCGACTCCGCACGACTCGCGGTCACGCCACATGGCGTGGATTGCGGTCCCGGAGCCTCACCGAATAGCGTTGGAAGAGCGCGCGAGCACCAGCGGCGGCGCGACAGATTTTGCTTTTACTTCTTCGGTAAATCTCCTCCGAGATCTGCTATCGCACTTCTTCACCGCGTACCTGGAGGACGCCCCCGAGGTAAGGAAGCCTTTAATGTCTCATTTGCTGGCGCATGCGCGTGCGTGCGGGTTGATTGGCGATTCCGTGCTTCCAGGGCTCGCCAGCTTGTTCCACGACTTACGAACCGAGCTGAACCACGGCCCCGAAAAGTTCGCCGCGTTTTACCACTTCATCTTCTTCGTGGCGAGGGACGAGGGCCAGCGGAACCTGAGCAAGGCGAGTTGTCAGGTGGCGTGGCGGTTCGTGTTGGGGAACGGCCGGTTCGCTTTGCTTGATTTGTGGCTCACGTTCGTCAACGGGAAAGACCTGGGCAGGGGGGTTTCCGAGGACACTTGGTGCCAGGTTTTGGATTTCGCCGCGATGACCATCGGCGGCCTAACGATACGCGACTACGACCCACACGGCGCGTGGCCGGTTTTGGTGGATGAGTTTGTTGATTTTCTGAGGGGAGGTTCGCAGAGTGTAAATACGCGTAACGCCGAATCGCCCGAATCTGAGCAGAAGTGGAGAGTCAGTGGGTGGGGTGATCGGGACCGGGACTCGGGGTGGGGAGTGGACTGTTTCGATACAAACAAAACGGACCGCAACGACCACGCGATGGGCACAGGCGGACAGATACTCGCTTCTGCTGAGATGATTCGCCCGGTGGAGTGGGGAGGCGGGGAGGTTGCCGGTGATGGCGGTGCGTGCGGTACCCGAAACGTACGCGCCTCCTCCGCGGAGCACCGCCATCACCAACCAACGGCCACGGCCGTCGTCGGGTGCAAGCGCCGGCTCTCCGCCGTGCTCGAGATGGACGGCCTCGCCACGCAGCTGGTAAGTATTTCCCATTTACCACATTCCGCCGACTGATTGCCCATACACGACTGACATTTAATTTTTTACAATCAGGAGCGGCAGGCGCGGGTGGAGTCGCCGAGGTTTGGCACGAGTTCCGGGCAAGCCAGCGGCACTGGTGTTGGCACGAGTGGTAACAGCCACCAGTTCATACCCATCCCGGCCGGCTCCACAGAAGAAAATCAAGCCAGGTTCGCGGTCGGCGCGTCGGGGACAAATCCAGCCACGGGATCGCCCGCGCGGAAATTCGCGCGAATCGCGACGCGGCCGGGAGAAACGCCGCGGAACCACCCGCGCGGGGGGGGGGGGGGGGGGGGGGGAGGAGGGTGTAGTGCGTAGCAGGGGGGGGGGGTATTACGAACAATTCGTATTACTAAATGCACCGGTTACTGTGTGTCGACCGAACAATTCACGGGCGCCGCTTTTATCGTGAGCGTCCGTAGTTTTTTGTTCCACTTGGCGGTGGCGTCATCCGCGCGAATCGCGAACGGCGTCGCGACCGCGACCCGGGGTTCGCCAACGCCCGGGTCCAGGGTTACAAACCGCTGGCTGACTTCCAAATTCGCCAGTCGCGTGCTGGTGAGCTGCGGGAGGTGAAGCGTCACCGTGACTAAAGTGGGCGTGCCGTTTGCGTCTCGGTCCACCACCACGGCGTGGGACGCTTTGACTTCCTTGATCTGCGGAGAGACGAAGGACGCCGCTTTGCAATCTGTTTTCTTCGAAACCCCCATCCCCGCGAGTTCCGTCAGCAGCGAAACAGACAAATTCTCCGTTCCGCAAAGGCCGCTCCGGCGCGTCTCTGCCGCCGCCGCCGCCGCCGCGGAAAACGCGCTCGCCTCGCCTCTGCGCGCGTAGCACCGCCGGCCGCCCGGCGGGTGGCGGATGAAAACAACAGAAGGGTCCAGTTGTTCCGCGAACTGGGTGGCGCTTTCTATCAGAAAAGCCTGGTACGTAGGGTCACCTAGCGCCCTGTCGACAGCGTCGGGGTGCGTCTCGATGTCGTACACGGACGCGTCCATCGGCGGCGGGCCGGCAGCGGCGGACGTTGCTTCAAAAAACATTTTTTCAACCCCCTCCGGCCCTACCCTGGGATCGGGAAGCGCGACTTTCTCAACGCGCACGGGCGCTCGCAGGCGTGTTTTGACGAACTCTTTGCCTGTTGGGTCTGATGGAACGGGAAGCAGGCTTGCTAAGTCCACAGCGGCGCGCCACACCGCGACGACGCCGACGCCGTGTTTTTGTCCCACGACGTCCTGACGCGTTTTCAAAACGAGCGGCGTCGGCGCCAGGAACGTCGCGCGCGTCGGTTCGTGTGACCGCTGGTAACCAGGAGTTTTAAGCAGGGGTGTTTCCATTCCAGGCACGTTGACACTATTCGAATCCGCACAGCACAAGTGATCGCCCCCGCCCCCCGCGCCGCCCCCACCCGGGTCGACGCCGGCGTCCCGCGCTTTTTCGCGTAAAAAGCTTTGGTACGCCTCGGGGTCGCTCGCCTGATTGAAATAAAATAAATGTCAGTCTCGTATGGGTAATCAGTCGGCGAAATGTGGTAAATGGGAAATACTTACCAGTTCGTCCATCTGTTTCCAAAGCCGCGACGCGTGTGTCTTCATCAACCCCGGGTCCATTCCACTGGCTTTCGCCAGCGCTGTAAAGTCGGGAGTACCACCAGCGGTCATGGAGGCGAAAATTTGTGATAAATCAGGTCCTCCAGGTGGTGCGTTTCCTGACTCAGCGCCACCAGCGCCGCCCATCGCGCGCCGCAAAGTCGATTCGTCCATCTTTTCCGGAAAAAATCGATGGAGGATCTGTGTTGACCCGTCGACACTAGTTACCTCCTCGCCGTCGCGCTACTACTCCGTTACGCCGTTACCCCGTTACTCGTCCGCCCGTTAACCCCGGCTCTTCTCGTGTTTATCCCTCAGCTCCGCGATCCAAGCCGGGGGTTCCGAGAACGCCACACGTCGCTCCGCCTCGATCGCGGTGACTTTGTCGTAAAAACCAGTCTTCACCATGAACAGTTCCATGCACGACCCGACTGCGAAGGAAACCCCGACGAGTTTCGCGTAGAACTCGGTGGTCAACGCCTCCGCTGCAGGTCGTAGCGCGGTGCGTTGCCGCGCGAGCCGCGAAGACATAGACGCGCGGGGAGCTGTGCCATCGAGATCTCGAGCTGGTTTAGACTGGGCAACCGGAAATCAACACGCGGGTGTTGACTGAGATTGAGAAAAGGAAATGGTAACCACCCTCGTGGCTTCCACTGCGCCTTGCACCTTCGGTCGCCATGGTCCCCGGGAGGCGTAAGGCGGAGGGTCTTCCTCTGCTGAACCCCGACAAGGAGACCAGCAGCACGCCTCGGACGCCCGGTGGTTCCAGTTTGCGCGCGGCGGGTTTAACCTGCGGCGCGTTGTTTTGGGTCGTCGCCCTCGGGACGGGCGCGGCTCTTGGATTCTTCCTGTCGCACCGCGTGGGGTGGGGAGTTTCGGATGACGCGCATTCACGCGCGGGGTCGTTGGACCGCAACGCCGCTGCGGAGGGCCGCCGTGAGGGCCACGGTCTCGCCCCCCCCCCCCCCCCCCCCCCCGGCCGTACGAATCGCGACCGAAAGGCCCGCAAACCGAAACTGTGTGTTCGGATCCTCCGTTGCTGTCAAACGCGGGGTTGGTGCTTCCCAAGTGCGTCTCCGTGGAGACGTTGTTAAGCGAACTTTTGGACGGCGTGGTGCTTCCGTTCTGGCTCGGCCCCGATGGTCTGGGCGTGGACTGCGTCAACGGCGGGTTTGCGAATCTGGGCCTGACACAAAGCACGCGCGGCGCGGGCGAGGGATGGAAACTGCGGGAGCGGTTCACGCTGACGCACGCGCGCGTCGCAGCGGCGTTCGCCAAGCTGCACCGCATTCGTGCCAATTCAATTTCGCCGGTCAACGCCACCAGCGGCCCTGGCGGTTCAGATCCAGAGGAGCCGGCGCTTGAAATGCCCTGGTTCTTTGTGCACGGGGATTCGCACCCGCAGTGTCTGGAAAACGGCGGGGCCCTTTCCATTGCGGCGCATGCGTTTCGGTTCGTGGTGGATGCCGCGGGCGACGCCGAAAACGGCGGCTACGCGTGGAGCGTTTCCCCGAACGCTGAACTCGGCGGGAAGTTCACTCCTACCAGGCCTGAAAAGAGGCTAGAAGTAATCGCCGCGGTGTTGCTTGCTTCGTCTGAAATCGTCATGGCGGCTTACGCCGAAAGCGAAATCGCAAAGGAAGCGGCCGCCGCCGCGGACGACGCGTTTTTACTGTTGACCTCAAAGTTCCGAGCGCCGACCGGCGGCGGGTACTGGCCCGAGACTTTCCAGGAGGACTGGTCAGTTCCAGATGAAGGGAGACACCTTTACCGGACGCTTTCCGGACACCTCGGTGCGATGCAAGCCACCCAGGCGTACGTGGACAGCCTCGTGTTTCGCGACGCCGACGGCGCGCGCGTCGCGGCGGCGGCGAACGCGCTCGCGGGGGACGTGGAAACGGTCATGCATAAAGCGGTGCGTTTCTCGGACACGGTGGATGCTTCTGATGAGGAGGCGGCGGCAGGGGATGTGGCTGCCGAAGGGGAGGCGGACGACGACGCGTATGAGGAAGAAGATGACGCTTCTGAGGTTGCGTCGAACGACGCGACGAAGAACTCAAACCTCCTCCAGAAGCTCGCCACCACGACCCCGGGTTCCGGGAAGGACACATCTGCCGCGGTGGCGCTGGCTGCGTCGGAAATAGGACTCCGGGTGGGCAAGAACGGCGGGGCGTCTAGGCATCAAAAACAGAAGGAAATACTACTACCAGGGGGCGAAACAACCGACGACGCCGACGCGAATACGTTCGTCGTGGCGCGTGAATTTTACGACGAAAATTGGAACCCGGTCAGCGCGCCAACCACGCGCTTCCATTCCGGGTTCGGCGACGGCGACCCGGTGACCGGGGTTGATCAGTTCGACATAAGGTTCGGGAGACAGCTGGAGTTGACTTGGACGGTGTTGGAAGCGACACGGGCGGTGGAACGGGCGGCGGCGGGTGTTATTTCTATCTCTTCTTCAAACGCGGCGTACGCCGAATCGGTGAAACCGCCGGTAGTGTCCGTGCCGGTGTTGGCGTCGTTGAACCAATACGCGTGGCGGTTCGGGTTAAGAGACGGTGGCGTCGTGCCAGGCGCCGGGGGATCGTGGGCGGGGGTCCGGGATTGGCAAAGCGACTCCGTGGATGACTACTCCCACCAGGAACACGACAAGGAAGACGGGGGAACGTGGACCGCGTTTGAATCCGCGGTCGCGGCGTTGCACGAGTGGGAACTCACGGGGAACAGGTACGGCCTTGGTCCTTTCCCAAATCCAGGCACACTGTTTGCCGATTGTCCGCCCGTAAGTACTCAGACACGTTACGAAAGACTGACACTTTCTTTTATGCATCTCAGGGCGGCGCGGCGGCAGTTCAGCGATTCCCTTTCAATTCTGTACTCCTACTTCGTCGATTGGAAAACCGAACCCCGGGCGGGTCAAAGGGACCCGGCGTTTTTATCCGCGGGTTTAAGGTCGGTGATTTCCGAGCAGCAGAAAAAGGCGGAACAGCCGAGCCCCGAGGCGCTCGCCACGAAACGCTCGCCGTTTCAGGATCCGTATCGCGCGATTCGGGCGCTGGTGGAGATACAAACCGTTTTGCGAAACGGCGTACAAGCGGTCAACGCGGCGCGTTGAGAGCTGCGGTAGAGCATTGTTTATATAGGTATACGTAGTTCACGTAGTCTGTTACACTCTATCTTTTTACGTATTGGTAGTTCACAGGTATACGTAGTCTGTGGAGTACACTCCATCTTAAAGCGTACTCATCACTCAGCACCGTTCCAATCACGCCCCCCCCGACCGCCTCGCCCCCTCTTCCTGCCTGGTGTGGAAATTAGGGGTTTTACTCTCTTCGCTGAGCTGGTACTCCGAGTCCGCGAACGCGGAGGCGCCCCGGCCGCTCGCCGCGGACGCCTGCGCCGCCGCGCGCACGGCTTCTTTCCGGGCCATCTTCTCAGCCTCCGCTTCTTCCAAGGACCGGGCGAACGCGGGTCCCGTTGTGACCGTGGCGGTGGCGAACACGGCGCCGAACACGGACGTGAGGAACGCGCGACGACCTGGGGTTGTGGCTTGCGTGGAGCCAGTGGGGGTCGCGGCCGCGACCACGCGCGTGGCGCGGCGGGGCGCCCTGGACACGGGTCGGGAGACGAGGGCACCGGTGCCAGTGAAAACACAAGAACTCATCTGATGGGGTGAACGAGGGTACCGCGTGTGGTGGTTCCTTTCGCGAAGTCACAGGGTGCGTGCGGTGCCGGTCTGCGAGATGCGACGGGAGACGGCGTGACGACGTGGACGACGCGCGCGTGGGAATGTGTCGTGACGGGTTCGGTGGCGCGCGAGATGGGGCGTGATGGAAAAACCTCGTCAGCACGAGAAGAATTTCCGAAGAGGAAGGGAAAAGAAGAAGTTTCAACCCCAGCCTAATCTCGCCTCGCGGCGGTATTTCACCGCGCACTTCGCCGCTCCGACCTGACTCGCACCGAACGCGAACGCACACGATGGACGGACAGGACTGGAAGCCTGGTACGTGTTTCTTCCTAACGACGCGGGGGTTACGCGACGCGGCGGGGGGCACATCCCTTTGGACTTGGGCAATCTTTCCATTATTTTCGCGTCGTGTCACGAGCCAGGCCGGCCTCCCTCCCGGGGCTGCCGCGCAAGGGAGACGGACGCGCGTGGTCTGTGCCACCCTGTGAAACACTGAAGATCTGACACCACCAACCCTCCCACTCAAACCCAAACAGTGGTTCTGACCAAGAAAAGGCCCACCGGAGGCATGAACGGCGTGCCCAAAACCGCGGAAGCGGTACGTTACCTAATGACACGCGTTCTGACGCGACTTTCGGATACTGAAAGATAAAATCTCATCTCAAGACAGCAGCGCTCTGACCCTCCCTTCCTTTTCATGTCACACAGGCTCGCCGCCTTGGCATGCAGGTCGACACCGTGAAGAAGCAAGGCGCCGGGTACGACGCGGGGAAGATGGGCAAGCTCGATAACGAAACCGAGGAGCTCTCGCACGTTAAGGTCAACACGGAGGTGAAGAAAGCGATTCTTCAAGGACGACTCGCCAAGAAAATGACGCAAGCGCAGCTCGCGCAGCAAATCAACGAAAAACCGCAAATCGTCCAGGAATACGAAAGCGGCAAGGCGATTCCCAACCAGGCGATCCTTGGGAAGCTGGAACGGATTCTGGGGGTCAAGCTGAGGGGGCTGAAGTAAAAAGCGAGGAAGAGGAGTTCGCGCGCGCGCGGGAAGAACCGATCAATGATCCGCTAAATTTGGGGATTTGTAATCTTCCCCGATTCTTGCCAAAAACAGCGAAAACATCGTTCCTCGTCATCTCCTCCTTTCTCACCCGGTCACCCTCATACCCACCGCGCATGGCGTGGCGCGCGTCCGGGGTACGCGCCGATTCGCGTCCCGACAAAGGAAAGGTTTCAGGGACGACTCCGGAGACTCGCGAACCCGAACCCGAAGCGGTTCCCACCGCCCTTCCGTTCGAGGGGTTTCGGTTTATTCAGACCTTGGCTGCGCAAAAAAGCGGAAGAGCGGCTTCGCACGAATCGGTGGGTGCGTTTGGGGTCGCGTCCCTGTTGGGCAGCGCCGCGGCCACCGCGACGCTCACGGCGTGGCTACGGAGCCGAACCAAACCTGAACGCGACCTTCCAAAAGGCACGCACGTAAACGCCGCGGTCACCGCGTTCAAAGCCCTTGGCGTGGCGACCGCGTTTACGGGCGTCGCCACATCCGTGGTGTTCCTCGGCGCGTGGGTAATAGGAATAGACTCCGCGGAGACGCTGCGGAGGTCCCTGCGAGGCGCCACGCGAGCCTCGATCGCGGCGACGAGCAGGGCTGAAGGAATACGGTCGTCTGGCACGCAGTGACTACCAGGAGCAAAGGATACGTCATAGACTCCTCGAAGACCATCATGAGCGGCAACAGCGACTCGGATGAGTTGGAGATCGATTTAAACTCGCTCGCGTCGGTGCGCGGTTTCGCGCGGGCGTGGCGTTTGTCGCACGATCTCGGTGCGTCGCACTTGGTGCTGACACCGGAGCTGTTCCAACTCGCGACGACCTGTGGTGACACGGACAACACGGACACGGGCGACAAGGCTTTTAGTCACGAGAAACGTGAAACCGCGGTGACGCGAGCGCTTCGCGCGGCGCCGTCACCGCGGTTGCGCGGGTTCTTGGCGCGCGGGAATTTTCATGTCAGCGAAGTCACCGCCGCGCCCCAGAAACTCACCGACGCGGTGCTTGGTTTGATAGGCGCGGCGCGTACGTGTGCATCCGTTTTGATACAAGCAAACGACGCGTTGGATGCTTTCATCGTGTCAATCGGCGGCGGCGAGAGAGTCGGGGACGGCGAGAGCGAAGAGAGCGTTGGGGTCTCAAAAGAGAGCAAAAAAAATAGCGGCGAAAGCACCCCCGGAAACGCGAATCGGTTCGACCAAATCCGCACCGCCGTTTTACTGACGCGCCTGCCGTTTGGCACGGAAACGCGAACGGTGGAGCAGTGGCTGTGGCTGTGCACCGCGGTGATTGATTCGTTGGAGCTGGAACAAAAAGTTGTGGCTGAAATCGCGGCCTATCTGGTGCGGGGCGATCCCGAAACGGAAAATGCAGAACCGGGGTCCTCGGAAAACGAAAATGAAAAAAATCTTTACCAGCTCGGGAAACTTTTAGGGTGCGCCGAGGTTTGGAAAGCGCGAGCGTTCGTGGATGAGACTCTGTTACAGGCGCTGGCGGATGCGGAAGAGTGAGTTTTTGGGGTGCCACATGTTGTTGTATACCTTGTAATAAATACCACCATAGTCTAGGATTTACGTGGAGAGTACGCGTCAAGCCGCTGCGTATGTTTTCGTCGTCGACGTCTTTTCTTTTGTTTGTTTTCCCTAGACGTAAACTTCTGTTTAGGTCAAGATATCCTTGTCGCCTCGTCCGAGGAAACGCCGCCGGTCCTCGCCTTTGCCCTAGACCACAACTCAGTTCTCACCGCGCTGTAACGTGAACATGGTTGAAGTGGAAGACATCGACGACCCACGCGACGAGTCCGGTTTCTCGCGTAACAACCCGCGCGACTTTCCCGATCTGAACCAGCCCGCGATGCCACCCACGCCCGCGGGGAAGACAGGCCTGCGGAAGCGCAAGGCGGGGAAACCACGAAAAAACAACGACCCCACCTCGCCGCCCCTGTCGCCGCGCGCGGCGCAAAACGGCGCCACGCCGTTGACCAAAGCCCAACTCACGCGGTGGGACGGCGCGTACCTGGCCGTCCTGTTAGCCCTCGTTTGGCTGTTCGTCCTGGAGCTGATCATTGTCAGCAAAGCAGCTCGCACGGTACTCGTGGAGAAGCCCGTGGCCTTCGTAGCGGGGTGCACCAAGTGGTGCCTTCAGCCCGTGTTTGCCACCTGGTCGTTCCTGATGTCTTTTCGCAGTCTGGAAAAAACCGCCTGAAAAAACTGAGAAGTGACTGGGAAAAGGGAGCCGAGTCAAGGTAGAGGTGTTCCTCAACAGCCGCCGAGCAGAGGTCGGATGACGATTTGCTTTCGGCGTCGTGTCTCGCAAATCGTCATCGTGCCTTGCGCTTGGCAGCTGTTGTGGATTAGCTCTTCCTTGACTCGGTTTCCCTTTCCGAGAAGAGAGCAAGAGACGCCACAAAGACTAGACGAGATTTTTCAAGTTTTCCAATCTCGTCGTTTTCTTCGTGTTCTCGTATCGATCTACTCCCGTCTCCCTCTTTCGCGCGAATCGCGCCTACCTGTTTCCCGGCGCGTCTCACCTCGCCGCGCGTGTCGAGCGCCCGCGTCGCGACGCGGGCGCGCTCGCGGGAATGGACTCGTCGTCGTCGCCGCTGTCGTCGATTTCAATCGCCTGGGGTTTCCTGGTTCGGCCGGGGGGCGGTTTTGCCGGCGCCGGGATCTTCTTTTTCGGCGTCGCTTTGGGTTTCTTTTTCCCCGCGGCGCTCGCCGCGGCAGGGGCTTTGCGCTTCGCCCCGCGGCCAGTGGTGCGGATGGGGACTTGCTCGTCATCGTCATCGTCACCATCACCAGAATCCGAGTCCTCAACGACGTCGTCGTCGTCGTCCTCGTCAGTTTCGTCGCTGCCGTCAAAGTCGAAGGCGTCTTCGGTTTCGTTTGGGGTTTTCTTCCGCGTCTTCGCAGTCGCCTTCGCCGCGGCGACGGCTCTGGTGGGTCGAGTTGGCGCGGGCGGTCGCCCCCGGGCCCTGCTCACAGGGACGCTCATCGGTACGACGTCATCCCCGGACAGAGAATCGTCCCCGGAGTCGTCGTCCAGGGAAATCACGTCGTCTCCCGAATCGGAATCGGCGCCTTTCGCAGGCGGTTTACGCGGCTTTTGCGCCGCGGGTTTGGGTTTCGAAGCCGCGGTCGAGGGACCCCGGCCTCGCGGCGCAAGCGACTTCCCAGTAGTCTGGCTGGGCCCTGGAGCCCGGGTCGCTTGCGTCGCGGAAGGAGCGGGCTCTGAAGCGCGACCTCCGCGAAAAGGAACAGAAAGCCCTGCCGTCCCTGTGCCGCCGGCGCGTTGCGCGCCGCTGCCCGGCGCGTCAAACGCGCTGCGCGGCGCTCGCGCCTCTCGCGCCTCCGCGCCGTTGGTGCCCATGTCATCATCCATCGCATCCTCGTTCGCCCGGGTCGTGGCCATCGCCCTCGTCACCGCGTCGCGCTCGGCCGCGGCCGCCGCGGTGGTACCGGCCGGGGCTTGCGTGCCGCCAGCAGGTGCGCCGTTCGCGGCGGCGCCTTGTTGTTGCACCTGCGCTCGCTCCGTGGGCGCGCTTCTCGCCGCGCTTTCCGCGACGGCTTTCCGGATGTGCTCGGCCATCTCGTCGTCGCTCTCCACGTCCCCCGCGGCTTCCTGGTCCACAAGCGCCTGTGTTTCCTTCATTCTGCGTTCCACGAGCTTGGAAATCGCACTCGGATCCCGGTTCACGAAATCGTCAAGCGCGTTTGACAGGTCGAGTTCGCTTAAGAGTTGCAGTCCTTTCGTCAGGTTCACGCTGACCAGGCTCTCGATCCGGCGCTGGTCCTGCATCGTCGCGGTGCCCGCGAACGCCTTTGATAAAAAAGAAACAGTGTCAGTCGGTCGTGATGTGTATATCCGGGATTGGTATTACGTAAACAGTCGTGGTAGCAGTCCGAGGGAATGCGCCCTTCTGGTCGTAATAGTCCCTTCGCAGGACGAGTATAAGCAAACAGAACAGTCGGCGGAACGTGGTCGATGGAAAATACGTACCTCCTCCGCGGCGGCCCTCGCGGCCGCCGCGTCCGACGCGTCGCCTTGTTCCTTGCGTCTGCGCACCGCGGATTTGTGGAACTGGATTATGTCGTTCGGGTTCGCGACTTTCCCCACGAACTTCTGCCCGAAACGCTGCGCGTTGATCGTGCTGAACCCGCCTGTGTAATCCACTCTTAAACGAATCAGGGGAATCGGCGGGTCGTTGGCGGCGCGGTACGGCGCAAGCGCCTCCGCGATCATCTCCTCCACGTTCTTCTCAAGAAGATCCTTCACCCAGCCTTCGTGTGCGCTGCTTGGCGGTCGTCGTCCGTGCGCGCCCCTGGCGCTGGGCGCGGCGTCGTCGTTTCCAAAGTCGGCGTTCGGATCAGGCGCGCTCCAACCCTCGCCCAACCCGCCTTCGTCCACGGGTAACCGCGCGACGTCCATCAACTGAAGGTGTCGGTACTTGAACGGCCGAGTGGTTTCCAACGGGATCGGGATTGACCGCCAAAACGGAGGGTCCTGGGGGTTTTCCGGGTCGCTCTTCACCTCCAGTAGCATGATTTTCTTTTGCTTCGCCTCGCCCTCGATCAGGGAAGTCACGACCGACGACCCGGGTTGGGATACGAAGAAATCACCAAACTCCGTGGGTTCCACAAGGCACTCGTGCTCGTGTCCCCAAACCACAAGGTCCAGCCAGGATGGGAGGTACCGCTCGGAAATAGCGTTCTTCGGGGTGTGCGACACCCGGTTCTGGTGAATCAGCATTATGTTGAACCAACTCGTCAACGCCGCGTCGTCGGACGATTCGGGCCGCGCCCTGATACGATAAAAAAGAAAACGTCAGTCTCGTATGGGCAATCGCCTGAGGCGGTGCGTGGTGATTGGGAAAGCCCCGCACCACTCCACGTTGCCCTTCACGCTGAACATCTGGTGCAACCTCGCGTCTCGGATGTACCCCAAACCGTACAGCGCCAACCGCGTTTTGCCTTTCTGCATCAAAACCGGTTTGAGCTTGATGTTCCCGGCGCCGCCGCCTTCCAACACGTGCTTGCCGAAATAGTTCACCTGATTGAAAAAAAGAAATGTCAGTCGTGTGTATGGGCAATCAGTCATCGAAATGTGGTAATTGGGAAATACTTACCAAAGCGCACGTGGACAGAAGGTCGATGGCGCTGAGGTTTTCGCCGCCCGCGGGGTCGTCGTGGTTGCCTGTGGTGAGTCGGGGGACGTGCCGGTGGAGTATCGGGGGAGTATGGGGGGTGAGATGGGGCTAATAAAAAAATCAGGTTTGGCGAACGTTCGGTTCGCGTTCGCGCGAGGTGTTGGCACCTTTTCTTTTTTAATTGGGGATCTGAGAAGCGCGGGTTTCGGAAACCTCGGGTCGCGGGTGCACGCACCGTGAATCATGAACACAGGCAAGCCGACGTTATAGTTTGGGTCCTCGTAGTTTACCACGCCGCGTCTGGGGGGGGGGGGATCCGGGTCAGAGGGAAGGGTTTCGGTGGCTGGTCTCGGGGTGAGATTCTAGGCACCCGATTGTCAAAGATTAATCTGGCGCAAGTCGGTGGGGATCTGGGGACACCCACCCCGGGAAGTTCACGGTCTGGTCGCTCAGCACCTCGAGCGCGACCGGGTCGTCGTTGAAGCAGTACTCGCGCAGAATGTCCATCGTCCTAATCATGGTCTCGCGGGATGGCTTGTTGATGTCGAACAAGTCTCCGCCCAGAAACACCGCGTCCACTTTTTCCCGTTTCGCGATCTCGAAGATCTCCCGGAACGTGATGAACGAGTCGTCTTTCCGGACCTGGTCTTTTTCGTGAACCCCCAAGTGGTTGTCCGTGGCCACGAGAATGCGCAGGGTGTCGGGGTCGCCCGGGGCGCTGCCACTCGTGGCCATCGCGCTGTGCGAAGTGAAGACACGAGGGACGGTTTTCAAGCTCTTCACGGAAAGCGCAAACATTCTCGAAAAATAAAAAGTCGTTGTTTTTGGAACTCACAGCGACACTTGCCTCGCCGCCCCCGCCACGATGCCGAAGAGGAAGAACCCCGAACCCGCCGAGCCGGGATGTTGGGATAACCGGCACGAGGACCCCTACTGGCAAGCCTGGATGCAGGACGGGGTCTGGAACACCGCCGAACTGGAGACGGTCACCACAGCGCAACACGAAGCTCCAGTAAAACTCCCACTGCCGTTCTTCTCCGCGCTCGACAGGTCGTGTCTCACCGCGCCCGCTGCTCAGAAGCTCGACGAGGCCATCGAGATATTTGAGCAGCGCATGTCAGAAACTCACAATGCGCTTACGATCTCGGACCTCCTCACCGACACTATGAAGAAGGAGTACGACCTGAACACTCCTGACGGTTCATACAGGCTATTTTTGACGGGGAGGTTTGAGTTTTTTTACTACGGAAGCGCTTTCTTTAAGGGTAAACCGCGTAGCCTTCAATTCAACCCCATCTACGAGCAAATCGACGATACCAAAATCACTTCAAGCCCTTGACTGACTTCCACATGCCCGAAGACGCGTTCAAGACGTTTCGCGCACACGTGAGCCGATACCCCGGATGCGATGTCAAGAACGTGGCTTTGACTGAAGCGGAAAATAATCAAAAAGGAGACACCAGCAAGGGCAAGTCCACGGTGACGCATATCGTCATCAGCGCCGAGGGTTTAAGCGCGTTTCACTCGGGTACCGAGTGGCCGATGAGCGACGACATGAAGCACGCCGTGAAATTCTGGGATGACCGAGTGGAAACGGACGGTAAGCCGACTGGGCATCCCAGCCGCCGCGGTCCCGGCCAGAGTACTCTTTCCAAAGACTTCAAGCTCACGCCTATTTTTGTGAAGCTCGAGCGCCCGCACTGGAGGTTCGGGTGGAAAAGCCACTTAGAAGAACCAGTCACGGGAGACCCGGACAGTCCACCGTGACGGAGAGACAGGGCGCGCATACGAGGGGTGTCACGACAAGGAAAGCGCGTAAAGTCCACAATTTACTTTTTTTGAGTGCGAGAAAGTTTGATTCTTCAAAGCGCCGCGCTATCGCGGTGACACTCTCCCCCAGCCCCCCATTACCAGTCCACGACTTCGATGGAGTACGTGGTGCTTAAAACGCCTTGGTGCTCCGGCAACGCCGCGCCCTCGCCTATGTGCGCCAGCGCGCCGCCCATCTTCCCCACCGCGTCGCACGCCGCGTGCAGCCGCTCCGCCGCTTGGCGCATCGCCGAGTGCGCCCCCGCGTTTGCGTTTGTGTCCACGCTACCCTCTCCTCCCTCGCTTCCCATCGCCCCGACCGCGAACGAGGTGAAGTGCGCGTCAATCAGCGCGCTGGCCCACCCTACCACTATGGGTAGTGATGGCAAACCGGTTGGGGAGCGCAACGACACGTCGACGGATATCGCGGCGAAGACTTTGAGCCAGGTCGCCAGAAACGACGCAAGCGTCTGCGCCGCTTTTGGACTCAACTTCGGAAGCACTGAGGACGCCGCGACTGGGTCCATGGGCCGGGCACAAATTTTATGAAGCGCGGCAGCACGGGGCATGGAGAACACGGGGAACTCCTCCACGGACGCGGCGGCGACACGCGCGCAATGCGCCGCGGCGGCGACCGATTTGCCGCACCCGCCGCGTCCCGCCAAGTCTTCAGCCGCGAGTACGCTCGACGTCGCCGCCGCGAACAAACGCTTTCGAGAAGCTTGTAGCGATTTATCGGACAAGGCACGGGGCGTTCTTTTCGCACCACCGGTTCCTTTTCCTACGGAACAGTCGTCACCGCTGCCATCCGATAACACGAAATCCAGACAAACGAGTAGGTCCTCCGCGGAGACCTGCGTCGCGGTTTGCAGAAAAACCTCGACGTCGCGCCACCGGTCCGCCGACAGAAGCGCGCCGACCTTTTCGAGATAAAAAAGAAAGTGTCAGTCTCGTATGGGCAATCAGGGAGGCGGAATGTGTTGGGTGGGAAATACTTACCGTGTCGGGCGCCGCGGCGGAGCTCGTGACGAACCCGGCATCCACCAAAGTGCGCAGGGAATCCCACAGGGAACACCGAACACACGCATCGAGCGCCGCGGCGAGCACCGCGGGAGGCATCAGCGCAGATGAATCTGTGGTGCCGGTACCTTTGGATTTCGGGTTCGATTTTTGTGTCGAGCGCAGAAAAGGATCAAGCGCGCTACTCGCCTCATCGGCGGTGACGTTGTCCGCGCCGAATATCGCAAGCGCGTTTCGCACGTGTTCGTCGTCGCCATCCCCGAGATGCCCGTCAATCGCAATCTCCACCACCGCGCCTGATTCGAACGCGCCGCGAGTCCCAACCTCAGAACGCGCCAGCAAAACCGAAAGATCGGGCGCGAGCACGGAAACGTTTCGCGGCGCGGCGTGCGCGAAGACGTTGGCGTTTCCAAGCGCGCGCGCCGCGGGACCGGAGGGCTTCGTGCTCAAGCTCCCGAGCACCGAGGCGAGGGACATCGGGGGCGGCTTTGGCAACTCCACCAACACTAACTCACCAGCGAAACAAAGCGCCACACGGAACGACCCGGTTGCGTCGGCGTCACGAAGCGCACTGATTGATACGCCGCCCCCCGCGCCGCCCAACACGCTGCGACACGCGTGCACCCCCCCAAATTTGGCATCCACCACCGCGACGAGAACTCCGGTGTCGGCGCCGCAAACGCGCGCGAGCGCGAAGTACCCTCCCCCTAACGAGCAAGACGAGGCGTTTGGAAGCGAGGCTTGGGCTTGCGATGGCGATTCAATCGCTCTTACAGCCGCCCCTCGTTTCCCGCCAGCCGTTTTTTGGGTCCCCACACCGGATGTATCCGGAAACCGCAACACCCGTGTGGGCGTGCCCGGATTTTCCCCATCCGGTTTGTACGACGCCCACACCCCGTTGGACCATAGCAGCGTCAAGTCGTTACCCTCGGCAGCAGCCGCGATGACGCGGAGTGGCCCGGGACCAGCCGCGGCGTCTCCCTCCGTGTCCGGCGCCTTCGCTTCCACGCGCCAGGTTTGCTCCACCCTCCGCCCTTCGTCTGTTCCCCCCGCCGCTCGGTACAGCGTGGCGACTCTCGTTTCAGTGTAGTCACCTCGCTTGCTGCTTTTCCCTGTTTTGCCTGTTTTGCTGCCTCCTTTCCCCCGCGCCGTGACCACCAGAACCCCCCCGCTTTCGCTGGAGCACGCCGTCGCACATTCCACCACCAAAGACGTCTCCACCGACGTCTCCGCCGACGACGGAGCGCTCGCGCTCGACGCCGCGAGTTTCCGCGCGTCCGCCCCGAACCACCGGACCTGGCCGTTTCCAGAAACGGCCAGGCATCCGCCCCCTGCGACGTCGTCACCTACTGGCACCAGCCCCACGACCCCCCCCACCAGTCGTGCGGTCGCTCCGTCTATCAACGTCTCCAAACTCGCGAGGTTTTTATCCGCGTCGGTCCAGGAAACAAGCGCCGGGTCGGCGCCGGCGTTTGAACGCAGCGCCGCGAAGTACCGCCGAGTCCCCGGGTCGTACACCGCGGGAACCGCGAAGTCGTGGCCGTGGCCTGGGGTCCAGCTTCTGGTGCGGGTCTGTGTGGTGGGTGGGGTTTAGTACGGGGAAAGGGGTTTGGTGCGGGGGAACAGACGTTAGTTGACGTTAGATGGAGGTAAAAACAAGTTGGCTCTTCTGTAAAAAAGAAAAAAGAAAACACGCATCCGTGGCGGCGGCGGCGTTCGCGCGGGGTCGCCGTGGGATACGGTCGGTGTCCGGCCAGCAGCCATTTTCCGGAGGTGTCCGTGCTTCACGCGTGTGTCCACTCAACTCGATCGTCCGGTGGCCTTGTTACCGAAAAAGAACCACACGAGTCGCGGTACGACGTACCTGCGTCTCGCAGTCGTACACCACGACCCCGTCGCCGAACACGGTCAGCACCGCCGCCCCATCCGCGCCCGCGCACGAGCCACGCACGCCCCCGGCTCCGTGCCGCGCGAGGGATACGCTGACGCCGTCGCCATCGGTGGCCATGGCAGAGACAATCTGACCACACGAAGGGGCGTGCCTGTGCGAGACAAGCGCTGACCACCGCGTGGGGTTGTGGCCCGAGGAGCGGCGGCCGGCTGTCCGATTTGTTTTTTTCTCGGCGCCGAACTTTCCCGGGCAGCCATTTTTTATTTTGAGATTTCAGCGACGAAGGTGGGGTGTTTTCTTGCCAGTGCCCGCGGCCTCTTCCGAGGTTTCTCTTTTCGATCGGCGAGACATCTGCGCGCGCGGACGGCGTGGGTTTCGAGGGCACGGAGTCTCGACATCCGACCTCGACTGCGAGATTTGCTTAACGGTTTCGCGGACGGCGACCTGCATCGAAACAAGCGAGTGCCGCGTGTGCCTTTGTGCGCTGAAGAGTGGACGGATTCTTTGGCATTGTGACAATTTACGCCGAATCGTAGACGCGCGCCAGCCATGAGTTCCTCCATGGGCTCCAGAAGGCCGCAGCCCCAGACCGGGGCGATGGCCACGGTCACCAAAGGCTTGTTCCAGAAAAGCCTGCGGGACATAATCACCGGCATTCGCGCCAACAAAGACCGACAGAAGGATTACATGAACAAGTGCTTGCAGGACATCAGGGCGGAGGTGCGATTTCTTTCGGCTTTGTTGTTGTCGAATGCCCCAGACTACACACGGACCAGTGGAGCGTTGCCGGACGAGTGTTATCGCGCGCGTCGCGGAACCGCGCCGCGTGGCCCACCAGCGGGGTACACCCCTAGGCGATACGTCGCACGCGTCGGGTATTGCCACGGCGCTTACGTCGTCGTTCCCGACGATCTCGATTCTCCCGGGCCCCGATTCCGCCTCGCACGACGCGACCCCGCAAATCAAAGATCAATCACTGACCATCTTTCCTCTCGTTCCTTTCCCTCCTCACCGACCACCACCCACCACCCACCAGGTCATCTCTCCCGACATCCGCACCAAAGCCGTTGCGATTGAAAAAGCCACCTACCTCCATTCCCTTGGGTTCAACATGACCTGGGCCTCGTTCCACGTCGTGGAGTTGATGAGTTGTACGAACGTAAAGTACAAGCGCGTGGGGTACCTCGCCGCGACGCAATCCTTCGGCGACGACACCGACGTGGTGTTGTTGATTCCCAATTTGTTGAAGAAAGATCTGGCGTCACCGAACCCCGCGGAAGCCGCACTAGCGATTAGCTGCTTGGGGAACATCGTCACCCCCGAGCTGTCGCAAACCCTGGTGGCGGACGTGTACTCGCTTTTGAACAACCACAAACCCGAGCTGCGGCGCCGGGCGTGCCTTTGCCTGTACAAGTGTTTCCTGCGGTACCCCGAAGCGCTGCGCCCGTCCTTCGCGAGGCTAACGGAGTGTTTAGAAGATGACGACCAGACCGTGGTGCAGGCCGCGGTCACCGTCCTCGCCGAGCTCGCCATGCACAACCCGAAAACGTACCTCCCACTCGCGCCCAAGTTCTACAAGCTCCTCACCACGTCGAGTAGCAACTGGATGACGATCAAGCTGGTGAAGGTTTTCGGGGCGCTCACGCCGCTTGAGCCGCGGCTGGCGAAAAAACTAGTAGGGCCGCTTTCCGAGATTCTGGAAACCACCAGCGCGAAGTCGCTTCTGTACGAGTGCATCCGCACCGTCGTCGCGGGTATGACCTCGCAAGAAAAGATCGTGCGCCAAGCCGTGGATAAACTGAAAGACATGCTGGAGGACAACGACCCGAACATCAAATACCTCGCCCTCCACGCGTTGACTTTCCTGTTGGAATCGCACCCCCGGATCGTCGCCGAGCACAAAGGCAACATCTTCATGTGCGTGGATCACGAGGACTCCAACATCCAGTACTGCGCGCTGAAGATCGTCCGCGGCCTCGTAACGAAGAAGACCCTGATGGACACCACCGCGCACCTCATGGGCGCAATGGGCAAAGCGGATCAGCGCTTTCGCGACGAACTGGTGTGGAGCGTGATTCACGTGTGCATGAACGACCGGTACGCGCTTGTTACGGATTTCGTGTGGTACCTCACCGTCCTAGCGGACCTGACCAAAGTGCCGTCGAGCGCGCACGGGGGTTTGGTCGGGGACCAGCTGGTGGATATTTGTTTAAGGGTGGAGGTGGTGCGGGAATCCGCCGTCGCGATTCTCAAGCCGCTTCTGTTGGACCCGGCGCTGTTGGAAAACACGCCGTCCAACGCCACGGTCCCGGAGGCCCTGAAGTCAATCGCGTGGATCATAGGTGAATACGCGCACTTCATCACCGACGTCGACGAAGTCGTGGAAGCCCTGTCCAGCCCGAACGTCACGAACCTGCCCGCGCACGTGCAAGCCGTGTACGTACAGAGCTTGTTGAAGGTGTACGCCTCCGCGGTCGCAACGCACGCGGGGGCGGTGAGGCCGCCGCCCGCAGCGCCCGAACCAGCACAAGCGCCCTTCGACGAAACCGCGCCGCCTGTCGTGCTCGCGCTCGCAGCGCCAGGCGAGGAAGGAGACGACGCTTTTGCTGCGGAGCGCGCTGCCGCCGCCGCCGCGGCCGCCGCGCCGAAACGCAAACCCCAACCCGATACCCCCATGCCGCGCTCCGACGTTCTCGTTCCCATGAGCCCTTCCCTGGCGCGTTTAGGCGAGTCAATCAAGGAGAACCTGGTTCCGTTCAGCGTGAGCCTGCACCTGGAGGTGCGCGAGCGCGCGTGCCAGCTCACGACGATCCTTGACATCGCGTCCGCGGCGGAGGCGCACAACCCGGGCGAGGGCGTGGCGATCATCGAGCAATTCGCGCTGGTGCTTTCCGAGGAGGTGCAGCCGGTTTCCCTGAAAGCGCAGCGAAAAATAGAGCCCCCCGCGTGTCTTTCAATCAAAGAGCCTCTTTCAACGCAGTGGGATTCCCTTTTGGTGAGCTCGGGGGACGATGACTCGGGGGACGACGAGGAGGAAACACGAGCGGGAAGGAAGGGGTCGAAAAAGAAAAACCGCAAGCACAAGGACGTGACGGATTTGTTCGCGCAGAAAAAAAGCAAGGCGCAAATCTTACAGGAGGAACAGGAGGCGCGGGAGATGTTGAAGAGGCATCGGGAAAAGATGGGCAACTACTACCTGGGGGGCGAGGTGCCTGCGAAACCGCCTGTTTCCGTAGAAGAGGGCGGGAAAAAAAACAAGAAGGGCAAGAAAGGTACGGTGGAAGCCCTTCCCCCTGTTCCTTCACCAGCAGAACAGGAGATGCCGGCGTACATGAAAGCGTCCATGGCTGGCGTGAAGATGGCACGGCCCGCGATCAAAGGCGAATCGGATTCGGATTCCGACGACGACGACGCTCGCGAAAACGAAAAAGGGTTCGGTAAGAAAGCACTTTATGCCCCGAAGAACTCATCAGCCGCGCTTCACGCCGGCCTGGGCGGGTACGACCCGCTGAAACCCCTCGGGCGAGGCGAGGAGATGCCGTCGGTGGCGGCGTACCCGGAGTACGACCCGTACGCGAACCAAGGCGGCGGCGCGGGTGGGACCAACGCGTTTTCTGTTCCGCAGCAGGGCGATCGGCGGAAAAAGGAAAAGAAGTCCAAAAGGGAGAAATCCACGAGCAAGGACGAAGCGAGGGCGAAGCACGAGGCGAGGAAAGCGTCGAAGAAGGAAAACGAGGGCGAGGAGAAGAAACCCAAGAAGGAGAAGAAGGGGAAGGAACCCACGAAGGAAAAGGAAAAAGGCGAGAAGAAGGAAAAGAAAGCCAAAAAAGGGGACAAGCTCGCTTCGAAGATGGAAAAGGTGAGCGTGTAAACCAATTGGATTTAATCACAAAGCTTTGGCGCTTCTACTTATATATATTCTCTATTCAGTCAACCTTCTTGTGCGACACTACATTCGTTTCTCCTTATCTACGTGCTCTACTGCATCAGCATGACGCTTTGCAACGCGCGCTGCGCGACAATTGAGACGGTGACGCGCCCGATTGGCACGTCGTTTTTATCAAGAACCTCCACCCTCTCGTCCACGACGTCGCCGTTTTTGAAAATGTCGCTCAGCTTCATTTCGAAGAACCCGACATCCTCGAAGTCGATACCGTTGTCGTCGGAAACGAGGCAGAACGGAATCGTCGCGTCTTCTGGGTTGTTTCCTTTGAGCAAACTCGCGAGCGCCAAGCGCAGTCCCGAATCGGTCACCGGAAACGCGTTTTGGTACCCGAAATCCACAAACTGCGATTCTTTACGCACCCGCGCGGTTTGCTGTTCGTCGTCCCGGTGGAACTTGGGCATGAACTCGAAGAGCATGAACATCTGTCGCACTTTGTGGTCGTGGTACAGCGTTTTTCCCAGTTCGAACTGGCCTATAGAAACCACGATCGCGTCGTCGCTAGGCGCGGACGAAGTCGACGCGCCAACCGACGCGCGCGCCCCGGCGTTTGCGCTCGAAACGCTCACGCTCATCATCGGCGACGGGGACGGCGCACGGACCAATACGGTATCGTCCTCCATCTCTTCGCTGATACGGGGCGGATCGGCGGCCATGATTTCGGAAACTCGCGCCGCGCCGCTGGCTCCAACCATCGCTGACGCCGATGTCACCGCGTCCGGGTCTTTCCACGCCACGACCACAAAAACCGTTCCGCGAAGTTCGCGCGTTTGCGAAAACAACGGGAACGAACCGCTCACCGCCTCGCCTTTTGAAAGCGGCGCCAAGTCGACTCGCGCGATACCAATCACACCAGCACCTTCTAAATCCACATCAGCGTCATCGAACGCGATGATTTCCATCGCGGACTTGGCCATCCCCGCCTCCACCTCCGGAGTGCGCCGTAACGGCAAGTCGTGAACGTCGTTGAAGTCGGGGTCGGCGCCGCGCCCGTACGCCGTGTCGCGGCTGGGAAGCCCCGGGAACTGGAAGCTGAGGTACGGCACCATGTCTTCTTGGGACCCTTCACGCGGAACGAGATCGCGGCAACACGAGATCTCCACGCTGATCATGGACGAGAACGCGCAGTCTTCTTTGCGAAGCGCGGCAGACGACGCGACAGGCGACTTGCGACGATACTCGCGCGCGTCGGAGACGATGCTTTTGCGCATGTACGCGGCGTAGCGCAGACGCGCGATGACTTCGCCGCTGCGACCGATAACATCGCAAAAATGCTCCGCGGGAGATTCAGCGGAGCGACCAGCCAGGGCGTCGTCCAGAACCCATGACAAGTTGAGGTTCGCCACGCCGATCGTCGCGAAGTCCACGCCGAGGGACTTGTTGAGCTCCACGGGCAGGCGCTTCGTGTCCAGGTACTCGAGAAAGAAATCATCAGGCTTGACGATGTAACGCAACGTATGATCGGTGTTCACCGACAAACCCTGCGTAACCGCCGTGGCTTGCGTTTCGTGCTCAAAGAAATCCACGGTCATGAACGTCGCCGGGTTTTCCTCACCGATTTTGGCGCCGTCAACCTCGACGCTCATCAGCCGAAGCTCGAAAACGTTTTCGCCAGGCGCCAGATTCGCCAAATCATCCACGGCGGTCTTGGAGGCCACATCTTGGGTCTCTTGGCTGGTGCGAATAGTCTGCGCCTTGGGTTTCTCCATCACCGTGCCACCGCGACGAATCTGCGCCTCGAGGGCGGCAATCTTCCCCTTTCGGCGATCGAGCTCGTTTTCGTGCGCCTTTACCTTTTTGAACAAGCCCTCGTTCATTTTGTCCGCACGCGTCTTCTCCTCGGTAAGCGCAGCGCGCAAGTCGTCAACCTGCTGCTCCTCAAGCTGCAGCAGTCTTTGCGCCTTGCGAAGCTCCTCAACCTGATCGCCGAAGGTCTCGCGCAGCCCCCGAAGCTCGGCGCGCAACGAGCCTTCATCCATCCCGTCATCGACGATGGCCACCTGCGTGTTGTTCATCGCGTTGTTCTCAAGCGCGGTGCGGCTCATGTCCATGAGCACGCCAACCTTCTCGTTCGCCGCTTCCAGCTCAATCTCCATGCGGGAGCAGTCCATACGCAGGCGGTCCCGCTCGTTGCGGGTCGCGGCAGCTTCTTCCAGACCACTGTTACTGATGGTTTGGATGGTGCGCCTGAGTTCCATCTCGCGAACCTCGGCGTCAGCGCGCTCTCGCTGCGCCTCCGCCATCAGCGATCGCAACTTGCGCATTTCTGATTGCGATTCACCCGGAGCGGTCATCGCGGAGGCCAGGAGCTGATGGTTCTCCTGTTCCAATGCTGCGCGCTCTCGTCGCGATTGCTCAAGCGCGGGCTCAATCTCGCGTGCCGCTTCAAGTTCCATCGCCAAACGTTTTTCCTCCGCAGAAAGCTTGAGGTTCTCCTTGCGCTCTTGGTTCAAACGCTTGTGCGTGTCGTCGAGCTGTTGCAACACGCGGGTGTGGTTCGCCTTCATCGTACCGAGCGCGGATTGAGCCTCGTGGTAACGCTTCTGCAGCACCCCCGCGCGCTCCCAGGCCGATTTGATTTCCGATTGAAGTTCGCTCGCGGAGTAGTTGGTGACGTGACCTGAACTGCCAGGCATCGGCAACGCCAACTGCTGCTCTTTCTTCAACGCTCCGTCGAGCTCAGCGCACCGAGCCTGGGCTTCGTTGAGCTGCTTGCGGAGCGCCGCAACCTCGCTCGCCTGCGCGACGGGATGCCTGTTGGGTCGGCTGGGGGAGACGCCATCAGTGCCAACAAAGACGACATCAAGCACGCGGAGCGCATACGAAAGCTCGTCAATACCCACCGCACCGGTGTTTTCTTGGTCAAGCTGGCGCATGAAAGACGCGAGGAAGCGGTAATCCTGATCCGAGGCGTCCGAAATGAGGCTTCCCAAAACGTCAAACGCCTTGGCGTAGGGAAGCTTCCCGACGTCTCCGAATGCGCTTCGAATATCTCCGTCATTGTTGCGTACCGCAGCTTTAACCTTGAGGAGCATGCGCTCGACATCTATGTTGGCGCGCTCAGAGAAGGCCTGACTGGCGACGATGCTCTCTTTGATGCAGCTTACGAGCTCCTCATACTCAATGCGAGTGTTTCGGTTGGTGTCGAGGAGGAGGAGGAAATATCCAACGTCAGCCGCTCCACAGCCGGGCATGAGCTTCTTCAGCAACTCGGAGAGCTCAGACTCTTCAAGCACACCATCGTTGTTCGTGTCGAATTTGTCAAACATATCCTTGAGTCTCGTCTTTTGTTTCTTGAGCGTACCGTCGAGGGTAGCAACAAGGTCGGCTGCGGTGGCCGGGCGGGAGATGACTCCGTTTAAAATCTTGCCCAGCGGCTTGAGCCAGCCCTCGGGGGACAAAAGCATTTCGTAAACGTTGTTGTTCTTTGCATCCAGCAGAAACGTCTTCCCCTTTACCAAGTGCTCCTTAATGACAAGCTGATTGGACTCAGGCGGAGACGCCTTGATCGCCTCGGCAGCCTTCGCCGCGGGTGTGGGGCGAGCAGAAGACTTCTTCGCGGGTTTCGCAGCGATTGGCGCGGCGGCGTCATCAACAGTTATCGTCGGCTTCACCGCGCGAATCGCCTTCCAAAGCTCTGTCATGGAAATCTTTCCGTCGCCGTCGAGATCGAGCTTGGTGACGAGCGCGAGCAGGATTCGTTTTTCTTCCAGGTTCACGTCAGGGACGAGTACCTCGACCATTGACAGGAGCTCGCGATTCTCGAGCGTACCGCTGTTATCGGCGTCGAACCGGTGGAAAACCGCGGAAACGGTGGATAACACATTGGGACCATCGATGTGATCCCGAATTCGCTTGAGAACGTCGAGGACTTCAGGGGAAGCGCGGTCGGCGACTTTCTCACCGATGCGAATGCACATCTTCATCGATTCGACCAACTCCTGGTACGTCATCTTTCCGTCGTTGTTCGAATCGCACATGGCGCAGAAATAACGTTGCTGCGCCGCCGTCACACCCGGCATCACCGCGTCCAGGAATTTACCAAGCTCGTTTGAGTCCAAGTGATCATTCCCGTCGTCGTCGAACCGGTCGAAAGCTGCCTTCAAGTGAATCTGCTCACGCTTCAGGTACGAATCCAACGCCTTGAACAGGTCTTCCGTCTGCGCCAGGTGAAGAGTGCCGTCGACCAGTCGCCCGACGGGTTCAGGCCAGTCTTCAGGGGCGGGCTTGTCATACACCTTCATCGTGACACGATCCAGCAAGTATGTTTGACCATCCTGCACAAAGTCTTCCAGGATCCATTCGTTGCCGTCTTTCGTCGCAGACACCGGCGCGGCGGCCGCGGCAGGCTTGGGCATTTTGCCACCCGAAGCGCGCACCGCTTTTCGCAGCTCATCGCGCTCCTCGGCGAGCGCAGCAGCTCTAGCGCGTTCCTGTCGCAGCATGTCCTTCAAGCGGTCTTCCATGGATGTGGTTTGCCCCGGGAATACAGCGGTTGGGCTGCGTTGGCCTGCATTCTTCATGCGCGCGGACTTGAGCGCCGCGTCGAGTTTCACCTTGTACTCCTTGCACATGTTTTTGTAATGCAAACCTCGCTCTTCCTCTTTCTGCAGCTTCCGTGCCAACTCACGCGCCTCGTCTTCGAGCTCCGCCGCTCGTTGCTCCGCGGCGTAGAGTCGTGTTGTGTTAGTGTCACCCTTGAGTGGCGCGCGTAGCGAGGATGCGCGTTTCGCAGCTTCCTCGGCACGCGCCAATCGCGCGAGCGATTGCTTCAACTTTATGTCTCGCTCCACCGCTTCCATCTTCAGCGTTCGGTTCTCCATCTGGAGCGTGAGTAACCGCTCCTCGTCGAGGCCGGCGCTGGGGGTGGTCTGTATATATCGGGATGGTTGATGCCGGAAGTGAAGGAGGTCAGTATTTCGTACGAGGACTACCGGCACGAGGAATAGGGAGGCCCGCCCTTGGAACAAATTTCGGTCGGCAGTGCCCACACTCACCTTGCGGGTCTTCGCGGAATCCCTCCTGGACATCCTCATGGCCTGGGTGGAGGTCACCGACACGGTGTCCGCCTCTTCGTACATGGCGGCTCGTCGCACCGCCACGGTCGATAGCCAACCCGTGTGGTGCGTCGCCGGTCTGCGACCTCGGCCCAGCGCGTCGGATGGAACAACTCAAAGAAAGTGCATTTCCTCGCAGACTCCAACGGTCGAGTCTCGTGGAAGTTTCTTCGATCGCGATTCCGTCCAAGAAAACGCTCAAAGGAGACGGAGCGTTTTGTTCGGACTTCTCAGCCTCGACGTCGCACGAACAGGACACTCTTCGACGCGCACACTGCATCCCGACGCGCGCACCACATCTCTCGCCTCGCGAACCGCATTCACACGCCTCCAAAACATGGCAGCAGTTCTCTCTTTCGCCGAGTCCGGCCGCGGATTCTCTCACAATCTCACCCTCGAAGCTGTCGCCAACACGGCGATCGAATTAGGATTTGAGAAGGACGGGCCACAGTCGTCGAGTAAGAAACCCGCACAGCGTGCAGACCTTCAGCGCTTCTTCAAGGCCTACGGGGTTAAAGCGTTCTCGCCATTCCGGGAAAAATTCGAGAAGGAGAAACTGCTTCCTCCGGAGGAGTACGCCGCCCTGAAAGTCGCGCAAGAGATCGAAGCGAAAGAAAACGAGTTTGCCCCCGTGACGGAGCAACAGTACGTCGAAGCGACGCAAACCGCTGACACGCTGGAGAAGAAGTGGAGGCTTTTCAAGAAGTAAGTAACGTTTGTTCTCGCCGTTTACCCCTCGCCAGAACCTTTCGCTGACGAGTTTCTATCCTATTTTCCTATTTCATCACCACACTAGACCCGGCGGCGTCGGGGTGAAATCCGACCTCTACTACGATTGTCGGGGCGCTCGAAGCCAGGTTGAGACCGGCGACATCGCAACCGAGTGTCCGCAATGGAACGATATCGGCGCCGTCGACTACGTCGGCAAAGCCGCCTGGATGGGCCACAACAAGCTGAAAGGCAGAACCAAAGACCAGGCCCGTGCCATGTTCGTTAAACTGTTTCAAGACGCTGTAGCGGACAAGAAGGCGCACTTCTATCCCTAAGCCTTTCGAGACAACGTGCGTTGCTTCGTCGCGACTTTCACGAGCGTCTCTTCAACCTTCAGTCCTTTCCTGCGTCGCGTCGCGTCTACGAACTGGCGTGCCATGTTCGGCCCGACGTCACCATCCTCTCCGAATTCCTCGCGCTCTTCCTCCGTTTTAGGAGTGAAGAACGGATCGATGTCCAGTCGCTCCCAGTGGCTCAACATCAGCTGCGCGTTTGACGCGCCCGAACTGCTGTGTCGCAACTCGTCCGCGAAACCGAACGAATCCGCCACGGGAAGGTAGCTGTGGATGATGAACACGCCGGTGCCTTCACGGATGGTCTCCGAAAGTATCTTCGCACGACGTCTGCCGAGCACGGAATACGTACCCCCGAGTGCCTCAGCAGTGGTCGTGATCACGGAGAGGTACATGGCCTCAACGAGTCTCGGCCCAGCCTTCAACACGGCGCGTCGAATAGCTTCCCTCGTAGCGCTTGTAACTTGACCAGAAAATGGACCGTACTGCTCCTCCCCGAAACCTCCGTCGCCTTCCTCGTCACCCTGACGAGGCTTCGCGATGACTTCCAAACTCACCTTGACCCCGAACAAGGATTCTTCACAAAGCGGTCCTCGTGACGTCGCCATTTGAAACCCCGTCAGGGCGTTTCCCTCAACCGTACTCATCACCGTCGGGTCGGACAAATCGATGAGGCTCGGAACTGCGCTTTCGGGCGTGGCGTATTCGCGCTTGGTACGCGTGAATCCAAAAGCCTCGCCGACCAAAGGCTTGCCCAGCGACCTGAGAGGCATGCCTGTCTCAGCATCTATCGTCTCACCTACCATTAGCAAGTTGGGACCGACCTGTTTCGGTCCAAGCGCCCAAGCCTCGGACAGATTCGCTTCAACGTCGCCCTCGGTTCCGTCGCCGTCAATCGCAACCGCTTCTCGTGAAGTTTTTAGCTTGCTCAAAATCTCAGGCGCGAGCTTGTCCGCGTCATCAATTTGCGCGGATAGTAGCACCTTTCTTAGGCTCTCTACCGAGTCTTCGAAGACGCGGGGAAAGTACGCAGGCAAAGGACTCGCCGTGGCTCTTATGGTGAGAAGGCCATTGGACGTCGTAGCCTCCGCGGTGCCGGTGTCAGAGACTGATTCTCTGAAAGATACCAGGGGAGGCGAGACTTTCAAGGCAACCTTCGCGAAGCGTTCGCGAAGGTCAGCGATGCATCGTTCGAGGTGTACCTCGCCAGCTGCTGCGATGACGTGTTCACCTGTTTCCATGAGCCCAACCTCTACGAACGCGTCGGAACGGTTGAGCAAGCGAAGTCCTTCCACCAGCGCCGGCATGTCTGAAACGTTCTCCGGCTCAACCGCCACCTTCACGATTGGCGCGACTTGGAACATCATGTTGCCGAAGGGCGGGCACATCTTGGTGCTGGACAGCGTAGCACTCTTCAACACATATTTCTCAAGACCACCGATGGCGAGGACGTTCCCGGCAGGTACCTCCTTCACTCGGAACATTCCTTGGCCCATCATCAGGTAAAGCTCTTCGATGACGACTTCCTCGCACGCGCCGTCTTCCGGCTGGCTTGGATCGTACGCTCCGTTGATGACGTACATCTTGTCCCCTTCTCGTAGCACGCCCGAGTACACTCTGCCAAAGCCTAAAAACACACTGTCACCCACCCCTATCATTCCCTGCACGGCTGACATGGGCACCGCGAGCATCTTGCTCACAAACGCAGCAGTCGAAGCGCCTTCTGAAGTGCTACAAGTCGCAACCGCTTTGCGCGACGCGACGAGCGCGCGCGCGTCATCCGGGTCGAGCTCAGCCTTCAGCGTCGGCGCCGGCATAAGCCGAAACGACCTGTGCGGTGCCGAGCTGACAGGACTAGGCAAACAGGTGGCTACCATCTCGAGGATAGTCGGTGACAGCGGAAGCCACGCTTTCAAAATGGCGTTCAACGCGTACTTGCGGTCGCTGCTCTTGATATCTTTTTCGGGAACGTCCACTTTCAGCGACGCCGCCATAGTGGCCAAGTCTTTTCTTTCAGGCGGGTATCCGTGCTTCTCAGCCTCCGCGGCGTGATACATTTTCCAGATCGGGTCGAGCACGAGCTGGACGAACAACGGCTTGAGTTTTCCACCAGCTGTCTTTTTCCCCACGATCTTTTTCGATTTGGGGTGATAAAACCAGTCCCCCCAAAGGCCCTTTTGCAGCGCTTTCGAGCTGCACCCGAGCTTGGAGGCGTACATTTCCGCAAACAAGTCGACGCGAAACGCCCAACCGTCCGCCGCGCACGCGAACGCCACGTTGCCCCGATCCACCGAGAAAGCCGCATCGGAATGATCCGCATCCGTCAAGACATCTCCTAACTCAGCATCGTCACCCGCTGTCTCGTCACCCTCGGCGACGTTGTCACCGCCGAACGTGGCTAGAAGCGTATCCGCTTGCGAGATGAACTTTTCGGAAACGAACGCGCTCATCACTCCGTTGATTTCGTGCAAAAGATTGCGCATGCGTTCGTACGCCTCCAAAGGCGTATATCCCATCTCTATAATAAGCCGGTCAAGTTTATTGAACACCAAACAAACCTGAAGTCGCTCCTCCCACGCCTGGCGCAGCACCGCGTGCGTCTGCACGCAAATGCCCTCGACGACGTCCACCACGACCAAACCACCGTCGCTCAATCTCGCGGCGGTGGATACTTCCGAGCAGAAGTCGACGTGCCCTGGGGAGTCGATGAGGTTGATAAGCAGTGGCTCCGGCTCGCCCGCGTCGGGCGTGGCTTTGGGTGTGTACAGCAGAGAGATTGCCGCGCTTTTCATCGTAATACCACGCCTCTGCTCGTCGTCGAGGAAGTCCATGAAACGAAGTTTCCCCGCGAGTTTCTGGCTGATGAACCCATTGTGTGCGATGAGCCCGTCCGACAAAGTCGTTTTGCCATGGTCAACGTGCGCAAGGACACATATGTTTCGGATGTTCTCACGCTTGCTCTGTAGAGCCGACAACCGCTCCACCGCTTTTTCCATCGCGTGCGCGTACTCCCGCCCACGGGAGGTGGCGGCGGTAGTGAAATGAAAAGTAGTTGCCGCTCGAGAAAATTCTTCTCGGAAACAGAACTTGCACCGAGAGATTCTGTCTTATCACGGTTCGTGCGATGCAAACCACTCCCCTACGCACTCACGATGTCGGTGCTTTGTTCGCCTTCCCTCCGATTGCAGCCCTCTTCCATCCGTGCATCCCGCGGGTCGAAGCGTGGTGGTATCGCTCCGCGTTGCGTCGCCAACAATGGCCGACCTGAGAAGCCTACTTCCGAGGAAAAAGCTCGTCCACGTGGACGCAGGGAGTTGATGCTGAACAGCAGCAGCTTGCTCGTCCTTGGCGGTCTCCTGGACAACGCCCTGGCCGGCGTGTTGAAGAACGAACGTCCCAGCGGTCTCGGCCTCGCCCAGTACGGTGATGATGTCTCTCTCACGCTCTGCCCGCCCAAACTGCCTAACTGCGTTTCCACCACCGACGACCTGAACGATGACTCGCACTACGTTCCTCCGTGGCAGTACAATCCCGACGAAGGGAGAGGTGCACGAAACCCCGTGACGCAAGCCCAGGCGATGGAGGAGCTCGTCGACGTGGTGACCAACACCGATATCGAGGGGTTCGAGACGACCATCGTGACGAAGCTGGACGACTACTTGTACGTCGAGTTCAAGGATCCCAAGTTCGGGTTCGTGGACGACGTCGAGTTCTTTTTCGCGCCGGGGGGCCGGAGTCGCGTGGAGTACCGCACGGCGGGACGCGTGGAGAAGGCGCCGAGTGCGGGGGAGACGCAGCGGAAACGAATCAAAGCCCTTCGTGTCGCGCTTCAAAAGAAAGGATGGAAGAGCATCGGTTTCTAAATCTACATTCTAGCTAAGTATGCGCACGGATGCGTCGCATCGGTTTCTTTTGTGTCCCCACCACCCCACGCTGCGTTACCAAAAAGTGACGGTCATTTTGCGTCGTCACGTCTAATCTCCACGAGTCCGTATAGTTGTTTAGCCACCGCCTTGGGTACCCCCTTGATCGGGTTGCCCGTCACGTCCAACACCTTGAGGCTTTTCAGGTTCACCACCGCCTCCGGGATCTCTTCCAGCGCGTTTCCACTCAAGTCTAAAACCTGAAGATGAGGCAGCTCGAATACGATGGCAGGCAGCTGCGATAGCTTGTTGTCCGCGAGGCACAACGAACGTAGCTCTTGGCCGTTCTTTTCCAGTACTCTACTCAATCTGCACACACACGCCTCGCCCACTTTTTCGCACATCATGTTCACGCACTGCAAGTCTGGGCTGTTTCGCAAATCGAGCGCTTTCATTGCAGGCGACCGGTTCGCCTCGAGAAGCGAGCGCACCACTTGGTACAGTCGGTTTGCCATCAGTCCCTCTATCGCCACTCCTGTCGTAGCCTCCACGCACTTCTCACTGCTCAAGCATACATATATGCCGTGCCAAGCGTTCAAAAAATATATCGCTTTGCCCCGGGGCGTGTCTGCGGGGACCGGGCGTGCCTCGAAACTGGAAGGAGCTTTGCCGATGACGAGACACTTCAAAACAAAACTGGCGGTCGAAAAATAAATAAATCAAACGCCACTTCCTGACTTCGACGAAAATGAGGGTGACAAAATGGCGCGACCCTCGGGGGCGGGCGGCGGTGCCGCCAGACACCGCACCGGGTACAAAGCGGTGTTCACCTTTGCATTATTCTCGTGTCTGTTATGTGAAGCGTCCTCTGCGCTGACGGGATATAGGCGTGTGCACGCGTGGGGCTTCAACCGCTTTGGCCAGCTTGGCATCGACCACGTGCCCGGGCAGTCGAATCAAGCCAAGCCGGACCAGTGCGAGCCACAGTTCGTGCCTACGCTAGGGCACGAGGTGCTAATAAAAGGAGAGGGTTCAAATATACAGCGGATTGTGTCCGGCCAGAACCACGCCGTCGCCATCACCGCTGAAGGGGACATGTACGTGTGGGGAAACAACGACATGGGGCAACTGGGCCTTGGAGTTTTGGGTTTAGCTGAAGACACCACGCAACGCTTCAAGCCGACGTTGCTCGAGCTGTTTAACCCGAACGGCCTGAAACTTAAAGTCGTGGACGTCGCGGTGGGGTTAGAACACACACTCGCACTCATAAACGGTGGGCGAGTCTATGCGTGGGGGAGTAATCAGTATGGACAGCTCGGTGTAAACGTGGATCCAGAGACGACGCCGTTTTCGAGTATCCCCCAGGCTCTTGACGTCGGGGGTGAGTTGGTGAAGAATGTCTCAGCAGCGGCTGGTCATAGCGCAGCGGTCACGTTCACCGGTGCTGTATTCATGTGGGGCGCAAACCATGAGGGTCAGCTCGGGCTTGGAGGATGCGAAAAACCAGATGGACGGGCCTACGACCCGTGTCTGAACTCTGTTCAAAAGCCTACGAAGATTCTCCGAACCGCAGACGGAGACTTCATGCCCCTGATTAAACTCGTGGCATGTGGCGGTCACGTAGCTGGAGGGACGGATAAAACGCTCGAAGGAGGTCACACTATCGCCGTCTCGAAAACGAACGAAGTGTGGGGCTGGGGTGACAACTTTCACGGGCAAGTCGGTAAGCCGCAGCAGTATACGAAAATCGCAAATCACACCGAGGTGTACACGCCGAACAAGTACGACGACGTCACGGGGAGGTATTACAACCGCGAGGTGATGCCAGCTCGAGTTGGATATCTCACGGTCGAGACGTATACGTACCCACCACCACCGGCACCTATTGCATTTCCTCCCCCACCTGCGGTTGAAGGTGAAGCTACCAACGTAACGGCCACGGCTGCAATTGAACCGCCGCCGCCGCCGCCAGAAGCAGCTCAAGCCGGGTTCCTGGAAATCGTCGCTTTGAAAGCAGGCTCTCATCACTCCATGGCACTGGTCAAGAGCGGAGAAATGTTCGCATGGGGAGACAATTTCCACGGCCAGCTGGGACTTGGATACATATCAGAGCAACGCGAACCAGACCGCTTTCAGAAAACGCAAGAATATCGAGCCCCAGAAATGATCGACCGGCCAACGCGAGTGAAACATTTTGATTATTTCATCACGAACGTGTCAACGAAAATCGAGGGAAACGAGACACTATTCGTGGAATCTGCGGAGCGCGTGACGGGAAGAATTCAATCAGAGTCGGATGCGCGTATAACGCAAATCGACGCGGGGAATTTCCAGACCATTGCGCTTTCAAGCAAAGGAAACGTATACGTCTGGGGAACGAACGCGTTGGGACAACAAGGCACGTGCGACTGTGGCGCTTGTATGGCTAATTATGATGCCGCGGGCACGTGCCCAGACATCCAAGCGCCGCCCGCCCCACCGTCTCCCGACGCGCCGGTAATCGATGGTATAACGTACGAATCAGCTGCTTTCGTGCCAAACATCGAGAAATACGAGTGGAACGACGAATGTGAGTGTAACTGTGCTGGGGCTGGGACTTGCAATTACACGCCGCAAGTGGCGAACGAGGACGCAATCAACGCTGGAAGCTGCGTCGGGTTCGGCGACAACACGAAGTGCGAATGTACGCCGCCATATCTGCAAATGACTGGACAAATCAGCGCGATGGATACACCGATGACTTTTGCGTTTGGTGCGGCAACGAACTTTACTTTCGTAACGGTCGCTGCGGGGGGCGCTATGTTCGCAGTGTCTGAGGCGCGGTGCCCTACGGACAACATCGGGAACGAGTGCTCTAATCTAGGCGTCTGTGCTTCCGGCGAGGACGAGGACGCGCTAAAGGCTTGTGAATGTCCTTTTGGAACGGCGGTGAGTTCGTTTTACGGTTTCCCGTCTTTTGAATTCTTTTACTAACTTCGTTCTTCGTTTCGTACAGGGTATCTTCTGCGAACACACCTGTCCCGTCGGGACCGAGGATGATTATCGAGCCGTGCGTGATGATCACAACATCATCAAGTTCCCTGATTCGCGATATCGTGAGGACACGGATGGTTTGATGACTGACCAGGTTTGTTCAGGACACGGAGTTTGCGACGATAAAGGCGCTTGTGAATGCGATGAGTACGTTTCCCGTTTTGCCTTCACGGCGTTTTGAATTATTTTTGTTTCTTTTCGCTGACGCACACGCCTTTTCCAGATTTTGGTACGGTGAACGCTGTCAGTACATGTGTCCCTGGGACAATCAGAAGCGACACTGCAGCGACAACGGCGTCTGCGTGTATGATCCAGACGTTCAGGAAATGCCCTACTGCAAGTGCAATGCGTACTACACGTTCCCTCCCAACGAGTTCTTAGGGGATCAAGCCCTCGCGTCTTGCCAGGAACAGAAGATTCAGGTACAGGCGAATGGCTGGTGCTCATATTATGACGCCACTGTGGGTTTTGCCGAGTGTTTCGAGGCGGGCATGTGCGGCGTCTGCGAAGATAAAGAGGGTGGGGCCGGCCGAAGCCGTTCCATTGTGTTCACCCTAATGTCGTGCGCCTTAAGTGTCGCGTTGTGGTTGTAACTTATTGAGTCCGCTGTCGGTTAGCAATATTTGTATTGGAAAAGCTACATTCTATTTGTTTTTTTTCGCTAAAATAAAACGTCCCTCGGCGGTCTTGGTCGAAAATGTTCCTGGTCAACAGAAGAAGATCCAGATGAACATAGCAAAGAATAGTAGCAAAAGCATCGAACCGTACTCTGCGATTGGTCTGAGCGTTATACGTGTGTCCCCGGTCACTTCACGAACGTGCATGGTTGCGGTGATCAAAAGTCTCGCGAGGGGAGGAAACTCCACGTCCGAGATCGGCCTGTGGAGCCAGTCACCCTGGTACAGTCCCTTCGCGTTTGCTTTCGACTTGTCAAGCCGAGCCCATCCAATCTTGGGCCTTTGAGCACCTGGTGTGGCCGATTGATCCATTTCTGTCGCGTTTCTGGAACCGCCTCCGGTGTTCGTTCGCCGCGTGGCCTCCTCACCAAGACGGTCCAACCTGAAGACAGAAAACGCATAGTTGCGAAGCTTAGGAACCCTTTTCCGCAGCGGGTGCGAGGGGCCGACTACTGACATATCGCGATCGAGTCGCTCGAGAAGAGCGAGAACGATCTGTGCTTGCCCTTCTTGATCCAGGGAAAACATCGAGAGTTTCGGTACCACTGCCGGTGGCACCGCGGCGTATCCCGCGCGATCGTGTCTAGTCGGCGTCGACACTTGCATCTCAGACACGCCTTCGCCGGCCAACATCTCGGGAGGATCCCAGTCGAGAATCTGGGATTTTATGAAGGGCAGGAACGCGTCATAAGGGGTCGGTGGTGGCGGCTCCATGTTTGGAGTGGGCGGCGCATACGGATCCACAAGAGTAAACTTGTTGTACGCTGACTCCATGTCTTCGAGCAAGTCGAGCATCTCTGGATTCGACGCCAGCACGCGCAGCACGTTGAGCAGCGCGTTCGCCGTGCCTTCAGCGTCAACGGGAACTCGCTTACAGCAAAGCTCAAGGAAGTGTCGCATGAGCTCGCAGTAGAAAGGCACGTTATGCAGTATATGTGTCTTGTCCATAAGTCGTGTCGAACGGCCTTTTCGTCCGCCCCTGGAGCCAGACGCGCCTGAAATAGGAGACGAGTCGTCCGCAAAAGCAGGCGAAGAAGGCTTCCGTTCCGTCGCCGCCGCCGTCACAGCCTCGAGGCCTCGGGATAGCGTCGACGTCGATGATGCCGAGGTTCGCGATGGTCGAAATGGCTTGGGGAACTCCAGAGTCCAAGGCGTGAGATATGTCACCCACAAAGTCAGCAACGGCGAGAGGCTGGCGGTACTTTCGGTTGGCCACTGCGTAAAAGCCTCGCAGAGAAAGCGGTACAGCGGCTTTTGTAGCATCTCTTTAGCGCGCTCCACCTCCTCGGCTGAGTCGGGCTCCCTATCAGCAGGCGACGGGGTGCGGCGTACTGATCTTCGCGCAAAAGGAGTGTTACTACCCCCAGACGCGGGAGGTGAACGCGGTGACAATCGCTCGCCATCCGTCATCATTCCCGTCTTTTGCTTTTTCGAACCCTCATCCGACGTCTCGGCGAATAAGTACGACGTCAACAGAGAAACGGCGTTGACGAGGTCATCGTTCGGTGGGCTATAGTACGAGTACTGCTGCTGCAGTCCCGTGGGGTCCCCGTATCTGGAACCGACCGCAAACCCACGAGAACGGCCATCCGCGTCCACGCCGTATGGCGATCGCGAAGCATCCCCGGCGCCGTAGTACCCGCCCGTCGCGCGCAGAGGCTCTTCAATTCCCGGAAGCCAAAATTCAATCATGATGCTCACCAGCATCTCGCCCTGGCTGACATTCCCGGCGCGGTAGAAGAGCTCGGATGGCCGTGACCACCCTGCCGCACCACGCGTCCCCATTCCTGGCGACTTACCGCGTCCGATATTCGCAGTACCGCGAGGAAGGAAGTATTCGAGATGCGACAGGAGGAGTTCGCGATACGGGTGAATTTTCTGGCTCCCGCCGAGCAAGCTGTCCATCCACTGGGGCCGACCCGAGCCCGAACCGTACGGCGATCCTTGCCTGCCATGCCCCCTTCGGTCGTTCGCCAGACCGGCGGATACCGACCCACGCGCCTCCGAGCACGCGTAGTACGCTGACCAGAATAAAAAGTAGTGGTACAGTCCCAGGTGGACGTGAAAACGTCCTTGCGCGTCGCGCTGCACGCAGTTGCGGTAGGGCAGACGCTGGTTCAGCAAAGCAGGATCTGTTTGAAGCCGTCGCTGCGTGCGCACGGGCAAGCGCTCGAGGGGAAACGCAAACTGCATCAAACCGTCCGCGTCCGCGGCGAGTACCGCTTTCATCAGCGGGCCGGTAGGGGAGAGGAGATCGATCAGCATCCACGCCTCTCGCTCCGAGTTCCTGTCCTGCCGCCCTGCAGAGACGGATTGAAGCCAACCACTGGCGCCGTCGTCAAAGTTGAAGATCGACCACAGCAACGGTTGGTAACACGCGCTGAAGAAACCCCGAAGATTGTCCCTATTGTTCTCCAGCACGCTAAGCACACTGTTGATACGATGCGACAGCGAAGAGTGTCTGCCGCGCAGTATGCTGTTCAGCTCCTCGAACGTCGTGGGTTGCTTGTTCGTGCTGTTAGAATCGTGGCGCGAGCCCCCGCCGACGCCGCCCACCGAAGGGCTCGCATCTCCGCCCGCTCGCCGGGAGCCTGAGCTTCCCCCGGGCGTCGTCGATCTCGGCGCGGCGGTGCCAAAGAATTCCGCACGGAGACCGCCGTCCGGTCCCCGAGACGCACCCAGGGTGGACATCGCGCCAACCCACTTTGGCCTCTGCGTTCTTGCGAGTGCTCTTTTTCGAGCGAAGAGAAGCCAAAAAAAAATGCAAAAACAAAAAACACCGCCCTGTGCGATGCGTGCTGTGATCTGACTGTTTACCAGACTGTACCCGGTACACACATACATGGCTTTGATAAAAATGGATCAAGCGCCAAGGGGAGCGAGCAAAAGAGTTTTAGAAAATCAAAGAGCACGAGAACAGGCAGGCGCAGCGTCGCAGCGAAAAGAACAGTAAAATGGTCAACAATCACTCGTCATCGCTGCTAGTAGTCAAGGCCTTTAACAAAACCGAACCTATCGACATATTCATACTCATCATAAGAGGCCTTCTTTTTTGACCAGGCCAAAAAGGCCGGGTCTTCCTGTTCCTGGCTATTCTCCGCCGGCGGCGAACGCGCCGGCGCCTTTTCCTCGCTATCTTCCACCGGCGACTGTCTTTTTTTTGCCCCCGCGCGCTTTGACATCCGCGATGAGCTTTCCGAAGACGTCCGCCTTGGAAGCCGCCGCCGCCGCCGCCGCCGCTCCTGACCCCCCCGATCCCGCCAACCCAACCGCCGGCATCATCCCCGCGCGATCCCTGTTTTGCTCGAGCATTCTCACCTCTTTGGCGATCGCCCGCAAGTTGGGCCTGTGTCCTGAATCGATGGAAGCGTTGACGCGAAGGGTGAACTCCTTGTGCCGGTCAATCAGGTGTTCCCGCCGACCGGCGGTGCTCAAACCCGCATCCGTCAGAAGTTTCCGCAAAGGCTTGTCCTTCATGATGTGATACACGAGCTTCGGTAGCTTGGCCATCATGTGTTGCTCCTCCGCGTCGTCAACCACAAACGCGCTTTTGGGCGACGAACCCGCGCCCACCGCATCCGCGATTGCGGCGCCAAACGCGCCTCCCCGAGTAAGGCACACGTCGACGTGACTGTTAATAAGCCCTTTCTGAACGCCGACGCCGCAGATGGGACACTGCACCGTACCCGGTCGCTGTTTGCCATCAGACCCTCCCGGCGCAGTGGACGGTGCGGATGGCTGGCGACCGCTGGGTTTCCGCTTTGATTCGCCGCCGCCGCCGCCGCCGGCGTCTTCGTCGCGAACCAAATCAACAACCTCTTGCTTCGCGTCGTCCGTTTCCAACTCCGAATCACTCACCCCGTCGTCGTCCTCATCTTTTTCCTGTGTCCCGCCGTAGTCTTCGTCACCCAGCGCACCCGCGTCTTCGTCATCCTCCTCGTCGGGTGTTTCTTTGTCTGATGGCGACGCGGGCGTGGGGGAGCGACGGGACGTCCGAATCGTTGGACCCCAACCGCCAACAACAGGAGCGACTCCGCCAGACGTGGAAGCCTCCGCGCCCGTCGTGGCGGATCGAGTTGCCTTTCGAGTTTCCAGCGCTTGTACCGCGGGCGTCTCTTTCTTCGTATCTGCGTTTCGCGATGCGTGACGCGTGGTTCGTTTCGCAGGGGGACCGTCGTCCGGCGACGGCGCAGGCGGCTTCGAAATGTTGGCACCCTTTTTGCGTTTGCTCCCATTTGCGTTCTCCAGCTTAGCACGCGCCGGCGTTGGGTCATCACCGCGTCGCGCGCCCGTCAAAAGTGTAACGCGCGCCGCTTTGTATGCCCCGACCACAGCTTCAAGCGCGTGATTCGGTTTCAGATCCTCCTCCTTCGCCGGGGATCGGCATGTTGGACATTCGACTTTGAATTCTTTCAAAGTGCGTCGGATGCACAACGAGCAGTAGGTATGCGTGCACGTCGAGAAGCTGACCGGCATGCAGAACAGCTCCTGGCAAATCGAACACCGCATCGACGCATCGAGCTTGCGTTGCTCAGGCTCGGGCCAAGCGTCAGGCTCGTCATCGTCCAGGTCCCCCGCGTCCACCGCGAACATCACACCGCTCGCGCGCCAGATTGTAAGACCCAACTGCTCGCTTGAAAATCTTGAAATAATTTCTCGGAAGCCCTCGACGCACAACGACGCGCACACGACACCATCCACGATTTCTTCCAACGCGACGCTCGGTATGGAAACTCGTGTGAAAAAGCAAAAGCGCGAGCGCCGCGATGCTAACGCGGGCGAGGCCATACCCCGCCTTCCCAACCACATCGTCGTCACGCACGTTCTCAGATCTGAGCATTTCGACGACCCCGCAGATCTCGCACGGCTACCAGCGGTGAGCCGCGCGATGCGCGATGCGGTGGCGGAAACGGGGCTTGCTTTTGGAGAGCTCGGTGAATTCCGTGCCGCGAACCTCGGATGTTTAAGCGCGGTGCAGCGCCTGCAACGGGGAGGTCGTCTGTCGCGTCAAGAATACCTTTGTGAGGCAGCGGCGAGGAGCGGACAGCTCGAGGTGCTGCAGGCGTTGCACGAGAACGGCACACCGTGGGACTTTCGCACGTGTTGGGGGGCGGCAAGGGCCGGGCACCTCGAGGTGCTGCAATGGGCGCGCGCGAACGGCTGCCCGTGGAACAAGGAGACGTGCGCGAAGGCGGCAAGGGGCGGGCACCTTGAGGTGCTGCAATGGGCGCGCACAAACGGCTGCCCGTGTGACGAGAGGACGTGCCGGTATGCGGCGGAGGGCGGGCACCTGGAGGTGCTGCAGTGGGCCCGCGCGAACGGCTGCCCGTGTGACGAGAGGACGTGCGAAGGGGCGGCGTGGGGCGGGCACCTCGAGGTGCTGCAGTGGTTGCGCGCGAACGGCTGCCCGTGGCACCTGGGGACGTGCATGTGCGCGGCGCGTGGCGGGCATCTCGAGGTGCTGCAGTGGGCGCACGCGCACGGCTGCCCGTGGAACGAGGATACGTGTTCGACCGCGGCGGAGTGTGAACACTTTGAGTTGCTGCAGTGGGCGCACGCGAACGGGTGCCCGTGGGACGAGAGAACGTGCACGAAAGCGGCGATTGGCGGGAACCTCGATACACTGAAGTGGTTGCGCGCGAATGGCGCACCGTGGGATGAAAACACGTGCTTCATGGCGGCGCGGTGCGGCCACCTAAAGATGCTGAAGTGGGCACGTCAGAACGGCTGCCCAGAGTGGGACTAGAACGAGAACTCCGATGAACTCCATGACTCTGAAAGTTCTTACTAAAATACACTAGTCTGCGTAGCCTTGTAACCTTACCGGGAGACGACATCATAAACTCGGGAATCACGCGTTTCCATCGCTATTCACCTCAACTCGTGTTTCCTCTCTATTCAACTCAACTTCGGTTTCCAGTAGTCGCTCGTCGTACCCCTCAGGAGGCTGCCATTCCAACACCGCCTTGGGGTACACCACTTCGTGCAGAAACAGTCCGTGCGGCGGCGCGCCCATCGGCGCCGCGCTCCGGTCCTTCCCCACCAGCAACGCGCGCACGTCATGCGGCCCCGAGTCTTGTCGCGTCGCGGCGAGCATCACAGCTCCGACCATGATCCTCACCATGCGGTACAGAAACCCGTTGCCCTCTACTTCCAGACGCACGCGCCCGTCATCTAGTTCCACGACGTCGAACCGGTATATGGTTCTCGTGGGGTTTCTTTTCACGGAGGCGTGCCTGGGTTTGTTGGAAAACGCGCTAAAGTCGTGCGTCCCCACCAAAATCGCCGCCGCCGCTTTCAGCTTTTGCATATCCGGCGGTTTATACCCCACCGCCCAGGCGTGGCGCCTGGCGAACACGTCGTGCTCCAACCGAGGGTCGAGGTAGTAGTGGTAGGTCTTGCGAACCGCGTGGAATCGCGCGTGGAACGCGGGGTGCGGTCTTCGAAACTCCATCACCCGAATGTCCTTCGGAAGCATGCCGTTTAAACTCCGGCGCGCGCGTTCCAGATCCGGTAGCGGCGCGCGGGCGTAGAAGTGAATGACTTGACCGTTGGCGTGAACCCCCGTGTCCGTCCGGCCAGACCCCATTAAACAAAGAAATTCCCTATCCTCCCCGAGAAGCTTACCAAGCGCTTTCTCTATTTCTCCCTGCACCGTCCTCATCTCGCGAGGTTGGAACTGGAACCCGAGGTACGCCTCGCCGTCGTACGTCACCTTCAGCATGTACGTCACGTTTCGTCCGCGCGCCGCGCGATGAAGCCTGCCCTCGTCGCTCAGGGAAGCCTTCAGCGCGGCGTTACGCCAATCACCCTCGGAGTATACGCCGTCCAACTCGCCGTCGTCCAAGGCGGTGTCGGGGGCGGCCGAGGTGGATGCGCGAGGACACCGGAAAGAGCCACCGCGTGTTTTCCGGGGTGCCGTCCTCGCGCATGCCCCAACCCCAACCTGCCACGAAAGGGACGCGCACGACATCCTTCCCGTCCTCTCTGTGGATTCCGCCTACGTGTCTTGCCGGGCGTGCGCCACGCGCCCAACGCGCGAGTTCGTGCCACCGCACCTCACAATGAGCTTCGACTGGTCCGAGGGACCGAGACATCACCAGCGAGGGATTCGGCAATCGTTTTTTGGGTCGCAGGGTTTTGGTTTCGGAAGAAGGATAACGCGGAAGATTCAGCGCAGTGTTCCCCGCACCGGCCTCGTCGTGGATCGAGACCGGCGTATCGAACACACACATCGACGTCGTGTCACGCATGTCGGGCGATATCACCAAGCTCCCCGCGAAGGGCGTGTGGCACTGCTACGTCCACAAGCTTCGGGCCTGGGTCACCGGTGAGGATGGATTCCCGGTCCGACCGTACTTGATGCTGGTGGTGAGCACGGAGGACGGCAGGTTCCTGTCGTGCGATCCCGGGGACACCGCGGAAACGGCGCTCGGGGGTAACATGTCCAAAACGCAACCCTCGTCGGAGATGGTGTTGCGTTTTTTGAAGCGCGTGATGAGTCACCCGACGCAAATCAACGGCGCGGCGGAAAAGTTGGCACCTACGCGACCGAGGAGCGTAAAGTTCGCGGACACCAACACGGCGGGGCTTCTGCTCGGCGAGCCAGAGAAGTGGGCGGGGGTCACCTCGTGCGCTTACGTGGACGGGTGCCGTGCTGCGCTCGCTGCGCTGGGTATCAACGAGGTTTCCTTCGCCCCCGTTCCAAAGATGTTTCTCGAGAACGTCATCCGCGGAAGCATCGAGCCCGGGATGGCGCCTGAAAACGTGGTGTACGGCACGCAGCACCTGCCCGGTTTGTTGGAAAGCACGGTCGGGTTCACGCCTGCTTTTGGAAAGTCCCTGTTTGCGGCGGCGGCGGCGTACGCCAGGGCGGCGCCGTGGGAAACCCTGGCGGCGCGTCGTCCGGTTCAGTTCGTGTACCGCCTGGTGCTTCGCGAAGACGTCGCCGTGAAGCTCACCGCGTTTGGTTCGGCGGTTGGTTCGAAAGATGGGGGGTCGTACGGTTTCTCGGTTCACAAAACCTTGGAAACCGCGATGCTCGCGTACGACCTGGAGCACAACGGCAAGGACGAGGACGAACAAACCGCCATGGCGGCTGGGGGCCAGACCTGTATGTTCACCTCGGTGTACGAAACCCCGTTCGAGGACGTGGATAACAAAGAGCTTTTCGGGTGGGAAATCGCGGCGAGTGCGGGCGGCGACGGCGGCGACGCGGACGCCGCGCCGGATGAAGAAAACTGGCCTTTGTTCTGCAAGGTCCAGTTCGAGAAAGGCGAAAACGGAGCGCAAGACACGCTCGCGTTAACGCGGCCTGCGATTATCGAGCTGCAGTGTTTCGAGCTCATGTTCAAAGGCGTCGTCGAGCTGTTACACTCGGGCGAGTTGCAATCGCGAAGCGGCGAAAACGCGCGCGACGCGAAAGGGCCGTGGACGGTCAAGTGCGCCAGTTCGGCGGGGAGCGAGGCGGGGGAAACCTCTTTGGTGGAGCTCGAAATCTCCCTACCCGCGCTTATCAGCGACCAAGCGGGTACGTTTTTGTGAAAAACACGTCGTACTCGTGGTTACAAATCGAATCGTCAAACGTGCTTCCCTCGTTCTTTTCACGCGTCGTTTCGTGAGTCTAAAAAAGCCGTCAAGTCAAGCCGCGCCGCGTTTCGAAACACGAAACACGCTTACTCGAACGCCCACTGGTTCTCGCGGCGCACCTCTTCCTCCTCTTCGGGAGTGAAGTCGTTTTTGATGTTGAAAGTCTTGCGAATCTCCTCGGGGGTCTTGCCTTTGATCATGTTCGCCACGGTCATGCAGGTCAGGTCGAGCAGGGACTTGATGTTGAGGTAGTTCGCGGCCTGGGATGGGGAAAAAAGAGCGACTTGTCAGTTTTGTGTTGTTTTGGCTTCACGCCTCACGCAACGACAGAAAAAGGAAAGTCGGGTTTCCTCGGACGTGCTGACGGGGACGGTCGGGTTGTTTCGGAATTAGGGTTAGGCCATCGCGCCCGTGGTACGCACCAGGATCAGCTCGAACAGCGTGGCTTGGTCCACCTTGACGAACTCGGTGTCGAAGGTGGTTTCCTCTTCCTTCTTGTCGCCCTCTTTTTTGTCCTGCGCGGTGTGGAACTTGGCGTACTCGATCACCTTGGTGAGGATCTTAGAGGGGACGTTGGGCAGGGGAATGGCGGAGTCCGTGCCGGTGTCTGTGTTGGAAAGGCGGTACGGGGGGTGGGACGGTCAGAGCGCGTGGTGTGAAAACGGTTTTGACCACCAGCGGGACGGAGGCACAGAAGACGGCGCGGAGGGAAGACCAGCGGACGGACGTACCCTCGATCATGTTCTTGATGGTCTCAGATTTGCTGTTGTTGGTTTGCGCGTGGGTGGGTGGGTGGGGAAAGAGGTGAGCGGACACGTCGTGGGAGTACCGGACGCGGTATCGGTGGAAACGATCAATGCATGCGGGTGGCAAAAACTCGCGGGACGTACAAAGCCACTTCTTGCGGCACCTCGAAGGTCTCTCCGTCGGAGGACATCAGGGTAACGGGACCGTCGTCGGCCATCTTGCTTTGTTTTGGGGTGCGAGATCTGGGGCGAGTCGAACGCCGGTGGTGGTGCTTGTCGAAGGGCGAAGCGCGGGGGAGCTGATGCGTGGGAAGCACTGGTGTGCGTCACGCGGGTGTGGTCTTGACGTTCGGCGGGGCGCGAACGAGAATGACAGGGCGGCGCAACGAGGTCGAGTGACCGTTCTTCAAAAATGAAGAAAGCGGGAAGGCTTGTCGTTGTCGTGGACTCGTGGTGCAATAAAACTGCTCCTCGAAGCGACGCGTGTCGGGCGTTCCCAGGAACGCCGCGTTTCAAATCGGTTTTCGATCGGACAAGCCTTCGGGGTCAAATTTGGGTCTCAGGGTCGAAAGTGACGGTCAACCGGATTATTGACCGTCAAAAACTAAGCCGGTCTACTAAGCCGATTAGATCCTCCCCGCGGTCGTCTTGTTCGGGACAAGTCGGGAACTTTCAGGACGAGAAGGAAGACCCAAGGATGAAGAGAAACAGGAGGAGGAGGCGCACGATTTTGAACTGCATGTATCACAAAAAATAGCTATGTGTGCGAGGCTCGCAATTAAGCCTCTTCCCCGGCGGGCGCCTCGGGCGCCGCCGCCTCGGCCTCCGCCGCCGCCGCCGCATCCTCTTCCGCCTTGACCGCCGCCGCGGCCGCCATTTCCACCTCCGCCGCCGCCGCCGCCTTGGTCGCCGCGAGCGCCTCCATCTTGATTTCGTGCCTGGTCGCGCCAACCTTCTTCGCCACGAACCTCGTCTTCAGCTTCGCTTTCTTTCCAACCAAGTCCCGGAGGTAGTACAGCTTCGCTCTGCGCACCACGGGCTTACCCGCACCTCGGACCTCTTCGAACGCGCACAACGGCGAGTGGATGGGGAAAATACGCTCCACCCCGTACCCTTGGAACGTCTTCCTGACCGTGATCGTGGTCGCCACGCCCGCCCTGTGAATCGCAATCACGATGCCTTCGTACGGCTGCACGCGCGACTTACCCCCCTCGACAACCGTCACGCCTACCTTCGCGGTCATGCCCACGCGGAAGGGAATCAAGTCATCCTTCATCTGGGGAGTATCCACGCGCTCCACGTACTTAGCCAAGCCCTTTCGCGAGCCCCCCGAGTTGCCGCGCGGGTTCACCGCCGCAACTCGCAACGCGCCTCGGGAAACGCAACCGCGTTGCCCGGCGAGGGAAACGACGCGCGGGGCCGCCGCGACGGCGGACCTCGCGCTCAGCGCGTACGCCTTTTTCGAGGTCACACCGGCGGCCTGTTTGTAGTGGGCAGGGATGGGGGGGTAACGTCAGCTTACGGTGTTTTTGGAGCGTACAAAGCGGCGACTCGCGACGGCCCCGCGGGTGGCGAAAATCAGTCCGCCCAAATCGTTGGATAAGGCGTCAATATGACCTAACCCTCAAGCCGGGAAATGGACACGCGCGCCGGACCGCGGCGCTGGTGCGCGACGCGACTATCAACGGGCGGTGCGACGCTGCGGTACGGCAAGCACGTGTCGTGTATCACGCCGGTGACGAAAACAGCGCCCCGGAATCGATCGCGCCCCGCGGTCGTCACCCCGGGATGGCACGCAAAGGTGGTTCGGCGTGTTTGACGTGCCACGTCCAACTTTCAGGCGGATGAGCGAAAACCAAAAGCGCACGCGACGGGTTCGGCACGGCGAATGGCGTGCGACACGCACCTTAACAGGCGCCGCGATGGACATGGCGTTCATGGAGATGCGAAGAGACATCTTGGACGTCTTCGCGAGTGGGCGTGTCCCGACGACTCCGCGCACGTGCAATGCCGGGACCGTGGCGTCGGGAAATGGAGACGCGATGAAGCCCTAAACTTGGTTGGAGCCCGATTTCGATGGGCACAATTTCTTATTTTTTGAGCAAAAGCTGCAAAAGGGGCCGAGACCGGTCCACTCCGCCGCGCGCGTCCCCGGAGACCCGGAGACAAGTTGCCGCGGTCCTTGTTTCTAGCACCGACCCTCCGGTATGGCGGCGGTGTCGTTCTTCGCGCGCGTCGCCCCGCCCCCGCGCGTCCCCAACGCGGGGCTGGGACGACGCGTTCCCCACGAATCTCGCCGTGCCGTGGTTTTCGCGCGACGCGGCTGGGGCGACACCGACAGCCGGTTCTCCAAGCTGGACAAGAAAGGCGACGGGGACACTTCTGAGAAACCTGAGCGCGATGACTACGGGGACACGCAGCGGAACATCTCGTTCCAGGAACTCCGGAAACGACAGGACCGGGAGCAACGCAAGGTACGTTTAGACGGCCACCAAGGAGGCACCCGCCGCCGCCGCGTCCGCGAATCGTGAATGACATCTTCATTGAATCCTCCTCCGGAGTTTCTGTCTTTTCTGTCCATCCCTCTGACCACCCCACCCTGACATTTCAACACGCAGGACTCCGAGGACAGGGGCGCGGACGGGGAGTACTGGGGTGAAGACACTGGGTTGGGCGGGTGGTCGACGATGATGGGCGAAAACGCGAGCGGCAAAACAAACGCGTTGAAGACGGGAAAGCAGCGGCGGGATTCGGAGAAAACGGCGCGGCGCGACGCGGCGCAACAGGCCGCCGCGGACAAGGATTTAGGCGTGGACGACGCGGGTCCTGTTGCTAAACAGTCACCGCTAAGTGTCAAGAAAACCGAAAAAGGAGGCACTGCTGTTACCACGGCGTACAAAAGAGGCGGGGTCCGGCCGTGGGAAACCGCGCGGGCGGTTCGCGAAGCGAAACAAGCGGCGGACTTGGCGAGCGGCGACTCCGCAGACGCCGCGGAGTCGTCCAGCCCGTTCGCCAGGGCCGGGTTACCAGCGCACATGACCACCGCGATGACGAAGGCGGGTATGAAACGCACGACTGAAATTCAACGGCTGGCGATTCCCGAGCTCATCGCGGGTCAGGATGTGGTTATTCTCGCGGAAACCGGGTCGGGCAAGACGTTCGCGTACGTGCTGCCGATGATGGCGTCGGTGGGCGCACCAGGCCGGGGCGGCACCAAGGTCCAAGGCCGCTGTTGCCCGTCCATGGTGGTCTTGGTACCGAACGTGGAGCTTGGAAGACAAGTCACGTACATGGCCGAGCTCGCCGCGGAGTGGGTCGCGACGGATGAGTTCCCGAAGCCGGGTGTTTTTTCGCTGTTAGGGAAGGACAAGAAACTGGTGAAACCCACGGCGCCGAAAAAGCGCGGCGCCGCGAAAAGCGCCGCGATCAAGCGGAAGTTTAACGAGAAAGCCATGGTGAAGGCCGCCCGGGTCGCGGCGAGGGTTATGGCGGTGGAAAACGCACGAACCGCAGGGTTGGGCGAGGAAGAAATTTTGGAACTTGGCGAGACCGCGGCGGAGGAAGCGGGGTCGCGGGCTTCCAACGAAGCCAACGCGCGCGTGGGCGCCACGAACGCCATGTCCGTTCCCGCGGGCGCCAAGGGATCGAAAATCAAAGGCGACATGGAGGCCATTCCCGAGTTCCGCAGGGCGGAGGTTCTCGTGGCGACTCCGGCGCGGTTGCTGTCCTTGATGCGGGACGGGTGGATCATGCCCGGCAGGCTAAAGCACGTCGTGATCGACGAAGCGGATGAGATGTTAAGTAGGGGGTTTGAAAAAGAAGTCGCTGGGGTTATTGAAGCCGCGTACCAAGGCGAAGGCGTGAACCGCTTCGGAGGGCGGGTGCAGTTTTGTTTCGCCGCGGCGACGATGCGGGAGGAAGGGCCGATTTTCGACGCCTTCTCCAGGGGGGCGGAATCCCTGAAGTGGATCAGCACGAAACAGTTCGGGGGGGTGCATCCGCAGCTGCAACAGCGCGTGCGGTACGTGTCGGGCAGCGACGACCGGTTCGTCTCGCTCACGAACGCGCTGAAAGGCGAGGCGCGTCACCAAGCCGTGGTGTTCGTGGGCTCCCCACACGAGGCGGATTTGTTAGTCGCCAAGTTGTCGCAAACCGGGTTCGCCGCCATGGCGTTTCACGGGAAAACCGCGGACCGCGGCGTCGCCATGGATGAGTTTTTCAACGGAGACCTGCCCGTGTTGGTGTGCACCGACCTCGCGGCGAGGGGCATAGACTTTCCCGACCTGCACCACGTCGTGCAGGTAAGGGCCTTTCCCATTTCCACACACCGCCTCCCTGATTGCCCATATTCGTACTTGAAGGGACTATTCCCTCTGACTGTTTGTTCATGCATCGCGATATACTCGACTGACATTTCTTTTTTCACAATCAGTACACCCCGGCGAACACGCCGGAGATGCACCTGCACCGATGCGGACGAACCGCGCGCACCGGCCAGGAAGGGCCGTTCATCGTGACGTGTCTCGTGGATTCCGAAAACGACGCCGTGGACGACGAGGTGAAACGGCTGATGGGGATTTAAGTTAAAAAAGTTATTGTCCTGTTTTCCTCTTCTTGGCTATTTTTTCCTATTGCCCGCCTGCTTGTTTCTTGAGGTGCGCCAAGCATTTCTGTTTCACCCACTCCTTGTTTTGCGGCGCGTACGCGTTGATTGCCGGGTCGTACACCAGCGCGCTTAAATCCGACAGCGCGTCGATGTAGTTGTAAAGGTCGGAAACGTCGTAGTCCAAACGTCGCATATTGGGATACATCTCCTGATACCAATAAAAGAAAGTGTCAGTCGTGTATGGGCAAACAGTTGGGGTTGCTGGGGGAAACGCTACTACCTTCAGCCTTTTCTCAAACAACGAAACGATGCCCTCCACCGCAAGGCTCGTCTTCTCGTAATCAAGGAACGTGCGCGAGGTTTTGTTTTTCGTCGTCTGAAGAAGCACGATAGTGTGGCGGTTGTCCGCCTGTGGAAAAGAGGTTGCGGAAAGGAATGGGTCAGTCGGCCGGGTCGAACGTTCGAGCTCCCGCGAAAAGTCTCCCGAGGAAGATGACGGGTCGCGTGCGGAGAGAAGTCTGAAACGCCGTCGAGTGTGTGCCGTGGATGCGGTTCGGGCGGCGACGACGACGCACCATGGCGTTTCCGGAGACGAGCGATGCAGGCACCAGGTGCGGTGCGCGCGGCGGTGCGCACACTGGAGTGCCTACCCGATTCGGGCGGGCAGAAGGAAATAAATAATTGACGAGACGTGCGCGTGCGGGTGGAAAATGAAATGCTGATGCTACTTCCGTGATTTCAAAGCAAGGCCTATCGCGACCCCGTCGCCGCGGAGACCAGCGGCTTGCCGTCCGCCTCCACCCACGCCCCTCCGTGCATCGCGTAAAACGCGGTTAGCGTGGTCCTGCCGAGACAGGTTCCGAAAAGCGTCCCGGTTGAGCACCCCGTGATTTTGACGGCGACGTACTCGCCCGGTTTGGGCGCGGTTTTTTTCTCCCCAAATCCGCCGTTCACCGCCGCTTCGGTTTCGTCCACGTCGCCGCCGTAAATCCCAACGTCCTCGTTTGAAAACACCACCCACTTGCTCGTGTCTGTTTTCCCTGTTAGCTCCTCCTCGTTCTTCTTCGAGGTGCCTTCCACGGAACAAAGGTGCACCTTACCAATCTCCTTTTCCTGGTGCACGGCGCTCGCGCCACGGAACGCGTCGATCACCTCCTGTAACCGCCGCTGCTTCACGTCCTCAGGCACGTCGTCCACCATCGTACGCGCCGCGCTCGTGCCGTCCCGTTCCGAGTACGCGAACATGAACGCCTGTTCGTACCCCACGGTTTCCATCAAGCTCACCGTGTCTCTGTGCTCCGTCTCCGTTTCCCCGCAGAAACCGACTATGATATCCGTGGTCACCGCGCACCCCGGGATCTTGGCCTTGACGTTGTCGATGAGCGCAAGGTAGCTCTCGCGCGAGTACCCTCGCGCCATGCGCTCCAGGTTGTCCGTGTTGCCGCTCTGCGCGGGCATGTGCAGGCACGCGCATACGTTCGGGCGTGACGCAATCACGTCTAGCACCGAATCGGGGAAGTCCTTCGGGTGCGGTGACGTGAACCTCACGCGCATCTCGGGGTCAATGGCGGCGACGCGGTCGAGAAGTTGGGCGAACTGCACGCTCCCTTCCCTGCGTTTCTTCGGCGCGTACCGAGACGAGAAACCCTCCGCGTACCCAACGAAGGGCGTGCCTCCTGCAGAGGCGACTTCGGGGGACATGCCTACCGGGATTGTTTTTAACACGCTGTCCGCACCACCAACACTGAAATCTTCCTCTTCCCGGACCTTCCCGTCGTCCCCACCGTTGCTCAACATGGTTAAGAAATCCGTGGCGTCGCCCCCCGAACCGTTTTCGTCGCTGTACGCGTACGAGTTGACGTTCTGTCCCAACAGGGTTATTTCCTTGACCCCCTGTTCCGATAGTAACCGGACTTCGTACTCAATAGACGAAGGATCTCTTGACCGTTCCCGCCCGCGCGTGTACGGCACGATGCAAAACGAACACGCGTTGTCGCACCCGCGCATGATCGTCACAAACGCGGCGTGCGCGCCTTCTTTGCGCACGGGGACTGTGATTGTAAAAAAAAGTGTCAGTCTCGTGTGGGAAAACGTGGAGGCGGGATTCGGGAAACGCGCAATACGCACTTATATCCGCGTATGTCTCCTCCACGCTGAGCTGCACGTTCATTGCTTGGTTTCCCCCGTTGACGATGTTGATCAGGTTTGGTAAATCCCGGTACGCATCCGGACCGGCGACAAGGTCCGCGAGCTGGTCGGTTTCCAAGAGCTTGGTTTTCAACCGCTCCGCCATGCACCCGAGCACGCCCACCACGGGTTTTTCCCCTTTCTTTTTGCGTCGCCTAAGCGATTTGAAATACGCCAGCCGTTGCCAAATCTTAGCCTCCGCTTTCTCGCGTATCGCGCACGTGTTCACCAGAATCACATCCGCGTCGTGAATATCTGTCGTTTCGTCCCACCCTCCCTGTTTCAAAACCGAAAGCATCACTTCAGAGTCGTTTACGTTCATCTGACACCCGTACGTCTCGACGTAGACGTGCTTTCTTTCTTCGATTTTAGACCCATCCCCGGTCGGGGCGTCGAGCACCGCGCCCGCCACGCCGGTCGGGGCGGTGTTCATCTTGGAAACATCCTGGAGTGGGAGATGACGGGAAGAGGGGTCAGTTATGGTGCGCCAGGGCGTTCTGGGGACGCGCGGGCGGTGTCTGCTCGTCTGTTCAGCGCCCACGAGGAAGGCGCAGGAACATCGGGGCGGTGGGGCGGCGGCTGGGGCGTCAAGGAACGTGGAAGGTGGTCGTACCTCGGGGGTAAGGTGCTGTCCGCCACCGGGGCCGTGCGCGCGAACGCTAAGCGCGGCGCGGCCCGTGGTGGGCTTCGCGGCCGAGCGCGCGCGGGGCACGCGGGTACCGGCGAGGGTACCCGAGGCGGCCAAACCGAAGCATGCCGTCGTGCTGGCCATCTCCTCGAAAACGACTTCAAGCACTTCGACCTATGTTGCGCCTGAATAAACGCGCGAGTCCTCGCACGCGAACTGCGCTCGGGGAAAACGAGCGGGGAAGCCTCGGCGAGAGGTCCCGGTGTCGGCGCGGGGGATTGTGAGGAGGACAGACGCGCGCGGTGAGGGACGTGGCGGAAAACCTCGGATAAGCCGGAAAGAAAAAGTGAGAGTGGAGGGTTGGAAACATTCTGTAAAATTGGTCTCTAGAAGCTCTGCGCTCGCGCTGCGCCAGACGCGCGCCGCGTCGCGATGGCGGACGCGGCGGCCGCGATAGAGCAGGAGCTCGAGGCGCTCGCGGCGCTGTACCCTGACGACGGGTTGGTGGTGAGACGCGCGAGTGATGGTGGGCGGGATGAACCTCTGTCGGAATCTTCCTCGCGCATTTGGAAACACACCACGGTGTCCTTGGACGTGGCGCCGCGAACCCTGGATGACGAGACCACGCGGTTTGTCCGGGCGACCCTGACCCTGACCCTGGATAACGACTACCCACGGAACCCACCCTCGGTTACGTTAACAAACGCGCGCGGGCTGGACGACGTGAGACAAGCTTTCGTGTTTCGGGGTTTGGAAGATGCGTGTCGCGGCTTGACCAACCAGCCCATCCTCGCGTTGCTGTGCGAGTGCGCGTTTGATTGTTTGAGCGAGATGAATTTCCCGGACGGAGACTGCGCGTTTTGCCTTACTCCGGTTGATGCAGGGCGCGGGGGGGACCGAGAGCAGCGCACCACAAGGAGACCGTTCATGAAGCTCATGACCTGCTACCACTGTTTCCACGAAAACTGCTTCGTGAAGTGGTGGCGCTGGAAAGCGCGCGCCGCGGTTGCGGCGGCGGCGGAGCGAGGCGCGCACGCCGCCGCGGCGTGTAGGTTGCCCCCACCACCCACACACATGTGCCCGGTGTGCCGCGTGCCTATTGAAGATGATGACGTGCGCCACGTCAATCTGGACGGCGACGAGAAGGACGACGACGACGAAAACGCAGCGGGTACGTCCGAATGCGTTTCGTCTTCGGCGGAGCGCGCGCGGCGCGAGCGATTCGCGGCGGCGATGAAACGGCAACAACACAGAAACGGGCTGATTGACGTCGGTGCCTGCGAAATCGTGCTCACTTCGGCGCGGCCGAGGGCTTCGGATCTCGTGACCCTAAATGCGCATACAACCGAGCCGCGTGCGAACACGAGTAGCGGCGGGCACGTTCCTAAACCGAAGCAAAATGCTGATACAACTGAGCCGCGCGCGAGTACGAGTAGTGGCGGGCACGTTCCTTTCCCGAAACTGAAACCGAACCCAGGCGGCGGACGGGGCGGCGGGTTTGGGTGGTTGAAAAAAGCAGCCGGCGCGCACGCGGACATGTTAAATGAAAGCGTTGGTAAAATTGATATTCAGCGTGACGGTACGGGCGGTCGAAGCGGTGGCCGAGGCCGGGGACGAGGGGGGCGAGAGACGAGATGTCCGAGCTGATACGTTTTGCATTCATTGTCTTTACGCGCTCGGTCTGTCTCGTTACGCAGTCGGTGGTCTGTCGTTTCTTCGTCTCTCGTTTCTCTCGTTTCTTCATCTCTCGTTTCTCTCGCCTCTGGCCGGCGCTTCCTACACCGCCGGCGTAACTTCTGAAATCAGCCCGTCGAAGGCTTGGTTCACAGCGCGTTGCATCCTATCTTCCACTTCGAATCGACCGATCGCGGTCGCGACGCAGCGCAGCACGTCAGTGCAGGTGACGACGCCGACTGGGCTTCCGTTCGCGTCGACGATCCAGCAGCGGTGTATCTGCTGCTTGACCATCACCTGCGCAGCGTCCGCCATCGTGGCGTCTTCACCGAGCGCGTCCATAAGCTTGACGATCCCGGCACCGTCTCGCCCCCGGCTTAGAAACGAACCGACAGTTTCTTTGAGAACATCCTCGCTGTCCTCGGCAAAGGACGGGCTGGTGAAATCGCTGAAGCTCAGCGTATCAATCGCGCGCCACGCCGAGGCGTCCCCCGCGCCGTCCAGGGTCCATTTGCCGAGGCGCACCACACAAGCCGCGCCTATACCTTTCGCAATCATCTCTCGGAACACCCCGGCGACGGGTGCGTCCTGGAACGTGCAGAACGGAGGCGACGCGTGCGTCCCCACGGACTCGCGTAGCGCGCGTCGTAGGTTCCGCGATTGCGTCGCGTATTGAGAATCACTGTCGCGTTCAGAATCCAGAATCACCGTCGCGTTCACCGCGAGAAGAAGACACCGCACGATATCCATCTGTGACACGACATCGACGATTTCTTCCCACTTGGGATTTTCCGTGGGGGCGACCTGCGAAGCGCCGTGCGCTTTGGTGGCGTCGTACGAAGAGCTCGCGTCCGGCGGAGTCAACGGCTTTGGCGGCGAGTCGGTTGACGGTTGGTTCGTCTCGACCACGCAAACGCGTCGGACCTCGGTGTTGACGTACAAATTGTCGCAGTGCTGTTCGAAGAGCAGGTATCCGAGGTCGGAGATGAGTTCGCGAAGGGGAAGAGCCGCGCACGCGAAGGGAATGGACCCGCCGTCGCCTCGCGTGCCGGAAACCAGCGAAGGGTGTATCACGTCGATAACGTTTTTTCCAAGAGCCACGGCTTCGGTCTGACCCTCACCGCGCTCCACGGCGTCAAGCGCCACGCGCACGGCAACGGAGGCGTCGAAGAAGCCCAGGATCTCACCAGTCAGCTTCACGCGCACGGGCACGGACTTGATGCCACTGATCGCGAGCTCGTCCAGGGCTTCGCGAAGCGTCGAGGTTTCCCAGACCGCGACGACCGACCGAGGCCCGCCACCGTCGAGTTTGCCGCCCGTGTTCGCCACGGTGGCTTTCGCGGTCAGCACGTCCGCCAGGGTCAGGGGGTCGAACGCGGAGGTGAGGTTCGGGGGAGGAGCCGCCATGTTGGGTACGGAAGAAAACACGCCCAGACGAGGTGCGTCGTGGAGTGAGTCGTAGCTTTTCAACTCGGTTCTAAAAGGAAAGACGTCGACGCGTCCAAGAAATTTTCCCTTAGTACCAACATGTGCTGCGATTCTCTGCAAAACACAGCGCTTGTACTTCTATTTTCTCGGTATACACGTATAACGACTAGCTTCCCTTCTCCTTGGCGAAATCTGTATCCCCCCCAGAGCTCTCCTTCTCCCGCAACTCCGCGGTTCGCGTCGCCACCGCGTCTGACGTGTCCCCATCCTCTACTTTCTTCCAGAACGCCATCTTCGCTAAAAACTTTTTAACCGGTCCGGGTTCGCCGCCGTCCACCACCTCATCCGGCGGCGGCGGCGGCGCGTACCTCGCCGCGGTTTCCCGGTAAAAAACGTACACGAGCTGTCGCACCGCGGCGGCGAAGAGGAACGACCCGACCACCGCGAACGCCAGCAAAAAAACCGTGGCCCACTTTTCCGTGATCGTGCCGACGTCCCACACCCGGTCGAACGCGGTGCCGGTGAATATCCCCATCGCCGTTTCCGACGCGCGATTTGTGTCCATGCCGCTCGACACAGTTCCACTGACACCGGCCGCGGTTGCGGTGGCCGCCGCAGAGGTCGCGGGTTCCATTAATAACGACGGAAGTGACGGAACTATGACGCTGAAAGTTCCCACCACCACGCCGACCGCTAGGGACAACACCGTACCTAGCCCCAGCCCCGCGCGAAGCAAACGCATTCGGTGCCCCAGCATCAGCGTTTCGCTTCTCTTTAAATTTTCCTTACCCTGCAACCCCTCGAACAGAAACACCGGGACGCACAAAGCGTAGTCAAGAAGTTTCACCAAACCCAAGTACGGAACGGGAATCGTGAGAACCCCGTTCCACGCGATGGATAGTAACCGCCGCGCGTCGATGAACAAAACGAACTTCCACACGGCGAAGGCGTCCACGATTTCTCGCCACGCGTTTTTTGGGTTCATTCTCGAAGCAGAAGTAATGACTCCACCGCCATCGGACGTGACATCAGCACAATCAACATCCCGCGCGTTGCGGAACGTCGCCACGCGCACGGAAATCTGTGCGACTTGCTTCGCGAGCTGGGAGATAAAAAATAAAGTGTCAGTCTCGTATGGGCAATCAGGGAGGCGGAATGTGGTGAATGGGAAATACTTACCTGCACCGCTAGCAAGAACGCCGCAGCGACGATGTCGACTTCGTGCACCCCCGCGATCGCCAGCAAAAAAGTCCCCCCCAAGTTAACAACCTGCGCCGCCGCCCCAGCGCACACCGCAAGCACCACGGTGGCGGCGAAATCGCGGAACGTGAGCCGTACGGTTTCGGTGATCACGTCGCGCGCTCGGACGCCGGTTGGCGGTTTCGGTTTCTTTTTTCGTGCCAAAAACGAAAACACGTTTTTCGTTTCCGTCTCGGTCAAAACCTCTTCGATTGTTGGGATTGGAGATGCCGGGACAACCAACAGGGAGGGCGGTTTCGCGGGAACGCGAAACGGGAGCGGTTTCTTTTCGGGTTCTTTGGGGTCTTCGGTGTCTGCGGTGCTCGCGGCGTCTGATGAGACAGAACTCGCGTGCACACGCCGCCAAACGCGACCGCCGGCGACGCGGTGGCGCGGACGTAAAAAAATCGCCCGAGTAACAACGCCGATCTGCGAAGCGCGCGGTGCCGCGCGAGTCTCCACCCCCCGGTTCCCACGCTCCTCCCAGCGCCTTCCACGCCGCACGCCCCCAGGGACCCCCAAACACACCCGCGCCACGCCCAACCCCGACATCCCAAAGCGCTTCCAGGAGCACGTCCGCGTGTGCGCATGCAATGGAAGATGGGTGCCGTTGCTTTTCACCGAGAGGCCAAGAAGTGTTTTGGCTAAAAAATGTGTTTGATTTCAACGCGGGTCACGCCTGCTCGCTCTTGTTGAACAGCTCCATGGTGAGGTTCGCTAAAAACGCGGGAACGGATCCGCACCGATCCACGAACGTGTGCGTCATCAGCTTCACCTCCGCGGTTGATGAGTAATCGGTTTCGATTATCGTCACGGTTCCCTCGTTTTTAGAAACGCCCGGTTTCGCCGGCGTCACCGCGAAGCGCAAAGCTGTTGCGTTTTGCGAACGAAAAGTGTCAGTGCTGTATATCGCGTGTATTGGACGATGTATGGACAACAGTCACCGTAATCGGTCTGAACAGTCACAGGCGCGTTAGAGATAAAACGCAGAGTCTATGATTTGGTAAGTGCGGGGACGTACCTTTGTCGTCGTCGCCGTTCGCAAACAAACTGCGCAACGTCGCCGTTGACGCGCCGGTCACCGAATCCACGGCCATGTCAACCTTGTACCCGAAAAGAAGCGTCACGGTTTCCCGGAAGTTGTAGATTTGCTTTTTAAACGCGCTCATCAGCCGCAGTTCCCTTTTCTCCAGGTCGCCGATTTTTCTTCGCGCGATTTGCAGCTCCGCGGCGTCGGCGAGGGCGAGGCTCGAGTTTGGGGTCACGAAGGTGCTGGGACCGCCGCCTCCAGTGGTAAAGCCTCCAGCGGTAGGCACACCCGCGGGTCCCCCACGCGCAGGCGTGACAAGGCCTCCGAACGGCAACGGCGTGGCGTTCCCAAAAGTCCCGACTAATTGCCCGGGCGTGTTACTAAACGCGCCGCCTTCGTTCGCCTCCGCCGCGAGTCGCGCCACGGTTTCCCGTAACGCGTCTCTTTCCGACTTGACGCACGCCAGCTCGCGCCGCGTCGCGGTTTCGTTCGCCGCGAACTCGGGGTTTTGCTTGAAATGCCAAACCTT
>Ga0209192_10000024_pt1 | contig 197972 bp, 164 predicted proteins | sample ArcticOcean_MG_C_11_FD_187433 | JGI IMG/M metagenome (GOLD analysis project Ga0209192, IMG submission 187433) | Marine microbial communities from western Arctic Ocean - ArcticOcean_MG_CB2_154 (SPAdes) (version 2) | ecosystem: Environmental > Aquatic > Marine > Oceanic | place: Arctic Ocean... | reverse complement strand
AGCGTTATATCGCCTCAGATATTGCGCAAAAGCTCGCGCTGGACCCCTATAAAGACAACGATACTAACCCCTTTCAATGTCTATCCAGTAGGGAGATGCAAATTACACTGATGGTGATAGATGGCAGCAAGGTGCCATATATTTCCCAGAAACTTTCATTAAGTCCGAAGACCGTTAACAGCTATCGATATCGAATTTTCGAAAAACTCGACATTCACAACGACGTTAGTTTAACAAAAATGGCCATCAAGTACGGCATTATTACAGCAGAAGCCATCAGTGGTTGAGTGATTGAGTAATTGTTACCCCTAATGGTTAGTGGTTAGTGGTTAGTGGTTAGTAGTTAATGGTTAACGCTAATCGCTACCCTTAATAGTTAGCTTTAATCGTTCGGCTGCATCGGTCAATTCTTACGACCACCGCTAAGTCAGATAAGTCAGTCGCAATTGACTTTCGCTTGCGTCGGAGTAACGCTAGACGCATGAAGTTACCTTATCCGCCGCAAGACTTACTCGCCTGTCGACATTGTCCCCGTTTGCGACATTATTTAGCGAAGCTCAGAGTTCAGTATCCCGACTACTGGAACTTACCCGTACCTGCTTATGGCGAACTTGACTCGCCCTTACTCATCATCGGGCTAGCACCAGGATTGCACGGTGCCAATAAATCGGGCATTCCGTTTGTTGGCGATGCATCAGGGGATATGTTGAATCGTGTGCTGACGCAATTGTCTGCGGCGTCGATGGTTCGCATATCGAATGCGGTGAAATGCTTACCGTTGAACAATAGTCCTTCAAGTCGAGAGATTAACAACTGCCAAAAATTCCTAAAGCCTGAGATCAACGTTCATTTCGAGCATACCAACAAGCGTGCCATTCTCGCTTTAGGTGGTGTTGCCCATCGTGCGGTGCTTAAAGCGCTCGGTCTGAAGCCGCGAGACTATGCTTTTTCTCATGGTAATATTCATCAACTGGCTGAGGGCCAGTGGCTAATTGATTCGTATCATTGTAGCCGCTACAACACACAGACCGGGCGGTTGACTGAAGCGATGTTTATCGATGCGGTGCAATCAGCAATTGATTGTGTCCGCGGGTAGAGTAAAGTGCGTGCTCCAATCGATAGAACAATGGCTACCGTTGATAAGAATTAACCGACTATTGTCACGCCGTAGATATTGTCGCAATCACCATCAAAACAAGTACCTTTAATAGTTTGTATGACAAATTTTGATCACAAGACGTTCTTAAATCATCTGACCCATCGGCCAGGTGTCTATCGAATGTTCGATAGTCAAGAATCCATATTGTACGTTGGCAAGGCAAAAAATCTTAAGAGCCGAGTATCAAGTTACTTCGGAACCACAGCGCTGGATGGAAAAACCATGGCTTTGGTTGCAAAGATCAGCCATATCGAAGTCACTGTTACCACCAGTGAAACTGAAGCGCTGCTGCTTGAACAAACCCTCATCAAGGAATTACACCCGCCGTACAATATTGTTTTCAAAGATGACAGGTCCTATCCCTATATTTTTCTGTCGAACCAAGATGAGTTCCCACGGTTAGGTTTTCATCGAGGCGTCCAGCGTAAAAAGGGGCGTTATTTTGGCCCGTTCCCCAGTGCGTATTCTGTCCGTGACAGTTTGAATATTCTGCAGAAAGTATTTCGTGTAAGACAATGCGAAGACAGTTTTTTTAAGAACAGATCGCGCCCATGTCTGCAGTATCAAATTAAACGTTGTTCAGGACCTTGTTGTGGTCTGGTTTCCAAAGAGGAATATGCCGAGGATGTCACTCACGCGACCATGTTTCTGGAAGGTAAGAATCGCGATCTGCTAGATAACTACGCAGACAAAATGGACGCCGCATCAGCCGCACTTAAATTTGAGCGCGCCGCAATTTATCGAGACCAGATTGCGCATTTACAACGCATGCAGGAGCAGCAATATGTCATGAATGACGCCGGTGATATTGATATCGTCGCCGCTGTTTACAACCCAGGTTCGGTCTGTGTGTTAGTGATGGTTGTTAGAGGCGGTCGTCTGCTAGGCAACAAAACTTACTTTCCTAAAATTAAAATGGAACAAGACGCATCAGAGTTACTCGGCTCCTTCATTCCTCAGTTTTATCTCAATGGCTTTGGTGGCCGCGAAATTCCAAAGGAGATTATCGTCAATGCCAAATTACCGGAAAAGGCACTCATCGCAGAAGTGCTGTCGAGTCAGTTAGGTAAAAAAGTCACCATTGCAGACACCGTACGAAGCCATCGACAGCGTTGGGTTGATATGGCTCAAACGAATGCGGAACAAAGCCTGGGTAGCCATATGGCTAATCGCAACAATTTGCAACAACGCTTTGAAGCATTACAGCAAGCATTGGATCTACCGGAAATGCCTGAACGACTTGAATGCTTTGATATCAGTCATAGTAGTGGTGAGGCGACGGTCGCATCCTGTGTCGTTTTTGATCAAAATGGTCCGCTTAAATCAGACTATCGTCGTTTCAATATCGATGGCATCACACCAGGTGATGACTATGCCGCCATGGCGCAGGCATTGAATCGTCGCTACACCCGCTTAAAGAAGGGTGAGGGTAGGGTGCCTGATATTCTTTTCATCGACGGCGGTAAAGGTCAGCTCAAGGAAGCTGAAAAAATGATGGAGGAATTACAAGTCAGTGGCGTGTTGTTGGTCGGCGTCGCTAAGGGGCCGACGCGTAAAGCTGGTCTCGAAAGTCTATTTATGCCCGGCTCTGAAGAAATTGTACTCTCTCCTGATAACCCTGGACTTCATCTCATCCAGCATATACGCGATGAAAGCCATCGATTCGCGATTACGGCTCATCGTAATCGTCGGGATAAGAAGAGAAAAGAATCCAGCCTAGAGCAAATTGACGGTGTCGGTCCAAAGCGTCGTCGTGCACTGCTGCGCCATTTTGGCGGGTTGGCAAGAATTGAGAGTGCGGCCAGTGAAGAGCTCGCGAAGGTTGAAGGTATTAGTAGAAAGCTTGCAGATCATATTTATGCTAATCTGCATAATAGTTGATTGGCCAAGCTTAGAATCAAAGGTTAATCCACAACACAGCGATAAGTTCGAGGCGCCCTAATTACAGCCTTGTTCTTGCTAGACTTACAATCTACCGACTAGTTTGCAAAAATGAATTTACCCATCAGCGTTCCAAATATTCTAACAATCATGAGAATTGCTCTGATTCCTGTGCTTGTTGCCGTTTTCTATCTGCCTGTTGAATGGCGATATATTGCTGCTGCCGGTATTTTTGCATTAGCCAGCACGACGGATTGGTTAGATGGCTACCTCGCTCGAAAGTTAAATGAGACAACACCCTTTGGCGTTTTTTTGGACCCGGTTGCGGACAAACTGCTCGTCGCAACGGCGCTCGTGTTGTTGGTTGAAGTTCAAGCTAGTGCCGTGTTGGCCATTCCCGCTGTGGTCATCGTAGGCAGAGAAATTGTCGTATCTGCTTTGCGCGAATGGATGGCTAAATACAGTGCACGACGCAGTGTGGCGGTGTCGGTTGTCGGTAAAGTGAAGACCGTGTTCCAGATGGTAGCCATCATTTGCTTGTTGATTAATGGTGCAGAGAAGGGTAACAATTTTGTTTATTTCGGTTACGGTCTGCTTTATGCCGCGGCAGGTCTAACGCTTTGGTCGATGTTCGGTTATCTAAAATTAGCGTGGCCTGATTTGTCTTCTGGCATGACGCGTTCAAACGCGTCAGATAAAACTGATTAACGTGCGGGCCTTGCTCAGGCCGCACAAACCACTAAACTATTCGCCAGTGAATTTGGCCGGACGTTTTTCCAGAAAACTGGCGACGCCTTCGCGATGATCTTTAGTTTTGAATAATGTTCCCAAGGTCTGAGAGACCCAATTACCCATTGATTCGTACTCGCCGTGGTAAGCCCGCCGTAAACCTTCTTTTAGATAGCGAACCGCCAGTGGCGGATTAGCAGCGATTTTTTCAGCGAGCGCCATCGCCTGAATCAATAGCAGGTCATGAGGAACAACATCTAGAACCAAGCCAATTTCCTTTGCCGTTGTCGCATCGATAACATCGCCAGTGAAAAGAAGCTCTGCTGCCTTTTGAGGACCTACGATCCCCGGTAGACGAGTTAAACCGCCAACATCAGCAACCAAACCTCGCTTAACAAACATTTCGGAGAATTTGGCTCTATCTGACGCAATCCTAAAATCACAAAATAAAGACAAATCCATCCCCCAACCTATGGCGGCGCCGTTGACTGCAGCGATTATCGGCCTGTCACAGTCTAAAATAACCCGAGCAGCCGGCGTTGTACCCGGTCTGACCGAGCGAAGACGATGGCTCGCCGTATTACCGTCACCGGTCATTAATTCCTTCACGTCGTCACCAGAACAGAACGCTGGTTCTGTACCGGTGATAATGATGCATCTGACTTGCGCGTCCGCCTGCATTGACCGAAAAACGGCTTCCAATTCGGCATAGGCCAAGCGGTTCAGCGCATTTCTGGCCTCTGGCCGGTTGAGTGTGACGGTCGCAACATGATTTTTAAGCGTGTATATGAGTGTTTCAAACGTCTGTTCTTGCGGTGAGGTTGCATCGTTCATGGTTGTCTGCTCGCTAAGTCCGTTGAGTTTTTAATATAACCAAGGCTTTGTCCTTTGGCGATATGCATTTGTGGTCTTAATTTCGCCATGGTCGATTTTTTTTCGTATTAGTTTCCGCTAAGGATTGAGCCGAAGGCTTCAGATCGTTACACTACGCGCCTTTCATGCCCTATGCCCGGGTGGTGAAATTGGTAGACACGCAAGACTTAAAATCTTGTTTCCTTTGGGAAGTGCCGGTTCGACCCCGGCCCCGGGCACCATGAAAACAAAGCCTCGATAAATGGGGTCAGTGTGAAATTTACAATTTGCCGACATTCGTCGGGCGACCTCTTTGTTGAAAGATTGCGGTATCCCGGCGAGCGCTTCGACCTGTCGCCGGAATTTCTCGTTACCGTACACAAAGCCAGTGTTCACCGACAATCTGATATCGCTCAATACATCTTCACCCAATACCTCTTTGAATAGGCTCCTATAGGCCTTTCGACGATTTTCGCCATCTAAGCCTAATGTTAAATATTCCACATGTGGCGTCCACATTCTTACTCGCTGGCCGAAGGCGTGTGCTGCATAACTTGACCATCTGTAATCTGCAGGATCGACCACCATGCCTGCACGAACCGGGTTTAACTCAATATATTGACAACATTGAAGAAAGTATCGACCAGAAAAAACCAGATGCCCTTTGAACTGACCTTCAAACAGGGTGCCTGTTCTTCGAAATCGATCGTTAAAATAGCGTACATAATGTCGACCCAGATGCTGCATACACCTAGATATTGCATTCTCTGAAGTAGGGGTCATCAACAAGTGCACATGATTTGTCATCAGCACCCATGCGTGAATTTGAGCACCAAACTTCTGCGCGCCTTCTGACAGCCAATTGACATAGGCCGCCATATCTTCATCGGAAGCAAAACAGATTTGTCGGTTATTGCCACGTTGACCAGCATGTACCGGCACACCAACAGGAAAATAGCGTCTTCGTCGTGGCACAGAAAGGGTCTTTTAGTCATTAGATACTGAGCAATCCTATCGACGCCTGTATCAAGTAAAAGATGTCACTACTCACAAGGCTGTGAGAAGACGTTGGGGTGTAGAGCGAGACATTGACTTGACGTCATGTAAGGCAATTGTAAATTTTACTCCGACCCCATTTATTCTCTAACGCAACCTGACCCGCCGGAACCTTTCCGGGGTATAGGTTGGCCAACCGTGATCTCGCGCGCCGCGCCCAACGCCATTCATGACGATAAACTCATCATGAATGCGAATGTCCTGAGTGCCATTGATGAGGTGAACAATGTCATAGCCTTCCCGGAGCAAGGACGCCGGTATTTGTAACGAGTGTTCACGGGGGCGAAAATTACTGCGTAACCGATAGTCGACACCTGGATAGTCACTCATCTCAATCCGGCCGCCCATGATCCATTTCACAGGCAGCTCATCGGAAAAAGCTACCAGGCGCTTTAAACTATCTTTATAGGCATCGAAATTTCGAATCACTAAACGCCCGGCATAAAAGGTATTCCCAGTAAACATAAGGTCAGTCCAGGAGTCATAAAGTGTGACGGCAAACTCATCAAGACCCGGGGTTTTAAGCAACGTTAGGTCTCGTCCGCCAAGATCAAAGGAGATGCGATCTTGGCCAGCCATGAGTGACTTTCGACCACTCGCGGTTGCGGCCAAAACCCTGGTGTTCGCTCGACCTTCAAACTGACCCAGCCCTTCTGTCTGCGATAGTTCAGAGCCAAGCGGTAGCACAATCAATTGTACATCACTGATATCGTTAGCCTGCTGCCACCGTTCAATAAGTGCATCAACAGTCTGCCGCAGCGGAAAATAGTCGTCTTCCAAGGTTGCACCGGTATCCAACAAAACCACATGCTTCTCGCCAAACAGCAGATACATAAAGGGGGCTTCCCAATGTACAGCGGGGTTCTGGCGCAAAATATAGGTGTGCTCGTTATAACGGTGCACCTGCACTCTCACATCAGTGTTGGCTTTGGCCGACAAGCTGCCGTGGACCCATGCAAACCGCATGTTGCCCGGTGCAGGGCCGCTATCTGTAAAATCGAGGGCTGCCATGATTGGCTGACTCAATAGCAGAGCCAGCAATATGATTGTCATTTTCATCATTTGATCCTGTCTTATTGGTCTGTCGTGTATGCCCAGGGAATCTCGTTGTACAACATGAAGTCGTCATACTTGTAAATACCCGGTCCGTTGACGTCATCAATCGCATCAACTGCGATATCGAGCATTTTGAGCGTCATCTCCATCGGCGGTTCGTCTGGCTGCCAGTTGGTACCAATGGGATAGTCCACCTTGGCCGTGTTGGTCATTTCAATGTGATTATTGATCAAGTGGGTTACCGGGTATTCATCTGCCAACTTGCGCACGCGCTTGATACTGGCGGCCCAGGCGTCCCAATCCTCAAGGTAGAGTCGACCGCGATAGAACATGTCACCGGTGTAAAGAAGATCGGTCCAAGTGTCGTACAAGGCGAGTTCTGAACTCTGGTGACCAGGCGTCCCGGTCACGATGAAGGTTCGACCGCCCAGGTCGTATTCGATACGTTGCTCGGGATAATTGCTAAAGCCCCAGTAGTCTATGACTTCTTCATGGGTGAGACCCACCATCACGGTATCGGGACGGTCGACGAATTGATTCCACGCCGCATAGTGATCGCCGTGCAAATGACTATTGGCAATAATGAGCGTGGTTTTCTGGCCGTGCTTCGCCTCCCATTCGCTAATAATGCCGTCAACGACGTCACGTAAAGGAAACAGCGCTGGCGATGCGGTTGAACCCTGGTCAATCAGCAACGCCTTTTTGTTGCCGAACAACAGGTACATGAAGGCGCCTTCGTAATTAATAGCCTTGTTTTCTCGTAGGATATAGGTGTGGTCGTTATAGGCGTGAACCTGAACTGCAGGATCCTCGTTATCCATGGCAGACTTCGAACCATGTATCCAGGTATCGGGGAAGGTGCCTGGAGCAGCATCCTCGGTCGAAAAATCAAGTGGCGTGGTCACCATCGAGATGGCGTGCTCCACCATAAATAGGCTGGCGGTGAAGACGGCAATGCCGAGAATCACGCCCGGTTTACCAGGTCGGTTTGTTGTGTCGATCGAGCTCATCAAAAAGCAATCCTCTTTAGAAACCAGTAAGCGCCGGTGCCTGCGATAGCAATAGTTGCCGGCTGTGCGATGTTCGATTGGTACCAAGTCTGGCGACGGAACCAGCCCACCATAAGAAAGGCGCCGGCAATAACAGCCAGCTGACCGAGTTCCACGCCTAGATTAAAAAGGCCCAGCGACAGGAGAAATTGATCTTGAGGCAGCCCAATGTTGGCTAACACCGATGCAAAACCAAGGCCATGTAGCAATCCAAACAGACAAACGATCACTAATCGCCAGCGGGCTAGCTTTGTCGCAAATAGATTGTCGATCGCGACGTATACAATTGAGAGCGCAATCAACGGTTCAACAATGCTCATCGGCAAACTGATAATGCCGATCATCGACATACCTAGAGTAAGTGAGTGTGCTAACGTGAAACCCGTGACTTGCAGCAGCAGCGGGCGCCAGCCCCCGGCGAGAAAGAACAATCCTAGGATGAACAACATATGATCTAGGCCGTTTGGCACAATGTGCTGGAAACCCACAGCAACCCAGGTAAATTCTGGGGTCAGTCTGGACCAGCTATAGGCCAGCTGGGCTAGCCTATCGGACTCAAGGTTGCCTGCACTTGAAGATAGAAGCGTGTCGCGCGATAGCCTGTCGACATTGGTTAACAAGCGCGACTGTGGCAGAGCTTGCCCCACAATATCGATCTTCATCAGACACGGCCAAGGAATTTCCAATTGATCGGCTAACTGCACATTCAGGTTCGAGCCGCCGCTGACATCTAAATGGTAGTAGAGTGTCGCCATTTGTGGCGTGAGCGGATTTTGGATGGCAGCCAGTGATATGGCTGATATTTTGAACCCGGTGAGCTTCGGTAGCTGGACACGGCCATCGAGCAAAAATGTCAAATCTCGGTCTAACTGATCTAACGTGGGTTGTAATAGTGTGCGTTGCTCTAAGCCTATCGCTTGGGTCGCGATCCAATAGTCTTCTGCCGTCATCAATGATTGGCCAAGATCAATCCGCAGCGTAATGACAGCCTGCTGCTCCGCATCGACCGTGATTCCTATGTTGGTCATATTAAGCATATGAGCCCGCACAGAGACGCCCGACAGTAAGCAGCAAGCCAGCATCAGCGTTTTGATCAATATGGATGGATGCTTAAGGATTTTGGTCACTCATAGCTACTAACATTGTCATTTGAACTGGTTTTAGAGTTAGGTTTTACAGGTGATGTAGCAATTAGCGTGCCGAGCGTTGAGCCACCGGTTCTGGGTTGGCTGCGCGAATTTCGTCCCAAACATGTGCGGCAAAGGATCTGTGCGCACAAACTTATGGCGCCTTTAGGACGACGGAACAGATGTGAGGATAGGAATGATAAATCACATTTTTCGACGAACGATCATGCAGGATGATTGCTGATGATCATTCAAATTTAAGACACTGTGGCGTGGTCTTAGGCAGCCATATCTTGATTCGATGCAAAACAAACTTGTCGGTTATTTCCGCGTTGAACAACATGTACCGGCACACCAACAGGAAAATAGCGTCTTCGTCGTGGCACAGAAAGGGTCTTTTAGTCATTAGATACTGAGCAATCCTATCGACGCCTGTATCAAGTAGAAGACGTCACTACTCGCAGTGCTGTGAGAAGAAGTTGGGGTATAGAGCAAGACAATGACTAGAAGTCATGTCGGCCAATTGAAAATTTTACTCCGACCCCATTTATTCGACCCCATTTATTATGGTTCCGCCTCGCCTGACGCGGTATGCTCATTATTTGACGGTCGACAAGGATGCAGGCGTAGTACCTGTTGATAGGGTGCTTGTCCCGCAAGGTTTGATTTTTTGCGCTGGTCAAGCCGCAAAATTCTAGCAGTACATTGTTTACACTTCTGGGGTCTATTTTCTTGCCAGTACATTTCTAGATTTAACAGTTTGTAAGCCACTGGATTAATTTTATGTCGCTATCACAGGCTAAGGTATGTATCGAAATACGACGTTGAAACACCAATTGCTGATCTTTCACGAGAACTAAACACGACAAACTAGCCTGTCGACTAATAGCTTCAGTTAAGAGAACCGTAATGAAAATCGTATTAGCGCTGTTGATTGTCACACTAATTACCTCCTTCAATGCCAATGGCGAAGAGCCCTATGAGTTTGTCATCGGACGCGGTATCGCGGACGTCACAGGTCCCGCATTTGGCATTCAACTCTGGGGCTTTGGTAGGCAAGATCAAATTTCAGAAGGGCTTCACATTCGTCAGAGTGCACGCGCCTTTATTATAGCAGATAGTGATCAGGGCAAACGTATCGTTTTTGTTAGCGTCGATATCGGAAGCATTGAACATCACATTACATTAGAGGTTTTGGATCGTCTGCAACAACAATTTGGCGAAACCTATAGTCTCGACAATGTCATCTTAAGCGCGACCCACACGCACTCGACCCCGAGTGGCTATTGGCACTCTCGCTCTAGAAATGGTCTTGATGGTGGTTTCTACCCTGAACATTTCGACAACATCGTCGAAGGTATTGTACAGGCCGTCATCAAAGCCCACGAGGACCTTCAGCCGGGTAACATCTACGTCAACAAAGGCCGGGTAGAAAATGCAGGCATCAACCGTTCGTTGATTGCTTACGAGCAGAATCCAGCGTCAGAGCGCGATGGCTATGCAGACACCATTGACAAAGATATGACTTTGCTGAAATTCGTCGATGACTCGGGGGATATTGGCATGATCAATTGGCTGGCTGTTCATCCGACGTCGATGACGTTTTTTAATCGACTCATATCTGGGGATCATAAGGGATACGCCTCTCTGAATATCGAGAGGAAAAAGGGTGTCACGTACCAAAACGATAGTGAATTTGTTGCTGCGTTTGCGCAGACTAATGCGGGTGACGTGACGCCTAACCTAAACCTAGACAATACGGGGCCCGGTAAAGATGATTTCGATAGCACGGAAATAATCGGCCAGCGACAAGTCGACGTAGCACTGGCGCTCTTTGAAAATGCATCTGAGATGCTGACGGGAGAACTTGATAGCCGCCAGATCTATATCGATATGTCACAATATGAAGTGAAGGATGAGTTCACAGGCGCTGGCGTACAACGCACCTGTCCTTCAGCCTACGGGTATTCCTTTGCTGGAGGGTCCACTGAAGATGGTGGTGGACATTTTTTGTTTAGAGAAGGCATGACCGAGCAAAGTATTTTTCTGGATTTTTTGATCGGTTTTTTGCTTGATGTGCCGAAGTGGACTGAATCCGTTAGGCAATGCCAATCACCCAAGGCAATATTGTTTGTAACCGGCGCCGGTGATACGCCGCAGCAATCGCAAATACGTTCGATCACCATTGCAAGAATAGGGCAGGTCGCCATCCTCGCACTTCCAACAGAAATCACCACGATGGCAGGGCGCAGACTTAGAGAGACAGTACAGGCTCACCTCGGCGATTGGGCCACGCATGTTGTGCTGGCTGGATATTCAAATGGATATGCCGGCTATGTGACGACGCCAGAAGAATATCTTCTCCAACAATATGAAGCGGGCCACACGTTGCATGGCCGTTGGACCTTGCCGGCCTACCAACAAGTGGCGGCAGAACTGGCCGCCGCTTTAAAAAATAAATCGGAGATCATTAGCACTCTGGCCTATGACGATTGGCGCGGTAAATCACCGACGCAGCAACTGTATGAGGCTAGCGAGGAGGTTAAGGCTGGTATATCGGCAAAACACCTCCGTCAGGAAATCGCAATTCCCCTTGAAAAGAAAAAGTACGAGAAGGGCGACCTCATTACCGCCAGTTTTTACTCTGGAAATCCAACAGCCACTTACGATCGTGAACAGATCTTTATGGGTGTTGAGATGTTGCAGGGCACATCATGGATAGAGATTGGTAATGACTACGATTGGTCGACAAAAATTCGTTGGGGTCAAGACGATGAATCCGAAGGATTGATTGCCAAACTATCTTGGCAAAGCGCCAAAGACAGCCCGTCAGGACAATATAGAATCAGACACAAAGGAAACTTTGCGAGGCCAGGTGGTGGTGTAGAAAATATCAATGAGACATCGACTATTTTTCATATCGACTGATCCGGGAACACAAAATCCATAGCAACCGGGTAGTGATCTGATAAATCAAATAGCTCGACATCGGGGTTAAATAATCTCGTCCCAGTCCAGGCAGCCTTAGATTTAAGGTTAATTACTCGCAGTTCGGGTTGACTCACTGGGCGAAGGTGATCCGTGCGGTAAAATACATAATCCAGTGTTTTTTCAGGTCGTGGCTTGGCTTCAGATCCAGAAAGAAGTTGACGATAACCATTGGTGGCGTCCGAACTAGAACCCACGCCTTGCGTTTCAAACCTGAGCGCGACGTTGGCACCTGCTAGTAAGTCATCAAGCCTTAGTTGCTGGATTGAACTGACATTGAAGTCGCCGCCGAGTATCACCGGCTCTTCTGCCGGTATGCCAAAGCCATTGATAAATTCTCTCATTTCGCTAACTTGCAGCATGCGGATGTCATGATCTTTAGCTGTGGCCTGCAGGTGCGTACCAAACACATGTATGTGCGATGGTTGTTCTGTGCCAACTCGAATCTTTGCATAAACAACGCCTTTTTGAGCCATAAAATCAAACGACTTGCTGATGCGTACCGCGTCGTAAACATAGGCGTGTTGTTCTTCAATAGGCCACTGGCTGAATATCAGGACACCACTGTTACTTTTCACCGTATCCATCTCACAGTTAGCTGAGACGCTAGTCCAGGCTGGGTCTTCGCAATTCTCTGCTGCTACTAACGTGTGGTGGGGATAATGCTCAGATAACTCGCTGACTAAAAAGTCAAAAGCGTGCGTGGTGAAAGCCTCTTGAAATATCAGTACGCTCGGACGCTTTTCTAAGGCCAGCAGAGTCTGAGGAATCAATTCGAGGCGTTCTTTTTCGAAGTGATTACCCGCCCAATTCGGATACCCTAACTGCTGAATGTTGTACGATAAAATTGTCACGCGCTTTGTATTTAGGCCTTCTGTTGCAGTATCTCCGACCGGCATTTCATCAGTGCTTGAAGCAAGCAGGCTGGCTGATAAAGCAAAAATTGATACAGCTATAAAGATATCCCGGATAACGAATAGCGGGAAATAAAATCGAGACGTTGGCAAGATAGTTCCTTTTATTAATGCGACGACAATGAAATGGCCAGAGAATTGTAGTCTGAAGTATCTGGAAGACAAAAATCCGAATAATTTTAATATAATTGAGAGCATTTTACATTTATCTACACAGCTAGGATTCTAGAGGTCCTTAGCTTAGGCATCTGAGACTCGGTGTTTCGTCAGTTCACTCTACGAGTGGGCGCGTTGGTATAAAAAGGGGACAGATCTATTTAGCTATATCTCTGAGTTTTAAAGTTTATTTCTTCACTTTTCCCGGTTTACCCCGTCCTCGAAACTCAATCCTAATACCAATGCGAGTCAGTTTGTGTTCTTACAACAAACCTTCCAAGCTTTTTAAAGCCTGCTGTTATAAGTATAGCTAGATTCAATATTTCCAAGTTCATCGTCAAACTCATACGATGCGCGCATGGAATTAAGAAAACATCTGCACGACATTCTCACGCTGGTCGCACTCGCTGCTTTGACTTGTTATTTCGTCATTCCCGTACTGTCATGACCATTTCGGGAGTAATACAACAGCAGTAACGCAATAGCGCCGGCATGGGGCGATGGCGTTTTTGCTTTTACTGTTACTTTGACGATTCAACCCTTCATATAATTGGCTTTGAGGCCATTTTTCGGTAGACTGCGATCTTTCTTGATCAGGTCGGTTAGCATCTGATTGCCGAGTGGGTTTCGTCTTCAATGACTAATTGTCTTTGCTGAGGTCCGACTCAAAGAGAGCGTTTTGATGAGAGGGCTGGGTGGCAGAAAGGCTATGCAGCAGATTGCAAATCTGTACCATGTCGGTTCGAATCCGATCCCAGCCTCCAAAATGCTTAATCGAACATGTTAAATGCCGCACGTCGCACTCTGTTCTTTAATCCCCGTTCGATAGCGTGACCACAGCTGTTGTCATAGCTCTTGTCATAGTTTTTGCCATAGCGCTTGCAAAAGTTCTTACCCCTGAATGCTTATCCTATAATATTTGCCCATTCCCGCTTAGTTAGCAGCTTTTCATTCATACTTTTGTGATACTGATATAGCGAGGCGACACTGAATAATGTTATTGCCCGAGTATCAGGGCTAAGCTCAATTTCAAAGCAAACAAAATGACGCCTACGAGGGAGACGACTGATGAATATCTTATTAAAAAAGACTTTATTTATGGTTTATCTCATGACATCTGCAACGATCGTGATTGCTGAAACACCCGTTTCAACTGATCTTGTGCAAGCGCTAGAGCAAGCTCAGACGCGCACTAATAACGCGCTAATCACCGTTCCTGCAGCTAAGGTGGAACAGGATAAGTTTGCAAAGCCCGCCGAACGGCATTACAAAATAGGCGATCATCTCTACGGGACGCAGGGCAGTTCTTGGGGCATACAGAATAACGCGGCAACAATCCAACAAGGCGGGGCTGTTCAGTCCTGTCAAGTCGTTGGGGAGTCGGTTAGTTGTAACTGATATGACCCAGCACAAGCGCGATCTTCTTAAACGTTCTACCCGCGTGGTTTGTACAGATGCTGGACGAGCACCGTGTACTAGGCACGCCATTAGTGTGCGATATTAATGGGTAAATCTCACAATGCTTATGTGTACGGTTTGCTCACTGTCCTTTGTTGGTCCACCGTCGCCACTGCGTTTAAATTTTCCTTAGCGCATATTGATATATATCAGCTGCTATTTTTTGCAACGCTAACCTCGGCCGTTGTTTTATCGGCACCCATCATTTGGAGAAAAGAAGTAGGCGGGCTGTGGTCGACACTTCGCGCACATTGGCGAATTTCTCTATCGATGGCCGTTCTAAACCCCTGCATCTACTACCTTGTTTTATTTGGCGCCTATGATCGTCTGCCGGCGCAAATTGCACAGCCCGTCAACTATACCTGGGCGATCGTACTAACACTTTTTTCAGCGCTCATTTTGAAACAAAAGCCTTTGCTGACAGACTACCTCGCCGCATTCATTTGCTATGGCGGCGTCGTTATTATTGTCACGGGCGGACATTTTGAGGGATTAGCTAATGTCAGCAGCCTCGGGCTATTGCTTGCTATCGTCTCAACCGTCATTTGGGCTGGCTATTGGATAATGAATATTCGAGATAGTAGGGATCAGCGCTACGCCATGTGCCTAAACTTTTTAGTGGCGCTGCCCATCACAGCGGTTTTATGTGGCGTTTTCTCTAGCTTTGAGCCGGGTTGGGTTGGCCTTGCAGGAAGCCTATGGGTAGGCGTATTTGAGATGGGACTGGCTTTTTTATTATGGTCTAAGGCTTTGCGTCTAGCCGAGAATAGCAGCAGAGTATCGAACCTCATTTTCATCGCGCCTTTTCTGTCGCTCGTCTTCATTCACTTTATACTTGGCGAGGCCATCGTCAAGGCAACCTACATTGGGCTGACGGTTATAGTGAGTGGACTACTATGTCAGCAGCTCGGGGCTAATAAGAGACTAGCGAAAATGCCGCGCGATGGGGCTTGAAGAATTACAGATGGCGAATCTGAATAGCTTCAATGCCCGAGCCAGCAAGGACATCGGATATGACGACAATCTTGTCACCTTTTACATGGTCTGCCTTTGTTAACAACAATTCAAAAGCCGTCTGCAATGTTTTTTCGGGGTCATTACTGAAGGCGGTTCGAAATGCGGTAACGTTCCGGTTTAGAACCAGTCGACGTCTTGTCTGGCTGTCGTTGGTAAACGCATAGATACGGGTGTTTTGTGGGTGTGCATTGGTCACGAAATCAGCCATATAACCGCGCCGAGTGATAACAACAATACCTTTCGCGCCAAGGGATTCTGCTAGATCTACCGCCGTTACCGCTAGACTTTGTTTGTCAGAATTACATTCGAGATTGGCGGTAAAACCCAAGCCCTCGAATCCCTCCGTTTTTTCAGATATTTCCGCAAGGTATTCGACACAACGAACGGGATACTTACCAATCGTGGTTTCACCAGAGAGCATGACCGCATCAACCTCTTCATAAACGGCATTGGCCACGTCAGTCACTTCCGCACGGGTCGGGATTGGATTTTCGATCATGGATTCGAGCAGGTGTGTTGCAACGATAACTCGCTTACCTTTCTCTGCGCAAAGTTTCACAATCTTGCGCTGTACATTTGGCATTTCAGCTACATTGATTTCAACACCAAGATCGCCACGTGCGACCATGATGCCATCCGATTCTTCGAGAATTTCTTCCAAATTTTTGACCCCGGATTGATCTTCAATCTTTGAAATGATTTTGATCTTGCCTGCCTTGTCGCCCATCAATTCTTTTAGTTCTCTGACATCCGCCGCCTCTCGAACAAAAGAAAGGGCAATGAAATCGACCTGATGCTCCATCGCAAACAGGATATCGGCTCGATCTTTTTTTGTTATTGCTGGGAGATTAACGCGAATACCAGGCAGATTGACGTGGCGTTTACTTTTCAGAATGCCGCCATCGATGACCTTAACTGTCATCGTACCGTCTTCCTTTTTTTCGAGGACTTCTAAATTGATGATGCCATTATCGACGGTAATACGATCACCGACGGTCACTGTTTCGATTAGGTCATCGTAATGAATATGAATTGATGACCTTTCAACATCAACGTTGTCCCTAACGCTGATTGAAATGACGGAACCGTTTTTCAATTCCAGTTCGTTGGCTAGATCGCCCGTACGTATTTCCGGACCTTGGGTATCCAAGAGCACGGCGACAGGGTGGGTATTCTTGCGATTGAGGGTCTGTATCGATTTGATGACTTTAGCCGCCGATTCGTGGTCACCATGGGACATATTGAGCCTGACAATATCCATTCCCGCAGCCGCGAGTTTCTCCAACATGGCGTAGTCATCAGAGACGGGTCCAATGGTGCAGATTATTTTGGTTTTACGCATGATTTAGGCTATCAAATGGCTGTTGTCAGAGGAGCGCAATCATACATAAATCGCTTCCGCTAATGTAGTTCTTAATGTTGCTTGAAGGGAATTTTGAAAAGAACCGATGTCGCTCGGGATTTCATTCAAGTATTTTAGGCAGGTTTTGATTCAAGTGGCGCGATGTAATACTAAAAAAGCGCCAGTTGGTTTTCTTCAGACTCCGTTACGGGGTCTCTGAATGTGACACCTAAGCCTAATAATCGAATGCCTTTACCAAGCCCTCGGTCCCATGCTGCGGGTATCAACTCAAGGAATAGTGATTTGTCTAAGGTTGCTGTAGAACGCTCAATGGTTGTCGATTTGAAATCAGTAAACTTGAGTTTTACCTGCTGATTTTTTATGGTCCGATCTTGATGCTTTTTAAGTCGGCGTTCGAGTTCTTCAAAAAGCTTATCGACGGCTGCCAGAGCACCGCCAATTTCTTCTATATCCACCGCATAGGTATGTTCAACACTGACTGACTTTCTTACCCAGCTTGTCGTTAGGGGTCTGTTGTCGATTCCCTTTGCGCGTTTAAGTAGCAGTTCGCCCAAGCTGCCAAACTTGACGATCAATGCTTCTTTACTAAGCGCCAGCACGTCAGAGCAGGTGACGATGCCGTGTTTTTCCAAGCGCGCAACCGTCACCTTGCCAACACCCGGGATTTTCTTCACGGCCAGTTGTGCGGCAAAAGCGGTGACTTGATCCGGTCTGACAACACATATGCCGTCAGGCTTATTTTCATCGCTACAAATTTTTGCGAGAAACTTGTTCGGGGCAACGCCTGCCGATGCCGTCAAATCTAGTTCTGTCGAGATCGCACGACGAATGTCCTCGGCGATGCGTGTTGCGCTTCCTTGAAACAACTTACTGTCAGAGACATCAAGGAACGCTTCATCAAGGGACAGAGGTTCAATGAGATCTGTATAACGCTCGAAGATGGCGCGGATCTGTCGGGAAATATCCTGATAATGACTCATCCGCCCTGAAACCACTTTAAGGCCTGGGCATAGTTTCAAAGCATAGGCAGTAGCCATTGCTGAATGCACACCAAATTCTCGTGCTTCATAATTGCACGTCGAAATGACCCCTCTACGATCGGATGCGCCACCAACCGCGAGAGGTTTGCCCTTTAGGGAAGGATCATCCCGCATTTCAACCGCTGCATAGAAACAATCCATGTCGATATGGATGATTTTACGTTGCGCCTCAGGCGGAAGACTCTCGGACATTTGAGGCTATTCACCCTTGAAGTTCGGCGCCCGCTTTTCAACGAAGGCCATAGCAGCTTCCTTATGATCTTCTGTCATCATGGTTCTCACCATATGTGCAGCTTCCATGTCGAACACCTGATCCAAACTACCACTTTCTGCAGCGTTCAAATTCTTTTTCATATATTCATGCGCAATTGCGGGTCCAGAAGCGATGTTTGCAGCCATTTCTGCAACCGCATTATCCAGCTCGTCGTCTGGGTAAACATGGTTAACCATGCCCAGCGTAAATGCTTCATCGGCCGTTAGCTTCGCGGAGGTGAAGTAAAGTTCTCTTGCTTTTGCACTGCCGACTATCTTGGGCAGAAAGTAGCTACCACCAAAGTCGCCAGAAGCAGCAACTTTTGCAAAAGCCGTGGTGAGTTTCGCCGTGGTTGATGCAATTCGGATATCACAGGCAAGCGCCAATGATAAACCTGCACCTGCGGCAGGTCCTCTTACTTTGGCAATCGTCGGTTTGGGACATTCATGCAGTAATTTTGAAATCTCCATGCTCGCCCGCAGGCCGTTTGTTTTTGTTTCGATGCTAGCAGGTCGGTTTTTACCTGCTTTAGCAGAGTTGTTAGCCGCCATACCTTTTACATCACCGCCAGCACAGAAGCCTCGGCCGGCACCGGTGAGTACAATGACTCTGACGTCAGGGTCGACTGAATAGCGTAATAGTGCATCGAGCATTGCTTGCATCATTCCACCAGACAAAGCGTTTAACGACTCGGGGCGATTCATGGTTAACGTCGCAACGCCATCTTGGATTTCTTCAATTAGATCGGTAGTCATCTGTTTGCATCCATATTGTTAAATTGATTTTTAAGTCTTATTTTCTGTGATTGATAGTTGCTAAACCCTATCCAGATATTCGATAGTTTAATTCTTCAGTCTTTTAAAAGCACCCACGAGGATTGGGTTATACTCCAAACATTGCGTTAACGAATATATAGCTATGGAAATTGAAGAACTCAGACGGCGATTTGATCCAGCTCTGAAAGAAATTACAGAGTCTTGTTGCATTACAGAAGACTTTGTCGACAAAGACCAGTTTCGTGTCTACCTAGCAACGGTATGGGGAAATGCTGTGTTGGAGCCTGAAAAATCAGGCATTGATGAATCTGACCTAAGTGATTTGCATGATTATTTAAACGAAGAATCAGCAAAACTCTTGGGTACGGGTGAAACAATAACGGAAATCTACCAATATCTGGTGAGTAAACCGGGTGAGGATGCGATGACACGATTAAATGTGGCGGGTCAGCACCGCGATTTTATTCATTATTTTGCACGACTCATCCTCGGTGCTAATCCGCTACAGAACGCCAACATTACGGAAACAGGAACACAATATGAATAGGCTAAAGGGCAAGTGCGCAATTGTAACGGGAGCCGGCAGCGGCATTGGCCGAGCCAGCGCGCGTCTGTTTGCATCCCAAGGCGCGAAAGTACTCGCTGTCGACTTGAATGAAGAGGGTTTGCAGCAGACCATAGAGGGTGCAGACGGCACGATCGAAGCCTTAACAGCCAACGTTGCAGATGAAAGCAGCGTGCAGGGATACGTCGACTCTTGCATATCCCAATTCGGTGGTTTGGATATTGTTTATGCCAATGCAGGTATTTCTGGCGGCGCTGTTCCCATCTTTGATCAACCGGTTGAGCTCTGGGAGGACGTACTGCGGGTCAATCTCATTGGCCCCTTTTTAGCCGTTAAGTATGCTGGCAAGTATATGGTAGAGCAGGGATCAGGCAGCATCGTCTGCACAGCATCAGTAGCGGGCTTAAGAGCCAATGCAGGCGGCAGTCCCTACTCAGCAAGTAAAGCAGGCGTCATTAGCCTAGTGCAGACCGTCAGTAATCAATTATTTGGGACGGGCGTTCGTATTAATGCAATATGCCCAGGACTTATTGAAACCGGCATGACCAAACCGGTATTTGATGGCGCTAGAGCGCGTGGCAATGAGGACAAGATTGGCCAGTTAAACCCGACTGCCCGGTACGGTGTACCCGAAGAAATTGCTAACATGGCGTTGTTTCTCGCAAGTGATGAAGCAAGCTATGTGAATGGCCAAGCGATTGCCGTCGATGGCGGGCTCTCAAGCACGCATCCCTTCGTACGGAAGCGTCCCTAACTTTAATCACGCGCTCTAATGGCGAGTTCTAATGTGAAGCGCCAATAGGGCGCTTTCCAAAAGCCCTTACTCAATCTGCTGATAACAGTCGTTGACGTTGGTTGGCTCTGATGTCCAGCTTTTACTGCCTCGCAGGTGAATTGCCACGGTATTTGTTCACAATCAGCGCGCCGATGATATCGCCTTCAACATTTACTGCTGTTCTCACCGTGTCCAGTGGTCGCTCGATCACCAGCAATATGGCGATCGCCTCTAGCGGAATCCCAACGGCCAACAGAACCATTTGCATGCCTGCCATTGACGCGGATGGCATGCCCGGTGCGCCTATGGAAGAGACCATCGACATAAGGAATACGGAGAAAATCATGATGGTTGTGAGTTCAATACCATATAAATAAGCAAGGAATACCGCCGCAACGGCTTCAAACAATGCCGTTCCGTCCATATTCATGGTTGCACCTAAGGGCAGTACAAAACTTGAGACAGAACTGTCAATGCCGAGTTCTTCATCGCACGTGCGCATGGATACGGGCAGGGTCGCCGCGCTCGATGAGGTACTGAAGGCGACAATTAACGGTCTCGATATCTGTTTCAACAACTTAACCGGCGACTTATCGCCAAAGAACCAAGCAATCAGTGGCAAAACAACCATTCCGTGAAAGAGGGTCAGACTGATGACCAACATAGAGAACTGCAACAACTGGGTTAGAAAGTCAGCGGAATTTCCCTCTCCAACACCAAGCTTGATGGTGAAATCGACAATGATGGCAAATATACCAATCGGTAAAAATTTCAGAACCCATTTCAACACTTGAATAATGACCGCGTTCACTTGATCGATAAAGCCAAACAGACTGCTCTGTTTAGGCAGCGCAAGCACCATCGCCAGTCCTATCAAGATCGCATTCGTGACGATGCCTATAATATTGAGGTTAACTAACGCTGAAACAGGGTTAGTTAGAGCAAGGCTCAAAATTTGCGAAAGCACGAGTACAATTGAATCGCTGCCTGGATCAATCATTCTTGATTCTGGGATAGCTGTTTGAATCTCGACGATTGCCGGATACATTGTCCACGGGTGGATGAAGAAAATTGCGATCAGCCCCAAAACGATCGCGATAAGTGTTGTGCTGAAGTAGTACAACACGGTGATGCCACCAATTTCACGCAGCTTAATCACATCACCTATGCTGATGATGCCACCGATCAGAGAGAAGAAGATCATCGGTGCAATCAGCATTTTGAGCGCCGACAGAAAGGCAGATTTCAACAATAGAATAATCTGATAGGCATCAGAGTCTGGGTTTGCCAGCGCGCCGTCACCAAAAAGTAGGCCAACTGCAACGCCTAGAAGCGCTCCAATGAATATCTGAAATGTTAGATTTTTGAATATCAAAGGTACGACGCCATGTGATTTGCAAGAGATAGTAACAAAGACTGATTCCAAAGTAGACGGCGATTCTGTTCTGGATGAAACGAGTCGCAAATTCCAGTGGGGGCGGGGCCTGTTACAATTGAACGGGTCTAGGCATCATTAGGCCTAGGCGCTATAGTGAACAGACAACATTAGTTTACTGATGAGTGGTGACACGTTTTTACTGAGGGTTCCAAATAGGTTTCTACCAAATATGGACGTTAACAGGCTGACAACGAAAAATCAGGGATGAAAGATAAAATGCCAACAGACTTCATCTGGTCTGCAGACATCATCGATACCTTGCCCCTGTCAGTTCTTTGTCTGGACGCCAATGGTGTTATTACCCAGCTGAACGAGTGCGCACGCAATCAGTTGCACCTTGCTTGTAGCGACACGCTGCGTTCCCACATCCATCCCGATTCAGAACAACAGTTTTTAAACGTGATGGCGAACCCATCAACGGAAATTCAAATTCAATTGATCGATGCGTCAAATTCCCATTGGGTGCAGATGAGCCAGCAGAGCAGTGGCGGTACAACTTATGTCTTCCTGCGAGATATTGCCGAACTACTCGCGCTCAGTACTCAGTTGCGCGCGAGCAAACGCCCCGAAAAACGACTGGTACACGACCTGTATAATGCCTTAACGGCGACAATGGGCTATGCCGAGCTGATCAGCATGATGCTTGATGAGCACAACGTGATCTCAGGTGAGCGACTCGAGGCAATACAACGCTACCAACGTGAGGTCTATATCGGCCTGCAAAAGGCTGACCTGTTACTTAGAAATCAAAAAGAGGGCGGTATTATTCATGACTCGACCGCCGTGCCAATCAAGCGCAAACACATAATGGTTGTCGATGATGAACCTTCCATTACAGAATTTCTGTCCGAGCTTATGCGGGCTAAACATTACAAGGTGACATCGTTTACCGATAGCAGCGAAGCTCTGTCATATTTCAAAAGCCATGCGAATGAAGTTGATCTCGTCATTATGGATCAAATTATGCCGCAAATATCAGGCATGTCCCTTGCGGCAGAACTGTTGTCCTACAATACAAGCTTGCCTATTGTTCTGTGTACAGGTGACCATGCGCTTATCGAGGGGCAAACTGAGGGTAAGTTACAAATCAAACATTTTGTTCGAAAGCCCATTGATATTAACGTACTAAGTGAAATGGTCAGCGACATAATCGATTGATCGATTTCAATCTATTTCAGCTCAGTTCTTTTGTGACGTCCGGCATTGACTGCACATCATCTACCATGTTGATTGGGGTCATTTTAAACCGCGCTATTTATAAGACGGCGGCCGTAAGCGTTTCACCAATAGGGTAGTGCAATACAAGATCGCAGAGGGGATCAAGGTCAGTGACTTCGTTATTAATAATGACAAGATCGGCCCCGTTTTGTTTCGCGATTCTAGGAAAGCCGGCAGCGGGATAGACCACAAGCGATGATCCAATCGCAATAAACATGTCGCACGCCAGTGTTGCTGCTTGAGCTCGTTGCATTTCATCAATCGGCATGGACTGTCCAAAGGAAATGGTTGCCGTTTTTACGATGCCGTTACATGTTTCACAGTAGGGGATAGCTTCATTCAGCGAGAACGACTGCCGAATAGGTTCGAGTTCATAGTGCTCACCACAGTCAAGGCAGGTCGCGTAGTTGGCGTTACCGTGAAGCTCGATAACTTTGTTATCAGGTATGCCGGACTTTTGATGCAGGCCATCAACGTTTTGTGTAATGACATGAGTAACTTTGTCCAAAGCAACGAGCTTTGCGATAGCAAGGTGACCGGCGTTTGGGGCAGCGTTGTCCATTCTTCCCAAGGGGTTAGCGCCAGAAAATTTTCTGCGCCAAGATTCTTTGCGCGTTTCCTCAGAGGCAACAAAGTCTGAGAAGTCGATCGGTTGCGCTGTTTTCCATACACCGTTTGGACCACGAAAATCAGGTATACCCGATTCAGTGCTAATGCCTGCGCCGGTAAAAACAACAATACGTTGTGCTGAACCAATGAGGCTCTTAAAGTAATCCGATTCTTCCAACGACATTTTGCTTGTCATAAAGGCTCCATCCAGCGAATTGTATCAAAGCGATATGCGGGTAACTCTTACGCGTATCTTGTCGTAGCAAGCCATACTGAAAAGTTATATCAATACGCAGATGCTCAGACGATTATCTATGATCAGTACATTCAAAGGTAGGACTCTTGAGCATAATCGTCATGCATAACAACCTTTAAATTGTTGCGGCGTATCCAACAAGGATTCACTATCGGCAATAGCGATTTACTCCGCACGACAAATTTGGCATCGTGATGAATCTTATTATCTCGAGTATTTATGATGGGCGTCTACGAAAAATACTTCTTACCTAAGTTATTGAACATGGCAATGAAATCGCCGGAGCTTTCCAAGCTTCGATCTCAATTGGTACCAATGGCGCAGGGTAAGGTATTGGAAGTTGGTATCGGTTCCGGCCTGAACCTGCCATTTTATCAAAAGGGCGTGCAAGTCACTGGTGTAGATCCATCGATTGAGTTGCAGAGCTATGCGCAAGAAATCGCAGACGAACATCGCTTGGCGGTAGAATTTCTAAGTCAGGGTTGTGCCAATTTACCCATCGAAAAAGATACCTTTGACACGGCAGTAGTGACCTGGAGCCTTTGCACAATCCCTAACCCGGTTGAGGCGCTCGAGGAGATTCGTCGCGTCTTAAAGCCGAATGGCAAGCTTGTTTTTATTGAGCACGGTAAGTCGAATGAAGCGAAAATTGCGCGACTACAGAAACGAATTAATCCAATTTGGCGTATTATCGGCGGTGGCTGCAATCTTAACCGGCAGCCAGATGAAATGATTAATAGTAATGGCTTTAAGTTAGAGACATTGACTGAAGGCTATATCCCCGGCCCGAAATTCGCTACCTACAACTACCGTGGTATCGCGTCTATTGCTTAACATCGAGTAAACCTGAATCACTTCGGTCCTCAACGTTGCGGCTGCAACGCCGATTATTGTCGCTGACGAAGGGTATCGAACGCCGCGGGACTGTTGGACGTCATATGCTCAACAATCTTTTCGGCACAAAAAGTGGGTGTTGAAACCGATGTATCAACCTCAACATCGTAGCAATCGTGTTGATGGCAAACATCGAAATGACCAACCGCAGTGCCGGGGAAGCGCCCAGGTCGTGCCTGTTCTCTATCGTTAATCACCGTTTTCGGACATCTTACGCCAACGAAATAAACATCAAAGGGGGCAAATACCTCTAGATAGTCGTCTAAAAACTCAGGCTCTAGGATAATGTCATCAACGATGATGTTGTTGCCGGATTCAACCATGGCCGCCATAGCGCGGCGCATACCCTTCAACATCTTCTTACCATCAATGCCAAAAGTGACCCGTGTATAGGGTGGCTGGCAGTTAGTCTCAGGCACAACGTTGAGACCCCTTTCGCCGTTACTACCAGCGGGGGCATTGAGACCGCGAAATTTATCCGGCAGACCATCGCGGAACTGATCCAATCCGACATGATTGAAAGGGATTTCGAATCGTTCCTGCAACTCATACGCAAGGGTCGTCTTACCCGCGCTTGAAGTTCCGTTGAGAAATATAATCTTGCCTGAAGGCATGTGAGACCTACCACTTTTTAAATCGACGCAATAGTTACACAAAAAACCCTTGGTTTGCTATTAAGAATTAGGGTTATTAAATATAGCTCAGAAACCCATTCCTGTGTTGCGCGTCAATCATGGTTCAACTGCCTGAAACGCTCTATGATGCTGATCACTGCATTTTTTGGTTACACACTTGTCTCGCTTGAATCACCAGCCTCTGTGGTTAAAAAAGTATCTGGATCAACTAAATGGCCTTTATGTCAGATACTTCGTTGAACCTCACTTAGATGAGGTAGGAGAGGGGTTTAAGGTGATGAACCCCGGTAGTCTTGAAATCTCAGGCCCTAAGATTACGGTCGGAAATCATGTTCACGTGATGGCTCTAAAAGATAAACCCGTGAGGCTAGCGGTTTTTGATGGCTTAGGTAGCATCCATATCGGTAACTACTGCATTGTAAATCCCGGCGTGCGCATCTCCTCAGCAGATGACATTGAGATAGGCGATAGCTGCATGTTGGCAATGAATGCTTACTTGTCTGATGCGGATTGGCACGACCTACAGCACCGCATTTATGCGCCGGGAAATCACAAACCCATTCGTTTAGGTGAAAATGTCTGGATAGGCGACAGTGCACTCGTTTGTAAAGGCGTGACGATCGGTGACAACAGTATCGTCGGAGCTTGGTCGGTTGTGACGCGTGACGTTCCTGCGAATGTTGTTGTCGCTGGCAACCCGGCCAAGATCGTAAGACATTTAGATCCCAGTCACGTCACGACGCGTGAAGATCTATTCAATATGCCCATGCCATATCAACAATTTGAAGATGATTACAATCAGACCCTGCTGCAGGACAACAGTTTTTTTGGTTGGCTGATGCATCGACTTCATCCCAACAAAAAGACGTGACTACTCGGCGCTAAGATAAGTTTTCGATTGCAACTCAAGAAGCTCTGCCGCGGTTACCTCATAGCGCTGCGTATCAAGTTGCTCGAGATTTCTGACCGCCAGAAGACATCCGAGTTCTGCACAGCCGCGAACGCTTTGTTGCTGCAACATGCCAAAAATATAACCCGCTCGAAATGCATCACCACAACCTGTTGGATCAATCATTTGCTCACAGGGCGCTGCTTTAACAAAAATGGGCGACTCTGATTTTTGATAGATTTCGACGCCGTCTTCACCTCGAGTCACAATGACAAGATGCGTGTTGATAATCTCCTCGGCACTGAGGGCTGAATTTGTGCGTAATATTTCCCATTCGTGAGAGTTCACAACGACATATTGACTAAGGCAGAGCAGTGTTTTTATGTCTTCTTTACTGAACGCTGCCAGGCCTTGGCCTGGGTCGAAAATAATAGACACACCATGTCGATGCAGATCTTGAGCTTGTCGGATCATTATGGGCGCGTCTTCGGGCGCTAAAATAGCGACGTCCACTTCACCGATTTCTTTGACCTGATCCGCTGAAAGTCTTTTACTGCTCCGTGACGCGCCAGAATGGAAGGCAGTAATCTGATTACCATCCTCATCCGAGTAAATGATACAAGTCGCGCAGTGTTCATAATCTGAATCAACCACGATGTAGCGTGTGTCCATGCCAAGCTGCTTTAAATGCGCTTCGTAGTGCTCTGTGTAATTACGTCCAGCAACAGCGATCGGTAGCGCATTGATACCGAGCTTGAACAGACCATAGGCGATATTCATACCGCAACCGCCGAAGCCTGTATGCATCCCCTGGAGCTGTATCGATATGTTCAGTCCGGTGGTTGGAAATTGTTCTTCGTAATCAGCGAAAGAGCCTTCATATGAGCAGAGGGTATCAATGGCGAGACTGCCACAGACAATTACAGAATTCATGATAGGTTGGTTGCCTTGTTTAATCGATCGATCGGTCAAAAAGCGCGGACGGTTTGCAATCCGGATAGCGTTGATGAAGTATTGCACCGCGAATCTTATTACTTGCGGTCAGTAAAACCAAAGTCTAAATAATAATAGCGCTTCGATTTTCTTAGAGAATAGCAAAAAACTATGATTGATTTTCTTTCTTTGCTCCATCCTATTGTCGGTCTCTGCGGTCTAATCGGTATTGCTTATGTGCTGAGTGAAAGCAGGGCGGTACCGAATTGGAAGCTCATCGCTTTAGGCTTGGGCTTACAGTTTGCGATCGCTCTGATCATGTTCAAAATACCGCTTGTTCAGGATGTTTTAACGTCGCTCAATCAGGGCGTTATCGCTTTAGCTAAGGCTTCCGATACGGGCAGCCAGTTTATTTTTGGATATTTAGGAGGCTCGCCCGATAACGTCGCTTACCCTTACGAAATTAGTGATCCCGGCGCGACCTACATTGTCGCATTCAGGGTGCTACCGATGATTATGTTCTTTACCGTATTATCCGGCATCCTGTGGTACTTTCGCGTTCTGCCGTTTGTTATCGGCATATTCTCCAAACTCTTCAGTAAAAGTCTGGGATTAAGTGGTGCGGTCGGCGTGAGCACTGCCGGTAGTATTTTTCTAGGCATGGTTGAAGCGCCCTTATTGGTTCGTCCATTTTTGATACACCTAACGCGAAGCGAACTCTTTATCGTCATGACCAGTGGTATGGCAACCGTCGCTGGTGCCGTCATGATTTTATATTCATTGATTCTACAGGATGTCTTGGTTAACGCTTTGGGTCACATATTAACCGCATCGGTGATAAGTGTTCCCGCAGCGGTGATGGTGGCAAGAATCATGGTGCCGGGCAGCGAAGGTATCGGCAAGGAAGAAGTCCATGACCCTATGGAGTACCACGGTTTGATGGATACAATTACAAAGACAACATCCGATGGGGTGGGTTTGATGGTGAATGTCGGCGCGATGCTGATTGTTTTTAGCGCCTTGGTTGCCTTGGTGAATGCCATGCTTGGCGTCGTTCCTGAGTTCGGCGGTCAAGCGATTACATTGCAAGGCATGTTTGGCTGGGTTTTTGCGCCGATCGCTTGGTTGATGGGTATCCCATGGAGCGAGGCAGTCACAGCGGGTTCTTTGATGGGCTCGAAAACGGTTTTGAATGAGCTATATGCATTCTTGCTTTTGTCCGATGTACCGACATCAGCGCTATCACAACATTCAAGGATCATTCTCACCTATGCAATGTGTGGCTTCGCCAACTTTGGAAGTCTGGGCATTATGATCGCCGGTCTTTCCAGTATGTGCCCAAGTCGAAGGCAAGATATTATCGCGCTTGCGCCTAAGTCACTGATCGCGGGTACCTTGGCAACCTGCTTAACAGGCACCATTGCGGGTATTTTAACGTTATGAAGCTGTGAGCCTAAGGCGTTAGCCTGAAGCAAATGTGTTGCAAGTTTGATGGTTAGCAAAGAACGCGCTACCAATCAGTTAAAAAAGACGATTGTAGGCTTCGCAGGCATCAATAATCGCTTCTACATCCGAACGTGATATATCGCGATGTAATACCCAGCGGGTGCCCGATATACAGATGTGACGATCGGCAAGAAATGCTGTGAGCTTCTTTAAGTCGGTTTGGCGGGAAATCATCACCATGTTTGTGTGCGTTGGTTGGGCAAGCCCAAGATGTTCAAGTTGACCAACAGATTCGGAAATAAGTTGAGCATTATCATGGTCTTGCTGCAATCTATTGATGTTATTTCGCAAAGCATAAATGCCGGCAGCTGCAATCACACCTGCTTGCCGCATGCCGCCGCCGATCATTTTCCTGTAGCGTCTAGCTTTGTTGATGGTCGCTTCATCACCAACCAAGAGAGACCCGACGGGGCAAGCCAGTCCTTTTGATAGGCACAATGAAATCGTATCGAAGTGCTTACAAATTGTTTGAATAGGCACACCTAATTTGACAGCCGCGTTAAATCCCCGAGCGCCATCCATATGACGCTTTAGTTGATATTGCTGTGCAAGTTGGCTGAACGCTCGCAGATAATCCAGTGATAACACCTGTCCTGCTTGTGTATTTTCTAGGCAGAGTAAACGCGTAACCGCGAAATGCATGTCATCGGGTTTTATTGACGCGCGAATATCATCTATCGCAAGCTCGCCGCGTTCATTAAATGGCAGCGTGTAGGGCTGGATACCACCCAGCGCAGCGGCACCACCGCCTTCATATTTGTAGGCATGGGCCTCTTGCCCCGCGATAAACTCCTGACCGCGCTCACAATGGCTCAACATCGCTAAAAGGTTACTTTGTGTCCCAGACACGCAGTATAGCGCTGCTTGCTTACCTGTGATCTGTGCCGCCAATTGTTCGAGTTCATTGACGGTCGGATCCTCTCCATAAACGTCGTCACCGGTTGCTGCACTTTGCATGGCGGTGAGCATGTCAGGTGAGGGCTTTGTCACGGTGTCGCTGCGTAGATCGATCAATAGGGTTTTCTCGGCTAGATATAATTGGAGTATGAAGATGGTAAGATTCATACTTGAGAGGCCGTCATATTATCGGGTTTTATGATGGCTCGCATTGAATTGACAACCTAAAGACATGTCATTAATGTCCACTGTATTGTTTGGCGTCCATTCTGCGAAGAGTGAGACTGACGAAGGGCGAAACAGACGCCCGCCATTAACCACGGTAAAGCCCAGCGCACTGTATGCTTCACACTAAATTTAAAGATAAAACCCGCTAGCACAATTCGGCCCAAACGCAGTCATGGTGCTAGTGTTGTTGTTGTGTTCTGCGAAAGTGTGAATAGCTAGATGACCCAGCATAATTGAAGAGTTAGTCACGTGAGCAGACAAGTCACAATACAACACATTACCGAGACGCAGTTACGTAGCGTGAAACGTCGAGCAAAACTGCTTTCGCGGTCTCGACAAGATGTGAGCTATATGCAGTGTCTGGATATTGTTTGTCAGGAAGATTGGGGGTTACGTCACTTCCACCAAGCTCAAAAACTTGTCACGCGCAAACCGTCCAATGAAACCAATGTACCTCGCGGTGAACAAAGTCATTCAGCCTGGACGTTGTATTTACAAGCATGTCAGGACGCCTATTTTGAGCTTTAACACTTAATTTGGATAACGGCTCATAAAACATTAGAACGAAAAGCAAAGCGAAAAAAATTCATAACCAGTTCGACCGAATCTGAAGAGGAAAAATATGTACACAGGTATCGTACAAGCCATGTTGCCCATTACTATTGTCGACAAGAAGCCTGGCTTGATGAGCTTCGGTCTCAATATCCCGTTAGGGATGAGGGATGATCTTGAACTCGGTGCAAGTGTCGCGGTTAACGGCTGTTGCTTTACCGTCACTGAAATACAGGAGCAGGCGGTGTTGTTCGACGCGATTGCCGAGACGCTGGATCTAACCAATATCAAATATTTGCAAAAAGGTACGGAAGTTAACGTTGAACGCTCGGCAAAATCTGACGCAGAAGTTGGCGGACACATTCTGTCTGGACATATCATCGATGTCGCGGCCGTCGTATCAATCGAAGAGTCAGATAACAATTGCCGGCTCACATTTCAGGGTAACGGTGGTTGGATGAAGTACGTCTTCAATAAGGGCTATTTGGCGGTAAACGGATGCAGCCTAACGGTCGCAGCGATTGATCGCACGCTCAACCAATTCAGCATTAACCTCATCCCCGAAACCCTGCGTCGAACTAACTTTGCGCTGCTGCAAGAGGGCGATGAAGTGAACATTGAAATCGAGAGTCAAACCCAAGTCATTGTCGATACTGTTGAACGAGTGATGGAAGAGCGCTATGGCGCTTGAGATAACCGGCAATTGCTTTAACATTCGCGCTTGCATGTAATTTGACACGTTTTTCTATGTCCACGCTTCAACTATTTGATACCTACGAACGCCGAATTCGCCCCTTCGAACCACTGACCCCTGGCAAGGTCGGTTTATATTGCTGTGGCCCCACAGTTTATAACTTTGCCCATATTGGCAATCTTAGAACCTATGTGTTCGAAGATATATTGTTCCGTGTCTTGCGCCAAAATGGCTATGAGGTGGATTTTGTAATGAACATCACCGATGTCGGACATCTGACATCGGATGCCGATTCTGGCGAGGACAAGATGGAATTGGGTTCAAAGCGCACGGGCATGTCTGCTTGGGAAATGGCGGATTTCTATACCGAAGCGTTTAAAACAGATCTTGACCGACTCAATATCCTCGGTCCCAATACCTGGTGCCGAGCAACAGATCACATAAAAGAACAAATCGCGTTTATCGAGGATTTAGAGCTAAAAGGTTTCACCTATAAGACCTCTGACGGCATCTATTTTAACTCTCAAAAACTGAACAACTATGGTTACCTCGCGCGATTAGATATCGAAGGCCTAATGGCAGGTGCGCGGGTTGATAGCGAACGCCAACACGTCACGGATTTTGCGCTCTGGAAGTTTTCTCCCGAAGGGGAAAAGCGCCAAATGGAGTGGGAAAGTCCTTGGGGGATCGGCTTCCCCGGTTGGCACATTGAATGTTCCGCAATGTCAGCGAAGTATCTTGGTGATTATTTCGATATCCATTGCGGTGGTGAAGATCACATTCCGATCCACCACACCAATGAGATTGCCCAAACAGAAGCCAGTCGAGGTACTCGACTCGCAAATTTCTGGATGCATGGATACTTTTTGCAGCTAGACAATAACAAAATGTCGAAATCGACGGGTGAATTCCTGAGGCTGGAAACCTTGCTAGAACAAGGTATTGACCCCATGGTCTATCGTTACTTTTGTCTTACGGCGCATTATCGTACGCAAATGTCCTTCAGTTGGGACAGTCTGGCATCAAACCAGGTTGCTTTGAATCGTTTATACCAAGCTGCCTTCGATTGGGGTGAGTCGGGCGACGTCATCACCGATTTCGACACGCGATTCATGGCCTGCGTCAATGATGATCTTAACCTACCTCGAGCACTCGCGGTCGTTTGGGAGCTTGTAAAATCCGACCGTGTACCCGCGGATAAGAAAGCAACGTTACTCGCATTCGACGCCGTGCTGGGCTTAGGTATTGCACAATGGAAACCGAAGGTGATAGACGTGCCAGAGGATATTCAGCAGATGGCGTTGGACAGGGATGCAGCACGTCAGAATAAGCAATGGCAGCGAGCTGATGAACTGCGGGATGCGGTACTTGCGGCCGGTTATGTCATAGAAGATACCCATGACGGACCGCGGGTGAAGAAGCCTTAGCTGCTCTGAAATGGAAGCCTTAGCGGCTCTGAATTGGAAGCCTTAGCTGCGCGAAAGGGCGAGGTTTAGTTGACCCACGTACAATCGTCGGCACAGCCAAGTTAAAACTTGCAAGGCGCCCGGTTAGCTGTGGATTTGGCGCCATTGTAGAATATCAGTCGTAGCACCATCGTGCAGTTGTACGCCAATTTCGCAATAACCTTGCTCATTCGTGCGACTCCATCGCACATCGCTCGTCAAAAAGGACTTGCCAGGGCTTGCGGCCATATCAACCCAAATATCAAGCTTTGAACCTGCCGGAATTTGGATAGACGATTCTATTTTCATCCCGCCAGCTGAAATATCCAACGCGTTGCAAGAAATGGTCATGCCGACAATATCGGCCTCTTGAGCCGCGATAACCTGAAGGAAGAGCCGCTCTGAGCTTTCTCTGCGGTCATCTTGTCGCCGTTCACTTATTTGCCTGCTCATGTGGACTTTCTGCCTTCTATTTCTGCGACGTGTGTCAGCCAGACTGATTAATTTGTTCATTAACAATGAAGTTGCCATTTGTCACTAATCCAAATTTGCTGTTCGTACTTGAATTGAATGCGAAGCCCGTGCCAAGTATCAAAAACCGACAATTAACTCAATAAAAACAGTAACTTGAAGAATAAATAGGTATCAATCGCAGCTTGCTGATGGTTATAATGCGCTGACAAATTTTGTCCTATAGGCTATCCCGTGAAACTTTTTGACAACCCGTGACTCATCCGGTCAGTTGCGAGTGACTGGGAAATCGAGGGAAACGCGGGAAAATGATTCGTCAAACACTCTGTTTTTAGCAACGTCAGACCCATTATCGATGCTAGGGCATGACGGCCAACAGCAACTCGCGGCAAACCGAAAGACCAGCGCCTAGGTATGCAACGGATGATCCATAAGATGAAGATTCAAAGTTCACTTAAACAACATGCAATTGGGAGAAGTAGGTAACTTGTCTATATTTTTTGATTCCATCAAGCAGCAGACATCGGCCAATGCGTCTCAACTTTGCATAGGTCTGGATACAGATCCGAATAAGATTCCTCAGATACTCAAGAACGATCCTGATCCGATATTCAGTTTCAATCGAGAAATTATCGACGCCACTCATGACCTCGTTTGCTGTTATAAACCGCAAATTGCTTACTATGCAGCGGTCGGTGCGGAAAAATCGTTGGAGATGACCATACAATACATGCGAGACAAGGGGGTTCCTGTCCTACTCGACTCAAAACGCGGCGATATTGGCAGCACGGCTGAAATGTATGTTGAAGAAGCGTTCGAGCGATACGGAGCGGATGCCGTCACGATCAATCCCTATATGGGCATGGATTCGATGGAACCTTTTCTGGCCCGCAAAGATAAGGGGATATTTATTCTCTGTCGAACCTCCAACCCTGGTGGCACAGACCTGCAGAATTTAACGCTCGGCAGCGGTTTGCGAGTCTATGAGCATGTTGCAAAACTGGCGGTGGAAGACTGGAACAAAAACAATAATGTCGGTCTAGTGGTAGGGGCCACCCGGCCTGACGAGATCTCGGATATCAGAAAGATAACCGGCGATATGCCTTTCCTGATGCCTGGGGTAGGGGCGCAGGGTGCGGATGTTCAAGCCTTAATGGAACATGGACAGGGCGGCCCGATGATCATCAATTCATCTCGCGCGGTGCTCTACGCATCCAACGGCTCCGATTTTTCCATCAAGGCGAGAGAAGTAGCAAATGCCACGAGGATCGAGGTTAATTCACACAAAATTGAACAGCCCTGATCCATCATTGATGAAACGTATGTTAGTCAGGTTGCATCGACAGGGACATGACATTGTCATTTTTCGTGTTCTGCTAGCCGTCGCCGTTTGCGCCATTACCTGGCTGGCTTTAACACCTAAACCCAGTGCCGATCTGTCATTAGGTTGGGACAAGGCGAATCACCTGGTTGCGTTTTTCGTGTTAGCTTTTCTAAGTGAATATAGTTTTCAGCCCGTCACGCTTCAGCGCAAAATTGTCATTGGTTTATCGCTGGCGAGCTACGGCTTAGCAATTGAATTGTTTCAATCACAAACTCAAGCGCGGTTCTTCGAAGTCGCAGATCTATTGGCTGACTTGATCGGCGTATTTGCCTACATGATCGTGGCTGAGCCAATAAAAAAATATACACTCTTGCGGGCCGTCTCAGGGTTAGATGATACTGTCGGTAGGTTCAACGATTAATAAATTCACTTTGCCAAATCGACCTGGCCAATCATTTTTTTTGGAGTTACGACCATGAAACAGCTTCGTGCCATTGTTATTTTTTTACTGATCAGCCTACCGATGGCGACACAGGCGGCCTGGCAACTCGACAATGATGCGTCGTCAGTCAGTTTTAACTCGATCAAAAACGGTCAAGTTGTCGAGTCCCATTACTTTAAGTCGATTAGCGGAAGTATTGAAGCCAACCAGGCAAGCGTTAGCATTGATCTCAGCAGTGTTGAAACAGCCATTGGGATTCGCAACGAGCGGATGCAGGCTATGTTGTTTGAGACAGGTACATATCCCGTCGCAACGATAACCGCAATCTTGGATAGAGAAGATGTTGCCACGTTGCAATCGAAGGCTACGTCAACACTACAGTTACCGATTACGATCGAGCTTCACGGTCAACAGGCAAACGCGACCGTGCCGGTTTTGGTTACGCGCAGTGCAGATCGAATTACAGTCAGCAGCCAACGTCCTGTCATTATTCAGGCGTCGACATTTAAGCTTGCCGCTGGCATCGAAGCGCTACGGAAGATTGCGGGACTCCAATCGATTACCCTGTCGGTACCGGTAAGTTTTAGTTTGAATTTTGAAGCGCTTCAGTTGGAAGACTAGGCGTCTTAACCTGTCGAACGAGAAGATTTAATCGGACCAATAAGCACATTGGCCCGATTGAGTGTTCATTTCAGGCGAAGCGTAAATTAAAAATATTATTAGGCGAGCTCAAGATCAAACTCTGTCCAAATAGGACAATGATCAGAAGGTTTTTCCATGCCACGTATATCGTAGTCGATGCCTGAGTCAACACATTGATCGCGAATCACATTGCTGGCAAGAATAAGGTCGATACGCAGACCGCGCTTGGGTTCAGCTTCGAAGCCTCGACTTCGATAATCGAACCAACTGAATCGATCGCTTGTTTCAGGATAGTGGTGCCGATATGAATCGAACATACCCCAATCCGTTAACTTACTTAGCCATTGTCGTTCCTCGGGCAGAAAACTCGTTTTTCCATCTTTGAGCCAACGCTTTTTATTGGGTTCACCAATACCAATATCAAAATCAACCGGTGCAACATTCATGTCACCAACGACCATAATCGGTTCGCTGGCGGAACAACGTTCATCCAAAAAAGCACTTAAGTCTTGGTAGAATTTTTCCTTGGCAGGAAACTTGGTTGGATGACTTCGCTTTTCACCCTGCGGGTAATAACCATTTAAGAAAGTAAGGGTGCGTCCATCGGTCAAATCAAATGTGGCGCCGATAAATCGTTTTTGACTCTCATCAGTATCGGTAGCAAAGCCCTTGATAATCGATGTCGGTGTTTTTCGTGACATGAGTGCCACACCATAGTGAGTCTTTTGGCCAATGAAGGTCACCTCGTAGCCCATCGCATTGATCGCTTCAATGGGGAAGTCTTCGTCAGTAACCTTGGTTTCCTGCAGCCCAATAATGTCAGGCTGGTGGGATGCGATGAGGGCTTCAAGTTGATGTAATCTAACTCGAACACTATTTACATTGAACGAAACAACGCGCATAACTTGTTTGATCCTTCAGTGAGACTTACCTGGAATAGGCCAGAAAACCAACAAAGTTTCTTGTCCTTTAAGAGCACGAAACTTCGTCAATCACCTGTGAGTGGTACACGTTGGAAAGACTATTTTCTTCTGCCGGTAACCAAATCTCGAAACTTGTCGAGCAGCGTCTCGTATTTGAAGTCAGTAAACTCACCCGCATCCAGATACATACCGTGCTCAAGACACACTTCGTACCAAATGTGCGGTTGTGATGGGGCGGATATTTTTTCCATGCGCACACTGCAGCGTGGGCAATCAATATCGTCAATCTTGTTATATTCCTTACCGATCTCGGGATCACCACTGTCGATAAACTCGGACATCCATTTGTTCTTCAATTTTTCGGCTTCACCGGTGTCAAACCAAATACCTTTGCAATTGGTGCAACGGTCGACGGTCATGTTTCGACCGTACGTAATTTCTTCCATTGATGAATGGCATTTAGGACATTCCATAATACATCTCACTAAACATTGAATAGGTTGTCTCTGAGTATACATGAGACTATTTGCGGATTGCATCGTCAGTCGGACTGACGACGGTTATTTTTGCGTTTATCTTTCAGCGTATATCTTTAGTCGCCTCACTCGAATGATGAGTCTAAATAACGCCGAGTTCCTTGAGTCGTTCCTGCAGGTATTGCTTGGATGTATAACGATCAGACAATCTCACATCAGGCCTTGGATGCAGGAATAGGGGAAGGGACATACGAGAAAAATTAGCCTGATGATCTGCGGGTGTTGCGACTTGGTGAGTGGTTGAAGGGTAGTAGCCACCGGATGCCTCTTGCAACATATCACCGATATTAATCAGAACTGTTTCAGGATTAGGCGGCACGGATACCCACTGATCATTCATATCCTGAATCTCCAAGCCCGCCCCAGCGGCTGCGGGTAAGATGGTCAACAGGTTTATATCCTCATGGGCAGATGCTCGACAGACATTTTGACCCTGTGGCACAGGGGGATAATGCAAAACTCTCAATAAGGTCAATTCGCTGTTTTCAATCATCTTTGATAGCGGCTCACTATAATGTTGAGCAATTTCTGCCGGCGTGTATTTCTCAACCCAGCGCAGTAAGACGGCAGCGAAATCATGCGCCTCTTTATAGTAGTCTGCGATGTCTTGCTTCAGCTCATCTGGGCAGCGGCCCCAGCTATAGTAGTGGTAGTACTCTTTATAGTCCTTAACATCTGATCCTTTGGCCGACTCGGCGTCATCCATAGAGAAGAAGCCATCCTGGGTTTGCTTGGAGTAGGTGTAGTCAAACTTCTTGTCTGAGGCGAAGAATACTGCCCAGTCCCGATAGATTCGATCGATCCGTGACAAATCAAGCGGATGATTACGGAACGCTGCAAAACCGTATTTTACGAGGGATTGCGTGAATTGTTGGTCAGCATCCTCTGCGTCGTAATCAATGATGGGTAGTTCAGCCATGGAAATCTCCTCAAACATCAAACTTATCTGGCTTGTAAAGGTTCTAAATCAGAATCAACCTAAGGACAAAAAGAATCCAGCGATGGCAGCGCTCATAAGATTCGCCAATGTCGCAGCTACGAGGGCACGCATACCAAGTTGCGCTATTTCGGTACGGCGTGTTGGCGCCAAGGTACCTAAGCCACCGAGTAAAATAGCGATTGAAGCGAAGTTGGCGAAACCACACAGTGCAATGGTAATGATTGCTTGAGACAAATTGCTCAGCTCGCCCATAACTGCCGTAAAGCCGATATAGGCTAAGAATTCGGTGAAAACAATCTTTTGACCAATCAAACTACCTGCAATATTAGCTTCACTCCAAGGTACGCCAAGCGTCCATGCAATCGGTTGGAACGCATAGCCTAATAGGACTTCAATGGTTAGACCGTCGAAGCCAATAACGGATCCAGCCCAGCCAACGATGGCATTTAACATAGCGATAAGCGCCGTAAAAGCTAACAACATTGCGCCAACATTCAAAGCGAGCTGTAGACCCGATAGGGCGCCTGTGGCGGCAGCGTCAAACACATTTACGTAGACTTCATTATCTTCTTCGGATAGCTCATCAAGCTGGTTTTTAGGTTCGCCCGTCTCTGGAATGATTATTTTGGCCATCATCAGGCCGCCCGGTGCTGCCATAAAGCATGCCGCAAGCAGATACTCGAGTTGAATGCCCATGGCGGCATAACCGGCCATAACCGAGCCCGCGATGGATGCCATGCCACCAACCATGACCGCGAAGAGTTCTGACCGTGTCATGTTACGAATAAACGGTCTCACCACTAAAGGCGCTTCAGTTTGACCGACAAATATGTTCGCTGCGGCGGATAAAGACTCAGGCCTGCTTGTTTTAAGACCAATCTGTAACGCGCCACCGATAAGCCGGATGACCCAGCCCATGAAGCCAATGTGGTACAAAACGGCAATGAGCGATGCGAAAAATACAATGATAGGCAGTACGTGCATGGCGAATACAAAGCCGATTGAATTCCAGCTCTGGTCACTGAGATTGCCAAATAGAAAGCTAATACCGGCCTGACTGTAACCGAGCACACTGGATACACCAATGGCCATAACATTGAGGGCTTGTTTACCCGGTGGGAAATAAAGAACCAATCCGCCTAAAACGGCCTGTAATGCAAAAGCGCCAAATACCGTGCGGTAGTTAATGGATTTGCGCTCTGTTGAAAGAACCCATGCAATTGCGATTAAAAGGCAGACGCCAATAAGACTTATCATGGGTTTTGATCATTTCAATAAACAGCGCAGATCATATCACAGGACATTTAGTCTGTGAGCTTCGTTATGCCGTCTAAAATATTGATTGCACGACTGTAAACGCGTCATGCGGATAACAAGATGATTGTTTCTTTACCAAGGAGAATGGTTACAAAAAGTTTAGATGCGTTCGCGCGTTTAGGCAGGTTTCGTCGTTGGGTAAGTTATGCAGACATCGACGCAGGTAGCAGTGGTGAAAACCAATTCTATGGCAATTCCACAGCATGGAAGTGCGTATGTCTGACCACCCTCATTCTGCATATCCATATCCTAGAGTGCGCATAATCTATATTATGTTAAATTGTAAAAGCTTCAGTCCAGATGAATGAATAAAGAAAAAATACAATACTGAAGTAAACGGTAAGAGAGATTATCCACCACCATGCGAGACCCAACTTATAAACCGCCGAATGCGCAACCGGAACTCGCACACCCTTAATATATCGGCCGTCGGCTCAAGCCAAACGGACACCTGCGCGACTGCTTAATCAATACGAATGACGTGAGCAACATGGATTGTCTGGAACTGGGTCCTGATAGAACTCAGCAAGTACTGAATTTAATCTGCGTAAACACCCGGTGGAATTCTGATCGCTTGACGACCACAATTACCGCGTCATTTAACTCGAGCTAGCTATACTACTTTGTTCCTGATTCACTCGTGATGTCTTTGTACTCAGGCATATCGTCAATTGAGCGAAAATCGAACTTCTGGCCACCCATAGACGCTTCATACATCAAACCGCCCTTTGCAATCGTGAATACAGCCATACCCTTATAGTAACGATTAACAGATTGGGCATCCTGGCTGGTACTGACACCTGCGGAATGTCCCTTCGTTGACGCTTCAGCGGAAACACCTAATGTAATAGCGACCGCAGTCGCTTGAACGCCGAACTCAAAAGAGCCGGCGGTAAACTCATCGTAGGCTCGTTTGTCTTCGAAGAAGATTATTTGACTATAGGCCTGGCCACCCATTTGAAAACCAATGGATAGCTGACTCATAGAGACGTCACCGGTAAATTTCCCGTTCGAGAACACTTTTCCTTTACCGTAAGCTGCGCCTATCCCTAAACCACCTTTACCGATATTGGGGAATATTGCATAACCGTAGGCATTATCGAATAAAGCCGCTGAAGATGACGCTTCGCGAAATGTTTCAATGGTATCTTGGTATCCGTCAGCCCACACACTAAACGGAGTGAAGGCTGCGAGCGCAACACAAAAAATTGCCCCTATTTTGGATGTCCTGCGTTTAGGCGACACTGAGGATGGCTCAGTCAAGACTCCATCTGTGTGGACTTGTAGACGGTTGAGAAATTGATTTCTAAACTGAGTTAAACACTTAATAGCGCAATTAAACACGTATAAAAATCCTGTAAATAGAGATAATTGTCATTAAATTGTACTCCATGGCTACGTCAGTTGCAGCGTCACCAAACGATATTACGTTGATAGGTTGATAGCTACTATTTTTACCTACTTGCCTGCAGTACTTCTGATTTCACCGCTTACCTATAGTTTGACTAGCCAAGCCCGTATAGTTCCGCTTTAGGTTAACTAATGCCGCAAAATGTCCGCCATAGACCGCGCATGAACACTAGGAAGTTTTATGAAATTGACGCACATCGCAGTTTTGTCACTGATTGTCTCTCTCTTGAGTCCACTTCAACTTATGGGCGCCGAAACAATTGAATACGACGTTAAAGGCCTTCAAGCAGATGCAGAGATCAGGATTGATCACTGGGGTGTACCGCATATCTACGCCCAAAAACATTACGACGCTTTCTTTGTTCAGGGTTTTAACGCAGCGAGAGATAGGTTGTGGCAAATAGATTTATGGCGTAGACGTGGTCTTGGCGAATTGTCAGAAGTCTTAGGTCCGGCCTTCGTTGAACAGGACACGGCCGCCCGCTTGTTTCTCTATAGAGGTTCAATGTTTAGTGAATGGTTAGCGTACGGTTCTGACGCCAAGCGCATTGCCCAAGCCTTTACCGCAGGTATCAATGCCTATGTTGATTTGATTGACCGTCAGCCTGACTTGCTACCGCTTGAATTCAAGCTATTGGGTTATCAGCCATCAAAATGGGTTGCGTCTGATCCTGTCAGAATTCGCAGTAATGGATTGTGGCGTAATGTCGTCACAGAAGTTCGTCGTGCAACAATAGCCTGCGAACATGGTTTGCAGGTTGATGCGATCATAAAGAAACTGGAACCTGATTGGGTCACAACGGTTCCCATCGGGCTGGACCCTTGCGATATACCCAAGGATGTTCTGAAATTATATTCACTATCTAAAGCGCCCGTTGATTTTCGTCTCGCGGTTCAGTTTCAGCCGCCATCATCCAAGGCTCAATCCAATGCCTTGCCGCAAGTTGATCACAGTCGAACCTTGGCGTTGCTATCAGATCAACTTATCGATGCAGGCAGCAACAACTGGGCTGTCGCTCCGGGAAAAACAAATACTGGCCGACCTATTCTTGCCAACGACCCGCACCGAGGCCACGCAGTGCCATCACTGCGCTACATTGCACATTTGGTTGCGCCCGGCATTAATGTAATCGGTGCGGGTGAACCCGGCTTGCCCGGTATATCAATTGGGCATAATGAGACGATCGCATTTGGCCTAACAATTTTCTCAATCGATCAAGAGGATTTGATTGTCTACGACCAACGGCGCAAGGGTAACAAGTACCAGTATAGGTATCAGGACAAGTGGGTCGACATGAAGACGCATGTTGATGAAATTAAGGTTAAGGGACAAAAATCCGTATCAGTACCTTTGTTGTTTACGCGAGATGGACCCGTTATCTACAAAAATAGGAAGCAGGCCTTCGCTGTTCGAGCGGCTTGGCTGCAACCGGGAATGGCACCCTACTTTGGATCAATCGAGTATATGCGAGCACAAAATTGGGATGAGTTTCTTGCCGCGTTAAATCGTTGGGGAGCGCCAGCGGAGAATCAGGTTTACGCTGATACGCAGGGCAACATTGGTTACAAACCGGCTGGCTTAACGCCGATTCGAACAAACTACGATGGGCTGCTGCCCGTGCCGGGTAATGGCACGTACGAGTGGCACGGTTTCTATGACATGGACCAGTTACCCGTTCAATACAACCCGAAAAACGGCTACGTTGCGACCGCCAATGCGATGAGCCTACCAAAGGATTACCCGTACAAAGAAAAGATCATTGGCTTCGAATGGGCAAACCCATGGCGTATCAATCGAATAAGAGAAGTCCTTGAAAGTTCCTCACAACACAAGATGAGCACCTCGATTGATCTTCAGCGAGACTATGTTTCACTGCCGGCTCGACGTTTGTTGGCGCAAATAAATATTAGTGAACTACCTTCTCCCGCTAACGCCCTATTCTCTCAATGGAACTATCAACTTGGAAAAGACTCGAGCGCTGCCACACTGTTCGAAGTATGGATGAACCGTCACTTTACGCCGATGGTCATCGCGACGGTTACCGGCATTGATGACCCCTCTGCGCTGGCTTCACTCGATAATTTGAGCGCGATTGATGAGTTTGAAAAATTCTCTGATGCGAACAAAATTAAAATAGTGTCTGATTCAATCTTAGAGGCCATCTTGGATGTGGAAGCTTTAATGGGCGCTGATCCAATGCTCTGGCAATGGGGTAAACTGCATAAAATGAAATTCCGTCATCCCCTCACTGATCTGGTCGATGATGAAACCCAGACGCTTCTCTCGATACCCGTTGTTTCGCGGGGCGGCAGCGGCGATACACCAAACTCCACGCGTTATCGGAACGATTTTTCTGTCGCCAGCGGCGGGTCATGGCGGATGGTTATCGATGTCGGTGAATGGGACAATGCTGTTATGACAAATGCACCAGGGCAAAGCGGTGACCCAAATAGCCCTCACTATGATGATATGCTGCAAACATGGGCTGATGAAGGCCATATGCCACTCCTATACTCTCGGCAAAAAATCGTCGACAACACACGGGTTATGATCAAATTGAAGGCTAAATAATTGTGATTTCCAAATGGACTTAAATAACCCCAATCAGGAGGCGCTTTTTCCACTGCTCTATCGCTTGTTGAAGTCAGACACGCCTTTGCTTGATGTTCGGGCGGCAGTAGAATTCTCTAAGGGCGCGTTGCCTTGTGCTACAAACCTTCCAATATTGAATGATGACGAGCGACATCAGGTCGGCATTTGCTACAAACAAGAAGGTCCCCAAGCCGCAACGAAGCTAGGTCATGAGCTGGTCAAAGACGATACTAAGCGTCAGCGAATAGAACACTGGGCAGCCTTTGTTAAAGCGAACCCAGGGGCTTGGATATATTGTTTTCGCGGTGGCCAACGTTCAACGATTGCGCAACGCTGGTTGGCAGAGTCAGGCATTGATGTGCCTAAAATCGACGGTGGTTATAAAGCGCTGCGCCGATGTTTGCTTAATCTATACGAGAACCTACCACCCTTGGTCGTTGTCGCAGGTAAAACCGGCGTTGGTAAAACGATCCTGATTAATGATGTGAATAACAGCGTGGATTTGGAAGGTCGCGCTAATCATCGTGGTTCCGCATTTGGCAATTACTGGACCCAACAACCGTCACAAATCGATTTCGAAAACCATGTGGCTATCGATATTTTAAAAAGCCAAGGTAGGGTTGTTCTCGAGGATGAAGGCAGATTGATCGGAAAATTGAGCCTGCCTCTACCGCTTCAGGCGGCGATGAAAAAGGCCCCTTTAGTTTTACTCGAAGCATCTGTTGAAGAACGTGTTGAAACGATTTTTCAGGACTATATTGTCGATTCAATCGACAGCTGTGATGAGGCTCACGACCCAATTCAAATGCTTGAAACAAAGTATTTAAATGCGCTGGATGCCGTGAAGAAACGTTTGGGTGGTGCAGCCTATGAAACGATATCTTCAGCAATGAGGGCCGCATTTGACGACCATAAAAAGGGAGATCCGGCTGGTCACAAAAATTGGATTAGATCAATGCTGGTAACCTATTACGACCCAATGTATGAATACCAGATTCAAAGTAAACAAGACCGGATTATTCAGCGCGGATCAATGACTGAGATCAGGGCGTATCTTGCGCCAGCGAATCTCAATGGCATTAGCGTCCGTTGAAATTTGACAGGCCTTCAACTACCCGTTGAAAAACGAAGCGTCGCAGAAAAGTGCAATGAGGCCAGTGATAGTAAGGAGTCAAGGATGACAAAAGATCAAAATGACATGCAAGAACCTGTCCCCAATCGCTGGCAGGTATTGCGAGACACAGTCGCTTTTCAATTCAAATTGTTAATGGATGGTGCGCGCGATGTGTTGCTGTCTCCTATCTCAATCGGTGCGGCTATATTGGGGTTGATTTTTTCGCCCGACAATCCTGGCATTTATTTTAATCGGCTAATGAAGTTCGGGCGGAAAACCGACGCATGGATTAATCTGTTCGGTGCATCACATTATGATCCAAATAGCGAAACGAGAGACAGCAACGACATAGACGGTAAAGACATAGACAGTAAAGACATAGACAGTAAAGATAAAGCCCGTAACACTAAAAAAAATGTCTCCTCCGATGCTTATGTGAAAAAACTGGAGAATCTACTGATCGCCGAATACAACAAAGGGGGTCTGATCAAGGACTTGAAAGAAGGTACAGATACCCTGCTGGAGAAATTACGGAAAGATCAGTAAATTTGGTTTCGATTCAAATCCTAAATAATCGGATACGTTGGTCATCAGCATCTAACCATTAGCATATGTTTTAATCCTTCAGCTGTTAGTCCACATGCGTATTCGACATCTTCCTCGACTCATCAATCGCTTCAACTCGCGCTCTGATCTCCGGATGCGCCTCGCAGATTTTGTCTAAATCGCTACCCTTTAACTCATAGAGGCTGCATGGCGTTGCAGCTGTGGCCGTCGCGTTTCTGGGCGTACCGTGCAACATTGCGGATTCCCCAAAAAAATCGCCCGCATACAAGGTTGCGACTTGTTTCGACTCATCGCCCTCTTTGATAGTGACATTCGCGATACCTCTGGCGATTAAGAACATGGAGTCGCCGGCACCGCCCTGGCGAATAATGTCGGTTCCTCTAGGATAGGTTCTAGCTCTTAAATACCGAGCAATGAGTTCAAATCGCTCTGTTTCGATCTTCGAGAAGGCGGGTACTTTTCGTAACAATTCCTCAATTTCAATTTCGAAGGTGGCAGACATATTGTCCTGCTTTAGCACACGTAAACGTTCTGATTGGTCCTTGAGAATTTTGCTTGCGACACCTTGCTGCAAGATACCTGTTTCAGCTGCGTGTTCAACGCTATCTCTCTCAGCAATCAACATTAACCGTTGTCCTAATTGTTCCATTGATGCTTCGACAAACTCAGGGTATTGCTCCCCTACTTCATCGATCAGTTCACGCACCTGAAGTTGGATAGATTGGTAGACTTGCGTCAACTCGGTAACAATTTCACGATCGATCTCCTCACCTGCGATGCGGTTCATCTGCTCGATGACGCTACGTGCGCCTCGGTAGCGACCCCAAGCGACACCATAATCACGCACAATCCACTGGGTTCTCAGTTGCTCAAGCGGTCTGCTTAATCCCGGTACGTATTCCATAATGAACATGAGAACCTGACTGAAACGTTTGCCGATTGATGTTTCAATGGTCGCATCCGGTAAAGCGTTCTTGTGGCGAACGCCATCCAGCTGAACATCTACGGTATGGTCTAATTCTCTAAACGCCCATTCGTTGATAAGTCCCTGCGAGAAAAGCTCATGATAACGAGATTTTTCTCGAACGAGACAACGCATGGCCAAAATTGTTCTCATTTCCTCTACCTGCATGTTTTGATGCAAGCCTTGTAGCTCAGCGGTCAAACTCGCTATTTGCCTCGCGCTCTTCTCCTGAATATTGTCTACGATTCGTTGAGAGAAAATCTCGCCCTGGGTGAGGGTATTTAATCGTGACAAGCCTTCAACTCGCGCCTCTCTATCCCCTTCGATACGCGCCAGATTATCGGGTAGGCTCATCTCGTTCAATTTGAGCCACTTGACGAGAACCTCAATGGTCAGTCCTTGTACGACGAGCGTAAACAGAACAGCACCCATAACAACATTGATAAGCGTGTCTTTATATTCAAACGGCGGCAAAGCCAACACAATCGCAAGTGCGATAGCACCTCTCAATCCGCCCCAGTACATAACGCAACGGTAAGGTAAACCAATAGCTTCGACACCCGGAAACTTACCGACTAACGGCACGATACCGAACACGACAACAGCTCTGGAAATTAACATGCCCACAACCACGATACCGATCAGATCAATGTTCTGCCAAAGCGCGACTAGGTCGATCTGCATACCAACCATCAAGAAGATTAATGCGTTGGCAAGATAGGCTAAATACTCCCAGAAATGTTCCATGAACTCTTCTATAGAAGGAGAAATCTTCGACTTGCCCCATGAGCCCATGAGCAGTCCGGCGGCGACCACCGCCATAATGCCACTGACGTGAAAAACATGTTCTGCAATGATGAAAGAGAAGTAAGCCAAGATCGTGGATATGGTGATTTCAATTGCGGGATCGGATTCTACGTTGCCTAACAGAAGCCCCGCTGCGACCGCGAGAAGCCAACCGACTGCGGCGCCGCCAAGAAAAACCACAACAAAGTTAACGAGCCCATCAAGAACGACCACGCCTGAAAATGTGCCGGCGGTTAGGATGCCAATCAGAATGGTCGCCAGTACGAGTGACGTCGCATCGTTTAGTAGACTTTCACCTTCGACTAAAATTGTAAGCCTTTCAGGTACACCCAGCTGTTTGAATATAGATATAACGGCGACAGGGTCCGTCGCACTGAGTATCGCACCTAAGAGCAATGCCACCATGAGTTCAAAAGGTGCAAACAGCGACAAGGTTAGGCCAATTATCGCGGTTGACAGTAAGAGTCCTGGCACCGCAAGTGTCAAAATTGGCAGGATGTTCCTACCGAGTTGGCGAGCATTGAGATTGAATGCAGACTCAAAGATGAGGGTCGGAATAAAAACAAAAAGCACGAGATCTGGACTGAGCTCGAACTCAGCAAGGGAGTGAAAACCGGGAACATTCTCGGCTGCAAAGGACAAAAAGATACCGATAAACACCAGCGCAATCGTTAACGGTAGCTTTTGCATGCGCTTATTAATCGTGCTGGCCGTTGCTGCCACCAGCATCAACAACATAATGCCCGTGACTAACTCGGCTAGAAGTACCTCTTCGTTCCCCATGGTACGGCCTTTTTATCTATATTCTAATTATTGATTGAGTCTAGCAAGATTATAAGGGCCGCCATACTCAATTTTTCTCGCTTTTTTCGACCGAGCGAGTCTCGCACAAACGGACAAATGGCCTAGTATCAAACTAGCAGCAACGCTAGTAGCTTTTCTCCTGTCCCAATACTTGTTCTGCAATGAAGGACTTAACTAACTCCTGACTAACGGGCGCGATCACTGGGATCATGATTTCCCTTAAATAACGCTCAACATGATATTCCTTCGCGTATCCCATACCGCCATGTGTCAGGACAGCCCGCTGACACGCGCTCAACGCTGCTTCAGCTGCTAGAAATTTGGCGGAATTTGCTTCTGCCCCACAGGGTTTACCCGCATCGTACAATGCTGCTGCTTTTTGCGTCATCAAATGTGCCGCCTCGAGTTGCATCCAGTTAACAGCAAGCGGGTGTTGAATTCCCTGATTTTTACCAATCGTTCTATCGAAAACGACACGCTCGCGGGCATACTGACTGGCCTTTTGCAGCGCAGCCTGACCTAAGCCAATTGCCTCTACAGCGATCAATATTCGCTCAGGGTTCAAACCATGCAACAGGTATTTCCAACCAGCGCCTTCGTCGCCGATTCTATCTTCAACCGGGACCACAAGGTCATCAATAAACAAGGCATTTGAATCAACGGCTTTGCGGCCCATCTTTTCGATTAAGCGCACTTCTATCTTGTCTCGATCCAGGTCTGTATAGAACAATGACAAGCCGTCAGTCGGTTTGACGCAATCTTCTATGTCCGTTGTCCGACAGATAATCAGTATTTTGTTAGCCGTTTGAGCTGTCGTCGTCCACATCTTACGGCCGTTTATTAGGTAATGATCGCCGTGACGGACGGCCCGTGTTGTTAAACGGGTGGTATTTAACCCTGCATCGGGCTCTGTGACACCGAAACAGGCACGATCTTGACCTTTGATCAGAGGCGGTAGAAGCCGTGCTTTTTGCTCCTCAGTTCCAAAAACGACGATCGGGTTGGGTCCAAACAAGTTTAGATGAACCGATGAAGCACCACTCATGCCTGCGCCGGAACGGGCAATTGTATGAGCTAGTATCGCAGCATCCGCTATGCCAAGACCTGCACCGCCATAGGCCTCTGGCATTGCTATACCTAACCAGCCGCCATCGGTGATTGCTTTTACAAAGTCCTCAGGAAAATCACCCTGCGTGTCTCTGGCTAGCCAATAGTCATCATCAAACTGATCGCAGATTTTGCGAATCGCATCTTGAATCGCAACTTGTTGCTCCGTTAGGTCAAAGTTCATTTTATTTGCCTGTCCTATATCTACTCAAGAGGTTAGAAAGTGTCTAAAGAGTGAGTTGTACCCTTTTGATTAATATGACTTTATTGCGATATTATCAACAATCAGCCGACGTTGATCATCTTCGTTAACAAAAACTACCTGAGTTACTTAAACATTTCCATTTTATATTCAGTTTTACTGATGCAATAGCTGTTAGCCTACTTCCACCCACGTGGTGGCATAAATAGCTGAAATTTAGGCGTTTAATTAATGGTGCTAGCAAAAAAATTAGCCACAAGAAGAAGAGATCCCGTTTGATTAACAACACTGAATTAATTACCAAAGACGCATATTGTTTTTGACTAATTGTAGATTGAGAAATAATGACAACCGACATAGAAGTAGTCTCAAAAAAACAAAAAACTCGCCAACGACTCGTCGAAGCTGCGAAGGCTCTTGTCTTCAGCGTACAACACGAAAAAATATCAATACATGACATTACCTCCAAGGCGGATGTTGGCCTAGGTACGTTTTATAATTACTTCGATACTAAACAAGCCGTCTTTGAAGCCGTACTTGATGACATGCGCAGTGACTTTCAAGCACGACTAATGGACGTAAGGAAGCCTCTCAAAGACCCGGCGACAATGATTTCAGTTACCTTGCAATACTGCTTTAGAGAAGCTCAAGATAACGACGAATGGCGGGCGTTTGTCGCCTATTGCGGACTGCAGGGTGAATACCTTTTGCTGCAAGATGAATCGCAATGCTTCGACGATATAAAAATTGGGGCGCAAGGTGGGCGGTTTAAAGTTGATGATGTGAATTTTTGTAGTTCACTTATTATCGGCATGGTTCGGCACGTTACACGCGAGATCGCACAGGGTCGTTTAACGCGAAGCGCGATGAGTGAAACCACTCGCTATATCTTGCGGATGTTAGGCATTCCGGATTTAGTCGCAAAAGCGCTAACGCAAAGCCCTCTACCACCTATTGCCGCACCGAAAAGAAATCCGTTGCAAGCAGCGCTTATTACCCCCGAGGAAACACCAACGCTAATGCCTGCCAAGCCCTATTTAAGCCTCGAGAAAATGAGACTTCTTGAAGTAAAACGCAAATCTGTCTGATGATGAAAACCAGTGGCTTAAACCCGCCCTAACTCGAACGCATTGGCAATAAGTTCATAGGATCTCGCTCGATCTTCGTAGTCATGACAAATTGTAACGATGACCAATTCTTTAACACCGTGGTCAGCCGCTAACGCCTCCAATTGATGCTTCACCTTATCCGGTGTGCCGGCAATCAGATTCTTACTCTTCGCAGCGATACGTGCTTTTTCTGAATCGGTGTAGGCATAATTCATTGCTTCTTCGATTGAAGGACAGGGACCAGGGTCGCCCTTTTCAAATCGTAAGCGCCATAAGTCACGACAGGCTGCCAATTGATCGGCGCGTGCCTGTGTATCAGCACAAAGGGCAAAAACACCAAGATTGGGCCGGGGTGTGACATTCGCCTCAGTACAATTGCGAACATATTGATCAATGCAGGCTTTGCTTTGATCAGGCGCTATGAAATGGGCAAATGAATAAGCCATACCAAAGTGCGCCGCATAGATAGCGCTTTGTGGACTTGAACCGAGCATCCACATCTCAGGCATGGTGGATGTTCGAGGTGTCGCTTGTACCCGTTCCAAACCTTTCGTGAGGGCAGGCTCACCTGCCAAAAACGCTTTTAGATCCGCGACTTTATTGGCAAAGTATTCGATACCAATTTGAGATCCGTAAGCCAGCGCCTGGGCGGTCACCTGATCGCTACCAGGTGCACGTCCTATACCCAGATCAATTCGATTAGGGTACATGGTTTCGAGTAGCTTAAAGTTTTCAGCAACCTTGTAAGGACTATAGTGCGGCAGCATGATGCCGCCGGATCCGACCCTGATGGTTTTAGTCTCGGCAGCAATACGACTAATAAGGATTTCGGGTGAACAACCAGCAAAACTATTTGAGCCGTGGTGCTCCGCTAGCCAGACGCGCGAATAGCCGAGACTTTCTGACAGCTGTGCAAGCTTGACGCTCTCATTAAGCGCGTCAGCTGCTGTGCCGCCAGAACGTATCGGAGACTGATCAAGTACACCCAGATCAAGCATGACTTAATGCTTTAAAGCCCGAGTACCATCTTCGCCATAATGTTGCGTTGGATCTCGTTTGATCCGGCGTAGATGGACACTTTTCTTGTATTAAAGTAGGACGGTGCAGCACTACTCGCATACTCAGGACCAATGGGCTCAAAGTTAACGCCTTTCAAGGAGCCTGTATTATCAAACGGAATCATGTAGTTGCCGACGGCTTCCGTCATTAATTCAGTTAAAGCCTGCTGAAGTTCCGTTCCTCGGCACTTCAAAAGTGACGATTCTGGACCGACGTTTGCGCCCGTCGACAGACTGCTAAGGATCCGTAACTCAGTAAACTCCATCGCATGGATATCGATTTCGATTTGATTAAGTTTCTTTTGAAAATTTTGGTCTTCGGATAACGGTGTGCCATCAGAACTTCGCTCTGTTGCGGCGATAGTCCGAAGGTTCGCTAGACTCGCTTTGAGACCGTGCGAATAAGCATTACCGCGCTCAAACTCAAGCAGGTACTTGGCGTAGGTCCAACCCTTACCCTCTTCACCGACAAGATTGCCAACAGGCACTCTGACGTCAGCAAAATGTACTTCGTTAATTTCCTGATGTCCCTCTGGTGGTCCATCAATCGTGACAATCGGCTTCACTTCGATACCTGGGCTGTGCATATCGATTAGCAGGAATGAAATGCCCATCTGACGTATACCGTCTGAGCTTGTTCTAACCAGACAGAAAATCCAGTCGGCGTATTGACCGAGGGTATTCCAGGTCTTTGCGCCGTTAACAACATAGTGGTCGCCATCAAGTACCGCCTTTGTGCCCAATGAAGCGAGGTCCGAGCCGGCACCGGGTTCTGAGTACCCCTGACACCACCAAACATTGGTTGCCAGAATATCAGGCAAGAATCTATCTTTTTGTTCCTGCGAGCCATATTCCATAATGACAGGCGCCACCATCGATTGACCAAAAGGCATTACATGCAATGTGCCAGCAGAAGCCATTTCCAGATCGTAGAGGTAACGTTGAGTCGCCGTAAACTCCGGTCCACCATACTCGGCAGGCCAATTCAGGCCAGCCCAGCCCTTCTTGTGAAGTGCTTGCTGCCAATAGATATGGTCTTCCTTATTAATATGGCCATTGGCGCTTCTTGACGCGCGTTGACGCATTTCTTCCGGATAGTTTTCTTTGATCCAGCTGCGCACTTCTTGCTGAAATGCAAAGTCTTCATCACTAAATTTCAGGTCCATAACCATTCGTTCCCGTTACTAAAAATTGATCATTATAGAGAAGTCACACAAAGATGCCACGCATCTCCTTATGACGCTTTTTCAACAAGACTTCGACCCACTACTTTCAATGCCAGAGTCTCTTCCGTACCTTCAAAAATCGATAATACTCTGGCGTCTAGCCAGTAGCGACTTACCGCTGTTTCTTCGGCATAACCCATGCCACCGTGAATTTGCATCGCCTCACGTGTGATCCACTCGGACGCCTTACATGCCAGTAGCTTGACTAAACTTGCCTCCATTTGGCCTTGCCCTTGGTCCATAAGTCGGCCTACTTTGTAGGTGTATTGACGACAGGCAACCAGCTTCGCGGCCATAAGAGCAAGTTTGGTTCGCGTCAACCCGTAGCTCGAAATGGCTTGGTTAAAAACTTTGCGATCGTTGGCGTAGCTGATGGCCTTTTCGAATGCCGCTTGCATAAGTCCACAGGCTCTAGCAGCGGTCTGTATCCTGCCGCCCATAAGGCCTCTCATCGTGAAGTAAAAGCCTTTTCCAAGTCCTTTTTCCTCACCGATGACGTGACTGTCGGCGACAAAAAAGTCATCAAAAAACAACTGGTAAGAATGCATGCCGCGGTAGCCAATGGTCGGTATCGCCACGCCAGACAGCTTGCCCCCGTCGTCCTGTTCATAGCTAAACTCATGCTCGTCAGTTGACGGTTTCTCTACCATGAATAAAGAAAGCCCCTTGTGACCTATTGTTGGGTCATTATTTGTACGTGCCAATGTGAGCAGCACACCGGCTTTACCGGCAAATGTACTCCATGTTTTCGCCCCGTTTAAACGCCAGCCACCTTCAACTTGGGTTGCCTTCAGTTTCATAGACGCAACATCTGAGCCATAGTCAGGTTCTGTCAGCGCGATACCGCACAAGGGTTCGCCTTGAGCCAGTTTGGGTAACCAGTAATTTTGTTGCTCAGGCGTGCCGCCCTCTATCAATGCACGGGCCATAATCTCCGGTCGTGTAATAAGGCTGCCTGCGCCGCCCAATGAACCCCGCGAGAGCTCCTCAGTGACTACGATCATTCCCAAACTGTCTTCGTGATCATCAGGTAGTAATCCACCAAATCGCTCTGGTACCGACAAACCAAAACAGCCAAGCTGCTTTAGCCCGTTCAGAATTTCCTCTGGAATGATTAAGTCTTCCCGGTGGATTGACTCTGACAGTGGCACCACAACATTATCGGTAAACTGTCTAAAAGTATCGGCCATCAACTGCTTCTCTTCGCCGAGTCCACGCTCGCCCAAAGGCTGTGCATCGTTTGCAATTAACTCGCCTAATTCATTCGAATAACCTGCACTTAAGAAAGGTGCCGTCACTGCAAAAGCATGACTTTCAAATTCAAAGTTAGCCGCCGCCAGTCCTAGGTCATGACTACTGCGTTTTAAACGGGCAATGACGTTCACGATGACATCAGCCGCAAAGAGATTCGCCAAGGCTTTTTCACGATCGCCTTGTTCAGCGCTATAGCTGAGAAAGTTATCCGCGGTCTGTACTTCTGCATAACAAAAGGACAAGTCGTAGAGCGCTGGCTGATGGTCATCCAGTTTCGTCGTGTCAAAAACACCGTTATCGCTACAAATCAGCTTAATATTTGAAAGGGCCAGGTCGATTAAAGACTGGCACGTTGTTAGCACTTCTTTCATTACAATGTCGTTATCCCAATGGTTCGTTTATCAGCGCTGCGTATTTAATGGCGAATGTTGTACTACCCAACATTATCTACGATTACCAGGGAAGAATAGATCCCCTGCCGCTATGATTTAGTTATTCTATTTTCGATAATTTTTAGAAATGAGCGTCCTCTCAACTCTTCGAGCGTTAGCCCCGTTTGCAAAGCCTCTGTTTCAGTAATTGCACCACAAGCAACGCCGTTAACGAAAAAGTTAACAAGTCCCTGTCCGGTTGCGGCATCATCGAATGTATTACCAACCATCGATGCTTGCGCCGCCTTGTCGATAAATGTGCGCAATCTTTCTGACGATGCCTCTAGCCCCGTTAAGAAAAAATAATAGACAGCTGCGAAGCGAACCGGAATTTGCGCAGGATTTAAATCCCAACCTTGATAAATACCCCGTTCAAGTGAGTGCTGAATGTTGTCGAAGTGTAATTTCCAAGCATCAGCGACGACACGTTTATTTTCTTCGCGCTGAGATTCAGATAGCAGGTCTCCTTTGTGAGGCGCTATCGGCATAATATTTGTAATGCCGTCGATAATCGCAACATCGGTTCCCATCAAGCTGGCCAACATCATCTGACGCGCAAAATCCACTGACGCATGTGTATGGCTTTGAAAGGTTGATGCAACATTACACGTTGCTGTGTAGTCGAATGTACCCAAAACAAAGCCGGTGACACGGCCGTTACCCGCTTTGACCATGGCAGGCATTGCAAGCCGACCATCTGCATCAAAGAGGCTTTGGACGTTTTCGAGCATCAGTTCGATTCGAATGCAGCCGGCTCGCAATAAAAGTTTATGCTCCAACAAGGTCAAAAACGCATGGAGTACTTCAACCTGAGTTGGCGAGATCACCTTTGGCAATGTGACGGTGAAAGATTGTGGCAATTTTCCCTGCGTGCTCGTTACTAAACGCGTGACAAAAAGATCCAGCGTTCGCAGCGACCTAACTTTAGCTTCTTCCGAAAGTGCTTTGATTCGTATACCTACAAAGGGCGGTAAATGTCCGGCCAGAAGTGCTTCCGCCATGGCCGAAGACGCACTCATTGCGTGCCCATCTTCTTGCTCATCGCTTCTTGAGCCGTAACCGTCCTCGAAGTCGACGCGATGATCTTCAATCGCCTGCGTTGCTAACTTGGCTGTTACACGGTCGAACACTGTCTTTGCAATCCATGCATGTGATCCGTATTGCCTCACCTCCGTCGGGTCCGCATCAAGGCCCAAATTCTTAGCCATCGCTGTATATTCAGGTGCAAATGTTTGAAAATGTTTGACCGCAAGAGATGATATTTTTGCACCGGTGCCTGCGCCGTAAAGGTTAGCACCGCCGTAAACTGTGTGAATAGGTTGTCGGCTAACCTGCAAGCCAGGAAATTGAGCGTCAAAAAGCCGGTTGGCAACCGACAGCCGACTAAGTAGTGAATCTACGTCGGCAGATTGCAGCGATTCTGTCATGGCGTCTTTTGTCAAGGTCAGCCCCGTGATTTAAAAAGCGCTTAGTCTAGCCTATTCGCGAACCGACATCTAAGGTAATTGGCGAACATTATTGCGATCTCCCCGCGCCTTAAAATGTAACGATGTCGTCCTACCTCGTCATGCATTTTTAGTGGATTTCCGGTATTGTTCGCCCTGAATTTACTGTGCCCAACCGAGCCTTGTCATGACCCCGAATATCGATGTTGTAAAAGACTATTTTTTTGAATTACAGACCAAAATTTGCGATGCGCTTGGTGAGATCGATGCACCAGGCAGTCTAACAACGGAAACGGGTAACGTTGGCTTTAGTATCGAAGATATCAAGCAAGACAACGGTTCACATTCGAGACCTCGCGTGCTCGATGGGCATCACATCGAAAGAGGCGCAGTTCAGTACTCTCATAGTATTGGTGCCAGCCTGCCGTCGGCTGCAAGTGAACGAAACCCTCATCTAGCGGGACGTGGCTTTCAAGCAGCGGCTATTTCAATGATCATGCATCCTCGAAACCCCTACGTGCCAACCTTTCACGCCAATCTGCGGTTCTTCATTATCGATGAAGAAAACTGGTACTTCGGTGGTGGTTTCGATCTGACACCCTACTACCCCTTCCGTGAAGATGTCGTGCATTGGCACCAGCACGCAAAAGCTGCCTGTGATCCGTTCGGTGAAGATGTCTATCCAAAACTAAAAAAGTGGTGCGATGAATACTTTGTCCTTACTCATCGTAATGAGGCGAGAGGCGTTGGAGGACTTTTCTTTGATGATTGGACCCAAGGTGGTTTTGAGCAAAGCTTGGCATTTACGAAAAGTATCGGCGACGCAATTCTTCCAGCTTACGTGCCGATACTAGAAAAACGATTGGATACACCCTACGGCGAGCGGGAAGAAGAGTTTCAATTATATCGTCGAGGTCGGTATGCGGAGTTTAATCTCGCGATAGACAGAGGTACTCGCTATGGTCTGCAGTCAGGCAGAAGGATCGAATCCGTATTAGCATCAATGCCGCCTAGAGTAATTTGGAAATACAACTGGCATCCGCAGGCAGGTACACCGGAAGCTGAACTTTATGATGATTTCCTGCCGGTGAGAGATTGGATCTAGCGCAAGTGCTGAACAACCTTTCACTGTTCCTTTAGCTAGAGACGCTTAACGAGAGCCGCTAGCAGGATTACTTGTCAAAGCTATAGATTCTGTCCAGCGTACGCCTCTACCGCTCGCCAAACTCGCATGAGGTTTGCGCCGAGTATTTTCTCAATATCGGCTTGCGAATAACCTCGCTGTATCAAACCATCGATAAAATTTGGATAGTCGCTCACGTCTTTAAAACCGATCGGCAGAGAGTCACCAACGCCATCAAAGTCAGACCCAATTCCTATGTGATCGATGCCGGCAATTTTGACAACATGGTCGACATGATCAAGCACGTCGGTCATTGTTGCGAACGTGAGTGGGTTCTCCTTGTATATCTTCATGGCTGCGGCGCGAGCTTCGTCTGATGTCGGATCAATATTATTTTCCGCAACATAAGCCTTTACGATTGCGGTCCTATCATCCGAGCTTTGGCGCGATGCTGCTGAGATAAACGTTGAACCTATATTGAGTTGCATGACACCTCCATTGCTAGCCAATGCACGTAACATGTCGTCGTCCATATTCCTCTCGAAGCCGGGAACAAAGTGTCTCGCAGAAGAATGAGACGCAATCACCGGTGCCTGGCTAATACGGATCACATCATAGAAGGCATCGTCTGAAACGTGGGAGACGTCGACCATCATGCCAATACCATTCATTGCTAGAACCAGTATCTCGCCAAAGTCGCTCAGTCCAGCCCACTGTCTTTCTTCATCGTAGGACGAGTCAGAAATGTGATTGCTCTTCGAATGCGTCAAGGTGATGTAACGAATACCACGATCGTGGAAATGTCTTAACAGCGTCAAGTCGCCGGCGATGGGAGCACCATTTTCCATGCCCAAAGCCAAACCTACTTTGCCGCTAGCGATTGTCGTCATCGCGTCCGATGACGAAGCAACGAGGCTAAATTTATCAGGATGCTCAGCGACAATATTCTCAACATCATCGATTAACTTATCGGCCAGTTCCGTCGCACCACCCGCAGCATCGACTGACGCTGGGATGTAAATTGACATAAACGGTACGTTCAAGCCACCTTGTTTGGCCCTTGGGTAATCGAACTCGCCTGACTCTGTCGCAGAGCCTACATCTGCTGGTTTGCGATGTAGCCGAAAAGGTACGTCAATGTGCGTGTCAACGATTAAGTATTTGTCTGCTATTTCAGCGCCAGTCAGAACAACGTCATCGGCGGCCTGATCCGGGGTGACTTGGACACATGCTGTCAGCAGACAGACGATTGAAATAATACTAAATTTTTTCATGGATCGGCCCAAAAAAGTATGTAGATAGGCTATGACTATACGCTAATTTCACGATGCGGCAGTGACTGGATGTCAGTATGCTAAGCAGTATTAATGAAATAAATATTCTGGAATAAGCGACAGGTTGAATTGAAACCCGCGTCACATTCGCATTAAAGTGCGTCTTCCCTATCAATTCATTGTGTTCTGTTGGATATCGAATGTTGAAAATCGCCAGTAAATTACCGCATTTAGGCACAACGATCTTCACCGTCATGTCACAAATGGCAAGCGAATATAAGGCGATCAATCTATCCCAGGGTTACCCCGACTTTGACGTACCCGAGCCATTACTTGCACTGATGACAAAGTATTTGAATGCGGGCATGAATCAATACCCTCCGATGACGGGTGTACCCTATCTTCGTCAGCAGATCGCGGTCAAAGTAGAAAATCTGTATGACTGCAAAGTCGATAGTGAGACCGAAATCACAGTGACGTCGGGCGCGACAGAAGCTCTATTCGTTGCCATCCAAGCAACGATTCAGGCAGATGACGACGTTATTGTATTCGATCCTGTTTACGACTCTTATGAACCTGCGATTCAATTAGCAGGTGGGCGAGCGATTCACGTTCCTCTCGATGATCAGTTCAACATTAATTGGGATCTGGTGCGTGCAGCAATGACAAGCCGGACACGGATGATTATTGTTAACTCACCTCATAACCCTAGCGGAAGCACGCTTAAATCGGATGATTTAGATCAGCTTCAAGCGTTAACCGAAGACACAAATATTATTGTGCTTTCCGATGAGGTCTATGAGCATATGGTATTCAATGGCTTACCCCATGAAAGTATATTAACGCGCCCGAAACTCAAACAAAGAGCATTTGTGGTTTCGTCTTTTGGTAAGACCTACCATGCTACGGGCTGGAAGGTGGCTTATTGCATCGCCCCAGAAGCGTTAAGCAAAGAGTTTCGCAAGGTTCATCAATATGTCACTTTTACCACGCACACGCCGACTCAATGGGCGCTGGCCGAATATATGGAAAGCCATCCTGAGCATTACCTTGAGCTGCCTCAATTCTATCAAGCAAAGCGGGATCTCTTTCTTGAAGAAATGAAAGACTCACGATTCAAGCTTTCACCGTCACAAGGTACTTATTTTCAGCTTGCTGACTACGGTGAAATATCAGACAAATCGGACGTTGAATTTGCCAACTGGCTAACGCAAGAAATGGGTGTTGCCGCAATTCCGATTTCGGTTTTCTACGAAAAGCCCGTCTCGGGGAGACACGTCAGATTCTGTTTTGCTAAGGACGATTCTACAATTAAAGCCGCTTGCAAGATTTTACGGGAGTTGTAATCCGTTGAAAAAACAATTCACCGTTACCGTCGTGCAATCTAATTTAGTCTGGGAGGATGTTGCCGCTAATATTGATCATTTCGATAAGCTTTTGTCGGTTGAAAATTTACGCTCTATTTCTACTGACCTTATTTTATTGCCTGAAATGTTTACCACAGGTTTTTCTATGCGCTCGCAAGCGTTGGCTGAAAGTATGCACGACAGAACAGCAACTTGGCTTAAAGAAAAAAGCGTGGCATTGAACTGCGCCATCGCAGGAAGCGCAATTATTGCTGATGAAGAAAAATACTTTAATCGGTTTCTATTAGCACAACCGAATCAAGAACTTGTTTGGTACGACAAACGTCATTTGTTTCGGATGTCGTCGGAGAATGATCACTACTCGGCCGGACAATCGCATCAATGTTTAGAGATTCAAGGACTCATGCTAAGTCCGCAAATTTGTTATGACCTGCGATTCCCGGTCTGGACACGTAACCCTTTACCAACGGAACCAGGTCACTATCAAATACAAACGTTTGTTGCCAACTGGCCAGCCCGCCGACGCAATCATTGGTTAAAATTATTGCAGGCACGCGCGATTGAAAACCAATGCTATGTGGTCGGTGTGAATCGTATCGGAACTGATGGCAATGGCGTCGAGTACTGTGGCGACAGTGTCGTCGTTGATTTTCACGGAGAAATCATTTTTGATATGAAGTCAAAAGCGGGACTAGGTCATATTACATTCGATATGGATGCACTTACCGCCTACCGCCGCGACTTTTCAGCTTGGAAGGACAGCGATAAGTTTCTTACGGATACCTAAAGGCCCACGAAAACCCAGATTCGACAGACCTGCGTTTATATTGCTACTAGCGCCGCTAGATCGCTGTATTTAGATACTTAATGTTCGTCATGTTAAGATGCCGCCAGATATCGATTTTGGAGATGAAAACATGTCACGCATCAAGTTCGGCGCTTTTCTCGCGCCCCACCACCCCATAGGAGAGCATCCTATGTTGCAGTTTCAACGAGACATAGATCTTGTTGAGCACCTTGATCGGCTTGGTTACGACGAATTTTGGTGTGGCGAACATCATTCCACCGGTTGGGAAACGATTGCATCACCCGAAATGTTTCTCGCGGCGGCGGGTCAACGAAGCCACCGAATCAAACTCGGCACCGGCGTCATCTCCCTGCCCTATCATCACCCCTACAATGTCGCCCAACGTATGGTTCAGCTTGATCATATGACAGGCGGCAGAGCCATTTTTGGTTCCGGTCCAGGAGCATTGCCGAGTGACGCATTTACACTCGGTATTGACCCAATGACTCAACGTGATCGACAGGACGAAGCCATTGGTGTCATCAAGCGGCTCATGAAAGGTGAAGCACGTTTCGATCATGAATCAGAATGGTTCACCTTGAAGAATGCTGCATTACAGTTGTTACCGCTTCAGGAAGACATGGAGTTTGTTGTCGCTTCAATGATTAGTCCGTCCGGCATGACCTTAGCCGGTAAATATGGTGCCGGGGCTCTCTCGATTGGTTCAATGTCGACGGCTGGATTGCAATCATTACCGCTTCAATGGAGTTTTGCGCAGGATAGTGCAGAGAAACACGGCCAGTCTGTCGATCGCTCAAATTGGCGTATCGTCATGAATTTTCACATCGCCGAGACAAGAGAACAGGCAAGAGAAGAAGCCAAACACGGTCTCATGAAATGGCACAACGAATATACGGTTGGCACTCTGATGCGACCGGGCGCCGAGATCTATGATTCACCCGACGAAGCCGTAGATGATATGGCCTTTGGCGACAACGCTGCGATAGTTATCGGTACACCCGATGACCTAATCGATTCTATCCGCAAGATGCATGAACTCACCGGTGGATTTGGCACCATTATTGGATTTGTTCATGATTGGTGTACACCCGAGCAAAACTTCAGAAGCTGGGATCGAGTTGCCCGTTATGTTGTACCTGAGATAAACGGCTACCTGAACGCTTATAGAGAGTCGCGACAGGACGTGATTGACAATAGGGAAGTCTTTGACCGGGCCGGTGAAGCCGTTGTCTCAAAGATTATGGAAAACGAAAAGGCTGTTAAGGCCCTTAGTGAAGAAGCCAATGCTGGCTCCGCGATTCAGAGCCATAATGCCCCTGATCTGAGTAAGGTCGGCAAATAACCCAAGCCTTTACGCCAACGCCATGCACATCCTTGCCATGAGCCTCATCGGCATTATGAGGATGTGGATATCGTTGCGGGTACTTGTCACGTGAATTTTGGCATGTAAGGTTCGATATCCTGTTGCCCGAGTGTTAGATTTATTAACGCTACTAAGGGTAACGGGAGATCTTCATGGTTGAACTGAAAATTCCAAGAGCGCACTCTAACGATTGGTATGACAACCTAGCGAACAACCAAGCAGGTTATTTCTATCCGTGGCGGTCTACGATCGGTGAGCACAACGGTGAAGAAAGTTTCCTTGCTCTGATTCGTCAACACTTAACGAGCAAGACTCGCGTATTGGAAGTTGGCTGTGGTCACGGTGAACTTGCTCTACTTCTTGCCAACGACTGTGAATCGATCATCGCCTACGACCGGGTCCCTCAATATATCGACCTCGCGCAAAACAACGCTAAACAGCATTCAAACGACACATCCAATCTGACCTACCTATGTCACGATGCCATGAACTCAGATTCTGTCATCCTGCCTGCGCAGGACAATTCGATCGATATGATTATTGGTCGACGAGCGCCTTTACACTGGATTGCTGATGCAAAGCGGGTCTGTAAGCCCGGCGCCGTGCTCATCGCTCTGTGCCCCATGGAAGAACCAATTCCTGCTTGGTCGAGTAAGTTGCCATCGCGGCTTCACTACGAAAACTCGGGCAGACACACCGGTAGTGGCTCAATTCATCAGTCTGTTGATAATCGATTGCATCAAGCGGGATTAATGCTCGATAGTGGCTGGGGCTTTGATGTACCTGAGGTCTTCGCAAGCCGAGAAGCGCTATACAACATGATCACCTGGGGTTTGCCAACGCAACAAGTCCCCCCAATTGAGGACATCGCCACAAAACTCGACCGCATATTTGACCAATATGCCTCCTCTGCAGGGATAGAATTGCGACATTGCCGCTACCTGTGGCGCGCATTTGTCAATTGACCTAAGCCTAAAACAGTCAGACCTTGAGGGCGTGATACACAATTCTTACTGAATTCGAGGCCTGCTTCACTATCCTATGCGCATATCTCCCCTAAGCATTCATTTAATTCCCTGAATAAAACTCTATAATCATTGCCCAAATCAGTTGGGGTCAAATCTTGCTTTATTATCTCGGTCAATATCTTGCAGACATTTCAGGTCCATTTCGCCTGCTGACTTCATACATTTTCTTAGCCGGCCTAGGTACTGCATTAGGTGCTGGATTCACGTGGTGGGCGCTACCTCGTATGTGGCAGGTATTACCGACTGATAAAGGTAGAGAGTTCGCCGTTGACGCTTCTAAGAGTATCGGCAAGCCGGTAAGTGCCGGCGTACTGTTTATACCCGCGTTTGCTGTTATCAGTCTTTTAGTTGTGCCCTTCGACTGGATGTATCTTCAACTAATGGGTTGCGTGATCGTTGCGATGCTGGTCGGCTATTTTGATGACGTTGCCGTTGGCGGTTGGAGTGAATATCGTCTCGGTTTTATCGACCTCGTGGTTGCCATCAGCGCTTCCATGATTATCTGTCAGATGCAGCCCTATACAATATGGTTACCCCTATTCAAAGACGCCGTTGTTATTAGTCCTTGGTTATTCGTGCCTGGCTCGACGATCCTGATCTGGGTTTCAATTAATGCGACAAATTGTACAGACGGCGTAGATGGTCTATCAGCGAGTTTATCCGGCATGGGTATCTTGTTCCTTGGCGCGATCCTGTATGGCATCGTTGGTCATACAGAGATATCGAACTATCTACTTGTGCCTCACTACGCTAACGGTGCTGACTGGGCAATCATGTCATTCGTTCTGGTTGGCTGTTTGGCCGGATATTTGTGGCACAACAGCTATCCCAGTGCCGTGCTTATGGGTGATGCGGGCTCAAGACCCATCGGTTTGATGTTAGGGGTATTAGTTTTGGCCTGTGGTAATCCTTTTCTCATTTTCGTCGTCGCATTTGTTGTTATTTTTAATGGCGCGACGGGCCTGATAAAAGTAGCGCTTCTTCGGTTTTTTAAGATAGGTATATTTGGACAAATTCGATACCCTTTGCACGATCACGTTCGACATAACATGGGATGGTCCAATACCCAGGTGCTGGTAAGGTTCGTGATTCTGCAGGCGATCGGCACTCCCTTGCTCATGGTTTTGCTGCTGAAAATTCGTTAACTTCGCAGCAGCTTGTTAACCCGCAAGAGACAATACTGCGGTGCTTGTCAGTGTTTGCCGATAACGCGTCTATGCACAGTGGAACTAGCGCAGACTTACAACGCAGGAGCTTGAAAATGCTTCTCTACAAATGCTTCTCTACAAATGCTTCGGGTTGATCAACGAAGTGAGTATATGATCTTCCCACTGACCATTGATTAGCAGTAGCTGCTTTGCCCTACCCTCTATTTCAAAGCCAAGCTTTGCCAACAACTTGCCGCTTCTTTCGTTTCCCGGAATGTAGTTGGCCATAATCCTGTGAAGGCGTTGTTGTTCAAAGATATAGGTAATGGCGACATTCAATGCCTCATACATTTTCCCTTGCCCCTCATGACTCGCCGCTAATGCGTAACCTAAATGGCACGATTGGAAGGTTCCTCGGATAATGTTTGTAAAATTACAAACGCCGACGATTTCCTTTTGAGCTTTATCAAACAGCACGAGAGCGATGCTATTGCCGTGTCGAAAATCTCGAATGGCCGCATTAAGTTGATATTCCCAAAATCCTTGCGTGTAGAATTCAGGCTTGCGGCTAGGTTCCCAAGCGGTCAGGTGCTGTGTATTTTCCTTTCGGAATGTCGCCATCAGTTTAGCGTCTTGCGGATGAGCAAGACGTAGACAGAGACGATCTGTTTCGATAAACGGAAGTTCCTGATAATTAAACTGCTGCGCCATGTTTACGAGCCCTTGTTAATCATGCGGTCTAAATTCTTCGTTAGACATTAGCGAAGGTGCAACTTTCTTGAATTCCTCGTAGTCGACACCCTCACCCAGTTCAACACCTTCATTGACACACATCTTCAGTATCGAAAAGTTACCGCCCGAAGCCTGCAATATGACGCCGTTAGGCGCGTCATCTGAACTAAGATATAACACCGCAGGACTTACTTGCTCAGGTGCGCCGCGCAGAATTCCTGACGGCAAACCCTCTGTCATGCGTGTTGTGGCACCCGGTGCGAGACAATTCGTACGTATGCCACGTCTGGCACCTTCAAGTTTAAGCACGTTCATAAGGCCAAGCAGGCCCATTTTTGCCGTACCGTAATTGGCTTGACCAAAGTTCCCGAAAATACCACTGCCTGAACTGGTCAATACAATTCGTCCCCAGCCATTTCGGGACATGACTGGCCAAGCGGCTTTGGTGACATAAACACTACCAAGCAGGTGCACATCCAATACCGCCCGGAAATTGTCCATGGTGACATTTGTAAAGGTTTTGTCTCGCAGGATTCCAGCATTATTAACGACAATATCCACCGAACCAAACGTGTTCATTGCGGTGTCGACGATACTTTGCGCTTCAGAAACAATGGCGACGGAGCCCGTATTCGAAACCGCCGCGCCGCCAAATTCAGTAATTTCATCAACAACCGATTGTGCGGTGTTACTGGAGCCGGTACCGTCAACGCCGCCACCAGAATCATTGACGACAACTTTGGCGCCACGACGCGCAAATTCAATTGCGTGTGATCGTCCGAGGCCGCGCCCTGCACCTGTAACAATGACAACTTTATCTGTAAATTCGTCAGCAATAGGATTCATAGCATTACCGAATTAGCCAAAGCTTTAGCGTAGCGATTCTTCAATGTTGAGACAAATGGTATTTTTATCGCACTGCATCATCCTTGCGACCGAAACAGGCCCCCTAAGTGGTTCTAAAAGCCTTTGCGAGTAGGTTGAATAAATCGGCGCTGGCAGGCATAAAGGGTGCATATCAGCCGGTGGCTAAGCATTTAATGAGAATGATGTAGTCGACATCATTACTCGCATCGGTGAATTGACTCAGGTCCTGATACCCAAAACTTCGGTAAAGGCGCATCGCGCGGCGGTTAAATGTCGCAACGGTCAGCCGAACAGATTCTGGATCAAATTTGCGCACGGCAAAATGCTCAATGGTTTTAAAAAAACGTGCACCGTATCCGTGACCGGTATAGTTTGGCCGCATACCAAGGCCAATATCTAATGCTTGCCGAGTATAGTCGCCGCCGGTCACCTGGCCATCAATACCGAATGAACAGAAGCCGATAAAATTGCCCGTTTCATCCAAGATAGCGTGAAAAGCGAACTCCGGTCGAAGAAACTGATCGACATAGAACGCATCACGACCATCTTGGGGAGGATTGTAGAAATCATAGGGTAACGGATATTGCCAGGTCAGAATGTCCCTAGCGTGCTCTTCCTTGATAGCTACAATTGAAAACACTCGCGAATCATCCTATCGTTAATTTTAAACAGTCGTCATGCTAATATGTATAACATACTGCAAATCATTTGCTTATAATCTGCTTAAAATGATTTAGTAAGACACCGTTTGCTTCGGCGACCAAATTAGTTCTTCGACTGAAATTATTCGCACCGACCCAAGGTCTAAATTGTCATGCACAAGCTCATGAAAAACTTCTCCAAAAGTGCCACAAAGGGATTTAGCTTAGTACTCACAGGCTTCCTATTCATGGTAGGCACGATGCTATCTATTTCGTCATTTGCGCAGGAAAATGGTGTTACCAACGCCGAGCAAAAAGAATGGTCTGCTAACTATCCGATTGGAACTAAAATGATCGAAGGTAAGTCTTTAGATCAGACGGGTCGTTTAATTACGCTATCTGAACTATCGGGTGAACGAGGATATTTGCTCATTATGAATCGCTCAGTTGTATGGTGAGGATACTGCAAACGACAGCTCGTGCAGCTGTCAAATCGTGCCGAAGAATTTACAGCTCAAGGCTTTGAGCTGGTAACTATGACCTACGACAGCAATGAAGACGCGCTCCTGTTTCATCAGCAGTCGAATCTGAATTTCCCAATTCTCCGGGATGCAGATTCCGTTCACATAAAATCCTTGGGGATTCTCAATGAAACTGTCGCTAAGGATCATTGGGCTTATGGCGTTCCCTACCCTGGCATTTATCTTGTCGACGCTTCAGGCATTATACGAGGCAAATTTGCAGAACAAGGATACATAAAGCGCCCGCTGGTAGACGATATCTTGGAAGCTGTTAATCAGCTCGTCACTGCCTCGCATTAATTTAGACAAGTCGCTATGCTCCTGACATTGGTTATTTTTGTAGGAGTATTATGTCGTTTTTTATACAAGCTTGTTCATCAAGGTTGCTGTCAATATATTTGACACAAGCGTCGGCAAGACGACATTTATTCGCGACCTTATTCGTTACGGCCTGTCATCTATTCCCCGAGGCGGTAATGGCCTCTGCCGCGACACAGCTCGATGTCAAAAAACTTCAGAGCGACAGTCTTGCAACCCTGGTTGATCTCATCAAATTGGATACGTCGCAACCCGCTGGCAACGAATATCTTGCGACGGATTACTTGGCGAAGCGATTAAATAAAGTTGGTATTACCTACAAAACATTTGAAAGTGAGCCTGGACGAACAAACCTTGTTGCACGAATCAAAGGTAATGGCAGTAAAAAACCTCTTCTACTTTTAGGCCATACCGACGTCGTCACCGTAGAGAGAGAAAACTGGACCTTCGATCCTTTTTCAGGAACCGTTGCGCAAGGGAAAATATTCGGTCGAGGCGCAGCTGACGACAAAGGTATTGTTGCAGTGGCTTTTGAAATTTTAATTGCACTGAAGCGAAATAACATTCCCCTCACAAGAGATGTTATCTTTCTCGCTGTCGCGGATGAAGAAGGTGGCGGCGGATTGGGCATCACCTATATGATTGAAAACCATCTGGCGGAAATTTCCGCCGAATTTGGCATCAACGAAGGCGGACGAGGTACCATAGACCCGCAAACCAACCTTTATAGTACGTTCTCTATCGGAACAGCTGAAAAGACCCCCAGGCGTGCGATATTGACGGTCGAGGGACGAGCAGGACATGGCTCGGTCCCTACTCGGGACAACTCGATTGGCGTTCTTGCAACGGCCGTCAGCAAGCTATTCGAAACGCCCTTGCCGATGCAGCTAAATGAAACGACTCGAACGTTCTTTACACGCCTTGCACAGACTCGCCCACAGGCAGAGGCAGCAATCTACCGCGCTATTCTAGCGCCGAATCCGTCAATCGAAACACAGGAAAAACTGCGGGATATTAGTCCATACTTGTTTTCCATCATTCGTACTTCAGTCGTGCCAACGATTTTTGAAGGCGGTTATCAGCGAAATGTCATACCCTCATCTGCGCAAGCAACTTTAGATATTCGCGCCCTGCCTGACACCGACCCTGAAGTGATGTTTGAGAAACTGGCAAAAATCATTGACGACCCTAGAGTCAAAATTACACCGATGAAAGTAACGCGGCCGGCGCATTCTCCAGCACCTTTATCCACAGATCTATTCAATGCATTTGAAAGAATTTTAACGCAGCAGCATCCTTCTGCAACGGTCTTACCGAGTATGCTCACTGGCGCGACCGACTCGGCCCAATTAAGATCCGTGGGTATAGCCACCTATGGTTTTGGCCCCGGTTCATTCATGGGTGAAAATAATGGTATTCATGGAAACGATGAATACTTGGGGGTTGAACCCTTCTCCGAATACGCCAGGCTCATGTGGTTGATCGTCACAGATGTAGCAGCACAATAATCAACATGAGTGAGTCTCTATGGATCAGCTAGAAGCGAGTCTAATTTATTTTGGTGAAGTTGCTTGGGGGCCATGGCTGCTGATCCTGATCTTGGGCGGGGGCTTTTATTTTTTAGTTCAATCGCGATTATTACCTTTTCTCTACATTGGTCACAGCATCGATTTATTGCGGGGCAAATATGATGACCCGAATAACCCAGGCGATATTACCCATTTTCAAGCCCTATCGAGCGCCCTTGCTGGCACTATCGGCATGGGCAATATTGCCGGGGTTGCAGTGGCAATTCATATTGGTGGTCCCGGTGCAATTTTTTGGATGTGGATGACAGCCGTTGTCGGCATAGCGACGAAATTTTTCACCTGCACATTAGCTGTCATGTATCGAGGTGAAGATTCTGCAGGCAACATTCAAGGCGGACCCATGTACGTCATAACACAAGGCTTAGGTCCCAAATGGAAACCCTTTGCAATATTTTTCTCATTAGCCGGACTGATTGGCTGTTTGCCATTATTTCAGACTAATCAACTTGTACAGACGGTTCGGGATGTGATTTTCATCAATCAGGGCTTATTAGATCCTAAAAATGCTTTTGAATTTAATCTACTGGCAGGCATTGTCTTGGCCGTTATCGTTTCGTTCGTCATATTTGGCGGTCTCAAAAGAATCGCAATAGTGGCATCAAGGCTTGTCCCCTCGATGGCTGTGCTCTATATGGGTAGCGCCCTGTTCGTTATTGTCACGAACTTCGACAAGGTGCCTGAATCATTTCTTTTAATTTTGACCGACGCGTTTACAGGCTTGGCGGCAGCCGGTGGCGCAATCGGCACCGTGATCGCGACAGGTGTTCGACGCGGCGCATTTTCAAACGAAGCGGGAATTGGTACAGAAGCATTGGCGCATGGCGCTGTGAAAACGAACGAACCGGTTAGAGAAGGCCTCGTCGCTATGGTAGGACCCATTATTGATACGTTGTTAGTTTGTACTTCAACAGCGATGGTAATTCTTATCTCAGGCGTCTGGCAGGGTAATGATAGTAATGGCGTAACAATGACCGCTGAGGCGTTTTCCATCATGATGCCGACTGTTGGAATCTACATATTAATGGCCTGCATCTTTTGCTTCAGTGTGAGCACTATTTTCACTTACTCCTATTATGGGACGAAGTGCTTCGGTTTCCTCTTTGGCGCACACCGACAATACCTGTACAACTACTTCCTCATCGTAATGACAGTTTTTGCTGCGGTAATGTCATTAGATGCAATGGTCGGTTTAGTCGATGGTGCTTTTGCGTTGATGGCAATTCCAACAACCATCAGCGCGTTGCTGTTATCAAAAAAGGTGATGACTGCAGCCAGAATTTACTTCGCCAAACTCGATAGGGAGAAGCTAAATGAGATGGCGCGTTCTTGACGAATTGTTTGGCCTATCTTTGCGCGCGCAGGCACATGCCATTAAGCACATTACAGCAGGCTAGAACAGCTTACTCTCCACGCCCGCTGCCATATACATACCAAGTTGCACACAAGACTCAAGGGTGTCGGCCGTGATATCTCCTTGCGAAACGACGGGCTCTTGGACTTCCTTGAAAGGGAAACCCTGACAGATTCGGCGTATGCTCGATAGCGCCCCGGTGCCATCATTACCTGCACTTACAAACATGGCGAAAGCGAGCCCTTCAACTTTACCTTCGGCGGGATAAAATACGCGATCGAAAAAGTCCTTCATAGCACCGGACATATAGCCGAAGTTTTCTGGTGTGCCGAGTATCAGCGCATCTGCCCAGAGTAACTCTTCTAGTCCCGCATCCCTTGCGAGAATCAACTTTAATTCGATATCTATGTCAGGGTGCGAGGCGCCCTGTTCAACCGCGGCCGCCATCTTACCGGTACTGCCGTCTTTTGAGTGATAGATAATCAGAAGGTGCTGCTTTGTGGTCATATACTATCTCCATCGTCTTTATGAGCGTCTCACCTGCTAACTACCGGGTAGAATCATCAAAAAGTCACATCATGCGTCTTCAGCTGAAGAAGGCTCCAGTTTGAGTAAATTCCCAGAGATATATCGATAGTTAGGCACTTCAAGGTTCAATGGCGCGGCGGCCCCTTCAACAACTCTTCCCGCCGCATCATAGTCACTTTGATGACATGGACATTTAAAACCGTTGTCCTGCTTTACGACATCACAGCCCAAATGGGTGCAGTTCGAAAAACCAACGAATATATCTGCGCGCAATGAACGATACGCATTGGTTGCAAAAATAGGCTGCGCAGACGCCTGCGATTCCGGATCCTTGAGAGGTTGATCCACAGTCGTGAGTGAAGCAATGGTCTCGTTCGTACGACGAATGACATGCAAATTTCTACCTAGCCAATGAACGATTTTTGACTCGCCAGGCGCGAGTTCAGATAGATCAATCTCCAAACCCAGATCTTGATCGAAGGACGGTACCCAAGCCCTGAGAAAGGGGTAGGTAATAAAGCCAAGCCCTGTAATTGAGAAACCTTGGACAATTCGTGTCAGCAGTGTTCTGCGATTCATACGCTGTACTCTTTACTTTACTTAATTAAAATTTATTTTATGTTGCACTCGATTTTCTGGTGAAGCATCAGCAAATCGAGCTGAACTATCGTCTTTGGGTCAACCCCATTAGCGCTTAAATCTAAACGGTATTTGATTCAGACAATCGGTAGAACCGATTTGCGGTGTCATGAAACAATGCTGCCCGTTCAACCTCAGTACAGAATTGACTCATCTTTTTAAACGCGTTCCACAGTACATGATAGGAACAGGAATCTTTATCGACGGGGAAATTACTCTCGAACATGCATCGATTTGCACCGAAGGTTTTGATGCAATGCTCATAGTAAGGTGCCGTCAAATCGACTAATTCATCCGAGCTCGGTGGTAAATCCCGTTTATGCCAATTAAACCCATTAACCTTCATATTGATCCCGCCCAACTTAAAATGCACATTGGCAAGATCTTTTAGAGGCGCAACCAGATCACACCACTCGGCCAGAACTTCACTGGCTTTGTTCTCATAGGGACCAACACCCAGCGGTCCGCCAAAGTGATCTAATACTATTTGCGTGTCAGGAAACGCTTTCGCCAAGCTGACAAACTCAGGCATTTGATTATGGTAGAACCAGGCATCAAAACTTAACCCCAAGGGTGCCAGATGCGAGAATCCTTTTTGAAAATCATCGTGAGTCATCAGGCTCTGGGACGGATTCGAATGTGAGTTTCGAATGGCTTCAGATGCATGCCAACCTGCAGCGTGACGAATACCCCGAAACCTGTTCGGACTCGCAGCTATATGGCTTTCAAGTACACCCCTAACGTCATCTGCCAAGTTTAGATCGGCAAAACTGACGATCCCGCTTGCAGCTCTCATCGAACCGTATTGACCACTTGCGCTCATTGCGGCAATACCTTGAACAAACTCGGTTTCGCCCACCGGTGACAGTGAAACCGGCCCATCGGCTCGATACATCGAACTGCATTCAACGAAAACCGTGCTACAAATATTGTGCCCTGTTGTCGTGTCTTGCAGCAGTTCATCCAACATATAACGACTGTTGGGATGATCCCAAAGATGATGATGCGGATCACAAATTGGCAAATCCGGCTCAAGGATCTCCTCTTTAATCTGATCTAACCACTGAGAGTTATTCATAAACGGGCTCTACTTTTGTCGTTGTATTTATTGTCGACGCATTTAGCGCGGTTTCACCTTGTTGCGCAGACGTCTAGTTTTGGGCCCGGCTAAGGCGCCTTGTCATCGACGTTCTAATAGTCAATGACCGATGATCATGATAGCGTTCATTCAATAATACGCATTAACGGGACGACTGTCCCTGAGTAGTTTTCAATATGACATTCAAAGCACTAGCGATAGATCTCGATGGCACCCTGCTCATTGGCGAAGACCTTTCACAGGAAAATAAAACAGCCGTGCGCGCTGCCCATGATGCAGGTTTAGAAATCATCATTGCAACAGCCCGATGGCGTCAAATGGCCGAACGAATTGCCGCAGAAATCGGTATACAGAAACCGATCATAGCCTGCAGTGGCGCTCAGGTTTACCTGCCGGATAGTCAACAAGATATCTTTAATCATCGGATTCCTCACGAGGTACTCAGTGAGATCTACGCCGTCTGTAACGATCAACGTTGTATTGCCACTATCAGCCTCGATAAGGATATTGTCATCAAACTAGACGGCAAGCCGGCATCAGGTGTATTGCCCAGTGACTTAATCTGGGTACCGAAACTCGATGTCGCCTCTCACCCACAAGCCAGGATCGCGGCAATCCAAGGCAGCAAAATTGTTGATTTCATCAAATCCGAGATATACCCAAAACACCAAGACAAAATCAACCTGTACGATTCCATCGGACCCAGCGGCAAGATCGTGATTACCATCACCGCCAAAAAAGCCAGCAAAGGTGAAGCACTCTTAGTGTGCTGTGAGCACCTCGGTATCGATCCGCTATCAGTTGTCGCTTATGGGGATGCGGAGAATGATATCGAAATGTTTAAAGTATCCGGTGCCTCGGTAGCAATGGGACAGGCAGATCAATTTGTCAAAGATGCAGCGACAACCGTGACGGCAAGTAATGAAGAACACGGCGTGGCGCAATCAATCATGAAGTTGTTACAAACTGGACAGCCCTAAATGACGGATCGTGAACAGGTTAATTTCAGCAATAGTCAGCAGCAGGAAATCCGCTGCTACCGATGGCTAGCACAAAACCCCAAAGGCATCGTGCACCTTGCTCATGGTATGGGTGAACATGCAAAACGCTACGAATGGACCGCCCAACAGCTGGTTAAAGCCGGCTTCCATGTTTACGCTAATGATCATCAAGGCCACGGTTACACAGCTGAGACGCTAGGCGATTTTGGCTCAGACGGCTGGAATACGATGGTATGCGATCTGCATGAACTCGTCGAAGACCACAAGCTGGCGCACCCTGGTTTAGCATCGATATTATTCGGTCACAGTATGGGCTCTATGCTGAGCCAACAGTTTGTCACTCGCTATGGTGATTCAATTGACGCGTTGGTTCTATCAGGATCACCGGGTTTTACAACCAATATAGAGCTATGGGTAAGCCGTCTGATATGCCGGTTTGAACACTGGCGGCTGCCGCCATTGACTGAAAGTAAGCTGCTTAGCTTCCTGCTCTTTGGCTCAGCCAACAAAGCTTTCGAAAGCAAACAAAACCCAGGTACCGGGTTCGAATGGTTGAGTCGTGACCCTGAACAGGTCACCGCTTATGTGAATGATGATCTGTGCGGATTTGTGCCTTTTCCAATGTCTATCTTCGATATGACCGCTGGTCTCTCAGAAACACAACGCGCAACTTCAATTGCCAACATACCGACGAGCCTACCGGTCTATCTTTTCTCTGGCACACAGGACCCTGTGCATAAAAAAATGAAAAACATCGAACGTATGATTCAAGATTGGAGCAAAATCGGTGTTAGTACCACCAGTAGATTCTACGAAGGTGGTCGACATGAAATGCTCAACGAGACAAATCGTAAGGAAGTTATTGCCGAAACGATTGATTGGCTAGATCATGTACTGAGTCGTCCTAAGGGCGTGAAGTCGTAATCTAACTATTGTGAAAAATATCACCGACATTTAGCCGTCCCGCGTCTTGAGTCGTCAGGTAACTACCAAAGACGATGCCGCCGGCGTAGTCGTTGGCCCGTTTACGGTACTTGCTCAGGGTTTTTAAAGGCTCTTTCTTCATCGTGCCATCTTGCTGATCCATCGTCGTCACTATACAGCGCTCACAGACCGTGACTCTTGTCAGCAGGACATCCGCCGCGCGATAGTTTTGTTGTTGATCTTCCTCATAAGCCGCTAATCCACTGACGACAATATTGGCACGGAACCGTTCCATTGGAACGTCGATCGTCAGTCGCTCGTTCAAGTCTTTGAGCGAGTTTTGATTGGTTAGCAAGATCGGCGCCGCATCAACAAACTTTGCCTGCTTTTGGCCATGCACAGATGCAAACTCCGGCAAGGGGAGAAACCAGTCGACCGCTTCGGCCATCATCACCAGACGCACATCTTGCCCTGTTGCCGCAGAAAACCACTTAGCAACATCTTCACCCTGGTCAATTATCGGCACTTGTTGTGAATAGATATCGACACTTTTGTGTTTACCCATCGGTGACGGCGTTAACGTAAAGTCTTGCATGCCGTCATGGGACAAACTTAATGATCCGTCCGACAACCATGTTGGTTGAATTTCAACGAGCTTTGGCACCTGTTTTTGATTCGCAAGTTTACCTTCAAACAAAAGTGTGAAAATGCGGTCGCCCTGCAAACCCATTGGCCCTATAGATGCTTGCTGCAGTGAGCACCCTCTTGCACCTTTGACGGGATATATAATCAGATCGGTAATCTGCATTTAGCGGTTGTCCTTGTTAAAACGGTTTATGAATTCCAAACCTTAGGTAATCCCAAGAATAAAAACGATCAATACGGCTGGCGGAACCAAGTAACGGATCGAGATTAGCCAAGACTTAAACATAAAGTTGTCTCGAATATCGAGTTCAGAAAGTAGTGTTTTTCTCGACACAAACCAACCTGCGAAAACGGCGATCAGCAAACCGCCCAAGGGCAGCAATATTTGATTTGATACATAATCCGTCAAGCCATTGATATCTCTGTCGAACAGCGACAGATGGGAAAGAAGGTTATAACCCAGACAGCTAACCAAGCTTAAGGAGCCGATGGCTGAGATGATAAGTGTCGCACTGAGGTGACGGGAATAACCCGCTTTTTCCTCTAACCACCTCACAAGAGGTTCTACCAGCCCAACCATTGATGTAATCGCAGCCACCGCCAGTAGCAGAAAGAAAGTAACACTCACCAAGTGCCCACCTGGCATGTCAGCAAACGCGACGGGGAGTGTTTGAAAAATAAGTCCAGGACCGCCTGCCGGGTCGAGCCCGTTGACAAACACAGCCGGAAAAATAACCAACCCTGCCAGCAAAGCAATAAAGGTATCGGCAATAATGATCTGGAAGGCGGATGTGGTAATGGATACGTCTTTAGGTAAATAGGCGCCAAAAGTCATCATGCCAGCCATTGCAACACCGATTGAGAAGAAAGCTTGCCCTAACGCTGCGAGCATTACGTTGCCGTCGATTCTACTGAAATCAGGAATGAACAGGTAAGCGGCGGCTTCGACAAAACCGCCGTTAATGATGTTGTACACGACGAGGATCATCATGAGCACAAAGAGCAATGGCATCAAGATCGTGACGGCCCTTTCAATACCTTTTTCTATCCCCGCATAAATGATCGTGCCGGTGATGATTAGCGAAAGATAGGTCCAGAAGAGTAAATCAATTGGACTTTCCAGCAAGTCATCAAAAGCTTGATTCGCTGATATGGGATCAACACCGGCGAAACCTGATGTAAGGGCCAAGTACAGATAATAAAACACCCAGCCAGCAACGACCGAGTAGGTCACCATGATAAGAAATGCTGTTAGGAGATTCATCCAACCCACGCTACGCCAATGCCTCGAAGCACCCTCTTGAACTGCCACTTTCTGCATCGAGCCAGGCGGCGTCATCCCTCCTCGCCGGCCTATTGTGAGTTCAGCCATCAATATAGGAATACCTATTAGCACGACACAAAGCAGGTAAATCAGAATAAAAGCGCCACCGCCGTTCTCTCCGGTCACATAGGGAAAACGCCAAATATTGCCGAGCCCTACGGCAAAACCTATCGATGCCATCAGAAACGCAAAACGAGACGTCCATGCAGGTGATCCAGACGAAAGTGCACTCATAGAAATACTCGATTAATTACAAACGTGTTTATCGTCATCAAAGCCAACCTAGGTATATTTTCTTAGACAATACCGATTTATCATCAGCCTGTCATTGCGACTCTATTGATCAAATCGACCGGTTAGCAAATTTCTCATCAACAGGCCTCTTATATGACCAAAAACCAAATAGACCATCTCATGTACGCTGTTAGAAACCTCGATGAGGGTATTGAACACTTTCACAAACTGACCGGCGTCAAAGCAGTCTACGGCGGTACGCATGAAAACATGGGGACCTGCAACGCCCTGCTCTCATTGGGTCATCATCAATACATTGAGTTAATCGCACCTGACCCGAAACAACCCGCCGCAGATAACCTTGGCCGGACCCTTAAGGAAGCCGATCGCGATGGTCTTCGCAGTTGGGCTATTGCGACAACATCATTACCCGATCTAGCTTCGAAGCTGTGCGAGTTTACGCCGGGCAATGTCATTGATATGACCCGCGTCACGACTGAAGGCGCACGGCTGCAGTGGCAGTTAATGTTCCTTCAAGGCGGCCCAAACTTACCGTTTTTTATCGACTGGCAGCACTCACCGCATCCCTCATTAAGCACGCCGCCGGGTTGTTCACTTATCGATGTCACGGTTAGCAGCGACACGCCAGATAGCATGAACGCGCTAAAAACCGTATTGGGATTAGATTTTTCGGTTGTCGTTGGTGAAAATTCACTGACTGCGAGGATTAAAACACCTAATGGTGACCTGACGCTCGCCCCTTGGCAGGCAAAAAGTAAGGAATAACGGGCTCTTGCAGCCACTTCACAAAGATGCCAATACTACGCATACTGACGCTCAGATTTACAATTCAAGATTTCAAACTTTAGACGTTCACGATGAGAGGGAAATATGTCAGAGCTGCAAATAGAAGATCTATTAGGACCTTTAGATTTTGATCCAGATACGTTGAAGCTGAAGTATCTTGAAGAGCGGGACAAACGTGTTCGACAGGAAGGTAACGACCAATATGTCGAAGTGACGGCGGCGTTTTCTCATTATCAAGACGACCCTTACGTCGAACCCGGTTTTACCAGAGAGGCCCTATTTGACACCGTTGAGGTCGCGATCATTGGCGGTGGATTTGGTGGACTGCTTGCTGGCGCACGAATGAAGGAAGCCGGCTTTACCGATGTTCGCATGATCGAGCAGGCTGGCGACTTTGGTGGTACCTGGTACTGGAACAGATACCCGGGCGCTATGTGCGATGTTGAATCCTATTGTTATTTACCGCTACTTGAAGAAATGGGATACATACCCAAACATAAATATTCCTTTGCACCTGAGATTTATCAGCATAGTCAAAACATTGCGAAGCACTACAACCTTTATGACAATGCGTGTCTGCAAACCAGCGTCAAAGAGCTCGCCTGGGATGAAGACACGGGTTATTGGACGATCAAAACAAATTGGGGCGATGCAATGAAAGCCCGCTATGTACTAATGGCGAACGGACCACTGAATCGACCCAAACTGCCTGGTATACCGGGCATTAATGACTTTAAAGGACATACATTCCACACCAGTCGCTGGGATTATAACTACACCGGCGGCGATTCTACCGGCAACCTAACGGGTCTAAAGGACAAAAAGGTTGGCATTATTGGTACTGGCGCAACCGCGGTTCAGTGCATCCCCGCCCTTGGCGCATCGAGCGAGCAGCTTTATGTTTTCCAGCGCACGCCGTCGTCGATTGACGTACGCAACAATTCTGAAACCGACCCGCTATGGAAAGACAGCCTCGAACCCGGTTGGCAAAAAGCACGTCGCGAAAATTTTAACGTCCTCGTCAGTGGCGGTGATCAGGATGTCGACCTTGTTGGTGACGGTTGGACCGAGATCATGCGTGAACTGACGGGTATCGCAGCAAAAACCGCCAGTAAAAAGCTGGGCCGACGACTAACAAAAGCTGAACGCGGTCAATTGATGGAGTTAGCGGATTACAAAAAAATGAACCAAGTCCGTGCACGGGCTGAACAGATCGTTAACGATCCTGAAACCGCCGAAGCACTAAAACCTTACTATCGCCAGTTCTGTAAACGGCCCTGCTTCCATGATGAATATTTAGATACCTATAACCTACCTAATGTGAAGTTGGTTGACACGCATGGACAAGGTGTAGAAAGGATCACCGAAAAAGGTGTTGTTGTAGACGGCGTTGAGTACGAACTTGATTGTTTGGTCTTTGCGACGGGGTTTGAAGTCGGCACCTCCTATACGCGTCGTGCCGGATACGATATCAAAGGTATCGATTCGACCTTAAGTGAATATTGGTCAAATGGTTTACGAACAATGCACGGCACCCAAACCCACGGCTTCCCCAACTGCTTCTTCCTTGGTTTTACACAAACCGCGGTCACCGTCAATGTGCCGCAAGCTTTAGACGAGCAAGCCCAACACATTGCCTATGTACTGGATCAGCTACGTAAAAAGGGTAAACATGTCGTCGAAGTCACCGCAGAGGCCGAACAAGATTATGTCGACGAGATTAAACGTTTGGATGTTTCAGGTGGGCGCTTCTATCGAGAATGTACACCAGGTTATTACAACAACGAAGGCCAAGAACGCAGCGACAACGGTTTCTTCACCGGTATGTATGGCGGCGGTTCGATTCGATTTTTTGAGGTGTTAGAGAATTGGCGTAAACAGGGCGAAATGAAGGGGCTCGACGTAAGGTAGTTAACGCTACGTGCTTTTAACTAGATACATTTCTAACCTCGCCGGATTTTAGTTGCGGAAATCCGGCAGGTTGGTAAGTCAGAATGATCGCCCTGCGAGGCATGTCTGATTTGTTAGGTAGTGACCCGTGAATCGTATGTGGATTGAAGAAGATTAATGAACCCGGTGGCACTTTCATGGCCACCTGCTCTTCTTGCAGGCAATATTTTGGATCAGTAAAAAATCCACCCAGTTGGCTACCATCGTCGGTACCGGGCAAACAGCCTGCTGTATGACTACCCCTGATTACTCTGAAACACCCATTGTTCTCAGTTGCCTGATCAAATGAGACCATGACATTCGGCAAAAGGTCGACATGATCGCTGTCGTGCACCCAATAGGGTGAATCTTGATGCCAGTCGAACCCTGAACCTTCCCTAGGGCGCTTCAGATTAAGCTTGGCCGTCCACAGGGCGAGTGCCTGCATACCCAAAATACTTTGCATGGGACCGACGATTCTTATGTCATCAATAAGTTTATCGAGTTCACTATTCAACTCGTGAACAGGCTCGATGACTCGAGCAATATTGCTGCCTGCAGCGTGCTCAAACTGAATCGTTGTATAACCAACATCAACGAACCTTTTACCATCTAAGATATAAGTTTTGCCGTCGCTACACATTGACACAGCTTTATCGCATGCGTCCTCAGCAGCCGCTCTAAGGGTTTCAACTTCGTCCAGTGTAAATACCGACCTACGAACCAGAAAGCCGTCTTGCTCGTATTGATGACGTTCTTCGGTAGACAGCAAAAATGCATTCGAATTCATATGACTGGGTTACTCAACTTGGCGCTCATTTGAATAATTATTCAAACCCGACGCAAACAGTTTCCAATAATATTCCGCTATTTTGGTCGCGGGCAGTTTGCCCTGCTGTACCGAACCGGGTTCAAACCAATAGGCGATACCATTATGTAAATCAAACAGTGCCATCGTCGCCATTCTTGCATTGACGCTGTCAACGCTGTACTCGACTGAATAACTAACTGTGTGGCCAATTGAATTGTCCTTCAGACCTTCTCTAAAAATACACTCAACTCGCATCTGTATTTCCCGGCGGTTGAGTTTACTTTTTTTTCTTGAGCCGGACTCTAAACTCTCGGGTTTTGTTAACACAAGGCAGCGGCCAAATTCGCCGCAGATAGCCTGTGTCCACCCTAAGAAAAACTGCTTCAACTTCTCAATGCCGGCGCCGTTCGATGATTCAATACGATCCAATAGTTCTTTTGCATTATCAAGTGCAATGCTGCCGATTTCGTACAGTAATTCATCTTTACTTTTGGCGTAATAATAAAGCGCAGGTTTAGTGACATTCAGTCTCGCAGCAATATCATCCATCGTTGTGTTATGAAAACCACGTTCGTTGAATAATATCGCCGCGGATCGAAGCACTTCAAGCTTCCGCTTGCCATAAGGGACGCCTTGCCCTTTTGGAATACCAAGTACCTGTGACATGCTAAAGCTGCGCTAACTATCTGCCGTCTTACTCGGGCGCTCTTAGGTTCATCATAATCGGACGATTGGACTCTTGAATCGTCGCGGGGTGATCGGCGTCTGTAAAGTCACAAATCTCTTCCCATGCCTCATTGACATCCTCTGGAGTGAAACCTTCCTTAATGCTGAAGTTGGTTCCTTTTGTTCGCTCCCAACGCACCTTGCCTATCCAACCAGCACCGACCTCGTACAAACCGCCTGTCTCGCTGCTGTTTTCATCACAAAGCTTAAGCACTAAAGGCATCACAAATTCAGGACGAAGCGCATCAACAATTTCCTGCGGCATGACAGTTTCAGTTAATCGAGACCCTGCTATCGGCGCAATGGTGTTAACAAATACATTTTTATTACGCCCTTCTAGGGCCAACGTTTGAGACATACCGTGCAGACCCAGTTTGGCCATTGCATAATTTGTCTGACCGAAGTTGCCATAAATACCGGCTGCTGATGCGGTAAATATGATTCGACCGAAGTTCTGCTCTCGCATATGCGGCCATGCTGCGTGCGTGACCTTGTAGGCACCTTTGACGTGGACATCATAGATAAGATCCCAGTCAGTATCGGTCATCTTGTGGAACGTTTTATCTCGCAGAATACCGGCATTGTTAACGACAATGTCTATCTTGCCGAAGGTGTCCATGGCCGTTTGGACAATCTTGTCGCCATCGGTAACAGAATCATAGTTAGCTACCGCTTCGCCGCCGGCCGCCTTGATTTCATCAACAACAACGTCCGCAGCGGCTTTGTCTGCGCCATCACCAAACGCTGATCCACCAAGATCATTGACGACAACCTTCGCACCGCGAGCACCCATTTCTAGTGCATAGGTTTTTCCAAGTCCATTTCCTGCTCCGGTGATGATCACCACTCGATCGTCAAATCTTACGTCTGACATAGTTCTCTCCATTTTGATAATTGATTGATTATTCACGAAATTAGTCGCCAAACTAAAGACCCCAAACCACACCGTTACAATGCAGTTTGGGGTCGATTTCTCACGTTTTTATGACGTTTGCTTGGCTCTTCAGTCTTTTCACAGACTTGTTCGAGTTAATTTAGTCGTTTGAATACATCGTGACGACACATGCTCCACCCAATCCCAAATTGTGCTGTAGCGCGTGTCTTGCGCCTTCAACCTGACGTGGACCGGCGTCACCTCGGAGTTGCCAAACAAGCTCAGTACACTGCGCCAAGCCTGTTGCGCCAAGCGGGTGGCCTTTTGATAGGAGACCGCCTGATGGGTTCGTGACAATTTTACCGCCGTAGGTATTGTCACCATCCCAGATGAATTTTTCGGCCGTGCCTTCAGGGGTTAATCCTAAAGATTCATAGCTCAGTAATTCGTTGGCTGTGAAGCAATCGTGTAACTCAACGACCTGAACATCTTCTGGACCAACGCCCGCCTGTTCGTAGACTTCTTTTGCCGCTTGTTTTGCCATATCAACGCCGACTAGTTTGCGCATGGAATGGTCATCTAATGTGCTGGCAAAGTCTGTTGTCATCGACTGACCTTTGATCGAAATCGCATTGTTAAGTCCGTGCTTCTTGGCAAAATCAGCACTACAAATAACAGCAGCGGCTGCACCACAGGTAGGGGGGCAACACTGATAACGGGTCAATGGCCCATAAATATGGGGTGAATCCATGATCTGCTCGACCGTCAACAGCTCTTTGAATACTGCATAGGGGTTGTTGGCTGCATGTATGCGCGCTTTCTCAGATATTTTCGCAAAGGTTTCGTCCTTCGTGCCAAATTCCTCGGCATATTCGCGACCCGCGCCGCCAAAGTACTGAGCAGCACCGGGTGCCTTTTTATCAATGCCTTGCACGTTAACCATTTCCTTGAACATTCGCTTCATCGGATTTGGGCGATCAGTAAAAACCGCGCCAAGTGCGCCCGGTACCATTTGCTCAAAGCCCAATGCCAAAGCGCAATCAACCATGCCGGATTCGACTGCTTGCCTTGCAAGAAACAACGCGGATGAACCCGTTGCACAATTGTTATTGACATTGATCACCGGGATTCCAGTCATACCTAGGCCATACACTGCGGCCTGTCCTGCTGTTGAATCACCGTAAACATAGCCAACGTAGGCCTGTCCAATATCTGAATACTTTATACCGGCATCCTCGATTGCGATGCGAGCAGCTGTTTCGCCCATAATCGGATAATCATCACTTTGGCCAGGTTTGGTAAATGGAATCATGCCGACGCCGGCTACTTTTACATTCTTAGTCACTTGAGTCCCTCTCGGTTCTTATATGGAGAATTATTATGAAAAGTTAGGATGAAAATTTGTAATAAAGGCTCTTTTGTTTACTGCTAAGTAAACAATAATAAATCAGCCCCGATGCTGTCAACCCGCAGACAAAATCGGCCATCTCAGGCAACGATTGAGTTAATTGCTGATGACCTTCAAATATGATCTATTGCTCCGCTAGGCATCACTTAATGAATGGACAAATATGGATAAGAAAATTGCACTGGTCACTGGCGCTGGCTCCGGGGTTGGGCGTGCCTGCTCAATCGCATTGGCAAAACAAGGTTTTTTTATTGTCTTGGTCGGCAGACGCGAGGCCGCTCTAGAACAGACACTTGCCGCATTGCAGGATGGCCATGGCATCTCAATGACGGCCGACGTCAGTGATCCCGCGGCAGTCAATGACCTGTTTGAGAGGGTTGAAACTAAGTTTGCGCGCTTAGACCTATTGTTTAACAACGCCGGTACGGGCGCTCCCCCGCTGCCTTTGGAGGATTTGACGAGCGAACAATGGCAACGTGTGGTCGGTACGAACCTAAACGGTACATTTTATTGTTCACAACAGGCATTCAGGTTGATGAAACAACAACAGCCGCAGGGCGGCAGAATTATCAATAATGGGTCTATTTCTGCGCAATCACCCCGCCCTAATTCGGCGCCTTATACAGCAACAAAGCACGCTATCAGCGGCTTAACTAAATCGCTATCGCTCGATGGGCGGGCTTACAATATCGCCTGTGGTCAGATCGACATTGGCAATGCGTTAACAGAGATGACGGCAAGAATGAGTCAGGGGGTGCCTCAAGCTGATGGCAGCCTTGTGATTGAACCCACTATGGACGTGGAGGATATCGCTGCAGCTGTTGCATTCATGGCGCAGTTGCCGCTGGCATCAAACGTGCAGCATATGACCGTGATGGCAACCAAGATGCCATTGATCGGCCGTGGTTGATAATAAGAGTTGATAGCAAGGGTTGATAGCAAGGGATGATAAAAAGGGTTGATATCGAAGATTAACATGCGCACTTAATATGAGCGGCTGAAATGATGCTCTGAAATAGACGCTCGCAACCAAATGTGTGAATGAATGCGTGCCTCTTTGTTCAAAGGGACACGCATTGATATTCACCAAGCAGATTGCAAATGATTTTAAATCCGCCGTCGAAATTTTACGGCTTTGTGCTAGACGTCATCAGCCAATTTCACTAACATTTTACCGGTGTTATGTCCCTGCAGTAAGCCTATCAATGCAGCAGGTGCGTTTTCGATACCATCCATGATGGTCTCTTCATATTTCATTTTGCCTTGCTTCATCCAATCGCGCATATCAGTTAGGAACTGCTCTCGCATATGATTGAATTCATAGACGACAAAACCTTTCATCGTGACCCGGTTGTATATTAAGTTTGATAAGGTTGTCACTCCTTCAGAGCGAGCGCCTTTGTTATTGTAGGCTGAGATCATGCCGCAAACGGGGATTCTTCCCAACGGACGCATCTGCCCACATGCCGCGTCGAGATGCGCGCCACCGACGTTTTCAAAATAGACATCAATACCCTCAGGTAATCCAGTGTGTAGTTCACGGGAGATGCTGGAGGTTTTGTAGTTAAACGCATGGTCTACGCCAAGTTCATTCTTCAAATAGGCCACCTTGTCATCCGACCCGCAACTGGCCGCAACTCGACAACCCTTAATCTTGGCAATCTGACAAACGACACTGCCGACTGCACCCGCCGCAGCGGATACAAAAACGTTCTCGCCGTCGGCTAATTGACCGGTGACTAGCAGGCCGCCGTAGGCCGTTAATCCTGTGGTACCGAGAATATGCAAATGCGTGGTGATCGATTCATCTTCCAGCGTAATGAGGTTGAGATCACTGCCATCGGATAGGTGATATTCACGAAAGCCTGCGCGATGAATAACATAGCTGCCTTCGGGAAATTCAGCAGACGTGCTGGCGATAACCTTACCTATCGCGCCACCTTGCATGGTCTCATCTAGCTTCGTCTGACCATTTGACAGCGCGGGTCGCATCGCTGGGTCGACTGACATGTAGAGATTCTTTACGACAATGTCCGACGCTGTGGGATTTAACTTATTCTCGACTAATTTGAAATCAGAAGGATCGGGCAGACCATTCGGACGCGTCGTTAGCTGAATTTCTCGACTGACAATTTCTGGCATGGTGAATCTACTTTAGTTGGAAAAACATTATGTTATCACGATTTTTTTTATTCTTACGTTGTCAAAACGCGTCATTGCAGTGTCATTTTTGTTAATGCCGATCAACACCATCGTAAATTTTTTACCGATCGGTCTTTGTGGCCACAGCAGTTGCTGAACAAGCATCCCGAAAAGGATAGACTGACCGCCGGAAATTAACATAATCAAAAAAGCCCATTAATAAGCTAAGGAATCATCATGAGTTACCCTACCCCTAATTTCTCCCTTGACCTAAGCGGCGACGTTGCCATCGTCACGGGTACTACATCTGGACTGGGAAAGCGCTTTGCACAAGTACTGGCGGCCTGCGGCGCGAGCGTCGTACTGACCGGACGACGGGTCGAGAAGCTACAAGAGCTGGCTGACGAGATTCGCGCCAACGGCGGTATCTGTGAGCCCATCGTTACGGATATGACCGATCGGACAAGTATACGAAGCATGGTCGATGCGGCAGAAGCAAAGTTCGGCACCGTCAACATCTTGGTAAATAATGCGGGTGTTCCCGATGCACAAAGGGCCATTCGCATGTCTGATGACTTAATCGACTCCGTGGTTGATACCAACCTTGTCGGTCCCTATGTACTTTCCTGCGAAGTTGCCAAGCGATTAATGGCCGAGAAGAAACCCGGTCGAATCGTCAATATATCCTCTATTGCAGCGTTCAATACCAGTCCCGGTTCTGCCGCTGCACTTTACTCAATCACGAAATCCGGCGTCGTTAGGATGACAGAAGCTTTGTCCGTTGAATGGTCAAAATTTCGCATTAACGTAAATTGTATCGCGCCCGGTGCATTCTCCTCAGAAATGATGGACGGCATGCTAGAACGCATGGGAGATTTCAGTAAGTCGTTTCCTAGAGAACGTATTTGCGATCCCGCTCAGATGGACAGCACCTTGCTCTTTCTCGTATCACCGTCGTCTGAATGTGTCACGGGTACCGTGATTAAGATTGATGATGGTCAGGGATCGCGTTGAAGAAAGTTTGTCAAACCCTGTCGCAGATACTCCGGATGAGCGACACGGTTCAACGATTGTTCAGCCAGGCTGCCAAATAGCATCGCCTGGCTCAACAACGGCATTGAGTCATTTATAACGATTGAGCCTTAATAAACGCCGGTCTTGCAATCAGGCGCTCGAGATAGGCTTGGCAATTCGGTTTGTAACGTTCATCAAGACCCAATGAACGTCCCAGATACAATGCATATCCAACGGCGACGTCTGCCATGGTGAAGGTATTGTTGACGAGAAAGTCATTACCCTCCAGTGCCTGCTCAACGGACCTGAGCCGAGACAAATACCACTGCGAATAATCAGCAACGACTTGCGGCACCCTACGTTCCTCAGGTTCTAACTGTGTATATCTCAGCACAAGCGTTTGTGGGAAGGTTAAGGTTGCGTCGCTACGATGCAACCAATTTAGATATTCGCCGTATCCAGGATCATTAACGGTGAGTCCTAGCGATGTTGGACCATATTTTTCGGCAAGATACTGACATATGCCTGAGGACTCGGTGAGGGTTACATCACCATCAACAAAGGCTGGCACCGTACCCACTGGATTGATGTCAAGATAACCTTCATAGGTCGCTCTCGGCGGGAAAGTCATATTGATCAATTCGTAGTCCAGTCCCATCTCTTCGAGGGCCCACAGAGGTCGTAACGATCGAGCATCTTTGCAATGGTATAACTTCATTACTTGATTCCTAACGGATCTTGTACATTGTTTTTGATACATCTGGATTGCGAATAGCGCAAGTTATCTTACTCAATCCAAAAGTAACGGTGCTAAAGCTTGTCGGTGATATTTCTCATCACCGAATTGATACTGACTCCAAAGCGCTCTTCGTAGGAACAATTGAGCATTACAATCATAGGTAAACCCAAAACCGCCATGGAATTGAACGGCACGGTCGCCTGCGAAGGCGAATTGTTCACTCGCTGAAGCCTTAGCCATATGCAGCGCAGTATCGATAGCGGGCTTGTCATCAGAATCAAAAATAGTTGCCGCGTGGTACACATGAGATCGAACAGACTCCAGACCTAGCAGGATGTCCGCCGCAGGGTGTTTAAGTGCTTGGTAGCTGCCGATCAAACGATCGAATTGCTTTCGGGTATTGAGGTACTCGACGATCGTATTGAGTGTACTAGCCAGACCGCCGGCCATTTCCGCTGACAGTAAAAGCAGCGACGCGTGCTGAATGGCATCAAAGCAAGCGTTCGCCATGACGGCACTTTTAGGCACACTGACGCCATCAAGATTCACCTCGTAACAACGCCTTGTTTCATCAATAACCGTCTCTCGCTGAATCTGCTCAGACGGTATCGCGTCGATGGGCACACATACCAATGCAGGTTCACCTTGCAAACTAACCGAGACAATCAATAATTCTGCGACTGCCGCATCCAGTACAAAGGTTTTCTTACCGGTCAGTACAATCGAATCGTTGTTGCTAGAGCCCACGACTGTCAAGTTGCTAAGATCCCAATCACCTTCTTCCTCCTGCAGCGCCAAGGAAGCAACGGTACCCGTCGCGATTTTCGGTAACCACTCGTTTTGTTGCGCCTGCGTGCCACCATGAATAAGCGCGTGACTTGCAAGGGTTGTCGCAAGGAAAGGAGAACTCATCAACTGTCTACCCATCGACTCAACAATCGGCACGACGTTAGACATGCTGAGTCCCAGCCCGCCATTTTGTTCTGGGATGGTAATACCCAGCCAGCCAAGCTCTACCATTGCATTCCATTCTTCGACCTCGAAACCCTTCTCAGTCGAGATCAATGTTCTCACCTTATCTAATGGCGAACGGCTATTACAAAAATCCATTGCCGTATCTAACAACATTGACTGTTCTTCACTAAACTCTATCAAACTATTCACACTTAACTCCTAACTGATCTCGAATGGCGGCCTATCACTAGCTCTTTGGTAATCCGAGCACACGTTCGCCCAGAATATTTTTTTGAATCTGACTGGTGCCGCCACCAATCGTCGCGGAGAAGGAATTGAAGTAAGAACGCTGCCAACGGCCTCCATCGACAGCAGCAGCGCTGACATACCTTGCACCATTAGCGCCCTGCAGCGACACGGCGAATTGGGTAAACTTCCGTTTCAGCTCTGAGCCACGTAATTTGCCAGACATCGAGATCGCATTGGGACGCTCAGAGTTGAGCGCTGGGATTTTTGCACGCGCATTCATCAACCGATTACTTCGCTCTTCAATAAGCAACTGAACCAGCTCATCGCGTATCAAAGGGTCCTCAAGTGCCGGTTTTCCATTTCGTCTAGCACGCTTAGCCAACTCTAGGACATCGCCCATGTTAATATCCATCATCGACAGTCCACCTGCTTGACCACCTGTCGCACCACGTTCAAACATCAGCGTCTTCATGGCAACTTGCCAACCCTCGCCTTCAGCACCGATCATACAATCGGCCGGAATGTGCGCATCAATAAAATGGGTTTGGCAAAAGCCGTATTCACCCGTTAGCTTCTTGATCGGTTGAGGCTCGATACCATCAACCTGCATGGGTGACAGGAAGAAACTTAGACCTGCGTACTTGTTGTCACCGTCCGTTGACGTTCGTGCCAACAGAATCATGTACTTTGCGTAACTGCCAAGGCTGGTCCAAATTTTAGAACCGTTAACAACGTAGTCATCACCATTTTTCACAGCGCGACATTGTGCATTTCCTAAGTCTGAACCATGCTCAGGTTCGGAAAACCCCTGACACCAAATATCATCTGCATTTAATATGCCTTTGATGTAGCGCTGCTTGTCTTCCTCGCGACCCATATTGAGTATTAAAGGACCTGCCCAGTTAAGCCCGATTGTGTTGGGCACGAACGGCACGCGTTGTTTAGCCATCTCCGCATTGACGATGTCTTGATAGATCTGTGGCATTCCACCACCACCATATTCTGTCGGCCATGCCATACCAAGGTAGCCAGCATCGTAGACCTTGCGCTGCCAGTCGCGAAGAAACTCAAACTGCTGGTCTGTACCCACCTCCATAAATGTCTCTGGCAGGATAAAACCTGGGTTCTTTGGATTGTTTTCTTTAAGCCAGGTCGAAACATCGGCCTGAAATACTTCTAGATCTTTATTATGCTCAATCACTTTTTACTCACTCTAAATCGAAATTTTAGTTCTAGCGGCTGGTCAATTTTATTCGTCCTGATGACAACAGCCACAGAGGCAGTTTTATATATCGCTATTTTACAATTCTTCTAACTTTCATATCATCATAGTCGCGCCACACCAAAAGTGTTAGGCTCGGTGCCGCGATAATCCGTTTCCATACACGTCTCAAGTGCAAAGATAAGAACCTCGCGGGTGTCGATCGGATCAATAATGCCATCATCCATCATTCGGGAAGAACAGAACATCGACTCAGACTCGGCTTCCATACTTTCTATCAACAGGGCACTACTTTTTTCCAGCTCGCTAATCTGATCTGCGGTTAAGGCTTGGCCGGTTTTTGCGGCTCTGTCTTCAGCGACAATACGCAGCACCCCAGCCGCTTGCGCTCCCCCCATGACGGCCTGTCGCGCCGTCGGCCAAGAAAAAACAAAAGCCGGCTTTAATGATTTAGAACACATGGCGTAGTTTCCTGCGCCGTAGGAGTTGCCTACGATAATCGATATCTTAGGCGGTCGAAAGTTGACAACATTCTGAATCATTTTCGACCCGTGCTTGACCTGACCACTTTGTTCCGCTTCAACACCGACGAGGAAACCGGTGGTGTTATGCAGGAAAATCATCGGCGTGTTCGTTTGATCACACAACTGCAGGAAGTGACTTGCTTTCTTTGCACCCTGAGGTGTGATCGGGCCATTGTTAGTGATGATGCCGCAGCGCCAGCCTCCTACATTCACATGGCCGCAAACAGTGTGTTGATCAACGGTTGGTTCAAATTCGAAAAACTTTGACCCGTCGCTAACGCGCATAATGACTTCGCGCATGTCGTAGGGGATACGTTTGTCTTCTGACACAATACCTCTGAGCTCTTCCGCTGGGTATAAAGGCTCTTGGATTTCTTTGTCACGAATTAAGCGTCGGCTTGCGTCAGGAGGAAATTGATCAACAATATCCCGTGCTGTGCGGATACCATCAGCATCGTTTTCCGCAAGGTACTCACCTGTTTGAGAAATCGTTGCGTGCATTTCCGCACCCCCAAGTGTTTCGTGATCCGCTTCCTCGCCCGTGGCGGCCTTAAGTAAAGGTGGTCCAGCGAGAAACAATTGGGTTTGGCCTTTTATCAATACCACGTAGTCCGATAGTGCGACTTGATAAGCACCTCCGGCGGTTGCGTTACCGTGGGAAACAGTAACTTGAGGAATGCCTGCTGCGGATAACTCAGCCTGCTGCGCATAAACACGACCGCCATCTAGAAAACCATGCGCGCCCCAAGGATCAGGATCACCGCCGCCGGCAAGGTTGCCGCCGCCACTTTCACTCAAGGATATGATCGGCAACCGCGTCTGAAATGCGATTTCCTGAAGCCTTAAGTTTTTGCGCGTGGTTGCCGTGGTGATCGTGCCACCTTTGATTGCGTAGTTCCAAACCATCACCAGTACGCGGCGGCCATTGACGAACCCTATGCCGACGATAATATTGCCGCCCGCAGAGGAACCGTCTGTATCGCCATTCATGAGATAGCCGGCAATCGAATTCAATTCCAAAAACGGCGCACTTGGATCTAAAAGGTGAGCGAGCCTTTCCCTCGGCAACAGCTTGCCTCGCTTAGAAGCCCTGTCCCGATATTTCTCTTCACTCTTGAGGATGTTAGCTTCAACACCGCGCACTTTTAGAACATAAGCATTCATAAAATCAACGTTGGTTCGAAATGCATGGCTGGTTACATCCAGCTTAGTTTCAAGTTGGCTCACGATGTTTTCTCCACTGATGCCTGCTGGATCAAGTCTGTCTCGTCGTTATCGACTCGCGTGCTATCGAGTTCGGTGAAAGCAAGTTCAATTAGCAACTGTCGATTCTTCACCTGCTGACCTTTTTCCACATTGACTTTTTTCACGACACCGTTGCCGTCAGCAATATGTCTGTGTTCCATCTTCATTGCTTCAACCAGTACCAGCGCATCGCCTTTGTTGACAGTATCACCGACATTAACAAGTACATCGATCACCAAACCTTCCGTTGAAGCATTGATGTTGCCATTGCCTGCATCATCTTCGCCCTTTACAGGGTGATAGGTCGTACGAGTAAGGTTGATGACTTTGTCGCCGATATCAACACTCACCTGGTCATCCCAAACTGCATAGTTAGCAGACCGTGTTACGCCATTGACTGTATAGGTCAGTTGGTCTTGATAAAAAGCCACGTTCATCAGCTCAATACTTTCATCATTCACCGACACCTCAAAGCCTGTTTCTGTTTGACGACAAAATACCTGCTGGGGAGCGCCATCACTGCCATCTCGATATGTCTCTGACCGCAACATCGGTGCAGTATTACTCCAGCCAGCTAAGGGGTTGTTGTTATCCTGAAGCACTGCGGTTGCAATGGCATAATCCAACGTGCTGAAGTCAGTCTTCAAACGGGACAAAAGCGCATCGTTTATGAAACTTGTTGTCGCATCGCCCTTGATAAACGATGTTTCATTTAAAAGCTGAATCAGAAATGTTTTGTTTGTCGTTAAGCCAAGCACTTGCGTCTTTTTCAATGCTCGCACGAGTCGGCGCCGTGCTTCTTCTCGGTTTTGCCCCCACGCGATAACCTTGGCCAACATCGCATCGTAGTATGGCGATACAACCGTGCCCGAATAAACACCATGATCAATACGGACACCTTCTCCATCGTCGGGCTCAAACAGTCTTAGCTCGCCCGTTTGTGGCATAAATCCATTTGCCGGATCCTCTGCGTAGATCCGAACTTCAATGCAATGCCCTTGTATTTCCACGTCTTGCTGCTCTAGCGGCAGACTGCCGCCGGCAGCAATTTGTAGCTGCCAATCAACCAAGTCGATGCCAGTGATCATCTCTGTCACAGGATGTTCTACCTGCAGACGCGTGTTCATCTCCAGAAAGTAAAAGTTGCGATCCTTATCAACAAGAAACTCGACGGTTCCAGCGCCAACATAGGCGACAGCTTTAGCCGCGTTAACCGCTGCCTCACCCATTGCAGACCTTAGTTCATCGGTCATAAAAGGCGATGGCGCTTCTTCAATCACTTTTTGATGTCGCCGCTGAGCACTGCAGTCACGTTCAAACAGGTGCAGAACATTACCGCGCGTATCGGCGATAATCTGTATCTCAATATGACGCGCGTCAACGACCGCTTTTTCAAGTATTAGCTCATCGCTACCAAAAGCACTCTTTGCTTCGGCACGTGCAGACTCTACTGACTCAACAAATTTATCTGCTGACGCAACAAGACGAATACCCCTACCGCCGCCGCCCGCCGCCGCCTTAACCATAACGGGATAGCCTATGGTTTCGGCCGCTTGAATAAGCGTCTTATTGTCCTGCGCTGCGTCTTGATAACCGGGTATACACGGTACACTTGTGCTCAGCATGAGTTTCTTCGCAGCCGCTTTGTTGCCCATTATTTCAATCGCTTCAGCCGAGGGACCGATAAAGGTGATACCTGCCTGAAAGCAGCGATCAGCGAACTGCGCATTTTCTGATAAAAAACCATAGCCGGGATGGATAGCATCTGAGCCACTGGCGATGGCGGCCTGAATAACTTTTTCTATATCTAGGTAAGACTCAGCCGCGGTGTTACCGCCTAAACTCACCAGCTCATCAGCTAATGCGGTGAACAGCGCATCTGCGTCTGCATCACTATGAACGGCCACAGCAGCATAACCAGCGGCTTGCACACTCTCAATTATTCGACAGGCAATTTCGCCCCGATTCGCTACCAGTACTTTGCTGATCACTACATGTATTCCTTTTAGTAAACGTCGCGAATTATTTAATCAAGCCTGCTTGTTGTGCGAGTACTTTGGGCACTTCGATATGCTTGGCTCGAATATACTCACCCATACTCTTGGCTTGGCTATCCATTCGTACCGATGATGAAACCCCTTCGCCTAGAATCCCATGAATATAAAAATTGAGCGCATTCAAATTCGGTAAGTCATAGCGATCGATTTTGAATTGGGCCGTATCAGCCATCAATTCCTTGAATTTTTCAACCGTCAAATAATCATGTAAAAAGCCATAGGCTTGCGGGGTCTTTGCCCAAACACCAACGTTAGCGCAGCCACCCTTATCGCCTGAACGTGTGCCAAAGAGCCGGCCAAAAGGGATTGTCACCAGCTCTCCGGCTGGCACATCCGGAATCTTCACGGGCAATTGCTGATAATACATGGGCTCAAGCCCCAATTGACTCGTTGGTTGAACCTCAGTCTTTGTGCCATCGATATATACATTCTCTGTAATGTATTTACTATCAACAAGTGCCGGCCAATATGAAATAAAGGAACCACCACCACCAGGGCCCACCTTCGAGATAAAGCCAGGATAATTAGCTAACGCGAGTTCAATCATCTTCGCTGAAAAAACGCGGCCGACCAACGCAGGGTTTTTAGATTTCACGCTGAGTCGCAAAGTGGCATACGCGGTTTCGTTCGTTTCGGGGTTTTCTTTGTCACTTCTGACGAGTTGCTCGCTCACTTCATCAAACTGATCTCTACCGCCTACCGATTGGAACAATGTGTCGGTGAAAATCTTCGCCTTATCTTCTATGTCGAGCCCGGTCAGAACAATATCTAAACCATTTCTATAACCGCCGACTGTGTTGATACAGACCTTGTGCGTTGGCGGTGGCGACGAACCGCGACATCCCGAAACGTAAACACGATCATCACCCGTCTGCTCAATCGACAGGGTATCGAAATGTGCAATGACATCAGGGTTCAAATAGGCCGGCGAAGATATCTCGTACAACAACTGCGCTTTGACAGTGCCGACCGACACGAGCCCACCTGTGCCTGGATGCTTGGTGACAGTGAAACTACCATCGGCTTCGATTTCTGCTATGGGGTAACCCATATTATGAAAACTCGGCACTTCCTGAAAAAAGGAGTAGTTTCCACCGGTTGCTTGAGCGCCACATTCAATAATGTGACCCGCTGCAAGCGCTCCCGCTAATGCATCATAGTCAGCACGCTGCCAGTTGAACTTCCATGCAGCAGGTCCAATAACGACCGCAGCATCGGTCACACGCGGGCAAATAACAACATCTGCGCCTTGATCTAATGCTTCTTTTATTCCCCAGGCACCGAGGTAGGCATTTGCAGTGACCGTCTCATTGTCTGTAGAAGCTAATGGAATATCGCGATCCATATTGGTGAACGTTTCACCCTGTGCCTGCAGTTCTTGTATGCGCGGCACTAAATCATCACCATCGATATAGGCAACCTTGGTTTTTACGCCCATCTCGAGTGCTAATGCCTCAACCGCTAGGGCCATACCCTTCGGATTCAAACCGCCCGCGTTGGTGACAATCTTGATATTTTTTTCCATACAGATACCAAGCACGTCTTTTAGCTGCTTCATAAATGTCCCGACATACCCACCTGTCGCTCGTTTTTGCTTTTGGTCATAGAGTATCGTCATTGTGAGTTCAGCCAGATAATCACCCGTCAACACATCGATGGGACCCCCTTCGACCATGTCTAATGCAGCGGACAGTCTGTCGCCATAGAATCCACTACAGTTGGCTATCTTTATTGCTTCAGGCATACGTCCCTCCTAGAGACTCGTTGCGTGTTTGGGCCCATCGTTACGGGCAAAACATTGGCCTAATTGTGGTTAGGCAATTGTTAATGCTCTTGCTTAGGTGAGCTTCAATCTCGTTTTCTCATGCGCAATTGTGGCGCAATCATGTCAATCCATCGCTCTATATAGCTAAAGGTTTCATTCGCGTCAGCCACGTAGCGTTCTTGAATAACCAAGCCGCGCATAAAAGATCGGGTCATATTCATCAGCGCTTTGACATCCTCATCATTGCCTTCCACGGACTCATAGGTATCAATGGCATATTGATCCAAGGCTCGGCCCCATTGTAATAGGTTGTCGGAGATACGTGCTTGGAGTTCCGTATCCGCGCGAGCAGCGTTTAGAATCTCAAGCAACGCTCGATACGCCGCGGTATTAACCATTTTTTCCCAAGCACGACGTAGAGACTCTTCGACCGATTCGTATCTAACTTGTGCCTTAATCGTCGAAGTTCCAGCAACCGACCTCTGAAGCAATCGATCGGCTGTTGCGGCGATAAGATCTTCTTTCGACGTAAAGTGATGTTGTAACGCGCCTTTGGAAAAGCCCGCCATCGTGGCCACTTTATTGAGTGTCGTATCGGCATAACCGGCCGCATAGAGAGATTCAATAGCGGCGTCACACATCGCGTCCTGAGCGCGTTGGCTCTTTATCCGTTGCTTGTTCGGTGCGGTCTCGGCGGTATTCATCGTGGGCTAATTCTTTTTATTGTTAGCAGGTAGGTTTATTAAACGCGCCAATAAACCGTCAACGAGACTACCATAGGCGATAGCCGCTGAAAAGCCGTCCGCATGGATTGTTTTGTAAGTCCGGCGCTGATGCTGCGGTCAATTTGTGTTAGCTAAACATTAAAAAAATAACGTCGAGGGTTTAGCACAAAAAGCTTTTCAATAGTCGAATCTGAAACGCCCATGTTCTTCAAGTCAGGTATGACTTTGCGATGAATATAGAGAAATTGATCCGGGTTATGCCGAGCAAAATCATGTGTTTCTGGCATTGTGCCATCTGGATTCTCTTTCATCACCGCCAGACAGATACAATCGTGAGACGGACATAATCGATCCTCATAACCCATATCGATAAGACGTTTCATGGTCACGGTTCGCATATGTGGGCTGACATTTCGACCGGGATAGCGGTCCAGCCCAAGATAGCAGCCTTGGTCCAAAATCCATTCAAGATATTCCGTGTCCGTTGTATCGTTACAGTGATCAATTTTGACGCGAGTCAGATCGACCCCCTCCTCCTTGAAGATCTTGATTTGCTGCTTGGCAACGTGACCGGTTGGAAAAGAATGTGCCATGATCGGCAACCCTGTATCCAAATGGGTTCTTGCCACAGCTCGAGCCATCACTTCGAGGTCAGGCGTGACACCTTCAAAGTCCGCTGCACATTTAAGTAAGCCGGCTTTGACGTCCATGCCTCGAAAACCCTGCGTCACATCGCGCAGAAATTCCTGATGCATCTGATTCACCGACACACCCTGCAAGAATCGAGGCACATCTAACCACCAGCCTGTGACATTAATAATGTTGACGCCAGATTGCTGCGACGCCAATTTTAGCAGCGGCACATTTCGACCAAGGTCAAACGTCGTACAGTCAACGATCGTATCGATACCCGCATCCTTGGCTGCCACTAAGCCTGCGACAGCCCTTTCTTCTCGTTGGCTGCCTAATAGATCAGGATAGCTATCGTACAATCCACTCGCGCTGATCATGACGTGTTCATGCATTAACGTGAACCCGAGTTGATCCGCTTCAATAGGCCCTAGAACAGTATTGGTTGTTGCCATTAGAATCTCCCGCTTTAGGTGAAAGTTAAATGAATCATTCATCCTTGTTGCAGGCATTGCAAGCTGTGGTACTCGCATTGTCGAAAGTGAACAGGTAAATTCAGACACGGGCAGAAAAGAAATTGGGTATAAAAAATGACAATAACCCTTAAACCGCAAGAGAATACGTCAGGTGATGCAAGTATTGCCGATCAAGGCTTTGGACGAGTCGCGGCTGTGCCGGCCGTTCTGTTTGATCCGAGGCGACAGCAGCAAGAAGCAATTCGCTTTTTTACAGACAACGGCTTTGTTGTCTTGTCACCCTGCCTTACACCGAGTGAGCTGGTGGCATTGAATGAATTCTTTGATCGTACTCAGAAGCAACGACCTGATGCGTGGGGCTTAGGAACCAGACGTAAACCCCATCATCGAGAACAGGGGCTTATTTTCTCGCAACCGTTACTAGATTACCCCGAACTTGATGGTTACCTGCAGCACCCCGCTTCCTTTCCGATCGTCTCAGCCCTGCTAGGGGGCGCAGAAAGGGTGCGATTTAGTGAATTAAATTTACGTGAAACACCTGACAATGCCGGTACCGGATCGATGAATTTCCATCACGATGCGGTCAGAGAAGATCGTCTGCTACGCAAGCCCTATATGCCCTGTGATTGGCTTTGCGCTATCCATTATCTAACGGATGTTAGCGATCAAACGCCTGCTTTTTGTGTCGTACCCAAGAGCAATCAATTTGAAACATTGAAGGATGCACATGAAGGTTTAGGTAACGAGTATGTTGAGTTACCCATTCATGGGCCAGCAGGAAGTTGTGTTTTATATGATACCGCGACTTACCATACGCGTCTCGACGGCGACGGCAAAAAGTCACGGCGCACATGGCATCAATACTACGCCCGTGGTGGCTGGTTACGCAGTGCTTTACCGACGACAGATAAATATCAACGCTCTCCTACTCCCGCTCTAACGGACTGGAATCTGTTCCCAGAAAGGTTGGCAATGCATGATGATCCTAAGATGCGTTTGTTTTTCTCACATTGGAACACGGCACAAGGAGAATGGGTTGCTTCAGGTTTCGATGAGCAAGTACGAAAATCGATGCCCAGGGGGGATCAGTAAATTTATTCCGGTAGCGAGAGCGATTTTTTGACGATTTGCCCTGAGCTACTGACGGCAATAATTGTGACCGCTGTATCAGTGATGTCTTGAGGCAAGCTCGCTTTACTGAATTCGTAAAAATAAGGATTCAGCTGTTTTAAATCAATGGCCCCGATTGTTGCCCCGGCAGACGTCTTAACAGACACACTTACGAACGCCTCACGACTATCGATCGCTGCAAATACGAGCCTATCTTTATCGTCTAACTGCGGTTCAACGAACTCAATGGTCAACGCGGCTAAAGGTTTCCAAATTGAAACAAGCTCTCGGCCAAGGCTGTAAAACATACGATAGCCGCGCTCGTGAATTGAGGCTGGCAATACCCATCGCATGCCCGACAATGCACCCGTGGTCAGGTGCTCAATACCGTCAATGCGTTGGTGACTTCGATAGTGTGTGTGACCGGACAGAACATATTCAACGCGATGCATCGCAAACAAGCCATCGTCATCTGCACTCTGATCTTCATCAAATGGCCAACTTGGATCTAGATGAAAGGGTTCGTGGTTGAGCACAACCAATGTCTGATTTTGATGTACCCGTAGATCTTGATCTAACCATTGGGTTATCTCACGTGTCATTTTACCGTAGTTCCAATATTGATCCTCATCAGGCAAAGCGTCACTTTGGATGACCTTCGAATGCGTATCGAGGGCAACAAAGTGATATTGCCCGTAATCAAAACTAAAGTGAGTCGGGCCGAGATTTTTCTTAAACAAACGCTTACCGTACCCCTGTTGCGAAGGCAGAAAATCGTCCCGCTCTGTGCCGGCTAATTCATTATTGCCGATGGTGTTGTATACAGGTGCTTCAATGGTTTTTTCAATATCTCGATAATAGTCAAACCAACGCTGTATCGCTTGCGCGGTGCCACGATTACTCTCGAGGATCAGATCTCCGGTATTAATGACAAAATCCGGCGTAAGACCGTTGATCTCAGAGAAAGCAGCTCGAATCGTACCGTCGAGCTCGTTCAAACCTTGCTGCCTCAGGTAGCTTGAGTAAGCCGCATAAACGGTACGATCGAAATAGGCTTCAGATTCGGGTATCCGTCCAGCCAATTTAAGTTCATGTCGCAGTTCATCGATAACCTCATCACCGTACTGCTTCTCGAGCAACTCGACGGCAATCAGGTTGTAGACAAACTCTGGGATAAACCAAGGGACCTGTGGACTTGAATAGAGGAGAAAGTCTTCCGGTTGATCATAGACGTGACTATCTGACAGATGAATAAAGAATATCGCCTCGTCAGTTGGCGAGTCTTCCACAACTTTGTACATCACAAAATCGACAGACTCTGCACTGACCGGTTTGAACCATTGATCCGTGGCATAACCGGCCTGACGCGTCACAAAAATGAGTTCACCAACATCTTCTTTATCACTGTCTTCGATCGCATAATAGCCTGAAGCCAACGTACGAGTGACATCAACACCATTGCTAACCACTATACCCTCAAGTCCTATTCGGCTTGCGGTAGAATCGCCGGCACTTGGATCGTTCAGATAGACATGACCTGATACTGCCATGGCACTGTTCGACACACTGAGCATCAACATCAACACACCACGCAACAATAAGCTAGAGCCGCGAACACTCATGTCTATTTTATCACCCACATCGTTAACGTAATTAGTTGCAGCGGACCGCTGAGGATTCCAATATTGCATGCCATTAGGGTTCTCTTAAGTAGCCAAGGGTGTCATCAACATAATAGGCATCCGTCGATTGGCTGCCCGTAGTTGATATTTAGGATAACCAATGTAAACCTCACAAGCCTTTTGCCAAAGCCTTTCGTACTCGTCGTTGTCTGTCATCTCAGTGGCGACAAATTTTGCGGCATGTGAATCACCATGGGCTGTACTAAAAGCAAGTTCTGCCTGAGGATACTTCTTCAAATTATAATACCATCCGGGGTTTCGCTGCTGCCCTCAATTGGAACAAACTAAAGCTATCACCATGTCTAATCGTTCTCCAGAAATTGACGCGTCTGTCATCCTAACGTTTTGTAAACAAAACCAAACTAATGATGACAGCAATGCTGGCAAACACCTTCGCTACATCTAACGTGGTTTAGTTCGCCGTGTCGGCAGTGCTTGCAGTGGGTTCTCTGGCCACGGGTGTTTCGGATAGCGACCATTCATTTCCTTTCTGACTTGATGGTAGGAGGATCGCCAGAACCCCGCAAGATCTTGGGTGATCTGAAGCGGTCGACCCGCTGGTGACAATAAGTGAACGACAACAACGACCGCGTTGGAGACCAATCGTGGTGTTTGTTCACAGCCGAACATCTCCTGTAGCTTTACTGCAAGCACCGGCGGTGATTGCAGGTAGTCGATCGCGATGTTTGAGCCCGACGGCACTTTAAATCGCATCGGCGCGAGTACTTTGAGCTCAGCCTGTTGTTCCCAAGTCAACATTGATTCAATGATCGACATCAGATCAAGTTTCCGAATATCTTTTAAGGTACTTACCGGATCGAGATATGGCATCAGCCACTGCTCAAGTTGCTCTTTAAGATACTCGTCATCGACACGGGGCCAGTGAGGTTTATTCAAGGTATTACCGATCAGCGAAACCCGCGCCTGCCATTGCCTGATCTCTGATGTCCAGTTCAACGAGCTGAGGGCAGCCTCACGTACATGATTGATCAAGGCAGCATTTTTTATTTCCAGGGGCACAGTTTGCAACTTTTTCCTGTTGATAATGTGCTTGCCAATGGACGTGTGCTCTTCTGCAATAAAGCGCTTCGATTTATCATCCCACTCAGCAACGGTGTCTTGTGTCTTTAAGTGCGCCAGAGCTTGATCAAACAACCCCTCGTCCAGACATGCCGCAGATCGAATTGTGTCGCCCTTACTATTCGCTAAACCACCTACATTCGCCGCTGCTAACCATCGATGTTTGTCGAGACTTTGATTGCCTGACAGATTCGCACTGCGTCCGTTAGCGAGTTGATAGCCGCCTGAATGTCTCTTTCGGGCGATACGATCCGGGTAAGCACAAGCAAGCAAATAGCCTTCTAACTGCGAGCGAAGCACAGTAAACAAGGGTTGTTCAACATCAATCCGGGATAACTGTCGCTCGAACTGACGGGCTAGATCGCGTGTTCTCTGCAACCATCCTCTGTATTGTCGCGGACAGTTTCGTTCGCCTGTCATAATTTCCAACTGCGCGCTAATGTCGGCCTGATGGTCAAACGGGTCGCGATCAGACAATAACGCCGCCATCAAACACGCCGTATCGACAGCATCGATTGCTTTACCACAAATCAGCATGTGAGCGATTCGAGGATGAGTTGGCAACGTCGCCATAGCTTCACCGATCGCAGTGAGCCTAATATCGCTCGTTAGTCCCTGCGCAGGAACGACGGCGCCGAGTTGCCGCAACAGGGACACGGAAGTCTGCCATTGGCCATTCGAAGGCGTATCCATCAAATCTAATTCACTCGGATGAGAGACGCCCCAATGCAGCAGCTGCAGTGCAAATGGTGTCAGGTCCGCATTGAGGATCTCGGGTGTTGATTGCTGTGCAAGTTGTTGTTGCTGTTCTTCGGACCAAAGGCGGTAGCAACGGCCGGATCGCAAACGCCCCGCTCGGCCTAATCGCTGTGTCGCTGAAGATTGTGAAATTTTTACCGTATGCAATCGTGTCATCCCCGTCGCCGAATCGAACCGAGCTTCTCTCGCAAGTCCAGAATCGATCACAACGTCAATGCCTTCGATGGTCAGGCTAGTTTCTGCAATATTGGTGGCGAGCACAATCTTATGTATACCCGCCTTTGCTGGCGCAATGGCCGCTTGCTGTTGCGCCAGACTGAGATTCCCGTACAAGCAATGCACTTCGAGTTCTTTCGGCAGGCCTGACAGCGCATCTCGTACTCGGCCAATTTCACCCTGCCCAGGCAGAAACACCAACATGCTGCTAGTGGGGTTTTCATTGATTGCGGTTCTGATTGTCATGACGACGCGATCAGCAATCCGATCTCTGGCTTGGCTCGCGCCAACATAAATAATCTCTACGGGAAACTGTTTTCCCTGACTTGTCACAACCGGTGCGTCGATGAGGTCTGCGATTTTTTTACTATCGAGGGTCGCTGACATCACCAGTAGCTTTAGCGGCTGCAAATCCCGAAAAATTGATCGTCCCTTTAGGCATAACGCTAAGGCAACGTCTGAATCCAAATTGCGCTCGTGAAATTCATCAAAAATCACTAGCCCCGCCTGCTCTAACGCGGGGTCCTGTTGAAGCATGCGGGCTAATATACCCTCTGTGATTACCTCGATCTTGGTTGATTTACTCACCTTTGTCTCGAGTCGCATTCTGTAACCAACCGTTTCACCCACCGGCTCGCTAAGAAGCGACGCCATACGTATTGCTGCAGATTTTGCAGCAATACGCCGCGGTTCTAGAACAAGAATTTTTTTATCAGCCAGCCAAGCTTCGGCAATAAGCGCAAGCGGTACAATCGTCGTTTTACCTGCACCAGGCGGTGCCTGAAGCACAACCTGATCAGCCTGCCGAAATTGGCGCTTTAGATCTTCAAGGATTTCATCTATGGGCAATCCGGACCGAGTAAGGTTGCTGGCGGACATAGGCGTTAGAATTGATATTTCCAAGTTAATTGAGCGAATGGGTGCATTTGAAGATGGAGTGTCGCATAGGCGCATCGTCAAGACATCGACATTCCGCATGAATTCAGATGCGCCGACACCTTATCGTTTCTAAAGGAAGTGTTTTTCAACTTTGCTCTGAAAAATATCAGAGCTTTCGCAAACCGTAAGTGAATGCACTTGTGATATCTGGGTGGCCGCGCAAGTTTAGCAGCCGATTCTGCCGGTAGGTAACGACAGATAAACCCGGTGGATTAAAACCCTCAACTTCAGTAAAAATCTTTCGCTCTTTTACAGGATGCTTCTACTATTTTGGTCAGCACATCGTCTCGAGATCGAAAATAGCCTTACTCGAGCGTTCAAAAATGCCCTAATATTGTCACCATGGGTTAACTTAAATAAAATGATAGCGATTTAGAAAAACCCATCATGGACGCTTTTCGCGCCACTCAGAATTGGCTGCTTGCGGTCCATGCTTGATGACGCGTTGGTGAACCTCGTTAACGGTGTCGTAAATCATTCGAGTAGCATCCGGAATTGAAATATCTTTCGGCAGATAAATGGGTTTTTGATAATTCGCCGATGCAGGGCCTGGGAAAATTTTGTTGGTACCTTTAGGTCGCAGTTTGTTTAGTCCGGTTAAGTAGCAAGGCACGATCGGCACGTTCTGCTTAAGCGCAAGTATCGCGACGCCATGCTTAAAACGGGACAATTTGCGACTCGTCGAGCGGGTACCTTCTGGAAAGATTGCCAAATTACCACCTTGTTTGAGTAACCACTGTGAATACTCAAGCGTCGCCGATCCCCCGCCTCGTTTTATTGGGAAACTGCCAACAACCAGCGAGTTATACCAAGGCTGCAACGCTAATTCTTTTCTGCCGCCACCATCTTTGAGGAACCAGCGGTCCGCTGCCGCGCCAAAATAGATGTTCCACTTAATCTTCTGCGGCAGACCATGAAACAACGCGAGTGCATCAAAGTGGCTGGTGTGGTTGCCAACAACAATGCAGGGACCATCAATGCCTTTAAAATGCTGTTTTCCCGTTGCCGTGAAAGGTTTGCAGTACTTCCACATCCAGCGGGAGTATTGATACCAGCGCATTGAAGCACGTGCGATTTTAGCCCACCATTCAACCTGCCATTCGTGCGGACCTTCAGTCCGAATCTCTTGCTTAACCATGCGTTCAAACAGGTCAATATCAATACCAGGCAGTAACATGGATTCCGGTTGGTGGGTTAGTTCAAGCTGCAATGCGGCCTTCATGGCTCTAAAGTTGTCCGACACCTCGAAAATTATGCAGTGGTTAAATTTACCGAGCACATGATAATCGGCAAGAACCGTCGCCTCATATTCCTCCAACGTCCTGCGCACACCTCGCAATTCATCCGGCGTTTGCAACACTTTTTTCATGCCGTCCGGGGTCAGCCGGGTCAGCAGCACATAGGCCGGCACGTGCTATTCTCCGCCAGGTGCGTTGCCGCTCAACATCTCCACAAAATCATCAACGCCGATGGCCGGTAATGTCGTAATTTGAATAGAACCTCGAGAACCGAGCTCAACGGTCAGTCGCGCCATCACCTCGTTTGTAGGTGCTTCGATGATATTAACAAAATCATAACCCCCCATCGTTGCATATTGTGCAGTGACGCGTGCCCCCATCGATTCAACTTCTTTGTTGACCTCTTTCAGACGTTCTGGACGCTCTTTTAGCGTCTTGCGTCCATCGTCAGTCAAGTTACTGAGCATGATGTAAGTAGCCATTGATTCTCCTTTTGCCACTTTTGGGCAGGTATGAATATTTTCGTCTGCAGAGTGACTGCGGTGTAACGTCCAATTTAAACGTAGATCAAAGCTCAGATCGTCTCGCTAGAGCGCCTGAAAACCTGCGGTAACGCACTATCTTTCAAGTACATAACGACCCGGCGCGACATCTAAGGCAGGATGCTCAGCCGAGCCAAGTTCTTGCTTTGCGTCCAGTAACGGACCCGAACGCTGCTTCAACCAATCAATCCAGTGAATCCGCCAAGAGCCGCTAACCTCTTCAGCCAGGCTAATCCATTCATCCGTATCTTCAGGAAGTTGCTCCGCGATCCAATATTTCATGTATTTATTTGGTTTGTTACTGATCGTCTGAGTATGATTTTGGTTGGTCAGCACAAATTCAACATTGCCACCATAAAGCTGGGTCGTGCGATAACAGCCTCGCCACGGCGTAATATGGTCAGTACTTCCCGCCATGATGTACATATCATGTTCTATCTTTGACAGATCAACGTTCTTACCGTTGAGCCGTAATTCTCTTTTTGCAAGTTTATTCTCCCAGGCTAAGTCCAAGTAATCACACTGTAAACCTGCGGATACCCGGGTGTAGTCCATTGACCAAAACAACAAGGGATGTAATGGGGGATTCTTGCCAAGCAGGTAATTATCTCGATAGAAAGCCATCACACTCTCTTCGGGTGTCAGCCAAGCAAACATCTCAAAGACGTCCTTCTCATCGAATATACCCGCGGCTTGAACCCGACTTTTTTGCATCTCAATCGAACGTTCAGAAACGAACAGTCCGAAATCGCTGTCTTCAGGACGATTGTCGAGAATATTAACGAAAAGTGAATGGCTGTGGACAGACTCATCGCCCTTAGCATTGAGCAAGCCAATGGCTGCAGCAGTCGTAATGCCACCAGCACAGAGTCCCATCACGTTGACCGTCGGTTGTCCTGAAATTTCTTTCATGACTTCGATCGCTTGAATAACGGATTCGGCATAGGTTTCGAGGTTCCACTCGCGATCACTCGGTGTTGGGTTACGCCAACTGACTGCGAAAACAGTTATACCTGCAGCAAGAAGTTCTTGAAAAAGGCTTCTATCGGGCGTCAGATCGCCAAGATAGAACCGGTTGACCTGACTGAAAACATATAAGAAGGGGCGCTCGTGGGTTTGAGCAACGGTTGGTACATACTGAAGTAATTCAAACACTTCACTTCGATAGACAACTGCCCCGTCGCTCGCAGCGACGTCTTTACCTATGACAAACGCATTTCTGTCTGCAACCGCCGGGTAGCCATGATTATGACGTAGATCATCAAGAAAGTTTCTGATGCCATTGACGACACTTTCACCTTTGCTATCAAACAGCATCTTTAATGCCGTGGGATTGCTATAAAGATTGTTCACAGGTGCCAGCATGTCCTTTAGGATGCCAAGCAAAAACCGCGCTCGCTTTTCATCCATATCGTTAAGTTCACTCTCATCAAGCCAGCGATCAAGTGAGTTTCCTACGGCAAGATAATATTGGCCAATACGCTTGTAGAAGGGGTTGTCGTTCCACGCGGGATCGGAGAAACGACGGTCCGTGCTGAGATCCAGACTACTGAAGCCCAACATGATCGCGGTGGTTTCACTCATCAGATGTTGCCAGACATTTGCTAAAACGCTGGGATGCCGAGTCATCTGGTCAATCAAGTCGGAAAGCGCCTGAAGGATCTCTTCCCTGTCGATACCCAATGCTAGGTTCAGCGCCACGCCTTGGGACTTACGGTCGGAAAGTTCCTCGACACTATCAACCATTTTGACTCCTTGTAATTTAGTAAAGCTAACAACTAAGTTTAGGCTCAATCGATTATTACATTTCTCAAACTATCGTCTAACGCAAGCCTTGTACTGTGTTGTACCTTAATACGCAACCACTGGCAATGACGCGTATGCATTCAATGTTGTTTAATCTGCTTGTTTAGATAATCAATCAACAGCAACTATTGAAGATGAGTGACATTATCAAAATCACGAATCACCGGTTCAGAAAGCCAATCAAGGTGCGTTACGCCAGTGTTCGACATATGGTAATCAAAGAAAGGAAAAGGCGATCCTTTCAAAATTTTCGCAAAAGCGATGGCCATCGCCGCGCCGTGACTAACAATAACAATACGTTCCTCAGGATGGTTCTGCTTAATCTGCAGAAGTGCTTGGGTAAATCTATCGCAGACACCGTTCAGCGATTCACCTTGATCAGGTGCATAATTATGATCTGCCGCAATTTTTTCAAAGAATTGATGGTCGCTACCTAGTGACTCGTAAAGTGTGTCTTCAAGTACCCCAATACCGTATTCTCTAAGACCAACATGGGTTTCCGGCGTTATCCCAAGGCGATCTCCGATGGCTTGAGCAGTATCAAGTGTTCGCTTCAACGGACTACTATAAATCTTCGCTATTCTTAGATTATTTTCACCAAAATACCGACCGACTTTAAGTGCCTGGTTGGTACCTTGCTTGTTTAATTCACTATCCGTCGAACCATGCCAACGCTTATCAACGTTCGCTTCAATCTCGCCATGGCGTACAAATATCAGTTCTGTCATCTCTACCATTCACCCACATTTTCCATCGACGCCCATGGCTCTTGCGGGGCAAGTGCTTCACCTTGTTGAAGCAATTCGATTGAAATATTGTCTGGTGACCGAACAAAGGCCATGTAGCCGTCACGAGGAGGACGATTGATGGTTACACCTCCATCCATTAACCGTTGGCAAGCCTCGTAAATATTCGGAACCGCATAGGCCAAATGTCCAAAGTTACGACTGCCTTCACCTAAAGTATCGCCGTCCCAATTGTAAGTGAGCTCAACCTGAGAATCAGGATTGCCTTTCGCGCCAAGAAATACCAACGTGAACCGGCCCTGTTCAACATCAACCCGGCGCTGTTCTTCCAAGCCAAGATGCTTGCAGTAGAAGTCCATCGATGCATCGATGTCCTTGACTCTAACCATGGTGTGCAAATACTTCATGTAACGACCCTTTCAACTTTCGAGATTAATGATTACTAAAGAATAGAGAGGTACGGCGCACGAAACAATACCTCAATACCGCAAGCATGAAACATGTTGCGACATTGGCGGATAAGCGTGCGCCATCAAATTTATTAGAAGAAAAGAATGAGAGACTAATATTGGTCGCTGCCGGATGTTGGCAGGGATGTGCGCCGAGCTGACAGCACGGCACACTTTCTTGCAACTTTTAGACGGTTATGTGACTAAACAGTGGTTACGAGGGTTTCAAGCGTGCAACAGTATCGAGCGTCTTCGCACAGGCATTGGCTGATTCAAGACCTTTAGTCGCAAAATGGTCGAAATAGAATTTGTCTCGGCCCTCCGACATAAAATCTTGCGCAGTTAATATGCCGTAAATGACGGGTATTTCTTTATCGACTTGAATTCGCATGATCAGGTCCATGACAGACTGAGCAACAAATTCGTGTCTGTAAACACCGTGATCAACGATCAGGCCTGTGACGATGATTGCGTCATAGGGGCCGTTGGGCGTGTTGTCAGCGGCACAGAGCTTGGTCAACAGAGGGATTTCAACAACCCCTGGTGCTTCAAAGTAATCAATTTCGCAAGCGACTAATTCTGCTATACGTTGGCTAAAACCATTTTTAAATTGGTCAACGGTCTCTTTGTGCCAACAGGATTGTATGAGCGCAAGTCTGAACATCGCGAGGCTCCTATAGATAAGTTATGAAATGGCCCGATCTGATATGGGATATAAGTTGCTTGTTATACAACTATTGTCATTGATCAACGCCTAAGGCTTTGCCGGTTTCGGGCAGCGGGCTCTTGATCAAAGCCTCATCGTATTTCAATCTGTCTTGTATTAAGCGGCGCTATTGTAGGGTCTTCATTCATAGAGATACAACAGCAATCATTTTGCTGAATGATGCACTTGCTGTATCTCATGATCTTCACTTAAAAGCGCAATCAATCCATTAGGCCCACCCATATGAAGCGCGCCGACAACTATGAAGTACTCGCTCGAGGTTTGCAGATAATTTCTGATCTTCTTTGCCATCTCATGATTACGTGTATCTAATATACGCGTCAGTTGGTCAGCCAGTTGCCGCTCAAGTTTATCGGCTGCCAATGGCATCTGTTCGATGGCGGCAGGTGAGCTGTAGGATTGCAATAATAATGCATACATTTCATCGGCAGCCCCGACTCGCCAAGCGCCCATTAGATCTTCAAGCAACATCTCAAATCGCGGCAATTCACTTATCGCGCTAACTAGCGAGAGTTCTTGTAACGCTTCAGAATCGCCTGATAGGAGTCTGAGTTGGTCTTGTATGCTTTCAAGCTCAAGGACAGGCTTACCTGCAGCCCTCGCCTGCTTTTGGAAATAGAGATCAACCCCTAGCTCCGCATCGTAACCCAATCGCTGCGTTTCAATCATGGCGATATTAAGGCTAATCGCCCAGGGTTTCATTTGTTGGTATTGTTCGAGAGACTGGTGCGTACTATCAAGATACCGGTTTAATGCAGCAAGGCTAGACGGTAAAAGGTTATCTGATAGCCTATCCGGAGGTTGGTAGCGCCCTTCGTCAACCAAAAAGCGCGCCACCTCAGGCTCTGATGTTTTATCTAGGTCAACCTCAAATACCGTAATTTGAGCGGCATCAAACGCCATTTGAAACGCTGCGGGTAACGGATAATCGTCGGCTTTCAGAACGTGGACCGAACCAACCAGATACACAACGGCTTGGTCATGTTCGATTTTCCAAAGACTTAGGGGTGCGGCCTGTACCGCGGCCGGAATCAATAACAACGCATACACCAGCCAACCTGCGAGGGCTGAACCTGTGTTTTTTTTACGCTTAGGGTTGATCAAAACCACCGACTATAACCGGACTTGACCAGGCAGTCTGATCGTTAATTTGTTTTACGCGAATGTAATAATAGTCTTGTGTGTTGCCAATAGCTCGGTCTGTAAACTGAAACGCAAGATGAGTTGGATACTCTTGGTCTAGCCACTCGAAAGTGACGATATCTTGGTAACCGTCAACCAGCATGGTTCTTGTGATCGGGCCTTGCTCTAGGTCTAATAAACTGATCATGTAGCGCGCTGAAGCGAATTTCGCCGGTTGTCTTAGCAGCGTAACAACGTCATTGTCTTCTTGCCCTTCACGCAAATTAAGTTCAACGGTTGCATCCTCATTGACATTATCGAGCTGTAACAAAAAACTACTGGTGTTGCCGCGAGTCCACGTAATGAAATCAACTCGGTTTGTGATTTTTGGGTTTGATACCACGGCTTGGATCGCAGGCCGTGTAAATGAAGGTGCTGTCAAACCGCTAATATCCGCCAATTCGGACTTCACAAAGCCAATCCACTCTCTGCCATTTCGCGGTAAATCTCGTTGTCCCAGCGCAGGCTTCGAGGAGGAAGTAAAACTTACCTTCAACATCCTGCTCTTCAGCTCTGGTTTGATCGGCGCTTGGTCCTCAATGTCATCGGTAGCCAGTGACTTTCGAGTCGCAAAATTGTACTGGTCAATAACCACGCCATTTTTAATGAGCTCGACCTCTGTCAATCGAGTCGTGCCCGCAACCTGCCCCTTTATTACTCTCTGTACGGCTTGAGCCACCCTGCTTCCTGGCGCTGCACCATTCACAGACACATCGAGCATAATCTTATCGCCACTTGTGACGAAGGTTCTACCGCGTCTGAGAGCATCAATGGGCGACTCGTCTGGTTGAACTATGATGCCGGTCTTGGCGGGTTTGTTTGTGAGACCCACCGGCACCGTGTTGGCATTATCCGACGCTGTAAAGCCAAGCCGAAAACCGCGATCCAATAGACGTTGGCCATACCACTCAAATCCACCATTACCGGTGAGAATTTCGACCAATTGCACATTATTTGAAATACGATCATCAAGCGGCACTTCTGCCAATGCAATCACAACGGCTTGCTTGTCCCCAAGGCTTCTATTGATTATAGGCAGTTCTGATACAGCGTCTGCAAACTGAGTCGAAATCACAAGCTGCTGTCCGCCAGCAGATAATGTCCTTTTATCTATCCAACCTTTTGGATCGCCTTTAGCATACCAATTCACAGAGGTCGTCTGGTCGAGCGACACGCCGATAATGGTGAGATCGACGCTACCGCTATCAACAACGCCTTGTTCTGAACTTCCAGGGTAGTCAATAGCGTTAATATCCGACCAGTAAAGCTTATTTTCTGTTGCCTTTATAACAAAAGCACTGGCTTGGCTTTTAATCCCCCCGCCGCTTGATCGCACTTCAATGGTTGGAGGTATATCTGTCCGCGGTAACTGCAAATTTTCGACGATATGCTTACGACTGATGCCAGCATCAATTCTCTGGACGAATGAACCATCAATAAGAATATCGAAAGATGGCGTCGAGCCTGATGCTAGATTACCGAATTCATCTAACGCGCGCAGTTCCGCGCTGAACCTTGAGCCGGATTCAATGTATGCAGGCACATCAAGCGCCACATCCGCCGCAGGTCCGGCATCAACAACAAGCGTGGCGTCGGGCGTTTGGACAAAACTTGTGTTTCCGACGGGCCTAATCAAGACCGGAAGAACAAAGTGCTGCGTTGCCCGATACGGCATATACAAATTACTGTATTCAAAAATGATTGAATCGCCAGCTTGAAGCGCCGTGTCGTCAATTAAAAATGAAGCTGTTGGAAGGCTCTGACTCAAGCCGCCATAGTTACCTTTTAGCCGGGCTTGAGTCTGTTTTAGATAGACGCGCTCGGAACCCTTATCAATACGTGCCCTAACAAAATTAGCTTCTTCAGGGTATTGGTTTTGCAGCGGCTGACCATCTCTCCAAAAACGACTGGTCACAATCTCCGAGCCTTCGCTAAGGGGCATTCCAAGCGTGTAGATTTGGCTCAAATTAACACGACGAGCAACGGTAAGAGGATCGCTGATAAACGTCGAGCGGCCTAAAGATGCCGGATTGGATTCAATCTGATCGAGCCACCAACGAAGCTCAGAGGAGCGATCAACGCTTTGGTTGGATTGAACGAAAGCAGACATAGCCTCGTTAGATTCGTTCTGCTGTTCACGTTTTATAATTTCAGAAACTAACGTGGGGCTCACCACGATACCTTGTCGTTGCAATGATTCGAGTCTCTGGTGAAGCTCGCCGGTTGCTGACATACCAGATGAATGAAAGATCAACAGGCACAGTGCGAGTAAATATCGTTTAGGAATCATATTGCCAAGTAACCGATCATTAAAAAGTCGCGCGTATAAATGCCATTAATGCGCCACTTGGCGCGTCTTTGGATGTACCAAGCTCAACATCAATCGTCTGCCGTGTGGTCGCATTACCTGGAATTATGATGACACTGACATTTGCTGAGATCAGCGACTTGGCAAATGCCTGTGTTTGAATTTGGTTAACCTCATCGTCTGCTACGTATAGCAGTGCGAATTGCGGAATATTCTTGCCTTGATCAATATGGGTTATCGGCGAGGCCGCCAATTGTGACGCGAGTTCCTCCCCAAATATGAGCCGGTGCTGTCGACGTTGCACGAATGAACCCAGTTCCTTCATGACCCTTGGTATATCGAAACTCATTGTATCAATTGCAACCGCTGCTTTGATGCTCTTAAGGGACATGCCCTGAGCCTTCATGTATCGAGGATCGGTACTAACCAAAGAAACAAGATGGGCACCCGCTTCATGCCCCATCAAAATAACCCTATCGGAGTCTAAGCCGAAGGTTTCGCTATTTGCTTTAACCCATTTAACAACCGAAACAATATCGTCTAGTTGATCATAAAGTTGATGATCCCAACGCAGACGGTAATTCATGCTGATGAAGACGATGTCCTCCGGCACAAAAAAATCGGGTTTGGAATTTACGTCGGACTTATCGCCGAGAGCCCAACTACCACCATGAACATAGATGATGACGGGCCGAGCTACTTTATTGTCTTGCCAATATATATCCAGAGACTGTAATTCAGAATAAGCGTCTTGGGGATCGCCATAGACTATGTCACGTGTGACATTATAGGTGCTACTGGTTGCAGTCTTTGCAGCGCCGTGTAGGGGTAAGGCAATCAAAATCAGCAACGCGATACTTTTCAGAGAGGCATTTCTAATCGATTGGATGTCCAAAACACTCACCTTTTAGTTGCTTAAAATTTGTATACCAGCGACACAGTGTCCCTTTGATAAAGTAAGGAAACCACGACCATAAACATGCCACAACGCCTCATCAGCCTCGACAAATACGCCTCTATGCAGCTACGTCGTATGCTCTGTATCCTACTACTGAAGCACCGCATAGTTCAACAAGTGACCCTCAGCACATATGTCACCGGCGCTTTGCTAATTATGCTTTAGACGCTGCTCCTTCGATTTTGAGTCGTGAACGCCGGGCAAAAAAAAGAGGCCATTTAGGCCTCTTAATTCTTGTTACTTTCTATCAAACCAAAGACCAGAATCTATTGATACTTCTTCAGCTCTTCGCGAGCGATAACTCGCTTATGAACTTCATCAGGACCGTCAGCGAGTCTCAGAGTTCTTTGACCCGTCCACATTGCTGCAAGAGGTGTGTCTTGAGATACACCCAAAGCACCATATATCTGGATAGCTCGGTCAACAATTTTAAGGGTCATATTAGGTACTGACACCTTAATGGCGGAGATATACTTACGGGCTTCCTTATTACCGATGGTATCCATCATGTAGGCTGCCTTAAGTACTGCTAATCGACACATGTCTAGCTCAATTCTAGATTCAGCAATAACGTCGTAGTTACCGCCTAGCTCCGCAAGTGACTTGCCAAAAGCTTCACGGGACAATGCACGCTTACAAAGCAACTCAAGGGCACGTTCAGCAACACCAATTGAACGCATACAGTGGTGAATTCGTCCTGGCCCAAGACGACCCTGAGAAATTTCAAATCCTCGACCTTCTCCAAGAAGAATATTTTCTTTTGGTACTCGAACATCCGTAAATTTAATATGCATATGGCCGTGTGGCGCATCATCCTTACCAAACACGTACATGGGGCGAATAACATCGACACCCTTTGCATCAATTGGCACAAGAATTTGCGACTGACGCAAATGCTTAGGCGCATCTGGGTTTGTCACTACCATGGTAATCATGATCTTGCAGCGGCTGTCGCCAGCACCGGAAATGTAATGCTTCGAACCGTTGATAAGCCACTCATCGCCATCAAGTACGGCACTTGTTGCAATATTCGTTGCATCTGAAGAGGCTACATCTGGCTCAGTCATCGCGAAAGCAGAACGAATCTTTCCTTCAAGCAGAGGCTCTAACCATTCTTTTTTCTGCTCTTCTGTTCCGTAACGCTCGAGGACTTCCATGTTGCCCGTGTCAGGTGCTGCACAGTTAAATACTTCAGAAGCGATTGGGTTTCTTGCCATGACTTCAGCCAGATGCGCATATTCAAGGTTTGATACGCCTGCACCACCTTGGCTTTCTGGTAAGAAAAAGTTCCACAAACCGGCTTCTTTGGCTTCGGATTTCAGACCTTCCATGATTTCTTTTTGTCTGTCATTCCAAGACCAACGATCGCCGACATCAATATTGTCAAAATATTCCTCTGTCAACGGGTCAACCTTCGACCGAACGAACGAATCGATCTTGTCTCGTATTGGTACTAATTTTTCTGGAATGTCTAGATCCATCATGTCCTTTATCCTTGAACTTGTTTATTTTCAGCGGGACCACCGGTCCGAGCCAGGCGGATATACTAACGCCATGAAGTCTGCAATATCCACGAATATCTAAGAGTATCTGAATGACTTATATCGGAATATGTAAGAGGCTAATTGTCCCCTAAATCTGAATGTGTGCTGGCCGGCGAAAACGTTGAGCTTTTATTGTACAAGATGCGAAAATATAGACTAGTAATACTAATTATTTCAGCAATTTAAAGACTTTTATTAAAGTAGAAAATCAACATCTTCGCCATCGCTACACAAACCAAAAGCTCAGAAACCACTTAAATGTCCTAACCCAATAACTTATCCTAAACGGTTCAACACAGGCAGTCGCAAGTCCCTAGCAGCCGAATACGGAGATAAGGTAGTATCTGCCGCTAACAGGGCTGATAACAAAGGAAAGTGTTGTGGCAAGTATTGCAATAATGAGCGGAAGTTCAAGACGTGACTCAGACAATTTAAAACTCGCGAGAATCTTAGCAAACTGTTGCAATGCAGTCGGTGCTCAGACAACGCATATCGAACTCGAGCATTATTCAATGCCAATTTACAATGGCGATCTTGAGCATGAGCAAGGCCTGCCTAACAGCGTCAAGGCAGTAAAGGAAATTTTGCAGGATGCTGATGGGTTAATCATCACTTGTCCTGAATACAATGGCTTTATGACCCCCCTACTACTTAATGCAATCGACTGGTGCACACGTTCGGATGAGGCATCGCTAAGTCTGAGCGCATTCTCTGGAAAATCTGTCTTCATCGCGAGTGCTTCGCCTGGTCCGGGCGGCGGTGCCCGCGCAGCCACGCATTTAAAGTCAATGCTAATGGGAATTGGATGCCACATCGCACCGCAAGCTTTTGTTGTCGCGAGTTCTTTCGCGGCTTTTAATGAAAACGGCGAGTTTGTTGATCCAGCGTTGCAGCAGCGCGCCGCCTCTCAGGTTCATCAGTTCATCACTTTTACCGAAAAGCTTTAGCGCCTTAATATCAGCGCAGCATATGATTGACTCACGCAGCTGTCTAAAGGGCGCGCGAGTCAATTTGCACAAAAACATCAACAACTAACCCGCCTGCTATAACCACATACTAATCCCTGCAGGATCTGTCGATTAGCCCTGTGACTGAATCTTGAACCATCTCAAAACGGATCTCTTAACGCATATCAATAACAAGCCGTGCGATAAAACGTCTGGTCCCAAAGGAATGTTTTTGGTCATTAATGGGCCTATTGTGGATAAGAACGATAAAGAATCGCGTTACGCCCTCCTCGTCACTGCCTATGACAGGTGCTACGGACAAAGCGATCAGCCAGCGCTACGAGATCAGTAATGATGCATGGCGAGGATATGTGACGCCTCAGGGCAAAGGATCTCTGGTCGTGATCACATCTGTTGATCAACCGCACGCGATCGCAAACCTCGAAACCTTCGGTAAAGAGTAAGAAGCCGCCATTTTTCACACAGTACAACTCTAGCTCGCCGCTAGCCAAACCCGTATTATCGGAGTCTTTGAACAGGATCGCTTCTTAAATGATGGGTTATAAATGCTAGTCTCGGATACCGTTTACAGCAGATCGACCTTTCAGGCGAAGGCCGGCGTGAGTGTCACATCACTTCTCATGCAACCCGATAACTGTTCGCACCTTTTAGTGCTCGGACACGGCGCTGGCGCACCGCTCGATCATGTCCACATGAATTCGATTTGCGATGCCTTAGCCGCTGTCGGCATAGCAACCTTCAGGTTCAATTTCCCTTATATGGAAAAAGGCGGCGGTCGAACTGACAATCTCCCGACCTGTCTTGAAACAATTGACAATGCGATCACACAGGGACGTAAGGTCCTCGCCGAAATAAGCGGCTCTCAAACTGTAATTGTTAAACCCAGCCCAACGTTGTTACTTGGCGGACACTCTTTCGGCGGAAGAATGACATCGCATTATGCGGCAATTCATACCGACAGCGTTGCCGGGCTTGTGTATTTTTCATTCCCACTGCATCCATCGAAGAAACCAGATACCAAACGAGCAATGCATCTGCCCGATATTCGTGTACCGCAACTTTACCTTTCGGGTACACGCGACAGCCTGGCTGAATTGAATTTGCTTGAACCTATTATTGATAAACTTAAAGATGCTGAGCTTGCCACCCTTGATACGGCTGACCATAGTTTTAAGATTCTAAAACGCACACGTGTGTCGCAGGAAAGCGTTTATGACGAAGCCGCACGAACATTGATAGCCTGGATCAGTCGCCACGCTCTATAAGCTGTGTCGATAAGCGCGATGGTTAAAGCGCTGTTTATCAGAACTACTTATAAAGGCTGCGTCTCAAAGCTACCCTTAACAAATTTTAGAAGCGCGACCAATAATCATTACTCAGTAAAGGATAATCTAAATGTCACAAGGTCCCGGTGAGCTCGATGTAAATGATGTAGGTGGATTTACAGTTGCTAAATCATACGTCCTTGATGCAAGAAAAATCATGGCCTATGCAGCATCAATCAACGATACCAATGAGGCCTATTTTGACGATCTACGCCAAGGTGGACTAAACGTTCATCCGGCAATTAGCTTTGCACTTCAATGGAACACGCGTTTTCGACCAGATCTACCCGCTAACACCCGTGCTGCGCCTTTCGGTGTTCACGCTGAAACTGATCTACGTATATACCAGCCATTTCGACAGAACCAAGTTGTCACGGTACAAGGACAACTCGTTGCTAGGAAAAAAATTACGCCCGGTGTTTTCAGTGTCGACAGGTTCCGCATGACAGACAGCAGCGGCACGCTGCTCGCAGAATTGGACTACAACGGCATAACCCGTGGCGCGACGTTAAATGGAGAAGATCGCGAATTTGAGCCTTCGCCGATCCGTCCCAGCATGGATCCATCAGACATTACGCGCAACTGGAAAGCTGACATTTATATTCCACAACATGCCGGTCAGCAGTACACAGAATGTGCTGATATCTACAACCCCATACATACGGAGCCAAGTGTTGCAAAAGCCGCAGGTCTACCGGACATTATCCTTCATGGCAGCGCAACAAAAGCACACGCACTAACCTGCATTATTGATCGCTGCTTTGACGGGGATGCGACGAGAATCACGCGACTATGTGGTCAATTACGCGCCATGGTGTTGATGCAAACTACAATCTCGGTTCAGTGTTTAGGTACTCTGCAGAAGGGCAATGAACTGCAGGTTTTCTACCAAGTCGTAAATAGCGAGGGCCAGCATGCCATCGCAAATGGCGTGGTGTGCGGCACACCTTCAACCTAAGGTCACAAAAACTTAAACCCCTATTACTCAAAGCAAATAGTGCCTGTGATACGAAGACATCAACCCATTGTCGAAAGTTGATATCTAGGCAAATCGACGACTGTCGGAATTTGATAAGCATCAGGCACCCGTGCGTGCTTACCAACCAGAAAACAGTTCATACCAACGCCCTGCGCCCCTAAATAGTCAGCACGATAACTATCGCCGATATAGACCGCTTGCGACACATCCAATGTCATAGCCTCAAGCGTATGTTGAAAAATTGCTGGATGTGGCTTGCTGTTGCCATGTTCAACCGACGTTACAACCGTTGAAAAATATGACTCAAGCTCAAACTTTTTGAGCAAGCGCTTAATCATCGGTGCAAAATGCGTGTTGGTGATCAGACCGAGCTGATACTCACGCTGCAATTGCCGCAAAAACGTTTGTACGTTTTTGATCGGTTTAATGTCGACAGACCACTCTTGCGTGTAGCAATGCGCGAGTTGGTCAAGATCGACTGTCTGCGGGTCGATTTGCAATCCATTTAGCACGACGGCAAAAATATCTGCCATTGAAAACTCGACCATCGAATCCCGCGCGTCTAGCTCAAAACGCGTAAAAACCTGATCAATAACATTAATCAAGGATTTCTCATCGAGTTTGACGCCGTGATCGGCTAATTGATGATGGGTACGCGGGAATCGTTGATGAACTCGTCTTTCATCATAGATCACAAGGGTGCCAAAAAAATCAAACAGCAACCCTTGGATCATAGATGTTGTTCCTCGCTAAGCGTCTTAGCGCAATTAACTCAGGACTTTCAATTCAAGACTTTTTATTCAAGACTTTTTATTCAAGACCGGGAACAGGAAATTGCTGACAGAACTCTTCGACTTCACCTTTGATGGATGTGATCTTTGCTTCATCCTCTGGATTGGACAGACAGATATGAATCCAACCTGCGAGTTTTTCCATGTCTGCCTCGCGCATGCCGCGCGCGGTAGCCGCGGGCGTACCAATACGGATACCGCTGGGTCGTAGCGGTGGATTCGGGTCATCGGGAATAATCTGCTTATTGGTTGTAATAGATGCCTGATCCAAGAGCTCTTCTGCCACCCGACCATCTATGCCATAGCTGATTGAAGTATCAATAACCATCATGTGATTGTCTGTACCACCGGTGACAAGCGATGCTTGACGCTCTATGAAGCCGGCTGCCAACGCTTTGGCATTCAGCAGAACTTGTCGCGCGTAATCTTTAAATTCTTGACCTTGTGCGTTTAACAGTGTGGTCGCAATGCCGGCGACGGCATTCATATGCGGGCCACCTTGAAGTCCAGGAAAGACAGACTTATCAATCTTTTTGGCAAATTCTTTCTTACATAAAATCATGCCGCCACGAGGTCCCCTCAAACTCTTATGCGTTGTGGTTGTGACAACATCAAAACCAAAATCGAATGGGTTCTTCATTGCTCCACCGGCAACCAATCCGCCAAAGTGCGATGCGTCGGTCATGCTGATCGCGCCAACTTCTTCTGCGATTGAAACAAACGCGGCGTAATCCAGGTCGCGTGGATAAGACGTATAGCCTGCGAGGATCATCTTAGGTCGATACTTTAATGCATCTTCGCGTACCTTATCGAAATCGATTGAGCCGTCTACTGGATTTGTCACGTAGCGCTCAAAATTAAATATTTTGCCCATATGAGAAACCGGCGCACCGTGCGTCAAGTGGCCTCCGTGGGATAGGTCCATGGCAAGGATCGTATCGCCTGGCTCAAGCAAACCTAAATAAACCGCTTGATTCATCGCTGAACCTGACAGCGGCTGAACATTGGCGTGCTCGCATCGGAACACCTCCTTTGCTCTATCCCGGGCCAGTGTCTCAATCTGATCGGTGAATTCCTGACCACCATAATAGCGTCGGCCAGGGTAGCCTTCTGAGTACTTATTGGTAAACACACTACCGAGAGTCGCCAGTACTTCTGGGAACGTGTAATTTTCGGAAGGTATGAGTTCGATTCCCATACGCTGGCGATTCTCTTCGCCACTGAGCGCTGCGAACACGGCAGGATCATTTTGCTCTAAATATTCTAAATTTGTTGTCATGGGCTATCTTTCTCAGGTTAACTTGGTGAGCGCCCAGGCGAACGGCATTTTAGGTTTTACGTTCACACTTCCCGATGGTTAGGTCCACCTGTTACCGCGCTGAATCGCAGTATATCGCCAGTCATGTGAAGACGGGGATTCTAACGTCACACCTCCACAATTAAAACCGGCAATTTCTCATTTGGTACACTAATTCTATTCATATAGCATTTGCTTATCACTGCGTTTGCCTTTGCCGATATAAATCGTTGGACACACATGACCGCTGTGTTGTCTGGCGAGCTGAATGTGATCCGAATAAGGTAGACTCGTGTATGATTCAGGCATATATCGAACTAGCGATGAGGAGAGTAAGTCATGGGTGATATTGAACAGCAAGGTATACCAGATAACCTGAGCAGCACTGAGACTCAGGTCGATAATCAGGCCCAAGCGACGACAGACATAAAGACAAAGCGTAAATCGATGCCCGATAAACAGCGACTTAAGCAAGTCGCCGAATACCACGGCTTGAGACTCGTAGCTTATATGGCAATATTCGCCGCGTTAGACGCGTGGGTATTGGCATCCGATTTGTTGATTGCCAATGTGCTGAGCGTCATCGCGGCACTTATCGTCGCCAATTACCTCGCCGGGATCTTTCATGAGTGGGGTCATTTTTGTGGTGCAAGACTAGCCAAGTCTCGGTCGCCAATTGTACCTAAACCGAGCGGCACCTTTGTGTTCGGCTTCAATATGGAAAAAAATACATCAAAACAGTTCCTTGCAATGAGCCTCGGCGGACCTATTGCAAACTGGCTTCTGGTTGCTTTGATTTTCATCCTGATACCGATTGACAACGCAGGTCGTGCCGCCCTCTTTGCCATGGTATTCGGCAGAGCTGTCGGTGTCATTATTTTTGAAGGGCCGATCATCGCACGGACAATGAACGGTGGCTTGCCACAACAAGAACTCGACAACCAACTAGACAATGGATCACTAGACCGCAGTCAGGTCCTAGGCTACGTAACCGCAGCCGCGATTTGGTTACTTGCTGTCTAGCCCTTAACTTGATTGCTGCGACCCTTTTACACATCAATTAACAGCAAGGTGTTAATAGAGAATATGAAAATAAAAATTCACTATTGCGCACAGTGAAATTACAGGCCTGAAGCCGTCAGTTTGGCGGCTGAATTAGCAAATGATTTGGGAATTGAAGCCGAAATGCTGCCCGCAGGCGAAGGAATATTTGATGTCGTTCTAGACGGACAGACAATCTTTTCAAAATATAATGTACATCGCTTTCCAAACACCGGCGAAATTGCTGACCTCGTCCGAGCTATCGTAAACTGACCCGACGCCAATAGACTCAATCACCTCGGTACAAAATTATTTGTTACTAATACGCCTCTATGCAGTTAGAAAGGCAGATTACCAGGATCAATATTTCCGCCAGTAAGCACAATGCCTACTCTTTCATTATTGAATATCTCCGGGTAGCGAATAACAGTCGCCAACGTGACAGCGGCGGATGGTTCGACAACTTGTTTCAAGCGTGTCCATATCAACTTCATGGCATGCACGATCTCATCATCTGAGACCAATAAAATATCCGTCACATTGTCCTTAATGATTTCAAAATTTAGTTCCCCAAGGGTTGTTCTAAGCCCATCAGCTATGGTGTCAGGCGCATGACTTTTAACGCGAACGCCTGATTGAAAGGAGCGATACGCATCGTCCGCTAAGGCTGGCTCCGCGCCAAAAACCTGAACATTTTCGTATCGCGCTGCCACGACAGAAGTACCTGCTAAAAGACCTCCGCCGCCAACGGGCACAACTAGTCGCGTCAAATGTGACACTTGGATTATGAGCTCTATTGCAGTCGTGCCCTGACCAATGATGACATCTTCATGATCGTACGGAGGAATAGGCGTTGCAGCGTGCTCTTCAATAACCTGCGCCAGAGTCGCCTGCCTGCTCTCAAGCGTCGACTCACATTCGATGACAACACCGCCATAGGACGCGATCGCCGCCTTCTTTATTTCGTTAGCATTTTTAGGTACGACAATGTAAGCAGGGATACCGACGATCTTGGCGGCTCGAGCCAACGCCGCACCATGATTTCCAGACGAGTGTGTTGCAACACCGTTGATTCGCTCAGACTTGGTAAGATTCAGAACAGCGTTGGTCGCCCCTCTTGCTTTAAAGGCGCCAGCTTTCTGCAGATGTTCAGCTTTAAAAAACAGCGCTGCACCCGTCAGAGCATCAAGCGCGCTTGAGGTTAAAATCGGGGTGTAATTAATATGTGCAGATATTCTATTGCCCGCCTGCACGATGGCGTCATAATCAATTTTCATATCAGTCACATATCGCCTTTTTGCTAACGCCTACATTTACTTTAAGCGATAGCTGCTAAGCAAGTTTACTGATTCCTTCGTGGTTAACTAATGATCAGTAAATGAGTTTCTCTTAAGCGGGCTTCTTCTCGATCTTTGCCCAAGTATCTCGAAGCCCTACGATCTGGTTAAAAACCAAAGCATTTGGCTTTGAGTCATTGCGATCGATACAAAAATAACCTTCCCGCTCAAACTGAAAGCGCTCATCAACATTAGCTTGACCGAGACTCTCCTCCACATAACCTTGATGTATAACGAGTGAGGTTGGATTCATCAGGTCGTGATAATCCTCTTCCGATGCGTCAGGGAAATCGACGGTAAAGGTTGGTTCGTAGAGCCTAATCTCAGCGCTTTGTGCTTTCTCTGCCGAAACCCAATGAATTACGCCACGTACTTTTCGACCTTCCGGATTTTTACCCAAGGTATCCGGGTCGTAGGAACAACGTAGCTCAACGATATTGCCATCGGCATCTTTTATGGTTTCTTCAGCCTTGATGACATAACCATAACGTAGCCTGACTTCACCACCAGCAACCAGTCGCTTGTACTTACGATTAGCCTCTTCGCGGAAGTCTTCCTGATCAATGTAGATCTCTCGACTGAAATGTAGGGTTCTTTCACCTAAGGATTCATCTTTCGGATGATTCGGCACTGTGAGTTCTTCGATCTTATCTTCGGGATAATTTTCGATCACAATCTTAAGTGGCTTTAGTACACCCATGACTCTTGGCGATGAACTTTCAAGGTCGTCTCTGATACAGCTCTCGAGCATAGCCAGCTCAACATTGTTATCGCTTTTTGTGACACCAATACGACGACAAAAGTCTCGAATAGAATCCGCGGTATAACCTTTCCTTCGCAATCCGGCAATAGTTGGAAGTCTCGGGTCATCCCATCCATCAACTAGATTCTCTTCAACCAATTGTTTGAGCTTTCTTTTACTCATGACTGTGTACTGAAGGTTCAAACGCGAAAATTCAATTTGCTGGGGATGGCAATTCATCTTCAGCTGTTCTAAAACCCAATCATAGAGTGGCCGATGGTCTTCGAAGCTCAGATCGCACAGAGAGTGGGTAATGCCTTCGAGTGAATCAGATATACAGTGAGTGTAGTCATACAGCGGGTAGATGCACCATGCGTTGCCCGTTTGATGATGCTCGACGTGACGGATTCGATAAATGGCAGGGTCTCGCATGTTAATGTTCGGAGACGCTAGATCGATTTTAAGTCTCAGTACATGCGTGCCGTCAGCAAACTCTCCTGCTCTCATCCGCCTAAAAAAATCGAGATTTTCTTCTATCGATCGGTTTCGGTATTCACTCGCCGTGCCTGGGCTTGTCAATGTGCCCCGCATCTCTCTCATTTCCTCTGCTGTGCTTGAGTCAACGTAGGCTTTATCTTCTTGTATCAACTGCTCCGCAAACTGATAAAGCTGTTCAAAATAGTCAGAAGCATTACGAATTTCATGCCACTGAAAACCTAGCCAAGAAATATCTTCTTTCATAGCATCAATGAAACGAGTGTCTTCTTTGATCGGGTTCGTATCGTCGAACCTCAAGTACGTCTTACCCGAGAATTCCTTTGCGACACCAAAACTCAGGCAAATTGCTTTGGCATGGCCGATATGCAAAAAACCGTTCGGCTCAGGTGGAAATCGAGTTACAACCTGCCCACCGTTCTTGCCGTCGCCGACATCTTTTTCGATGATATTGCGAATAAAATTCGGTGGGTACTTTTCTATCTCATCTGACATTTTGTATACGCTGCCTTTCGACATGTTCCTATGATGTTCTTATAATTTTCCTATCAACCTAGGATTGGCTGGTAGATCGACTAAACGTTCTTTGCATTTTATTGTTTTGTTGCTCGGCGAAACTGACTTACTAACAAAAGACACTCGCTAAAACAGCATGGCCATGGCACAAGTGATGCTAACCATGATGAACAAAATCCATTTTAGCACCGTCTGCGACACACTAATGGCAAACCTAACACTCAGTGCTGCACCGATCATCGAGCCAACGGCTAATACCAAGCCTGGAATCCAGCTGACTTGGCCCATAAACACAAAAACGGCCAAAGCCAAACCACTGAACACTGCTGTGGCAACCGTTTTCAGCGCATTTGCGCGAACGAGATCATACCTCAAACCTCCCGCCAGAGCTGCCAACAAAATAAATCCAACGCCAGCCTGAATGAAGCCACCGTAGACACCCGCGAGAAAAAGTCCTGCGACGGCACTGGGTTTGTCACGTAATTTATGCGCCTGGGTACCTTGCGGAGGCGCAACCATATCAGGCTTAACCAACATCACGAGCGCCATCACCACCATTGTGACTAGCAATACAGGCTTTAAAAATGTGACGGGAAGCACGCTGGCAGCAACTGCGCCTACAATAGCGCCCACTAAGGTTGGCACCAGCATTGGTAATATTGCTGTGGACTCAAGCTTGTTCTCTTTGTCGAAACCACGCATTGCTGTCAGAGACTGAAACAACACGCCTACCCGATTAGTACCATTGGCAATATCGGCGGGCATCCCCATCATCATCATCACCGGCAACGTTAACATCGAGCCACCACCGGCCAACGTATTAATGAAGCCCGCAGCGATTCCAGTGAGCCCCAGCAAGCCAAGAAGCAAATATGAGAATTCAAATGCCACTATCTGAACCTAAAGTCGAAAAAGCGCATACTAGGCACTTCGCTCCATAAGTCAAACCCTAGACGGCCAAACTGCTATTAGAAGTGCACTTGCGCCTTTTCCCCCGGCATCACCTCTTTGCGTTGGGCTAAAGGCTCGATTACCTGCACGCCCGTCGCTTTAGAACGAAAAAACGAATCAATTTCGAACTAAATTTGCCTGATTAATAGAAAGTGCTTGCAGAACCGCTGCAGGCCGCTATTATTGCTGGCATGAATTTAACCCTACAAAAACGACCCATAGCGCTAGCAGGCGAGGCCTCGAGAGGTTCTTTCTGGTTTGGCTTCTATTATTTCGTTGAGAAATAGGTCGCTTTTGTGAAAATTAGGCGGTCATGACCGCCTAAAAGGAAACCCCGATAGGCGATCGTCTAACGGGGTTTTTTTTTGAACTAATTTTTATCGAAGTCAACTCGGAACCCAAATGATGACAACAATTAAAGTGGATGATGTAAACGTGTTAAGTGAAGAAACATTGGTGACACCCGATCAACTTAAGCAGCAAGTGCCTGTTTCAGTAAAAGGACTCGCTACGGTCTCGAATGCTCGGCTAACAATCAAGAATATTATTGATCGTTCAGATCCAAGAATGTTTATGGTCGTTGGACCCTGCTCCATTCACGACATTGATGCTGCTCTGGATTATGCCAAAAGGCTGAAGGCGCTTGCCGAAGAAGTATCAGACACTTTGTTCCTTGTTATGCGTGTTTACTTTGAGAAGCCCCGCACTACAGTCGGTTGGAAAGGTTTTATTAATGATCCGCACCTAAATGATTCGTTTAACATATCCGAAGGTCTTCATCTCGGTCGAAAGCTGCTTGTAGACCTTGCTGAAATGGACGTACCGACATCTACTGAGGCGTTGGATCCGATTTCACCTCAATTTCTTCAAGATATGATCAGTTGGAGTGCCATTGGCGCAAGAACAACGGAATCACAAACACACAGAGAAATGGCAAGCGGTTTGTCCTCATCTGTTGGTTTCAAAAATGGCACTGATGGTGGCTTGGGTGTTGCTATAAACGCGCTCCAATCAGTATCTGCCCCTCACCGCTTTCTGGGGATTAATCATCAAGGTGAAGTATCAGTAATTCATACGCGAGGAAACCAACACGCACATATCGTGCTGCGTGGCGGCGGTGGAACAACTAACTATGATAGTGACAGTGTCGCGACGTGTGAGAAGCAGTTACTTGGCGCAGGTATACCTGCAAATATCATGATTGATTGCAGTCATGCCAACTCAGAGAAAGATCACAATCGTCAAACCAAAGTACTGGATGAAGTTGCCAAGCAAATAGATGATGGTAATCGGTCAATTATAGGTTTGATGATCGAGAGTAATATCAATGCTGGTAACCAGAAGATCCTAGAAAATCAGGATGACATGGCCTACGGTGTTTCTGTGACCGATGCTTGTGTCGATTGGGAAACAACCGAAAAGATGATTCGAGACTTCCGACTCAATGTAAAAACGAAGCTGTCTGAACGCAAAGCATTAACCGCTGATGAGTTGCTGGGTAAAACAGCTTAACGACGATTATTTAGCACCTTTACGGTTTTTGTATAAGGTGCTGCCTAAGCGAGAGCGATTGTATCGACCATAAAAAAAGCCTGCTGAGATAGCAGGCTTTTTTATTACTCATTCATAACCCCATTCCTAGCAACATTCATAGCACCGTTCATAGAACCGACGCATAGCTGTGCCACGCAGCACTAGCAGAGACTAAGAGCGATTCTATTTGTAGAATGCATTATCCGTTACGGTATGGTCGGTCACATCTTTCACTGCGGTTAACTGCGGTAGCTGCTCGAGCAGTGTCTTTTCAACACCGTCTTTCAACGTCATATCTACCATCCCGCAACCCTGACAACCACCGCCAAATTGTAAAATAGCGACTTCGTCATCAATAACCTCAACTAGGTTGACCATGCCACCATGTGAGGCCAAACCTGGGTTTATCTGGCTATGCAGCACGTAGTTAATCCGATCTTCGATCGGGCTATCGTCAGAGACCTGCGGAACCTTTGAGTTGGGCGCTTTAATCGTAAGTTGTCCGCCCATTCTATCTTCAGCAAAATCAACCAAGGCACCTTCTAGGAAAGGCATACTTCGCTCATCCAAATACCCTGTGAAACCGGTATATTCTACTTTGAGGTCAGCTTCCTGCTCTTCTCCTGGTTTACAGTAGGCAATACACGTTTCCGCCATAGGCGTGCCAGGATCAGAGATAAAGATACGGATACCAATATCATCAGCGTCCTGCTTAGACAGTAACTCGACGAAATAAGCTTGTGCTTGTTCGGTTATATCGACCATCGATTTTCTCTTATAGTGAAATGCGCACATCACGAATAACGATTCGGCGCTAATTGTCGTGCAGTTTACTGAATCAGGCCACACCATCCAAGTCTAATTATCATCTATAAGTCCTTGCTATAGCAGGGGTTTATCACGCAAATTGATCATGAAGATCATTCATCTTGGCTGGGCAAGATCTTCCAAACGTCGCGCCCCGTAAGCTGATAAACTGCGCGGCTCCTAGCTTACAAGACAATTTAAATGAATCGTTCTAAGAATTTTGATCTCATCGAGAAACTACTATCGCAACGAATTTTAGTGATGGATGGCGCGATGGGTACGATGATCCAAGACCTGAAACTCGAAGAAAACGATTTCAGAGGCGAACGCTTTGCCGATCATAAGCAAGACCTGAAGGGTAATAACGAGATTCTCGCTTTGACCCAGCCCAATGCGATACGAAAAATCCATAGTGAATACCTGCAACGCGGCGCTGACATTATTGAAACGAACACTTTTACAGCAAATCGTGTCTCCCAGGCAGATTACGCCATGGAGAGTCTGTCATATGAAATTAACGTCGCCGCTTCACGACTCGCCAGAGAGGCAGCAGATGAACAAAGTACAAACGATAAACCAAGGTTCGTCGCCGGTGCGATTGGACCAACCACAAGAGCCGCAAGCCTCTCCCCCGATGTTAACGACCCCGGCTTTCGTAGCATCACCTTCGATGAACTAGTAGACGATTACTCGGAAGCGATTCGCGGACTCATTGACGGCGGCTCGGACATCATTCTGATTGAAACAATATTCGATGTCCTTAATGCAAAAGCAGCTATCTACGCCGCGCTGTCGGTATTCGAGGAACTTGATACACAATACCCGATCATGATTTCAGGCACGATTACTGACGCCAGCGGACGACTATTGTCAGGCCAGACAGTCGAAGCGTTTTGGGCATCAATTCGACATGCAAAACCGATTTCTGTTGGCTTCAACTGCGCATTAGGCGCTGATGAGCTTAGACCCTACATTGAAAATATCGCGAGAATATCAGACTGCTACATTAGCGCTTACCCAAATCGCGGTTTACCGAATGAGTTTGGTGAATACGATGAAACTGTCCCAGAGATGGTCCGCGCAATGAGAGATTATGCGGAGTCTGGCCTCGTCAATATTATTGGCGGTTGTTGCGGTACAACACCTTCGCATATTGAAGCCTTCGCTGATTTGGCGACAAAGGTGGCACCACGCCAACCGGTTTCAGCCTCTACAGATACCCTTTTTAGTGGCTTGGAACCCTTCAATATTAACGACGAGTCTCTGTTCGTGAATGTCGGCGAGCGCACGAATGTTACTGGCTCTGCAAAATTTGCGCGACTCATACGCGAAGAAAGTTATGAAGAGGCTTTAGATGTCGCTCTACAACAGGTAAACAACGGTGCGCAGGTCATCGATATCAACATGGATGAAGGCATGTTGGATTCGAAGGCCGCGATGATTCATTTTCTGAACCTGATTGCGTCTGAACCCGATATTAGCCGGGTACCGATCATGGTAGATTCCTCTAAATGGGAAATTATTGAAGCTGGTTTGAAATGTCTACAGGGCAAGTCAATCGTCAATTCAATTAGTTTAAAAGCCGGCAAGGAAGAATTCGTCGAACAGGCCCGTATCTGTATGAAACACGGTGCTGCCGTTGTTGTCATGGCATTTGACGAAGATGGTCAAGCCGATAGTCTTGCGCGTAAGAAAGAAATCTGCAAAAAGTCTTACGATATTCTAGTCAACGAAATCGGCTTCCCACCTCAAGACATTATCTTTGACCCCAACGTTTTCGCCGTTGCGACAGGTATTGAAGAGCACAATTTATATGGCAAGGACTTTATTGAAGCCTGTAAGTATATAAAGAGCGAGCTGCCCCACGCCAAAATATCAGGCGGGATTAGTAATGTCAGTTTCTCCTTTCGCGGAAATAATCAAATGCGTGAAGCAATTCATGCTGTATTTCTCTACCACGCGATTCGCGCAGGTTTGACCATGGGCATCGTCAACGCGGGCCAACTCGTGATATATGAAGACATCCCGATTGAATTGCGCGACAAGATCGAAGATGTCATTTTAAACCGGTCAGATGAAGCAACAGAAGCACTCATTGAGATCGCCGATCGTTACTCCGGTCGAGGTTCGGCGGCTAAAACTGCTGATTTAACCTGGAGAGAGGCACCCGTTTCTGAACGGTTGGCCCACGCACTCGTAAAAGGCATCAACACCTACATTGTTGAAGATACCGAGGAAGCTAGGCTTACCGTAGATCGACCTATCGAAGTGATCGAAGGGCCTTTAATGGATGGCATGAACCGTGTCGGCGACCTATTTGGCGCCGGTAAAATGTTCTTGCCTCAAGTCGTAAAAAGCGCACGCGTAATGAAGCAGGCTGTCTCACATCTGGTCCCTTTTATTGACGCGGCAAAAGACAGCAAAAACAATTCGAAAGGCAAGATACTACTCGCCACAGTTAAAGGCGACGTACATGATATCGGTAAGAATATTGTCGGTGTCGTTCTTCAATGTAATAACTATGACGTTATCGATTTGGGTGTCATGGTGCCTGCAGATAAAATTCTCAAAACTGCCATTGAAGAGAATGTCGATATCATTGGTCTCAGTGGTCTTATTACGCCTTCTCTCGATGAGATGGTCTATGTCGCCAGCGAACTTCAACGTCAGGGCTTCGATAAACCGCTGTTAATTGGCGGCGCAACGACTTCTAAAGCGCATACATCCGTAAAAATTGAACCTTGCTATCAGGGCGAGTCAACCGTGTACGTACCCGATGCCTCTAGAGCTGTTGGCGTTGCCACAAAACTGATGAGCCCCGAACTGAAACCTGCTTTCACCGCAGACCTGCGCGTAGAGTACGAAAAAATACGTATCCGAAATAAAAATCGAAAGCCTAAGGGCAATCTGTTGAGCTATGCAGACGCGGTCGAAAATAAATCCGTCATTGAATGGGAAGGTTATACCCCGCCCACACCCTCATTTTTAGGTACGAGGGTGTTTGACAACTACCCGATCGAAGAGTTGGTCGACTATATTGATTGGACACCTTTCTTCATCACTTGGGAACTCGCCGGTAAATACCCTAAGATTCTAGAAGATGACGTGGTCGGAGAAGCAGCGACGAGTTTATTCAATGATGCTCAGGAAATGCTCAAGCATATGATCGACAACGATCTAATCAAGGCCAATGCAATCATAGGCTTTTGGCCAGCTAACTCGACCGACAACGACGACATCCTTCTTTATGAAGACGATGATCGCAATACCGTGGTTGACAAACTTCATCATATTAGACAGCAAATGGACAAGCCTAACGACCAAGCTAACTTCTGTATCTCGGACTATGTGGCGCCGGTCGAAACGCGGCTGCAGGATTATGTTGGCGGCTTTGTCGTCAGTGCAGGCCATGGCGTTGAGGCTCTAGCCGCGCATTATGAAGCCGATAACGATGATTACAACGCAATTTTGGTTAAGGCGATCGCAGACAGATTAGCGGAAGCATTGGCTGAACGAATGCATGAACGGGTCCGCAGGGAATTCTGGGGATATGCAGCAGAAGAACATTATTCGAACCCTGAATTAATCAAAGAGACTTATCAAGGTATTCGACCTGCGCCGGGTTACCCCGCCTGCCCCGATCACACAGAGAAAGGTACGTTATTTAGGCTACTTGATGCGACGCAGAAAATCAGCGTCGATATTACTGAGAGCTATGCAATGACGCCCGCTGCTGCTGTCAGTGGATTCTATTTTTCCCATCCAGATTCACGATATTTCGGAATCGGTAAAATTGATAAAGACCAAGTCGAGAGTTATGCGGAGCGAAAAGGAATGACGTTAGAAACCGCAGAGCGCTGGCTTATGCCGGTATTAACTTACAAATAGTGGTACCTGGGTTAACAAATTTGGCAGCTAGTGTTGATGTCCATTAGCCCGCTTTGGCCGAACCTGTTATGGGTCTGTTTACGATCAATTCATTTGTAGACTTGTTCAGAGCGACCGTGCGCGGAGCCATTTGTAACCCAAGCGGAAAAGTTCGAGCAGCATGCTGAACTGCTGTGTTCTCGCACCGCGTGATAGCGATCTGTTTTACCGACATGCGATAGTGTTACGTGGTCTCTGAATTTTCCAAATCAGTTTTTCTAATCGCATTGATCAAGCTGATCGATTGGATCTAGCCCGCCTGTTTTGAGTCGATTAATGATGGCAGTTGAAAGACTACCCTATGCTACAATTATTTATAACGTTACAGGATAGGCCGTTAAAGGCATCAACAAACTGTGCCGCCACAATCAAAAATATAACAGGGTAAATTCAAGAGGATAACGATGACTCCCTCAGCAGACTCAGACAAGGCTTCAAAAGAACCACCCGAGCAACAGCAGCAACAACAGCAAACCCTAGCTGCCTCCAATAGTAAGGGATCATCGCCATCAATGTGGCAACTCGTCATCAGCGTATTTGGCGCAGCTTTCGGTGTCCAGACAGAAGCCACGCGACAACGGGACTTTAATTCAAGCAGCCCGCTACCCTACATCATCGCTGGCCTCATATTTACTGTATTATTTGTGTTAACGATCATCGGCGTGGTGTCGCTAGTATTAGCATGACACCATTGGTCAAAGATCGAAAAACGCTACTATTTATTCTCGCCGCTGCCAGCCCGATTGCATTCGCAACCTGGCAAACGCTGTTAAACAATTTCAGTATTGAAGTCGCAAACTTCAGTGGTCAAGAAATAGGATACCTGCAGAGTTTAAGAGAAATTCCGGGCTTTTTAGCTTTCACCGTGATCTATGTGCTTTTGGTTATACGCCAGCAGAACCTCGCTGTTTTATCGTTGCTCCTGCTCGGTTTAGGCACTGCATTGACCGGTTTCTTTCCCACCGTTGTCGGCCTCTATATAACCACCGTCATTATGTCCGTCGGTTTCCATTATCTTGAAACCATGCAGTCATCCTTAAGCCTACAATGGTTAGAAAAGAGCGAAGCACCGACCGTTATGGGCCAACTCATTAGTGTGCGCTCAATGGCCACACTGACCTGTCTTGGTGGCTTGTATATAGCGTTGCAGTTTGTTGAGTTGAACTACACCTATATCTATTCGGCCGCAGGCTTTTTGACCGTCGCTGTTGCCTTGTTCTGCTGGATGGCGATTCCACACTTTAAGGATGATGTCGTACAAAAAAACGCATTGTTTCTACGAAAACGCTACTGGTTATACTATTTGTTGACTTTTATGGCAGGCGCCAGACGTCAAATCTTTACCGTTTTTGCTGGTTTTTTACTGGTCGAGAAGTTTGGTTTCCCGCTTGAGAGCATGGTTTTGCTTGTACTCGCCAACGCCGCTATCAACATCTATGTAGCACCTAAAATAGGCAAACTGATTAGTTTCATTGGTGAACGTCGGGCGCTGACATTAGAGTATTGTGGGCTGATTGGCATCTTCTTAAGTTACGCCGTGGTCGACAATGTTGTCATCGCAATTGTGCTCTACATTCTTGATCACATCTTCTTTTCAATGGCTATCGCGATCAAAACGTATTTCCAGAAAATAGCTGACCCCGCTGATATCTCTGCCACGGCGGGCATCAGTTTCACAATTAATCATATTGCCGCAGTCGTATTACCGGCAATGCTTGGTTTGGTATGGATAGTCGATCACAGAGCGGTATTCGTTATCGGCGCAGTCATCGCTGTCGGTTCATTGATTTTATCGCAATTCATTCCGACGGCACCGACACAGGGAAATGAAATTCGTTGGCCAATGGGTGAAACCCAAGCGGAGAACAACTGATCGATGACCTATTGTCCATCGATCCGTTGGGCTGATTACGGTAGTTGATACAAGGTACTGGCTAGAAGGTTCTAACTAAAAGGTTTTAACTAGAAGCTACTAATTAGAAAGTTCTAACTAAAGGTACTGACTGTGAAGGGCTTACTGGCTTGACACCCAATATATCACTACGGCTACACTGATTACGATTAAGGCAAGTGCACAAATCACATCCAGTTTACTGTCACCACTTTCTGCAACAGACTCTTCACTTTCTTGGCTTTCATAGCTCATTGTTTACTACTCTCTATAAGGGTTTTGGGAATATCTATTGGTGCAATATTTCAAACATTATGCTGGTAAGGCGATTTAAGTGCCGATCTCTACTGACGCCTAGATTCACATAAAGCACTAGGTTTACAGAGACCCAAACAATCAACTCCCTTCAGGCAAAATACAGTAACAAAATCAAACAAAATTATACGTTTGTGATCTAACCGATGCTACATCTGACAGGGTAATCTTTCTCTGCTACTATGTCGCGCTTCTTAGATCGCAGCATTGCAATACCGCACTCTAAGCACACGGCACATAGTTGGAAAGCCTCTGCCTAACATTCTATTCGATATAGTTTGGGATTCTAAACTTATAGGAAAAGGTTCATATCGAGATACATCGGATACTGGTACTTTAGGCTTTCATTTTTGGGGTACGGCGTAATAGGCGTACCCGAACCACTCACTACAGAAAACGTTTAACATGTATATATACGACAATTACGACCAGAAGATGGTCGATGAACGGGTTGAGCAATACAGAGATCAGACCCAGCGTTTCCTCTCGGGCGACTTGCCTGCCGAAGAGTTTCAGCATTTGAGGCTTAGAAACGGTCTGTACATCCAACGCTTGGCACCCATGCTACGCGTCAATGTCCCCTACGGCATGTTGTCTTCCAAGCAGTTAAGGAAGTTGGCTCACGTCGCGCGATATTTCGACAAAGGCTACGGACACTTCACCACTCGGCAGAATATGCAATATAACTGGCCGAAACTTGAAGAAGTGCCTGACATTCTCGCTGAATTAGCGTCGGTTGAAATGCACGCAATTCAAAGCAGTGGCAACTGTATTCGTAACACAACCAGCGACCAGTATGCAGGTGTTGCGGTTGATGAAATCGAAGATAGTCGAGCTTACGCAGAGTTAATTCGTCAATGGTCGACTTTCCACCCAGAGTTCAACTGGTTGCCCAGAAAATTCAAAATTGCTGTCACCGGCTCCAGAGAAGACAGAGCTGCGGTCCAGGTTCACGATATCGGTGTTCGATTAGTCGAGAAGGACGGCAAGGTAGGCCTGCAAATTCTTGCCGGTGGTGGTTTAGGTAGAACACCGGTTCTCGGCTCTGTCATCAAAGAGTATCTCGAAAAAGAGCATATGCTGACGTATATCGAAGCGATTCTGCGCGTATACAACCGCTATGGCCGAAGGGATAACAAATATAAAGCAAGAATCAAGATCCTTGTCCGCGCCATGACCGCTGAAGTCTTCGCAGAAAAAGTCGAACAAGAATGGTTATCGATCAAAGATGGTCCGGGCACATTAACGGAAGCTGAAATAGCGCGTGCCAAATCCTTTTTCACCCGCCCTGCCTATAAGGCTTTACCTGAAGAGTCAGAAGAATTAACTGCCGCGTTAAAGGCGAACCTTGCCTTTAACGCTTGGATGACACGTAACGTGAAGTCGCATCAAGAGACTGGCTATGCGATTGTGAACTTGGCATTGAAGGAAACAGGCGTCGCACCCGGCGACGTTACGGATGAACAAATGGATGTCATCGCAGATCTTGCCGACACCTATAGTTTCGGTGAGCTAAGGGTTACCCACGAACAGAATGTAACCTTGGCGGATGTGGAACAGGCAAACTTGTTTAGTTTGTGGGAAAAGCTTTGTGAACACGGCCTGGCATCACCTAATTTAGGTCTGTTAACCGATATTATCTGCTGTCCAGGCGGCGATTATTGTTCCCTGGCTAACGCCAAATCACTTCCCGTTGCCGATGCCATTCAACGCAAGTTTGACGACCTCGATTACCTGCACGATCTTGGCGACCTAGATGTCAATATATCCGGTTGTATGAATGCCTGTGGTCATCACCATGTTGGCAACATAGGCATTCTCGGTGTCGACAAAAAAGGCCAAGAATTCTATCAAGTTTCCATTGGCGGCAGTGCCTCAGCCACCTCAAGTCTTGCTAAAATACTAGGACCTTCTTTCGCTCAGGCTGAAATCCCTGAGGTAGTAGGGAAATTGGTCGATGTTTATGTCAACAATCGTGTTGAGGAAGAGCGCTTTATCGATACCTATAATCGAATCGGTATAGCACCCTTTAAAAGTAGTGTCTACGCGGAGAAAGCCTAAGCCATGACAAGTATCATCAAGGACAAGGCAATCATTGATAGCCCATACACAATTCAATCTGTTGACGATGCTGACGTATCCGTTGCCAATGTGATACTGCCCATTAGAGTGTATGTTGAGAACGAATCTGCACTTACTGATCGCTCAGATGTTGGCGTATGGTTAAGTGCTGATGACGAAGTTGAACAACTCACTGGCAAACTTGATCAGCTTGCGTTGGTCGCGTTGGATTTCCCCAGCTTTGGGGATGGCAGAGCCTATTCCAACGCTAATATTCTTAGACGCAAGTTGGGCTATACAGGCGAAGTTCGCGCCATTGGTGATGTACGCCGAGATCAACTTGAACAAATGTTGCGTTGTGGTTTTGACGCGTTCCAACTCGCTGATGGTCAGGATATTGCATCCTGTGTCGCGAATATGAAAACCTTTTCCTTTAACTATCAAACGTCTATTGATCGACCTGAACCACTGTTTCGCAGTAGATAAAAATTATCGGCTTCGGTCAGGTCAATGTTTGAAGGGTATTAGGCGCTTGCTCACTGCTCGGCTATTTCTGACGTCGATAGGCGCAATTGCAAGCGTTTGCTTCGGTCGGAAATTCGAGCTACAGATTAAGCCTCCAATACCTTAGTATTCAGTCATGGAAAACGATCTACTCTTTTCATTCTTTTTGATATTCACCTCGGCAGCGGTGCTTGCAACCGTTGCCCTGTTCACTCGACAACCTTTAATCGTCGCCTATATCGCTATTGGCGTAATTCTTGGCCCATCAGGAACATCGTTAATATCCGATCCAACACTTATAGCCAGTGTCGCTAAGATCGGCATTATCTTTCTGCTATTCCTGCTTGGACTTGACATGCAGCCACGCAAGCTTATTAACCTGCTACGGGAAGCACTTCTAGTCGGCATTGTTAGTTCGTTAGCTTTTTTCTCAATCGGATTTTGCGTAGGTTATTTGTTTGAGTTTAGCTGGATCGAGTGCATCATTATCGGTGCAGCAATGATGTTCTCAAGCACGATTATTGGCATTAAACTTCTACCAACAACGGTTTTGCATCATAGGCATACGGGCGAGTTGGTTGTCAGCTTGTTACTCATTCAGGATTTGGTCGCTATTATTGTTTTGCTCGTTTTGACGGGCGGGTTGTTTAATGCAGAGAGTTCTTCAAAAATAGTCTACGTGCTGCTTGCACTGCCCATGCTTATTTTAGGAGCATGGTTATTCGTCAAATTTGTGTTGCTAAAGCTGTTGGCTAAATTCGACGCCTTCCATGAATATATCTTCTTAATCGCCATTGGTTGGTGCTTAGGCTTGGCGGAACTTGCAACGCTGATGGGTCTGTCCCATGAAATCGGTGCGTTTGTTGCCGGTGTAACGATAGCGACGAGTCCCATTGCGTTGTATATCGCGAATCATCTCAAACCTTTGCGCGACTTCTTTCTTGTCTTATTTTTCTTCTCGCTAGGTGCAAGATTCAACATTGAACTGCTGTCTCATGTCATCATCCCTGCAACTGTCATGGCCACTGTCATACTTGCAGCGAAACCGGTGGTGTTTCGATTATTACTGTTTCGTGTCAGCCAGACGACAGAGAAAAGTTGGGAGATTGGCTTTCGATTGGGACAGATTAGTGAATTCTCGTTACTCATCGCTTTTATCGCGAGCGCACAAAACTTGATCGGCGATAATGCCTCGCATCTTATTCAAGCGACGGCAATTATCACCTTTCTGCTATCGTCCTACATTGTTGTCTTTAACTACCCCACGCCCATTGCCGTTTCCGACAAATTAAGGCGTGACTAAATAGCTAACCTGGGCGCAACAATCTGCGAACAATGCCTGTTTATTAATGCGTTACCAACGTTCTGCCTGACACTTGGCCTGCGAATATCGCTACAATTACCTTAGAAAGATCAGCCAAGCCAACCTCCTGCGTCGCAGTATCTAAGCCGGAAAGCTTCCATTCATTGGCTAGCTTGCCCCATATTCTATTTTTGTATTCGATAGGAATCTGAACCGAATCTATTCCCAGGATATTCACACCCCTTAGAATAAAAGGCATTACCGTTGTCGTAAATGCAGGCGATGCGACCAACCCACAGATCGCCACACTACCTAACGGCTGTAGGCCTTTGATAACGTTTGATAGAATTTCACCACCGACACAATCAATCGAGTGTGCCCACTTGGGAGCAACCATAGGACGCTTATCCACTTCCAATAGTTCATCTCGTGTGATGACCGTTGTTGCGCCAAGAGACTTCAGGTAGTCAGTTTTGTCGGCCTTGCCGGAACTTGCGATCACTTCGTAGCCTTGCTTTGCAAGCAACATAACCGCAATAGAACCGACACCACCCGTGGCGCCAGTGACTAACACAGGTCCGTCAGAAGGTTTTCCGCCCATTGCTTCAATCTTATCAAGGCATAACGCAGCGGTGAACCCCGCGGTGCCTATGACCATACTCTCGCGAGTACTAAGCCCTTTGGGTAGCGCAGTCACCCAACCGGCTGGAACTCGAATATACTCACCAAAACCGCCCGGCGTATTCATGCCAAGGTCAAATCCAATACAAATAACCTCATCGCCAGCTTTAAACGCCGGGTCGCTCGATTCAACAACTTGACCAGCAGCATCAATACCCGGCGTATGCGGAAAATTTCGGGTTACGCCTGGGTTACCTGTCGCTGATAAAGCGTCTTTATAATTAACTGATGAATAGGCAACCTTTATCAACACATCGCCCTCAGGCAAATCATCAGTGGAACGTGTGATTACGCTATTAATCATTGAGTCTTCGGTTTTTTCAACCCAGAAAGCTTTGAAATCTGTCATTTGGTTTCTCTTTTTGCTAAACGTGTTTGAATAATATTTTCAGGTGTGTAATTTTTTCGACGCTCGGTAAAACCGTCGTTCTGAACCTCAATCATCGTCAACTATCGTCAACTATCGTTTTCAATGACACTGCAGCCACTGGTCAATCTCAGAATGTATAAGGTCCCGGATGACTAATATCTTCCTTCATCTTCATCTTCTTTAACAGGCCCGTAAACCTGTCCATAATTTTGTCGACCCGGTTTATATCTTTGACATACTTCACTCGATATACATCCGCTTGCTCGCACTTTTCAGAGATATATTCGTCACTCGTCTGCAAGGCATCAACTAATTTTTGTTCTAATGCGCGTTTGCCATACCACGCTTCCCCGGTGGCAACTTTATCTGTATCAACAACTGGCCTATTCTCACCAACAAAATCTTTAAATAGCGTATGCACCTCTTCGAGCTCTTCGATGAACTTTTGCCGACCTTTGTCAGTATTTTCGCCAAACATCGTCATTGTTCGCTTGTATTCGCCCGCTGTTAGAATCTCCACATCAATGTCTTTGTTCTTCAAGAGCCGATGAATATTAGGTATCTGGGCAACGACGCCAATTGAACCAAGAATAGCGAACGGTGCTGCAATTAATTTATTGGCAATACACGCCATCATATAACCACCACTGGCAGCGACCTTGTCCACTGCAACCGTTAAAGGCACCTGTTTATCAACAATTCTGCGTAGCTGACTGGCTGCCAAGCCATAACTGTGGACAACACCGCCAGGACTCTCAAGTCGCACGACAACTTCGTCAACCTGCTCGGCGACAGATAAAATAGCCGTGACCTCTTCACGAAGTTGATCTACGGCACTAGCTTGAACGTCACCGTCGAAATCGATGACATAAACTCTTTGCTTTCGTGGTGCTGGCGCCGCTGTCGAAGTAGCGTCTGCTGTTGATGCGGCCGCGGCTATTTTCGCATCCTTCTTTTGCTGTTTTGATTCTTCCTTATGGCGCTTTTTCTCAGCTTTGTTTTCGAGTTTTAAACTTTCTGGGTCCATCACCATTTGCTTAAGGGTTCGAGTAATGTTCTCGAAATTGTCGTTTAGGCTGTGGACTTCGATATGACCGCTGCTCGTTTGCCGACCACGTTGACTCATTCCAAAAAGAAAAGCGGCGGCAACTAGAACGGCAACCAAAAAGGTCAACGTTTTAGCGAGAAAAAGACCATATTCTGCTAAAAACTCCACATTCATTTCCTGATATTTTAAAAGGCGCTTATGCTACCACAAATGCTCGGTATCAAAGCTCTGATTAAGATATGCATGCGTCCAAATCTAGGTTCAGATTGCCGCTTTAATGGGTGGACGTGATAAACTTTCGACGAATCAATCGCAATCAAAATAAGAATTAGCACCATGGGTTTAACCGAAGTTCTGAAACGGCAAAAAAGAGAGTTCAAACCGCACTTCCAACCAGGTTTCCTGCAACGAGACACCTGCGTCTTTCAGTTCCGATTTAAGGAGGACAGTCCCTTTTATCTCGACATTGTTGGTGAAGATTTTGACTTTCACGCTGGGGTTCACGAAAACGCCACAATCACCCTCGATATTAGCGATCACGAGACGTGTTGGGGATTACTCGATGGGCGAATTGATGGCATGAAAGCATTTATGGAGGGAGACTTTCGAGCCGATGGAAATATCGTTTTAAGTCAATTGCTACTGTATCTGTTTAAGAGCAATAACCCGACCATCGCCTACGAGGTGCAATACTAAAAGTCGAACGGCGCCCTATCTAATTGACGTCAATCACCGGCGAATAGCCGACGTTGGTAGGCGCTGCTAGCGACTGTTTCGGGCCGTATTATTTGCCTGTGCAGCCCCTTTTTACGACCAGCAAATCACTTGATTGGAATCTTTTGGCCCGACCCTCTATACCGAGTTAATATGACCTACCGGAATTAGCCTTAGCCGTTACCCGCAACGGCATTGCCGCTTTCTCATATCGACGCGCAGCAGGCATGGCATTTTAGCGAACCCTCCCCCTGCTCCATAGACACAATCCTTTACTCTACATTAGCATCCCTCGAATCGACTGCTGCGCGATTTAAATTTATTGTTCGACAACCCTGATCGGGTCTTATTCGGTTGCTCTTGCCACTAAAGGAACGCCAATACAGGCACGATGCAGGACGCTATATTGGCACTTAGGTTGACCGCAATGTAACGTTCTATGCGGGGAGTCCTTAGACACCTATACGGGAGCCAAACAGCGAGTCCTTATCTTCTATTGATCTTACTCCACGCAATTGCGATCCTGCGTAAACAAAGCTTGGTTGAGAAATGATGTGAACGAATCGAAATATTATGGGCAATGGGTATCTGCGAGCCAAAACACCTTGGACAACCCCCGTGCATTAGCAATTCAAACCGGAAAAATATCCCCTAATCCAGCCTTCGTCTTCATTGCTGGATACCAGGCTGCCATAAGAGCAACGTTTGCTGAACTCAAACAAGGTGGCTGGATTGCTTATGCTGCTTCCGAGGACAGATCGAGCGAGTCGCCGAAGCCTGGGGTCACTCATCGTGACGGCTGTCTATTTGGCTTCAAAACATGGGTCGCTGCATCGAAACAAATAAACACACTGGTGGTAAAAGTCGGCAGAGGACCTGAGGCGTTTTACGCCCAATTAAATAATCTGTTAGCAAGCCCCAACGAGGACGATTTAGACAAAAGACCCGAAGGTCTGACCATAACGACTAAAACTGATCCGCGTTTTCTACCCGACATAAGCCAAGGCATCGTAGAGTTTGATCAGACCCCCTTTAAAATGATTGCCGACGTCAGTCGAGTGAAGCAATTTGGTACATATGAACCCTATTACATTTACGTCTCATTTTTAGCGAGCTTAATCGCCCACCAACCCGAGCTTTCAGAAACGGCTAACGAGGTACTCAACGCTCACCCAAATTCAGAAAACTTGGCAGAGATGGATCTCGCGGTCCAAGGGCTCATTAAAAAGTTGAATGCTAAAAATTGGGGTTATGCGCTTGCGGGAGATAACTGGGAAATCGATCAGCGGCTCTACACAATGTATTCGCCGATGATTCAGAAAAAATGATCCCCAAATTAACTCGACCGACAAGGACTGGGTTTACTTAGGGTGAAGCTTCACCAACATACGCGGATAACCTTTGACAAAGGTTGAATAGGTACGCTCCGGTTCGTCGACGACTTCGACTTCGACAAAGCTAAACCGTTTCACAATCTCCCCCCACAATACCCTGAGCTGCATTTCAGCTAGCCGATTACCCATGCATCGATGTATACCGGAACCGAAGGAAAAGTGCGGCCGCGCTTTTGAGCGATCAACAATGAATTGTGACGATTGCTCGACACTTACCACATTACGACCTGGTCGCCTTTCTTAATCGTTCGCCGCCAATAATGTGATCTTCTAAAGCGGTCCGTCGCATGGACGCAAGCCCGCTAGGGGAAAATCATAACGGCCTCTACCAATGACAAAAAGAGCCGATTAGGCGGCCTCGAGCAGGATCCCGCTCGCAGCATTTTAGGGCTTAACATTGCGGCGAGCCGAGAATCTTTGCTATTACCTCATGACACTCGTTATCCTGAGGCTATAGTTCTAGCATCCGCCTAATCCTAATTATGAGTATCAAAAACATGGCCGTCGGTTTCAACAAGCTAAATCTCAGCATGCCTATTATTCAAGCGCCCATGGCGGGCGGCGCCACGTCCATTGAGCTTGTCGCTGCGGTTTCCAACTTTGGCGCTCTCGGTTCTTTTGCAGCTGCTTTGTTATCCCCTGAAGCCATTACTCAATCGATCAATGAGATACGATCTCAAACCAATGCACCCTTTTGTGTCAATCTCTTCGTTGTGGATTCACCCACCGTCGACGATCAAGCACTAGCATCCGCTAATCATCGGTTAGCGCCTTTCAGAGAAGAGCTCGGCCTACCGCGTATCGAGCAGCCAAAACGTTGGTGTCAGGACAATCAAGCTCAGATGGAAGCGCTCATTGATGCAGCGCCCGCTGCTGCCAGCTTTGCCTTTGGCATCCCTGCAGCAAGCCACCTTGAAGCCCTCAGAGGCAAAGGCAGCATCATAATGGGCACGGCGACTAATCTTATAGAAGCCCGTGCTTGGGAGGATGCAGGTGCCGACGCGATTTGCCTTCAGGGCTATGAAGCCGGAGGCCATCGAGGCACGTTCATCGGTGATTATGAATCTTCGCAACTGGGTATCGAGACCCTGCTGAAGACTGTCATAGATTCAGTTAAAACGCCGCTCATTGCTGCTGGCGGCATCATGACGGGTGAGAGGGTCAAACAGCTTATCGATCATGGTGCGCTCGCCTGTCAGCTAGGCACCGCATTTCTAACCTGCCGAGAGACCGGTATTCATCAAGCGTACAAGGCTCGACTGCTAGCGTCTCAACCAAACGAAACGCGCGTTACAAGGGTCTTCTCCGGAAAGCCCGCGCGAGGTTTAGTCAATCAATTCATGCAACGGCTAGAGACATCAGAAACCGATATCCCTGATTATCCCATTCAAAATGCACTCACCACGACACTTCGCAGTAAAGCTGCTGAACTCAACAATATCGACTACATGTCACTTTGGGCCGGCACAAATGCTTATCAAACCAGGGATACAAATGTCTTTAACCTACTCAGCACGCTGCGTGAAGAAATGAACCGCTAGAACCAAACCCTCCTCCCAGAGTAAAAACGATGACACATATTACGCCGAAAGACCCCGACTCAATTCCAGAATTAGCACCGGTACTTAAAATGGTCGAGGCTGCTATGGGTTTTGTTCCGACCAGCATGCTCACAATGGCTCACTGGCCGGAGCTGATGACGTCCTTTAGCGCCTTTGCAGGACCCGTTCTCAATAGCGGTAGTATTGATCCCGGCTTAAAGCAACTGATTGCATTCGTTGTCAGCAACGCCGCAGGTTGTCGGTACTGTCAGGCACATACATCCCACAGCGCACAAAGCCGAGGTGTCAGCCCCGAAAAGATTCAAGCGGCATTTGAATTTAAAACAAGCGATTTTTTTTCGGAAGCTGAGAAAGCAGCCCTTGATGTCGCCCTGCATGCTGGCATGGTGCCCAATGCAGTGGAAGCCGCGCACATGGAAAAGTTGTCTGAGTTTTATTCAGAACGTGACATTGTGGAAATTGTCGCCGTGATTTCGCTTTTCGGTTTTCTGAACCGATGGAACGACACGATGGCGAGCACACTGGAAGACACACCAAAATCCTTTGCGACCGATAAGCTGGCAGATCATGGCTGGCAAGCCGGCAAACACGGCTAACTGAACCGGCCGCTAGAGCTTCGGGTTAAAAGCCTTAGGTGCGACCGTTGGTACAACAGAGACCCTTTCACCGTAACGTGGAAAGCCTGCATAGTCGCGAATGGCTTGATGCTGCACGCAGCGGTTGTCCCATATCACGAGCGTATTGGGCTGCCAATTGACGCGACATTGGATACGCGCGTTGGTCGCAACAAACCGATGTATGCCTTCAAGTATCATCCTGCTCTCCCACTGCTTCAAACCCTTAATGTGAGACGTAAAACTCGGGTTGACGAACAGAACCGGTTTGCCAGTGGCGGGATGTTCAACAATAATTGGATGACTTGCCTTCGGATACTCCTGGCCAACACGAAGCCGAACATTATAGTTCGCTAAATCAACCTCCCCATCATGCACAGCTACTTTACCAATCAGAAATTTCTGAAGCGCTTCTGACATTTCCGAGAATGCTGAACACATATCAGCGAACAGTGTATCGCCGCCACCGTTGTCAGGGGTCTGGGTGATATAGAGCAATGAGGCCATTGGCGGAATAACTTCACAACTGACATCTGAGTGCCACAACTCGCCATTGGTGATTTTAGAATCTGCCGGGGTATCAATAACAAAGAGTTCAGGATCGTCGCCCCAACCTTTCATACCGCCACGATGGGAGGGATGGATATGGATATCGCCAAATCGTTTGGCAAAGGCCTTGTGTTGCTCTCGGCTAAGCGTCTGATCACGAAAGACCAAGACCATATGCTGATTAAACAAACCTTCAATCCTGTCAAAATCCGCATCCGACAGCGTAGCAAGGTCGACATCTTTGATTTCTAACCCAAGATTTGGATTGAGTGACTTTAGCTGCATGGCCGATTTCTCAAATGATGAGATAGATCAAGATTAACAAGTGAATACACAAGGTATCCACTTGTTAATAGCGAACGGATAATGGCGGTAGAGGTAGGAGTCGAACCCACCAAGCACCTTAACAGCGCCTCACTGATGTTGAAGACCAGGCACACCACCGGGTGTAACGCTCTACCTCGCCCAGTCTATCAAACACCGTCCGTCTTATGCGATACCTAATTCAGATTCTGCAAAATCTTGAATAAGCTTGTAATTAGCTTTGCCATTAGGCGCTCGCTCCAGACTTGGACGCATGAGTATACGTTTTGGAATCTTGTAGGCAGCAAGGTGTTGGCGAGAGAAGTCTTTTAGTTCGACTTCCTCCAGATCATAGCCCGCATTCATTTCAACCACCGCAGTAATCGCTTGACCCCACTTAGCATCATGCACACCAACAACGAGGCAATCTGCAACGGATTCATGGAATTTCATGGCTTCTTCCACTTCTTCCGGGAAGACTTTTTCCCCCGCCGTGTTTATGCAGTTACTACCCCTTCCTAGCAACGTTAGGCTGCCATCTTTTTCTACGCGCACAAAATCGCCGGGGATCGAATAACGCACACCGTCATAAACCTTAAAAGTTTTATCGGTTTTTTCTTGATCCTTGTAATAGCCATCGGGTAAAAATCCGGAAACAGCGATCATGCCGCTCTCGCCTGAACCGGGCTGGACTTCTACGCCCTCTTCGGTAAAAACTTTACAAGCAGGACCCAATGTAAACTGAGCAACCTCAATTGTTTCATCCTTCGTCATGACGGAGGAGCCTAAGCCAATCGCTTCAGAGGAGCTGAAACCATCGGCAAGCAGCATGTTCTCATTATGCCTTAGCAAGCCCGCTTTAACTTCACGTGTCCACATAACGCCGCTCGATGTCACCGCGACAACACTGGAAACATCATACTTACCGGGACTCTGGTCCATCGCTTCAACGAGAGGACGCGCAAATGCATCACCCACTATCACCACTGTCGTCACTTTATGTTTATCAATCGCCTGCAGGGCGAGTTCAGCTTCAAAACTCTTTGAGGTCAATGTGATACAAGTACCACCGTTTGCCATTGCGCCAACCGCGGATAGCAAACCCGTACCATGCATAATGGGCGGTAAGGGTAACGTAACGGGCGGACTCGGGTTATTAGCGACTCTGTTGCAGTGTTCAACAATACTTTCACTACCGGCAATACCCAATCTTGCGTTGCCGCCAGCGCCAAGTACGTTCCAAAGTGCATCATGACTCCACATGACTCCTTTAGGCATACCCGTAGTGCCACCCGTATATATGAACAACTGGTCGGTACTTTCACGCTTTATATCGAGGCTCGAACCATCGCCCTGGGTTGCATAATCTTCGTAGGCAATCACATCATCTAGACCGCTAAAGCCATCTTCAATCTGAATCCATTGAGTAACTTTTGGCAGCTGACTGCGAATACTTGATACCTGATCCGCAAACTCAGCGGCGAACACACAGACAGTTGCGTCCGCGTTTTCCAACAAATAAATAAGTTCGTTGGCAATATATCGGTAGTTCACATTCACGTGGGTTAAGCGGGCTTTGAATCCGGCCGCCATTCCCTCGGGGTATTCAGGACGATTACGCGTATAGAAGGCAATCTTGTCACCTGTCTTAGCACCGTTAGCAAGCAGGTTATTGGCAATGCGATTGCTTCTTGCGATAAAGTCACTCCACGTCGTGACCTTGTCACCATGAATAAACGCTGCTCTGTCTCCTGGTACAACTTTTCCCACAGCATCTAATATATCGCCGTAGTTCCATACTTCACTCATCACATCGCCCTCTTGCGTCGCGTAATTGTCGACCATTCAAGTCAACTGAACTCATTTGAATATTCCGCCACGTAACCTGGCGTAACCGTTAACTTACTCTATCAATAACCTTCTCGATTCGTTGAGCCTGGTAGCCGGAACCGAACAGCTTAGATATTTAACATTAGACACATACTAAAAAATTAACGATTTCAAATGAACCTCCAACGTATATGCCCATTGCCTTAGTTTGATACTACCAAGTTCATCGTTAGAATAAAGCATTCAAGTCGGCAAGCGGCAATTCGAATTGACCCTTCATTTCCTTTATCAATGGTAGCCGTAAGTGCTAAATCTGGCGTAACATTCCGGATTGATATTTTTGCGGTAGCTGTGCATATCGAAACGCGTAATAACCATTCAGAGAAGGTCACTGAAATCGAGACTCAGTCAGAACGACTTAGACCGATTGGCTTACTAGCGATTACGGCACTACTATTACTCTGGTTCGGCATTCCATCGTATGCTCGATTGGTTTCTGGTCCCGACCTATCATCAACAGAACTCCTTATCTGTGTCCTACAGGACGTTGCTGCTCTCGCAGAAATATTTTTACTGGGGATGTTAGTTAAATCAATCGTGCCCTCGACTAAATGGCTCTATGCGAGCTTCAGCAGCCTGTTATTTTTAGGCATATTTTATTTTCTTGTCGATTTTTATCTACTAGATCGACTGGGAATACGGATGCAATTAGGCCATCTGTTATTCCTTCAGGATCCAGCACCATTTCTTAGCTCTGCGTCATCGATGCAACCAGGCTTGGGTCTGCTAGTCCTCGGTTTCGGTGGTATCGCCGCATGCATATTGTATCGCCAACCTGAGAGTCTGCATTTACCTTTTCAAAATCGATACTTTAGCGCCGGTGCTTTCGTCATCATCATCGCCGCACTTATTGCTGGGCCAAGCTTAAGGCCTCAAATCCATCTTGATTCTGCCAACGTTCTCATCAAGGAACAGATCGATCTTCTGGCGCCTTCTAGCGAGCTAACGTCAATAGCTTCATCCGACACTCCCGCTTTCACGACCGATTTTGTCAGGGCACCACTGTCGAGCGATGTATCAACATTCATTGACCCTAGTTATCCTCTACTGCGCGCTACGAACAATTTTTCAGGCTCAAAAAAATTCACTATTGAGCTCGAGGAAGACGAGAAACCGCACCTAATATTTCTCTTCTTGGAGTCTTATCGAGCAAAAGATGTGGGTGTGCTCGGCGGAGAGTACCCCGCAAGCCCAGAGTTCGACAGGTTGAGCAAGGAGGGTATTTTATTCAGCAAATTTTATGCAACGGGTGTTCAAACAACCCGTGCCGTCATCTCAAGTCTTTATGGCGTTATGCCGCGCTTCTCAGCCGCCGCGGTCCAATCTGACCAGCCTGATATAAAATTGCAGGGTCTGCCTGAGATCATGAGCGCCCGCGGTTACACTAACGCATACTTTCACAATGGCTCACTCGCCTTCGCAAAAAAACAAGAATTCTTTTCGAATCATCAATATGACGAAATCTATGGCTATCAGGATATTGACCAAGCCACACCCGATGCCAAGCAATTCAGCAGTTGGGGATTGCACGATGAGTACCTGATGGACTTCACGGTCGACTGGTTAGAGAAACAAGACCCAAAGGGACAGGCATTTTTAACCATGTTCACTGTCTCGAATCACCATCCGTGGAGCACACCGACTTGGCACACCCCACCCGATTTCGATGTTGATCAATCAACAGAGCACGCCAGATATCTGCGCTCGTTAAATTACAGCGATCATGCCTTAGGTCAGTTCATCGATCGATTGCGGGAAACCGGATTAGCAAAGAAATCCATTGTCTTCATTCTTGCTGATACAGCAAATCCGATGGGCGAGCACAATAATAATCACACGCTCGTTAAATACCTGTACGAAGAAAACCTGAGGATACCGCTACTGATCATCGCCGACGGACGCACGCAAGCCGACGTTATCGCATCTCTTTCAAGCCAAGTCGATCTGCTGCCAACGGTAATGGATATGCTTGGCATTGAAGATCAACAGCACAGTATCGGCCAGTCTCTTATGCGGCAGCAGTCAGACAGATCGGTCTTCTTCAACAACCCATTTCATTTAGCCTATTACGGCTTGCGTCAGAACGACTTAAAGTTCCTGTACAGCGCACTAGACAATCAACAGTACGTTTTCGATCTTGCCAAGGATCCAACAGAATCCATCAACGTCGTGAATGAACACCCAGAATTTGCCCAACGCAGTCTAAAAGCTGTCGCGAACATGGCCGGGCTTCATAATTATCTCTACAGCGAACAAAAATTTACTAAACCTTAGGGTTTAGCGCCACCCAAACCGCCAACCATTTGCTGAGTGACGGCTGCCGCCGCAAGATCAGCGCTAACCATTAATTTTCTGGTGCAGCAATGAATCCCGAACGGCTTTGGAAATCATCGTTTTGGATGCAAAGCTATCGAGACAATCGCTATCAAAACCGTCGCTTTTTGCAAAAACCAGAGACGACCTATGACCGTAAAACCAACAGCGTTATATCAGACGATTGAATATCATGAGTCAAAGGGTGCATAACGAGCGATGAAACAAAACACGAGTCGCGTCTAGCTAAATTTAATATCCGTTTCAGCCAGTGCGCAAATCGAGCCTATGCAGGCCGCATCGGCGTATCCGTTTGCCTTTAGGGCAATCAAAGTTGACTCAACCTGCGACGCTTCAACAGCGGCTAACAGGCCTCCCGAGGTTTGCGGATCGAATAAGAAGGGAAAGTTTCGATGCATAGATTCCTGAACGGACTGGGCCGCCTGACGGTTTCCATCGTGGAGAGTGCTCTTGATTGATGCTTGGTAGTAAACCGCATCAGCGCCGTCGTACAAGGGCAACGCATCAAGGTTAAGACGCGCTGATAGGTTACAAGCATGTAACATTTCTAAAAGATGGCCGGCTAACCCAAAACCCGTCACATCCGTGCAGGCAGTGACGCCTCTTTCGCGAAACACTTCCATTGACTTGCGATTGGAAAGTGACATGCTATCAAGCGCCCCTGAAATCCAATCACCCTTAGCTCGGGCTTGCATATCCGCGGCGAACAAACAGCCTGTCCCCAAAGGTTTAGTCAGGATCAAACTGTCTCCCAATTGCAAGTTACCTTTACGCATCAAGCTCTCGGGCCTAACAACACCATTGATAGCGAATGCTAACGTAAGTTCACTCCCTTCAGCCGTATGCCCACCGACTAACTCTACGCCCTCACGGTCAAGCGCTGCTTTCGTTCCTGCCAACAACTGTTCAAGAATCCGTTGTGTTATGCCTGATTCAGCATAAGGCACGGTTACCATCGCAAGCGCAGTTTTCGGCGTACCGCCCATGGCGTAAATATCACTTAGCGCATGTTGAACAGTCACTTCACTAAATCGATAGGGATCGTCAATAAAGGAGCGGAATCCATCGACAGTGTGGAGCATCAGCTGTCCAGCGGGCACTTCATAAATAGCGGCATCGTCCAGTTCACTGGTCTCAATGCCAAGTCCGCTTAACACGGAAGACAGCAGGTCACCGCTCACCTTAGAACCGCAACCACCGCAGGCCATCTGTGAATCAATATTACGCAGCAGGCCCGTATTTTTTGACTGTGACATCACAGGAAATTGACTGAATTGTTTCATAAACTTTTTATCAATCCAGTTTTTCCATTGCCACACCCAGGCACCTGAAAGTGATAAACCATTTTTTGCTGCGACTGCATGTTTGCCACCCGTTGTAACGATCGACAAAAACTCTTTCTGCGGCTTGAATCTTTTCAACTTCTTGCCGAGTAATGTACGTTTAATATTCTCGTAGAGCGCGGGACCCTGCCGCACCGCATATACGCCGGCTTTTGGTCGAGGATCATTGACCATGTTCGCGATATCGCCAACGGCGAAAACAGAATCACTGCCTGCACATCGAAGATATTCATCAACGGTGACGAAACCAGCCTCATTTGTATCCAAACCTGAATTAGCAATCCAATGCTGTGGCGCAGCACCGGTCACCCAGAAAACATTTTCAGCATCTTGGGAATTGCCATCACTTGAGACTATTTGCGTCGCCGTGACTTCGGCAACATCAAATGTCGCCACAATGTTGATACCACGGTCTCGCATCACTGCTTCGAATTTTTGCTGAACCTTCGATGGATAACCCTTTAAGATACGCTCATCTCGAGTCACGATTGAAATCTGTGGTCGCTGCGTTACCACCGAAGACGAAGCGTAAAGACTCGTAATGCGCTGATCGATTGATAACGCGAGCTCTACCCCTCCTGCACCAGCACCCACCACACAGATGTTTTTCAAATCACCCTTATGGGCGCGCTGCATAAAAAGGTCCCATTGCTTCAGAAATTTAGAAATCGGTTTAACCGCAATAACATCTTGATCGAGCGTCACGTTGGACACTGAAGGGGTAATGCCAATGTTGATCGACAGAACGTCATAGCCTAGATCTGGCCGCCCCTGGACTTGAACGGTTTTGGCTGCGGCATCGATATGGCTGACTGCGCCGCGAATAAACCGCACGCCGGCGAATCGACACAAGGGCACTAGGTCGATATGGATGTCATCTTGCGTATAGTGTCCGGCGACGACGCCGGGCAACATGCCCGAATAAGGCGTTAGCGCATCGTGGCTGACTAGCGTGACCTGCAATCCAGGTATCGGCTTCATACCTAACATGCGCAGCAAAATCACATGGGCATGGCCTCCACCCACGAGAAGGAGTTCCTTTGCTATAAATGGCTGATTCATCAAGGCTCGGACTTACGCTAATTTAGTTTTTAAAAAATCAGCAAGTTCAACAATTGCTGTTTTACCCTCTGGGATGCGAGATGCGAAAACCTGAAACACGTGTGGCATCTTTTTCCACACCGTCAGCTCACTTTCACCGCCGGCCAGATTAATTTTGTTATGAAAGCGTTCGGCGTCGTTCCGCAGAATTTCGGTCGACCCGACATGAATTAACATCGGCGGAAGACCTGACAACTCACCAAATAGCGGCGATGCTAACGGCGCCGCAGGATCTAAGCCGCCTAAATACTTATTCGCCATTGTCTGCAAAGCTTTTGGCGTGAGAATAGCTTCCGCGTCCTGATTTACCTGAATTGATTCACCCGTTAGCGTTAGATCCACCCAAGGTGAGAGTAAGACAGCACAACGGGGTTGCGGCAAACCTAAATTTTTCAGGTTTAGTAATGCCGCTGCTGCTAAGCCGCCACCGGCTGAATCACCACCAAAAGCAATGTTACGAGCCTCGAACCCCTCGTCGAGTAGACCTCTATAACAAGCTGTTGCATCGTCAATCGCTGCCGGAAACGGATGCTCAGGCGCAAGCCTATAATCGACCATTAGAACCCTTATCCCTGTCAGTTCAGCGAGTCGCCAGGCCAATTCCCGATGGCTCTCCGGGCTACCAAAAACATACCCACCACCATGAAAGTAGACAAGCACTTGATTCTGGTCGGTATCACCACGCGTAACCCATTCACAGGCAACACCCTTTAGTTCGACCGGAACCACGGCAACATCTGAGGGTGTTGAAGCGCCTAACGCACCTGCCCCGGCCATTTGCTCTCGAAAGGTGGCTACATCATCCAAGCTATCGAATTGACGCTTGATAGTTTGTTTCATGATGAAACTTATCAAAGCTGCTCTAATACTCACGGGGATATCCGATTCCTAGGGGTTGTAAGGTTAAGTTTCTCACATTCCTGAAGTTAAGTCTGATGAAAGCTTACGTAGGATAGATCTCATAATGACTCTTCATCTGTCGTCGTTTGTTTTGAAATCGCACGACCATCTTCATCCAGACTTACATCCTGAAACTGCAATTCATGCAATGTGTGGTAGATACCTTTTTGGTCGATGAGTTCTTGATGCGTACCAAATTCTTTGACAACCCCATGGTGTAATACTAGGACCTTATCGGCCTCCTGAATCGTTTGGAGTCGGTGCGCAATCAAAATTGATGTCCGTCCCTGCATTAACTTGTGAAGACCATCCTGAATCAGCATCTCAGTTTCAGTATCAATACTGGCCGTCGCCTCATCGAGAATTAGAATCTCTGGGTCTGCCGCTAAAACTCGAGCAAAGGCTAAAAGTTGCCGCTGTCCCTGGGAAAGATTAGCACCGCGCTCAACCAATTGAGTATCATAACCCTTCGGTAAGCGTTGAATGAAGCCATCCGCATTAACCGTCTTTGCCGCCTCGATAGCACGAGATCGAGCAATATCAGGATTACCCAGCACAATATTTTCAAGAATCGTCCCAGAGAAGATATGAAAATCCTGCAACACAACACCCACGCGACGTCTAACATCACTACTTCGAAGGTCGTTTAAATCGATGTCGTCCAGAAAAATCATGCCGCGTTCAAAGTCGTAAAATCGACCCAGCAACCGAATCATGGTGCTTTTTCCCGACCCCGTTGGGCCAACTATCGCCAGTTTTTCGCCGGGTTCGATTGTCACAGAAACATCTTTAAGGATCTGAGTCTCTGCGTTGTATCCGAAGTTTACATGCCGGAATTCAACCTTACCCTTAAGCCTTGCTGATAGCTCAACAGGGTTATCAGGCTCATGGATTTGCTCATCCCAATCTAGCGCTTGGAAAATCCGTTCACCGCTGGCCATGGCCCTGAAGAGCACATTAAGTTGTTCTCCCAACATGACAACCGGTGTAAAAAGCATATTCATAAAACGCGTAAACAGAATAACCCCGCCTAATGACATCTGTTCCTGCACAACCTGACCGCCGCCATACCAAATGATAATACCAAGACCGATAGAAGCCAGAGAATCATTGAAAGCCCCGTAAACAGTACTTAGGTTTATCGACTTGTACTCGTAGCGCCGATTTGATTTGTTTATCTTCGTATAAGATTCGAGGTTTTTCTGTTCCCGTTGGCTGAGTTGGACAACCTGCATACCTGACAGATTCTCTTGCAAATTTTGATTTAGCTCCGACACAGTATTGCGAACGATGCGGAAAATTTCTCTCGTTGCACCTCTAAAGAAATAGGTTGCGACGCCAACGATTGGCACAAAGAATAGCAATACCAAGGTAAGCTCAACGCTCGTTGACAGCATGATGGTCAGAGCAACAAAAAATGGCACAAACTCACCAACCAAACTTCCCATGCCTCTTAACATCTCGTATAGGGCTTCGACGTCATTCGTCACCCGCGTCATTATTCGACCTATAGGCACGCGGTCGTAGAATGAACTGGGGCGCGTCTCCATATGACTGAATAGATCCTGCCTGAGGTCGCGTAACCCGGCGACGATGGCACTAATGAGCGTCAGTCGATGAAAGTGACCTGTGATTGAGAACAGAATCATGAGAACAAAAAACAGAATGCCCGCTGAATAGATTGCGGGAATATTAAATACTTGCTCCAACCACTGCGTCAGCTCAATCATGCGCATGTCTGGCATGGTGCTATTGGTTTCACCAATAATCACATAGTCGACCAACACTCGGCTGATAACAACTTCCATCATCACCGCAAAAAAACTTGTCAATAAAACCAGCAAACCGCTGGCGAATAACTGCCATTTATAAGGGCTCAACCACTTAAACAATCGGCGTAACAGCTGAAGATTTAGTACCGCACCCGACAACTCGGCATCGAACATGCCGTAGTTCCGTGCTTTATCACCCTGATTCTTTTGCGGCTCGATCATGTCGTCAGCGGCCTATTGTCTCGCTCTTTTTTATTGGCGGACGCACCTTGGGTTTGTGCTCGTTCCAATTCTGCATACAGACCGGCCGCGCGAATCAATTCTTCATGGCTGCCCATTTCGACAATTTCGCCCTGATCTAGCACCACGATCCGATCAGAATGACGTAAAGTTGAAACGCGATGTGAAACTAAAATGGTCGTTTGGTCTGCTCGAAGTTGCTTCAATCGATTCAGGATGTGCTCTTCAGTTTCAGTATCAACACTACTAAAACAATCATCTAAAATGAGTACTGGCGCGTTGCGGATTAGGCCCCGCGCTAGCGTTGCCCTTTGTTTTTGACCACCCGATAAAGTGACACCGCGTTCACCAACCATGGTTTCCATTTGTAGTGGAAACATTTCAATGGTTTCTCTTAAAGCTGCGGAATCAGCCGAATCCCATATGAGCTCTATATCTCTTTCGGAGTCGTCGTAGCTAATATTTTCACGTAACGGTTCACCAAACAGAAAAGGGTCTTGTAGTACCTGGGCTATCTGAACTCTAATTTGTGCCAGTGGATAATCACAAACATCATGACCGTCCAGGAACAACTCGCCCCGATGCGTGTCCAGCATACGTGTAAATTGTTTAAGCAGTGTCGACTTGCCCGAGCCTACGCGACCAACAATCGCAATAGACTCACCCGGACTTATATGCAAACAAATGTCTTTTAAAACGGGTTCATCAGTACCCGGATAGGTGTAATTCAAGTGACGCAGTTCAAACTCGCCCTTGATACTTTCCGGCGTCTTGTGCGTCGGCGCATCGGTGATTTCCGGCTCGGCATCGTAAATTTCATAAAGACGGTCAGTCGCGACGGCAGCACGCTGGACGATCGTGACAAACATGCCCGCCATCCGAATCGGTTGCAAAAGCATCGTCAAACAGAACATGAAAAATATCAAATCACCGACACTCATTTCACCTGCGAGCACTAAATTGCCGCCATAAATAATGATGACTAATTGCGCTGCCGCTGCGAACAGGGGCATCCAGGTCATCATCAAAGAATTGATGCGACCTTGAGCATAAAATGCTGTCGCGTAGGCATCATTGGTTTTCCAGAACCGTTTTATTTCGTTAAGTTCCTGAGCCTGCGCCTGAACCGTACGAATACCGCTGAGATTCTCCTGAGTGTGCGATGCGAGGTCAGATAGGCGGTCTTGAACATCCTTCGAGGTGATCGCTAATTGACCCGCTGCATGCTTTGCATAGATAAAGATGACCGGAACGAAGGGCAAAATTAACAGAGTCAGACTTGGCGATTTTGCCAACATAAAACTGATAGCAAAAAGTGGCGCATAAACCATGATGACAAACATGAAGGAACCAAAGGCAATCAGGCGTTGTACTAGCGAAATATCTTGGATTGCCCGTGTCATAATGTCACCGACGCCCATGCGTGCGAAGAAACCCGACCCCTGTTTTTGAACAGATCGGTATAATTTTTGCCGCAAATCGAACGACACTCCGATACCAGCACGTCGAACCGATCTACGAGCATACATAACAAATACGAATCTCATCAGCACACAAACGACGATGCCAGCAGTAATTTCGGCCAAGCTATAACCCGTGACATCATTAAGGATGACATCGGCAACCAACGACATTTGCCTCGTCGCCAAGCTGAAAAATGTTTGCGATTGTGCAACACCCTTAGATAAGCCAGAAGCGATATCAGCAGAATCGTTCAGCAGTTCACCGATCTCATCGATTCCACTTGCGACAAGGTAAAAAGCACTGATTTCAAAGAATCTAGCAACAAAAAAGGCGACGAAACCTAGGGATATTTGCAATCCATAAGGTTTGAGGAAAGGAATAAGTCTTCGTATAGAGTTCAATCAACAAACTGGTAGCTGAGGGAGACGGCATTCTTACACACTTCACCCGCAACCGAAAGATTGTGATGCTGTCAAGCCAACTACTATGCGGTGTATGTATAGCGGAGGCATCTCCATCGTGATGACTCGAAGTTCAAACGCGTCGTATCACCGACGTTCGACTTGTTATACAAAACCTGAGCCATTTTTCACAACGCTACGGAAGTTGACGCGACGAGGGGCGTGAGAAAGAGTGTACGTTAGATACCATTAGCACTTGCAAATAACCAACTGAAACACTCACTATGTGGCCTCCAATTAGCTGCAGAAAAACCCATGAATGAACACGCCGATAGCCCAGAGTCATCCAGTGAATGGCTGACCGAAACACAAAATCATCCTCGTTTCTACCAGATGCTGATACTGACACTTGCGTTCACCAGTGGCTTTATCATCATGTCAATCGAGTTACTCGGCGGCAGAATACTTGCGCCTTACTTCGGTAGCAGCATCTATGTCTGGGGAAGTATCATCACCATATTCATGATGTCTCTGGCCATCGGTTACTTGACCGGAGGACGCCTGTCGACAAATCAGCCAAATTTGCAACGTTACGGTTTCTTTTATGCTGGCGCTGCCGTCACTTTGTTACCCACCATCATCTTTGGAGAGCAGATAATGGATTTCGTATTTCTTAGAATAGAAGATCCTCGCTACGGTTCATTGGTAGCGAGTACATTTCTGTTTTTTGTGCCTACCAGTATTCTTGGAATGATCGCGCCCTATTCAGTCAGATTACTGGTCGCCAATGCGTACGAAAGCGGCAGGATTGCAGGTAGCCTGTATTTCGTCTCGACTATTGGCAGTGCCCTTGGCACGCTAGCAACCTCGTTCTACCTTGTTCTTTGGTTCGAGGTGAATCAGATTTTATACACGATGGTTGCTGTTTTGATCACCTGTGCGCTCGCAGCAATCATGTTTCATGGCGCAATACGCGACTCTGAGAAAAAGGATATACGTTAATGCGAACCTTTCTGCTCGCTCTATTATGCTCGGGACTCTTGTTGCCGTTGGCTTACGGCAAAGACATTCACAAAGAGAAATCCCTCTACAGAAATATTCTGGTAGAGGAATCTAATGGCTTGAGGTGCTTAGTTTTCACTGTGAAACGAGGTGACCGTAATCAGACCTGTATGGATTTAAGCGACCCAAAAAAGCTCGTTTTCCCCTATGTTCAAATGAGTCTCGGTGGCCTGCTGCTGAATGATAATCCAAGCAATATACTGATTGTTGGCCTAGGTGGAGGTTCGATACCCGTTACCTTAACTGAATTGTTTCCAGACGCCGAGATTACCGTCGTCGAAATCGATCCGGCGGTTTTGAGAGTCGCTGAGCGCTTCTTTGATTTTAAAGAAACTCAAAAAATGAAAGTTGAGTTGGTCGACGCGCGTGTTTTCGCTAAGCGTGCTGGGTTAAAAGGTAAAACTTACGATTTTATTATTCTCGATGCATTTACAGGCGACTATATACCTGAACATTTAATGACAGCGGAGTTTCTTTCTGAAACTCAAGCTTTGCTATCTGACGATGGCGTTCTTGTGGCAAACACCTTCTCAACGAGCAAGTTGTATGACCATGAGTCCGTCACTTACCAGCAGGTGTTTGGTGACTATCTCAACTTTAAAATGGCAAACACGGGAAATCGAGTGATTATCGCTAGCCAAAAGCCTCTGCCGTCGCAATTCTATTTACGCAGTAAGGCGAAGAAGTTTGCCGCGATATTAGATAATTACGGCGTCGATATTCTGACATACCCAGACCGCATGAGTAGAGAGAAGGATTGGGATGCGTCTAGCAAACCTCTGACAGACCAATTTAATCCAGCCAATTTGCTTCAAGGCGGGTCTTAACAACGTTGTGAAAACCTCATCGTCGCTTTTTCCGCTAAAGCAACGATGAGATGACGACTTAATCAGGCAATACGCTTGTCGCCTGTCCAATACCGATCCTTTAATAAACGCTTATATAATTTACCGGTAGGATGTCTCGGCAGCTCTTCTTCGAAATCTATAGAGCGAGGGCATTTTATATGCGACAAGTGATCTCGACAAAATTCGATCAGCTCAGCTTCAAGCTCTGGGCCAATATCGTCCATATGTTTCGGCTGCACAACTGCTTTGACCTCTTCCCCAAAATCTTCATTTGGCACGCCAAAAACAGCCACATCCATGACCTTGGGGTGCGTAACTAACAGGTTCTCCGCCTCTTGAGGATAGATATTCACGCCACCTGAGATAATCATGTAACTTTTTCGGTCAGTTAAATACAGATAGCCCTGCTCATCGACATAGCCTACATCGCCCAACGTGCTCCAGCCTTTTGCATGCCTGGATTCCGCCGTTTTGTCCTTATCATTGTAGTATTCGAACTCGCCACCCCCTTCGAAGTAGATGTTGCCTATTTCACCAGCAGGCAAATCTTCGCCATCATCACCTACAATATGCAACTCTGCGGTGATTGAACGGCCAACAGAACCTTTGTGCGCCAACCATTCTTCGGAATTGATAGCGACGAACCCATTGCCTTCCGTACCGGCATAATATTCATAGATTACCGGCCCCCACCAATCAATCATCTGTTCTTTTACGATGACAGGACACGGTGCTGCTGCGTGTATTGCGCACTGCAGGCCGGAAACGTCGAACTTGTTTCTTACGTCTTCGTCTAACTTCAACATTCGAATAAACATGGTTGGCACCCACTGGCTGTGGGTTATCTTATATTTCTCAATCGCCCCTAGCGCTTCTTCCGGTCCGAAATGCGGCATAATGACGCAGGTTGTACCCATCATGATGAAGCCTAAGGTAAAGGCTAACGGCGCAGCGTGGTACAGAGGAGCTGGACTCAGATAGATTGAATCCTCCGTCGCTCCATACAGCATGGCAAACAGATTTGGGCCATCTTCCGCGCCGAACTCTCCCTCTGGCAAAGGCTTCAGGACACCCTTGGGCATACCTGTCGTACCTGAAGAATACAGCATTGATGTACCCGTGCTTTCATCGGCAATCGGCGTTTGAGGCATCGACTCAGTCGCCGTTTCCCAACCTTCGAATCCAGCAATTTCACCATCAATAACGTACTGGTGATTAACAGCCGGGGTTTTACCAACCAGCTTTTCTACCACGCTCTGACGATCTTTCGACGTTATGAACACCTTTGCACCACAGTCATTGACGATGTACTCAACTTCCGCTTCTTGTAATCGATAACTAATGGCGGTGAAGTAAAGCCCAGCCCTTGTTGCGGCAATACAGATCGGGATAAAACGAGGGTGATTCTCAAGCAAAATCGCAATGTGGTCGCCTCGAACCAAGCCAACAGACCGAAATAGATGTGCCGCTTGGTTTGAGATGGCTTCTAGTTCTGCGAAGGAAACCTTCTGGCCTGTGTCTGACATAATGTAGGCTGGCTTGTCAGGATGTTTTTGTGCCAATTTAGATGGATGCATAATTTCCCTGTCGTAATCTGCAAAATAATTCGAATCAACAATGCCTATGGCATAACCAAATTTCAAGGTTGAATGATGAGTAAATCGACAACTGTTTATTGAACCTTTACGCATCTTTGGGATCGAAAGACGCACAACTGAAAAAGCTAGCTTAGCAACGACATGATGGAAAAAAAGAAACAGCACTACCGTTACTCGCGGCACCTTCCCAATGACTTGATGATCCAGGTCGCCCGCCGCGGCTTTATGGGGCTTTTAAAGCTATCCCCAAACACGAAATGCATCGAATTTAGCCTCTCTGGCATGCGATTTCAGAGCGATCAACCGTTTAAAGTTAATCAAACGCTGGTCATAGACCTGTGCCTGTGCGACATCGAAGCTAAAGAAATTAATGCTGTTGTTTTAAACTGTATCGCCTCTGGCGATCATCACTTCTGTACTGAAGTAGAATTCTGTTTTGAAAGTAAGCACATGCAACATAAACGCGTTGAACAGGTGCTACGTATGGTCGAGGACAAGTTTCGTCTAGCGGAGGAGTTCCCCGCCTAAATATTTTATACCGACCTGACAAACCGTAAATAAGCATTGCGGCCAAGCCATAGTAGCCTAAGCCATCAACTAAATGGCCCAAACTCATTGCCAGCAGGGCCTTTTCGGCCACATGTCTTCTTCAACACCTGTCCCCATTAATTCCAAGAATTTTCATCGTTTCCCGACTAATCATCAATTATTTGCATTGACTACATGTTGTGCTATCGCATTCTTTTTGGCACTATATGTGGGTCTTACTCGCGAAAGGCCCACACGTTAGGTAATTAGCTTCTAGACACTCAAAGTCGCACTTATGAGTATCTATAAAAGTAAAATAATGCATAGGATTATGCACGAAAAAAGAATAGGAGCGTGTCAGAGTCAAGTTTGCGATTCGACTGAAACGAGGTACAAAAAATACGTCTCTGTTTGCCTGCTCTGACCCTATTCAACGTCAGACAGGCGACCTAGGCAATTTATCTAAACATTCGGTCTGGCTAATCGCACAAAGCAACATAGGATGCGGAGAAACGATTAATTTGATCAAGCTAGTTTGATTAGCGAATGCGTCTTTTAAACCTACGGTTTATAAGAAAGGCAAAACATGAAAATTCGAACAACACAATAAGAATAAAAACATCACTAAAAACATCAATGGATATAACTACAACAACTTATACAGTAACAAACCGCATATAAACGGATGAAGTTGAACCGTTTACAAAGCGCATAAATACCAAGGGGTAATTAATGGATTCAAGTGCACCATCAGAAAGTCAACAGCCAGGTTTAAAATCGATACCTTCAAGGGTCTCAGATATCGAGTTTCAAGAAACGTCCCTTGATATCTGGGAAAATAAGTATTGTTTGAAAACTAAACAGGGTGAGAGAGTCGACGAAAACATGGACGCTACCTACCAACGTGTAGCGAAAGCCCTTGCCGATGTCGAAGCTAAGCCGAAACGTAAATACTGGAATGAAAAATTTCTCTGGGCACTGCGAAGTGGTGTCATTCCCGCCGGAAGAATCATCTCAAACGCCGGTGCTAAAGAACACAAGCCCGCAACATCAACGATTAACTGTACAGTCTCAGGCACCATTCTCGACTCAATGGAAGACATTCTGCATAAGAATGTAGAAGCAGGTCTTACCCTTAAAGCCGGGTGCGGCATCGGCTATGAATTTTCAACTCTGAGACCAAAAGGCGCTTACGTCACTGGTGCCGGCGCGTATACGTCAGGACCATTGTCCTTTATGGACATCTATGACAAAACCTGTTTTACAGTATCCTCGGCCGGTGGTCGCCGCGGCGCTCAGATGGCGACTTTCGATATCGGACACCCTGACGTTATGGAGTTCATCAAAGCCAAACGGGAAGACGGACGTCTAAGACAATTTAATCTTTCATTGCTCATTACCCAAGAGTTCATGGAAGCAGTAAAGCTGAATGCCGATTGGCCCTTAAGCTTTCCCATGACGCCAGACGAAGTCAAATCTGACAATATTGATGTTAACGATAGCAGTCAGGTGCTGTGGCGAGAATTCCCAGTTAAAGACAAGTATGTCAGCAATGACCAAGGGCTAGTCGCTTGTCGAATTACAAACACCATAAAAGCACAACGGTTGTGGGACATGATTATGTCTTCCACATATGACTTTGCCGAGCCTGGCTTCATCCTGATCGACAAGGTCAACGAGATGAACAACAACTGGTATTGTGAAGATATCCGCGCAACTAATCCTTGTGGTGAACAACCTCTGCCCCCTTATGGCAGTTGTTTGCTCGGTTCAGTCAACCTAACGCGATTTATTGAAAAGCCTTTTACCTCAGAGGCGAAATTTAATTGGGACGAATTCAGAGAAGTTGTTGCGGTATTCAGTCGAATGCTCGATAACGTCGTTGAAATCAACGGCCTGCCGCTGCCTCAACAACAAGTTGAAATCATGCGCAAACGCCGTCATGGCATGGGATACCTTGGTTTAGGTTCGTCTATCACAATGATGGGCATGTCTTATGGTGATACCGAATCCGTCGCATTCACAGAAGACGTGACCAGAGAATTGGCAATCGTTGGTTGGCGCACGGGGCTTGAACTTGCAAAAGAGAAAGGTCCCGCACCTATCATGGATGAAGAGTTTATCGTCACAGGCGAAATGCTGCGGCAACGCCCTGAAATGATCAAAGATGGCATTGCCATTGGTGACACACTTAAGGGCAAAGTGCTGCACGCAAAATATAGCCGATATATGCAGAAAATCGCGAGTGTTGATCAGGCCCTCGTTGATGAAATTGCGGAGGTTGGTGTACGTTATACCCACCATAGTTCTATCGCGCCAACCGGCACGATATCCCTGTCGTTAGCAAACAACGCCAGTAATGGTATCGAGCCAAGCTTCGCGCATCACTACGCACGAAATGTCATTCGGGAAGGTAAGAAGTCGAAAGAGAAAGTCGATGTTTTCTCATTCGAATTGTTAGCTTATCGGTCAATGGTTAACCCCAAGGCGGCACCCTATTCCGATGCACCTGATGCACAGCTCCCAGCTTACTTCAAGACAGCAGATGACATCAGTCCAATTAATCATGTTGATATTCAGGCGGCCTCACAAAAATGGATCGACTCGTCCATTTCAAAGACTGCGAATGTACCTACAGACTATCCCTTCGAAGATTTCAAACACATCTACCTGTATGCCTACGAACAAGGTTTGAAGGGTTGTACAACGTTCAGGTTCAACCCCGAAGCATTCCAGGGCGTGCTGGTTAAAGAAGCCGACTTGGAAAATACAATCTACCAATTCACGTTGGAGGATGGCTCTAAGGTTGAAGTTAAAGGCAACGAGGAAATTGAATACGATGGTGAAATGCACTCCGCAGCCAATTTATTCGACGCACTCAAAGAAGGTTATTACGGCAAGTTCTAATTTGAACAAGCTAATACAGGAAAAAAAATGGTTACGAAATTATCAAGTAAGATCGTTAGTTACAGCATAAAGAAAGAAGATGAGGCGCAAGAGCAGATTGACCCACGCGAGGTCATGCACGAAGAAATCAAACGCCCCGAAGAACTAAAGGGTTATACCTATAAGATAAAAACACCGCTGAGTGATCATGCGCTCTATATTACGGTAAACAACATAGTGCTGAATCCGGCAACGGAACATGAGCAGGAATACCCCTTTGAGATATTCATTAACTCGAAGAATATGGAGCACTTCCAGTGGGTCCTAGCACTGACTCGTGTCATCAGCGCGGTCTTTCGTAAAGGCGGCGACGCTATCTTTATGGTTGAAGAACTCAAGCAAGTGTTTGATCCGCAAGGCGGCTATTTTAAGAAAGGCGGCCGATTTATGCCTTCTTTAGTTGCGGAGATCGGTGAAGTGCTCGAAACACACATGAAGAAATGTGGCCTTATAGAGACAGAAGAACTCAGCGATGCACACAAAGAGATGATCGCAGAAAAACGCGCATTACTAGAAAATGGCGCTGCTAATTCAGAACAAGCAAAAGACTCTGCTGAAGTTTCGGGATATCCGGCGGGTGCGCAACTCTGTATGAAGTGTAATACCCAAGCGATGGTTCTCATGGATGGCTGTATGACCTGCCTATCTTGCGGTGATTCAAAATGCGGCTAGGTTGATGTAATAAAGACTAAACTTACCTAGTTTTCATCACAACAAAGAATCTATGTAAAGGTAACACGCTTTAATGAACGCATATCTATCCCAACTCCAATCGATTTTGGATCATGGTACTGAGAAATCTGATCGAACAGGCGTCGGCACAATATCCCTGTTTGGTCTGCAGTCTCGCTATGACCTTGCAGAAGGATTCCCTGCTGTTACAACAAAAAAGCTCGTTTGGAAGTCAATGGTTTCAGAACTACTCTGGTTCGTTTCCGGCTCCGGCAATATCAATGATTTAAAATCGATCTACAAAAGCAATAAGCTCTGGGACCTAAACTATCAGGACTTTTTGAAACGCCACGAGCTAGATACAAGCGATGGCGATATGGGACGAGTCTATGGACGTCAATGGCGACATTGGCTATCCCCGCAAGGGGAAACCATTGATCAGCTTACCGATGCGATTGATCTGATTCGGCATAACCCTGATTCGAGACGAATCATTGTCAACGCATGGAATCCGGCAGAGATTGGCACCCTCGATGTCGCACTCCCCCCTTGCCATGCCTTTTTTCAATTTTATGTTGCCAGCGGGAAGCTCTCTCTTCAAATGTATCAAAGGTCCGCCGATATGTTCCTCGGCGTACCATTGAACATAGCCAGCTACTCACTACTACTGCATATGGTCGCAAAGATTACAGACTTGAAGGTCGGAGAGTTTGTACACACCCTGGGTGATGCACACATTTATCTTGATGCGGTCGACGCGGCTAAAGAGCAAATAGCAAGAGCGCCGTTTCCACAGCCATCACTCTTTATTGAAGACCGCAATCAGTCAACGATCGACGACTTTGAAATGGCTGACTTTGAGCTGAAAGATTATGAATGTCATCCTGCAATTAAGGTGAAAATGGCAGTCTAGGAAACAGAGGGTTGTATGACAACACAAAAGCCGAAGCGAGCAGAAAGCCTTAAAGAACTTGAAGAAATTCAAGGCAAACTTTTCTCTCCGGAGGAATTCGGTAAAGGTCTCAAGCTAAAACTAAGACCAGACGATGTCATTATCTCACCATTTGGTAAAAGTGGTACAACCTGGCTGCAGCAAATCGTTCATACATTGCGAACTCGAGGAGATATGGACTTTGATGATATCTCAAGGGTAGTACCTTGGATCGAAACGAGCTCTGCTTTAGGTATCGACCTAGATGCTGAACAAAAAAGCAATCCTCGCGCATTCAAAAGTCACCTAGACTACGAAACAATACCCAAAGGTGGTAAGTATATTGTTTCCATTCGGAATCCAGAAGATGCATTAAATTCCATGCATAAGTTTATGGAAGGCTGGTTTATCGAGCCTGGTTCGATCAGTTTAGAGGAGTTTGCATTAAAACGATTTATTGCTTCGCAGAGCTACTGGAAACATTTAGCATCTTGGTGGACACACCGAAATGATACCAATGTGCTTATGCTTTGTTACGAACAGATGACCGTCGATCCCGACGCGTTAATACGGCGAGTCGCTGAATTTATTGACGTCCCTTTAGATGACGAGTTGCTGGCCATTACGTTAGAGCACTCTTCATTTAGCTATATGCTGGAACACAAGGACCGCTTTGACGATGCACTGATGCGGGCGTTAAGTGAAACAAAGGCGAATCTTCCTAAAGGTAGTGATAGTTCAAAAGTTCGCAAAGGCAAAATTGGCGAAACCTCAATGCCGGAAGTTGTACAGGCGGAACTGGACGAAAAATGGCGACAACTAATCAAAGAGACCCTGGGTTTTGTTAACTATGCAGAGCTGGTCGCCGAGCTTAATCACTAACACACCGCTTTAGGGCCACAGTGTCGACACTATAAATAGTGCCAATCGGAAAATTTCGCAGCGTGTCCATGAACACGACCCATCGGGTCAACGAGTGTCCAAACCTCAGCATTTTCCATTACAAATTCCCGCCCTGAGGAAGTCACTCGCACACCGCTGTAGCTGTCGTCATATCCAGATATTGCCAATTTCTCGAACATCATTGCCCTCTCGTCTCGATGTGCTGACTTAGCTGACTCTCGACTGGGTAGCTGAATAAATTCTTCAATTGAATATTCGAAAACCTGCAACGCTAACAAATTACCATAGTTGAAGATCGGTGGCGATTCCAAACCATGAGAGACAACGGCGAAATTTGAAGTGTTAATTTTCTCTAAGACGTCCGGGGCAGCTGTTGAGATCAAATTCTTGCCTGTCCAGTGGTGATAACTCTGGTTGATTAATAGCGCGTGGTCGATGTAACTATTCAAGCGTACCCCTACAATCCCTGTTCAGTAACGTTTGGTGAAGGATGTCTTTAATTGCGCCAGCCCGCAAGTGGGAGTTTTCGCTGGGGACAATATGGCTGATGTTTATAACGTGACGAATTCGTTGATTGATCTATCCTTGCGCACCGCGTCGGCTCTAAAAACCTTGCCATTCATTACAATATAGACCCCTTCAGGTAGTGCTTGTACGGCGGCAAAGGCCATACCGACATTAAAGGTCGCATCAGATTGGGCAAATCTTGCCGGCGCTAACGACCCTGTCAATACGATCGTCTTACCTGGTATACCTGATAGACAGCCTGCCGTTTCTGTCATCGTGTCTGTTCCGTGGGTAATCACGATGTGGTTCTGCGTCGCTAGCTTGATGGTATTGCTGATAAGTACACGATCTTGATCATTAATTTCAAGACTGTCTTTTCGCATCAAGGACGAAATGAAGAATGGTTGAGAAACGTGCGCGTGCTTTAGAAGCTCATCCAAGACTGACTCGCCAACCTCATAGTCACTTTTAGCGTCGAAATAAACCTTGTCGATCGTACCACCCGTGGTGACAATAAGAATTTCATCAACACTCATGTGATACTCCTACTTGCTCTAACGACTAGCTAAGCCTCGCTTCAATTTTAGGGACTCTACTCATATCAACGGCTGCTGCTCGAGAAGTAAGATTTTCATCCCTCAACAGTTCAATTCTTGATTGCTGGTACTCCATTTTTTCCCGTAGTCGCGGCACTGTCTCATCTGTCGCCGATGCTAAGGTTGCGAGACAAAAAGAATATGTCACTCTCGCCTCCAATTCGTCATCCGCAATCAAACCCTCAACCCAAACCCCAATCAGTGTTGATAATGAATAGTCTAAAAAACCCGCCAAAACGGTACTAATGGTGCTGCTACGCAACTGATTTGCTGCCTTGCTGGCGTTGATGACATCGACGAGGATGTTTGTTTCGACTTCAGCAAAGATGGACAATCGCTCCTGTTTTTCAGTTTCCTCTTGTCTCAAAAACTTTAGCATTGACCGGTTAAATGTTGGCTCTTCACAACATTGTTCGGTTAGCAAAGATGCCAACGAAAACAGGGTCGATAAGGGGTCTTCGACAATATTAACAATTCTTCCTTGAAATCGATCTATTTCGCCTTGAAGAACCGACAGAACAACAAGTCGTTTAGAGCCAAAAAGATTGTAAGGTGTCGCAACACTCACACCTGCATTGGCGGCGAGTGATCGCATGGAAAACCCGTCAGCTCCGTTTGCATGTATAAGCACGCGAGCCGCTTGTGTAATTCTAGCCCTTCTCTTGTCTTTGGATGCTTCTCTAACGCTCATTGGCTTCCTGCCCATTTAGTCACTTAAATTTCCCAGCGGGCAATCGTTTTGCCTCAACCCTAACTAATCCTGTTGGCAAGCTAATCAAATAGCGCCCTTATGCGCCTCAAGCTCCTTATCTTGCGCAGCGGAAATAACCCCTGCCGAAACCACTGTGTCGCTCAAAACCTAACATAATTCTATGTGACGAGAATTACCTAATCAAGAAATGTCAGCTTACTTACCATTCGGAAAATGTCACACAATCACTCAAACTCATTGGTTTGAACTAAACTCATACCTACCTCGTTTGAGAAAGCACAAATTCGTGCAAAGAAAAGAAAAGGCCCGGCATAACCGGGCTTTTCGTCGAAACGAGAGCAACTCTCTAACTATATAAAGTATAAATAAAGTCCAAATCTAGTCCCATGCACTGGAGTATTTGGACTCGACCCTCACCGACTCAACCACCGTAGCTATAGCGAATGTCGAGACCGTAGAATCTCGGTGTTAGGATCGCGCCCGACTGGCGCCAATTCGAAGTCTCGGTAGCTGTTGTTACGTCTCGGAGATTCATCTCGTCAGTGACGTTATTGACGAACAGACGCACGCTCCAATCTTCGCTAACATTTCGCCATGTCGCGCTGAGATCGATTCGGAATCGGTCGGGAACTAAGTCTCGATCCGCTTCATAGCCTTCATCGTAGTATTCTCCTGTATACGAGTAGGTGCCACGGAAGTCGAAGTTTCCGATTTGGGTCGGCAAGTTGTAGGCAGACCAAAGCGTCCACTTATGCTCTGGAATCTTCTTCAACTGATTACCCTTCGCGTTGACAGCAAACAGATCAGGACGATTCGTCGCATTACCGAATAAAGACGCCGGCAAACTTGGGTCGTCATCCACAGCGATAAAATAATCCGAATCGTAGGCCGTATCTGTATAGCTATAGTTACCACCAACCGTTAGCCGCTCGGTGGGTAGCCACAACCCCTCAATCTCGAAACCCGAGTTGGTCGCTTCATCGGCATTTTGAACGACGTCCACCGTCGAGCCGCGACTCGCATCAAAGACGTTTACTCGATCTTGATAATCATCATATTGATAAGTGTAAATCGAAGCATTAATTTGCATGGTGCCATCTAAATGCAGACCCTTGTAGCCCAACTCGAAAGCGAGCACCTGTTCTTGGTCATATTGTTGCGGTTTTAGCTCTCCCGTTGAGGCGTCCGTTAAACGCGCATCTGTTACACCAAGTGCAAAACCACCAGAACGATAGCCTGTTGTAACAGAACCATAAATCAGAATGTCATCCGTCGGTGTATAGTCAAGATTGACTCTATAGTTGGTATCGCGCCACGTTTCTTCATCAGCTGTGTGTGATGTGTAGCTTATAGGAACACCGTCCGCCAGGCGAAGTGGCGTCGCACAACTGGCATCCGTGAGTGGGCAAGTGGGCGTAAGTGGATTCTGCGCATCACCTGAATAGGTTGCGTTGCCCATCGCAATATTAAGTTGCCCTAGCGCTGTCAAACCGGGCGTCAACCCAGCAATGAGACCTGAAGTATTGAACCCCGGTAGGGCGCCATAGGCGTTACCAAGACCAAAGCCGCCGAGCTCGAAGTAACCGCCGCGGATTTCTCGGACTTCTTTTGTATCCTCTGCGTATCTCAAACCAACAACCAATGCGAACTGATCATTAATTGTCCAAGTGCCCTGCGTGTAAACGGCCGTCGCTTCATTTCTATTCTTATTCTGGTGGTGGTACCAGTCGCCACGGGCATCGCCTTCCCATATACCTGACAGGGCCGTGCCTTCCAACGCATCACCTAACCTTACGTGCGAATTACCAAATCCAATGGCTTGAAAATAGTTAGCCCCGCCTAGTATCGCATTGGGTTGGACAAGGTCACCATAGTCGGTAGGATTGACGAAACGATTGGTCGAATCCGTTAAGCTGTAATCCTGCTCGCGCACTTCATCGAAATAAAATACGCCCGATGTAATCGTTAAGTTTTCCGATGGATTCCAAAACAACTGAATTTCATGAGACTTGCTTTGGACATCTTCCAAAACTGTCTGACGATATTGTGTAACATCGTTATTAGAATAGTCCAAATCCTGATTAAAGGTGTAAGCGAAGTCATTGGTACCGAAAATATATTTCAGTGAAATTTCGTCGTTCAAATCCCAAGTAATATCGGTCTGACTCGCACGGTGGTCAAACAATTCGTGATTGCAGTTGCGAGTTGTATAAGGAAACTCGCAGTTACCTGCGCCGTCATCGTTTGTCGCTGCCTTGTTATTGGGATCATCCTTCGACGCACCGGCAAACAACTCAGCATTTCCAGGCTGGTTGAACTGACCATTGGCTAACCAAATTGCAGATGAATCAACCCCGGGTCTATTTGGTGCACCATAGACGGTTGTCCCAAGAACGGGGTCCGAAAATGCTAATGCACCCGCATCCGTCGCCCCAACTGTTCGAAGACCATAGGCATAAGCATCCGAAGAATGAACCCCTCGTGCCGGTGTTGGACCTTCAGTAATAAAGACTGGCGCATTGATGACTCGATCCGATTCACGATCATTGCCACGCATCTTCATTGTGATGTTGTCACTAATGTTCCAAGTAAGCGCCAGAGAAAGGTTTTGATCATCCGTGGAATTTGTTTCATCGGCTCCACTGATACTATCTTGGAGACCATCCCTGTCTCGTTTAATAGCCAATGCACGGAAAGCCAGTTTATCCTGAATGATGGGTCCAGAAATCACACCATAAAATTCCTGATCATTGTAGTTACCAACCTGCATTCTTGCATTGCCGGTCCACTCAAACGTAGGATCCTTAGTAATATAGTTCAGGGCACCACCAATGGCATTTCGACCATACAGCGTACCTTGAGGGCCACGCAGAACTTCAATTCGTTGAATATCATAAAGCGCATTTTCCGAAGCCGCGATACCAAAGTCGGGTGAGAACACACCGTTATAGTAGGTTGCGACACCAGGGTCTCCGCCTAGCGCTCGAAAATTCCGTCCAACACCCCGTATACGAATATCGTACGCGTCTCGCGTGGTAGCAGGAATGTAATTCACCATATCGTCCGCGCCTTGAAGGCCAAACTCTTCAATAGCGTCGGCTGAAAAGGCCGTGATAGAAATGGATGTATCAGAAATTGTTGCTTCAACTTTTTCAGCTGTTACAACGACTTCTTCGATTTGTCGATCTGCTGCATATACTGATGCCGACAATACGGCCGCTATGCTTAAGGTCAACAGGTTGCATCTAGTCTTTAACATTGTCATAGACAATTCCCCTGAAGTGAGCCTGCGCTTCCTTAGGAAGCTTTATTATTTTTATTTTCGGCTGGCTTAGTCAAAACCCAAACCTTGCGTAAAAAACTACTCCTTAACCCTGTCGTTGTAAACCGAGACCAAGCTGATCCCAGCGACCTTGCTGATCCGCTAACACCGTATTTTTTGTTAACTTACTGTAAAAAGGCATAATTAATCACTTCAACTTATTAGTGCAACGCTCCTAAATTCACGCAGCTTATTACAGTCAGTATTATTAGCGATCAACATGAATGCTTTTCCGCTAAAAGCGCTATCTGACTGCAAATATTTCAGGCAATTAATGGAACTATTCCCACCAAAACAGTCTTAAAAGTGAAGGAATTAGTGATTACGGCTTTCGACGTACCAATAAAAATGATATTCGCTCACTTTTCCTTCATATTTTCTTCATTTTCAATTTGAATTTAGGTATAGTGCGCTCCTTAATAACAGCGCTCACAAACACTAGGAAGAACCAACCGCAATGAAGCAGCAGCGAACTATTCAATCGATCGTCAGCACCATTGGTATCGGTGTACACACCGCCAATAAGGTGAGGATCACGCTGAACCCTGCGCCTATTAATACCGGTATTGTGTTTATCAGGGATGACATCCCAGATCGTCCCCAGATCGCCGCTAAAGCAGATAACGTCTCCAATACCATGCTTGCAACCAGCATTTCTGAGAATAATGTGACCATTTCCTGCGTGGAACACCTTATGTCTGCATTTTGGTCTATGGGCATTGATAACGTTATTGTCGAAATTGATAATGAAGAAGTGCCTATCATGGATGGTAGTGCTGCCCCGTTCATCTATCTGATCAAGACAGCCGGTATTCAAGAGCAAACAGCACAACGGCGTTACATTCGGATAAAAAAGTCACTTCGAATTGAGCAAGGTGACGCAACCGCAGAATTATTACCTTACGATGGATTCAAAGCGTCATACCAGTTTATCTATGATCATCATGTCTATAATCGATTCCCTAAATTTGCAGAAATCGATTTTTCGAAAACATCATTCGTTGATGAAGTCAGCCGAGCAAGGACTTTTGGTCTGATCAAGGAATTGGATCAAGCACAGGCGCTCAATCGATGCTTGGGATCAAGTCTTGAAAATGCTGTCGCGATTGATGACTACAACATTGTGAACCAAGACGGACTGCGCTACGAAGATGAGTTTGTGAAACACAAATTATTGGATGCTATTGGTGATCTTTACCTGTTAGGACACACAATCATCGGTGAATTCAAAGGTTACAAATCCGGTCACACAACCAACAATTTACTCGCCCGCACACTCACCGCTCAAACCGAGGCGTGGGAATATGTCAGCTTCGATGAAAAGCAATCACCACTGGCGAAATCGTTCGAGTTTCTACAGCCTCTCTCAGCTTAAGCTACTAACGGCTACGATCAATCTGCCCTGTATTCCCACCACTAAGTGTGAAACTAATCAATTTAAAAAATTACTCGCTGTTAAGTTGGGCAGCCACCTCGCGCGCCGCTTTCACTTTATCGTTAGTCTGATTAAATAAGATTTCACGGCGGGCTTTTTCTTCTGCATCAGTAAGTTCTCTTTTACCTAGCTCTTCGCCTACTTTACGGCCAGCCTGAACTGCGGGTCGACTCGCAACCTCGTCTACCCATCTTTTTAAATGAGGATACGTTAGCCAAGATTCCTCACTGATTAATCGGCCTATCAGGAATGCCCAAGGCCAGGTAATAATGTCCGCAATACTATAACTGTCACCCGCTAGATACTTATTCACGGAAAGCTGCGCATCCATAACACCGCTAAGTCGATCGACTTCGCCGACAAATCGCTTTGTACCGTATTCGAGTTGCGCAGGGTCTTGCGCTATGTTTTTGCCGTAATTTTTAAAATGATTGGCGTTCCCCATCATTGGCCCCAAATTGGCCATCTGCCAATGCACCCACTGAAGCACCTTATATTTAGCCGGCGGTTCAGTTGACATAAATTTTCCTGTCTTTTCAGCTAAATATTCTAGAATCGCTCCAGACTCAAAAATAGCGATTGGCTCACCGCCTCCAAGCGGATCATGATCGACGATTGCAGGCATTCTATTGTTAGGACTTAGGCGCAAAAAATCCGCCGTAAACTGATCTCCACCACCAATGTCAACAGGTATCACTTTGTAGGCAAGCCCACACTCTTCCAACATGATGGTAACTTTCCAACCATTTGGCGTAGGCCAATAATATACGTCGATCATCATTCTTATCCTTTTAGCAATTTTCCACTATCGTTCCAGAATCAAATCTGGCGTTATTTTCTCGACCGAAAAATGTATCGAATGAGCGAGCAATTTCCCTAGCTGCCAGTAAACTTTCAGCGTCGATGCTTAAGAAGCGATGTTATCCAATAACTCCTCAACTTCTGCCCATCGGGTCATCGCTGTGTCGATTTGGGATTCTAGCAATTTGAGTCCGTCATATACTTGACCCTGCTCCTCAGAAGTCTTTTCGTAAAAACTATCTTCGGCCATCTGCTTCTGTAACTCAGACACTCTGGTTTCGTCCGCTTCTATCTGCTGGGGAAGTTTTAACATTTCCTTCTCAAGCTTTTTACGGTCTGCTTTTTGCTTTTTACGCTCTTCATGCGAAATTGATTCATCGAAGGTATTTGCAGATCTACTGTTATTAAGGCCCTTTTCTTTTTGCGAAACCGAAATGGAAGACTGCGCCGATGACTTGCCTTTTTTCTTATTTGCGAAAGCTTTCTTCATGGCGTTTTGATAGGCCTGCCAATCGCTATATCCACCAACGTGTTCTTCGATATACCCGTTTCCATCGAAGACCAGTAAGCTAGAGACGACGTTATCCATAAAGAGACGGTCATGGGACACGATCAGTACCGTACCTTCGAATGTCAGGAGCATTTCTTCAAGCAACTCTAGGCTTTCAATATCAAGGTCGTTAGTCGGTTCATCTAAGACCAAAAGATTTGCTGGTAGTGAGAATAGTCGAGCGAGTAACAACCTATTTTGCTCTCCGCCTGAAAGCGTACGGATAGGTGCTCTTGACTGGTCAGGGCTGAACATGAAATTACCCAAATACGTAACGACATGCGTGCTCTTACCCGAGATGTCGATATATTCTCGACCCTCAGATATGTAGTCTGAAACACTCATTTCAGGATTCAATTTGTCTCTTAATTGGTCAAAATAGGCAACTTTCAACTTCGTGCCTGTCTTTACCTCGCCAGTATCAGGCGCGATTTCTTCAAGCATCAATTTAATCAGTGTCGATTTACCACATCCATTGGGACCAACCATACCTATCCGGTCGCCCCGTTGAACAATAAGGCTGAAATCACTAATTATGACGTCATCGCCGAAGGATTTGCTGACATGAACTAACTCCTTTACGACCTTGCCGGAGGAATCGCCCGAATCAATAGCCATTTTCAATTGACCCGAAGTACGGCGTGATGCTCGCTCGACACGCATTTTTTCCAAGTCACGAACCCTGCCTTCATTTCTTGTTCGACGCGCTTTAATGCCCTGGCGAATCCAAACCTCTTCTTTTTTCAAACGCTCATCAAATTTCTTATTGTGGGTTTCTTCAACCTCCCTCTGGTGATCGCGTCGTTCAATAAACTCATCGTAACCACATTCCCATTTAGTCAAACGACCGCGGTCAATATCCACAACACCCGTGGCCACAGAACGCATCAGCTCTCGGTCATGACTAACAAAAATGATCGTACCTTCAAAATCTAACAATAAATTCTCTAGCCACTGAATCATCGGGATATCGAGATGGTTCGTCGGTTCATCGAGCAGCCAAACATCGGGATCACGGACCAAAGACCTTGCAATTGCGACCCGCTTGCGCCAGCCCCCGGATAATTCATCCAAACGAACATCCCCGTCAAGTTTCAGCTTGTCTAGGATACTGTCAATGCGATGACTAAATGACCATCCATCGCCAGCTTCAATTTCCTGCTGCAAGTTCGAGAACCTGTCCACTGTATCTGGCGTCAACTCATGCGCTAGGCGATGGTATTCCGCCAGCTTTTTACCCATTGATTCAAAAACCCCAGCGACGACTTCAAACACCGTCTTATCACTATTTTCGGGTAACTCCTGTTCAAGAGTCGAAAAAGTCAACTTTTCCTGACGCCAAAGCTGACCGTCATCGAGGTTCTTTTCATTACTGAGGATTTTTAAAAGCGTACTCTTACCGCTTCCATTTCGCCCACTGAGACAAAGCCTCTCGCCTGCCTCAATGACAAGATCGACATGATCCAAAACGACATCTTCGCCGAAGGATGCCAGTGCGTTTTTTATCGTTACAATAGCCATGTATACAACGTTTTATTTAATAGTGAATTGGAAATAACCGCGGGGTTACTCAGAGTCAGATTTTTCAAATTGAGATAGCTGTTCAGTCGACGCCGGGGTTTGATATAGCGACTTCCATTGCGCATAGGGCATCCCGTAAATTACTTCTCGGGCCTCTTCATAATCAATATCAATTCCTTTATCCTCTGCCGCCGCTTTGTACCACTTACTCAGACAATTTCGGCAGAAACTGGCAAGATTCATCAAATCGATATTTTGAACTTGTTTGTTTTCATCCAAATGGCTGACAAGACGACGAAAAGCCGCAGCTTGAAGTTCAATTTGTGTTTGTTCGTCCATAGCAACTCCGAAATAAATAGCTAAAAATTCTGAATATGGTCAATAAGGCGACATCATACCACCCGACAGGATCTAAGTGACCGTGCAAGCTATGACAGATTTCATTATTGGGCAAAAATGGATCAGCAATGCCGAACCTGAACTTGCTATGGGGCGCATCATACGCCTTGAAGACCGAACCCTTTCCGTCTTTTTCGACATAAGCTCGGAAGAACGAACCTATGCACGCAAACAAGCACCCTTAACGCGGGTGAAGTTCAACCCTGGTGACAAGGTCGCAACCCTAGACGACATCGTCATTACCATCACCTCTGTTGCCGAGAAGAATGGTATTTTTGTCTATCATGGCGACTATCGAGGCACCTCAACGGTGGTTCTTGAAACCGAGCTGGACCCGAATGTTCGGTTCAGCAAACCAATCGATCGGTTACTGACTCATCAAATCGACGCAAACCCATGGTTTAACCTTCGATACGAAACCTGGCGCCACATGTCGCGCCTTAGCGCTGCCGAAAACCGAGGGCTATACGGCCCACGTGTGTCGCTCATTCCTCATCAGCTATACATAGCCAATGAGGTTGCCAGTCGTTATTCGCCAAGAGTACTTTTGGCGGACGAAGTGGGGTTAGGAAAAACCATCGAAGCTGGATTGATTATCCACCAGCAACTTCAAACAGGCAGAGCAAGCCGAATATTGGTTATTGTTCCTCCCGCCCTCACCTTCCAATGGTTTGTTGAAATGATTCGGCGCTTTAATCTGCAGTTCACTGTATTGGACGAGCAACGTTGCTTGGATATCCTAGCCGATAACAGTGAGTTATCACTCGATGAAGAGCAGACAACAAACGATTTCAATCCATTTGACGCACAACAACTGATGCTTTGCACATTGGACCTCTTTAAAGACAACCCCGACCGCTTAGATCAAATTGTTGATACAGACCTAGACCTGGTCGTGGTTGACGAAGCACATCACCTGCAGTGGAGTAAAACAGACTCAAGCATCGAGTACGACATTGTTGAAGTACTCGCCCGAACAACACGTGGCCTTTTGTTACTGACAGCCACCCCCGAGCAGCTGGGAAAGACCGGGCATTTCGCTCGGCTTCGTTTACTCGACCCCAATAGGTTTCACGACTATGACAACTTCTGTAACGAAGAAGCTAACTTTGGTGAGGTTGCCGAATCTGCTGCCGACCTGTTGAGTGGCACGAAAGCCCTCGCTAAAAGCGCCCGTTCGTCCATTAGCTTATTGCTCAATCTTAAAGCGGATGATGAAACCCTTATCTCATCATTACTTGATCGTCATGGTACAGGTCGCGTTCTGTTTAGAAATGTTAGATCCGCGATCAAAGGGTTTCCGAAAAGGATTCTGCAGCCAGTTGAATTTGAGCTACCATCAAGCTTCGCATCCATCATCGCTTCTAATGATTATCCTGAACATGTCATCCCAGGCTGGTATAACCACGACCCACGTATTCAATGGTTAGTTGATCTACTACAAAATGCGCCTACGCAAAAATTTCTGCTTATTTGTGCCAGCGCGACGACGGCAATCGAGATTCACAAAAAGCTGGCCGAAATGATTAATACCCGCACGACAATTTTCCATGAAGGCATGGCGTTAGTTGAACGGGATAGAGCTGCAAACTATTTTGCCGAAACCATTCGTGGCGCCCAGCTTCTTATCTCATCCGAGATTGGTAGCGAGGGCAGGAACTTCCAATTTGCGAGTCATTTGATACTGTTCGATCTGCCTTCCAACCCCGACCTGTTGGAACAACGCATTGGGCGACTAGACCGGATTGGTCAGCAACACGATGTGACAATCCACACGCCATACTTCAAGCACCATAAATCACAGAGGCTACTTCGATTTTATCGGGAAGGCTTATCTGCGTTTTCGGCGCCTAATCCGGCGGGTCAAAGCCTATTTGAAGATTTCGGCAAGCATCTAATGTCCGATGATCTCGAGGCTGTTATCGCCAAGGTGCGTCAGGAAAACATAGCGAGACAGCTCATGTTGAACAAAGGACGGGACCGGTTGTTAGAGCTAAACTCGCATAAGCCGAGCGTCTCTCACGATATTGTTGTCGACGTAAGTAGCCATGAGGGTGGGCTTGCATTAGAAGAGTATATGGAGCGATCCTTCGATATGTTCGGTTTAGAATCCGAATACACGGGGGAAAACATTCTCACCGTTAAGCCAACGGAATCCATGATTCGTAACGATGCAATTAGCGTCGAAACCCTAGGTCACTATCATTATCCAGAACTACCCGAAGAAGGGATTCGGATTACTTATGATCGCGATACTGCACTGGCAGTAGAAGACGTCAATTTTTTTACTTTTGAGCACCCCATCGTTCAACAAGCGATGGATCTCGTCACGTCGGACGTAACCGGCAATAGCACAATGATTGCGGTGAAGCACCCTGCACTGCCTCCTGGCACTCTACTCGTTGAGGTTTTACACATCGTTGACTGCGTCGCTCCATTGGCACTACAGGCAGATAAATACATGCCGCCGAGTATTATACGCACCGTCATTACACCCAAACTTGCTGACATTAGTAGCCAATTACCCTATCAAGATTTCATCGCCGAACAACTCGACATACCCATCACGACGTACGTCACAATATTGCAAAGCCAACAGGATGGTATCAAGGAAATGGCGAATCATTCTCGGGTCGTTGCGCTACAAGCATTGGAGAAAGAAAAGTCAGCTGCAAAGAAAAAACTACAATTACAAATGAATCAGGAATTAAACCGGCTCAAAGAGCTGAGAAAAGTCAATAACAGCATTCGACTTGAAGAAATCGAGTATCTTCAAGAGACGACGCAAATGCTAATTGAGGCCATAGAAAAGTCGGATGTAAGAATGGATGCGCTAAGAGTCATTGTCGCTGCTTAGCCCAAATAGTCTGAGTCGTCGGTTACCCAGCACATCAGACAAGATAGTGATCAAATGGTTTGTAACAGAACAACGCTCAACGTCGTTTACGTTGGCAAGCATAGGTTGATATGCATAGATTGATAAGCATAGATTGATAAGCATAGATTGGTAAGCATAGATTGGTAAGCATAGATCAGCTGAAACTGGTCAATGCGAAAAACCTACATGTCTGATTCGGTGGCTTCTCGAACTTCCATAACATGAACATCAAAATTAAAGGTGATGCCAGCCAGGGGATGATTACCATCGATCGTAATACCGTCGGACTCAATCGAGACAACTTTCACCACCTGGGACTCCTCGCCAGAACCTATTTGAAAGATCATTCCAGCCTCAATCTCTTCAGCGTCGGATTGAATCATGTCGCGCGACACGGTCCGAACCAATTGTCGCTGCGGCCAACCATAAGCATCTTCGGGGCCAATAGTGACGGAGAACTCATCCCCCACTTCTTTTCCCATCACCGCCTTCTCTAGCCCAGGGATCATCGATCCATCACCTTCAACAAAAAACAATGCTTCAGCAGCCTCCGATGAATCAACCACTTCCCCGGTGTCATTTCTTAGCGCATAGTTAAATTTGTAATAGGTTGGCATGAGGTATTCCGATTAAGGGCAGCGATTATAAGGTGTGCGGCAGTTGCAAATGTGCGGCGCAATTATACCCGGCGTGACCTTGGACGCAATCAACTAAAGATGGATATCTCGCAGAGCAGCATTGCAGACCATAACTTGAAATATTGGTTGATACTATTTATCACGTTCACATTTCAGAACAATTATTTACAACGACTCATCAAAATTTCTCCTCCGAGCGACGACTAACAATATTCTTTAAAGCAAGCTGTTGACCAAATCATGCCAACGCCTAAACACATTGGAAACAGAAACACTGGCCGGCAAGCTGTTAACCGAAAAGGAGGATCCTGGCTTGATTTCGCGAATCATGTCTACGGCCTGCTTGGTTGAATCATAGCGGCAGATCTCTGGCACAAATTCTGTATAGGCTAACGCATTTGGAACAATCGGCACGCAACCCGCGGCCATTGCTTCCAAAACCGCCAATCCCTGAAACTCATGTCGTGCTGTCGATAGAACGACATCGCATTGTCCCAAAAAGGCAAGATAATCATTTCGATCTTCAATAAATCCGACGCGTCCAAGCGCATCGACAGCGGCAAGACGAGCAATGAGCTGCTTGAATTTTGAGGGTTTTTTGCGAAAGGATTGGCCTATTAGGCTCAATGTGAAACGTTGACCACTGCTAATAAGCGCGTCGACCAATAGATCTAGTTCATCAACGCCCTTGTCGTGCTCCCAACGATGATTCCATACGATATGGCGCGAATCACACCCGTGCTGTTTCGACGGGGACATATTTTCGCTCGATTTTTTACCTGATCTGCCAATCTCGATAGGCACCGGTATCACCCGTGCTTTTTGGCTAAGTCCATCAACCACGCCAGGCGGAATGCCGTCCGGCATTTTCGCCAAAAAATCGCCGACACCCTCCATAAACGTACGTTGGTTAAAGCTTGAATTAAACACTAGTTGATCTGCGGCAATAGCCGAATACAGTTGAGTAATTTGACGTTCGACTTGATGGTTCGCACTACTCACATCGGGGTACGCGAATTGATTCTCATGAAAATAAAGTATGACCGGAATGCCATTGAGGCTTGGCGTCAGCCCCTTCAATGTTGCCAAATCGGTCATCGAGGTCGCGATGACCAAATCGTAAGCTTGCGATAACTCGTGTCGCTGCGACAGCGTCAAACTGTTACCGCGGAATCGCCAACTAAAGTATCGCGCTTGAAGCGTGACGACAACAAATTCGTGGCCGGATAATCCTTCGCACAGCTTGCCCCACCAGTATTGGTGACTTAGTGCATCATAGGGTGAAAGTAGCAGAATTTTCATTGGCGCAATGGTACCCGTATTCCTCTGGCTTGTTGTAGAATGGGCTTACTTTACGTTATTAGGTTACGGGAATCATGGCTGGAATTGTAATTATCGGTGCAGGTCAAGGCGCAGGACAAGCAGCGGCAAGTCTTAGGCAAGCAAAATATGAAGGCGATATTACCCTCATCGGTGACGAAGCCTATCCGCCCTACCAACGCCCACCTTTGTCAAAGGCATACCTATCCGGCGAACTCCCAATTGAGCGGGTTTATGTACGAGCCGAGAAGTTTTACACCGATAAAAATATTGATCTAAAAACCAACACACGGGTTGAATCGATTGATCCGCAAGGTAAGTCCGTCACAACAGACTCGGGCGAAACCATTGCCTATGAAAAGTTACTCATCGCAACCGGTAGTCGGCCTCGTAAGCTTTCTATTGCTGGCAGTGACCTGCAAGGCATTCATTACCTCAGGACAATCAGCGACGTTGATGCAATAAGAGACTCTATGTCGACTGCCAAGAATATCGTCATCGTGGGCGGCGGCTACATCGGCCTAGAGGTGGCATCAGTAGCCGTTTCCAGCGGCTTAAATGTCACCGTAATGGAAATGGAAGGTAGGATTCTGCAGCGCGTCACCACGCCAGAAATGAGTGCGTACTATCATAAGCTGCATACCAGTCGAGGCTTGAATATTCTAACCAACTCAACGGTTAGCGGCTTCACAGGTAAAGACAAAATCAACGGCGTACTTTGCAAGGATGACGCTGGAGAAGAATCCGAGATTCCCGCAGATCTCGTCATTGTCGGTATTGGTATTATTCCAAATATAGAATTGGCTGAAGTCGCTGGCATCCATTGTGACAATGGCATCGCCGTCGATGATCACTGCCGAACGTCGATGCAGGACGTTTACGCCATTGGCGATTGTTGTAACCACCCTAACCCTATTCTTAATCGCAGGCTTAGGCTCGAATCTGTCCCAAACGCCATGGAACAAGCCCGTGTCGCCTCCGCAAATATACTCGGTGATGACAAGGTATACGCAGCTGTACCCTGGTTTTGGTCAGACCAGTACGAACTCAAATTACAAATGGTTGGATTCTCAGCAGATGGCGACACGCAAGTCGTCAGAGGCGATATGGACACGAATCAATTTGCCGTGTTCTACCTGAAAGATAATGCTGTTGTCGCCGTCGATGCAGTCAACAGTCCAAAGGAGTTTATGATTTGTAAACAACTCTATGGAAAAGTCGTCGATCCTGAAAGTCTTTCAGACTCAGAAACCGACTTGAAAACGCTACTTTAGCAAGCCATGTCCGCCCCTAAATACAGCCTCGAAATTGAAGGGGTTTCAAAATATTTTGGTGACAAGGTTGCAGTCCGCAACCTTTCCGCCAATATCCCAACGGGCAGTATTTACGGCTTCCTCGGTCCCAATGGCGCGGGAAAAACAACCACCATCCGTATGATCATGGATATCTTGCATCCTGATAACGGCAGCATAAGTCTATTCGGCGGTTTAACGTCAGCAAACTGTAAAGATCGTCTTGGCTATCTCCCTGAAGAAAAGGGGCTCTATAGATTGCGGCACCATGCCTGCGAAGCCAAGCTTCTCCAAATCAAGCGCATCAATAAATGCTTCAACGACTCGAACGGGGTTATCTTCGGTGATGTGGTCGTCCAGACTAGCGGGCAACAAACTCATCTGAGATCGGCCTTCGCCCTAAACAAACCGCTTCATGAGAGAACACTCTGCGGAGATATCTCATTATACTTTTTACGATCGCGTTTTTACACACTCTGGGCACATTTCGGCCATCCATCGAATCTCTCGCGAACGACCGCTCCTGAGGTATTTTGAAATCATATCAAGTTTTTCAATAGCGGCCACTCAAACCGTGCCGAGCTACGCATGCTTTCGGCCATCTACTGTCATTTCCGAAAGCAAGCGAGACCATTTAACACTGAACGGCATACGAATTGGTTTCGTTGACGACTATGCGTTCCGCCGTCGACTGGGCTGGTTGGCCGTCGTCAATTGCCTTCTAAATCGCCCGACACTCCGACCAATAGCACATAGAGGAGCGGTTGGTATCTATCCCCGTTCATAGATGGAGAATCTTTGAAAAGATCCAGGGCCATAACGATTTTCTTCCGCAGTCCCTGTAAGAAAGCCGCATTCGACCAGTATCCAAATCGCTGCAAACAGAATAACCGCTCCATCAAAGTGTGTTGTATGTGTTGTCACCCTCATATCCCCTGCCCCAGATATTCTGATTGTATTGAGGGTCGTTTTCAGAAGGCGCGGCGAACACTTTGGGAGCCAATTACCCGCCTCGATTTAGCGCCGACTTGGCTACTGATGGAATACTTTGTGAACACCCTTTTTCGTATAATTTTCAGCGAGTTATGCAATAAAAAGAGAAGCAGAGCACGGTAATTCTCGCTCTTTTGTACAGACGCCAAGGCGCATAGGAACAGAACAATAATGCAAAAATATTAATACGAATAGATGATTGCGAAAGCGAAAAATTCCTGTAACTTAACCAGATGGCTGATCCAACACTCCCAGATACTCATTCGAAACCAGCGTCTCGATCTGACGCACTCACTTCGAAGGGTTCCACAGACAATCCGGCGACTAAGAACGCGGCTTCGAGCGATGTCGTGACAAACCCCAAGAGCCTTAGCCATAAGCTCTATCAGGGCTGGCTTGAATGGCGAACGTTAGTGATTTTCCTGATCGTCATGGTCCTATTCCGTTCCGCAATTGCAGATTGGAACCAGGTCCCGTCCGGTTCGATGAAACCGACGATCCTTGAAGGTGATCGGGTCGTTGTTAATAAACTTGCCTACGATCTTAAGGTGCCATTTACGACGTGGCATGTTGCACAATGGGCTGACCCGAAACGGGGCGAGATCGTCACATTTTACTCCCCTGACGATGAGAAACTGTTGATTAAAAGGGTCATCGGCGTACCGGGCGATGTGATAACAATGAGAAACAATCAACTCTACATAAACGAAGAACCTGCCACCTACAGTCGACTTGAATCCGACATTGTCAATCAACTGGATTATTACCAACGTCACACCCACGCTTTCTTCAACGAGAAAATTGACGAAGTTGAACATGCTGTCATGCTTAGGCCATCTCAACCCAACGATTACAACAGCTTCGGTCCAATTGACATACCAACCGACAAATACATGATGCTAGGTGATAACAGAGACAATAGTCGCGACTCTCGCAGGATTGGTTTAGTGCAACGGGACAGAATTACAGGTCGAGCGCACACAGTGGCTTTCTCTGTCGATTATGAAGGTTATTACATGCCCCGCCTTGACCGCTTTGTCAGGACGCTGAATTAGCTCAATCTCTCTATCAGTTTTATCGACGACCTCTTTAGCCTCACTCATTTTTTTTGTGACTCTCATATATGAAAGAACTCGCCCACAGCCTTTACAACTCATCGTACCTGACTGGCGAGTTTGTTTTACGATCAGGTGAGACTAGCCAACAATATTTCGATAAGTATCAATTCGAAGCCAACCCAATACTTTTAAATCAAATCGCGCTCGAGCTGGTGAAATTAATTCCAACCGAAACTGAGCTTCTCGCAGGCCTTGAGATGGGTGGCATACCGGTCGTCACCATGCTGTCCCACCACTCCGGCATTCCCTGCGTTTTTGTTCGAAAAACAGCAAAACAATACGGCACAGCGAAGCTTGCCGAAGGACCACAATTCGAAGGAAAACGCGTCACTATTGTTGAAGATGTTGTTTCAAGTGGGGGTCAAATAGCCCTCTCAGCGGAAGACCTACGTAGCCGAGGCGCAATCGTCACTGATGCTATTTGTGTAATCGACCGGCAATCAGGCGGCGCCGACGCGCTTTCAAGGTCCGGGCTATCATTGATCGCACTTTTCAAAATGGACCAATTGTTACCTACTGAGTAACGATCTTGCTTGCCCTTGTTTCGACTAGCGCGATTAACTATCACGATCCTTAGGTTTCTCAGGGGTCTGCATTGTCTCTATCGCTTCAATGTCTGACTTTAGACGCCCCAACATACCTTCTTTGTCACGCCGTACAAAACTCAGCAAGAAGGAAAATAAAAATCCACCTATGATTAATATACCGACCAACATAAAGGATAAAATCAAGAATACCTTGATCTCCTCCTTATCTACGTCATAGCTGGTAATCGCCATCCAGACGAATGCGGCGGTAAAAAATGATCCCGATAAGAATAACCGCAATTGACTGTTTTTAAGAAACCTACCCACGCTTTACCTCTTCCGCTTCATTGCCCGCTAGCTTACACTCGATGTCAATCGAACAAAATCAAAAAAGGAACTAAGCATGTCACTGGATCCAGTTGTAGAAGTATTACTCGGCCAACTAGCAGAAGCTGGCGGTTTACCTTTGAACGAAATGTCCCCATCGGAGGGACGTGCTATGTATCAGGCAATGAACGCCGATGCCGTTAAGCAAGAGCTTACTGAAGTCACTGATTCAGATGCAGCAGGTGTGCCTATCCGTATCTATCGCCCCTCTGCACAGGACAATTTAGCCTGTATCGTCTTCTATCACGGCGGGGGTTGGGTGATCGGCGATCTTGAAACACACGACGCGCCTTGTCGAAGGCTTGCAAACGCAACAGGTGCGGTTGTCGTGGCTGTCGATTATCGTTTGGCGCCTGAGCATCCCTTCCCAGCGGCACAGGACGACTGCTACACAGCGACCTGCTGGGTCGCTGACAATGCGGCAAATCTGAATATTGATCCTAATAAAATTGCCGTCGCCGGAGATAGCGCGGGCGGCAACCTGGCCGCCGTCGTAAGTCTTAGAGCAAGGGATGAAAATGGACCCAAAATCGCCCATCAACTATTGATCTATCCTGCGACGGACGCCGCGATGAATACGCAATCGTTTACTGATAATGCAGATGGCTACATGCTGACACGAGAAAGTATGGCGTGGTTTTGGCAGAATTACTTAGGCACTGACCCTGCGGACGCGGGCAACCAAACTAACCCCTTAGCATCACCTCTAATGGCAAAGAGTTTAGAAAATCTTCCGCCTGCAACCATTATCACGGCAGAGTTCGACCCACTCAGAGATGAGGGTGAAGCTTATGGCGCAAAGCTAAAGGCTGCCGGAAACGAAACCCAGGTTGTGCGAGAAGATGGTCTTATCCATGGTTTCATTAGCCTCGTTGACGGCGTACCTGCCGCAGATAAAGCGGTATCACGTTTCTCAAGCAAGCTTAAAATCGCACTTGGCTAGTTGTCTGCATATTGATTTCGCCGCTCGGATGCTTTTGTATCCAAGAGGCGAACAATGATCGACGTCAACACGCCCGATGCGATCGTTACAGCATTGGCTGACGATGACTGCATCGAAGACCATCGTTTTGTCGGTACGCAATGGCTGATACCGATTATCGGTAAGGCGTTCTTAGCCTGTCATTTTGTGGATATGCAATTTCAATGCGATGAATTGCAGGAAACGATATTCAACAAATGCGTCTTCGATAATTGCACCTTCAGCAGTATTAATCTAAAAGAGACGCGCTTTACCGATTGTCAGTTCTATAACAAAGACACGGAAACCAGCTGTAATTTCAATTTTGCGAACCTGACGGCAGTTGAGTTCGTAAAGTGCGACTTATCGATGTGTAATTTTTCCCGCACGCTGCTCTATCGCGCCGAGTTCATGCGCTGCCAGTGCCAAGGGATTGATTTGAGCCATTGTGATGCAACCACACAAACCGGCAGCCTCAGACTCAAAGGCATGAAAATTGTAGACTGTAATCTGGCTTATGCAGATCTTACAGGGTCGAATTTGGGCGGCTCTGACCTCAGCGAGAGCCGCTTTAGTCACTGTATCATGGATGAAGCTGATTTCTGCGACACCGATATGCGGGACTGTGAACTCCACCAGATCGACGCGAGAGGTATCAGCATTGCGGGAGCCGATTTAAGAGGAGCCAATCTTGATGGGCTGGATATTAGAAACATTGATATGACAGGGGTCACGATCAATGAATACCAACAAACGGCCCTGCTATTGCCGCTAGGGATAGTCGTTATTCAGGACTAACCCGGTTCAAGCTTAACCACTATCCCCGGCTTCCAGTTTCGTCTTTATTTAATCTCGATCAACTCAACATCGAATATCAATACAGAGTGAGGCGGGATACCACCTGTGCCAGCAGGGCCATAGGCTAGATTAGAAGCGATGAAGAATCGGCTCTTACCACCAGCCTTCATGAGCTGAAGACCTTCAGTCCAGCCAGGAATAACCTGACTTAGACCGAATTCGACCGGCTCGCCGCGTTGAATAGAACTGTCAAAGACAGAACCGTCGATCAGTCTTCCTTCGTAGTGCACAACCACACGATTTTCTTTCACCGGCGATGCACCCGTACCTTCGAGGAGGACAAGATATTGCAATCCGGAAGGTGTCACAGCAATCCCATCCTGCATCGCATTGGTTGCTAAAAATTCTTCCCCTGTCGCTATCGCTGCGTCAGCCTGCAGATCTCTGATCTTTGTTTGTCGAGCTCGAACCTCAGCGATGACGGCTTCCTGCTGTGTTTGAGTCAAAACAGGCTCTGTGCCTTCGAGTGCGTGTTGCATGCCCTCAACAAGCCGATCGACATTAATGGAATCGTTACCGCCTTCTTTCAACATATTTCCGAATGAATAACCGAAGAAGTAGCCCAAATCAGCTTCTATAGAGCCTTTGTTGATCTGTTCTTGTTCTGGCTCGGCGGCGAAACTAAGACTAGAAAACACTATAATAAATGAACATATAGCATTGATATTAAACGAAACTTTAAACATATATTAACCAATAAACAGCTTGATGAGGGTGCATTATTACACAGTTAACGGCGCAGCGGATGACAATAGTTCGCATTCGAAGGTTTTCCTAAAAACACACATCCGATTTTCTTCGACTAAGCCAAAATTATACCCAGTCCAGGCATAGCTGGACAACATTCTGTTACTGCATTGCCAAGCAACCCAAATAGGCCAAGACGGCTATGTGCTGAACCGACACAGCAGTAAATTGACTTAAACCTGTCACCAACATTGACACATGACGCAGACGCAGACGCAACACTGTTAATACGATGAATGGAGCCTATTCTTCCGTGAACTGACCAATAGATGTGGAACTTGATGGCGTTCAGGACTCTAATTCATTATCGTGTTTACGTATGCATGATACTCATGATCTAGCCTGTAATGATCTAAACGAAGAGAATGCGGGTATTACACACTAAGCCGATATCGCGATATATGAAAATGAAAAACTTGTTCCGCTCGAGTCTAATAGTCAGCCTCTCAATCCTTAGCGCAGGCTTTCTGCATTCGGCCCTAGCAACCACTGCTGCTGCCGAATTGGGCCGCGCTGGCATCGATACAGATGTAACTAAGACCCTTGAGCCTTTGCCTGAACATACGAACACGACCCGACATATCGTGGATGCACTGTCATCGCGGCACTATGTCGATACGGTTCTGGACGATGCCCTGTCATCAAAGATTTTTGATGGCTATATTAACGGCTTGGACCCTTCTCGAAGTTACTTTCTTGCGTCAGATATCGAAAGTTTTGAGTATCTAAGGTTCGAAATGGACAATGCCCTTCGAAAAGGGGACGTGTCAGCTGCTTTCGAGATTTTCAATACTTATCAGGCACGCGTTGTGACGCGATTTGAAAAGGTCGTCAGCAATCTAGAGCTCGGCGTCGACCAATTCGATTTTACGATTGATGAAGAGCTGATGCTCGATCGTGAGGAAGAAGCCTGGGCGCAAAATGACGCGGAACTCGATGATCTGTGGCGAAAGCGGGTAAAACACGCGGTACTCAACCTGCGTTTGGCCGAAAAAGAGCCTGAAAAGATCCAAGAGCTATTGCTCAAGCGTTATGAAAACCGTTTATCACGGACGATTCAGACAAATAGTGAAGACATTTACCAGATCTACATGAATGCATTCACCAAAACCTATGATCCTCACACACAGTATTTTTCACCCAGAACATCTGAAAATTTCAACATCAATATGAGCCTCTCCCTAGAGGGTATCGGTGCCGTGTTACAACGCGAAGATGAGCACACTCGCGTTGTCAGCCTTGTACCGAAAGGTCCCGCAGATAAATCGAACAGTCTATTCCCCGATGACAAAATTGTTGGCGTCGGTCAGGGTGCCGAGGGCCAGATCGTTGACGTCGTCGGCTGGCGCTTAGATGAAGTTGTCGAGTTAATTCGAGGCAAGAAGGATACCGTTGTCAGGTTGGACGTTATTCCCGCCGAGGCTAAGGATTCGAGCTCAAAGGTTATAGAAATTACGCGCAACACGGTAAAACTTGAGGAGCAGTCAGCAAAATCTGAGATTATCGAGGTCGAACACTTCGGTGCAATACAAAAAATAGGCGTGATCGATATACCCACCTTTTACATTGACTTTAAAGCACTTCAGCAAGGCGACAAGAACTACAAAAGCACAACTTCGGATGTGCGCAAACTGCTTGTCGATCTGATGGAAGAAGGGGTTGAAGGCGTGGTTATTGACCTGCGCAACAATGGCGGTGGTTCTCTACAGGAGGCAAAAACGCTAACAGGTTTGTTTATTGATCGAGGCCCAACCGTACAAATTCGCAGCAAAAGTAATCGGGTCGATATCTTGAATGATCGCGATATTCGAACAATTTACGATGGGCCCATGGCGGTATTGGTTAATCGACTGAGCGCTTCTGCCTCTGAAATTTTCGCCGGCGCTCTACAGGATTACGAGCGCGCGGTTGTTGTTGGCAGTCAAACCTTCGGTAAAGGCACAGTACAATCTCTGATCCCGCTTAATCGCGGACAACTGAAATTAACTCAAGCAAAGTTTTACCGTATTTCTGGTGAGAGTACTCAGCACAAAGGCATCGTACCGGATATCTCGTTTCCAGCTAACTTTGACCCGGAGCAAATTGGTGAAAGTACACTCGACAGCCCTCTTCCGTGGGATCACATCAAACCCACCAGCTACCGCATTAAGGGAACAGTTAATCCACTGCTCGCAGATCTCCAATCGATGCACAACAAGCGCGCAGCCTTGGACCCAGAATTCATCTACCTTCGTGATGCGCTAGCCTATCGCCAAGTTAGATCGAACGAAAATACCATTTCGCTAAATGAGCAAGCCCGCTTACGTGAAAAAGATAGCGCAGATACATTTTGGTTAGCGCTAGAGAATACAAAGCGACTTGGCTTAGGGTTAGACCCTGTTGCGTCTCTGGATGACCTCGATAACGAGGATGAGCCGGTCGTTGCATCGGTTGAACAAACACCGAGCAGCGCACCTGGACTGTCCCCAGCGACGAATGGAGACACTTCTACTGAAGACCAATCGTTGCTTGGCAATGAGATAGTCGGCGTAGGTTTTGAGACCAACTCAAGCAATCCTGCACAAGGGTCCGACGATATTGAGAATCCGCATCAAGGTGCTAAGGGCGCAACCCTCGAGACTACTGAAGACGAGCAAGAACCCGACCCCTTTTTAGTCGAAACAAGCAAAATCGTACTTGATATGATTGGTCTCGAAAACCGCACAGCAAAGAAAAGTATGAAAGAGCAACGCCTATAGTACTAGACAACTGGAGCGAAGCCGGCTTTAGAGAAGGATTGTAATTTCTTCTAGCAATCTCTTGCCGATATCTGGCACCCTGGCGACCGCTTCAGGATAACCGACGACCAATAGCAGAGACGGCCGCTCTGTTTTTGGTCGCTGCAGTACCTTACTCATCAAGCCCATCGGACTCGTGTGTATGGGTCAGGCCAACTAGACCCGCATGATGAAGTGCGGTAAACAGCATTTCCGTCGCAATCCCAACCGACTCTGGCAGGTCGTAGTGTTTCACCTTTGTTCCACCCTCCAAGATGCCGAGGCGTTGCTGAAAAACCGCGATCAGCCATGGCACCCGCTCTAGAAAAGGTTTATTCGCATCAGTCCCCAACGGCGCCAGAGCTTGGAACCACTTCACCGGCGCTTTGTCGGCATAGAACCGCGCCTCTTGACGCTGCGCAGCAAGCCTGAGCTTGCGTTTAATATCAGCACTACCCACTACAACAAACTGCCAAAGGTTGCATATTTGCAACGCTCACCGACGTTCCCACCGTTAACAAACAATGATCAATTGTCGATTTTGGCACGGCTTTATCTGAAAATCTCGCACCGTTCTGAGCGACGTCATCTCAATATAAAACGACGCAGCACGGTTGATCATGTCAGCTTCGTCGTAGCCTAAAAGATCAAATGGTACAAACGGATGCTCAGACCTAAATGCGACTCTGACAATACCGATGATGGCGCTATTGTAAGGTTCACTCGGCGTCCTTTCACACGGTGACAGGACGATGTATTAAGAGATTTACTAAGAGGTGTATTAAAAGATGTACTGCAAAGATTTACTGAAAAGAAGTAATCGAAAGTCGTATCCGAAGAATGGACTAGGGAAATATTTCCGAAAAAATTAGCGGCCGCCTAGTTTTAGCGAGACCACGTTTGCTTAGAACCTTAAGACAGGTCATCCGAGCTAACGTCCCGCTTGATCTTTCTCGACCAAATCAAACGCATTTTGAATCTCTTTGAACTTGTCTTCCGACGCTGCAGCAAACTCTGGCGACACGCCCTTGGACTGAACACGATCTGGATGAAATTCCATCGCCAGTTTCCGGTATTTTTTCTTAATATCCCGCATATCGTCATCGGGCTTGGCGCCTAATATTGCATAGTAACGATTAATATCGTCCGGTAATCCGCTAAAACGGCTTTTCAGTTGTTGATAGCGATTCTCGAGTTTAAATATTTTAACGGCCTCAAGAATGAGACGTTCTTCAGGTTCATCCATACGTCCGTCGGCGTGGGCCACAAGCAGTAGCAGATCAATGACTGAGGATAATACCGCGTCGACTCGGCCAAATTCCTGATAGAACTGTAAGGCAAAACCCTCAAACTTCTCATCGGACTCTTTTGCCGTATTGAACACCTCAATCGCAAACTTTCTCGCCTTAGGGCTGAGACGTAAGTTGTCAGTCATGACTCGATCGATCGCATCAACTTCCTGCTGCGTGACGACACCATCGGCTTTGGCCAGTTTGCCCAACATGGAAAAGGTCGCGACAAAATAGATCGTTTGTTTGTTCTCGAGCCCGCTAATCAGACCTTTAGTCATACGCCCGCTATCGAGAGCGTGGTGCCCCGCCAGCATACCAAGCACCGCACCTGCGGGTCCGCCGAACATTAGACCAATACCACCGCCTAAGATTTTTCCCATCCAGCTCATATCTTCAATTAATCCTTAACGCTTTACTGACGTTGAACCTTTTACCGCCGAGTCTTCAGGCTGCGCGACACGATCAATGTGATTGGCAACAATCGACAACATTTCGGGTACCAAGGCATCCGGTATGTTATGTCCCATTCCGGTCACCGCAATCATTACCGCATTGGCAATGCTTTTCGCCGTATCTTCTCCGCAAGCCAGCGGGATCAACGCATCTTCTTTTCCATGTATGACCGTCGTCGCAACGGCAATACTGTTCAGCAGTTCGATTCGGCTACCCGCAGCCACGATCGCCGCCATTTGGTAGGCTACACCCATTGGATCGTAACTCCGCGCATAGCTCGCACCCGCCCGAGCGAGTCTTTGTTGCAGCGTTTCGGGATATCCGGGGCTTCCAAATATCACCATATCCTCTGCCGTTTGCTTAATTATCTCATCAGCGCTACTTGCTTCATCTGACTCGCGCATCAAAGCTTGCTGGGCTTGCGGGCTCGGCCCAGGTAAGCCGGATCGACCTGACGACGACATGACAGAGCACAAAGACAAAACCCTTAGTGGATACTTAGCGGCGATAATCTGGGCAATCATGCCGCCCATTGAAATGCCAAAGATATGTGCCCGTTCAATTGAAAGCGCATTCATAAGACTCATCACATCTGCGGCCATATCGTAGGCCGTATAGGGCGCAGTATCTTCGCCCGAAGCAATGCCCTTAAGATTCGGTTTAATCGGCTGATTGAAATGCGTCGATAGACCAACATCACGGTTATCAAACCGAATCACTCGCAGGTTTTGCGCGAGCAACCCCTCAATAAACGCGTCAGACCAGTCAGTAAGTTGCGTGCCTAAACCTCGAATAAGTACAAAAGCGGGATCCGTGTCACGCCCGATATCTTCATAAGCCAATCGTACTTGTTCAAGCTGAACAAATTTCACAAGTCCTCGCCCCCCATCAGATCAAGCAACTCCTGAGTTTTTAGTTCCATTAGCGCCGTATCAGCACGGGATTCAACGTTGAGTCGCACAACAGGCTCTGTGTTAGACATACGCACGTTAAAGCGCCAATCGGCAAACTCGACACTTAAGCCGTCCGTATGATCAATGCTGTTTGCATCAACACTGTACTTTGATTCTAACGAACTGATCAATGCCGCAGCATTCTCAATTCGACGATTAATCTCGCCGCTGGCAGGAAATAACGCCATTCGATCATCAACCAATTCAGCGAGGGTCTTGCCGCTAGCCGAGATTAAACCAATGACCAGTAACCAAGGCACCATACCGGAGTCACAATACGCAAAATCCCTAAAATAGTGATGCGCACTCATTTCTCCGCCATAGGCCGCATCCTCTATTCGCATTCGCTCCTTAATAAAAGCATGACCTGTCTTGCTCATCACTGCTGTACCGCCCATGGACTCGACAATTTCAATCGTGTTCCAAGTCAATCTAGGGTCGTGAACAATACGCGCATCAGGTTCGTCTTTTAAGAACGCCTCGGCTAACAAACCAACAATGTAATAGCCTTCAACAAATCGGCCTTGTGCGTCGAAAAAGAAGCACCGATCAAAGTCACCATCCCAGGCTATGCCGAGGTCTGCATTATTTGCAGTAATCGCATCGATCGTCGATGTCCGATTCTCAACTAACAAAGGGTTAGGAACGCCATTGGGAAAATGACCATCGGCTTCGTGATGTACCTTAATAAACTCGACCGGCAAGTGTGACTCGATCTGATCAATGACCGCACCTGCGCCGCCGTTTCCTGCGTTTACAACAATCTTCAGTGGTTTCAAATTAGGCAGGTCGACATAACTCAACAGTTGTTGAATGTAGGCGTCGCGATGATCGAGTGTTGACAACGCCCCTCTTTGCTTCGGGTCGCCAAAATCGGCTGTTTCAACAAGTTGCTCAATCTCTTTAAGACCAGTGTCACCACTTATCGGCCTCGAACCTTCACGAACGAGCTTCATGCCGTTGTAGTCTTTGGGATTGTGACTCGCCGTCACCACGATGCCGCCATCCATATTGAAGTGCGAGGTCGCAAAATAAATTTCTTCGGTTCCACACTCACCAATGTGGTACACATCGACACCACTGTCTCGCAGACCCTCAATCAATGCATCACAGATCTCGGGGCTGGACAGTCGTATGTCATGTCCAACGACGACCTTCGTCGGCAAAATTTTAGCCGCAAATGCCCTTCCTATCCGGTAAGCAACATCTGTATTTAACTCATCCGGTACCCGGCCTCTTATGTCATAGGCCTTGAAACAACTTAACGCCACGGTTTTGATTCCTGTCTGTTTTACAAAGCCTTATTCTACCGCAGTTCCGGTCAGCATGTTCACATCTGATACATTGTCTAACGAAGTACGTTCCCCGTCTTAAATCCGAGAACTGCCAGATTCCACAGATTAGATAACCGCCATGTTAACGTTACTCCCCTTGATACATTGACGGCGTAATGTACTCAATTGCATCTGGATACTCGAAGTTTAGATTATCAAACTTAACGCGATCGTCACTCACATCACTCTCATCTGGGACTCCGTCATAGTCCAGGTCGGCAGATTTTGTACCGTCCTCAGGAAACATGTCTGCATAATTCTGCACACCGTCTGCGTCGTTATCTTCGATTGGCGAATACACCTTACCTGCGTAGAGCGGGTCTAAATCGGGGTCGGAGGCAAAATCATTGACCAACACGGCCCCGGCTGCGGGCACAGCGGTGATAATATTGTTGCCTTCAAAAAACAAATGGCTGGGTGTGGGCAAAGTATCGCGCACAACAAGGCCGTCACAAAAGCTCGTATCAACCTGCGAATAGACCTTTCGTGGCTTGAGCACCCTGACAATATATTCCGGCCCGCTAGCGCCAACAACTGTTGTTAGGTCAGGCACGTCAAACGCCGGCACTGTGGTGGCAGCTGCTTGGCCGCTGCACGGCTCCGCGGCAACAACAGATCCATCTAAAAGCGATCGACAAGCAACAGGCGGGTTTACACTAAACCCCGCTACTTGTACCTGCACGACATCATTGTTCGCATTCGTAAATTCCGCTGAAAAAGTCTCTGCGTTTCGATCTCCATCGGCTGTGTAGACCCCATAACCGAAATTAGGCACATAGGACCAGGAAACCGAACGACTGACACAGGCCGACTCTATCAAAAGCTTGCTTTGAACAAAGTTCCCGGCAATATGCAAGTCTAGGTATCTTTCGTACCGAATGTAATCGGCACTAAATGCGATATTTGTGGCACCCGCAATATAGGGTATCCCCGCGGGGTACAATTCGGAACCAGTAGGTACGGGGTTAAATACTTTGTTGACGATTGTGCCGTAACCAGCATCACCTTCTTCAAAATATAAATTTGTCGCATAGTATTCTTCGCTCTGCCCCTGTGGCGTACTTTGATTGATGACAAATTGATCCAAGTACAACGAACTCTGATATTGAATGGTCGAATCGTCGACTCGCGACGACTCAGAATGCTGACGTAGCAACATCTTTTGGTCGTTTTGATTATAAAGCTGCTGATCAATCGTCATGATGCCGACAGGATTAGCAGCCGTCGCTTCTTCTATCACATGAATGTCTTGGGTAAGGCTGGTTAATGCGCCGGCGTTAGTTGCATTCCAGTACTCAACTCTCACCAAGGCATCAGGATTAAGTTGAGTTGCTCTAACGACCGCTGGTTCGTCTCGCATGTTAAGACCACACGCGCGCTCATCAATATTCGTTAAATAAGCATACGCCGGCGTATCAGCGTCACTTTGGAGATTGGCCCACTTGCGGTACTCGGTTTTGTTAAACAAACAAAGCAGTCGATTCAACCCGCCAAAGGGGATGTCTATGGTGACCTGATGAACTAAGTTAATAGTGAAGTCGCGCCAGACAGGCTGAGATTTATCCGTGATTTGATCACGCGTTAACTCAGAATAAGCAGGATTAGCCGTAATTAGCAGCGCCGACAGAAAAAGTGCTTTTAATATTAGTTTCTCAATCATTTTTATCTCAAAAATTCGATAATAGAAGGGATTTCTCTAGCCATAAATATCGATCCATCTTTTGGGAAAGGATCTTCATAATCGAGCACGCCGTCAGCATCATCATCAGCATCTGCAAGCATCCCCAATTGCAGGCAAGCCGAATCACAATCATCGGGGATACCGTCGAGGTCTGTGTCTAGCAAAATGCCGGTCGATATGAGCGGGAAACCATCGTCCGCGTCTGGCGAGTTGTCACCATCATCATCGGTATCTGCAGCCATGCCTAATTCCTGACAGGCACTATCACAATCATTCGGGCGACCATCGGCGTCTGTATCGAGCAGTGTTCCGATACTCACTAATGGGTAACCGTCAACGGTATCGACAATACCGTCCCCATCATCATCTGTATCGGCGTTGTTGCCCATGCCGTCGCCGTCTGTATCTAGGCTCTCGGTCGAGTCCGATGGGAAAGCATCAACACTGTCTCGGACGTCATCGTTATCGTCATCGGGGTCCAATAAATCTGGCACACCATCGTTGTCGTTGTCCGGCGCACCAACGGCAATCACAACATCAACAAACAGCTGCGACAAACTCGTTTGCTCCAAAAAGTCATTCAGATTGACCTCGGCAGCAACCAATTCAGCGATCGATGTTTGCAGGCTCTCTTGGGTCGATATAACAATCTCCAGCGCAATATCCGATACAGGGTCAAGGGCCAGATCAGCGGCAATCGTATTAGCGTTAGCGACTGAGGCCGCGACCGCCGCAATGGCGACGGTTTGGATATCGACAGCCGTCATTGCCTCGGCTACGGCCTGTGCGATTACCTGCGTCAAAATTGACTGAATGTTCGCGGGCGACGTCAAGTCTATGTTGCCTTGCTGCTGAGCCATGGTTGCCAATAAATTGGCAACGGACTGCGCCAGCGCGACAGCATCATCAGGTTCGGCATCCGTCAACGTCGTCGCTGTTTGCAGCAGTAAACCCAACTGCTGGTTAACCCGCTGCGCGGCTTTGGCATCCTCATCACCTGCTTCAGCCTCGGCCCAACCGTCCGTTGTGAGTAATGCTTCAGGCGTCCCGCTGACACCTAAGGCAGCCAGCAGTTGAGCCTTGGCTTGCAGGGTATCTACCGACGCAAGCAAGGTTGTCAGTGGCGTAACATTCACCGCCTGACTTAGGTCTGCAGGCACGTCCGAGACGAGCGCGAGATTTGGCAATACTGCGCCCGTCTTAGAATCTGTACCACCAATGGAAATAATCTTAGGGACAATCCCTGCAACAGGTGTTAATGGCTCGATGTTGAAGTAGCCATTTGCATCTGTGGTACCGCTGGGTTCGTCGGCGTCTAATTGGTTATTGCCATTTAAATCAATGAACACAGCCGCTCCGGCAAGCGGCGCATCCACAACACGGCCCTCAAAGGCGTCGGTTACGGTGACAGTCAAAGACTGAGTAGCAGACAGCACGCCATCGCTAACCTGAACTGACAGCAAATAGACGTTATCCGTATTAGCGTCGTTGGGCGCCTCAAAATTGGGAGCCGTGGTAAAAGACAGCACGCCGCTTGAGGTTATCGTAAAGAGGGATTGATCATCGCCGGGGATGATGGAAAACGTCAGCGAATCACCGTCTGCATCGGTGGCGCCCAAGGCCGTCAAGCTCGTCGTGCCTTCAAGTACCGCTATACTTCCGGAATCAGCTAGCACGGGTGCTCTATTCGGCACTTCGGGAGGCGCCGCACCACCACCACCGCCACCGCCACCGCAAGCTGTTAACAGGCATAAGCTGCATATTGCTGGTACTACTAGTTTTAGATAACGCTGCATAGTCACTCCACATTTCGTAAACACTGTTTCAGCAATCGCGTCGGCAACTGCATTAAAATAGTGGGTTAGGCGCTACAGATCGTTTACGTCTGAAGCGAAATAGTGCAGACGTCGATTCACTTGAGTGCCCATGTCTGATTAAGTCTTCACAATGTTGGCTGTATAACCGTTTGATCGTCATAGTCGTTAACGTCTGAATAACGCGATGCAAGGCAGACTACTACCCAGCTGGGACGAGCGCTGACAAAGCGCTTGCAGGCCTTTCTGGACCGATTCTGTTCGACTGACTGTCGCTGCCTCCAGCGGAATCTCATAGGCGGCATCAAAATTCAATTCTGCAAAACTTTTGTTGGCAATAATCAGCAGCGGATCATCTCGAGTTGGATATATGCCGAGTGCCTCACCTGCGCCGCCTGCAAAGCCGTTATTGTCTGGGTCGGATCCAGCGACGATAAAGTACACGCCTGGCTCAACGCCCGTGAACCTAAAATCATACTCGCCGGCATTAGATTGATGCTGTTGTAAAGCGGCTTGTCCTGTCTCCGAGTTGACTAGAAAGACATACAGCTCACCCACTGATCCGGCTGTTTGTTGGTTAACGCCGGGAACTTCATATTGCACACTAACGGTGATATCGCCGCCATTGGAGACAATATCAATGTTATCTATATACTGCCCGGAGGCGAGCCCGGTTCGATTTAATGTCAACACATACGCGCCCACACCCGCGGTATCAGATGGTGGTGTGACGGTTATACGCGAAGATGATGGCGTAAACGCTGAGATCGACAGGTCGCCAGTGCCCGCATTGAACAACGTAATATTTCGTTCGGTCAGCGTCGCGCCAAAACTGACGCGGCTAAGACTGACGCCCAGCGCTGGCGTATCAGTGATCGGTATGGTGCCGTCGGCAAGCAGCTGAGCTGCCTGAACCGCCAGCAGCGCATCAATTCTACCGTGGCCAAAATTATCATCGCGACCCGCAATACCCAAATCAACCGTCATCGCGCGACTGCTGATCAGTTGATCGACAAGATCAGGTGTTAGCGCCGGATTGACGGACTTCATCAATGCAACGACGCCGGCAACGTGCGGTGCTGCCATCGACGTGCCGTTATAAAAACCATAATTAAAGTCAATTTGGGGGCTATCCGATCGATTCGCCAAGGTGCTCAAAACGCCGTCAGGAAAACCGTCTGCGTCCAGATCCATTGACGTATCCCCGCCGGGTGCAGCGATATCAACGCTGGCATTGAATTGGGAGTAAAATGCGCGTTGGTCGCCAAGATCTGTTGCGGCGACTGAAATGACACCATCGTATGACGCGGGATAAGACAGAGAGGAGTCTCCGCTATTGCCAGCCGCGGCAATGATAATGAGTCCCGCCGCGCGAGCGGCCTGAACCGCATTATTCATCACGTTGCTGGGCGATCCTCCGCCCAAGCTAAGATTCGCCACATCCGCCGCCTTGGTGGGCAATATACCGAGGGCATTTTCAACGCCGGCGGCATATAGCAATGCTTGTGCGATATCAAAGGAGCTGCCGCCTCCACATCCTAGGACGCGCAGGTTCATGATTTCACCGGCCCAAGTGATACCTGCGGTGCCGATATTGTTGTTGGTCGACGCGCCAATGGTGCCGGCGACGTGAGTGCCATGGAAAGAACTACTGCGGCTGCTTGCGCTCGAACAGGCGGTATTATCCTCACCGTCGCCAGGATCGCTCGCATCGCTGTCTACGCCATCGCCGTCGCCTGCATTGCTGACACTTGATATAAAGTCATAGCTGTCGGCTGACAGACGCGTTTGTAAGTCTGGGTGATTAGCCACGATACCCGTATCGAGCACTGCAATTTTGACGTTCGCAGACCCCGTCGATTCATTCCAAGCGGCAGGCAGGTTAATTTTTTTGTAGTGCCACTGCCGCACAAATAAGTCGTCGTTAGGTTCAATTTTTGTGGTGAGCAGATAGTTTGGTTCGGCGTATTGCACA